>Ga0209676_1000016_pt1 | contig 655561 bp, 604 predicted proteins | sample AraplaCvi_mLB_r2_FD_184282 | JGI IMG/M metagenome (GOLD analysis project Ga0209676, IMG submission 184282) | Arabidopsis root microbial communities from North Carolina, USA - plate scrape MF_Cvi_mLB_r2 (SPAdes) (version 2) | ecosystem: Host-associated > Plants > Roots > Endosphere | place...
TCGAATGCAGGTCTATGCCACAGAATTTCATCACGGCCTCCTACGCAAAAGACTAAGTTCGCACCTTGAATTTTGCGCCACCTCCGTGAGGTGGGGAGGCCGGCCAGATGATTCTCAGATTTATTTTATAAAAAGTACATCTGTCACCCTGTCATCTTTTAATCTCTTGGCTCCTACGCCTCTTTAATTATGCTGTGCTTCCTGTTCGGTCGATGAGCGCTCTAGATCTATTTTGAAGTAACTCATGAAATCCTGACCACGAGCAAAAGCTTTTTCGATTTTTGCTGACTCTTCTTTCAATGCTGGGCTCGGTTGTGCCCACTGTTCGGGTGGGAGCTCTTCAGACCATCTTTCAATCGACTCGGGGAATCCTTTCATGCTGTAGCGGTAATCCCATTCCGCTATCCAGTACGGAAGACGCCACCACGTAATCAAATGAGTCAAATACCACCATGCCACACCCGTTGCAGAGCGCTCCTTGTGTCGGTATTCCTCTCGCATGTCATCGCGTTCTTTATTGAAACTATGACTACCCTCAAAAGGGGCCTTGCCGGGGCAGAATTGAGTGCCCTTTTCCATGTAGATGCGGATGGCTTCCCATTTTCCTAACCCATGAGTAGGTGTCATTACTTCTTGATTCAGAAAGTGTACCGTATCAGCTTTGGGGTTATCGATGGCCATGCCAAAGGTATAATTTCTCATTACACCTACTCCCGTAACGCCCGCACTGATTGAAAGCCAGGCGACAGTATCTTCCCAAGGTTGGATTATCGGTTCATCAGAACCGTCAGGGAAAAAACATACTTCACGCCGTTGGCGATTAAAGCGAATTGGACGAGCCCTCGATTTTTTGAGGGTACTGCTAATTACTACATAGCTACCGAGGATTGCCACTCCTCCAGCGCACCAGATAGATAGTCGCAGGCCAAACTCAAAAAAATCGCTAAAGTACCACCAGAAACTGCGACCAAAGGGATTATTGATTCCAGCGAGACCTGCAAGCGTTGGAACGATTAATAAACATGATATGAGTACGAGCATTACACTTGCGATCATCACTCTCGCTTGGAATGCCTTGTTCACATTACTGCTGCCTACATCAAGAACCGTATCGTTTACTTCAATTAAGCTTCCTCCCAAATCCATGGGCGTTTGCCCTGTCGGAATTGGTTTCGGTGACAAAAAAATGGCTTCACCTGTAGCGAAGCGCCGGCGTTCTCCCGCAAAAGGTCGGTTTTGTTTGAAATCAAACTCATCGTTTTTCTTAAGGTTCGAATACATGCTTTCAACCTGTCGGGTTTGGAGAACTCAAGGCTTCACTGTTGATTACTAACCATGGAGCATCGGGTGCTCGAGTTCGTAGTACTGAAAATTGAGAAAAAGGTGATAGATCCATTTGTTAGAAAGTGGACCTGTCACCTTTCTGTCATTTATATATTTAGATAAGTAGTCAGTGTAACCATGAGGCTTTAATAATCACCATTGCCAGCTTTTTTCTGTGTATATGGCGCTGCTTGGTAGTACTGTTTTTAAAATCTTCAAGTAACGATCGAATGTGGCCGTTTCTTGGAAGCGTGCTTCGAATCCCACTGATTGGTTGGTTCTATGGGTGACTATCATCAGTCTAGACCGATCTACAGTTACAAAGTTGTATTCCGCCCAAGGGGAACTGCGCGAGTTGGTTATGTTGTTTTTCCAGCCGAGAAGGAATTTTGCTGCTCCTAGCGTCATAGCTGCCGGGCCGATCATAAAGGCTAAGGATCCTGTATAAATCGCAACGCCTGAGAAAAATAATATTATAAAAATAGCGAGGCTTTTGAAAATGGTTCCGGAAGATTCTGGATGATTCCGAAAATATTCGACTTTCCCATGGTTCGCTGTAATGGAGTAATTGAATACTGTTTTTTGGCGTAATATAAGTATGAAGTAGATGGTTAGTGCGTACGAAAATACATACGCCGAAAAAAGTCCAAGCATATATTGTGGCAGGTTGTTCCAAGTGATGGCCGTTACAAAAATATTCATTAGCGTCGCGCCAGCAAAGAGCCAAAGCTGTGCTTTCATGATTTCTTTAGGTGGAGATTTTATTGTTTTTGTCGACCATTCCATAAGGACGCGTTCATGTGCATTTGATTTTTCTTCAACGGCTCGGCATGAAGTCTGGTTGAATGAGTTGTCACTGGGTTTTGTCATGTTCGTATTATTCCGCTACGGCCAGGATCATCGCGCCTTTACGACTAACAGATTTTACTTGAAGCTCTGTAATGCTCAGCCCGTCGACGGAGGTGCTTCCTACTTTGTCAAGCTCTAATTGGTAGAGGTAACCTTGATCTTCAACGCCAGCTGCTAAAACGTTTGTAGGATACCAAATTTGCAATTCAATAAAGTCAGCACTTTTGTCAACCGGGATCCATGTCCGCCAGACGATGTCTTGGCCGGAGGCAGGCATTGGCGGAAAGCGCGCAGCGCGTACATCCGCAGTGTATGGTGAGTTTGTGTCAGTGCCAAATGCACTGGTGCCCGTAAATTGCCCTTTGTCCAGAAACGGATCTTGCACAGGATCATCCATTTTTCTAACAGGTAGCAGGGGTAGAATACGTTTGCTATCGATCACATTAAATTGGATGAGTTGACCGCGTACTGCACTTGGCAATCGAAGATGTACCCAAGCTCCATTCAGTACTTCTTCGTTTTGATATCCAAATCTTCCTCTGAATACGCGCTTGGTATCGAAAGTGCTCTTAACGTAGATCTGTGGGCTTAGTTGGATTTCCAGCAAAGCACGCTTTTCCTCCGCTTGGCCTTCAAGAGTAGACTGGTACTGCAACTCTTTTGAGCGTGACCAACAACATTTTCGCAACCACCAGCCCACACCGTCCGATTTGAAATAATTAAGTGCCAGCGTCGCTGCCAAATAGACAGCGCCAAGTACCAGCATCGCAACTGCAAACCAAGGATTCATGACTAATACAACCATGTCACCTGCAAGTGTTACTCCTGTAAGTAACTGTGCAATCCCTGCGATTCCCATTCCAAATACGGCGAGGCCTTTCACCCACATTGCGGCCTTTTCCTCGGAACTTCTCGCGTTTCCATAATCGTCTTGGATATCCCATATCTCGAGAATTGTGGAAATGACTGCAAATGCCCCCATTGCGACCATTCTTCGGCTGAAAGCACGGACAGTCGCTGCCCACGCTGCCTTGCCTTCTGCCGTCCAGAACGCTGCTGATCTGCTTAATATTCCGACTTCCACTTCGTCAATTAAAACCGGGGCCGCATTTTTTATCGTTTTCCAAGGAGTTTCGACAAAAACCGCCATCAGTAAGTTGAAGCTGTATCCCAATCCGTAGCTTATTTTGGCGACGTCTTTTTTACTGAACTGGCCGTCTTTTGTAAGGTCGCGGTAAGTGAGGGCGGTGTTTATAAAGTTCAGCAGCACTACGCCCCAAACTATTGCTCCTGCATTCAATCCCCACTTTTCGCTCCAGGCTTTGGCTTTTGCTTGCCAGTTTTTCACGACGTCTGCACGGGAGGAGGCAAAATTCTTGATCTCTTCTCTTAGCAGTTCCGCGTACTTGTTGTTTTGGTAGTCGAGTATTCCTGGCATGTTCAATTCATGCATTTGCAGTTTTGCTTCCTGCTGCTGCAATACGCGAGCGAGATTCTTTCGTTTTCCAGGTCGGTCCGGATAGATCCACTGTTTACGTGTATCAGCAATTTTTTTGTTCAACAAGAGCCATTCGTTTTTCCAGGTCCTGAGCTTCTCAGAAACTTTTATATCAATCGCTGGGCGATCTGGTGAGTTAATTAAAACTTGTCCGATCATTAGGTTTCTAATGAGAGCGCTGATGTTCTGGTTTTTTCCCAAGGCCATTCGGCTATCTGATGGGATCAGTGCTATCAGAATGGACTCTGCAGTTGCTTTACCTTCTTTGCTCGCTAGTTCACGCAAAGCTTTGAACGTGTCTTGAACAGGCTTTTTTAATGCCTGCATCCAGGGCTTTTCAGCGAACCCGTCTTGGTTCAGTACACTGTTAAACTCACCAACTCTCGTTGCAAGCGTGGTCATATCCCCCATGCCATTAAGCAAAAGATTGGCTTGTGTATCCAAAGCGTCTTTCAGAGCAGGTGAAAAACCATATCGAACAGTGCCGAAGAGGCTTTCTGCATTAGCGTCTTCTTTTGCAAGCCAAATACTCGAGTTTGCGTCTTGGCAGTATATTGAGAGGAGACTCGCCACTGTCTCCTGGAGGTATAAAAGCTGTTTCTTGTTCGTAGTGTCGATGAACAATCGTAGAGGGTCGTTGCCTACGTATTTGGCCAGGGCTTGAAAGTCATTCTGGGTGTTATGAATGTTTTTAAGCAGAGCTTCACCATCGCCTTGATAGGTCTGGATATAAGCGTGGGCTCCATCAAGATCAATTTCGCGTCGCCATTTACTTCGATCAGACCAAGCCTGATAGTCAGATTCCGTTGGAGACTGACCATATTTTGATTTGATTGCATCCGCCATTTCAAAGGACTTGAAGCTTCCCGGCAATGTGATAGCCGTGTTTGTGCCGCCCATGGCGCTAAGAACGGATTGAGTATTTTCATGCTCTCTTTGAGCATAATAAGCATCCAAATCCCGTTGGAATTCCCGTGTTTTCGACGCGTCCCCGCGGATAGATGCTGGCAGTTTGTCCGGGGCCACGCTTGCACCGCACAACGCCTCCACTGTTTGAGCAATCTGTATTTTATGTTCGTGTTTTTGCTTCCAGGCCTCATAAGCGGCTTGATCGGCAGCTAATTGCATACCGATGTCATTCAAAATGGCTATTGGATCATCTAGAACAATAGCTAGAGCACTTTCTTTGTCAGGTACACTACCTGTCCAATAAGTATCAGCTGCCAATGTGCTGAAAATCGCTTTGCCGTTCGATTTACCTTCGGTCGCGTAGGGTGGAATGGCTGAGTCAGCGAGTCGTTTATCGGAAATTACTGCTCCCTTATCAACATCGGCAACTGCGTCAGCAAGCGACACCAGAGGTAAGGTTTCAGCCGCTGACATGCTGATGCAATAGCTCGGCAGGTCGAGGGTTTTCATCCACTGTTTACGGCTGCCAGGATTTGATCTCATATGCTCGCATACACGCCAAGTCCACTGAACCGGAGAGTACGCAATATGCAGCTTGTTCTTGCGCGGATATATCAGATGGCTTTTGCTTTCTCCGGAGGCTTTACGCTCGTCTTTACCGGTGTCAGCGTCACTCAGTTGTACTCGGGTTAATACACCGTGAGTAGCGGAAAATTCGTATTCGTGAAAGGTTTTTGCGGTTTCGTCGTAAACGTAGACATAGCCGTCGTAAAGCTGGCGCAAAGTGTAGTTACGTGTTTTCAGCGCAGGTAGTACTGCCCACATACCAGACTTCAATAATGGTTTGAGCTTTTTCGGATCTTCATCGTATCGAGAGCGATCCAGCGCATAGCGCATCGGAACGATTGCTACATCGGGGCCGGTGAGGGGGCAGCCGCCGGTGGCTTGTGCTGTTGTGGTGGGGAAACAGGCGTTGCGCTGTTGTTGGAGTGTTCCGCTCTTTTCAGCCATTTGCAGTGTCCTTTGCTTCCAGCGCTTGCTGGCGATAATCATCCAGTGCTTCGATACGCAGTTCCGGTGCCAAACGCCCTTTGTCTGGGTTTTGGCTCAACCACTCTTGATAGGGGCTGTCAGGGCGAGTGGTGAAGTCTCTTCCCCAGTCGACGCAGGTTTCCGCCCATGTTACCAGTCCTCGTTCGCTGACCAGTCCCCAGGCGCTGCCGCTGTCTAGAACGTGTTCAAGCCACCACTCAGTTTGATCGCTGTTCAACAGTGAAAATGTTTGAGCGTCACGGGTGTTCAACCAAGTGTACAAGCGCTCTTTGAACTGCCATCGATAAGCGAGTTCCAGAGCCGCGATTTGTTGCTCGCCGAGCAGGGCAAAATTTTTGTCACGAGGGTCCTTTGACTGCGGTCTCGCGAACGGCGTAATCGGTGCATCGCTCGCAGAGCACCAGGTGTGGACCGGTGCCTTGATCCAAATAGTCTCTACAGGTCCCAGCACGCTACTGAGATGTTCCGGCCCGTAGCTAGAAAGCCAGTGATGCATGACAAGGGGATCGGCGAAACGTAAAAGACCTTCGCCGCCGTTCACGTCCGGCGGACAGATAAAATGTCGTAGGTGATCTGCTATTTCAGTTAGTGAAGCGCGGCTGAATAACGGACACGAATCGGCTTGAGTCAGGTGATTTTGCTGCCAGTCTCTGAGGACGGAAGAGTTCCCCTGCGGCTTCACGAGTATTGGCCCCAGATCTTTCAATTCCGTCCATCGCGTCCCCAAGTACACCGGCTCGATCTCTAACGGTTCGCCGAGCTGATAAAGACTTGGGATCGCATCAGGACGCAGAACCCCGTCGATCAGCAAAAAGTTGGCGTTCGACGGGTAGTTCATTTGGCGGCGTCCTTCGCTGCTTGCGCGGCAGCTTTCTCACAAATCTCACAACGTGGCGTGCCCCGCATCAACGCCTGCCGCTGCGCCGGCACCAACAACTTCCCGGCCTTATCCGTATCCGCCTGCTTCAACGGCCCCGGCATCAACGGCGCGGCACCAGTGCCGCTCCCCGGTCCACCACCGGAGTTGATGTTGATCGCCGGCCCGCTCATGGTCACGCCGCCGCCATCGATCTTGATGAAGCTGCCACCGCCGACCAGTGTCAGTTCGGCCCCAGCCTCCAGCACCACTTTCATGCCGCTGCTCAGGTGAATTTCCTGGCCAGCGTCGATGAATTGCCCTGTGCCGATCTTGATGTGCTGGTTCACGCCCACGGTCAGGTGATCGTTGGCGCGTGCTTCGACTTTGCGGTCTGCGTAGACGGTGTGGTGTTCTTCGGCCTTGAATTCCGTGTAGCTGTTCTTTTCCACGACGTCGTGGCGTTCGTTGCCGACGCGGATTTTCTGGTCGTGTTCGATGTTTTCGTCCCAGTCGCGCTGGGCGTGGAGGAAGATCTGTTCCTGGCCTTTCTTGTCTTCGATGCGCAGTTCGTTGAAGCCGCCGCCGCCCATCGAGCTCAGGGTCTTGAAGGTGGTGCGGGTCTTGTTCGCCGGCAGGGCGTAAGGGACGGTGTTTTCCTTGTGGTACAGGCAGCCGCTGATCAGCGGCTGGTCGGGGTCGCCTTCGAGGAAGGTCACCAGCACTTCCATGCCGATGCGCGGGATGGCGATGCCGCCGTACTGGGCGCCGGCCCAGGCGCTGGAGACACGCAGCCAGCAGCTGGTTTTGTCGTCGGCCTGGCCGTCGCGGTCCCAGTGAAACTGGACTTTCACGCGGCCGTATTCGTCGCAATGGATTTCTTCGCCTTTAGGGCCGGTGACCACGGCGCTCTGGCTGCCGAGGATGCGCGGTTTCGGGTGGCGCAGGGGCGGGCGGTTCGGCACGTCCCACGGGGTGGCCTGGAAGCGGTTGCGGTAACCCTGATGGAAATCGTCTTTGAGCGCGGTGGTGTCACTGGTCACCGACTCTTCCAGCACCTGCGGCTGTTTGCCTTCGTGGTGGACTTCGGTGAGCAGCCACAGGTCGTTCCACTTGGCTTTCGGGTGCTCTTTCAGCGCGAGGAAATGGCCGCTGACCAGCAGAGGTTGGTCGCTCTTGCCTTCCGCAAGCTGGAAGTCGCTGCGGTGGCGTTCGAGGGCGCGTTTGGCCAGGTGCTTGCCGCGCTCGCGGTCGACGAAACGGCCCGGGTAGTCGTAATCCTCGAGGTCGGGCAGGGCGTCGCCGCGGTTTTCGCTTTCGAGGGTGATTCGCGGTTTTTCGAAGTCGTAGTCGCGGCGGGTGGTGCGGCTGGTGCGGGTTTCCAGGCGCAGGTCGAAGCGCTTGATCACCGGGTTGCTGGCGACCATGCCGGAGTCCTGCTGATAGGCCACCGGCGCCAGTTTCTTGAACACCGTCTGGTCGTCGCCGAACACCAGTTTGTGGCCCGTGGCGCTGTGCTGGAAGTGGTAGTGAATGCCTTCTTCTTCGCACAGGCGCTGGATGAAATGCAGGTCCGATTCGTCGTACTGCACGCAGTAGAGGCGATCGGGGTAGATCGAACCGGTCTGGAAGGCGTAGGCGTTGCCCTGGATGCCGTGTTCTTCGAGGACCTTGCCGATGATTTTCGGCACGCTGAGGTTCTGGAAGATCCGCTGGTTGATCCGGTGCGCGAGATACGCCAGTTGCGGGCGCAGGGTCACGGAATAGCGCGTCAGGCGCTTGCCGGAATCGCCTTGCGCGGCGCGGTAGATCAGGCCGTGGATGCCGCTGCCGTCGGGCGACAACTGCAGGAAGGCCGGTTTGTGCAGCAGGGTTTCGAGGTCCAGCGACGGCTGCTCACTGACCAGCTCCACCTCGAATACGAAAGGCTGGCTGACGGCTTCCCGACCGGTGAGGGTAAACACCTGGAAATCGGCGGAAAGACCTTCGATGGTCAGGGCAAAGTGGGTTTCATTGGCCGGCGCGAACATCCCTTGTTCCTCGTGCTGTACAGCGGCGTTCGTCGATTACCGTCAAGCGGTTCAACGCACGCGAAATTCTGGAGGGGCGTAAACAACATCGACCAGCAGAGCTGGCCGATGCTTGAAACGATCAGCCGTAATTAAACGACTGGAGCACGCCAGTCATCGGAACCCGAAGTACCGGATACTTCGTGGGTCCAGGTGATTTTGCGGTAGGTGAACTGCACTTCTTCCAGGTGGGTGAAGTGGGCGTTCGATGGATCCTGGCAGTTGTGCATTTTGTTGTTGATGGCGACGATGATCGCGTCTTCCAGTTTGGTGGTGTAGTAGTGCTCTTGGGTGCCTTGAGCCGAAGTGCGGTACCACTGGATAACGATTTCGCTCATGCGCTCGCCGGAGGTCAGAGCAGCTTGCAGCAGTGGCGAAGCCTTGTCGTAGACCTTGGTGATGATCACTGGCTTGTGCACGCGCTGACCGGTTGGCTGACCGGATTGTGGGTCACGCGGGATGATCACGTCGTGGCTGAACGCCTGAACCATGACCTGGTCTTCGTGACCTTCCTGGTAGGTGTTGCCAACGGAGTCGGCGGTGAAGGCGCCGGCAGTGATCAGGCCTTGTTTTTCGCCGGTAACCGACATGTACGCTGGTGTTGCCATGGGAGGTGCTCCTTGCGGATAAAGTTAGGGTGCCCGGGAGGCGAAATCGCCCGGTGGGTGGCTGACTGTTATCAAGGAGCGTGCCAGCTTTTGGTGCGTCCCCGGGAGCCGGGGACTTCGCCGCTCTGGCCCGCGGGTTTGAGCGTTTTTTGAACAGCAATGAAAGCAAAAGTGCGCAACTTCTTGCGCAGTACTGCGCAAGAAGTTGCGCACTCGGCTACAGGCGACGGTAACCGGGGGCTGTAGCGATATCGGGCGGCGATTTCGCGAAACAAGTGCGCAAGAAGTTGCGCACCATGGCACATGGCTACCGTGCCTGCAGATCATCTAAACCCGAAATGGCCAATCCATCGCCCCTTTTTGCCATTGCGTCACTGGCACGCCACCCTCCGATTCCTTGAAAGTCCCTGTCCAGAGCCCACCCCGTTTAATGCCGGAAGGCCAGAGCGCGGCAAACCGTCTTATAAATGAAACACCGCCCTCAGCTATACTCCCCCGCATTTCGACCCGCCCCGAGGACTGACTGTGAAGAACTGGACGTTGCGCCAACGCATTTTGGCGAGCTTTGCGGTGATTATCGCCATCATGCTGCTGATGGTGGTCGTCTCGTATTCGCGGCTGCTGAAGATCGAGGCCAGTGAAAACAGCGTCCGTGACGACGCGATTCCCGGCGTCTATTACAGCTCGATGATTCGTGGCGCGTGGGTCGACAGTTACCTGCAGACCCAGGAACTGCTGGGCCTCAAGGAGGGGCAGGGCGTCAGCAGTGAAGATGCGGCCGATTACAAGGCTTTCGAATCCCGGCTTCAGGAACAGATGGCCAATTACCGTGGCACGGTGGTGACGGACGAGGACAAGCTCGAATTCGCGGCGTTCGAGAAATATCACGACGCCTATCTGAAAATTCAGGATGCGGTGCTCGATCTGCACAAACGCAATCTGGAAGCCGACGCCGTCAAGCTGTTCCACGAACAACTGACTCCGACCTGGTACTCGGGCCGGATGAAGCTCAACGACATCATTGGCGAGAACAAGAAAGTCGCTGACAAGGCCATGGCCAACATTGATGAGGCCGTGGCGGCGGCCAAGGTCAGCATGTTCGTCTCGCTGCTGGTGGCCGTGCTGGCCGCCGGGTTCTGTGGTCTGCTGCTGATGCGCGCGATCATGGCGCCGATGAACCGCATCGTGCAGATCCTCGACATCATGCGCACCGGCGATCTGAGCAGCCGCTTGAACCTCGACCGCAAGGACGAGTTCGGCGCAGTGGAAACTGGCTTCAACGACATGATGACCGAGCTCACTTCGCTGGTGTCCCAGGCCCAGCGCTCGTCGGTGCAGGTCACCACCTCGGTGACCGAGATTGCGGCCACCTCCAAACAACAGCAAGCCACCGCCACCGAAACCGCTGCGACCACCACTGAAATCGGCGCTACGTCTCGCGAGATCGCGGCGACCTCTCGCGACCTTGTACGCACGATGACTGAAGTCTCCACCGCCGCCGATCAGGCCTCGGTGCTTGCCGGTTCCGGGCAGCAAGGTTTGGCGCGCATGGAGGACACCATGCACTCGGTGATGGGCGCGGCGGATCTGGTGAACGCCAAACTGGCGATCCTCAACGAGAAGGCCGGCAACATCAATCAGGTGGTGGTGACCATCGTCAAGGTCGCCGACCAGACCAACCTGCTGTCCCTGAACGCCGCGATTGAAGCGGAGAAGGCTGGTGAATATGGCCGTGGTTTCGCGGTGGTCGCCACTGAAGTGCGGCGTCTGGCGGATCAGACGGCTGTCGCCACGTATGACATCGAGCAGATGGTCCGCGAGATCCAGTCGGCGGTGTCTGCCGGGGTGATGGGCATGGACAAGTTCTCCGAGGAAGTGCGTCGCGGCATGGCCGAAGTGCAGCAGGTCGGCGAGCAGCTGTCGCAGATCATCCATCAAGTGCAGGCGCTGGCGCCGCGGGTGTTGATGGTCAACGAGGGCATGCAGGCCCAGGCCACCGGTGCCGAGCAGATCAACCACGCGCTGGTGCAGCTGGGTGATGCCAGCAGCCAGACGGTCGAGTCGTTGCGTCAGGCCAGTTTCGCCATCGACGAACTGAGCCAGGTGGCCGTGGGCCTGCGCAGCGGCGTTTCGCGATTCAAAGTCTGATGAGCGAAATCACCGCCAAACGCAGCGCTGCACCGGTGGCGAAGCAGGCATTGTTTCTGCTGTTTCGCATCGGCAGCGAACGCTACGCCTTGCGCGCCACGGAAGTGGCCGAAGTGCTGCCGCGCCTGCCGTTGAAGCCGATTGCCCGGGCGCCGCACTGGGTGGCGGGAGTGTTCGCCTATCGCGGCACGGTGGTGCCGGTGATCGACCTCAGTGCCCTGACGTTCGGCCATCCTGCGCAAGCGCGCACCAGCACGCGTCTGGTGCTGGTGCATTACCGCGCGGACGACTCGCAACCCTCGCAATGGCTGGGGCTGATCCTCGAACAGGCCACCGATACCCTGCGCTGCAACCCGGATGGTTTTCAGCCGTACGGCCTCGACAATCGTCAGGCGCCGTACCTCGGCCCGGTGCGTGAAGACGCGCAAGGGCTGGTGCAGTGGGTGCGGGTCAACGACTTGCTGGACGAGTCGGTGCGTACGCTGCTGTTCCCGACACCGCCGCTGGATCCGGCGCGGCTTGAGGAGCAGCCATGAGCAGCGACCAGCGCTTCTTCGACTTCCTCAAGGAACGCATCGGCCTCGACGTCGCCTCGGTCGGCCCGGCGATCATCGAGCGGGCCGTGCGCCAGCGCATCACCCTGTCGCAAACGGTGAGTGCCGATGAGTACTGGCAGACCCTGCAAGGCTCGCGGGATGAACAGCAGGTGTTGATCGAAGCGGTGATCGTCCCTGAGACCTGGTTTTTCCGTTACCCGGAATCTTTCGCCACTCTGGGCAAGCTGGCGCGCAAACGCCTAGGCGAGCTGAACAACATGCGCGCGTTGCGCATTCTCAGCCTGCCCTGTTCCACCGGTGAAGAACCGTATTCGATTGCCATGGCGTTGCTCGATGCGGGCCTCAAGCCCCATCAGTTCAAGGTCGATGGCATGGACGTCAGCCCGTTGTCGGTGGACAAGGCGCGGCGTGCGCTGTACGGCAAGAACTCATTTCGCGGTCAGGAGCTGGACTTTCGTGAGCGGCATTTTTTCGCCGAGAACGAGGGTTATCGAGTAAATGAAATCGTCCGCGAGCAGGTTCGCTTGCATGTTGGCAACGTGCTCGATCCGTCATTGCTGGTCAACGAGCCGCCGTTCGATTTCGTGTTCTGCCGCAACCTGCTGATCTATTTCGATCAGCCGACCCAGCAGCAGGTATTCGCCGTGCTGAAGCGCCTGACCCATGTCGATGGCGTGCTGTTTATCGGCCCGGCCGAGGGCAGTCTGCTCGGGCGGTTGGGCATGCGCTCGATCGGGATTCCACAGTCCTTTGCTTTCAGCCGTCACAGCGATCCACAACCCGAACCGTTGCCGGCGCCGACCGCGATTGCGCTGCCGTTACCTGTGCGCCAACCGCTGCGCAGCACGCCACCACCGCCGGTGCGCAACCGTCCGTTTGCTGGCGTGACGCCGTTGCCCGCGACGGCTAAAAGCACCAACCCCGACGCCGCGACTTTGCTGGCCAACATCGCCGCCCTGGCCAACGAAGGCAGAAGTGGCGAGGCCCGGGCCGCGTGCGAACAGTATTTGCGCAGCCATGAGCCGGTGGCCCAGGTGTTTTACTGGCTCGGCCTGCTGAGCGATGTCGCCGGCAGCGCCCTCGAAGCCCAGGGCTTTTACCGCAAAGCGCTGTACCTCGAACCGCAACACCCCGAAGCCTTGATGCACCTGGCTGCGTTGCTGCAGGCCCAGGGCGACACGGCCGGCGCCAGACGATTGCAGGAGCGCGCCGCCCGCAGCGACCGCACCGCCGACAGTGAGCGTAAACGATGATCTCGTCCGACACCTTGAACGTCACCCACGAAGACGCCCGGGCCATCGACGATTGCTGGAACCGCATCGGCATCCACGGCGACAAGTCCTGTCAGCTGCTGGACGAGCACATCCATTGCCGCAATTGCTCGGTGTATTCCGCCGCCGCCACGCGTCTGCTCGACCGATATGCGTTGCAGCAGGACGAGCGCGACCCGGTGGCGACCCAGGTCGAAACCGAGCTGAAGACCCGTTCGCTGCTGATGTTCCGCCTCGGTGAAGAATGGCTCGGCCTGGCCACCCGCAGTCTGGTGGAGGTCGCGCCGTTGCAGGCGATTCACTCTCTGCCGCACCAGCGCTCCCGAGCCTTGCTCGGCGTGGCGAACGTGCGCGGTGCGCTGGTGGCGTGTCTGTCGCTGGTCGAACTGCTTGACCTCGACAGCAACGCGGCCCCGGTGACCGGCGCGCGTATCATGCCGCGCATGCTGATCATCTCGGCCCAGGGCGGGCCGGTGGTGGTGCCGGTCGACGAAGTCGACGGGATTCACGCCATCGACGAGCGAATTCTCGATGCCGCGTCGCGGTCTGGCGCACAGGCCAGCGCCAAATACACCCGAGGCGTGCTGCCTTTCAAAGGTCGCAGCCTGCGTTGGCTGGATGAAGAACAGCTGTTGTCCGCCGTGTCCCGGAGCCTCACATGACCCCCGAGCAAATGCGCGACGCCTCCTTGCTCGAGCTGTTCAGCCTCGAAGCCGAAGCCCAGACCCAGGTGCTCAGCGCCGGGCTGCTGGCGCTGGAGCGCAACCCGACTCAGGCCGATCAGCTCGAATCGTGCATGCGTGCGGCGCACTCGCTGAAAGGCGCGGCGCGGATCGTTGGCATCGACAGCGGCGTCAGCGTTGCCCACGTGATGGAGGACTGTCTGGTCAGCGCCCAGGAAGGGCGGTTGTTCCTGCGCCCCGAGCATATCGACGCGCTGTTGCAGGGCACCGATCTGTTGATGCGCATCGCCACCCCGGCCAATGGCCCGCAACCGGCGGACATCGAGGCTTACGTGGCGTTGATGGGCGGTTTGCTCGACCCGGCGGCACCGGCCGTGGTGCCCGCCGCTCCGAGTGCGCCACCGATGGCCGAGTTGCAGCTTCAGCCACCGCCGGGGGTTGAGCCGGCGCCGGTTGAAATTCCGGTCGAGGTTGCCGAGCCGGAACCCGCGCCTCGCAAGAGCAAGCGCACCACCGAAGGTGGCGAGCGGGTGCTGCGGGTCACCGCCGAACGCCTGAACAGCCTGCTCGATCTGTCGAGCAAATCCCTGGTGGAAACCCAGCGCCTCAAGCCGCACCTGGCCACGATGCAGCGCCTCAAACGCATGCAGAACAACGGCCTGCGGGCGCTGGAAAGTCTTAACGTTCATCTCAAGGAACACGCCCTGAGCCTTGAGGCTCAAGAGGCGCTGGAAGACGCGCGCCGTTTGCTCGCCGAATCCCAGCAACTGCTGGCAGAGAAAAATGCCGAACTCGACGAGTTTGCCTGGCAGGCGAGTCAGCGTGCGCAAGTGCTCTATGACACCGCGCTGGCCTGCCGCATGCGGCCGTTCGCCGATGTGCTGTCGGGTCAGGTGCGGATGGTGCGCGACCTCGGCCGCAGCCTCGGCAAGCAGGTGCGGCTGGAGATAGAGGGCGAGAAGACTCAGGTCGACCGCGATGTGCTGGAAAAACTCGAAGCACCGCTCACGCACCTGCTGCGCAACGCGGTCGATCACGGCATCGAAACCCCGGAAGAACGCCTGCTCAAAGGCAAGTCCGAAGAGGGCCTGATCCGTCTGCGCGCCTCGCATCAGGCCGGTCTGCTGGTGCTGGAACTGAGCGACGACGGCAATGGTGTGGATCTGGAAAAGGTCCGCCGCAGCATCGTCGAACGTCAGTTGTCGCCCGCGGAAACCGCCGCCCAGTTGAGTGAAGAGGAACTGCTGACCTTCCTGTTTCTGCCGGGTTTCAGCCTGCGCGACAAGGTCACCGAAGTGTCCGGCCGTGGCGTCGGTCTCGATGCTGTTCAGCACATGGTCCGCCAGTTGCGCGGTGCGGTGGTGCTGGAGCAGACGGCGGGCGAGGGCAGTCGTTTCTATCTCGAAGTGCCGCTGACCCTGTCGGTGGTGCGCAGCCTGGTGGTGGAGGTCGGCGACGAGGCCTACGCCTTCCCGCTGGCGCACATCGAGCGCATGTGCGATCTGGCGCCGGAGGACATCGTGCAGGTCGAAGGGCGCCAGCATTTCTGGCACGAAGGCCGGCATGTCGGGCTCGTCGCGGCCAGTCAGTTATTGCAACGTCCGGCCAGCCAGAACAGCGGCGAGACCCTGAAAGTCGTGGTGATCCGCGAGCGCGATGCGATCTACGGCGTGGCGGTCGAGCGTTTCATTGGCGAGCGCACGCTGGTGGTGCTGCCACTGGACGAACGGCTGGGCAAGGTGCAGGACATTTCCGCCGGGGCCTTGCTCGACGATGGCTCGGTGGTGCTGATCGTCGATGTTGAAGACATGCTGCGTTCGGTGGACAAACTGCTCAATACCGGGCGTCTGGAGCGCATTGCCCGCCACGGTAATCAGGCCGCGGAAGCCGCGCGCAAACGGATTCTGGTGGTCGACGACTCGCTCACCGTGCGTGAGCTGCAACGCAAGCTGCTGCTCAATCGCGGCTACGACGTCGCCGTTGCGGTGGACGGTATGGACGGCTGGAACGCCCTGCGCTCCGAGAATTTCGATCTGTTGATCACCGACATCGACATGCCGCGCATGGACGGCATCGAGCTGGTCTCGCTGCTGCGTCGCGACAACCGTCTGCAATCGCTGCCGGTGATGGTGGTGTCCTATAAGGATCGCGAGGAAGACCGCCGCCGTGGACTGGACGCCGGCGCCGACTATTATCTGGCCAAGGCCAGTTTTCATGACGACGCCCTGCTCGACGCGGTGGTTGAGCTCATCGGAGGAGCGCGGGCATGAAGATCGCAATCGTCAACGACATGCCCCTGGCGGTGGAGGCCCTGCGCCGGGCGCTGGCTTTCGAGCCGGCGCATCAGGTGGTGTGGGTCGCCAGCAACGGCGCCGAAGCGGTGCGCCTGTGCGCCGAAAACACCCCTGACCTGATCCTGATGGACCTGATCATGCCAGTGATGGATGGCGTCGAGGCCACCCGCCGGATCATGGCCGAGAGCCCGTGCGCGATCGTCATCGTCACCGTGGACCGCCAGCAGAACGTGCACCGGGTGTTCGAAGCCATGGGCCACGGCGCGCTGGACGTGGTCGATACCCCGGCCATCGGCGGTGGCAATCCTCAGGAAGCGGCGGCGCCGCTGCTGCGCAAGATCCTCAACATCGGCTGGCTGATCGGCGAGAAAACCGCCCGCTCGCGTCCGGCTCCTGCGGCACCGCGCAGTACCGCCTCGCGCCAGCGGCTGGTGGCGATCGGCTCTTCGGCCGGTGGCCCGGCCGCGCTGGAAGTCTTGCTCAAAGGTCTGCCGCGCCACTTTTCGGCGGCCATCGTGCTGGTGCAGCATGTTGATCAGGTATTCGCCGCCGGTATGGCCGAATGGCTGGCCAGCGCCAGCGGCCTCGACGTGCGTCTGGCCCGCGAAGGCGAACCGCCGCAGGCCGGCGCGGTGCTGCTGGCCGGCACCAACCACCATATTCGTTTGCTGAAGAACGGCACGCTGGCCTACACCGCCGAGCCGGTCAACGAGATCTACCGCCCTTCGATCGATGTATTTTTCGAAAGCGTCGCCAGTTACTGGAACGGTGACGCAGTAGGGGTTTTATTGACAGGGATGGGACGCGACGGGGCGCAAGGGCTTAAGCTCATGCGTCAACAGGGTTATCTGACCATCGCGCAGGATCAGCAAAGCAGTGCGGTGTACGGCATGCCCAAGGCTGCCGCAGCCATCGACGCGGCCGTAGAAATCCGTCCACTGGAAAAGATAGCGCCACGATTGCTGGAGATTTTCCCCAAATGAACACATCCATCCGCAATCCTGGCCCCCGCAGCACTCAGGTGACCGCCCATGAATGACTTACAGATCGATGACATCAAAACCGACGAGAACGCCGCCATGGTGTTGTTGGTGGACGATCAGGCGATGATCGGCGAAGCCGTGCGCCGTGGGCTGTCGAATGAGGAGAACATCGACTTCCACTTCTGCTCCGACCCGCATCTTGCCGTGGCACATGCGGTGCGGATCAAGCCGACCGTGATCCTGCAGGATCTGGTGATGCCCGGCCTCGACGGCCTGAGTCTGGTGCGCGAATACCGCAATCACCCGGCGACCAAGGACATTCCGATCATCGTCCTGTCGACCAAGGAAGACCCGCTGATCAAGAGCGCGGCGTTCTCCGCCGGGGCCAACGATTATCTGGTGAAACTGCCGGACAACATCGAGCTGGTGGCGCGCATCCGCTATCACTCGCGCTCCTACATGACCCTGTTGCAACGGGATGCGGCCTACCGCGCGCTGCGGGTCAGCCAGCAGCAATTGCTCGACACCAACCTCGTCCTGCAGCGGTTGATGAACTCCGACGGCCTGACCGGGCTGTCCAATCGCCGGCACTTCGACGAATACCTGGAACTGGAATGGCGCCGTTCGCTGCGCGACCAGAGCCAGTTGTCGCTGCTGATGATCGACGTCGATTACTTCAAGTCCTACAACGACACCTTCGGCCACGTCGAAGGCGACGAAGCGTTGCGCAAGGTCGCCACGGCGATCCGCGAGGCCAGCGCCCGGCCGTCCGATCTGCCGGCGCGTTATGGCGGCGAAGAATTTGCGCTGGTGCTGCCGAACACTTCGCCTGGCGGGGCCCGACTGGTGGCGGAAAAGCTGCGCCAGACGGTCGCGGCGCTGAAGATTCCGCACAATGCCCCGGCCGAAGGCTCGAGCCTGACCATCAGCATCGGCCTGGCGACCATGGTGCCGGAGTCGGGCAGCGACTGCCGGTTGCTGATCTCGGCGGCGGACCGTGGCCTGTACCTGGCCAAGAACAACGGGCGCAATCAGGTGGGGATCGAATGAACCATCGGGTTCATTCGCCTCAAGAGCCGCCAGACGGGCTGCCGTGACAGCTTGATTACGTTATACTCGCCGGCTTTCAAAAGTTCGCCAACGAGTGCTGCCCGTCATGGAAATCAACCCGATCCTGAACACCATCAAGGACCTGTCCGAGCGCTCCGAAACTATTCGGGGGTATCTTTGACTACGATCAAAAGCATGAGCGTCTGATCGAAGTCAATCGCGAGCTTGAAGATCCTGCAGTCTGGAACAAACCTGAATACGCCCAGGAACTGGGCCGCGAGCGCGCTGCGCTGGCGCAGATCGTCGATACCCTCGACGAACTGAACGGTGGCCTGGCCGATTGCCGCGAGCTGCTGGACATGGCCGTTGAAGAGAACGACGAGGGCGCGGTCAACGACGTCGTCGAAGTCCTTCAAGGTCTCGAAGAGTCCCTGTCCAAGCTCGAATTCCGCCGTATGTTCAGCCACGAGATGGACCCGAACAACGCCTACCTGGACATCCAGGCCGGTTCCGGCGGCACCGAAGCCCAGGACTGGGCCAACATCCTGCTGCGCATGTACCTGCGCTGGGCCGACAAACGCGGTTTCGACGCGACCATCATGGAGCTGTCGGCCGGTGAAGTCGCCGGGATCAAGGGTGCGACCGTGCACATCAAGGGCGAATACGCCTTTGGCTGGCTGCGTACCGAGATCGGCGTGCACCGTCTGGTGCGCAAGAGCCCGTTCGACTCCGGCAACCGTCGCCATACCTCGTTCTCCGCGGTTTTCGTCTCGCCAGAGATCGACGACAAGGTGGAAATCGAAATCAACCCGGCAGACCTGCGGATCGACACCTATCGTTCCTCCGGTGCCGGTGGTCAGCACGTAAACACCACCGACTCGGCCGTACGTATCACCCACGTACCGACCAACACCGTGGTGAGCTGCCAGAACGAACGTTCCCAGCACGCCAACAAGGACACCGCCATGAAAATGCTGCGGGCCAAGTTGTACGAGCAGGAAATGCAGAAGCGCAACGCGGCGTCCCAGGCGCTGGAAGACACCAAGTCGGATATCGGCTGGGGTCACCAGATCCGTTCGTACGTGCTCGATGCGTCGCGGATCAAGGATCTGCGCACCAACATCGAACGCAGTGACTGCGACAAGGTGCTCGACGGCGACATCGACGAATACCTGGAAGCCAGCCTGAAATCGGGGCTGTAAGAAACGCAATACAGGATCGGCTGATTCAACTCGATCTCTGTAGGAGCCAGCCTGCTGGCGATCCCCGGGCCGAAAGGCCCGGGGGCAACGAACCTGTGATGGAATATTTAAAGACATGAGCGACCAACAACTCGACCAGGCCCTGCAACAGGAAGAAAACTCCCTGATCGCCCTGCGCAAGGAAAAGCTTGCTGCCGAGCGCGCCAAGGGCAATGCCTTCCCGAACGACTTCCGCCGCGAAAACTACTGCGAAGCACTGCAGAAACAGTACGCGGACAAGACCAAGGAAGAGCTGGCAGAGGCTGCGATCCCGGTCAAGGTTGCAGGTCGCATCATGCTCAACCGTGGCTCGTTCATGGTGATCCAGGACATGACCGGTCGCATCCAGGTCTACGTCAACCGCAAGACCCTGTCCGAAGAAACCCTGGCCGCGGTGAAAACCTGGGACATGGGTGACATCATCGCCGCCGAAGGCACCCTGGCCCGTTCCGGCAAGGGCGACCTGTACGTCGAGATGACCAGCGTGCGCCTGCTGACCAAATCCCTGCGCCCGCTGCCGGACAAGCACCACGGCCTGACCGACACCGAACAGCGCTACCGTCAGCGCTACGTTGACCTGATCGTCAACGAAGACGTGCGTCAGACCTTCCGCGTCCGTTCGCAAGTGATCGCACACATTCGCAGCTTCCTGATGAAGCGCGACTTCCTCGAAGTCGAAACGCCGATGCTGCAGACCATTCCTGGCGGCGCCGCGGCCAAGCCGTTCGAAACCCACCACAACGCGCTGGACATGGAAATGTTCCTGCGTATCGCGCCAGAGCTGTACCTCAAGCGTCTGGTGGTTGGTGGCTTCGAAAAAGTGTTCGAGATCAACCGCAACTTCCGTAACGAAGGCGTTTCGACTCGTCACAACCCTGAATTCACCATGTTGGAGTTCTACCAGGCTTACGCCGACTACGAAGACAACATGGACCTGACCGAAGAACTGTTCCGTGAACTGGCGCAGTTGGTTCTGGGCAGCACTGACGTGCCGTACGGCGACAAGGTGTTCCACTTCGGCGAGCCGTTCGTACGCCTGTCGGTGTTCGACTCGATCCTCAAGTACAACCCCGAGCTGACCGCCGATGACCTGAACGACATCGACAAGGCGCGCGCCATCGCCAAGAAGGCCGGCGCCAAGGTGCTGGGTTTCGAAGGTCTGGGCAAGCTGCAGGTGATGATTTTCGAAGAGCTGGTCGAGCACAAGCTGGAACAGCCGCACTTCATTACCCAGTATCCGTTCGAAGTGTCGCCGCTGGCCCGTCGCAACGACGACAACCCGAACGTCACCGATCGCTTCGAGCTGTTCATCGGCGGCCGTGAAATCGCCAACGCCTACTCCGAGCTGAACGACGCGGAAGACCAGGCCGAGCGCTTCATGGCGCAGGTGGCCGACAAGGACGCCGGCGACGACGAAGCCATGCACTACGACGCCGACTTCGTTCGTGCGCTGGAGTACGGCATGCCGCCAACGGCCGGCGAAGGTATCGGCATCGACCGTCTGGTGATGCTGCTGACCAACTCCCCGTCGATCCGCGACGTGATCCTGTTCCCGCACATGCGGCCACAAGCGTAAGTGTTTCAATAAAAAAGCCGCCTGAAATGGGCGGCTTTTTATTGCCTGTCTGGTACAAACGTATCAAATGGTTAATTTTGAAGAAAACAACAGAGGTATGCCTGTCGTGATCGGTGCAATGGCTCAAGAGGGTGCAGCGGGAATCGCCACTGCGGTCGCTGAAAGTGTTCAGTACCAGGGCCGCAAGGCCAGCCGGCAGGGCAGTGAACAGCGTCGACAGGACATTCTCGATGCGGCGATGCGCATTGTCGTACGCGACGGCGTACGCGCCGTGCGTCACCGGGCGGTGGCGGCCGAGGCCGGTGTGCCGCTGTCGGCCACCACGTATTACTTCAAGGACATCGATGACCTGCTCACCGATACCTTCGCCCAGTACGTCGAACGCAGTGCGGCCTACATGGCCAAGCTGTGGATCAACAACGAAGGCCTGCTGCGCGAAATGGTGGTCAGCGGTGACGGCAGCCCGGAGTCGCGCTCTCAACTGGCCGACGATATCGCGCGGTTGATGGCTGATTACGTGCATCGGCAACTGGTCAACCGTCGCGAGCATTTGATGGCCGAGCAGGCGTTCCGTCAGGAGGCGCTGCTCAACCCGCGTCTGGCGGAATTGGTGCGTTCCCATCAGCAGATTCTGTTGCAGGGCACCTGCCAGTTGTTCCAGGTATTGGGCTCGCGCGAGCCGCAGCAGGATGCCAAGGTGTTGACGGCGATTATCGGACGGATGGAATATCAGGGCCTGCTCAACGACGCCGAGCCTTTGGCCGAAGAGGACATGCTCGGCATTCTGACGCGCTATATGCACCTGGTACTCGCGTCGGTGTAACGCAATCCCTGCTTGATCGTTCCCACGCTCCGCGTGGGAATGCATACCGTGACGCTCTGCGTCATAGTGGACGCAGAGCGTCCATGGCGGCATTCCCACGCAGAGCGTAGGAACGATCAGAAGAAACGGGTGTTCAAGGGAGTGTCGAATGAAAGCCTGGCGTGGCGTGCTGATCGCCTTGTCGTTCCTGCTGCTCAGCGGATGTCTGGTGACCTTCAAGGAGCCGCTGCCCGCCAGTGAACCGGCGCCCAAGGGCTTGCTCGGCCAATGGTCGAGCACCAATGCCTGGGGCGAGCCGATGAATCTGGAATTGACGCGCCTGGGCAACGATCGCTATCAGGCGGTTGCGTACTTCAAAGCCAAACCCCGCGAGCGTGAAGCCTATCCGTTCACGGTGTCGCGCCACGGCAACCGCTGGTATCTGTCGGCGAAGGTGCCGGCGCAATACGGCGGGCACTTCACCATCGCCGGCTTCGAGATCACCGACAAGCGCGAACTGGTGATCTACAACCTCGACCTCGAACAGATCAACCAGGCCATCGCCCAGAAGACCCTTGACGGCCAGGGCTTCCAGACCGATGACGGCGAGGGCGTGCAGGTCGACAGCCCGCTTGAAAAGGTCTTTGCTTACCTCGACGACCCGGCCAATTCCGACGTTTTCGTCGAAGCGGCGCGCTATCAGCATCAGGCCAAAGCCAAATAATTCAGTTCGTCACGTTTTCTACAGGAGTTTCGGGTGGACGATTACCAGCAGACGATACGCATTCTGTCCGATCGCATAGTGCTGGCGCAGACGCCGATCCGCGTGCTCGACGCGGTCAAGTGGGACGAGAACATCCGCAAGGGTTTCCTCAAGGCCAAGGGCAAGGAATTGCCGGCGGTGGATCGCGACTACTACCTCAACCGGCCGCTGTCCTTCGACTCAAGCAAGGTGAAGCTGGAATTCCAGAACATCGAACGGGACATCACCCGTCAGCTCGGCCAGTTCAACCCGGTCGGCCAGATCATGCGCCGCATGTGCAAGGAATACCGGATGGTGGTGCGCATGCTCGAAGCGCGCGGCACCGAAGATTTCGGCCTGATTTCCCAGGAACTGTACGGCGCCGCATCCGACGCGTTCCACGCCGGTGACCCGACCCTGGCCGACCTTGGCCTGATGATGTCGGACTATCTGAACAACATCGACGGTCGTGGCGATCTGAAGGACGAACCGAAGACCCTTACCGCCAAGGACGCCGTTCACCTGTTGCAAACCCGCCTGAACAAGGTGTTCGGCGAGGCCGAGGAAACCATCCGCGTGTTCGAGTCCGACGGTATCGTCGCCGATGCGGCGGCGGGTGCCGACTACATCAAGATCCGCACCGACGCGATGTTCAACGACCGCGACGTGCGTGCTCTGGAAGTCCACGAAGGCCTGGTGCACGTCGGCACCACGCTCAACGGCTTGAACCAGCCGATCTGCACCTTCCTGTCCAAGGGCCCGCCCTCGTCGACGGTGACTCAGGAAGGTCTGGCGATCCTGATGGAAATCATCACCTTCGCCTCCTACCCGAGCCGCCTGCGCAAACTGACCAACCGCACCCGCGCCATTCACATGGTCGAGGAGGGCGCGGACTTCCTGCAGATCTTCGAGTTCTTCCGCGAGCAGGGCTTCGAGATGGCGGAAAGCTACGGCAACGCCAGTCGGGTTTTCCGTGGATCGACGCCGACCGGTCTGCCATTCACCAAAGACTTGTCCTACCTCAAGGGCTTCATCATGGTTTACAACTACATTCAGTTGGCCGTGCGCAAGGGCAAGCTCGAGCAGATCCCGTTGCTGTTCTGCGGCAAGACTACGCTGGAGGACATGCGAACCCTGCGTCAGCTGGTGGACGAAGGCCTGGTGGTGCCGCCAAAGTACCTGCCGGACCAGTTCCGCGACATGAATGCGTTGTCGGCGTGGATGTGTTTCTCCAACTTCCTCAATCACTTGAGCCTGGACCGGATCGAGGCGGATTACTCCAACATCCTGTAACCATTGATGGTTCCCACGCTGCGCGTGGGAATGCATCCCGTGACGCTCCGCGTCACAGTGGACGCGGAGCGTCCATGGCAGCATTCCCACGCAGAGCATGGGAACGAGCTACTGAATTCCAACCCGAATTTTGCGAGGTTTCACCGGATGAGAATCCTCGGCATCCTTTGCCTGCTCCTGACCCTCGGCGGTTGCAGCTCCTTGCTGTTCTACCCCGAACCGGGGCAGATCTTCACCCCGGAAAAGGCCAAACTCGAATACCGCACCGTCACCCTGACCACCGCCGACGGCCTCAAGCTGAATGCCTGGTGGCTGCCGGCCAAGCCCGGTGTCGAGGTCAAGGGCACGGTGCTGCACCTGCACGGCAACGGCGGCAACCTGCCGATGCACCTGGGCGGAAGCTGGTGGTTGCCGAAAAACGGCTATCAAGTGCTGCTGGTGGACTATCGCGGTTACGGCTTGTCCGAGGGCGAACCGAGCCTGCCGGCGATCTATCAGGACATCGATGCCGCCTTCGCCTGGCTGGACAAGGCGCCTGAGGTCAAAGGAAAACCGCTGATCCTGCTCGGCCAGAGCTTGGGTGGTGCAATGGCCGTGCATTGGCTGGTGCAACATCCGGAAAGACAAAAACAGCTCAAGGCCCTGGTGCTCGACGGCGTGCCCGCCAGTTACCGCAGCGTCGGCCAATACGCCCTCAGCACTTCGTGGCTGACGTGGCCGTTTCAGGTGCCGCTGTCGTGGCTGGTGCCCGATGGCGACAGTGCGATCAACGCCATGCCGCAGCTAAAAGGCGTGCCGAAACTGATCTTCCACAGCCTCGACGATCCGCTGGTGCCCCTTTCCAACGGCATCCGTCTGTATCAAGCTGCGCCGCCACCGCGCGTACTGCAACTGACCCGGGGCGGGCATGTGCAGACCTTCGGCGATCCGGTCTGGCGTCAGGTGATGCTGCGCTACCTCGACGATCCCGAACACTTCAACGGCCTGCGCCGCCTCGGCGAGATCCCGAATTATCCAACATCCCCGAATTCTGAAGACGAACCACCAGAGAGTCCGCAATGAGTGAAGAACGTAACGCCATCCCGCTGATCATCACCGGCATCTGCAGCATCCTCGGCACCGTCGGCGCCCTGTGGTACTACGGCTACCTGCACTTCGCCAAACCCGAGGATGCGTTGCTGCTCAACGACTTCACCATGCTCAAGACCGTTCCCGGCGAAGACTACAAAGTTTCCCTGACCCCGGCGCCGCAAGTGGCGCAGTGCATCGATGGCGTGCTGGTGCTGTTCGACACCGAACAGAAAGGCCTGACCGGGGTGCTGGTCAACAGTCAGAAAAAGGCTGTGCGCTGCATGGGCCAAGAGACGCCGCAGAAGCTCGAAGAGTAAATGTGCGACGGACAAAAAAGCCCCGCCTGATCAAATCAGGCGGGGCTTTTCATTTACCGCTCAGCGAATCAGTGCGTGGTCGAGCTCACGGCCGAACGCGGTACCACTGGCTGGTTGTCGTTGGAAATGGTCACTTCCACGCGACGGTTCATCGCACGGCCCGAGACCGAGGTGTTGTCCGCCACCGGGTATTCCTTGCCATAACCCTGTACGACGATACGCGAAGGGTCTACACCCATCTTGATCAGCGCAACCTGCACCGAAGTCGCGCGACGCTCGGACAGCGACTGGTTGTAGCTCGCAGTACCGGTGCTGTCGGTGTAGCCCTCGACGATCACTTTGCGATCTGGGTTTTCCTGGAGGAATTGCGCCAGTTTGTTGATGTTCACCAGACCGCTGGATTTCAGGTCGGCCTTGTTGGTGGCGAACAGCACGTCACCGAAGGTCACCAAAGTACCGCGATCGGTCTGCTTGGCGTTGAGGCTGTCCTGCAGCTGTTTGATCTGCTGATCGCGGGCATCCAGACGGGCCTGGGCACGTTGGGCGGCGGCGTTCTTCAGGTTGTTTTCAGCGGTGCGCAGAGCGATGGTCTGCTTGGCCACTTCTACGCGCTGGTTGGTCAGATAGGCCAGCTGGTCGACCTTGTGCTGGTCTTCCTTGTCCAGATAAGCCTTGTCGGCCTTGTCCAGGTAATCACTGGCATCCTTGGTTTCCAGCGCCGCGACTTTGCTGGCCTGCGGGTTGGCCTGCAGCCCGGCGTAGTTGGTGCGCGCCTGTTCCAGGTTCGGGTTCGGCGGCGTCGAGCAGGCAGCCAGGGCAACGCTTGCGGCCAGGAGAGCGGGGATCATCAGTTGTTTACGCATAATCGTTCGTCCTTTCTATCGATAAGAGTTTCAGCCTTGCGGTCGGGATGCGCGCTTACTGCACGGTGCGCTGACTTTCCTGACGCAGTTCCTGAACACCTTTCTGGGAATCCTTCACAGCTTGTTCGGCTTTCATCGCCTGAGCCTTGCGTTCAGCGACGCGGGCGTCCCACTCGGCCTGTTCGGCGAGGGTGCGGGCCTCGTCATACTTCTTGTCGTGCATGGCGATTTCGGCTTGTTTCAGTTTGTCCTGGGCCTGCTTCATCTCCACGGCGGCGAACTCGGTACCGCCGGCGCTGACCGCGCTGTTGACCGCCGATTGAGTCACGGCGTACTGCTCGGTCGGTGGATTGCCAGCGCAACCGGCCAGCACGAAGCTGGTGCCGATGGCGAGAGCGGCCAGTTTCAGACCGCGCAGGTGGGAAAACGAGGTTTGGGTCTTCATGGTCTTCAACTCCATTGGTTAACTCCTTGAAAGCTTCGAAATCCATCCTGGTAGCGGAGCCGCAACCTTCATGTGCAAGTGCGTTTTGAAACGCTCGTTCCAGGCGTGGTTACCTGTTCCGACCGAAGGCATTTTTCAAAAGTTCAGAAAAGATGGCTCATCGCCAAAAAATATTCTGACCAAACAGACAAGGCTCTAAACCGGGAACTTTGGCGGGGGAGAATGGTACGCGCGGGCGAAAAATGGCGTAAAAGCGGAGGGAAAATACAGTCCCTGTGGGAGCTGGCTTGCCAGCGATGAGGCCATCCAATTCAACCCGTTTGCGGCTGAACTGACGCCATCAAGGGCAAACCATTCCCACCGTTTTGAAGGGTCAAGGATCAGTGTTTTTGCTTGCCGGCAGCCGCCGACAAGTCGTGCAGATGACGCCGCGACAGCGCGAGAAAACGCGGGGTCGGGCCAACATCTTCATACAGCGGATCGCCTTCCTCGTCGGTGGCGACCACGGTCGAACCTTTCACATACGGCAGGCTCGCTTCGAACTCTTCGAGGGCGGCGCCGATCAGCTCGCCGAGCAGTTCTTCGGCGTGGCGTTTGGGGTACATCTCGGCGATTGCCGCCAGCCGTGCGGCAGCTTCCACATCCAGATGAATCGTGTAGCCGGTATCGGTCAGGCGACCCTTGGCGGTTTCTTCCCAATGCTGGGCGAGTTCACGGATTTTCATAAAAACCTCATGTCGCACCTGCTCATGGCAGGTCTTGGTGAGTGTCCGGCGTCAGCCGGCGGCAAGCCGTTGTGCGGCTTACTGTTGAGACTAGCTTCAACGCTCAAGGTTTAAAGTCCCTTCGTCGTCTGCTTGTAAGAAGCGTTCCAGAGCGGCACTCTCTGTTCATCCACTCACTTGCGATCCGTCACCGATTACTGCTGGAGAGATGCTGATGACCGATATTGATGCACGCTTGCGCGAAGACGTTCACCTGCTCGGTGAGCTGCTGGGCAACACCATTCGTGACCAGTACGGCGAGGCGTTTCTCGACAAGATCGAGCAGATTCGCAAGGGCGCCAAGGCCGACCGGCGCGGCTCGATGGACGCCGAACTCAGCGCCAGCCTCAATCAATTGAGCGAAGACGAACTGCTGCCGGTGGCGCGGGCCTTCAACCAGTTTCTCAACCTGGCGAACATCGCCGAGCAGTACCAGCTTATCCATCGCCGCGAAGAGACCCAGGCCGCGCCGTTCGAATCCCGCGTGTTGCCGGAACTGCTCGCCCGCCTGCGCAACGAAGGGCACAGCGCCGAATCACTGGCCCGGCAACTGGCGCGGCTGGAAATCGAACTGGTGCTCACCGCGCACCCGACCGAAGTGGCCCGCCGCACGCTGATCCAGAAGTACGACGCGATTGCCGCGCAACTGGCGGCTCAGGATCACCGTGACCTGACCACCGCCGAACGCGAGCAGATCCACAACACCCTGCAACGCCTGATCGCCGAGGCATGGCACACCGAAGAAATCCGCCGCACCCGCCCGACTCCGGTGGACGAAGCCAAGTGGGGCTTTGCGGTGATCGAACATTCGCTGTGGCAGGCGATTCCCCACCATATGCGCAAGGCCGACCAGGCGCTGTTTGCGGCCACCGGTTTGCGTTTGCCACTGGAAGCCGCGCCGATCCGCTTCGCTTCGTGGATGGGCGGCGACCGTGACGGTAACCCGAACGTGACCGCTGCCGTGACCCGCGAAGTGTTGTTGCTGGCGCGCTGGATGGCGGCGGATCTGTACCTGCGCGACGTCGATCACCTGGCGGCCGAACTGTCGATGCAGCAAGCCAGCGAAGCGCTCAAGGCCCGGGCCGGCGACAGTGCCGAGCCGTATCGGGCGGTGCTCAAGCAATTGCGTGAACGGCTGCGCGCCACGCGCAACTGGGCTCATGCATCGCTGACCGCAACCACGCCGGCCCCGGCGGATGTGCTGCACAACAATCGCGACCTGCTCGATCCGCTGGAGCTGTGTTTCAACTCGCTGCACGAATGCGGCATGGGCGTGATCGCCGACGGGCCGTTGCTCGATTGCCTGCGTCGGGCCGTGACTTTCGGCCTGTTCCTGGTGCGCCTCGATGTGCGTCAGGATTCGTCCCGCCACAGCGCGGCCATGACCGAAATCACCGATTACCTCGGCCTCGGCAAATACGAGGAGTGGGACGAAGAACAGCGCATCAGCTTCCTGACTCGCGAACTGCAAAACCGTCGGCCGTTGCTGCCGGCGCATTTCAAACCTTCGGCCGACACCGCCGAAGTGCTCGCCACCTGCAAGGAAATCGCCGCCGCGCCGGGCGCTTCGCTGGGCTCCTACGTGATCTCCATGGCCGGTGCCGCTTCCGATGTGCTGGCAGTGCAACTGCTGCTCAAGGAGTCCGGCGTACTGCGGCCGATGCGCGTGGTGCCGCTGTTCGAAACCCTCGCGGACCTCGACAACGCCGGCCCGGTGATCGAACGCCTGTTACTGCTGCCGGGTTATCGCGCGCGACTGCAAGGCCCGCAGGAAGTGATGATCGGCTATTCCGACTCGGCCAAGGACGCCGGCACCACCGCGGCGGCGTGGGCGCAGTACCGGGCGCAGGAGCGACTGGTGGAAATCTGTCGCGAGCAGCAAGTCGAACTGCTGCTGTTCCACGGTCGCGGTGGCACCGTGGGCCGTGGCGGCGGCCCGGCGCACGCGGCGATTCTGTCGCAGCCGCCGGGTTCGGTGGCCGGACGTTTCCGCACCACCGAGCAGGGGGAAATGATTCGATTCAAATTCGGCCTGCCGGACATCGCCGAACAAAACCTCAATCTCTATCTGGCGGCAGTGCTGGAAGCGACCCTGTTGCCACCGCCGCCACCGACGCCTGAATGGCGGCATCTGATGGATGAACTGGCCGCTGACGGTGTCGCCGCTTACCGTGCGGTGGTGCGGGAAAATCCGCAGTTCGTCGAGTATTTCCGCCAATCCACACCGGAGCAGGAGTTGGGGCGTTTGCCATTGGGCAGCCGTCCGGCCAAGCGCCGCGCCGGCGGGATCGAAAGTCTGCGGGCGATTCCGTGGATCTTCGGCTGGACCCAGACCCGCCTGATGCTGCCGGCCTGGCTCGGCTGGGAAACCGCATTGAGCAAGGCGCTGGAGCGCGGCGAAGGCGAATTGCTCGGGCAGATGCGCGAGCAGTGGCCGTTCTTCCGCACTCGCATCGACATGCTGGAGATGGTGCTGGCCAAGGCCGACGCCGACATTGCGCAGTCCTACGACGAGCGTCTGGTGGAGTCGGACTTGCTGCCTTTGGGTGTGCACTTACGCGACCTATTGTCGCAGGCGTGTTCCGTCGTCCTCGGCCTGACCGGTCAGTCGCAGCTACTGGCACATAGCCCGGACACCCTGGAATTCATCCGTCTGCGCAACACCTACCTCGACCCGCTGCATCTATTGCAGGCCGAGTTGCTGGCGCGTTCGCGGCAGCAGAATGTCGAGCAGGGCAGCCCGGTGGAACAGGCGTTGCTGGTGTCTGTGGCGGGGATTGCCGCCGGTTTGCGAAATACCGGCTAAGGTTTTCTGCGTGGGGCGGGGCACCCGGGGCGAACCTCGGGTGCCGTTTATTGACCGTAGGAAAAATGCGGTCAGGCGACAGTTAATGATGGGGTTGCGACTTGGGGAACCGCGTCGCAAGGTCGCGGCGGGCGCCGGTTTCTCCGACTTTTGGCGTCTTGTGTGGGCGCAGCCTGCTGTGTATCTTGATCAGCCTTTGGCCGTTTGGGCGGCCACGACCCGTTTTATGAGATTGGCCCCACGAGGCGAATCCGTTGTTTTTTATATAAAAAATTGAGGAGCACATCGATGCGCGTCATTCTGCTGGGAGCTCCCGGGGCCGGTAAAGGTACTCAGGCTAAGTTCATCACCGAGAAATTCGGCATTCCGCAAATCTCCACCGGCGACATGCTGCGTGCTGCGGTCAAGGCCGGCACCGAGCTGGGCATCAAGGCCAAGAGCATCATGGATGTCGGCGGCCTGGTGTCGGATGACCTGATCATCGCGCTGGTCAAGGACCGTATCGCTCAGGCTGACTGCGCCAACGGTTTCCTGTTCGATGGCTTCCCGCGCACCATTCCTCAGGCTGAAGCGCTGGTGACTGCCGGTGTCGAGCTGGACGCCGTGGTCGAAATCGCCGTTGAAGACGAAGAAATCGTTCAGCGTATCGCCGGTCGTCGCGTTCACGAGGCCAGCGGCCGCGTTTACCACATCGTCTACAACCCGCCGAAACTTGCCGGTAAAGACGACATCACCGGCGAAGAGCTGGTACAGCGCAAGGACGACACCGAAGAAACCGTGCGTCATCGCCTGTCGGTCTACCACTCGCAGACCAAGCCGCTGGTGGAGTTCTACCAGAACCTGTCCGCCAGGAACGGTGGCAAGCCGAAGTACAGCCATATCCCTGGCGTCGGTTCGGTTGAAGCGATCACCGCCAAGGTGCTTGAAGCGCTGAGCTGAAAAAACTGATCCGCTGCATCATCCACGGCCCGCTTGCGGGCCGTAGTTGTTTATACTGGCGCACTTTTTCCCCACCTGATTTACGGACACATCGATGAGCACCTTGCTGGCCCTGGACACCGCGACTGAAGCTTGCTCCGTTGCCTTGCTGCATGACGGCAAGGTCACGAGCCATTACGAGGTGATCCCGCGCCTGCATGCGCAGAAACTGCTGCCGATGATCCAGCAACTGCTGGCCGACGCCGGCACCACCCTGCAAGCGGTGGACGCCATCGCCTTCGGTCGTGGCCCGGGCGCATTCACCGGCGTGCGGATTGCCATCGGCGTAGTGCAAGGCCTGGCGTTTGCACTGGATCGCCCGGTATTGCCGGTGTCGAACCTGGCCGTGCTGGCGCAACGGGCTTATCGCGAGCACGGCGTGAGCCAGGTCGCGGCCGCCATCGATGCGCGGATGGATGAGGTGTATTGGGGCTGCTACCGCGAGACGGCCGGGGAGATGCGTCTGGTCGGCGCCGAGGCGGTGCTGCCGCCGGAAGTCGCCGCATTGCCGGACGATGCTTCGGGTGACTGGTTCGGTGCTGGCACTGGCTGGGGTTATGGCGAACGCATCGCTGTAAACCTGAGCGGGTCCGACGCTGGCATGCTGCCCCACGCCGAAGACTTGCTGACCCTGGCGCGATTCGCCTGGGAGCGCGGTGAAGCGATTCCGGCAGACGACGCCCAGCCGGTTTACCTGCGCGACAAAGTGGCCACCCCGAAAGCCCGCTGAGGCCATTTACCCTGTGGCATTCGCCACAGGGTTCTGCCGTTCCTGCCAATCGTCCGTTTCTAACCCCGCGCTTTAAACCTTTTGTCTTTTATGTGTTCTAGTTATCACTCGGCGATTTGCTAAGTCGGTCAGGTGCCGCTAAATTGCCATCATCGATACCGAGCATGACTTTATGCGTATAGACGGCGTTTCCACTCATTCCTACCCTATCAAGCGCAAGCCTCGCAAAGGCAATCCGGCGCTGGATGAGTCCGTCGACGATATCGACGGCGAGCTGGAATTCCCGACCGAAGAGCAACTGGCTGCCCGTGCCGCCAAAGCCACCGCCCAACGCCTGAGCAATCTGCCCGCCCGTCAACAAGACATGATTTATCACCGCGCGATGAAGAAAAGCGTGGCCATGGCCCTGGCCAGCTACCTGAGCACCGCCGGTTTTGTCGATTGGGATGCAGACGTGCTGGGCCTCGATCTGTACATCTGATGGATCTGCCTTACTACCTCGGTTGCCCGTCCTGGAGCGAAAACGCCTGGCGCGAGTACCTGTATCCGGTAGACGCCAAGACCTCCGATTTCCTCGGACTCTATTCGCAAGTGTTCAACGCTGTTGAAGGCAATACGACCTTCTACGCCAGCCCGTCGCCCGCCACCGTGCAGCGCTGGGCCGAGGTGATGCCGGAGCACTTTCGCTTCACTGCCAAGTTTCCCGGTGACATCAGCCACAGCGGCGACTTGCGCGATCAACTGACCGCCGCTGAAACCTTCCTCCAGTTACTCAAGCCGCTCGGTGAGCGCGTCTCGCCAATGTGGCTGCAACTGTCGAAAAGCTTCACGCCGCATCGCTTGCCGGAGCTCGCCGCGTTCATCGATGCGCTGGATTGTCCGCTGGCGGTGGAAGTGCGCCACGAACAATTCTTCGCCAAGGGCGAGAGTGAGCGACTGCTCAATCGGCTGCTGCTGGATCGCGGCGTGGAGCGCATCTGTCTTGATCCCCGCGCACTGTTCAGTTGTTTGTCCACCGAATCGTCGGTGATCCACGCCCAATCGAAAAAGCCCCGCGTACCCACGCGGCCGGCGGCGTTCACCCAGTTCCCGCAGGTGCGCTTCATCGGCCATCCGGAGCTTGAGGCCAACGATCCGTTCCTGGTGCCGTGGGTGGCGAAGATCGCCGAGTGGATCGAAGAAGGCCGCACGCCGTACATCTTCCTGCACACCGCCGACAACCTCCTCGCGGCGAAGCTGGCGCAACGTTTTCACGCACAACTGATGCAACGTTTGCCTGGCCTTATACAGAGAACCCGCCGCCGAGCAACTTGGCCTGCTCTGAGGTGGATTTCTTTCCTGCCCTGGAGCCCGCCGATGGACGCCCAAGCCCGTCAACAACAAGCCCGTAAAGCCGAAACCTTCAAAGCCCTGCACGAACGCTCCGGGATATTCGTGATTCCCAATCCCTGGGATGCCGGTTCCGCGAAGATGCTCGCCAGTCTCGGCTATCAGGCGCTGGCGACCACCAGCGCCGGTTATGCGTTTTCTCAGGGCAGAGCCGATGGCGGCCTGAGTCTCGACGATACCCTGGCCAATGTCCGGGCGATTGTTGCGGCCACGGATTTGCCGGTGGCGGTGGATCTGGAAAACGGTTTTGCCGACGCCCCGGTCGAATCGGCGCAAAGTCTGATCCGCGCAGCCGAGGCAGGCGCCGTGGGTGGTTCGATCGAAGATGCCACCGGCCGGGAAGACTCGCCGATCTACTGCTTCGAACACGCGGTGGCGCGGATCGAAGCCGCCGTCGCTGCGGTGCGCACCTTGCCGTTTCCCTTCACTCTGACGGCCCGTGCGGAAAACTATCTGCACGGCAATCCGGATATCAACGACACCATTCGCCGTTTGCAGGCCTTTGCCGAAGCCGGCGCCGACGTGCTGTACGCGCCGGGCCTGCGCACCACCGAAGAAGTTCTGGCGGTGGTGCGCGCGGTGGCGCCGAAACCGGTCAATGTGTTGATGTCCGGCGGCTTGAAACTGACCGTGCAGCAGCTGGAAGAAATGGGCGTGAAGCGCATCAGCACCGGTTCGGCGCTGGCCCTGGCGGCGTTCGGCGAGTTTTTCCGCGCGGCTGAAGAAATCCAGCAGTCCGGCACGTTCACCTTCACCTCCCGCTCGATGCCGTACGCCAAGGCCAATCAATTCTTCAAGGGATGAGCATGGGGCGCTGGCTGCTGTTGACGGGGCTGCTGATCATCGGTGGCAGCCTGATCGGCGTCTGGCGCGGCTGGCTCGATGTGCCGCCGCAGTGGAACCCGTGGGCGCCGCTGGACGTGCAGGCGACGCCCAACTGGCTCACGGGCTACAAGTTGATGCGCCTGCGCAGCGATCCGGCCTTGTGCGAGCAGGCATTGGGTAGCTCCGGCCTGCGGGTTTCGCCACAGGCCGACAGCCCCGATGCCAAATGCCCGCTGATCGGCGCCTTGCGCGTGCAGGGCGGCGGGGTGGGGCTCAGCAGCAGCTTTCTCGCCAGTTGCCCGTTGGCCGTGGCGTTTGCGATGTTCGAGCGCCATACGCTGCAACCGGCGGCGCAGCAGGTCTACGGTCAATCGGTGGCTCGGGTCGATCACCTCGGCAGTTTCGCCTGCCGCAACGTCTACAACCGCGAGAACGGCGCCCTGAGTCGCCATGCCAGCGCCGATGCGCTGGACATCGCTGGCTTCCGGCTGGCGGATGGTCGCGCGATCAGCGTGCTCAAGGACTGGCCGAAGCAAAATCAGGACGCGCAGTTTCTACGGCAGGTGCGCGACGGTGCCTGCGAGGCGTTCAGTGTGGTGTTGAGTCCGGACTACAACACAGCCCATCGCAATCACTTTCATGTCGATGTCGGGCGCTGGAGCGTGTGTCGCTGAGGGATCAGGCGGCGATGCGCAGGTTCTGCTGAACGATCGGACGCACCCAGCCGTTATCGAAGTCCAGGGCTTTCTGCTGCTCGACGATTTCTTCCGGCGGGAACGGCGGGTAAGGCTGCAGCAGGTCCAGATCGAACTCGGCAATCGGCAGGTACAGCGGTTTTTTCTGCGGGGCAGGGCCCGGTTCCGGAATCGGTTGGCCGTTGTTGATCACTACCGGACGAACCCAGCTGCTGTCGAAATCCTGCTGCTTTTGCTGAGTCTTGATTTCTTCCGGCGGGAACGGAGGGTACGGCTCGGCCAGTGTCATGTCGATTTCGGCGATCGGCAGGAACAGCGGCTCCGGTGGACGCACCTCGGTTTCAACCACATCGCATTCACGCTGGCTGACGATGTGCGCATGCAGTTCGCTGCCGACGGTCGGTTCTTCAGGGCTTTGCAGATCAACCGGCGGGAAAGTGCCGCAGGCCGGCACCACATCACTCGATTGTTCGGCCAGTGCCTGGGCAAAGAAATCCTGCCACAGGTGGCTGACGCCGCCCAATGCTTGAGTGTTATGACGGCTGAAGTCGCCTGTGGGCGAAAGGTAGCCAATCGATGTGGGAAGAATGCCTGACATTTTTTTCGGTTGACGCTCAGCTCTGGCAAAATGCGCGTTGATTGGGTTATCGGCGGATTTTGCCGATCCTTAACTTTTTTGAGCGTGTTTTCCATGATTGAGCAACCCGCGGCCTGCCGCATCCATGTCGAGGCCCTCGGCCCGACGTTCGAAGCGCAGGCCGAGCAGTGGGCGCAGCGCCTGGATCTGCCGTTGCAGGTGGCTGACGGTGAGTTTGCCCTGCAGGTCGGCGAGCAGGGTTTGCAGCTGCAACAACTGGGACCGGATGCGCCGGGGCCGGTGCGGGTCGACTTCGTCGAAGGTGGCGCGGCTCACCGTCGGTTGTACGGCGGTGGCAGCGGGCAGATGATCGCCAAGGCGGTCGGCATCGCCCAGGGCGTGCGTCCTCGGGTGCTGGATGCGACGGCGGGGCTCGGGAAGGATGCGTTCGTGCTGGCCAGTCTTGGTTGCGAGATGAGCCTGATCGAGCGTCAGCCGTTGATCGGCGCTTTGCTGGAAGATGGTCTGGCCCGTGCGGCGGAAGACTTCGAGGTGGCGCCGATCGTGGCGCGGATGAAGCTGCTCAAGGGCAACTCCATCGAGGTGATGCGCAATTGGGAGGGCGAGCCGCCGCAGGTGATCTACCTCGACCCGATGTTCCCGCATCGTGAGAAAACCGCGCTGGTGAAGAAGGAAATGCGCCTGTTCCGTCCGCTGGTAGGCGATGATCCGGATGCACCGGCCTTGCTGGAAGCGGCGTTGGCGCTGGCCACACACCGTGTGGTGGTCAAGCGCCCGCGCAAGGCACCTTGCATCGAAGGGCCGAAGCCGAGCCATGCGCTGGATGGCAAATCCAGCCGTTACGACATCTACCCGAAGAAAGCGCTCAAGGCCTGAGCTGTCGCATAAGAAAATCCCACGCATGGCGTGGGATTTTTGTTTTCAGGGTCGATAGGCCCGCATGAACAGCCCGACCACTTCCTGCACATGACTTTCTGCCGCCTCGCCGGTCAGTGGCTCACCGCAGCCGTACAACAGACGGAAATTCCCGGCGCCCTTGATCAGGCAAAAGAAGTGCTCGGCGGCGTTGTGCGGGTTGTCGATGCTCAGCACGCCGGTTTCGTGAATCCGCCGCAGCAAACGTTCCATGCCCTGCACCATGCGCTGAGGGCCGGCCTCGAAGAAGATCAGTGACAGGTTGGGATCCTGACTGCCCAAGGCCATGATCAGACGATGCAGGTTCACCGATTCATCGCTGTTGATCAGGTGGTGAAAGCCTCGCGCAATGTTCAGCAACACATTTTCCACCGCGATGCCGTCCGGCAATTCGAAAAACAGTGGCGGCAATTGCTCCTCGCATTTGGCCACCACGGCGGCGGAGAACAGCGTCTCCTTGTCGTTGAAATGGCTGTAGACCGTCAGCTTCGACACGCCAGCCTCGGCGGCCACCGCGTCCATGCTGGTGTTGGCATAGCCATGACTCAGAAACAGGATTTTCGCCGCCTCGAGAATCGCCTGGCGCTTGGCCGGATCCTTCGGGCGGCCGGGGCCGTTTGGAGCTGAAAGATTGTTCGACATTCTTCGCTTTTAATACTGGACTGGTGAGTTTGCTATTAATAACATACCGGCCAGTATAATTATTCCAAGCCTCCTTAGCGAAAGGTCCTTCACCATGTTCCGCCATGCGTTGTCCTTTGCGGTGCCAGTCAGTCTGGCGTTTTTATTGTCGGCATGTGGCAAGGAAGAGGTGACGCAAGTCAGCGTGCGACCGGCCATGGTGGTGCAGCCAGAGCCTTCGGCGCAGGCGATGGAAAGTTATCCGGGCGAGGTTCGCGCCCGCTACGAACCCGATCTGGCGTTCCGCATCGGCGGCAAAGTCAGCCGACGACTGGTCGAGGAAGGCCAGCGCGTGAAGGCCGACCAACCACTCGCCGAACTCGATCCGCAGGATGTACGCCTGCAACTGGAAGCCACCCGGGCTCAGGTCGCGGCCGCCGAAGCCAACCTGAACCTGGTGCGCGCCGAGCGTGACCGCTACAAGACCTTGATGGAACGGCAGATGGTCAGCCGCTCGGCCTACGACAATGCCGAGAACCTCTACCGCTCCGGCGAAGCCCGCCTCAAACAGATCAAAGCCGAATTCAACGTCTCGACCAATCAGGCCAGTTACGCCGTGCTGCGTGCGCCCCAGGATGGCGTGGTGGCCAAGCGTTCGGTGGAAGTCGGGCAAGTGGTCGCCGCCGGGCAGACCGTTTTTACCCTCGCCACTGATGGCGAGCGGGAAGTGCTGATCAGCCTGCCGGAGCAGAGCTTCGGCCGCTTCAAGGTCGGCCAGCCTGTCTCGGTGGAGCTGTGGACGCAACAGAATCAGCGCTTCGCCGGGCAGATCCGCGAGCTGTCGCCGGCCGCCGATCCGAAATCCCGCACCTTCGCCGCACGTATTTCATTCACTTCCGGCAAAGTCCCGGCGGAACTGGGCCAGAGCGCCCGGGTCTTCGTGCAGACCGCCGATGTCATCCCGCTGTCGGTGCCGCTCTCGGCGCTGACGGCCGAAAACGGCGCGACCTACGTCTGGGTCGTCAGCGCCAACAACACCCTGAAAAAGACCCCGGTGCGCGCCGGCCCGTTCGGTGAGAAAACCGTGCCGGTGCTCGAAGGCCTGAACGCCAGCGACTGGGTGGTCGCCGCTGGCGTCCACGTGCTGCTGGAAGGGCAGCAGGTGCGTCCGGTGGATCGCTCCAACCGCGTGGTCAATCTGGCTGGCAAGGAGTAATCCCCGATGGGTTTCAATCTTTCCGCCTGGGCGCTGCGCAATCGCCAGATCGTACTGTTCCTGATGCTTTTGCTGGCGATTGTCGGTGCCTTGTCCTACACCAAGCTCGGCCAGAGCGAAGACCCGCCGTTCACCTTCAAGGCGATGGTCATCCAGACCCGGTGGCCGGGCGCGACCGCTCAGGAAGTCTCACGCCAGGTCACCGAGCGCATCGAAAAGAAACTGATGGAAACCGGTGAGTACGAGCGCATCGTTTCGTTCTCGCGTCCCGGTGAGTCCCAGGTCACGTTCATCGCCCGCGACTCTATGCATTCGGTGGAGATTCCGGATCTCTGGTATCAGGTGCGCAAGAAGGTCAGCGACATTCGCCAGACCCTGCCGCCGGGGATTCAGGGGCCGTTTTTCAACGATGAGTTCGGCACCACCTTCGGCAATATCTATGCGCTGACCGGCGACGGTTTCGACTACGCGGTGCTCAAGGATTACGCCGACCGCATCCAGATCCAGCTGCAACGGGTCAAGGACGTGGGCAAGGTTGATCTGCTCGGTTTGCAGGACGAGAAGGTCTGGGTCGAATTGTCCAACGTCAAACTCGCCACACTCGGCTTGCCGCTGGCAGCCGTGCAGCAGGCGCTGGAGGAACAGAACGCTGTGTCCACCGCAGGGTTTTTCGAAACCGGTAGCGAGCGTTTGCAGCTGCGGGTGTCGGGGAATTTTCAGACGGTCGACGAGATCAAGAACTTCCCGATCAGGGTCGGTGATCGTACGTTCCGTATCTCCGATGTCGCCGACGTGCGGCGTGGTTTCAACGATCCTCCGGCGCCGCGCATGCGCTTTATGGGCGAAGACGCTATCGGTCTCGCGGTGGCGATGAAGGACGGCGGCGACATTCTGGTGCTGGGCAAGGCCCTGGAAATCGAATTCGCCCGGATCCAGAAAAACCTGCCGGCCGGCATGCAGTTGCGCAAGGTCTCCGACCAGCCAGCGGCAGTGAAAACCGGCGTGGGCGAGTTCGTTCAGGTGCTGGTCGAAGCGCTGGCCATCGTGCTGCTGGTGAGCTTCTTCTCCCTCGGCGTACGCACCGGCATGGTGGTGGCGCTGACCATTCCATTGGTGCTGGCGATGACCTTCGCCTGCATGTATTACCTCGGCATCGGCCTGCACAAGATTTCCCTCGGCGCGCTGGTGCTGGCGCTGGGCTTGCTGGTGGACGACGCGATCATCGCCGTGGAGATGATGGCGATCAAAATGGAGCAGGGTTTCGACCGGATCAAGGCTGCCAGTTATGCCTGGACCAGCACCGCGTTCCCGATGCTCACCGGTACGCTGATTACGGCCGCAGGCTTCCTGCCGATTGCCACGGCGCAGTCCGGCACCGGCGAATACACCCGCTCGATCTTCCAGGTGGTGACCATCGCCTTGCTCGCATCCTGGGTAGCGGCCGTGGTGTTTGTGCCGTATCTGGGGGAAAAGCTCCTGCCGGATCTGGCGAAGATTCACGCAGCCAAACACGGTACGGCTGACGGCCAGACCGATCCTTACGGAACGCCGTTCTACCAACGGGTACGGCGTCTGGTGGAGTGGTGCGTGCGTCGGCGCAAAACCGTGATCGTGCTCACCGTGCTGCTGTTCGTGGCGTCGGTGGCGTTGTTCCGGTTTGTGCCGCAGCAGTTCTTCCCGGCTTCCGGGCGACTGGAATTGATGGTCGATCTGAAGCTTGCCGAAGGCGCCTCGCTGGCCAATACCACGGGCGAAGTCAAACGGCTGGAAGCGATGCTCAAGGATCACGCCGGCATCGACAACTATGTCGCTTACGTCGGCACCGGTTCGCCGCGTTTCTACCTGCCGCTGGATCAACAACTGCCGGCGGCGAGCTTCGCCCAGTTCGTCGTACTGGCGAAAACCATCGAGGAACGCGAAGCGCTGCGCACGTGGCTGATCGACACGTTGAACGAGCAGTTCCCGTCCCTGCGCTCGCGGGTCACGCGTCTGGAAAACGGCCCGCCGGTTGGCTATCCGGTGCAGTTCCGCGTCACCGGCGAGCATATCGAGGAAGTCCGGGCTCTGGCCCGGAAAGTCGCGGCCAAGGTGCGCGAGAACCCGCATGTGGTGAACGTGCATCTGGACTGGGAAGAGCCGAGCAAGGTCGTGTACCTGAACATCGATCAGGATCGCGCCCGGGCGTTGGGCGTGAGCACGGCGAATCTGGCGAAATTCCTCCAGAGTTCGCTGACCGGCTCCAGCGTCAGCCAGTACCGCGAGGACAACGAACTGATCGAAATCCTCCTGCGCGGCACCGTGCACGAGCGCACCGAGCTGTCGTTGCTGCCGAGTCTGGCGGTGCCGACCGACAACGGTCGCAGCGTCGCGCTGTCGCAGATTGCCACGCTGGAATATGGCTTCGAGGAAGGCATCATCTGGCACCGCAATCGTCTGCCGAACGTGACCGTGCGCGCCGACATCTATGGCAAGGAGCAGCCGGCGACGCTGGTGAAGCAGATCATGCCGACGCTTGATCCGATTCGTGCCGAATTGCCGGACGGCTATTTGCTGGATGTCGGCGGTACGGTGGAGGATTCGGAGCGTGGGCAGAAGTCGGTGAACGCCGGGGTGCCGATGTTCATTGTCGTGGTGCTGACGTTGCTGATGGTGCAATTGCGTAGCTTCTCACGCACGGCGATGGTGTTTCTGACGGCGCCGCTGGGGTTGATCGGGGTGACGCTGTTTCTGCTGGTGTTCCGTCAGCCGTTCGGGTTTGTGGCGATGCTCGGGACGATCGCGCTGTCGGGTATGATCATGCGTAACTCGGTGATTCTGGTGGATCAGATCGAGCAGGACATCGCCGCCGGGCTCAGGCCGTGGCAGGCGATAATCGAGGCGACTGTGCGGCGGTTCCGGCCGATTGTGTTGACGGCTTTGGCGGCGGTGTTGGCGATGATTCCGCTTTCTCGCAGTGTGTTTTTTGGGCCGATGGCGGTGGCGATTATGGGGGGGTTGATTGTGGCTACTGCTTTGACGCTTTTGTTTTTGCCGGCGTTGTATGCGGCTTGGTTCAGGGTGCGTAAGGAGTCTTGATTTGGTTTGGTGAGCGTGGCGGCCTTTGGGCCGGCCAGGCTCTTGGGGTTTTGGGTGAATATCCGTTTCTGCGGGTGTTGCCGCTGGCGGTTCCGCTCTTACAGCGGCTCACTTTTGCAAACGCCCAAAAGTAAGCAAAACGCTGGGCCCCGGCGTTCGGTCCCTCGCTGGGGCTCGGGGTTCCTTCGTTCCGGGATTCATCCGGGGGCATCGCCTACGGTTTGCTTCGCTGCACCTCCTCTCGATGTGTTCGACTTCGTCGAACGGCGCTACGCGCCTACCCCCGGATAAATCCCTCCACTCAGCCGGCCGAAGGGGCCGGCACGTCAAGAGCGGTACTCGAGCTAACGCTCATCGTGTTGAGTGGGGTGGCTATGCCACATTTTTGGGGAGCACGTTTCAACTGTGGGAGCTAGCTTGCTAGCGATGGGGGCTGGGGGCACCCCATTTCTTTTGGGAGCAAGCAGCTTTGTAGGACCTTGCGCCGTCTCCTACGTTTTTTTCAGACGGCTCCGATATTGAGTCGCTGTGTTGGCGGTGCTGTACTCGAGGCTGTTTTTCAGCCTTGTTTGAGTCAGCGTTGATGAAGAAACCGCCGGTATTGAAGGGTCGGGCCGATCCGGTCTTTGAGTTGTTGATGCGCGCGCCTCACAAGCAGCGTCTGGCGGATTATCTTGCGTTGCTCAAGCCGCTGGATGATCAGGGGCGGTATCTGCCTTTTGAGGATTTGCGGTATCGCTGGGCCAGCGGGCTGGATTCGCGTTTGTGTTGGGCGTTGGTCAAGATGGCACGGGTCGCTCAGTACATTCATCTTCTGCCTTTGGGGGAACCGGCGCAGTGGGGGAAGTTTGTGCCGACGCCCACCGCGCAGAAGGCACTTTCAGTGGTTGATCGGCAAACTACGACGGCGTCGCTGGAGTACATGACCAGCCAGATAGGCGAGCGGGCGCATTTCAGTTATTTGCTTAACGGTCTGATCGAGGATGAGGCGATCAGCAGCAGTCAGTTGGAGGGCGCCGCGACCACTACCCGTGTGGCCAAGGACATGCTCAAGCAACGGCGTCAGCCGCGTACGCCGGATGAGCGGATGGTCATGGGTAATTACCGGATGATGAATTTCGCCTGGGAAAAACGTTACGAGCCATTGAGCGTGGAGTTGATAGCGTCGATCCATCGAGTCGGTGTCGAAGGTATTGATGACGAGCGGTATGACCCCGGGCTTTTCAGGACCAACGATGAAGTGGTGGTGCAGGATGGCGAAGGGAATACCGTGCACACGCCTCCGCCTGCCGCCGGATTGGGGAGGCGGCTGGATTTGCTCTCGCAGTGGATCAATCAATCACAGGGCTCACCTCGGCAAAAAAACTACCTGCATCCGCTGATCAAGGCGATCACGCTGCACTTTGCCCTGGGTTACGAACATCCGTTTCGCGACGGTAACGGGCGGGTCGCCAGGGCGCTGTTTTACTGGTTCATGTTCAAGCATGATTTTTCGGCCTTCCGTTATATCGCGATCAGTCTTTTACTGCGCAACGCGCCGGTGAAGTACGGGCGGTCGTATTTGCACAGCGAAGCCGATGAGCTCGATCTGACGTACTTCATCGAGTTTCAGTGTTCGGTGATTCTGCGGGCGGTGGAGGGGTTTACCGAGGTGTATCGCAAGAGTGTGGCGTACAGCGAAAACTTCGAGCACTGGCTGACCTGTTCGGGCTTTTTTGATCGGCTGACAGAGCGGCAGCGAGCGATTTATCAGGTGGCCAGAAGTGGGGTGGCGAAGGAGTTCACGGCGGGGAACGTCAAGGAGCACCTTGGTTGTGCCTACAACACAGCGGTGTCGGCGTTGAGCGGGTTGGTTGAACTGCAGGTTTTCGAGAAGAAGAAAATGGGGCGCGAGTGGGTGTACTTTTTACGTGTATCTGCTGGTGGCGGATTGAACAACGGGAGTGAGACAGCTCACTCCCGTGCCGTGTCGGCTTAGAGCGTACCAAACACTTTTTTCGCCAGACTCGTCGCCGCAGCGGCCGGGTTCTTGCGGATGGTTTCTTCCTGTTTGCCGATCATTTCGAACAGGCCGTTGAGCGCTTGTTCGGTCACGTAGCTTTCGATGTTGGCGCTCTTCGCATCCACCACGCCGAAGGTCGCGGCCTGGCCGGCGAAGGCGTTGTATTTCTGGGCTACGCCGACTTTGTCGGTCGCCTGTTTGACGATGGGCAGGAACTTGGTGCGGATCTGTTCGCGGCTGGATTTGTCCAGGTATTGGGTGGCGGAGTCGTTGCCGCCGCTGAGGATGCCTTTGGCGTCTTCCACGCTCATTTTCTTCACGGCGTCGACGAGGATCGGCTGGGCCTGGGTGACGGCGGTTTCCGCGGCCTTGTTCATGGCGGTTTCCAGTTCGTCGACCTGGGCGCCCATGCCGAAGGCTTTCATCTTGCCGGCGACTTTGCCGAGTTTGCCCGGCAGTTCGATCTTCACGTCCGGGTTGTTGCTGAAGCCGCCCGGGGTGCCGAGTTGTTTGACTGCCAGTTGCGCGCCTTGGGTCAGGGCATCCTTGAGGCCACCGGTGGCGTCGCCTTGCGACAGGTCGCTGAGGGACAGGGCCAGTGCGTTGGCGGAGATCATCAGGCCCGCGCACAGGCCGGCGAAGCGAAGGGTAGGGCGGAGCATGGCGGCTTCCTTGTTCGGAGAGAGTTAGCGGGCGGCGTCGACGCGGATCTTCAGCGGCTGCGGATCCTTGCCATCGAGCTGCACGGCATGGTTTTCGGTGGTGATGAACATCAGCTCGCCGTTGACTTCGATGCGTGCGCTGACCGAGTAGCGGTGGCCGGGTTTGACCTGGGCCGGATCGTAGCTCAAGTGGAACGGCAGCGGCACCTGGCCTTTGACCGGGCCTTTCTGTTCGTCGAGTACCACGGCTGGAGCGTCGGCCAGCGAAACGTCTTGCAGGCTCACGCTCAAGGTCGCACTGGGTGGCAGGGCGATGCGTTGCAGGTAGAACACTTCGCCGTCGAGGCTGACTTTGCCGGCCGGTGAGGTCGACTGGCAGGCGCTGAGCAGGGTAGCGGCGGCCAGCAGGGAAAGTTTTTTCATCGGAGATCTCCGTATCGACGGCGCCAGAAGAAGCCTGGCGCCTGTAGGAATTTAGTCGCTTTGCACAGGGGCGGCGACCTGATCGGCCGCATCTTCGCTGCGATGCAGGGCTACCTGACGGATCGACAGGCGAATCTCCGCCGGCAACACCCGTTTGGCCGCACCCTCGGCCAGTTCGCCGAGCAGTTCGTGGTAACTCAACTTGCCGGCTTCGTCGCGACGCAGCACGTCGAGGTCGAGCATGGTCTGAATGAAGTGGCGGAACAGGCTCTTGTCGAAGAACTCTGGCGCGTTCAGACCGTGCAGAATCGACAGGCGCTGGGCCATGACCGTACACAGGTCTTCCAGTTCTTCGGCGCTGATAGTGTTCTGGCCTGCGTTAAGCAGCAACGACACGGTCATGTAAAAGCGTTGCAGGGTCTGGGCGATGCTCTTCGACAGCAGGGTCAGCAGCACAAAATGCCGCGAGCTCGGCGCCGGGCGCAGGTACACGTCTTTCTCGAAACGCAGCAGGCCTTGTTCGACGAACGCTTCCAGCCACTGATCGATCACTGCATCCAGTTCGTCCAGGGTCCAGCGGATGAACAGTTCCGATTGCAGGTACGGATACAGCGCGCGGGTGTAGCGCAGGATCTGTTCGCGGCTCATGCGCGATGTGCTCTGGAAGAAACTTGCCAGCAGCGCCGGCAGGGCGAAGATGTGCAGCACGTTGTTGCGGTAGTAGGTCATCAGGACGGCGTTCTGCTCGTCCAGATACAGAATCTTGCCCAGCGCATCGTTCTGCTCGGACAGCAGATCCATGTCCTTCACATGCTCGATCAGCGCGCGGCCATCGCCTTCCGGCAAGGTGGTGTGCGGCGAGTACGGGACCTTGCGCAGCAACGCCAGATACAGATCCAGCACCCGCGCCATGGCCCGATCGTCGAGTGCCAGGCGCGTAGTCGAGAGCAGCGCCAGCGCCACCAGGTTGACCGGGTTGATCGCCGCCGCTTCGTTCAGGTGCTGCGCGACTTTTTCGCCGAGGCGATTGGTGGTTTCGTTGAGCCACGCCGGTTTGTACTGTGGGCCGAGTTCCTGCTGGCGCCAGTCCGGCTGTTCGCTGTCTAGGAATTCCGCAAGTTTGATCGGCTCGCCGAAGTTCACCGCCACCTGGCCGAAACGCTGCTTGAGCGCGCCGATGACTTTGAAGATGTCGAAGATCGACTCTTTCTTCTTGCTCGCGCCACGCAGTTCGCCGAGGTAGGTGCGGCCTTCGAGCACGCGCTCGTAACCGATGTACACCGGCACGAACACGATCGGCATCCGCGACGAACGCAGGAAACTGCGCATGGTGATCGCGAGCATCCCGGTTTTCGGTTGCAGCATGCGCCCGGTACGCGAGCGCCCGCCCTCGACGAAGTACTCGACCGGGAAACCTTTGGTGAACAGGGTGTGCAGGTATTCGTTGAACACCGAGGTGTACAGCGGATTGCCCTTGAACGTGCGGCGCATGAAGAACGCACCGCCACGGCGCAGCAGGCTGCCGATCACCGGCATGTTCAGGTTAATCCCGGCGGCGATGTGCGGCGGGGTCAGGCCGTTGCGAAACAGCAGGTACGACAGCAGCAGGTAGTCGATGTGGCTGCGGTGGCACGGCACGTAGATCACTTCGTGACCCTGGGCGACCTTCTGCACGCCTTCGATGTGGTTGACCTTGATCCCGTCGTAGATCTTGTTCCAGAACCAGCTCAGCACCACTTCCAGAAAACGGATCGCGGTATAGGTGTAATCCGAGGCGATCTCGTTGCCGTAGCGCAGGGCCTGGGCCTTGGCTTTTTCCGGGGAGATGTTTTCGCGCTCGGCTTCGTCGAGGATCGCTTGCTTGACCAGCGGCTGGTTGAGCAGGCCTTTGACCAGGTTACGGCGGTGGGAAATGTCCGGGCCGATCACCGCAGCCTTGAGGTTGCGGAAGTGCACCCGCAGGATTCGCTGGGCCATGCGCACGGTGCGTTCGTGGCCCTTGTTGTGCTCGATCAGTTCCCGCAGGTGGATCGGTGCGGAGAATTGCACGCGGGTCTTGCGCCCCAGAATCATGATGCTCAGCAGGCGACGCAGGCGCCCGGTGACGGCCCAGCTGTCGGCGAACAGCAGTTTCCACGGGCTGTTTTCGCTGTCCGGTGATTGGCCCCAGAACACGCTGACCGGAATGATCTGCGCGTCTTCGGCAGCGTTCTGGCTCAGGGCGCTGACCAGTCGGGTCAGGGTCGGCGGCGCGCCGCGCTTGTCCTGGCGGCCGAGCCAGTCCGGGTCCGGCGTCAGGTAGAAGAACGCCGCGGGTTCGATCAGCGAACCCACGGACACCGGCAGCACCGGGCGCGGCAGGCCGGCCTTGGTGCACTCGGTGTCGACCACCGCCAGATCGGTCAGCGATGGATTTTGCAGGACGTAGAACACCGGACGACTGCGGTCGAGGTTGAGGGTGAACGACGACTGGTTGATCGTCTCGGAACGAACCCAGAGATACAACAGTCGGCGCAAGGTGCCAAACACAAGACGGCGGAACGGGGAACGGGTCATACGGCTTCTGCGTGAGTGGATAAACCGAGCGTTTGCTCGGGCGGTCGACAGTTTGCCGTATTGGGCGAAAATCGGCAAAAAAGCGGCGAAGTAATCTCCTGTTGAGAGTTTTGCCGCCTGTCATATACTCGGCGATCTGTCGCCGGGGCCCTTTTATGGACGTCGGACGCAGGCTGACGTTCCGCAAAGGCTTTCCTGCGAAAAGCCTGTTCAATAATAAAAAAGGAGTATGAACAGATGGCAACACGTGAAACCGGCAACGTGAAGTGGTTCAACGACGCCAAGGGCTACGGCTTCATTCAGCGCGAAGACGGGGTGGACGTGTTCGTGCACTACCGCGCGATCCGCGGCGAAGGCCACCGTTCGCTGACCGAGGGTCAGCAGGTTGAATACGCGGTGGTGGAAGGGCAGAAGGGGTTGCAGGCTGAAGACGTTGTAGGCCTGTAACGCAAATCTTCAGAACACCAAAAGCACTGTGGGAGCGAGCTTGCTCGCGATGGGGTCCTTTCAGTCAACATTGATGTTGAATGTCCGACCGCAATCGCGAGCAAGCTCGCTCCCACAGGTTTTGTGCATTGTCTGTTACGCAGTTTTCCAGGTGATTTCTTCTTCACCATCGGCGCTGATCCGGATCCAGCGATCCGCCGTCTCTTCACCTTCTTCCTCGACCCACGTCCCCGGTGCGCAGCGCACTTCGACGTTCAGCGCGGCAAAGGCTGCGCGGGCGCAGGCGATGTCGTCGTCCCATGGGGTCGCATCACTTTCCAGATACAGGCTGTTCCACTTGCCCACGGCTTTCGGCAGCCAGGTCACCGGGATGTTGCCGGCCTTGCACTTGTAAGTCTGGCCTTTCTGTACCCAGTCGCTGCACGGGCCGAGCGCGGCGCCCAGCCAGGCGGAAATGGCCTTGTGGTCGACGTCGGCGTCTTTCAGGTAAATCTCGATGTCCGGTTGGCGCATGGATGTCCTCACTGCGGGTCTGAAAAATCCATTCGCGGATTTAGCCGGCCCCGGGTCGTTGCCCGAGACCAAAAGTTATTGAAGAACGAAATAATCGTAGCGCATCGAGACAGTGGTCACGAACGGCTCTGGCTGTTCGATCACCGCCGCGCGGCGCTCGGCACTGGCGCGCCAGCCGTGGGGTGTCATCGCCAGCAGGTTGGCGCGATCCTCGGGCTTGTCCAGCGTCAGCTTGAATTCCAGGGTTTCACTGTGCGCCAGCGCCATGCCTTCCGGCACCAGGGCCAGATGCTTGTCGTCGGTGTATTCGCGCACTTCGTCGTACAGGCGTTCGCGCAGTTCCATCAGATGGCCGCTGGTCGGGCCGACTTTCATCAGGCCGCCGCCGACGCTGAGCAGGCGCTTGGCTTCTTCCCAGTCCAGTGGACTGAAGACACTGGCCAGAAACTGGCAGCTGCCGGAAGCCAGTGGCACTCGGGCCATGCTCGCAATCAACCATGTCAGCGAAGGATTGCGTTTGCAGGCGCGTTTGACCGCTTCCTTCGAGATGTCCAGTGCGTAACCGTCAGCGTCCGGCAAAGCCTCGCCGATCTGCGCGGTGTAGTAACCCTCGCCACAACCGATATCGACCCAGCGCGCCGGCGCATAACCCGCCGCCAGTTCCGCCAGACGCTTGGCCACCGGCGCGTAATGCCCGGCGTTCAGAAAGTCGCGGCGGGCCTCGACCATCGCCTGGTTGTCGCCAGGGTCGCGGCTGTTCTTGTGCTGCACCGGCAGCAGGTTCAGGTAACCCTGGCGCGCGCGGTCGAAGCGGTGGCCGGCAGGGCAGACCACGCCGTTGTCCACCGCGTTCAGCGGTTCACTGCAGATCGGGCACGCGAGCATCAGGCGAGCAACTTGATCAGGGTCTGGTAGTAGATTTCGGTCAGCACGTCGAGATCGGCCGCCAGTACGCGCTCGTTGACCTGGTGGATGGTCGCGTTGACCGGGCCCAGCTCAACAACCTGCGTACCCATGGTCGCGATGAAACGACCGTCGGAGGTGCCGCCGCTGGTGGACGCCTTGGTCTCGCGGCCGGTGATGTCCTTGATGCTCGAAGACACCGCGTCGAGCAGTGCGCCCGGTTCGGTGAGGAACGGCAGACCGGACAGCGCCCAGTCGATGTGCCAGTCCAGGCCGTGCTTGTCGAGGATGTCGGCGACGCGCTTCTGCAGACCTTCGACCGTCGATTCGGTGGAGAAACGGAAGTTGAACACCGCCACCAGATCGCCCGGAATCACGTTGGTCGCGCCGGTGCCGGAGTTGACGTTGGAAATCTGGAAGCTGGTCGGCGGGAAGAAGTCGTTGCCGTGATCCCAATGCTCGGCGGCCAGTTCGGCCAGAGCCGGAGCCGCGAGGTGGATCGGGTTCTTCGCCAGGTGCGGATAGGCCACGTGGCCCTGCACGCCGCGCACGGTCAGTTTGGCGCCGAGGGAGCCGCGACGACCGTTCTTCACCACGTCGCCCACCAGCGTGGTGCTCGACGGTTCGCCGACGATGCACCAGTCCAGGCGCTCGTTACGGGCTGCCAGACGCTCGACCACGGCCTTGGTGCCGTGATGCGCCGGGCCTTCTTCGTCGCTGGTGATCAGGAACGCGACCTTGCCCTTGTGATCCGGGTAGTCGGTGACAAAACGCTCGGCTGCCACAGTCATCGAAGCCAGGCTGCCTTTCATGTCCGCCGCACCACGGCCGCAGAGCATTCCGTGCTCGTCGATCACCGCGTTGAACGGGTCGATCTGCCAGGCAGTCACCGGGCCGGTCGGCACCACGTCGGTGTGACCGGCGAAGCACAGCACCGGGCCGTCGCCTTTACCGTGAGTCGCCCAGAAGTTATCCACATCTTCGATGCGCATCGGTTCCAGCTGGAAACCGGCATCGCCCAGGCGCTGCATCATCTGCTTCTGGCAATCGGCGTCGACCGGCGTCACGGACGGACGGCGGATCAGGTCGATGGCGAGTTGGAGGGTCGGCGAAAGGTCGGCGTGGGCCGTCATGGAAAACTCCGAAAGCTGGGGGGCAAGGCGCGCAAAATGGCGGTTATCTTAAAGCAAAACGGCGACCATTGGCCGCCGTTTAGTGGATCCGGAAGGATTTAGACCACCGGTGCCGGTTCAGGCGCAGCCGCAGGTTTTGGCAGCGACGACAGGAACGCCATGATCAGCGCCGCCACGTACGGCAGCGACTGCACCAGCAGCATGGCCACCCAGAAGCGCATGTCGTTGCTCGGAATGCCCTGCACCAGGAAGATCCCCAGCGCCGCGCCCCACAACAGCAGCATGATGAACAGCTCTTCCCGGGCCTCGGAAATCGCCACCCAGAAACCATGGTTGTCGGCGTTTTTCGGGGTGCGGAAGAACGGAATGCTGCTGGTGAAGAAGCCGTACAGCACCGCTTTGGCGATGGTGTGCGACAACGCCAGTCCGGCCAGGGCCGCGCAGAACGCATCCTTGAGGTTCACGCCCACGGCGCGACGGTAGAGGAAGATGATCTTGCCGACCTTGAACACGAACAGCGCCAGCGGCGGGATCGCGAAAATCAGCAGCGGCGGATCGACCCGTTGCGGCACGATGATCATCGCCGCCGACCACAACAGCGCGCCGACGGTGAAGAAGATGTTCATGCCGTCCGCGACCCACGGCAGCCAGCCCGCGAGGAAGTGGTAACGCTGGCCGCGAGTCAGCTCGGTGTCCTTGCCGCGCAACAGGCTGCGGGTGTGGCGCTTGATGATCTGGATCGCGCCGTAGGCCCAGCGGAAACGCTGTTTCTTGAAGTCGATGAAGGTGTCCGGCATCAGACCCTTGCCGTAACTGTCGTGGTAATACGCCGCCGACAGGCCTTTCTCGAATACCCGCAGACCGAGCTCGGCGTCTTCACAGATGCACCAGTCGGCCCAGCCCAGTTCTTCCAGAACCGAGCGACGGGTCATGGTCATGGTGCCGTGCTGGATGATCGCGTCACGGTCGTTGCGGGTGACCATGCCGATGTGGAAGAAGCCTTTGTATTCGGCGTAGCAAAGCTTCTTGAAGGTGCTTTCGTTCTGGTCGCGATAGTCCTGTGGCGACTGCACCACGGCGATTTTCGGATCGGCGAAGTGCGGCACCATATGCTTGAGCCAGTTCGGGTGCACGCAGTAGTCCGAATCGATCACCGCGATCACTTCGGCGTCCTTGGCGGTGTGCGGGATCAGGTAGTTCAGCGCACCGCCCTTGAAACCGGCCAGGGGCGAGACGTGGAAGAACTTGAAGCGCGGGCCGAGGGTTTCGCAGTAGTCGCGCACCGGTTCCCAGACCGCCGGGTCCTTGGTGTTGTTGTCGATGATCAGGACTTCGAAGTCCGGATAGTCGAGGTTGGCCAGGGCGTTGAGGGTCTGTTTGACCATCTCCGGCGGCTCGTTGTAGCAGGGCACATGGATCGAGACTTTCGGGCGGTAGTCCGAATCGCCGACCACCGGCAGGAATTCACGGCGACGCTTGTGAATCCACACCGCTTCGGCCAGTTCGTGGGCCTCGGTCAGCAATACGATGAACACCCCGAGCGCACCGAGCGCTAGCAGGAAGCCTACCGTCAGGCTGAACCACGTGCTGTATTGCTGGCTGTAGTCGTAACCGATCCACACCAACACCGAACCGCAGAGGAACGCGATAAAGGTCAGGAAGGTACGGCCGCGCTGACGCAGGGCCGAGCCGTCGATCATCAGCAGGGTCAGCGACAACAGCGCCAGCACCACCGAGCCGATGGCCAGCACGCGCCATTGCGGGATCGCCACCACCGGGCCTTCGAAGTTGAATTTCTGCTGGCGCGCGGCGTTGAACACGCCCCAGTAAGCGCCGACCGAACCTTCATCGCTGGCCTTCCACGGCTGGTCAAACGCTTCGATCACGAAGTAGTTGAAGCCCTGGCGATTGAGTTTGTTGACCAGTGTGCGCAAGTAAATCGCCTGATCCGCCGGCGACGCGTCGGCGCCACCGCGCATGCGGCCGTTGCTCGGCCAGCCCACTTCGGACAGTAGCAGCGGCTTTTTCGGGAACATCTTTTTCAGGTCGCGGGCGCGGTCGAAAACGAACTGCCCGGCCTTGTCCACCGGAATGAATTCCCAGTACGGCAGAACGTGCGCGGCGATCAGGTCGACGTGCTTGGCCAGTTCCGGGTGCTCTTCCCAGACGTGCCACTGTTCGGAGGTGGTCACCGGCACTTTCACGGCCGCACGCACGCGGTCGAGCAGCACGCTGAGTTCCTGGGCAGTGATTTCCTTGCGGAAGATCGCTTCGTTACCGACGACTACGCGAACCACGCTGCGCGAAGTGTTGGCCAGTTCGATGGCGCGGGTGATTTCCCGCTCGTTGCGTTCCTGGTCTGGGCTGATCCAGATCCCGAGGGTCACGCGAAGGCCGAATTCTTCCGCCAGTTTCGGGATGTCCTGCAGAGAGCCGTCGACCGAGTAGATGCGGATGTTGTCCGTCAACTTGCTCATGATCTCCAGGTCGCGGCGCATTTCATCGTCGGACGGATACTGATCCTTCTGTGGGAACTGTCCTTGCTGGAATGGTGAATAGGAAAAACCGGAGATCTGCTCCGGCCAGTTCGGCGCGGAGACGGGGCGGTTGATCAGCGCCCAGAAACCGGTGAACAGGGCGGCGATTGCCAGAACCACCACCAGGTTGAGTCCAAATTTACGCGATGACATAGCTGTGTCGGGTTCCAAAGGCTGTGGAACGGAGGGTCGGCTGGTTGACGCCAAGAGGGCGCGCATCCTACACCGGCAGTTCGCCGACTCCTACAAGAGACAGGGAAATGCCGGACGTTGGGCAATCCAACCCGACTTAAGTTCTTTCGTTTCAGCGTGTAAGACAAATCTTTGTTACGTGCAGCTTTAATTAAAGCAGGCGCGTTCGCCGTTCATAGCGCAAAGATGCTCTTGGCCGCCGACGGCCCTATAATGCGCGCCGGTTTTTAGGGTAATGGTCATGAGTACAGAAGATCCGCGGTTTGCAGGCATCGCCCGTTTGTATGGCATCGAGGGCCTCGAGCGTCTGCGCGCAGCCCATGTGGCGATTGTCGGCGTTGGCGGCGTCGGCTCCTGGGCGGCGGAAGCCATGGCCCGTTGCGGGGTGGGCGAGATTTCGCTGTTCGACCTCGACGACGTCTGCGTCAGCAACGCCAACCGTCAGTTGCATGCGCTGGACAGCACCGTCGGCAAGCCCAAGGTCGAGGTGATGGCCGAGCGTCTGCGCGGGATCAACCCGGACTGCAAGGTGCACGCCGTGGCGGACTTCGTCACCCGCGACACCATGGCCGAATACATCACGCCGAACATCGACTGCGTGATCGACTGCATCGATGCGGTCAACGCCAAAGCCGCGCTGATCGCCTGGTGCAAACGGCGCAAAATCCAGATCATCACCACCGGCGGCGCCGGCGGGCAGATCGATCCGACGCTGATTCAGGTCTGCGACCTCAACCGTACGTTCAATGATCCTTTGGCCTCGAAAGTGCGCTCTACGTTACGCCGCGACTACGGCTTCTCGCGTACCGTGACCCGCCATTACAGCGTGCCGTGCGTGTTCTCCACCGAACAGCTGCGCTATCCGAAACCGGACGGCAGCATTTGCCTGCAGAAGAGTTTTGTCGGCGACGGTGTGAAGCTGGACTGCGCCGGCGGGTTTGGCGCGGTGATGATGGTGACGGCGACGTTCGGCATGGTCGCGGCGACCAAGGCGGTGGACAAGATCGTGGCGGGCGTTCGGCGCCCGGCGGATCGGGTCAAGCCTCAGGCCTGACCAGTGACCGATCGTTCCCACGCTCTACGTCGCCGATCGTTCCCACGTCGAGGCGTCGAACCGTCTGCGTGGGAATGCCTCATTGGACGCTCTGCGTCCGCTTCGGCATGGGACGCAGAGCGTCCCGGGCTGCATTCCCACGCGGAGCGTGGGAACGATCAGTACGATCAGTCAGGGGCGAGTTCACGCATCCGCTGCAACACGGCATTCAGGCCATTGCTGCGCGACGGCGACAACTGCCGCGATAGTCCCAACTGATTGAACCAGTCCGGCAGGTCCAACTGTTGCAACTCGCCAGCGGTCAAACCGTTGACCCGCAACAGCAACAACGCCACCAACCCGCGAATCATCCGTGCATCGCTGCTCGCCGCGAATTGCCAGCGGTCGTCGCGCAATTCGCCAACCAGCCACACCTGACTTTCACAGCCGTGCACTCGATTGGCCTCGCACTTGTCCGCATCGCTCAACGGCGGCAGACGATCGCCAAACTGCATCAACAATCGCGCCCGCTGTTCCCAGCCGGCGGCGTTCTGAAACGTTTGCAGCGCCTCGGCGGCCTCGACCGGCAGGCTCATCGCAACAACTCCAGCGCCTGATCCAGCGCTTCAAAGAACCGCTCCAGATCCTCGGAATCGTTGTACAGCGCCAGCGACACACGAATCGCCCCGGCCAGTTCGAAACGCTTGAGCAGCGGCATCGCACAGTGATGCCCGGCACGTACGGCGATGCCCTGTTCGGTCAGCAAGTGCGCCAGATCGGCGTTATGCACACCCTCCACGACAAAACTCGCCAGCGCCAATTGCGGCTTGCCCAACAGACGAATGCCGTTGCGGGCGGCGAGGCCACGTAACAGGTAATCGTGCAGCGCCGCTTCGTGGGTGGACACCGCGTCCTGATCCAGACCCGCGAGGTAGTCGAGAGTCGCACCGAGGCCGATCACACTGGCAATCGGCGGCGTTCCCGCTTCGAATCCCAAGGGAGCGGGGCGGAAACGCGCGTCGTGGTAATTGGCTTCCAGCACCATCTCGCCGCCGAATTGCCACGGGCGCAGTTGTTCGAGCGCTGCGTTGCGCCCGAACAGCACGCCGAGGCCATCGGGGCCGTACAACTTGTGGCTGGAAAACACGTAAAAGTCGCAACCCAGCGCTTGCACGTCATGCCGGCCATGGACCACGCCCTGAGCGCCATCGACCACCGTCAGTGCGTTGTGCGCCTTGGCCATCGCCAGCAGCGCCGGCAACGGTTGCCAGGCACCGAGCACGTTGGATAACTGACTGACCGCCAGCAAGCGAGTGCGCGGGCCAATCAGGTGAACGGCAGCGGCGAGGTCGATCACACCGTCATCGTCCAGCGGCAGGATTATCAGCTTCAAGTCGCGACGTTGTGCCAGTTGCTGCCAAGGCAGCAGGTTGGCGTGATGCTCCAGGGCGCTGATGACAATTTCATCGCCCGGATGGAAAAGATGTTCCAGGCCATAGGCCAGGAGATTCAGCGCACTGGTGGCGCCGTGGGTGAAGATGATCTGCCCGCTGTCACCGGCATTCAGCCACTGGGCAACCTTCAGGCGACTGTCCTCGAACGCCTGCGTGGCGTGGGCACCGGGCAGATGTTGGGCACGATGCACGTTGGCCGCGCCATTGGCGTAGTAATGCGCCAGCGCGTCGAGCAGGGCCTGGGGTTTTTGCGTGGTGGCGGCGTTGTCCAGGTAAGTCTGGTCTTGCCGTTGCAGGGCGGCGATGGCCGGGAAATCGGCGCGCCAGGGGGAGGGAATCATCACGGTTTCAAGCCCTGGTGAAGATGGGCGGGTTAACGCCGAACCCTGTGGGAGCGGGCTTGCCCGCGATGGCGATCTTTCGAACGCCATGGCAAACAGGCCGGCTCCCTCAGGTGAGCTTCTGGCGCTTAGTTGTGAGCGTGCAGTGCTTCGTTCAGTTCGATCGCCGATTTGTGGGTCTTGCATTCCACAGCGCCGGTTTCCGAATTGCGACGGAACAGCAGGTCGGTCTGACCAGCCAGTTCACGGGCCTTGACCACTTTGACCAGTTTGTTGTGCTCGTCCAGCAGCGCCACCTTGGTGCCGGCGGTCACGTACAGGCCCGACTCGACGGTGTTGCGGTCGCCCAACGGGATACCGATACCGGCGTTGGCACCGATCAGGCAGCCTTCGCCGACCTTGATCACGATGTTGCCGCCGCCCGACAGGGTGCCCATGGTCGAGCAGCCGCCGCCCAGGTCCGAGCCCTTGCCGACGAATACGCCAGCGGAAACGCGGCCTTCGATCATGCCCGGGCCTTCGGTGCCGGCGTTGAAGTTGATGAAGCCTTCGTGCATCACGGTGGTGCCTTCGCCCACGTAGGCGCCCAGACGCAGACGCGCCGCGTCAGCGATACGCACGCCGGCCGGTACTACGTAATCGGTCATTTTCGGGAATTTGTCCACCGAGAACACTTCCAGCAGTTCGCCACGCAGACGGGCTTCGAGTTGCAGCTCGGCCAGTTCGCTCAGGTCGATTGCGCCCTGGCTGGTCCAGGCCACGTTCGGCAGCAGCGGGAAGATCCCGGCCAGGCTCACGCCGTGCGGCTTGACCAGACGATGGGACAGCAGGTGCAGCTTCAGGTAAGCCTCAGGGGTCGAGGTCAGTTGCGCGTCTTCGGCCAGCAGGGTGGCGACCAGCGGCTTGTGGCTTTCAGCCAGACGGGTCAGCAGCTTGCCTTGTACCGCGTCGATGCCTTTCACGGCTTCAGCCAGTTGGGCGGCTTGGGCGGTGGTGAAGGTGATCGCCTGGTTGCCTTCGGTGTAGCCGAGGATCGGTGCAACAGCGGCAACCAGTTCGGCCGAAGGGTTCAACAGCGGCTGGGCGTAGAACACTTCCAGCCAAGCACCTTGACGGTTCTGGGTGCCGACGCCGAAGGCAATACTGAACAGGGAGTTGGACATGTGAATACCTCTACAAAAAGTGACGGGCTGCTTACTTGAGGGCGGCCGCGTAGATATCTGGCTTGAAGCCAATCAGGGTTCGGTCACCGAGATCGAGCACCGGGCGCTTGATCATCGAGGGTTGAGCGAGCATCAGTTCGATGGCTTTCGACTGGTCGAGATCGGCTTTGCGTTCGTCGTCGAGTTTGCGAAAGGTCGTGCCTGCGCGGTTCAACACCGTTTGCCAGCCATGTTCGTCGCACCATTGGGTCAGGTGCTCACGGTCAATGCCGGCGGTCTTGTAATCGTGGAAGTCATAGCTGACAGCGTGTTCATCGAGCCAGGTGCGCGCCTTTTTCATGGTGTCGCAGGCTTTGATGCCGAAAAGGTGCAACGTTTTGCTTGAAACGGTCAAGGAATTGCCCCCTTTACAGGTGCTGGAAAAAAATGGTGTCGGATTATGCCATGACCAGACGGTTTCGCGGCGCCGAGGTTGCTTTTACGGAGGGGGCCTGCGACATAGGTGCAACGGTCAGCCACAGCCTAAGCGGCTAATATGGCAGTTCAACGCTGTCGATTGTCCGGGATTTCCGCTTTATGCAAACTGCTTATACCGTCCTGATCCTGCTGATGCTGGTCAGTGTCTCGCGCCTGGTGGGACGGGTGATTCCGCTGCCGCTACCACTGGTACAGATCGCCGCCGGCGCCTTGCTGGCCTGGCCGACCCTCGGCCTGCACGTGGCCCTCGATCCCGAACTGTTCCTGTTTCTGTTCCTGCCGCCGCTGCTGTTTTCCGATGGCTGGCGCATGCCCAAGCGCGAATTGTGGCGCCTGCGCGGGCCGGTGCTGACGCTGGCAGTCGGGTTGGTGCTGTTTACCGTGGTCGGCGCCGGTTACTTCATTCATTGGCTGCTGCCGACGATTCCTTTACCGGTGGCCTTTGCGCTGGCGGCGGTGCTGTCGCCGACGGATGCCGTGGCGGTTTCGGCCATCGCGCAAAACCGTTTGCCGACGCCGCTAATGCACATGCTGCAAGGCGAGGCGTTGATGAATGATGCCTCGGGCCTGGTGACATTCAAATTCGCCTTGGTTGCCGCGGTGACCGGTGCGTTTTCCCTGGCCAATGCCAGTCTGACCTTCGTGCTGGTGGCAGTCGGCGGGCTGGCGGTCGGTGTGGCACTGAGCTGGCTGGTCGGCCGGTTGCGCGCCTGGATGATCGCCCGGGGCTGGGACGATCCGGCGACCCACGTGGTGTTCATGTTGCTGCTGCCGTTTGCCGCTTACGTGCTGGCCGAACGGCTTGGCGCGTCGGGCATCCTTTCGGCAGTGGCGGCGGGGATGATGCAGAGCTGGCTCGATCTGCTGCCGCGCCAGACCAGCACGCGTTTGCTCAACCGCAGTGTCTGGTCGTTACTGGAATTCGCCTTCAATGGCCTGATCTTCCTGCTGCTGGGGCTGCAACTGCCGGACATCATCAAAGCGGTGGTCAGCCACGAGACCTCGTTGTGGCCGACCCTGTTCTATCGCTGTCTCGATGTGGTGGCGATCTTCCTGGCGCTTGTACTGTTGCGTTTCATCTGGGTACAGAGCATCTGGCGCCTGTCGGTGTTGCTGCGCCGCCTGCGGGGCAAGGGAGATCTGACGCAAGTGCCGACCGCCCGTTCCTGCTGGCTGCTGACCGTCGGTGGCGTACGCGGTGCGGTGACCCTGGCAGGCGTGATGTCGGTGCCGATGCTGATGGGCAGCGAGGCGTTCCCCGAGCGCGATCTGCTGATCTTCATCGCCGCCGGGGTGATCCTGTTGTCGCTGGTGGCGGCGTGCATTGCGCTGCCGTTGCTGTTGCGCGGCATCGAAAAGAGCCCGGACGACAAACGCCGTCAGGAAGTGCGCGACGCCTGGCGCAAGACGGCGGAAGCAGCGATTCATGCGCTGGAGACCGAAGAGGTCAACCCGCAGGATGCCGCGCAAGCCGCGCTGGCCGCGGAGCTCAAGGCCCGGATCATGTCCGAGTATCGTCATCAACTGGAGGTGTTCAACGATTCGGCCGAAGCCCAGGCGCTGGCGTTCCAGATGGATCTGCTGGAGCGCCGCCTGCGACTCAAGGCGCTGCGCGCGCAACGCCTCGAGTTGTACAGCCTCAGCCGTCAGCACCAGATCGGTGATGATGTGTTGCGTGAAGTGTTGGGCGAGCTCGACTTGAGTGAGGCCAACCTGGGACAGGTCAAATAGGCAAAGCGTTACCTGGGATAGAGCAATCTCATCAGGCGTTTGTCTTACTTGCTGATCGTGCGGTTGATCGGCACCTCCCAGTTGCCCACCGTCAAGGTGTTGGCCACGGGGTGGTGCATGATCGACCTGCGGTCGTAGGCGGTGTAGATCGCGTCCAGCGTGTCGAAGGAAGCGAACAGGTTTCTGTCGACCTGCTCCTCGGTCAGCGGGTTCATCTCGCGATTTTTGTAGAACTCGTACACCTTCGGTTTATCCCACGGAATTTTTGCCTGTGGGTGTTGGTGTTCATGCAGCGCGCCCAGCGCATGACCGAACTCGTGCATCACGATCACTTCAAAGTCCTGGTGATCCGGCTTTACGCCCAGGTTCATGGTCGGATAGTCCGGATGAATCAGCAGCGCATCGGTGCCGAGCATCGAACTGTTGTCGTTGTTTTTAGTAGCGATGCGGATGTCGCCCAACAGGTCATCGACGAATTCAAACGTGAGATTGATGTACGGCAACCACTGGCTGGCGGCATCGATGATCTTCTTCTTGTGATCGGTATCGGGCGCGTCCATGAAGGCGATTTTCAGTGTGCGGCCGTTAGCCCACAGTTTTGAGTAGTTGACGACGGAGCGCTTGCGGCGAGTGCCGGTCGCGGTGCCGGCATTGGCCGGGTTTTCGTTGATGGCGGCTATATACGCCGCCTGATCGTCGGGCCATTGGTTGAGTTGGCAATCGAGCAGTTCTGTCATTTTCACTTCTTCCATGAAGTCAAAGATCGGTTTTTAGTAAGGCGCAGCGAACGGCGCCGCTCAAGACTAACGTCTGGCGGGCAGGGGCGTGGGGTAGAAAAGAAGGGGAACTGTTACGTGATATTTGACCACCCGTGCCGGATTGCCCGGCACGGGCGTTCAGGCATTACTTGTGGCGCAGGACGAAATCGCGGATGCGCTCGGCAGCTTCGACGCATTCCGCCAGCGGCGCAACCAGCGCCATGCGCACGCGCCCGGCACCCGGATTGACGCCATCGACGTCACGGGACAGGTACGAACCCGGCACCACGGTCACGTGCTCTTCGGCAAACAGATTGCGGCAGAACGCGGCATCGTCGCCTTGCACATTCGGCCACAGGTAGAAGCTGCCATCCGGACGCTGCACATCCATCACCGGGCTGAGGATCGCCAGCACGGCATCGAACTTCTCGCGATACAGCGCTCGGTTGGCGCGCACGTGCACTTCGTCATTCCACGCGGCGACGCTGGCCAGTTGGGTCTGAACCGGCATCGCGCAGCCGTGGTAGGTGCGGTACAGCAGGAAGCCCTTGAGGATGTCGGCATCGCCGGCAACGAAACCGGAGCGCAGGCCCGGCAGGTTCGAACGCTTGGACAGGCTGTGGAACACCACGCAGCGTTTGAAATCCTTGCGACCCAGTTCGGCGCAGGCGCTGAGCAGGCCCGGCGGCGGAGTCTGTTCGTCGAAGTACAGTTCGCTGTAGCACTCGTCGGCGGCAATCACGAAGTCGTATTCGTCGGCCAGGGCGATCAGCTTTTTCAGCACGTCGACCGGGATCAGCGCGCCGGTCGGGTTGCCTGGCGAGCAGAGGAACAGGATCTGGCAGCGTTTCCAGATGTCCGGCGAAACCGCGTCGAAATCCGGGTTGAAGCCGTTCTCGTCCAGGCACGGCAGGTAATGCGGCTTGGCGCCGGCGAGGAACGCCGCGCCTTCGTAGATCTGATAGAACGGGTTCGGGCTGACGACCAAGGCGTCATCGCCACGGTTGACCACGGTCTGCGTGAAGGCGAACAGCGCTTCACGGGTGCCGTTGACCGGCAGCACGTTGCGCGCCGGGTCGATCCAGCCGCTCGGCACGTTGAAACGACGTTCGCACCAAGCCGCGATGGCTTCGCGCAGGGCCGGAATGCCGAGGGTGGTCGGGTACACCGACATCTGCTCCAGATTGTTCGCCAGCGCCTCGGCGACAAAGCTTGGCGAGCGATGCTTCGGTTCGCCAATGGACAGCGCGATCGGGCGCTTGTCCGGGTTTGGCGTGACGCTGCCGAGCAGGGCGCGGAGCTTTTCGAACGGGTAGGGCTGAAGCTGGGACAGAGCGTTGTTCATCGGTGCGGGATCTCGTGCAAAGCGGTTGAATCCGGGCGCGCAATCAAATGCTGATGCGCGACAGTTTGATATCGGGTTCCTGATTGACGCTCAGCTGTTCGACGATGGCATCCTGCAAACGGCTGCACAGCAGCGGGTCGGACAGCGGTTGATTGTGGGCGTCGGTGATGAAGAACACGTCTTCCACCCGCTCGCCCAGGGTGGCGATCTTGGCGTTCTGCAGCGACAGGTCGAATTCGAGGAAAATCCCGCCGACCCGTGCCAGCAGGCCCGGGCGATCGGGTGCCGTGAGTTCCAGCACCGTCACCGGGCGCTGGGCATCGTTGTGGATCGTCACCTGCGGGGCGAACGCGAAATGCTTGAGCTGGCGCGGCACCCGACGCTGGATGATCGTCGGGTAGTCGGCCGGGTTGCGCAGGGCTTCGGTCAGGCCGTCGCGAATCTGCTTGACCCGGACCGGATTGTCGCCGATCGAGTCGCCATCGGTGTCGAGCACGATGTAGGTGTCGAGGGTGAACTGGCTGCTGGACGTGATGACCCGGGCGTCGTGAATGTTCAGGTTGAGCTGGTCCATCGCCGCCACGGTCACGGCGAAGAAGTCGTGCTGGTCCGGCGCGTAGATGAAGATCTGCGTGCCGCCCTCGAACTCGCGCTGGGTGGTTTCCTTGATCAGCACCAGCGGACCGCCTTCGGCCGGTTGCTGAAGGATGGCGTCGGTGTGCCAGGCCACGTCGCCGGCGGTGTGGCGCAGGAAGTAGTCATCGCCGAGTTGCGCCCACAATTGCTCGACGTCATCCGGATCGGTGCCGCCGCGCACCAGAATGTCCAGTGCCGCACTCTGGGTCTGGCGGATCTGCTCTTCGCGATCCACCGGATTCTCCAGGCCACGGCGCAGGGCGCGCTTGGTCTCGGTGTAGAGCTGGCGCAGCAGGCTGGCGCGCCACGAGTTCCACAGGGTCGGGTTGGTCGCGTTGATGTCGGCCACGGTCAGCACGTACAGGTAGTCGAGACGGGTTTCGTCACCGACTGCCTGGGCGAAGTCATGGATCACCTGCGGGTCGGACAAATCCTTGCGTTGGGCAGTGGTCGACATCACCAGGTGGTTCTGCACCAGCCAGACGATCAGGCGGCTGTCCCACACCGGCAGTTGGTGCCGCTGGCAGAACGCCTCGGCATCGACCGCGCCGATCTCCGAGTGATCGCCATGCCGGCCCTTGCCGATGTCGTGATACAGGCCCGCCATGTAAATGAGTTCAGGCTTGGGCAGTTTCGCCATGAGCTTGGCGGCCAGCGGGAATTTCTCCGACACCTGGGTGTACTGCAACTTGCGCAGGTGTTTGATCAGGTTCAGCGTGTGCGCATCGACCGTATAGATGTGGAACAGGTCGTGCTGCATCTGCCCGACGATAAAGCCGAACTCCGGCAGATAGCGCCCGAGAATGCCGTAGCGGTTCATCCGCCGCAGGTTGCGGTGAATGCCGATCTTGCACTTGAACAGCTCGATGAACAGGCTGGTATTGCGGATGTCGTTGCGGAAGTTGTCGTCGATCAGGTGGCGGTTTTCCCGCAGCAGACGAATCGTGTCGGCGCGTACACCTTTGATTTCCGGCTGCTGGGCCATCAGCACGAAGATCTCGAGCATGGCAAACGGCGTGCGGCGGAATACGTTGTCGTTGCGAGCTTCGATGTAGCCGTCGTGCAGTTGGAAACGCGAGTTGATCGGCTGCGGCGGCGCTTCGTCTTCCGGGGCGAGGATGACTTCCTCGAAGTGCTGAATGATCAGGTCGCTGAGCTGGGCGATGCTCATCACCACCCGGAAGTACTGCTGCATGAAGTTTTCGACGGCCTGTTTGGCGTCGTCGCCTTCAAAACCCAGCAGCCCGGCGATGGTGCGCTGGTGATCGAACAGCAGGCGGTCCTCGGAGCGACCGGCGAGCATGTGCAGGGCGTAACGCACCTTCCAGAGGAATTCCTGGGAGGAGGCCAGCAAGGCGTTTTCGCTCTCGACCAGAAAGCCTTCGCCGGCCAGGGCCCGCAGGTTCAGGGTGCCGTACTGACGACGGGCCACCCACAGAATCGTCTGGATATCCCGTAGTCCGCCAGGCGAGCCTTTGACGTTGGGTTCCAGGTTGTATTCGGTGTCGTTGTACTTGTGGTGGCGAGCCTTCTGTTCGGCGCGCTTGGCCAGGAAGAAATCCTTGCTCGGCCACATGTGTGCGGTGCTGGTGACATCGAGCATGCGCTGGCGCAGGCGCTCGGGGCCGCAGATGGTGCGGCTTTCCATCAGGTTGGTGACCACCGTCAGGTCGGCGCGGGCCTCTTCGGCGCATTCGTCGACGGAGCGAACGCTCTGACCGACTTCCAGGCCGATGTCCCACAGCAGCGTCAGAAAACGCTCGATGGAATCGCGGAAAATTTCGTGGTCGGCGCTGTCCAGCAGGATCAGCAGGTCGATGTCGGAATAGGGGTGCAATTCGCCGCGACCGTAGCCGCCGACCGCGACCAGCGCGATGTCGGCGTCTTCGCTCCAGTCGAACTGGTCCCAGGCCTTTTGCAGGATGTTGTCGACGAACCAGGCCCGGTCTTCGATCAGCCGTCGGATATCGCGACCGGCCCGAAAGCGTGCATCGAGCACTTCGCGGGCCTGGCGGATCGCCTTCTTGAACGCCGCGATGGGACTCGCTTTCAGGGCCAGTTCAGCCTGGAACTGGCCACGGTCGAAGAGTTCGGGATCCACCTGCGGCATCGATTGGCTTTCCTTCTATAGGCTGGGAACGGTGTCTGGGTCAGGCCGAGATGCGCGGGATGGTGTCGTCGCTGCGCAGGGTGAAGATCTCGTACCCGGTGTCGGTGACAAGCAAAGTGTGTTCCCACTGTGCTGACAGCTTGCGATCCTTGGTGATCGCGGTCCAGCCGTCGCCCAGTACTTTGGTGTCGGCCTTGCCCTGGTTGATCATCGGCTCGATGGTGAAGGTCATGCCGGCCTTCAGTTCCATGCCGGTGCCGGCGCGGCCGTAATGCAGGATCTGCGGCTCTTCGTGGAACACCTTGCCGATGCCGTGACCGCAGAACTCACGCACCACCGAGAAGCCGTTCTTTTCAGCGTGCTTCTGAATGATTTCGCCGATGTCGCCGAGGCGGCAGCCGGGTTTGACGATCTCGATCGCCTTGTACATGCATTCCTGGGTGACCTGCGACAGGCGCTCGGCCCAGACCGGCACGGTGCCGACGTGGAACATGCGGCTGGTGTCGCCGTGATAGCCGTCCTTGATCACGGTGACGTCGATGTTCAGGGTGTCGCCGTTTTTCAGCGGCTTGTCGTTCGGGATGCCGTGGCAGACCACGTGGTTGATCGAGGTGCAGATCGACTTCGGGTAGCCCTTGTAGTTGAGCGGGGCAGGGATGGCCTGCTGCACGTTGACGATATAGTCGTGGCAGATCTGGTTCAGCTCATCGGTGGTCACGCCCGGCTTGACGTGTTCGGCAATCATTTCCAGCACATCGGCGGCCAGTTTGCCGGCGACACGCATGCCAGCGATGTCCTCGGGGGTTTTGAGGGTGACGGTCATACAGACTCTCTCTGCGCTCGGCGGCGCTTGCTGATACGAACAGGGGCGCGGCTGTTGGTTTGGCGGCCCCGAAAAACGCGATTCTAACAGACCAAAGGCGCAAATCCGCGCCTGCGTGCATCGCTTCTCTCTATACAATGCGGTGCATTGTCCCGATTCCAAGGGCCTGGCGCGCATGTCCCTGACGCGATTGCAGATTCCGGGTTCCGTTTGCGTCGTCCCTGTGGTATAAAATGCGCCGCTTTCCGGGGATAGCTCCGGGAGCATTAACCCACACACGTGTCGACACGATGGCCTGGGTGCCTTTGATCCTCGGATCAATGGTTGGTCATTGGGATACGTGGAGGCCCAACCCTACTTATCAAGGAACTATCATGTCCCAAGTCAACATGCGCGATATGCTGAAGGCCGGTGTGCACTTCGGTCACCAAACCCGTTACTGGAATCCGAAAATGGGTAAATACATTTTCGGCGCGCGTAACAAGATTCACATCATCAACCTTGAAAAAACCCTGCCAATGTTCAACGAAGCTCTGACTTTCGTAGAGCGTCTGGCCCAGGGCAAAAACAAGATTCTGTTCGTCGGCACCAAGCGTTCCGCTGGCAAGATCGTTGCTGAAGAAGCAGCACGTTGCGGTTCGCCGTACGTCGATCACCGCTGGTTGGGCGGCATGCTGACCAACTTCAAGACCATCCGTGCTTCCATCAAGCGTCTGCGTGACCTTGAAGTACAAGCCGAAGACGGTACTTTCGCCAAGCTGACCAAGAAAGAAGCGCTGATGCGCACTCGCGATCTTGAGAAGCTGGATCGCTCCCTGGGCGGCATCAAGGACATGGGCGGTCTGCCAGACGCACTGTTCGTGATCGACGTTGACCACGAGCGCATCGCGATCACCGAAGCCAACAAGCTGGGCATCCCGGTCATCGGCGTTGTCGATACCAACAGCAGCCCGGAAGGCGTTGACTACATCATCCCAGGCAACGATGACGCAATCCGCGCTATCCAGCTGTACATGGGTTCGATGGCTGACGCAGTCATTCGCGGTCGCAACAACGTTGCTGGCGGTACTGTAGAATTCGCAGCTGAAGAAACTCAGGCTGCAGCTGAGTAATTGACGCCCTGGCGTTGACTCAGTAAGCAAAAAGGGGGCTTGGCCCCCTTTTTGCCACCTCGAAAACCATTTGTCGGCAGCGCAGCTACAGCATCTGTAACGTGCAGCGGCTACAAGGTGTCTCGGGAAGAATTGAACGCCCGTTCGATCGGGTGGAATGGTTGAAAACCTATCCAAGAGGAATTTGAAAATGGCAGCAATTACTGCAGCGTTGGTCAAAGAACTGCGCGAGCGTACCGGCGAAGGCATGATGGATTGCAAGAAAGCCCTGGAAAAGGCTGGCGGCGACATCGAAAAAGCCATTGATGACATGCGTGCTTCGGGCGCGATCAAGGCTGCCAAGAAAGCTGGCAACGTTGCCGCTGAAGGCGCTATCGCAATCAAGGACGACGGCAAGGCTGCCGTTCTGATCGAAGTCAACTCGCAGACCGACTTCCTGGCTCTGCAGGACGACTTCAAAAACTTCGTTGCTGCCAGCGTTGACAAAGCATTCGCTGACAAGCTGACCGACGCAGCTCCGCTGATCGCTGCTCAAGAAGCCGCTCGCGAAGCACTGGTTGCCAAAGTAGGCGAGAACGTCAACATCCGTCGCCTGGTGCGCGTAGAAGGCGACGTAGTCGGCACCTACCTGCACGGCAACAAGATCGGTGTTGCTGTTGTCCTGAAAGGCGGCGACGTCGAGCTGGCCAAAGACATCGCAATGCACGTTGCTGCAAGCAACCCTGAGTTCCTGCTGCCTTCGCAAGTCTCCGACGAAGCGATCGAGCGTGAAAAAGCTGTGTTCCTGCAGCTGAACGAAGAAAAAATCAAAGGCAAGCCAGAAAACATTGTTGAGAACATGGTCAAAGGCCGTATCAGCAAGTTCCTGGCAGAAGCAAGCCTGGTTGAGCAGGCGTTCGTCAAGAACCCTGAAATCAAGGTTGGCGAGCTGGCCAAGAAAGGCGGCGCTGAAATCGTTTCCTTCACCTACTTCAAAGTAGGCGAAGGCATCGAGAAGCCGGTCGACAACTTCGCTGAAGAAGTTGCTGCCCAGCTGGCTGCCGCCAAGCAATAAGACGGTTTTTCAACTGTCGCCCGAAAGAGGCTGCCCGCTCACGCGCGCAGCCTCTTTTCAGATAGGGTTACCAATTTTTAATTGGTTTCCCCTTGGAACTGACTTACAAAGCCATGTTCCGATGGCGCTGAAGCAGCGCCAAGCTAGAGTGAACGCCAGCTGTAAACAGCTCGCAAAGAATTTTTAAAATACGCCGCAGGAGAGATTCGCAATGGCTCAGCAGGGCAGTGGTTATCAGGCTCGCTATAAACGCATTCTACTCAAGCTTAGCGGCGAGGCCCTGATGGGCTCGGAAGAGTTCGGGATCGATCCTAAGGTGCTGGATCGCATGGCGCTGGAAGTCGGCCAGCTGGTCGGTATCGGCGTCCAGGTTGGTCTGGTGATTGGCGGTGGCAACCTGTTCCGCGGTGAAGCGCTGAGCAAGGCCGGCATGGATCGGGTCACGGGCGACCACATGGGCATGCTGGCCACTGTGATGAACGCCCTGGCCATGCGCGATGCGCTGGAACGTGCCAATATCTCGGCGATCGTGATGTCGGCCATCTCCATGGTCGGTGTGACCGATCACTATGACCGTCGCAAGGCCATGCGCCACCTGAACTCCAAGGACGTGGTGATCTTCGCGGCCGGTACCGGCAATCCGTTCTTTACCACGGATTCGGCAGCCTGCCTGCGCGCCATTGAAATCGACGCCGATGTCGTGCTCAAGGCGACCAAGGTCGATGGCGTCTACACCGCTGACCCGTTCAAAGACCCGCATGCCGAGAAGTTCGATCATCTGACTTACGATGAAGTACTGGATCGCAAGCTGGGCGTAATGGATCTGACGGCCATCTGCCTGTGCCGCGATCACAAGATGCCGCTGCGCGTATTTAACATGAACAAGCCCGGCGCCCTGCTGAACATCGTGCATGGTGGCGCAGAAGGGACTTTGATCGAGGAAGGCCAACAATGATCAACGAAATCAAGAAAGACGCCCAAGCGCGTATGCAGAAATCCCTGGAGTCTCTGAACCACGCGTTCGGTCAGATTCGTACCGGCAAGGCTCACCCGAGCATCCTCGGCAGTGTCATGGTGCCTTACTACGGCACTGATACTCCGCTGAGCGGCGTTGCCAACGTCACCGTGAAAGACTCGCGCACCCTGCAGGTCGTGGCGTTCGAGCGCAACATGCTCGCTGCTGTCGACAAGGCAATCCAAAGCGCTGGTCTGAACCTCAACCCGACCAACCTGGGTGAGTTGCTGTTGATCCCTATGCCGGCCCTCACCGAGGAAACGCGTAAAGGCTTCACCAAGCAGGCGCGTAGCGCTGCTGAAGACGCGCGTGTTGCCGTGCGCAATATTCGTCGTGATGCCTTGGGCGAGCTCAAGAAACTGGTCAAGGACAAGGAAATCAGCGAAGACGAAGAGCGTCGTGCCATCGCTGATATCGATAAGCTGACCAAAGAATCCGAGGCCCAGATCACCAAGGCCACGGACGAGAAAGAAAAAGACCTGATGGCCGTATAAGGGTCGAGTTTTAAATGGACAAGACCAAGCAGACTGCGCCGTCCGCGGTGCCGCGCCATGTCGCGATCATCATGGATGGCAATAATCGCTGGGCGAAAAAACGCTTCATGCCGGGTGTCGCCGGGCATAAGGCGGGCGTAGACGCTGTGCGGGCGGTGATCGAGGTGTGTGCCGAGGCCAAGGTCGAGGTGCTCACCCTGTTCGCCTTTTCCAGTGAAAACTGGCAGCGCCCGGCCGATGAGGTCAGCGCCTTGATGGATCTGTTCTTCAAGGCGTTGCGTCGCGAGGCAAAGCGCCTGAATGACAACAACATCAGTCTGCGCATCATCGGTGACCGTACGCGGTTCCATCCGGAGCTTCAGGCCGCCATGCGTGAAGCGGAAGCGATGACCGCCGGTGCCAACCGTTTCATCCTGCAGATCGCCGCCAACTACGGTGGTCAGTGGGACATTGCGCAAGCGGCGCAGCGTCTGGCGCGTGAAGTTCAGGCCGGTCATCTGCGGCCGGAAGACATCACGCCGGATCTGCTGCAGACCTGTCTGGTTACCGGTGATCTGCCGTTGCCCGACTTGTGCATCCGCACCGGCGGCGAGCACCGCATCAGCAATTTCCTCTTGTGGCAGCTGGCTTACGCCGAGCTGTACTTCTCCGACCTGTTCTGGCCGGACTTCAAACACGAAGCCATGCGCAATGCGCTGGCCGATTTCGCTTTGCGCCAGCGCCGCTTCGGTAAAACGAGCGAGCAGGTCGAAGCTGGAGCCCGGGTTTAATGCTTAAACAACGCATCATCACTGCACTGATTCTGCTGCCGATCGCCCTGGGCGGTTTTTTCCTGCTCGAGGGTTCCGGTTTTGCTCTGTTCATCGGGCTGGTCGTAAGTCTGGGCGCCTGGGAATGGGCGCGTCTGGCCGGCTTCACCGCACAGGCATTTCGTGTCGGCTACGCGGCGGTGGTCGCGCTGATGCTGTTCGTCATGTACATCCTGCCGGGGCTGGCGCCTTGGGTGTTGGGTGCTTCGGTGATCTGGTGGGCATTGGCGACCTGGCTGGTGCTGACTTACCCGCGCTCCAGCGAGCATTGGTCCAGCGCCGCCGCCAAGCTGGTGATCGGTCTGCTGATTCTGTTGCCTGCCTGGCAAGGGTTGGTGCAGATCAAGCAGTATCCGCTGGGCAACTGGCTGATCATGGCGGTGATGGTGCTGGTCTGGGGCGCTGATATCGGTGCCTATTTCTCCGGTCGCGCGTTCGGCAAGCGCAAGCTGGCGCCGCAAGTCAGTCCCGGCAAAAGCTGGGAGGGCGTGTATGGCGGTCTGGCGCTGAGCCTGGTCATCACCACCCTGGTCGCGCTGTTCCGTGACTGGACGGTGGCACAACTGTTCAAGGGCTTGATCGGCGCTGCGGTGATCGTCTTCATCTCGGTGGTGGGTGACCTGACCGAAAGCATGTTCAAGCGTCAGTCCGGCATCAAGGACAGCAGTAATCTGCTGCCCGGTCATGGTGGTGTACTGGATCGCATCGACAGCCTGACGGCGGCGATCCCGGTCTTCGCGGTGCTGTTGTGGATGGCGGCGTCGTGAGTCGCCCACAGCAGATTACCGTCCTGGGGGCGACCGGTTCGATCGGTCTGAGCACCCTGGATGTCATCGCCCGGCATCCGGAGCGTTATCAGGCTTTCGCCCTGAGCGGTTTTACCCGTCTGAGCGAACTGTTTGCCCTGTGTGTTCGCCATCTCCCGAAATATGCGGTAGTGCCGGAAGCCGGCGCTGCCCGCAGCCTGCAGGACGATTTGCGTGCTGCGGGCCTGTCGACGCAGGTGCTGGTCGGCGAAGAAGGCTTGTGTCAGGTCGCTGCTGCACCGGAGGTGGATGCTGTCATGGCCGCCATCGTCGGCGCCGCCGGCTTGCGCCCGACTTTGGCGGCAGTTGAGGCGGGCAAGAAGATTCTTCTGGCCAACAAGGAAGCGCTGGTCATGTCCGGCGCCTTGTTCATGCAGGCCGTGCGCAAGAGCGGTTCGGTCCTGTTGCCGATCGATAGCGAGCACAACGCGATTTTCCAGTGCATGCCACAGGACTTTGCTCGCGGGTTGAGCAACGTTGGGGTCCGCCGGATTTTGCTCACGGCCTCTGGTGGCCCTTTCCGGCAGACGCCGATGGCCGAGCTGGCACATGTTTCACCCGATCAGGCGTGTGCGCACCCGAACTGGTCGATGGGTCGCAAGATCTCGGTCGATTCGGCCAGCATGATGAACAAAGGGCTCGAATTGATCGAGGCCTGCTGGTTGTTCGATGCCAAGCCATCGCAAGTCGAGGTGGTGATTCATCCGCAGAGCGTGATTCATTCGCTGGTCGATTACGTGGACGGTTCGGTGCTGGCGCAGTTGGGCAATCCCGACATGCGCACGCCGATTGCCAACGCCCTGGCCTGGCCTGAGCGCATTGACTCGGGCGTGGCGCCGCTGGATCTGTTCGCTGTAGCACGCCTGGATTTCGAAGCACCCGACGAAGAGCGCTTCCCGTGCCTGCGTCTGGCGCGCCAGGCTGCCGAGGCGGGAAACAGCGCCCCGGCCATGCTCAATGCGGCGAATGAAGTGGCGGTCGCCGCGTTTCTCGACGGACGGGTTCGCTACCTGGAAATCGCGAGTATCATCGAGGAAGTCTTGAACCTCGAACCTGTGGTGGCCCTGGACAATCTCGATGCGGTGTTCACCGCTGACGCGACTGCCCGGACATTGGCCGGGCAGTGGTTAAGTCGTCACGGCCGATAGGTCTTGCAACACATGGCTTCACGCGGCACTGGACAGGATTGCGGAGAAAGTAGATGAGCGCGCTCTATATGATTGCCGGCACCCTGATCGCTTTGGGTGTGCTGGTCACCTTTCACGAATTCGGCCATTTCTGGGTCGCGCGTCGCTGTGGCGTGAAGGTTCTGCGTTTCTCCGTGGGCTTCGGCATGCCGCTGCTGCGCTGGCACGATAAGCAGGGCACGGAGTTCGTGGTCGCGGCCATTCCGCTGGGTGGCTACGTCAAGATGCTCGACGAGCGCGAGGGCGAAGTACCGGCCGATCAGCTTCATCAATCATTCAATCGCAAGTCCGTTCGTCAACGCATCGCGATCGTCGCCGCCGGTCCTGTGGCCAACTTTCTGCTTGCGCTGGTGTTCTTCTGGGTGCTGGCCATGCTCGGCAGCGAGCAGATTCGCCCGGTCATCGGTTCGGTGGAGTCCGGCAGCATCGCTGCAACGGCCGGACTGAGCGCCGGTCAGGAAATCGTCGCGATCGACGGCGAACCGACCTCGGGCTGGGCGGCAGTCAACCTGCAACTGGTGCGACGTCTCGGGGAAAGCGGTTCCTTGCAGGTGCTGGTGCGCGAGCAGGGCTCTACGGCTGATACGCCTCGTGAACTGGCACTCGATAAATGGCTCAAGGGGGCTGACGAGCCGGATCCGATTCGCTCTCTCGGCATTCGACCTTGGCGTCCGGCATTGCCGCCAGTGCTGGCCGAACTCGACCCGAAAGGTCCGGCCCAGGCAGCCGGGCTGAAAACCGGCGATCGTCTGCTGACGCTCGATGGCAAGGCGCTGGATGACTGGCAGCAGGTGGTCGACACCGTTCGTACGCGTCCTGATACCAAAATCGTGCTGCGCGTCGAGCGCGACGGTGTTCCAATCGACGTCCCTGTCACACTGGCCGCGCGGGGCGAGAAGAAGTCACCAAGCGGTTACCTGGGGGCGGGCGTGAAGGCTGTCGACTGGCCGCCGGAGATGATCCGCGAGGTCAGCTACGGGCCTTTGGCAGCAATTGGCGAGGGTGCCCGTCGTACCTGGACCATGAGCGTCCTGACGCTGGATTCACTGAAGAAAATGCTCTTCGGCGAGCTCTCGGTAAAAAACTTGAGTGGACCGATAACCATTGCTAAAGTGGCGGGCGCTTCTGCCCAGTCGGGCGTCGCTGATTTCCTGAATTTCCTTGCTTATCTGAGTATTAGCCTGGGGGTTCTGAATTTGCTGCCCATTCCTGTACTGGATGGGGGGCATTTGTTGTTTTATCTGATCGAGTGGGCGCGTGGTCGTCCCTTGTCGGATCGGGTGCAAGGTTGGGGGATACAGATCGGTATCAGTTTGGTGGTCGGGGTGATGTTGCTTGCTCTGGTCAACGATCTGGGTCGACTGTAACGCTTCGCTGAATTGCGAATCTGCCGCATTTTGCGGCAGTTTGTTTATTGCCAGTTGGAATAAGAAAGGACTTCATGAAACGTCTGCTGCTAACTGCGGTTCTCACCGTATTGATGATCGCCGAAGTTCACGCCGAGTCCTTCACTATCTCTGATATTCGCGTCAATGGCCTCCAGCGGGTCTCCGCGGGTAGCGTCTTTGGTGCCTTGCCGTTGAACGTCGGCGAGCAGGCGGATGATCGTCGCCTGGTGGAATCCACTCGTGCGTTGTTCAAAACCGGTTTCTTTCAAGATATCCAGCTGGGCCGCGAAGGCAACGTTCTGGTGATCACCGTCGTCGAACGTCCCTCGGTCGCCAGCATCGAGATTGAAGGCAACAAGGCGATCTCCACCGAAGACCTGATGAAAGGCCTCAAGCAATCCGGTCTGGCCGAAGGCGAGATCTTCCAGCGCGCGACCCTCGAAGGCGTGCGTAACGAGCTGCAACGTCAATACGTTGCACAAGGTCGTTACTCGGCTACCGTCGATACCGAAGTGGTCTCGCAGCCGCGCAACCGTGTCGGCCTGAAAGTGAAGATCAATGAAGGCACCGTTGCTGCCATTCAGCACATCAACGTGGTGGGCAACACGGTTTTCCCCGAAGAAGACCTGACCGACCTGTTCGAACTGAAAACCACCAACTGGCTGTCGTTCTTCAAGAACGACGACAAGTACGCCCGTGAAAAACTGTCCGGTGACCTGGAGCGTCTGCGTTCCTACTACCTGGACCGTGGCTATATCAACATGGATATCGCTTCGACCCAGGTGTCCATCACCCCGGACAAGAAGCACGTCTACATCACCGTCAACGTCAACGAAGGCGAGAAGTACACCGTTCGTGACGTCAAACTCAGCGGTGACCTGAAGGTTCCTGAAGACCAGGTCAAGTCGCTGTTGCTGGTGCAGAAAGGCCAGGTGTTCTCGCGCAAGCTGATGACCACCACCTCCGAACTGATCACCCGTCGTCTGGGTAACGAGGGTTACACCTTCGCCAACGTCAACGGCGTACCGCAACCGCACGACGAAGATCACACCGTCGATATCCTGTTTGCTGTCGATCCAGGCAAGCGTGCCTACGTCAATCGCATCAATTTCCGTGGCAACACCAAGTCCGAGGACGAAGTGCTGCGTCGTGAAATGCGTCAAATGGAAGGTGGCTGGGCTTCGACCTACCTGATCGACCAGTCCAAGACCCGTCTGGAGCGTCTGGGCTTCTTTAAAGAAGTCAACGTCGAAACCCCGGCCGTGCCAGGTGTCGACGACCAGGTTGACGTGAACTACAGCGTTGAAGAGCAGGCTTCCGGTTCGATCACCGCCAGCGTCGGTTTCGCCCAGAGCGCCGGTCTGATCCTCGGTGGTTCGATCACCCAGAACAACTTCCTCGGTACCGGTAACCGCGTCAGCGTCGGCCTGACCCGCAGCGAATACCAGAGCCGCTACAACTTCGGCTACGTTGACCCCTACTGGACCGCCGATGGCGTGAGCCTGGGTTACAACGCGTTCTACCGTACCACCGACTACAAAGATCTCGACGTCGATGTGGCGAGCTATGCGGTAGACAGCCTGGGCGCCGGCGTGAACGTGGGCTACCCGATCAGCGAGACTTCGCGTCTGACCTTTGGTCTGTCCGTTCAACAGGACGAGATCAAGACCGGTACCTACACCGTTGACGAGATTTTCGACTTCGTTAACAGGGAAGGCGACAAGTACCTGAACTTCAAGGCCTCGGCCGGCTGGTCCGAGTCCACCTTGAACAAGGGTGTACTGCCGACCCGTGGTCGCTCCCAGAGCCTGACGCTGGAAACTACCGTTCCAGGCAGCGATCTGTCGTTCTTCAAGCTCGATTACCGTGGTCAGCTGTTCCAGCCGATCACCGATAACTACACTCTGCGCCTGCACACTGAACTGGGCTATGGCGACGGTTACGGTTCGACCGACGGCTTGCCGTTTTATGAAAACTACTATGCTGGTGGTTTCAACTCGGTGCGTGGCTTCAAGGACAGCACCCTTGGCCCGCGAAGCACGCCAAGTACGGGGAGTAACCCGGGCACGGCGAGAGACCCGGACCAGGATCCGCTGCCGTTCGGTGGTAACGTCCTGATCCAGGGCGGTGTCGAGGTTCTGTTCCCGCTCCCGTTCGTCAAGGATCAGCGTTCGCTGCGTACTTCGGTATTCTGGGATGTCGGTAACGTGTTCGACTCCAAGTGTTCCGATACTACGAACGCCAACGGTACGAAGTCGAATACCCAATGCAACGACATCAGTCTTAGCAACATGGCCAGCTCCGTCGGTGTCGGCGTGACCTGGGTCACCGCACTGGGTCCGCTGAGTTTTGCACTGGCTATGCCGATCAAGAAACCGGATGACGCTGAAACTCAAGTGTTCCAATTCTCCCTCGGTCAGACGTTCTAAGCGTTTGACCCAAGATAACGACAATGGATTTTGTAGGAGTGCATCGTGCGTAAGTTGACTCAATTGGTTCTCCTGGCCTCCGTACTGGTGGCAGGCCCGGCATTTGCCGACATGAAAATCGCCGTTCTGAACTATCAGATGGCGCTGCTGGAATCCGACGCGGCCAAGAAGTACGCCGTGGATGCCGAGAAGAAATTCGGCCCTCAACTGACCAAGCTCAAGACCCTGGAAAGCAGCGCCAAGGGCATTCAGGATCGCCTGATGGCCGGTGGCGACAAGATGCAGCAAGGCGAGCGCGAGCGTCTGGAGCTTGAGTTCAAGCAAAAGGCTCGTGACTTCCAGTTCCAGTCCAAGGAACTGAACGAAGCCAAGGCCGTTGCCGACCGCGAAATGCTCAAGCAACTGAAGCCGAAGCTGGATAGCGCAGTGGAAGAAGTCATCAAGAAAGGTGGTTTTGACCTGGTGTTCGAGCGTGGCGCAGTGATCGATGTCAAACCTCAGTACGACATCACGCGCCAGGTTATCGAGCGCATGAATCAGCTGAAGTAACCCATGACCGTGACTATCAAGCTCGGCCAGTTGGCCGAGTTCCTCGGCGCCACCCTGAGTGGCGACCCCGAGAAGCAAATCACTGGGCTAGCCACCTTGCAGGAGGCTGGCCCAGCTCAGTTGAGCTTTCTGGCAAACCCCCAATACCGTAAATACCTGGCTGGCTCGCAAGCCGCAGCCCTGTTGCTCAAGGCTGCCGACGCGGAAGGTTATGCCGGTGATGCGTTGGTGGTGCCGGACCCTTACCTGGCTTACGCGCGCATTTCCCATTTGTTCGATCCAAAGCCCAAGGCAACTGCCGGCGTTCATCCAACAGCGGTGATTGCCGAGGATGCCGTGGTTGATCCGAGTGCCAGTGTCGGTCCCTTCGTGGTGATCGAAGCCGGGGCTCGAATCGGTGCAGGCGTGACACTCGGCGCGCATTGCGTTGTCGGTGCCCGCAGCGAAATCGGCGAGGGCGGCTGGCTGGCCCCGCGGGTCACGCTGTATCACGATGTGCGGATCGGCAAGCGTGTGGTGATCCAGTCCGGTGCTGTGCTCGGCGGTGAAGGCTTCGGCTTTGCCAACGAGAAGGGCATCTGGCAAAAGATCGCCCAAATCGGTGGCGTGACCATCGGCGACGATGTGGAGATCGGCGTGAATACCGCCATCGACCGCGGTGCGTTGGCCGATACCGTGATCGGCAATGGCGTGAAGCTCGACAACCAGATTCAGATCGCCCACAACGTGCAGGTCGGTGACCACACCGCCATGGCGGCGTGCGTGGGGATTTCCGGCAGCACCAAAATCGGCAAGCACTGCATGCTCGCCGGCGGTGTTGGCCTGGTAGGGCACATCGATATTTGCGACAACGTATTCCTGACCGGGATGACCATGGTGACCCACTCGATTACCGAGCCGGGTGCCTATTCTTCCGGCACAGCTATGCAGCCTGCGGCCGAATGGCGCAAAAGCGCGGCCCGTATTCGTCAGCTCGATGACATCGCGCGACGTTTGAAACAGCTGGAAAAGCGGTCCGGGGAAGTGACCCCCGACGGTAATGCTTCATCTGAAGGCTGATACCATTTCCATATCAAGTGTGCACAGCCTCTGGACTGCCTCCTTGATTTGCTAGAGGAGTGCGCGTCAGTCGCGCTCCCAATCTTTACATAGGCTTCCCCCCGAAATGATGGACATCAACGAGATTCGCGAATACCTGCCTCACCGTTACCCGTTCCTGCTGGTGGACCGGGTAGTGGAGCTGGATACGGAAGGCAAGCGCATTCGCGCCTACAAGAATGTCAGCATCAATGAACCGTTCTTCAATGGTCACTTCCCTGCGCACCCGATCATGCCGGGCGTGCTGATCATCGAAGCCATGGCTCAGGCTGCCGGGATCCTCGGTTTCAAGATGCTTGACGTGAAACCGGCCGACGGCACCCTTTACTACTTCGTCGGTTCAGACAAGCTGCGCTTCCGCCAGCCGGTGCTGCCGGGTGATCAGTTGATCCTCGAAGCCAAGTTCATCAGCTGCAAGCGTCAGATCTGGAAGTTCGAATGCCAGGCTTCGGTCGATGGCAAACCGGTCTGCTCGGCTGAAATCATTTGTGCGGAACGCAAGCTATGAGTTTGATTGACCCTCGCGCAATCATCGATCCGTCGGCCGTCCTGGCTGATGGCGTCGAGGTCGGCCCGTGGTCGATCATCGGTGCAGGTGTGGAAATCGGCGAGGGAACGGTCATCGGGCCACACGTGATCCTCAAAGGTCCGACCCGTATCGGCAGGCACAATCGCATCTACCAGTTTTCCTCTGTAGGCGAAGACACGCCGGACCTGAAATACAAGGGCGAAGAAACGCGCCTGGTGATCGGTGACCATAATGTCATCCGTGAAGGCGTGACGATTCACCGTGGCACCGTGCAGGATCGTTCCGAAACGACCTTGGGTGATCACAACCTGATCATGGCCTATGCCCACATCGGACACGACAGCGTCATCGGCAACCACTGCATCCTGGTCAACAACACCGCGTTGGCCGGCCATGTGCACGTTGATGACTGGGCGATCCTGTCCGGTTTCACCCTGGTGCATCAGTATTGCCACATTGGCGCCCACAGCTTTTCCGGCATGGGCACGGCCATCGGCAAGGACGTTCCGGCGTTCGTCACTGTATTTGGCAACCCGGCCGAAGCGCGCAGCATGAACTTCGAGGGCATGCGCCGTCGCGGTTTCAGCGAAGACGCCATTCACGCCCTGCGCCGTGCATACAAAACGGTGTATCGCCAGGGACTGACCGTCGAGCAGGCGCTGGCCGAACTCGCGGAACCGTCCGCCCAGTTCCCGGAAGTCGCGGTGTTCCGTGACTCCATTCAGTCGTCGTCTCGCGGCATCACCCGCTGATCATGGCCAATCTTCGTATTGCGCTGGTGGCGGGGGAGGCTTCCGGTGACATTCTGGGCGCCGGTCTCATGCGTGCGCTCAAGGCACAGCATCCCGCGGTGGAGTTCATCGGTGTCGGCGGTCCGCTGATGCAGGCCGAAGGCCTGACTTCCTATTTTCCGATGGAGCGTCTGTCGGTCATGGGGCTGGTGGAGGTCCTGGGGCGGTTGCGTGAGCTGCTCAAGCGCCGCAAGGACCTGATTGCTACCCTGATTGCCGAGAAGCCAGACGTATTCATCGGTATCGACGCGCCGGACTTCAACCTCAATATCGAACTCAAGCTACGTCAGGCCGGAATCAAGACCGTGCATTACGTCAGCCCGTCGGTGTGGGCGTGGCGGCAGAAGCGGGTCCTGAAGATCCGCGAAGGCTGCGACCTGATGCTTACGCTGCTGCCGTTCGAAGCCAGATTCTACGAAGAGAAGGGCGTACCGGTGCGGTTCGTCGGCCATACGCTGGCCGACACCATTCCGCTGGAGGCTGATCGCTCTGCTGCGCGCGCCGAACTCGGTCTGCCGGATGGTCCGCTGGTGGCTTTGATGCCCGGCAGCCGGGGCGGTGAAGTCAGTCGTCTGGGGGCGCTGTTCCTCGATACTGCCCAGCGCGTGCGGGCCATGCGCCCAGGCGTGCGTTTCGTCATACCGTGCGCCAACCCCGAGCGTCGTGCCCAGCTCGAAGAGCTGCTGGCCGGCCGCGACCTGCCGGTGACCCTGCTCGATGGCAAATCCCATCTGGCGCTGGCGGCGTGCAATGCGGTCCTGATCGCGTCGGGTACGGCAACCCTTGAAGCGCTGTTGTACAAGCGCCCGATGGTCGTGGCCTACCGTCTTGCACCACTGACGTTCTGGATTCTCAAACGCATGGTCAAGAGCCCGTACGTGTCCCTGCCGAACCTGTTGGCCCAGCGATTGCTGGTCCCGGAATTGTTGCAGGATGATGCCACGGTCGAGGCGCTTGCCCAGACCCTGTCGCCGTTGATCGACGGTGGCGAAGAGCAGACCCGCGGCTTCGACGAGATCCACCGCACCCTGCGCCTGGACGCTTCCAATCAGGCGGCTGACGCCGTTCTGAACCTGATCGGTCAAACACGATGAGCAAGACAAGCATGCAGATGGGCCTGGATTTCACCTTGGTCGCCGAAGTCGAAGAGCTGGTCGCCGGCGTCGATGAAGTCGGTCGCGGCCCGTTGTGCGGCGCGGTCGTTACGGCAGCGGTGATCCTCGATCCGAACCGTCCGATTCTCGGCCTCAACGATTCGAAGAAACTTACCGAAGCCAAGCGCGAAAAGCTCTACGACGAAATCTGCGAGAAGGCGCTGAGCTGGTGTATCGCCCGCGCCGAAGTCGAAGAAATCGACGAACTGAACATCCTTCACGCCACCATGCTGGCGATGCAGCGCGCGGTCGCTGGCCTGCATATCCAGCCGAAACTGGCAATGATCGACGGCAACCGCTGCCCGAAACTGCCGATGCGTTCCGAAGCGGTGGTGCAGGGCGACGGCAAGGTACCGGCAATTGCAGCAGCGTCGATTCTGGCCAAGGTCAGCCGTGACCGCGAGATGGCAGCGTTTGAGTTGATCTACCCGGGTTACGGCATCGGCGGCCACAAAGGCTACCCGACGCCCGTTCATCTGGAAGCATTGGCGCGCCTCGGACCGACGCCGATTCACCGGCGTTCTTTTGCCCCGGTTCGGCAGGCTTATGAAGCACTGGAAGGTCTCGCGCAGGTTTAGCGGCGAGGCTGATGTTTTGTTCGGGGCCCGGTACAATCCGGGCCTTGTTGTCTCCATGTAACTGGACAGGATCACTATGCCGGCTTCATTCGTTCATCTACGCCTGCACACTGAATACTCCCTGGTCGACGGGCTGGTGCGGATCAAACCGCTGGTCAAGGCCCTGACCGGCATGGGCATGCCGGCCGTTGCGGTGACCGACCAGAACAACATGTGTTCGCTGGTCAAATTCTATAAAAACACCATGGGTGCCGGGATCAAGCCGATCTGCGGCGCCGACCTGTGGCTGTCGAACAAGGACCCGGATGGTCCGCTGAGCCGCCTCAGCCTGCTGGTCATGAATGCCCAGGGCTATCGCAACCTGACCGAGCTGATTTCCCGTGGCTTCATCGACGGTCAGCGCAACGGCATGGTCATCATCGAGCGCGAGTGGGTCGCCGAGGCCAACGAAGGCCTGATCATGCTGTCCGCCGCGAAAGAAGGCGAGATCGGTATGGCCATGATCGGCGGCAACCCCGCCGAAGCCGAGGCGCTGGCCCGCGAATGGATGGCGGTGTTCCCGGATCGTTTCTATCTGGAAATTCAGCGTACCAACCGTCCGAACGACGAAGAACAGTTGCACGGTGCCGTGGCCCTTGCCGACAAGCTCGGCGCGCCGTTGGTAGCTACGAACGACGTACGCTTCATCAAGCAGGAAGACTTCGCCGCCCACGAAACCCGTGTCTGCATCGGTGAGGGCCGGGCCCTCGACGACCCACGGCGATCCAAGAACTACAGCGACCAGCAGTACCTGAAAAGCGCCGAGGAAATGGCCGAGCTGTTCAGCGACCTGCCCGATGCGATCGAGAACACCGTCGAGATCGCCAAGCGCTGCAACATCGACGTGAAGCTGGGCAAGCACTTCCTGCCCGACTATCCAATTCCCGATGGCATGACCATTGACGAATATTTCCGCAAGGTCTCGTTCGATGGTCTGGAAGAGCGCCTCAGCGTGCTGCTGCCCAAGGACACCACCGAGGACTACGAGGCCAAGCGTCAGGTCTACGTCGACCGGCTGAATTTCGAGCTGGATATCATCATCCAGATGGGGTTCCCCGGTTACTTCCTGATCGTGATGGACTTTATCCAGTGGGCCAAGAACAACGGTGTTCCGGTGGGCCCAGGCCGGGGGTCGGGTGCCGGATCGCTGGTGGCCTATGTACAGAAGATCACCGACCTCGACCCGCTGGAATATGACCTGCTGTTCGAACGTTTCCTCAACCCGGAACGGGTATCGATGCCCGACTTCGACGTCGACTTCTGCATGGACGGTCGCGACCGGGTGATCGACTACGTGGCCGAAAAGTACGGCCGCAACGCGGTGAGCCAGATCATCACCTTCGGTTCCATGGCGGCGAAGGCTGTGGTGCGGGACGTGGCGCGGGCCCAGGGCAAGTCGTTCGGCCTGGCGGATCGCCTGTCGAAGATGATTCCGTTCGAAGTCGGCATGACCCTTGAAAAAGCCTACGAGCAGGAAGAAATCCTGCGCGACTTCATCAAGGTCGATGAGGAAGCGGCGGAAATCTGGGAGATGGCGCGCAAGCTCGAAGGCGTGGTGCGTAACGTCGGTAAACACGCCGGTGGTGTGGTGATCGCGCCGACCAAGCTGACCGACTTCTCGCCGATCTATTGCGACGAGGCCGGCGACGGTCTGGTGACCCAGTTCGACAAGGACGACGTCGAGGCGGCCGGTCTGGTGAAGTTCGACTTCCTCGGTCTGCGGACCCTGACGATCATCGACTGGGCGCTGAAGACCATCAACCGCGACCGCGCCAAGGTCAACGAGCCGCCGCTGGACATCGCTTTCATCCCGCTGGATGACAAGCCGACCTATCAGCTGCTGCAAAAAGCTGAAACCACCGCTGTGTTCCAACTTGAATCCCGCGGGATGAAAGAGCTGATCAAAAAGCTCAAGCCCGACTGCCTCGAAGACTTGATCGCACTGGTGGCCCTGTTCCGTCCGGGGCCGCTGCAATCGGGCATGGTGGATGACTTCATCAACCGTAAGCACGGTCGCGCGGAACTTGCGTATCCGCATCCGGATTACCAGTACGAAGGCCTGCAGCCGGTACTGGCACCGACCTACGGCATCATCCTGTATCAGGAACAGGTGATGCAGATCGCCCAGGTCATGGCCGGTTATACCCTCGGTGGCGCGGACATGCTGCGTCGGGCGATGGGTAAGAAGAAGCCCGAGGAAATGGCCAAGCAGCGCGGCGGTTTCATTGAGGGTTGTGCGTCGAACAATATCGACGCGGATCTGGCCGGTAACATTTTCGACCTGGTGGAAAAATTCGCCGGTTACGGCTTCAACAAATCCCACTCCGCCGCCTACGGCCTGGTGTCGTACCAGACTGCCTGGCTGAAGGCTCACTACCCGGCGCCGTTCATGGCCGCGGTACTGTCGGCGGACATGCACAACACCGACAAGGTCGTGACCTTGATCGAGGAAGTGCGCACGATGAAGCTGCGCCTCGACGCGCCGGACGTGAACACCTCTGAGTTCAAGTTTACGGTGAACGACGAAGGCCGCATCGTGTACGGCCTGGGCGCGATCAAAGGGGTCGGCGAAGGCCCGGTGGAAGCGATCACCGAAGCCCGTCAGGCCGGTCCGTTCAAGGATTTGTTCGACTTCTGCGCCCGGGTCGACCTCAAGCGCATCAACAAGCGCACGCTGGACGGTCTGATCCGCAGCGGCGCGCTGGATCGCCTCGGCCCGTACTTCCACGACGAGCAGAAGGCGTATCAGGCCAACATTGACCGCAACCGCGCCGTGCTGCTGGCGGCGATGGAAGAGGCAATCAAGTCGGCCGAGCAGACCGCGCGCACCCGTGACAGCGGCCACGCCGACCTGTTTGGCGGGCTGTTCGTCGAGGAAGACGCGGACGTTTACGCGATCCACCGCAAGGCGAAGGATCTGACGCTCAAGGAACGCCTCAAAGGTGAAAAAGACACCTTGGGCCTGTACCTGACCGGTCACCCGATTGATGAGTACGAAGGTGAGATCCGCCGTTTCGCCCGTCAGCGCATCATCGACCTGAAACCGGCCCGGGATACCCAGACCGTGGCGGGGATGATCATTGCCCTGCGGGTGATGAAGAACAAAAAGGGCGACAAGATGGGGTTCATCACCCTCGATGATCGCTCCGGACGGATCGAGGCGTCGCTGTTCGCCGATGCGTTCCACTCCGCGCAATCGCTGCTTCAGACCGATGCGATGGTGGTGGTCGAAGGCGAGGTCAGCAACGATGACTTCTCCGGCGGCCTGCGGCTGCGGGTCAAGCGGGTGATGAGCATGGAAGATGCGCGCACCAACCTGGCCGAGAGTCTGCGCCTGAAGTTGCAAACCCAGGACCTGAAAGGCGATCAGCTACGCTGGTTGGGTGATTTGCTCAAGCGTCATCGCGGGGCGTGCCCGATCACCATGGAGTACACCAGTCCCGATGCGAAGACCTTGCTGCAGTTCGGCGAGACCTGGCGGATCGACCCGGCGGATGCCTTGATTCAAGCCCTGCGTGACCAGTTCGGGCGAGACAACGTCTTCCTCCAATACCGTTGACCGGGAGGTGCTATCAAAGCGCCTGCCCACAACCTGAATTTTTAATCTCGACCTCAGCGCGCCTCTCCCTTAAGGTAGGGCGCGAATAGACAACCGGCCGGCCCAAGCTCATTTGGGACACGACCCAAGACGGACGCCTATGAACCCGAATTTTCTAGATTTCGAACAGCCGATCGCCGACCTGCAAGCCAAGATCGAAGAGTTGCGCTTGGTCGGTAATGACAATTCGCTGAATATCGGCGATGAGATCTCCCGCCTGCAGGACAAGAGCAAGACGCTCACCGAAGACATTTTCGGCAAGCTGACCAGCTGGCAGATCGCACGTCTGGCGCGTCACCCGAAACGTCCTTACACCCTGGACTACATCGAGCACATCTTCACCGAGTTCGACGAACTGCACGGTGACCGTCACTTCTCCGACGACGCGGCCATTGTGGGCGGCGTGGCACGTCTGGAAGACCAGCCAGTGATGGTGATCGGTCACCAGAAGGGCCGTGAAGTGCGTGAAAAGGTACGCCGCAACTTCGGCATGCCGCGTCCGGAAGGCTACCGCAAGGCTTGCCGCCTGATGGAAATGGCCGAACGTTTCAAGATGCCGATCCTGACCTTCATCGATACCCCGGGCGCCTACCCTGGCATCGACGCCGAAGAGCGCAACCAGAGCGAAGCGATCGCCTGGAACCTGCGCGTCATGGCTCGCCTGAAAACCCCGATCATCGCCACCGTGATTGGTGAAGGTGGTTCCGGCGGTGCACTGGCGATCGGCGTGTGCGATCAGTTGAACATGCTGCAGTACTCGACCTACGCGGTGATCTCGCCGGAAGGTTGCGCGTCGATTCTGTGGAAAACCGCAGAGAAAGCGCCGGATGCTGCTGAAGCGATGGGCATCACTGCCGAGCGTCTGAAAGGCCTCGGCATCGTCGACAAGGTGATCGGCGAGCCTCTGGGCGGCGCTCACCGTGATCCGGCCGCTGCCGCTGCCTCGATCCGCGCCGAGCTGAGCTCGCAACTGGCGATGCTGAAGAAGTTCGACAACGAAGCGCTGCTCAAGCGTCGTTACGATCGTCTGATGAGCTACGGCCTCTAAGTCGAGCCGTTTCGGCCAACGATGCAAAACACTGTGGGAGCGGGCTTGCCCGCGAATGCGATGTAACATTCAACGACTGTGTTGGCTGTTTCAGCGCTTTCGCGAGCAAGCCCGCTCCCACATTTGGTTTGTGAAAAGGTAGAAAAATGGGTCAGCCCTCGATTGATTTGCCTTCCAGGCTTCTGCGCAATCTCAAGCCCTGGCTCGGTGCTTCCCATTGGCGGATCGCCTTCTCCGGTGGCCTCGATTCCACCGTCTTGCTGCACCTTCTGGCAAATCTTGCCAAAACCCATTCCCTTCCCGCGCTAAGTGCCATCCATGTCCATCACGGCCTTCAGACTGTGGCCGACGCGTGGCCGGCGCATTGTCAGGCTGTCTGCGATGAACTGGCGGTGCCGTTGCAAGTGGTGCATGTGCAGGTGCAGCCGGGGGCGAGTCTGGAGCGGGCGGCGCGGGATGCGCGCTATGCAGCGTTCATAGCGGCGACTCAGGCCAGTGATGTGCTGCTGACCGGGCAGCATCGCGATGATCAGGCTGAAACGCTGTTGTTTCGCCTGTTGCGTGGCGCTGGCGTGCGTGGGTTGTCCGGTATGCCAGTTCAGCGCGTGCTGGGGCAGGGCAGTCTGGTTCGGCCGTTACTCGATGTTACGCGGGCCGAGCTGGAAGCCTATGCGCACGACCATGGTCTGCGTTGGATTGAGGACCCTTCCAATCAGGATCGACAGTTCTCGCGCAACTATCTGCGCCATCAGGTCATGCCGTTGCTGACCGGCCGCTGGCCTCAGGCTCACGCCAGCATGGCCCGCAGTGCGGCGCATCTGCGTGAGGCGCAAGGTTTGCTCGATGAGCTGGCTCAAATCGATCTGGCTCAAGCAAGCTTGCCCGCCGAGTTCGAATGGTCGGGATTGCCATCATTGGAGTTTGCGGCCATCGCGGGGTTGTCCGATGCCCGTCAGCGAAACGCACTCAGTCACTGGCTTGAACCTTTGACCCGACTGCCGGATACCGACCATTGGTCGGGTTGGGCGGACCTGCGCGATGCCGGCGACGGTGCTTCGCCGATCTGGCGTCTGGCGGATGGCGAGTTGCATCGAAGCGCCGGTCGTTTGTGGTGGCTCAGCGGGCAATGGCTGCGCGCGCCGGTGGTCAGCGGCGACTGGCATGACCTGTCGTCAGCGCTACGCTTGCCCGATAACGGACGTGTCATGTTCATCGGCCAGACTCCCGTCGGGCCGCTGCAAATCCGCTATCGGCAGGGCGGCGAGGTGATGCATCTGGCGGATCGCGGTCATCGTGATCTCAAGCGCCTGCTCAATGAGCGCGCGGTGCCGGGCTTCGTGCGTGGCAGATTGCCGCTGCTGTTTCGCGGTGAAGTATTGCTCGCCGTGGCGAACCTGCCGGGGCTCGACGGCAATGCGCTGGAAGGCTGGCGATTGCATTGGCAGCCTTCGGACGAAGATCAAGGTTTGAGATGAAGGGGGCATTCCGGTAGACTACGCTCCCTTCTTGATACAACTTCTGTGGATTCGCCTGAATTGCAGGAGTTGCCGATTACCAAGCAGTCTTTGCTGGGCGATTCCAAAAAATGTGTAGCGAGCAACGTACCGGTGTTTTCACTTCCGGTCTGTCCCAACGCGGCGGTTTTTTTGAAAGGTGCACTGTGATTAATGCAGGTGATCGGGGGCTTCGGCCTTCCTTCGCTTTCCCCGGCGGCTCGGACCGCTTTAACGCAGACTTCTAGGGTTTTTCATGACGCGCTACATATTCGTCACGGGCGGTGTTGTTTCTTCTTTGGGGAAAGGCATTGCATCGGCTTCATTGGCGGCCATCCTGGAGGCGCGGGGGCTTAAGGTCACCATGCTGAAGCTGGATCCGTACATCAACGTCGACCCGGGCACCATGAGCCCGTTCCAGCACGGTGAAGTGTTCGTCACCCACGACGGCGCCGAGACCGACCTGGACCTGGGCCACTACGAGCGGTTCATCCGCACGACCATGACCCAGAACAACAACTTCACCACCGGCCGTGTCTACGAACACGTGCTGCGCAAAGAGCGCCGTGGTGACTACCTGGGTGCAACCATCCAGGTGATTCCGCACATCACCGACGAAATCAAGCGTCGCATCATCAAGGGCGCCGGCGATGCCGACGTGGCCCTGGTGGAAATCGGTGGCACCGTTGGCGACATCGAATCGCAACCGTTCCTCGAAGCCATCCGCCAGCTGCGTGTGGAAGTCGGTTCCAAGCGCGCGATGCTGATGCACCTGACCCTGGTTCCGTATATCGCCACCGCAGGCGAAACCAAGACCAAGCCGACCCAGCACTCCGTGAAGGAACTGCGTTCGATCGGCCTGCAGCCAGACGTTCTGATCTGCCGTTCCGACCATCCGGTGGATGTGTCGTCGCGTCGCAAGATCGCGCTGTTCACCAACGTTGAAGAGCGTGCGGTGATCTCCCTGGAAGACGTCGACACCATCTACAAGATCCCGGCCGTGCTGCACGCTCAGGGTCTGGACGATTTCGTCGTCGAGCGTTTCGGTCTGCAATGCAATGGCGCCGACCTGTCCGAGTGGGAAAAGGTCGTTGATGCCAAGCTCAATCCAGAGCACGAAGTCACCATCGCGATGGTCGGCAAGTACATGGAGCTGCTGGACGCCTACAAGTCGCTGATCGAAGCGATGAGTCACGCCGGCATCACCAACCGTACCAAGGTCAACCTGCGCTACATCGATTCCGAAGACATCGAGAACCAGGGCACCGCGCTGCTGGAAGGCGTCGACGCGATCCTCGTACCGGGCGGCTTCGGTCTGCGTGGCGTGGAAGGCAAGATCACTGCCGTTCAATACGCTCGCGAAAACAAGGTTCCATACCTGGGGATCTGCCTGGGCATGCAAGTGGCGGTCATCGAGTTCGCCCGTAACGTGCTGGGCTGGAAAGACGCCAACTCCACCGAATTCGATCGTGCCAGCGGCCATCCGGTTGTCGGTCTGATCACCGAGTGGGAAGACGCTACCGGTGCAGTCGAAACCCGTACCGAAGCGTCCGATCTGGGCGGCACCATGCGCCTCGGCGCTCAGGAATGCCTGCTCGAAGCCGGCTCCAAGGTGCACGACTGCTACGGCAAGGATGTGATTGTCGAGCGTCACCGTCACCGTTACGAAGTGAACAACAACCTGCTGCCGCAAATCATCGAGGCTGGCCTGAAAATCTCCGGTCGCTCTTCCGATGCTGCGCTGGTTGAAGTGGTCGAAGCTCCGGATCATCCATGGTTCGTCGCTTGCCAGTTCCACCCAGAGTTCACCTCGACGCCACGCGATGGCCATCCGCTGTTCAGCGGCTTCGTCAAAGCGGCATTGGCTCAACACCAGAAGAAGGCGTAACCCCGATGGCACAGAAGATCATCCGCGTCGGCGACATCGAGATTGCCAACGACAAACCCATGGTGCTGTTCGGCGGCATGAACGTGCTGGAAAGCCGTGACATGGCCATGCAGGTTTGCGAAGAGTACGTGAAGGTCACCGAAAAACTCGGCATCCCTTACGTGTTCAAGGCCAGCTTCGACAAGGCCAACCGTTCTTCTGTGACCTCCTATCGCGGTCCTGGCCTGGAAGAGGGCATGCGCATCTTCCAGGACATCAAACAAGCCTTCGGCGTGCCGATTATCACCGACGTCCACGAGCCTGACCAGGCCGCGGTCGTCGCCGAGGTCTGCGACATCATCCAGCTGCCGGCCTTCCTGTCGCGCCAGACCGATCTGGTCGTCGCGATGGCCAAGACCAACGCTGTGATCAACATCAAGAAAGCCCAGTTCCTCGCGCCTCAGGAAATGAAACACATCCTGAACAAGTGCGTGGAAGCGGGTAACGATCAGTTGATCCTCTGCGAGCGTGGTTCGAGCTTCGGCTACAACAACCTCGTGGTCGACATGCTCGGCTTCGGCATCATGAAGCAGTTCGAGTACCCGGTATTCTTCGACGTGACCCATTCGCTGCAAATGCCTGGCGGTCGTTCCGACTCTGCCGGCGGTCGCCGCGCCCAGGTCACCGACCTGGCCAAGGCTGGCATGAGCCAGTCGCTGGCGGGCCTGTTCCTCGAAGCGCACCCGGATCCGGACAACGCCAAATGCGACGGCCCTTGCGCCTTGCGTCTGGACAAACTGGAGCCATTCCTGGCCCAGCTCAAAGCCCTGGACGAACTGGTGAAGAGTTTTCCGACGGTAGAAACCGCGTAAACCTCAATTCTCCGGTAAAGTACCGCACGATTTGTCGCTCATGCCCTCGGGTATGAGCGTTGTCGTCTGCAAGCTGCCCGCTGCACACCACTTGCCGACGGTAAAAAGATTTCCTCTAGCTGCGTCGTTTTCGTCAACTTTGGAGTGTTTACAACAATGGCAAAAATCGTCGACATCAAAGGTCGTGAAGTTCTCGACTCCCGTGGCAATCCCACCGTGGAAGCGGACGTGCTTCTCGACAACGGCATCATCGGCAGCGCTTGCGCGCCGTCCGGTGCATCCACTGGCTCGCGTGAAGCGCTCGAGCTGCGTGATGGCGACAAGAGCCGTTACCTGGGCAAGGGCGTGCTCAAGGCGGTAGCCAACATCAACGGTCCGATCCGCGATCTGCTGCTGGGCACCGACCCAAGCGACCAGAAAGCCCTGGATCACGCGATGATCAAGCTGGACGGTACTGAAAACAAAGCGACCCTGGGCGCCAACGCGATCCTCGCCGTCTCCCTGGCTGCGGCCAAGGCGGCTGCACAGGATCAGGACCTGCCGCTGTACGCTCACATCGCCAACCTGAACGGCACTCCGGGTGTGTACTCGATGCCGGTTCCGATGATGAACATCATCAACGGTGGCGAACACGCCGACAACAACGTCGACATCCAGGAATTCATGGTTCAGCCGGTTGGCGCCAAGTCTTTCTCGGAAGGTCTGCGCATGGGCACCGAGATTTTCCATCACCTCAAAGCCGTGCTGAAGGCCCGTGGCCTGAGCACTGCTGTCGGTGACGAAGGCGGTTTCGCGCCGAACCTGGCGTCCAACGAAGACGCACTGAAAGTGATTTCCGAAGCAGTCGCCAACGCCGGTTACAAGCTGGGCACCGACGTGACCCTGGCTCTGGACTGCGCGGCCAGCGAGTTCTTCGAAGACGGCAAGTACAACCTGTCCGGCGAAGGCCAGGTGTTCACCGCTGAAGGTTTCGCCGACTACCTCAAAGGTCTGACCGAGCGTTACCCGATCATCTCGATCGAAGACGGTCTGGACGAGTCCGACTGGGCTGGCTGGAAGATCCTCACCGACAAGATCGGCGAGAAGACCCAACTGGTCGGCGACGACCTGTTCGTGACCAACACCAAGATCCTGAAAGAAGGCATCGATAAAAAGATCGCCAACTCGATCCTGATCAAGTTCAACCAGATCGGCACCCTGACCGAAACCCTGGAAGCCATCCAGATGGCCAAGGCTGCCGGTTACACCGCCGTGATCTCGCACCGTTCCGGCGAAACCGAAGATTCGACCATTGCCGACCTGGCTGTGGGTACTTCGGCTGGCCAGATCAAGACCGGTTCGCTGTGCCGTTCCGACCGCGTTTCCAAGTACAACCAACTGCTGCGTATCGAAGAGCAGTTGAATGGCAAGGCCAAGTACAACGGTCGCTCCGAGTTCCGCGGCTAAGTTGTAAATGGTAAAAAGACACCGGATTGTGTCGGAAAAGTCGTGACAGCGATGGATTTGCCACTAATCTGATGCCTTATATGCACAAGCCTGGATATTCCAGGCTTCGTGCTATCAGATGCTTCAAAGTTTTGGCGTGGCTGTCTTTTTTCACTGGATACCTGATATTCGATGCGCAGTCCTTACTGGTTGTTTCTCGTTTTGCTCTTGCTGCTGGCCGGTCTGCAGTACCGCCTGTGGGTGGGCAATGGCAGTCTGGCGCAAGTCGCCGAACTGAATCAGCAGATTGCTGATCAACACGCCGAGAACGAAGCCTTGTTGGAGCGCAACCGGGTGATGGACGCTGAAGTCAGCGAGTTGAAAAAAGGCATGGAGACCGTTGAAGAGCGGGCTCGTCACGAACTGGGCATGGTCAAGGACGGCGAAACCCTTTACCAGTTGGCCCAATGATCGATTCCCTGCCGGCCTTCTGGGCCGTGATTCCTGCCGCGGGCGTCGGTGCACGTATGGCCGCGGACCGTCCCAAGCAATATCTGCAACTGGGCGGGAGCACAATTCTCGAACACAGCCTCGGCTGTTTCCTCGATCACCCGAGCCTCAAGGGCTTGGTGGTCAGCCTTGCCGTTGATGATCCTTATTGGCCGAATCTGGCCAGCGCCAGCGATCCGCGCATTCAACGGGTTGACGGTGGTGCCGAGCGTTCCGGCTCGGTGCTCAACGCCTTGCTTCATCTGCACGCCCAAGGCGCGGACGACGAGGACTGGGTGCTGGTGCACGATGCGGCGCGGCCCAATCTGAGCCGTGACGATCTCGACAAAATGCTCGCTGAGCTGGCGAACGATCCGGTCGGCGGCCTGTTGGCCGTGCCGGCGAAGGACACCTTGAAACGGGTCGACAAGCACGGTCGGGTGGTGGAAACCGTCGATCGCAGCGTGATCTGGCAAGCCTATACGCCGCAGATGTTCCGCCTCGGTGCGCTGCACCGCGCATTGGCGGACAGTCTGGTGGCGGACGCAGTGATTACCGATGAGGCTTCTGCGATGGAGTGGGCCGGGTTGGCACCGCGCCTGATCGAAGGTCGCGCGGATAACCTGAAAGTCACCCGCCCCGAAGACCTCGAATGGTTGCGCCAGCGCTGGGCCAATCGACGTTAAGCCCGATATTCCGGCCGTTCGGCCAAGCCTTCCTTGAGAAAGTCCACCAGTTTGCGCACCTTCGGCGACAAGTGCCGCTGCTGTGGGTACAGCGCCCACACCGCCGTATTCGGCGGTTGATGCGCTTCCAAAAGCGAAACCAACGCACCGCTGTGCAGATGTTCCAGCACGTAATAGTCCGGCAACTGACACAAGCCGACGCCTTGTAGTGCCGCATCCAGCACCGCTTGCCCACTGTTGCAGCGCCAGTTTCCCTGCACCCGCTGGGAAAATTCCCGCCCATTTTGTTCAAGCTGCCAGATGTCCGAGCTGCCGATCAGGCAATTGTGCCGTCCCAGTTCCGACAAACTGTGTGGGCGCCCGTACCGTTCAAGGTAGGAAGGCGATGCACACAGATACATGCGTCGCGGTGCCAGCCGGGTCGCCACCAGCCGGGAATCCTGAAGCCGGCCAAGACGGATCGCCAGGTCCAGGCCTTCATGCACCAGATCGAGTTGCCGGTTGGTCAGTTCGATATCGATGCGCAGTTGCGGGTAATGCCCCATGAAACGGGTCACCAGCGGCACGATGAAGCGTTCGCCGTAAGCCACGGCACAGGTCATGCGCAGCATGCCTTTGGGTTCGCTGGTCAGGTCGCCGACTGCGCGCAACGCTTCTTCGCGACCGTCCTGCAGACGCTGACAATGTTGCAGAAAGGTCTGGCCGGCCTCGGTCAGGGTGACGCGCCGGGTACTGCGATACAGCAAACGCGTCTGCAGACGCTCTTCCAGCCGTACGATTTGTCGACTGATGTGTGAGGAAGAAACGCCCAGGCGTTCGGCAGCCGCAGTGAACTGGCTGCATTCGGCAACGGCGACGAACTCGTCGATGCCTTCCCAGCGGTTTTCGGACATGGGGATTATCCCTGTATGGCAATAATGTTTTGCTTTTGCCAGGATTATTCATCAAGCAGCGCTGAACTACACTGACTGTCTGGTTTTTTATTCAATCGATTCACTGGAGAGTCAGCATGATCAAGTCGCGCGCCGCCGTTGCCTTCGAGGCCAAGAAGCCGCTGGAAATCGTAGAAGTCGATGTCGCCATGCCCAAGGCCGGTGAAGTGCTGCTGCGCGTGGTGGCTTCCGGGGTTTGCCACACTGACGCTTACACCCTGTCCGGCGCTGATCCGGAAGGTATCTTCCCGTCGATCCTCGGTCACGAAGGCGGTGCCATCGTCGAAGCGATCGGCGAAGGCGTGACCTCGGTGGCCGTCGGCGACCACGTGATTCCGCTGTACACCCCGGAATGCGGCCAGTGCAAATTCTGCAAGTCGGGCAAGACCAATCTGTGTCAGGCGATTCGCGCCACCCAGGGCAAGGGCCTGATGCCGGACGGCACTTCGCGCTTTTCCTACAAGGGCCAAACGATTTTCCACTACATGGGCACTTCGACGTTCTCCGAGTACACCGTGCTGCCGGAAATCTCCGTGGCCAAGATCTCCAAGGATGCCCCGCTGGAAAAGGTCTGCCTGCTCGGTTGCGGCGTGACCACCGGTATCGGTGCGGTGATCAACACCGCCAAGGTCAAACCGGGTGACACCGTGGCGATCTTCGGTCTCGGCGGCATCGGTCTGTCGGCCGTGATTGGTGCAGTGAAGGCCAAGGCCGCGCGCATCATCGCCATCGACATCAACCCGGCCAAGTTCGAAATCGCCAAACAATTGGGTGCTACCGACTGCGTGAACCCGAAAGACTTCGATCGTCCGATCCAGGAAGTGATCGTGGACATGACCGATGGCGGCGTCGACTTCTCTTTCGAATGCATCGGCAACGTGCAACTGATGCGCGCAGCCCTCGAGTGCTGCCATAAAGGCTGGGGCGAGTCGGTCATCATCGGTGTGGCCGGTGCCGGCCAGGAAATCTCCACCCGTCCGTTCCAGCTGGTGACCGGTCGCGTCTGGCGTGGTTCGGCGTTTGGTGGCGTGCGTGGTCGTACCGAATTGCCAAGCTACGTCGATATGGCGCAAAGCGGCGAAATCCCGCTGGATACTTTCATCACTCACACCATGGGACTGGAAGATATCAACAAAGCTTTCGACCTGATGCGCGAAGGCAAGAGCATCCGCACCGTCATTCATTTCTGATCAGTCGCGATGCCACGGCTGCCGATATGTAGCCGTGGCTGCGTAGGAGTCCTACATGAGTCTGGAAAACATCTCCTGTCAGAAAAGTTTCGGCGGTTGGCACAAGCGCTATCGCCATCGCTCCGAAGTGCTGGGCTGCGACATGGTGTTTGCCGTGTATCTGCCGCCGCAGGCAGAGCATGGCGGCAAGTTGCCGGTGCTGTACTGGCTGTCGGGCCTGACCTGCACGGACGAGAACTTCATGCAGAAGGCCGGCGCGATGCGCATGGCGGCCGAACTCGGTCTGATCATCGTGGCGCCGGACACGAGCCCCCGTGGCCCCGACGTACCGGGTGATCCTGACGGGGCCTGGGATTTCGGCCTAGGTGCCGGGTTTTATCTGAATGCCACGCAGGAACCCTGGTCGCGGCACTATCGGATGCATGACTACGTCGTGCAGGAATTGCCTTCACTGGTTGAGGCGCATTTCCCGGCCTCGGACAAGCGCAGCATCAGTGGCCACTCCATGGGCGGCCACGGTGCATTGGTTTGTGCGTTGCGCAATCCGGGTCGTTACCAGTCGGTTTCGGCGTTTTCGCCAATCAACAATCCGATTGATTGCCCGTGGGGCCAGAAGGCATTCACCCGCTATCTGGGCGAAGACCGTTCGAAGTGGCGCGAGTGGGATGCCTGTGCACTGATCGCCGAAGCGGACGAGAAACTGCCACTGCTGGTCGATCAGGGTGACCGCGACGATTTCCTCGCCACCCAGCTCAAACCGGAAGCCCTGCAACAAGCGGCAAAACAAGCGGGCCACCCGCTGACGTTGCGCCTGCAACCGGGCTACGACCACAGCTATTTCTTCATCGCGAGCTTCATTGACGACCACTTGCAGCATCACGCACGCGCTCTAGGCGCCTAACGCCTGACAAAGCAGGTAGAATCACGCCCTGACAAAATTCGGGGCGTTTTTTTATGCGTATTGGCCACGGCTATGATGTGCACCGTTTCGCTGAAGGCGATTTCATTACTCTGGGCGGCGTGCGAATCGCACACGGCTTCGGGCTGCTCGCTCACTCCGATGGTGACGTCCTGCTGCATGCCTTGAGCGACGCCTTGCTCGGCGCGGCTGCGCTGGGTGATATCGGCAAGCATTTCCCGGATACCGACCCGCAATTCAAGGGCGCCGACAGCCGTGTGCTGCTGCGTCACGTGGTCAGTCTGATCCACGCCAAAGGCTGGAAGGTCGGCAACGTCGACAACACCATCGTTGCCCAGGCACCGAAAATGGCCCCCCATATCGAATCGATGCGCGCGCTGATTGCCGCGGATCTGCAAGTAGAACTGGATCAAGTGAACGTGAAAGCCACCACCACCGAGAAGCTCGGCTTCGTCGGTCGCGAAGAAGGCATCGCCGTGCATTCCGTTGCCTTGTTGCTGCGCGCATGAACGAACTGCAACTGCTCGGCCCGCGGGCCTATGGCGACGCCCTCGGCACCGCGGTACTCAAAGCCATCGCCGAAGATTTCCAGGTCGATGAAGTTCTCGACATTCCGTTCAGCGGTGACGGCGAGCACCTGTGGATCTGGGTGGAAAAGCGCGGTCTGAATACTGAAGAAGCCGCGCGCCGTATCGCCAAGGCCGCCGGTGTACCGCTGCGCACGGTGAGCTATGCCGGTCTGAAGGATCGTCAGGCGCTGACCCGTCAGTGGTTCAGCGTGCAACTCCCGGGCAAGGCCGATCCGGATCTGTCGGCGGCGGAAAACGACACGCTGAAAATCCTCAAGACCACCCGCCACAAACGCAAGCTGCAGCGCGGTGCGCATTCGGCCAACGGTTTCACGCTGCGCCTGACCCAGTTCAATGGCGACAAGGCCGCCATCGACGAGCGTCTGCAACTGATCGCCAAACAAGGTATCCCGAATTATTTCGGTGCCCAGCGTTTCGGCCATGACGGTGGCAACGTCGTCGATGCCCGTTCGTGGGCCGCGCGCAAGGCACTGCCGGAACAACGCAATGTGCGTTCGCGCCTGCTGTCGACCGCGCGCAGTTTTCTGTTCAATCAGGTGCTCGCAGCGCGGGTCGCCGATGGCACCTGGCAGCGTGCCCAGGTCGGCGATCTGCTGGCCTTCACCGACAGCCGCAGTTTTTTCCCGGCCGGTGAAGCCGAGTGCAGCGACCCGCGACTGGCCATCCTTGATCTGCATCCGACCGGTCCGCAGTGGGGCGAAGGTGACTCGCCGGCGGCCGGGGTTGTCCATGATCTGGAGCAGGGGATTGCCGCACGCGAGGCGGATCTGCGCGATTGGTTGATTAATGCCGGTATGAGCCACGAACGTCGCATCCTGCGGCTGCCCATTGGCGGGTTGACGTGGCATTATCCCGAGCCTGACATTCTGCAACTGGAATTCGTCCTCCCGGCCGGATGCTTCGCCACCGTATTGGTGCGCGAACTCGTTGATCTGGTGCCGGTGGGGCAGACGGACAGCCCATGCGTATTCTGATTTCTAACGACGATGGGGTGACTGCGCCCGGTCTTGCCGCGCTTTATGCTGCGCTGGCGGATTACACCGAGTGCGTGGTTATCGCCCCGGAACAGGACAAGAGCGGTGCCAGCAGTTCGCTGACACTCGACCGTCCGCTGCACCCGCAATACCTGGCCAACGGCTTTATCAGCCTCAATGGCACACCGACCGACTGCGTTCATCTGGGACTCAACGGCTTGCTCGAACGCCAGCCGGACATGGTGGTTTCGGGTATCAACCTGGGCGCCAACCTGGGTGACGACGTGCTGTATTCCGGGACGGTGGCAGCGGCCCTCGAGGGCCGCTTTCTCGAGCGCCCGTCGTTTGCCTTCTCGCTGGCTTCGCGGCAGGTCGACAACTTGCCCACGGCCGCCTACTTTGCGCGCAAACTGGTCGAGGCCCACGCCGGGCTCGACCTGCCACCGCGCACGGTGTTGAACGTGAACATTCCGAATCTGCCGATCGATCACATTCGCGGCATCCAATTGACCCGTCTCGGCCATCGCGCCCGAGCGGCGGCACCGATGAAAGTCGTCGACCCGCGCGGCAAGGCCGGTTACTGGATTGCAGCGGCAGGTGATGCGGAAGACGGCGGGCCGGGCACCGATTTCCATGCGGTGATGCAAGGTTACGTATCCATCACTCCGTTGCAGCTCGATCGCACCTTCAATGATGCCTTCCGAAGTCTCGACGGCTGGCTGGAGGGGCTCAACTGATGGCTCGTGAACAAGACGACAGGCTGCGCAGCGGCATCGGGATGACGTCCCAGCGAACCCGTGAGCGCCTGATCCAGCGTCTGTACGAAGAGGGCGTTTCCAACGCCAGCGTGCTGGAAGTGATCCGCCGCACCCCGCGCCACCTGTTCGTCGATGAAGCGCTGGCGCACCGTGCCTATGAGGACACCGCGCTGCCGATCGGCAACAACCAGACCATTTCCCAGCCTTATATGGTGGCGCGCATGAGCGAGCTGCTGCTAGAGGCCGGGCCGCTGGATAAAGTGCTGGAGATCGGCACCGGCTCCGGTTATCAGACGGCGGTGCTGTCGCAACTGGTCGAGCGAGTGTTCTCGGTGGAACGAATCAAGGTTCTGCAGGATCGGGCCAAGGAACGCCTGGTCGAGCTCAACCTGCGCAACGTGGTGTTTCGTTGGGGTGATGGCTGGGAAGGCTGGCCGGCGCTGGCGCCGTACAACGGCATTATCGTCACGGCAGTTGCCACCGATGTGCCTCAGGCGTTGCTTGATCAACTGGCACCGGGCGGGCGGATGGTGATCCCGGTCGGTTCGGGCGAAGTGCAGCAATTGATGCTGATCGTGCGTGAAGAAAACGGCTTCTCCCGACACGTTCTGGGGGCGGTGCGTTTCGTGCCATTGCTCAACGGTCCGCTGGCCTGAGCATTTGTTTCAGGATGCTGAATTCCTGTCGAGTGCGCCTGTCTTACAGCGGCAGCGAATGTTTAAACAGGATGGATCGTCTACAAGCAAACGTGTGCGCCGGGCGATAGCGCTTCTATAAAGGTAAAGCCGGTTGCGCCCGTTATACTTGCGAAGTTTCATGCCGGAATCGGCATTCCACATTTTTCAGCCACCACAAAGGGAGCGGCGGGTGAGTCTCACAGTCATTGCGCAGCGTATGGGTAACACGAGCTTTCAGCGCCTGGTGACTGGCCTTGTCTTGAGCACCTTGCTGGTCGGTTGCTCCAGCACAAAATCGAGCAACGTTCGGGTCGTCGATCGCAACAATGCGGTGGCCCAGCGTCCGGTCGTGACGACCGGGCAGTATGTAGTCCGTCCGGGCGATACTTTGTTTTCCATCGCTTTTCGCTACGGCTGGGACTACAAAGCCCTCGCTGCCCGGAACAACATTCCTACGCCATACACGATCCATCCGGGTCAGACGATTCGCTTCGACGGACGCACCGGTTCAACGTCGACGGCGGTCGTCACCAACTCCGGCTCTTCAGCGTCTTCGTCCAGCAAAACCACGGTTATCCGGCGCCAGGCAAATGGCACGACAACCACTACGACCACGGGTTCCGGTGCGGCTTCCACGGCGGTTGTACCGTCCGTCGCCAACAAGCAAACCTCCGCTCCGTTGCCTCCACCGGGCCCGGCCCCGACCGGCTGGGGATGGCCATCTAATGGCATTCTGATTGGAAAATTCTCTTCAAACGGTAGTTTGAATAAAGGAATTGATATCGCCGGAGATTTGGGACAGCCTGTTTTAGCTGCGTCTGATGGGACGGTGGTATACGCCGGGAGTGGCTTAAGGGGCTACGGCGAATTGGTCATCATCAAACACAGCGAAACCTACGTCAGTGCTTACGGACACAACCGTCGGCTGTTGGTACGGGAGGGGCAGCAGGTCAAGGTCGGACAGACAATTGCCGAAATGGGGTCAACGGGTACAGACCGGGTGAAACTGCATTTTGAGATTCGCCGACAAGGTAAACCTGTAGATCCGCTGCAGTTCCTGCCAAGACGTTGATTTGCAGACCAGCCTGTTCCGTCGCGTAGAGGGGACAGGCTCCAGCGTTGCCAAGGATAAAGGCGCCGCTTGAGCTTGGGGTCGAACTCACCAAAGGACTATAACAATGGCTCTCAGTAAAGAAGTGCCGGAGTTTGACATCGACGATGAGGTTCTCCTGATGGAGACCGGCATCGATTCGGATTCGATGTCGAATGATGAAGGGGCTGCTCCACCTTCCGTTCGTGCCAAATCCAAACACTCCGCTTCACTTAAACAACATAAGTACATCGATTACACTCGGGCACTCGATGCCACGCAGCTGTACCTCAACGAAATCGGCTTTTCCCCACTGCTCTCCCCGGAAGAAGAAGTTCATTTTGCGCGCTTGTCGCAAAGTGGCGACCCTGCCGGGCGCAAGCGCATGATCGAAAGTAACCTGCGGCTGGTGGTCAAAATCGCCCGGCGTTACGTCAATCGGGGGCTGTCGCTGCTGGATCTGATCGAAGAGGGCAACCTCGGACTGATCCGCGCGGTGGAAAAGTTCGATCCGGAGCGTGGCTTCCGCTTCTCGACCTACGCGACCTGGTGGATTCGTCAGACCATCGAACGCGCGATCATGAATCAGACCCGGACCATCCGGTTGCCGATCCATGTGGTCAAGGAGCTCAACGTGTACCTGCGGGCTGCACGGGAGCTGACGCAAAAGCTCGACCACGAACCTTCACCCGAAGAAATCGCCAACCTGCTGGAAAAACCGGTGGGCGAAGTCAAGCGCATGCTGGGCTTGAACGAGCGGGTTTCTTCGGTCGACGTCTCGCTGGGTCCGGATTCGGATAAAACCCTGCTGGACACCCTGACGGATGACCGTCCGACCGATCCATGTGAACTGCTGCAGGATGACGACCTGTCGCAGAGCATCGATCAATGGCTCTCGGAGCTGACCGACAAGCAACGCGAGGTGGTCGTGCGCCGCTTCGGCCTGCGCGGCCATGAGAGCAGCACGCTGGAAGATGTAGGCCTGGAGATCGGCCTGACCCGGGAACGGGTGAGACAGATCCAGGTAGAAGGCCTCAAGCGCCTTCGGGAAATTCTCGAGAAAAACGGCCTGTCGAGCGAGTCGCTGTTTCAATAAGCCACCCGCATGACCGCTATACAGAAAGCCCCGACTGGTTCGGGGCTTTTTGTTGGCGCACTGAAAGCGGGAGGCGTTCCCACCTTGTAGGTTTGCGTTGTAAGCCTTTGCTGACTGTATCGTAAGTGTTCGTTATTTTTACACTGCCGCTGAAGGCGATTGCGCTCATGGACGAATCGTAACGCAATGATTTATATGGTTATTTTTTAATGTGAAGGGCTTATGACAGCAGGTTGGTGCGCTGGAGGCCAGTTGCCCCCGGCGGGGAAATCTCTAGTATCTGGGTTGTGTCGACGGATAGACACGCCCTTCACGGAAGAGGGGAACGGACATCGCAGGAAGCGATTCATCAGGACGATGAAAAGGAACACAGGGAATAGGGAAAAAATGTGGGCGGGTCAAACCGCCCCTTTTTTTGCCTGAAATAAAGCAAAACCCGAAAAAGCAAAAAGGCCCGCAAGGGGCCTTTTCTTCAAACGCGGGACAGATCAGCGTTCGAGGTCTTTGATCTTGCCTTTGACGCCATCCCACTCTTCGGCATCCGGCAGCGATTCTTTCTTTTCGGTGATGTTCGGCCAGATCTCGGCCAGTTCTACGTTCAGCTGAATGAATTCCTGCATCTCTTCCGGAACTTCGTCCTCTGAGAAAATGGCCACGGCCGGGCATTCCGGCTCGCACAGGGCGCAGTCGATGCACTCGTCCGGGTGAATCACCAGGAAGTTCGGGCCTTCGTAAAAGCAGTCCACCGGACAGACTTCTACGCAGTCGGTGTACTTGCACTTGATGCAGTTGTCGGTGACGACGAAGGTCATTTCTAATTTTCTCCTCAGGCGGCGGCAGCGTTGCCCCTTCACGGTTGGGGTCGCCAGGTTCGGGAGCGATGTCTGCCAGCCAGGCTATTAGCCAGCAGCATCCCAAACCGCGCGAGATTCTAACAGCTTGAAGCCGTTTGCGTTATATCCGGTTCGTCGGTGCTTAGATCCGGTTCTTTAGTGCATAGAGCATTTCGAGTGCACGACGCGGTGTCACGTCATCCAGATCCAGCTTGGCCAACTCATCCAGCACCGGGTGCGGCAGGCTGGCGAACATGTCGCTCTGCTGCGGCATCGCCGGTTTGCCCTTGACGGCCGGTTTTGGCGCCTCATGCGGCAGCGCGGTATCTTCCAGGCGGCTCAAGTGCTCACGAGCACGTACGATCACTTCGCTTGGCACACCGGCCAACTGCGCGACCGCAAGGCCGTAGCTCTGGCTCGCGGGCCCTGGCAACACATGGTGCAGAAACACGATGCGCTCGTTGTGTTCGGTGGCGTTGAGGTGCACGTTGGCCACCAGCGGTTCGGCTTCCGGCAACACGGTCAGTTCGAAATAGTGCGTCGCAAACAGAGTATAGGCGCGCAGCTGCGCCAGACGCTCCGCCGCCGCCCACGCCAGGGACAGACCGTCGAAGGTGCTGGTGCCGCGACCGACTTCGTCCATCAGCACCAGGCTGCGCTCGGTGGCGTTGTGCAGGATGTTCGCGGTCTCGCTCATTTCCACCATGAAGGTCGAGCGCCCGCCGGCGAGGTCGTCGCTGGAACCGATCCTGGTGAAAATCCGGTCCACCAGCGACAGTTCGCAACTGGCCGCCGGCACGAAGCTGCCGATGTGTGCCAGCAGCACGATCAGAGCAGTCTGGCGCATATAGGTGGATTTACCGCCCATGTTCGGACCCGTGATCACCAGCATGCGGGTGTTGTCGTCCAGGCTCAGGTCGTTGGCCACGAACGGCGTGGTCAGCACTTGCTCGACCACCGGGTGACGGCCCTGGGAGATACGCATGCACGGTTCGCTGACGAATGTCGGGCAATTCAGGTCGAGATTCAGCGCACGTTCGGCGAGGTTGCTCAGCACGTCCAGCTCAGCCAGGGCGCCAGCGGTGTCCTGCAACGGCGGCAACTGGCTGATCAGGTCTTCCAGCAACGCCTCGTAGAGCATTTTCTCGCGAGCCAGAGCGCGGCTCTTGGCCGACAGCGCCTTGTCTTCGAACTCTTTCAGTTCCGGGGTGATGAAGCGTTCGGCACCTTTGAGGGTCTGACGGCGGATGTAGTCTGCCGGCGCCGATTCAGCCTGCTTGCTTGGCAATTCGATGAAGTAGCCATGAATGCGGTTGTAGCCGACTTTGAGATTGGCGAGGCCGGTGCGGGCCTTTTCACGGGCTTCCAGATCGATCAGGAACTGGCCGGCGTTTTCGCTCAGCGATTGCAGTTCGTCTAGCTCGCTGTCGTAACCGGTTTTCAGCACGCCGCCGTCACGGATGACCGCTGGCGGGTTGTCGATGATGGCTTTTTCCAGCAGCGCCGCCAGTTCCGGGTAAGTGCTGGTGGTGGTCGCCAGACGTTGCAGGTGCGGCGCCTCGAGATCCATCATCGCCACTTGCAGTTCAGGCAGCGCACCGAGCGCATCACGCAGGCGAGCGAGGTCGCGAGGGCGGGCATTGCGCAGGCCGATCCGCGCCAGGATCCGCTCGATGTCGCCGATTTCCTTGAGCTGCGGTTGCAGGTTTTCAAAGCGATAGCGGTCGAGCAGGCAAGTGATCGAACTCTGGCGAGCGAGCAGCACGGTCAGATCGCGCAACGGACGGTTGAGCCAACGGGTCAGCAAACGGCTGCCCATGGCGGTCTGGCAACGGTCGACCACCGATTGCAGGGTGTTGTCGCGGCCGCCAGCCAGGTTGGTGTCGAGTTCGAGGTTGCGGCGGCTGGCGCCGTCCAGCACCACGGTGTCGTCCAGCCGCTCATGGCGCAGGCTGCGCAGATGGGGCAGGGCGGTGCGCTGGGTTTCCTTGGCATACGCCAGCAGGCAACCGGCGGCGCCGATTGCCAGGGTCAGGGTTTCGCAGCCAAAGCCTTTCAGGTCCTGGGTGGAGAATTGCTGACAGAGACTTTTCAGCGCCGAGTCTCGTTCGAAATCCCACGGTGCACGACGATGTACCCCACGGCGTTTTTCCGCCGGCAAGTCTTTTGGCCAATCATCCGGGATCAACAACTCGACCGGATTGACCCGCTCCAGCTCCGCCAGCAGGTTTTCCCAGCCCTTGATCTCCAGCACGGTGAAATTGCCGCTGGTGATGTCCAGCACAGCCAGGCCGAACAGGCGCTCGTCGCCCAGCACCGCCGCGATCAGGTTATCGCGACGCTCATCCAGCAACGCCTCGTCACTGACCGTACCCGGGGTGATGATCCGCACCACCTGACGTTCCACCGGGCCTTTACTGGTGGCCGGGTCGCCGACCTGCTCGCAGATCACCACCGACTCGCCGAGCTTGACCAGCTTCGCCAGGTAGCCTTCCGCCGCGTGATACGGAATCCCGCACATCGGAATCGCCTGCCCCGCCGACTGCCCGCGCGCGGTCAGGGTGATGTCCAGCAACTTGGCCGCCTTCTTCGCGTCCTCGTAGAAGATCTCGTAGAAGTCGCCCATGCGGTAGAACATCAGCTGGTCCGGGTGCTGATTTTTCAGGCGCCAGTACTGCTGCATCATCGGAGTGTGGGAGGACAGGTCGGAGACGGCTTTATTCATCGGATTGTCAGGCAACTCGTTCAAAGGTGTGGGGCAAAAGCGCGGCAGTGGCCGGGCTTTTCCGCGATGGGCGCAAGGTTACCATGGGCGGTCTATCGGACGCAGGCATCGCGGCCGGGTGACAGCGATCTGGCTTGAAAAGGTCGACTATGCACGATTTATGCAAATCAGCATTTGTCTTCGCGAAAAACTTCAAGCACTATGCGCGTTATGCAAAAACGCAACGTATCTACCGTCTTAAGAGCACTGCTCGACCAGCACGGGATCTCCCCCACGGAGCTCCACCGTCGCACCGGCGTGCCTCAATCCACGCTCTCGCGGATTCTCAGCGGGAAGATCGTCGATCCTTCGGATAAACACATCTCGAAGATCGCCGAGTACTTCGCTGTGAGCACCGATCAGTTGCGCGGGCGCGCGGATGTTGCGCCTGCCGCCAACGGCGGACGCGACGAGTTGCATTCCGAACTCAAGGACATAAGCCTGTGGGACGACGACACCCCCGTCGATGACGATGAGGTGTCGGTGCCCTTTCTTCGCGAGGTTGAATTGGCTGCTGGATCAGGAAGATTCGTCATCGAAGAGAGCGAACGCTCCAGCCTGCGCTTCGGCAAGCGCAGCCTGCGCCATAACGGTGTGCAGTTCGATCAGGCCAAATGCGTGACGGTACGGGGCAACAGCATGTTGCCGGTACTGCGCGACGGTGCCACGGTTGGCGTCAACGCCGGCAAGTGCGGGATCGGCGACATCATCGATGGCGACCTCTACGCCATCAACCACAACGGTCAACTTCGGGTGAAACAGCTCTATCGCCTGCCTACCGGTATCCGTCTGCGCAGCTTCAACCGCGATGAACATCCGGACGAGGACTACAGCTTCCAGGATATGCAGGAAGAGCAGATCGTCATCCTCGGTCACGTCTTCTGGTGGGGCATGTACGCCCGGTAACCTGATTTCTTTCTGACAAAACCCGCCTCGGCGGGTTTTTTTTCGCCTGTAGAAAACCGGGCAACCCTTGATTGGCGGGGCTTCCATGCATCCGCGCATTTCTCGTGCATAAATAAATGCATTTGCGCATTGACTGTATATGCATCCATGCATATTCTTGCCACCAAGCCGCTCGACAAAGCGGCTGGCAACAACAGCTCTTTAGTTCCACAAGAACAGGCAGCGATGAACCGGCCTCAACGGTTCAGAGGGTTGGCAACTGACCCGGGTGTGCAGCGTAAAGCACCAGAAGCAGTTATCCGGCGGGCAGGGACCGCGGTCGGAAAAACAATTTGAATGGACTCGTACCGCGCCAGTAGCGCCGAAAAGTCAGCTTCCTTCTTTGAACAATGGACAGAAGGAAGGCGAAGGAGCGCATTACTGAAAAGCCCGGCGAGCTGCCGGGCTTTTTGGAATGCCTACCTGATGCAGGCCGCTTCAACGAAGCTTCACGGCATAAACGCTGTCAGGCGGAGAATCAAAAGGATTTGCAGATGTTGAAAGAATGCCGCTGCGACCATTGCAAACGGCTACTCGCCCGGGTGGGTGAGTACACAGAACTCCAGATCAAATGTTCCCGCTGCGGAACATTGAATTATGTGAGGGCCACGAGCCCCGAGCGATCGCCTGTGAGCGACATGCGTGCTGCATCGTCAGCACAACCTGATCAATCTCCTCATAGGTAAAGACATGAACATTCTCAAGAAATACGTAGCACCGTTTCTCGCTGTTGCACTGCTGGGCAATGGCGGCAGCGCAATTGCCGCCAACCTCCTGGTGAACGGCAGCTTTGAACAATCGACATGCGGTGGTGGCTGCATTCTGGACACCCCGGCAAAAACCAATGCCATCACAGGCTGGACGACGTTCCTGTCCGGTGCCGAATACTTCAACATGCCCAATGCCATCGGCGGTTCTGTGGCAGCAGATGGCGTGATGATCGTTGACCTGGCCAACTACGTTTACGGCAATGGTGGCGGGATTCAGCAAAATTTCGCCACCACCCCGGGCGCCCGATACCGATTGACCTTCAGCGCGGGCAACTCGCGTTACGCCAGCCGCTCCGGCGACGGTGTCATTCAGGTGAAAGTGGCCGGGCAGACCGCTACGTTCAACACACCGACAGCCAAAGGCGTCGCGGTCGAGTGGAGCACCGTCACTTACGAGTTCACCGCGATTACCGCGCAGACAACTCTGGCGTTTTCCAACGAGCAGAACCCGTACGCCAACTACGCCTTCATCGACAACGTCATTGTCGAGCGCCTGTAACTGCTGCATGCGCGGAACCTGTCGCTGTTCTTCCCCGCATCAGAGGCGACACCCGTCCGGTGTCGCCTCTTCACTTTCTCTTCATTCATCAACGCTTTCAGGAGGCGTGACATGACAAACGAGCAACAAGCGTTGCTGGACATGCCAATCTGGCTGGTCATCCTCCTTGCCGTGGCGGGCGGGGTGTCCGGCGAAATGTGGCGCGCCGACAAGGAGGGCGCCCGCGGCTGGCCGCTGCTGCGGCGGCTTGCCTTGCGCTCCGGTGCCTGCATGATCTGCGGCGTGTCGGCAATCATGCTGCTGTACGCCGCCGGCATGTCGATCTGGGCCGCCGGGGCATTTGGTTGCCTCACTGCAATGGCCGGTGCCGACGTCGCCATCGGCCTTTACGAACGCTGGGCTGCCAAGCGCATCGGCGTCTGCGAAGTTCCGCCGCGCGACCCGCAATAACCCATTCACTTTCCTGTCTCGCTGCACGCCGTGCGGCGGGACTTCGCGTGGACATCAGAAAAAGGAGGTCAAGCATGCCCACACCGATCCAGCAGCCTTCGCAGTTGTTCACGGCGATGGCGACAGCCTTGCGCAACAGCTCCGAGCTGAACGTGCAGGTCGGTAATCACGATGACTTCACGGCCCCCGGCGACAAGGCCTGGGTGTTGATCGATATCGAACGCAATGCATCGGGAGAGCGCGCCGCCAACGGACGGATTGCCCATGTGCTGACGCTGTCGCTGCAAGTCATTCCGGCGCTGTCCGCCACGGCATTTGCCGCCTGTGATCTGATCGCCGCGCTGAAGAACCTGATCACCGACAACCGCTGGGGCTTGCCCGGCGAGCAATGCGATCTGCCGATGAACATCGATGGAATGCCGTCATTGCTCGTCCGCGCCGATCAGCCGAACAAAGCCTGGACGCTGTCGTTCAACCAGACCCTCTACCTGGGCCCGACCCTGCTGGACGACCCGCTCGGCACACCGAAATTCGCCCGCACCTGGGAAGTCAGCGACATCGACGATCCCGACCAATACACCTCGCTGGAGGCCTGATCGATGTTCGACGCATTACTGCGAATGCACATGGCACCGATCATCGAGCGCCTGGCGGAAATGGAAGCGGAGATTGAAGACCTGCACCGGCGTGCCGAGAGTTATTGCCGCATCGGCATCTGTCAGGAAGTGGATGCCGCGAGCAACACCTGCCGGGTCAGTCACGGTGGTTTGCTCACCCCGGCCATCAAATTCTTCAACCCCAGCGCCGGCGCGCAGAGCGAGTCGCGGATCCCGACGGTGGGCGAACAGTGTCTGCTGTTCAACTACGGCAGTGGCGAAAGCGGTGCGCAGAGCGTGGCGTTGTTCGGCCTGAACAGCGACCGCTTTCCGCCTACCTCGACGGTGCCGACGTTGACTCGTCGCGTCCATCAGGACGGCAGCGAAAGCGGCTACGACGACGCCACGCACACCCTGCACTGGCAAAACGGTCCGGCAGCTTTCAACGGTTCTCGCGAATCGCTTGAGCTGAGCATCGGCCCCGCGCGGCTGGCGATGACGCCCCAGTTGATCAACCTGCAACTGGGTGCTGTCGGGCTGACCATCGACGCCTCGGGCGTGCATTTCAGCGGCCCGCTGGTGGATCACCAGGGTCGCGTCATCAGCCCCTGAATCAAGAGCTTCCCATGATCGGAATCGATAGAGACAGCGGGGCCACGGTCGACGACTGGCTGCAATTCGTGCAGCGCGCGACACGAGCCCTGACCACGCCGCTGGGCACCCGGCAAAAAAGGCCCCTTTATGGTTCGTTGATACCCACGCTGCTAGGGCAAAACCTGGGCGACGACATCCTGTTGCTCGCCCAGAGCCACGCAGCTCAAGCGTTCTACAACCCGCAAAACGGCATCAGCGATTTTCAGCCCGGCGTGATCGTCGCCACCCGACAGGGCGCGGGTTTGCTGTTGCGATTTGCCGGCACCTGGAAAAACCGCCAACAGACTTTCGAGGTCGTGACATGAGCATGTTGATCCCTGGCCAGAACCAGTTGGCCGAACCGTCGCTGATCACCGTCGACGTTTTCGAAGACTTGCTCGCCGAGTTCAAGACGTTCGTCGTCGAGTATGTGGGCGCGCGTTCGCCGCAGAGCGCGGCCAAACTCAAGGCCAGCCTGGAGAACGAAAGCGAACTGCTGACACTGGCGCTTGAGGCTTTCTGCGTTCGATTGCAAACCCATGAACGCAAATACAACGCCCGGATCAAGCAGATGCTGGCGTGGTGGGCAACGGGCAGCAATCTAGATGCGCGGTTGGCGGACATGGGCCTGGAGCGACAGTTGCTCGATCCGGGCGACCCGGCGGCATTCCCGCCGGTGCCGGCGATATACGAGAGCGACGACGACGCGCGGCTGCGTTATTACCTGGCGCCCCACGCTCCGGCGGCGGGTTCGCGGATGCAATACCGCCGCGAGGTGTTCACCTTGGGCGAACGTCCGACGGTAAAAGTCGAATCCACCGATGCCGGTGTCGTGAACGTCACTTATACCTTCGCCCGGGACGGTCTTGCCGCGCAGGTCAAGGACGGCAACGGTCGCCGCACGGCGCCTGGCGAAGTGCAAGTCACCGTGCTTGCCCGCGAGGGCGACGGTACGCCGTCCCCGACCTTGCTTGAAGGCGTGCGCCAACACTTTTCCCGGCCCGACGTCTGTCCGGAAACCGACAAGGTCACGGTCAAAGGCGCAGAGATTCAGCGCTACACAATCCGCGTCGTGGCCAAGATCAATTCCGGTCCGGATTCAGGCCTGACCAAGGTCGCCGCGCAGCAACACTTGCAGGCCTACGCCGACAGCTGCCATCGCCTGGAAGGCCGGGTCGATCCGAGCTGGATCGACTACACGCTGCACAGCGCCGGCGCCGTGCAATTGCAGATTCTTGAACCGCTGACGCCGATCGTCTGCAGCGCATTTCAAGCGCCGTACTGCACGGCGGTCGAGGTCGAGGTACAGACGCTATGACCGATCAGACACCGCGTCCGACCCTGCTGCCGGCCAACAGCTCGGCGCTGGAGCGGGCACTCGACATCGGCTTCGGCGCATTGCTTGATCGCGTCGCACCGCCGTTTCCCGAGCTGATGAATCCGGCTTCGACACCCGTTGCGTTCCTGCCGTATCTGGCGGCGGATCGCGGTGTTGCCGAATGGAGCACCGATGCGCCGGAAGCCGAGAAACGCCTGACCGTCGAACTGGCCTGGCCCACCGCGCGCCAGGCCGGCACTCGCAAGGCGCTGGAGAACGCCGCCAAGGGTTTGCAACTCAGGCCGGAAATCCGCGCCTGGTACGAACAGACCCCGCCCGGCGAGCCTTACAGCTTTTCCGTGCGGGCCTTCACCGAACAACCCTACAGCGAAGCCATCGACGCCCGTCTCGACCGACGCCTGGCCGATGCCAAGAGCGAGCGGGACGTGCTGTCGGTGTCGGTCGGCCTCAGCGCCTTTGGCAATCACGTCATCGGTGCCGCGACCTTCTGCGGTGAGCTGACCACGGTGTATCCGGTGTTCCTCGAAGGGCTCGAGACATCCGGTGAGGCCTTCATGGCGGCGGCGCTATACACCGTCGAAACATCCACTATTTATCCTCAGGGGGCCTGAATGGCTGACTATTACACCCTGCTCACCAACGCAGGGATTGCCTACGAAACCGCCTGCAAGGCGGCGGGCGTGCCGATCAAGCTGACGCAGATTTCCGTCGGCGATGGCAATGGCTCGGTTTACAACCCGGCCGCGACGGCTACCGCGCTGAAGCGCGAAGTCTGGCGCGGTCCGCTCAACGCGCTGTTCCAGGACGAGAAAAACCCGAGCTGGCTGCTCGCCGAAGTCACCATCCCGCCGGACGTCGGCGGCTGGTATGTGCGTGAAGCCGGACTGTGGACCGACACCGGGATTCTCTACGCCATCGTCAAATACCCGGAGTCGTTCAAGCCGGTGCTGGCCACGTCCGGCTCGGGCAAAGAGTTCTACATCCGCTCGATTTTCGAGACCAGCAATGCCGCGCTGGTGACGCTGCTGATCGACGACACGGTGGTCAAGGCCACTCGGGCGTGGGTCATGAGCTACCTCGCCGAAGAACTCGGCAAGCTTGATGGCAAACAATCGGTGCGCGTCGCCGCCACCGCCAACGTGGTGTTGAACGGTGCGCAGCAGATTGACGGTGTGGCGGTGGTTGCCGGTGACCGTGTGCTGTTGCCGAACCAGACCTTGGCGAAAGACAACGGTCTGTGGATCGTGGCCAACGGTGACTGGACTCGAGCGAATGATGCCAACGTCAGCGCCAAGGTCACCCCGGGTCTGACGGTGATGGTGGAAGAGGGCACGCTCAACGGCGATTCGCTGTGGCATCTGACCACCAATGCGCCGATCACCCTCGGCACCACTGCGCTGACATTCAACATGCTGGCAGGGCGCACCGGGATTGCCGCCGGGACTTACAAGAGTCTGACGGTCGACGAATATGGCCGCGCAACTGGCGGCTCGAACCCCGACACATTGTCCGGTTTCGGCATCAAGGACTCCTACACCAAGGCTGAAGTCGAGTCGCTGATTGCCAAGGCCTCCGCGCTGCCGGTGGGTTCGATCGTGGCGTTCCCCGTTGATACACCGCCACCGGGTTTCCTGGAGCTGGACAACAGCGTCAAGAGCAGCGCGACTTACCCGGACTTGAGCGCCTATCTGGGCGGCAAGTTCAACAAGGGGGATGAGGGCGTCGGGAATTTCCGGTTGCCTGAGGCGCGAGGGGAGTTTTTGCGCGGTTGGGATCATGGGCGTGGGGTGGATGCGGGGCGAGCTCTTGGAAGTCTGCAAGGCGACCTATTCAAAGCTCACAGTCATAACCAGACGGCTGACAATTCCAAAGGTACTTCGAGCTCTCCGGTAGGGACTGTGGCTGGCTCGGGTCAATATCCCGTCATCGATGGCGGTAACATAACCGGAATTAATGGCGGTAGTGAAACCCGCCCCCGCAACATCGCCGTCATGTGGTGCATCAAGGCCTGGAACGCGCCGGTCAATCAGGGAAACATCGACGTAGCGGCACTGGTCAAGGAAGTTTCCCGGCTTGGATCTGCCGTTCCGGTGGGTGCCGTCATGGCGTTCCCTACGGGGATAGTGCCTCCTGGCTTTCTGGAGCTGGATGGCAGTGTGCAGAGCACTTCGACTTATCCGGATTTGGCTAATTACCTCGGCACTACTTACAGCAAAGGCAATGAGGGCACAGGCAACTTCCGGTTGCCGGAGTCGCGTGGTGAGTTCCTGCGGGGTTGGGATCATGGGCGTGGCGTTGATGCAGATCGATCGATGGGCAGTTGGCAGACGGGCACGTTGGTCAGTTATGACACTTCAGTCGGTGGTTCAGGCATTCAGGCTCCGAGAACAACTGCGGCGTCGGCGGACACTATTGCATCATTTGGTGCGGATGCTGCGGGAGCCGGGCTCTATCCAGGTGTTGCAGAGTCTGGCGTTCCTTCTACTGCGGCGCCGCTTGGCTTTGCCTCGGTCTATGGCTCTGCTCGCCCACGCAACGTCGCCGTCATGTGGTGCATCAAGGCCTGGAATGCGCCGGTCAATCAGGGAAGCATTGATGTCGCAGCGCTGGCTCCTCTGGCCCAGCAAGCGACCGAAATCAAGCAAGGCACAGCCAAACTCGCCACTCAGGTGCTGACCGATGCCGGGGCTGACGACACCACGATCGTGACACCCAAAAAGCTCCGCTGGGGATTTCAGATTCTCAAGGAAATCAACGGGTACATCATTTTCCCGTCCTGGCTCGGTGGATTGATCATTCAGTGGGGCAGGGTCTCCGGAAATGGTGGTACGGACATCGCCACCGCATTCCCGATCGCGTTTCCCAATGCCATGTACAGCCTGAACGCGACATTGAACTACACCCCAGGGTCGGCAGTGAACGGGTATGTGGATGTCGGTGTGTCAAGTCTCACTTCGTTTTATGGAAAACATACCTTTCCCGGAGTCACGGTCTTTCATTGGGTCGCGGTGGGCAGTTAAGGAGAGATCATGAAATACGCACTGTTTGACGAAAATTCGAACTTGCAAACCTGCCTGATTGAAGGGGTTCACCCGATCCCCGCTTCGGCAGTCAAAGTCGATGACAAGTTGTTTATCAGGTTGACCCAGGAGGCCGATGGTATCTGGCGTCGAGTAGGCGATGAAATTGTCAAAGCGCCTTTCCCGCAAGTAACTCCTGATTATGCGCAACGGGTCGCCGACGAGCGCTATGAGCGGGAGGACGCGGTCGTTTCTGTGGAAGGTCTGACTGTTGCAACCTCCCGTGACAGCGCGGGGATGATCTATGGCGCTGGCATCTCGGCGATCCTCGATCCTGATTACCGCTGCAACTTCAAAACGCTCGAGGGTTTCGTCGAGATCGGCGCGCAGCAGATTCTCGCGATTGCCAAAGCTGTCAGGGCGCACGTGCAGGCTTGTTTCGACCGCGAACTGGAATTGCTCCAGGCAATCGAGGACTGCACGTACTCCGATGAAATGCTCAAGGAAGGCTGGCCCGATTCCATGCCAGCTTCACCGACCTCCGAGCCACAATAAAACGCCCCGCACCCCGGGGCGTTTTCTTTGACGCCCAATTCATTCAACACCCGCCAAGCCCCTCCCAACGAGGGGCTTTCCCGTTTATGGAGAAACGAAAAATGGCAACCCGCCAAACCTACACCGTGCTCGTTCCATTCCCCACCGGGGGTGGTCACTGGTCGAGCGTCGGCCAGGAACTCGATCTGCTCGACGTCGAAGCCAGCGCATTGCACAGCGCCGGTCGACTGGAGCTGAAAACATCTACCACCAAGGCCGTGAAGGCCGCTGCCAAGAAGGCTGACTGACTATGGCTGAGGTTCTGAACTTCGAGCACAACGGCATTACCGTCAATGCCACCGAATCCCCCGAGGCCATGGGTGGCCTGGGCGACAACGTCATCGGTCTGGTCGGCACCGCGCCGAAAGCCGATCCGCTGATTCCGCGCAACGCACCGTTTCGCATCAACAGCTTCACCACCCACGCGCTGCTCGATCCGACTGGCTCGGAAGAGGGCACCCTGTACCACGCCGTTTACCAGATCCTCAAAGTGGTCAAGGTGCCGGTATATGTAGTGATCGTCGAAGCGGGCGCGACCCCGGCCGATACCGTCAACGCCGTGATCGGCGGTGTTGAACCGGCCACCGGCCGCAAGCTTGGTCTGGCCGCATTGGGAAGCGTCCCGGAAGACCTGACCATCATCGGCGCGCCGGGCTTCACCGGCACCAAGGCGGTGGCCAGCGAGTTCGCCTCGTTCGGCAAGCGCATCAAGGCCCGTGTGGTGCTGGACGGCAAGGACGCTTCGGTCGCCGATCAGGTGCTGTACAGCCAGGAGCTGGGCGGTGCGGATCTGGGTTTCGACCGTTGCCTGGTGGTGCACAACATGCCGGCCGTGTACTCGAAAGCCGCGAAGAAAAACGTGTTCCTCGCGCCATCCAGTCTGGCAATTGCCGCGCTGGCCAAGGTCAAACAATGGGAAAGCCCGGGCAACCAGGTGACCTACGCCGAAGACGTGTCCCGCGTCGTTGAATACAACATCCTCGACACCTCCACCGAAGGCGATCTGCTCAACCGCTACGGCGTCAGCTACTACGCTCGCACCATCCTTGGCGGTTTCTCGCTGCTGGGCAACCGCTCGATCACCGGCAAGTTCATCAGCTACGTCGGTCTGGAAGACGCCATCAGCCGCAAACTGGTGAAGGCCGGTCAGAAAGCCATGGCGAAGAACCTGACCAAGTCGTTCATGGATCAGGAAGTCAAACGCATCAACGACTGGCTGCAAACCCTGGTCGCCGACGAAACCATTCCCGGCGGCAGCGTGTACCTGCACCCGGAACTCAACAGCGTCGAGAAGTACAAGAACGGCACCTGGTACGTGGTCATCGACTATGGCCGCTACGCGCCGAACGAACACATGGTTTATCAACTCAACGCCCGCGATGAAATCATCGAGCAGTTCCTGGAGGACGTTCTCTAATGTTTACCAACCGCGTAAGACAGGCCATCGCGGCCACCCTGCAAGGCCTGCCGTTGTCGGCGACCGTGGAGGAATTCACTCCGCCGAAGATCGATTTCGACATGGAAAACATGACGGGCGGGCGCTTCATCGTCGAGGAAATGGCCAAGAGTGCCAAGCCGCTGAATGCTCAGATCAAACTGCAGGGCACCGGCGCAGAAGTGTTGCTCGCCATGGGTGTGAAACTGGGCGACGACATTCTGCTGAACGTGCGGGAAGCCGGTCAGGACCAGGACGGCAACACCTGGTTCACCTACCACACCATCGGCGGCAAGCTCAAAACCATGGGTGAGGACGCAATCAAGATGGGCGGCAAAGCCCTGACGACGCTGGATTTCTCCTGCCGCACCTACAACCGTCTGGAAAACGGCATTCCGGTGATCGACATCGACGTGCGCACCCAGAAGTTCGTCCTCAACGGCGTCGACATCCTCGGTGATGCCCGTCGTGCGGTGCTGATGCCGTAAGCCTTTCGGCAGATCAGGCACAAAACCTGTGGGCGTTCATGCCCACAGGAATCTTCAAGAACACCCAAGGAACTCCTTTCATGTCGTGGATGCCACCCAAGCATGACCTGCTGTCGCCGATCACCGGTGACGACGGCTCTCAGATCGAATCGATCCAGCTCAAGCCGCTGTTCTACGCCGCCCAGAAAGAAGCGCTGGAACGCGCTGGCGATGATGAAGACGATCAGTTCTTCGAACTGGCGCTGCTGGCCACCGGCTTGTCGGTCAAGGAACTCGACCAGCTCAAGCGCCCGGACTACGTGACCATCGCGCAGTACGTGCACGAATTCTCGACCCGGCCGGCGTCGTACTTTCTCGACCAGGTCGAAGACGCGGAACAGTCCGACGATCCCGATCAGGTGCAACTGCTGTTGCCGCTCGCCGTCACCGGCCGCACCGTGACTTCGCTGAGCCTGGAAATGCCGGCGCTGCGGGCCACCAAAGTGATGAAGAAACTGAAAACGGCCAAGGAACGCGCCGAGTTCATCACCGCCCATTGCACCGGCCTGATGATCCCCGATCTGGCCCTGTTGAGCGTGCCGGACTGGACGCAATTGCAGGTGCGCATCGACGATTTTTTAAACCAGCCGGCGGCCTTCTTTCAGAACGCGACATCGAAGTAATCCTCGATATCGTGCCGCTCATTTACCCGGTAAGTGAGGCGGAGATTCTGGAGTGGGACGCCGAAAAGGCGTTGCGCCGCTACGACATAGCGATCACTCGCCTTGGCGTGAAAAAGGAGTAGAGCGGCATGGCAGACACATCGTTTTCGCTGATGTACGCCGCGCAAACCGGCGGCGCAGGTTCCGGTTTGTCGGCAGGGGGATCGGCCACGGACAGCCTGATCAAACCACTGTCCGAACTGAAAGAGGCGCTGCTCACGGCCAGCCTGGACATCCGCAGTCTGGTGCGTGAACAGATCAAACTCGGCGCCGTTGTCCTGGGGCTGAACACGGCCATGGCATCGTTCAAGGTGCCAGTTGTAACTGCCGCGCCGGCGGCAGGCGGCGAGAGCAAGTCAAAGCTCAAGGCTGAGATTGAACAACGCTCGCCGCCGGCCTACCTGCAATCGGACATGGCCCTGGAAACCGCCATGGCCCAGCTCAAGCAGGTTCAAGGCCTGAGTGGCGACCTCGACACGCTGTCGAAAGCCAACCTCAAACTGGCCACCGACAAACGGGTTGCCGGCAGTGGGGCGACGGTCGTGGATCTGGTGCAGGTCGAGGTCGCGGCTGGCAGATCCGGGATTGGCGCCGGTCTCAAGGGCGCCGACAAGGAACAAGTGCTGCTGGACTTTGCCCAGGATGCAGCGGTCAATGCGTCGGCGTTCGGCATCAGCCTGAAGTCGGCCGGTGAAATGCTGTCGGCCTGGCAAGTTTCGATGAAACTGGATCGCGCTCGAGGTCAACTGCTGGCCGATGCGACTCAGCAACTGGGCAACAGCGGACTGAATGCGACGGCTGCCGATATCGGTTCGGTCGTGCAGCAATCCGGCGAGTCGGCCGTTGCAGCGGGGATTCTGCCCGAGCAGTTGGCGGCGCTGTCAGCCGCGTTGCTCAACGCTGACGTCGACAAGGCCGGGGCCGGGGCAGCGGTGAAAAGCATCAGCGCAGCCCTGGGCAAAGGCACCCAAGGCTCGGCGGCCGAGCAGTCGGCGTGGAAGGCGTTGGGGCTTGATCCCGGCAAGCTGACCGAAAACGTACCGGACAACCTTGTCAAAGCGTTGGCGACATTGAAGCAACAACCGGCAGAGCAGCAAGCGGCGCTGGTCAAGACACTTTTCAGTGGCGACGACGGTGTACGCAAACTGCTGGCGAAACCTGAAGACCTGCAAAAAGCATTTGCGCTGGTCGCTCCGGCCAAACTGGAAGGAACGTCGACGCTTGTGTCCTCGCAAGCAGCCCAGAGCAGCCTGGCATCGTCATTCGCGGGTCTGGGAGGCGTGCGTCAGTGGATGGGCAAACCCGGCGAGGCACAGACGCCAATTTCATTGCTCAAGCCCGATGATCCACTGACACCGGCATACAGCGGCGCGATTGAACGCAGCGCCGAGCCTGCGGGCAAAGACCCGCAGCGAAGCTGGAACGCGTTCGATGCCAGTCTCAATCGTCTGATCACGGCGTTGACGCCGGATGCGACCGGCACGCTGGACTCGCTGACGAATATGACCAATGGCGTGGCCGATATGGCCGAAGCCCATCCCAAGACCTCGACGGCATTGGCCGTTGCGGGCGCTGGGCTGTCGGCCATCGTAGTCGCGGTAATGGCCAAGGCATTCGGCAATTTCACCGACAAACTGCTCAAGGGCGTCGCTTCAAAATTGCCGTTCGGTCTTGGCGGTCTGATTGCCGATATTGAAGACCCGAAAGCGAAGAAAACGTCCGCCGGAGATAGCGCGGGCCATGACTGTTGCTGCTGCAAACCGCTGGGTGGCGGGACAGGCGGCAAGCTCAAGCCTCGCCAGTCAAGCATCAGGGCTCGAGTCGGACGTGAAAAAATCGGTCGGGTGACCCCTCGGGCACCACGGATCAGTGCACCGTCGGCACCGCTCGCGCCGCCGACTCGACCCGTTTTGCCCCTCATGTCCGGCACGCCCATACCGGGAACCATGACGGCATTTGCAGGCTCATCAGCCGTCAGTTCTGCACCGGCCGCTCCACTGTCCGGTTCTTACGCCAGGGCAGGCAGACTGCTTGCCAGACGGGCACCGCCGCTGCGGTTGCTCAGCGCCGGATACGAAATGGTCACCGGCGTCATGAAGGGCGATAAGCGTGCCGTCGTGTCGTCGAGTGCATCGTTAGCGGGGTCGTCTGCCGGTGCCGCTGTCGGTGCTGCACTGGGTACGTTGATTCTGCCGGGTGTGGGCACCATGGTCGGCGGCTGGCTGGGGAGCATGGCGGGCGGGGCCATCGGTGATTCCCTGGGCGACAAGCTAGGGAAACAAGTTGATCGTCTCGGCACTCCTGCACAGGTCAGTAAAGACCTGATCGCGACCTCGGCGACCTCCACGATCCCCGCGGCACTTGCCACCACAGCCTCTACAGCCGCGAGCCAGCCTGTCACGTTCAACTCCACCATCCACATTAACGGTCAGGATCAGGGCAGCGCCCAGGCACTGGCCAATCTGGTGGTGCAGACAACGATGAGCCAGTTGGGCCAGATCATGCCGACCAATCCGCTCGCCACACGACGTGACGCAGCCCTGACCGATGGAGTCGCCACATGAAACAACAAATGGCACTGGGCAGTTTCATTTTCGGTTTGTCCCGGGATTTTGCCTACAGCACGCTGGCGCGAAAGTCCGAGGGTGGCTGGACCGAGTTGCAGATCCTCAACAGCAAACCCAGATCCCATCAGACAGGGCAGAAGCCTGAAACCCTGACCATCTCCGGCACCTCGATGTACGCCGTGGGGATGGAACGGCTCGATGAACTGCGTGCGCTGCAAGCACTGCGTGCACCGTTGCCGTTGATTGACGGCATTGGCCGCAACTGGGGTTTGTGGCGGATCAACAGCATCGACGAAAACCAGAGCGAGGTCATCGATGACGGCACCGCGATGGTGATCAAGTGGGTCATCGGATTGTCGGAGTTCAACAATGCGTAAGGTACGAAGCGTGGCCGGTGACTCGGTGAATCTGTTGCTGTACCGCGAAACCGGTCGCAGCGATGACAGCGCCGAAGAAGCCCTGTGGATACTCAACCCGACCCTGGCCGAGCACGGCCCGATCCTGCCGGCAGGTGCCTGGGTGACGTTACCCGAGCTCGACTCGAAACCCGCCGCAATCAAACCGGTTCTGGCCTGGGATTAAGGAGGCTGCATGGCACAGGGATTTACGCCGGCGATCGAAATCTACGGCGCCAACAAGGAGCTGCTGAACCAGCGCCTGATCAGTTGGGAACACATCGATGCCGCCGGCATGGAATCCGATCAACTGACGCTGGTGCTCGATCTGGAAGGCCTTGAAGGCTTGCCGACCCTGGGCGGAACCATCGGCCTGCGGGTGGGCTATCTGGAGACCGGACTGGTGGAAAAGGGCCAGTTCAAGGTGACCCGACTGACGCCGACGCTGTTCCCGCTGCGCCTGACGCTGGTCGCGACCGCCGCACCTTTCAGCGGCAAGGACGAGACCCGATTCAAGGAACGGCGCACGGCCAGTCATGGCCCTACAACCCTTGGCGGACTGTTTCGCGAGCTGGTCTCGAGACACGGATTCTCGCCGCGCGTCGACCCCGAACTGGCGCTGATCAGGATCGCCCATGTCGACCAGTCGAACGAAACCGACATGGGCTTCATCACACGCCTGGCGAAAAAGTACGACGCGGTGGCCAAACCGTTCAACGACCTCTACGTACTGGCGAAACCGGCGCAACTGAAAAACCTGTCGGGACAGGTCATACCGGACGTCAGGCTGTCGGTCACCCACAACAATCGACCGGGCGATCACGCCTTCATCAGCGCCACGCTGGAAGAAACCGCCCGAACCCAGAATCAGGGTTGCAAAACCTCCTTTTGGGACAGTGCGCTCGGCAAACTGCGCGAAGTGGTCACCGGTTCCGAACCTTACAAGGTCATCCGCCAGAGACTGGCCAGCGAAGAAGAAGCCAAAGCCATCGGCGAGGCCGAAGTGCGCAAGATGCTGCGCGAGAAATACAAGCTGAAGGTCACCTGTCCGGGCGATCCGTTGCTGGCGGCCGAAGGTCTGCTGGTGCTCGACGATACCTGGCCGGATTTCATGCGCGGTCGCTGGTCGATTGAAAAAGTCACCGCCAGTGGCAAGCGCGAAGAAAGCTATCGCTGCCTGATCGAAGCCAACGGCCGGGATCCCGAGGCAAAAGCCAAGGACTGATCCCCCCGGTCTCACTGCCACACGCATCACTGTGGCCACTCAAAACATCCTGGAGCGCTCCCCATGAAGATCTCCCCGATCCTCACGCAGCTGCGTGCGCAATGCCCAAGTCTTGCCGGCCATATCGCGACAGGTGTCGACCTGGCGCTCCTGCAAGGCGACCCGAACCTACCGATGCCCTCGGCCCATGTTTTACCGCTGGCTGATGAAGCCAGCACCAGCACCGCACAAAACTCCCTCAGCCAGCCGATCCGCGACCGCTTCGAAATCATCCTGGCACTGGATGCCACGGACGCTACAAAAGCGCTGGATCTGTTGCACGACCTGCGCGCCGAACTGTGGCGTGCGCTGGTGGGGTTCAAACCCGATTCCAACTACAGCGCCATCGTTTACGACGGCGGCGAAACGGTCTCGATCAACAGCAGCCGCGCGTTCTACCGGCTGCGCTTTTTTGCCGAGTTCCAGCTGGGCCGCAATCTGCCAAGTCAGCCTGCGGAGAGCTGGCACGAACGCGAACTGGACGGTTTGTCGTCCTTTACCGGGGCCACCGTGCGGGTCGATGCGATCGACCCGGCCGACCCCAACCTGAAACGCCCGGGCCCTGACGGGCGCGTGGAACTGACTTTCTCTGGAGACGTAACCCCATGAGCAACCGCATCACCGTAGTGCCGGCCGCCGGCCGTGCCGTGCCGGACCCGGAAGCAGGCGACCTGCTGCCACTGGAAGGCCGTGAAGTGCTGGACAGCGCCTGGTGGCGCCGGCGTCTGGCCGACGGCGATATCACCCTCAAAACCGCAACAGCTAAACAAAAGGGAGCCAAATAATGGCGATCGGATTCAGCAACATCCCTGCGGACATTCGTGTACCGCTGTTCTATGCCGAAATGGACAACTCGGCCGCCAATAGCGCGACCTCGTCCATGCGTCGCCTGATCGTGGCGCAGGTCAACGACGACATCGCTCCGGGCGAAGTCGGCAAACTGGTGCTGGTTTCCAGCGTGGCGCTGGCCAAGAGCATTGGTGGCCAGGGCTCGATGCTCGCGTCCATGTACGAAACCTTCCGCAAGGCTGACCCGATCGGCGAGATCTGGTGCCTGCCGCTGCACAACGCTACCGGCGCCATCGCCAAAGGCGTCGTGACCCTGACCGGCACCGCGACCCAGGCTGGCGTGCTCAACCTGTATGTCGGCGGCGTCCGCGTACAGGCCACCATCGCCAACGGCGCCACCGCTGCACAGGCTGCAACTGCTTTGGCGCAGAAGGTCAACGCCACCGCCGATCTGCCGGTGAGCGCGACGGTCGCAGAGGGTGTGGTAACGCTCAACGCCAAATGGACTGGCGACAGCGGTAACGACATCAGTCTGCAATTCAATCGCCTGGGCAAGAGCAACGGCGAAGAAACGCCGGCCGGCCTGGTCACCGCGATCACGCCGATGATCGGTGGCGTCGGCGTGCCGGATCAGGTGGCAGCGGTTGCTGCGCTGGGTGACGAGCCGTTCGAGTTTATCGCTCTGCCATGGTCCGACCTGGCCACCCTCAACACCTGGCAAGCGGTGATGGACGACAGCACCGGTCGCTGGTCGTGGGCCAAGCAACTGTTCGGTCATGTGTACAGCGCCAAGCGCGGCACCGTCGGCACTCTGGTGGCAGCCGGTCAGGCGCGCAACGACCAGCACGTGACCATTCAGGCACTGGAGCAGGGCGTTCCGCAACCGGTCTGGGTGCAAGCCGCCGCATTGACTGCGCGCACCGCCGTGTTCATTTCCGCCGACGCCAGCCGTCCGACCCAGAGCGGCAGCCTGCCGGGTGTCGATCCGGCCCCGGCCAGCGAGCGCTTCACCCTGACCGAGCGTCAGTCGCTGCTCAACTACGGCATCGCCACCGCGTACTACGAAGGCGGCTACGTGCGCATCCAGCGCTCGATCACCACCTACCAGAAGAACGCTTACGGCCAGGCTGACAACTCGTACCTGGACAGCGAAACCATGCACCAGTCGGCGTTCATCGTGCGTCGTCTGCAAAGCGTGATCACCAGCAAGTACGGTCGCCACAAACTGGCTGCCGACGGCACCCGCTTCGGCGCCGGCCAGCCGATCGTCACCCCGGCAACCATTCGCGGTGAGCTGATCGCCCAGTACGCCAAGCTCGAACTCGAAGGCCACGTGGAAAACGCCGAGCTGTTCGCCGAGCACCTGATCGTCGAGCGCGACGTGCAGGACCCGAGCCGCGTGAACGTGCTGTTCCCGCCGGATTACATCAACGGTCTGCGCGTGTTCGCACTGCTCAACCAGTTCCGTCTGCAGTACGACGACGTCGCCTGATCGGCGCGTTTGACACTGTGATTTCAGCCCACCTTGCGTGGGCTTTTTATTTGAAGGGAGTAACACCATGGGTCAACTGATTGCAGGCACCTGCTACGTCAAGGTCGACGGTGCACAACTGACTATCAATGGCGGCTGCGAAGCCCCGCTGATGGCCGTCAAACGCGAAACCGTCGTGCCGGGTTTCTACAAGGAAACCGACGTCGCGCCGTCGTTCAAGGTGACCGCGCTGCACACCGCCGACTTCCCGCTGAAGAAGCTGATCGAAGGCACCGATATCACCGTCACCTGCGAATTCAGCAACGGCAAAGTCTACGTACTGGCCGGTGCCTACCTGGTCGAAGAGCCAGTCTCCAAAGGCGATGACGCCACCATCGAACTGAAATTCGAAGGCATCAAGGGGACCTGGCAATGAGCGGCGCCGTGAAGCTTCAAGTTGCGATCGAAGCTCACGGCGAGCCCCTGACCGAACTCGTCCTGCGCCGTCCGACGGTGCAGGAGGTGCGAGCGATCAAGGCGCTGCCGTACAAGATCGACAAGAGCGAAGAGGTCAGCCTCGACATGGACGTGGCGGCCAAATACATCGCCGTGTGCGCCGGCATTCCGCCGTCGTCGGTCAACCAGCTGGACCTGGCTGACCTCAACGCGCTGAGCTGGGCCGTTGCAGGTTTTTTCATGAGTGCGGCGTCGGAACCATCACCGACCTGATTTCGGTCGCCTATGACCTGGCCTGGTTCTGGAAGGTTGACCCCGAACAGATGATGGCCAGGCCACTGGATGTGCTTCGCGAATCGCTGGAGCACGCGCAACGGATCAATGCGATGCAGCAGGTGCAGTGATGGGTAATACACAATTGAGCCTGATCCCGCAGAACTTCCCCGTCACGGTCAACATGCTCGTGGTGCTCAAGGGCGCCGAGAAAATGGAGGCCGAGATGAAGGGGCTGCGCGGCAAGGTCGCAGCATTCAAGAAAAGCATGGAAGACAGCGGCCTGGAGCCGCTGGATGTCGCCGGATTCATTTCCGAAGGTGGCCTGCTCAAGCCGTTTCAAGACGGCATCAAGAAGGCCATCGAAGCGCAGGATGCGCTGGCGAAGAAAGTCCGGGCGAACAAGGGGCTGAAAGTGCCCAAGGTTGTGCACGGAGAAACCTCGGCCAACCTTGAGAAGTTCAACAAGGCACTGGACAAGGTATCGCTGAAGATCGGTCAGGCGCTGTTGCCGGCAGTCAACAGCATCGTCACCGCTATCACGCCGGTGATCACCTCGATTGGTCAGTTCCTCGCGAACAATCCGTACCTCGTCGAGGGACTGGCTGCCGCGGCGGTGGCGTTCACGGTGGTGACGGTCGGTGCAATGGGGCTCGTCGCAGTGCTGGGCATCCTGGCTTCACCGATCGGCCTGGTTGCTGCGGCCATCGCCGGGGCTGTGGCGCTGATTGTGATTGGTGCGCGCCTGATCACCAACAACTGGTCTTCGATTTCCGGGGTCTTCAGCAAAATGTGGACTTCCACCCGTGAAGCCTTCGATAGCGGAGTCACGGCGGTGAAGGAGGGGCTGGCTTCGATGGGCGCCTCGATCGGCAAAACGTGGGATGAGACGCGTGAGCTGTTCTCCGCTGGCGTCGACACCGTCACGAAGTTCTTCGACGAGACCGTGGCGAGCGCGACGGCGGGTATCGAGGCACTCAGTACGAAGTTCTCTTTCTCGCCTCGCGATGTGATGGACAAGGCGCTGGCAACCGCCGGTACAGTCATCAGTGACTTCTTTGACAGTACGATCGCCAGGACGAAGGCGGGTATCGAAGCACTCAGTGCGAAGTTCTCTTTCTCGCCTCGCGAGGTGATGGACAAGGCGCTGAAAACCGCCAGTACGGTCGTCAGTGATTTCTGGGACAGTGCGGTCGCCAATGCAACGACCGGCATCGAAAAACTCAAGGCCTCGTTCTCGTTTTCGCCCCGTGAAGTGCTGAGCCAGGCGCTGGCCACTGCCAGTGGTGTGGTCGGTGATTTTTACAACGGCGTGGTAGCCAGCGCAGGGGCGGGTGTGGAGTCGCTCAAGGCGCGGTTCAGTTGGTCGCCGATCCAGACCATCAACGAAGCCTGGCAGCCGGTCACTGATGTGTTCTCGGCGCTGCGGGATGTCGTTGGGGCTTCCATGGCCTCGTTGCAGGACAGCTTGCGCCGAGTGTTCGACGTCTTGCCTGTGGAGTCCGCAACGGCGGCCTGGGGTGGCGTGACAGGCTACTTTTCCGGTTTGTGGGCATCGTTGACCACGGATGCGCAATCGGTGAAGGGTGTGTTCGGTGACCTTTTCGGCCAGTCTCCGCTGGACTCGATCAAACAGAAGTGGGAGCCCGTCATCGTCTGGTTCAGTGATATGTGGACGAGGCTGCAGAGCATCTTCGGACAGGTCAAGGAACTGCTGGGTGGCCATTTCTCCGGATTCTTCGAAACCGTAACCGGCAGCGCTGCGACACCTGCGGGGGCGGCCGGGTTGAACAGTCCGTTGCCACAGTCCTCCAGCGCCCTGATCCAGCAAAGTGCCGCCAACAGCCGCACGCAACTCGAAGGCGGCCTGACGGTGCGCTTCGAAAATGCGCCGGCCGGGCTGCGTACCGATCAACCGCAAACCAATCAGCCGGGCCTGGCGCTGTCTTCGCGCATCGGCTATCGCTCGCTGTCCATGGGAGGTTCCAATGAACTGGCGTGACCGTTTGGTGCCGGCGTCCTTTCGTGGGGTCGGTTTTTGGGTCGATCAGGCGAAAACCCCGGTCGGCCGCAACGGGCAATTACACGAATATCCGCAACGCGACCTGCCGTTTTTCGAGGACCTGGGCCAGCAGGCCAAGACCCACGACCTGACGGCTTTCATCGTCGGCCCCGATTGCCTCGAGCAGCGCGACAAGCTGCTCAAGGCGCTGGAGCAAGGCAGCGGCGAACTGGTGCATCCGTGGCTGGGGCGCCTGCAGGTCAAGGTCGGCGAATGCGACATGACCCACACCCGCCAGGATGGCGGGCTGGTGACTTTCGCACTGAAGTTCTATCCCGACCGTCCTTTGCCGTTTCCGACCGCCACCGTCAGCACGCAGAAGGTGCTTCTGGCCAAGGCTGATACTTTGCTGGGTTCTGCGGTGGCACGTTTCGAACAGGCCATGACCCTGATCAAGGCTGCGCGGATCGGCATCGCCAATCTGCGCAATAGCCTCACCGGGGTCTATGACGTGATCAAGGAACAGCTCAAGCCACTGATCGAGCAGTACAAAGAGATCACCGAGCTGGTCAAGGCCGTCAAGGAACTGCCCAAGGAAGTGGCGGCGGAGTTCAAGGGGCTGCTGGGCGATATCAAGGAGCTGAAGGCATTCGCGAAGGAGGGCTATCGTGGCGTGATTGCCGACGTGTCCCAACAGATCGAAGCCATCCGCAAGGCCGATGCGCCGAAACTCACCACCGGCAAGGACACCACGGCAGCGGCGCAGGCCATGGCCGATCTGGTGCAGGACACGCTGATCGTGAAAGTGGCGCAGTGGGTCGCCTCGATGCCGGTGGCTTCGACACCGGTGAAACTGACGTCGACGCCCACGGTGGCGCAACAGGCGATTCAACCGGTTACCCGCCAGGAAGTGCCGGTCACCGACGATCTGCAACTGCTGCAAAAAGAGCTGGTCGAGGCGCTCCAGCTGGCGCAGAACAAGGCCGATCCCGCGCACTATCAAGCCATCAGCGATGTGAAGGAAGCGCTGATCGCGCACCTCAAGGCTGTGGCGTCGTCCGGTGTGCGACTGGTCAGCAAGTCGTTTCAGGAAAGCCTGCCGGCGCTGGTCGTGGCCTACAAGCAATTTGCCGATGCGACCCGGGTCACGGAAGTGACCCAGCGCAACGGCATCGCTCATCCGGTGTTCTCACCCAACGATGTGAAAGTCTCCAGGGAGTGAGCCATGGACGAGATGGACAACCACGTCACACTGACGGTCGGCGACATGGAATATGGCGGCTGGAAAAGCGTGGAAATCAGCGCCGATCTGGAGCGCCAGTTCCGCACCTTCAAACTCGATATCACCTGGCAATGGCCGGGACAGACCGTCGATCAGCGGATCAAGGCCGGCGACCCGTGCGAGGTGCGGATCGGCAAGGATCTGGTCCTCACCGGATACGTCTTCAAAGCCCCGATCAGCTATGACGGGCGGCAGATCAGCCTGAGTGTCGAGGGCAGTTCCAAGACCCAGGATCTGGTGGATTGTGCGGCGCGAAACATCCCCGGCCAATGGCAGGATCAATCGCTGTTGAACATCGTCCAGGCCCTGGCCGGGGAATACACGCAGTTTGTGGTCAACGAGATTCCCGAGACTGCACGCCTGAGCAAGCACACGATCGTCCCGGGTGAAACGGTGTTTCAGTCGATCGATCGTCTGCTCTCGCTGTACCGGGTGTTTTCCACCGATGACGCCGAAGGTCGACTGGTGCTGGCCAGACCGGGCAGCGGCGGCCGCGCCAGCGATGCGCTGGAGCTGGGCAAGAACATCCTGTCGGCCAACGCGCCGATGGATTACAGCCAGGTGTTCTCCGAATACCGGGTGATCGGCCAGCAAAAGGGCAACGACAAGAAGAGTGGGGCGGCGGTCAGCGAGGTTGAATCCAGTGCGACCGATCTGACATTCAAGCGTCGACGCACCACCATCATCAACGAAGGCTCGCAACTCACGTTCGAACTGGCCCAGCAACGGGCCCAGTGGGAAAGCGCCACGCGCATGGGCCGGGCGCTGACCACCACCTATCAGGTGCAGGGCTGGCGCCAGTCCAACGGCGATCTGTGGCGCCACAACACGCTGGTGAAGGTCAAGGATCCGGTACTCGGGTTCGATGAAGACATGCTGATTTCCAAGGTCACGTACTCGTTGTCGGCGCAAGGCTCGGTGACCACCCTGCAAGTGGCGCCGCCGCATACCTTCGACGCCAATCCGATCCCACCGAAAAAAGCCTGAGCCGGCACCTCCCTCCAAGGAAACCCTATGAGCCTACTGACACGCCTGCTGGCGCGCGGCACTGTCGTGCTCGCCAGTTCGGCCTCCAAGCTGCAATCGCTGCAAATGCGCCTCACCGCCGGTGAAGTGAACGACGACGTGGAGCACTTCGAACCCTACGGTTTCACCAGCCATCCATTGGCCGGTGCCGAAGGCGTCGTCACGTTTCTCGGCGGTGACCGCTCTCATGCCATCGCCCTGGTGGTCGCTGACCGTCGTTACCGCCTGCAATCGCTGGCGGCCGGCGAGGTGGCGATCTACACCGACGAGGGCGACAAAATCCACCTCAAGCGCGGGCGGATCATCGACATCGAAACCGCCACGCTCAACATCCGTGCAAGCACGGCCGTGAACTTCGACACGCCGGTGATCAACCAGACCGGCAAGATCGTGTCCACCGGCGATCAGGTGGCCGGCGGCATCAGCCAGATCAAGCACGTGCACGTCGGCGTGCAGGCCGGTAGCGGCCAGACCGGTGCGCCGGCGGGAGGCCAGTGATGTTTATCAGTCAAAACCTGCACGCCGCGCTGACTCGCGCGGTGTTGATCAGCCTTTTTACCTGGCGCCGCGCTGCCGACGACGATGCCCTCGACGACGAGGAACGTTACGGCTGGTGGGGCGACACTTTTCCCACCGTGGCCAATGACCGCATCGGTTCGCGGCTGTGGCTGCTGCGTCGGGTCAAGCTGACCCGCCAGACACAGATGGACGCCGAGTTCTACGCCCGTGAAGCCTTGCAATGGCTGATCGACGACGGCCATTGCAGCGCCATCGACATCATCAGCGAACGCCTCGACGCCCAGCGCCTGAACCTGCGCACGGTCCTGACCCTGGCCGACGGCGAGCGCCTGGACATCAACCCCGAAAACAGTTGGCAGGTGATCTATGCCGTTTGAAACCCCTTCGCTGCCGGTGCTGATCAAGCGCACCCAAAGCGACCTGGCCGGCGATTCGCTGCGCCAGTCCGATGCGCAAGTCCTGGCCCGCACCCTCGGTGGTGCGGTCTATGGACTGTATGGCTATCTCGATTGGATCGCCGAGCAGATCCTGCCCGATACGGCCGATGAGTCGACCCTGGAACGGATCGCCGCCCTGCGCCTGAACCAGCCGCGCAAATCCGCGCAGGTTGCCACCGGCAGCGTCAGCTTCAGTGCCAGCGCCGGGGCGGTGCTGGATGTCGATACGTTGCTGCAATCGAATGACGGCCGGACTTACCGGGTCACTGCCGCACGCACCACCAGCAACGGCGTCAACAGCACGACCATTGCAGCCCTGGATCCCGGTAGCCAGGGCAATGCCGATGCCGGGCTGACACTGGTGCCGGTGCAACCGATTCTGGGCATTGCCGGTAACAGCTTTACCGTCCTGGCACCCGGGCTGACGGGCGGCATCGCCCGGGAAAGTCTGGAGTCCCTGCGTTCGCGGGTGATCCGCTCCTACCGCCTCATTCCTCACGGCGGTTCGGCCCAGGACTACGAGACATGGGCGCTGGAGTGCCCCGGGATCACTCGGGCATGGTGTCGCGGCAACTTCCTGGGGCCGGGCACGGTCGGCGTATTCGTCATGCGGGACGACGATGCGCAGCCCATTCCCAATGACGAGCAGCTCGCTGAAGTACAGGCCTATATCGAACAGTTGCGGCCGGTGACGGCGGATGTGCGGGTGCTCGCCCCGGTGCAAGTGTTGGTCAACTACAAGCTGCGCATCACCCCCGATACCAGCGCAGTGCGGGCAGCGATCGAAAGTCAGCTGCGTGATTTGCACAACCGAGAAGCCGGGTTGGGGGAGACCTTGTTGCTCAGCCACATCTCCGAAGCCATCAGCAGTGCAACCGGCGAGACCGACCACTCGCTCTCCTCTCCGAAAGCCGACGTGACAGCCGCCAGCAATGAGCTGCTGACCTTTGGAGGTTGCGAATGGCTGTCCTGAGGAACGCCGAGCAATACCGCAGTCAACTGCGCAGCTTGCTGCCCAGCGGTCCGGCCTGGGAACTGGAGCGTCTGCCGGAACTGGGCCAGGTGCTCGATGGCATCGCTGCGGAGCTGGCACGACTGGATGCGCGCGCCATCGTCCTGCTGAACGAGATGGATCCGGCTGGCGTCAGCGAGCTGGTGCCGGACTGGGAACGGGTCATGAACCTGCCGGATCCGTGCCTTGGCGCTACGCCTCTGTACGACGATCGACGCCTTGCCGTACGCCGGCGATTGCTGGCGGTGGGCGGACAGACGGCCGCGTATTTCATTCAGATCGCTCGCAGCCAGGGCTATCCGGACGCCACCGTCACCGAACTTCGGGCACCCCGCATGGGGCGCTCAAGGTTTGGTCAGGCGCATTTCGGGACCTGGAAGGCGCAGTTCATGTGGGTACTCAACACCGGTGGGCGCCTGTCGCTGGGCCGTCGTTATGGCGCCAGTTACTGGGGCGAACGTTTTGGCATGAACCCGGGCTCTGCCCTGGAATGCCTGATTCACCGCAGCGCACCGGCTCATACGCAGGTGCAGATCAATTATGACTAAGGAATGAATAATGGATTATCCAAAGAGTGTGCCCAGCGTTGGACTGGTCAATGGCAAGTTTGTCGATGAAAACCCGGTGGCGGGAACGCCCGGTTCGCTGATTCCGGCGATCTGGGGCAACTCCGTCACCGATGAATTGCTGGGCGTTATCAAGGGCGCCGGTGTGACTCCCGACGAAGTCGATCTGGGGCAACTGTTGCTGGCTGTGCGCAGGATCAATCAGACCGGGCTGGTCGATTACGCGATGGACACGGGCACAGCCAATGCCTATCGCGCCAACTATGCGCCGGTCGTTCTCAATGTGGTGGACGGGTTGGTGCTGCGTTTCAAGGCCCTCAATGCCAACACCGGTGCCAGTACCTTCTCGGCCAACGGACTGGCGGCCAAACCGATTGTCGGGGTTGACCACAACGCGGTTCAGGAAGGGGAGATCACGGCATCCGGCGACGTGTGGGTGCAGTGGAACAGCACCATTGCCGGTGGCGTATGGGTGATGATCGCGAGCACCGGCATGGTCAAACAGACCGGCAGTGACATTGGTGATATCAAAACCGTAGCCACGGCAGAGCCGCCCAAGGGATGGCTCAAATGTAATGGTGACATTGTTTCCCGCACGCAATATGCGGCGCTCTTTGCGGCGATCGGCACGCGATTCGGGGCCGGTAATGGCAGCACGACTTTTGCCCTGCCGGATCTGCGCGGCGAGTTCGTGCGGGGCTGGGACGATGGTCGCAAGGTCGATAATGCTCGAGTTCTGGGCAGTGCCCAGGCCGGTCAGAACCTTTCGCATACCCACGGCGCTTCGGCGGCGGCGGCAGGGGCGCATGCCCACGGTGCTTCGGCGTCCGTTGCCGGCAATCACGCCCATTCCGGTATCACCAATGAATCCGGGGATCACCAGCACGGCATTCTGGCTTCGGGTAACAACACTTCCTATGGCCGTCAGGGTACGGGCAGTGGCCCTGGTGACTATGCCGCCGTCACGGCTCCAGGCGGTAATCACGCGCACGGTCTCTATATCAACGCGGCCGGTGATCACTCGCACGCGATCACGGTCAACGCTGTGGGTGATCACACCCACGCGGTGACGATCGCTGCAGACGGGGGCAATGAAGCACGCCCACGAAACGTCGCGCTGCTTTACGTCATCAAGTACTGAACCGAGTACCGCAGGCAGCACAGTGCGTGCCTGCGGATCACTTCGGTTTCGCCTTTCCATTTGTCAGTCACGGGAGCGAACGACGGTACTCCTGAAAATTCTGGCAAAAAATGGCTGGCTGGCATCAGCCTGCAGCCATGGTTCAATCGGAGCATCCAGGGAGGACCGAGCATTATGCAAATTACTGAAGACAACCTACTCAACATCATGCCCAACGCCCGCCGCCAAGCGGGCGTTTTTGTTTCACCGCTCAACGACGCCATGGCCCGCCATCGCATCGATACACCGAAACGCATCGCTACGTTTCTCGCTCAGATCGGACACGAGTCCGGGCAATTGCAGTACGTACGTGAGCTGGGCAACAACCAGTACCTGAGCAAATACGACACCGGTACGCTGGCCTTGCGCCTGGGCAACACGCCCGAGGCTGACGGCGACGGGCAGAAGTATCGCGGGCGCGGGCTGATCCAGATCACCGGGCGCAGCAATTATCGTCAGTGCAGTCTCGGACTTTTCGGTGACGAGCGCCTGCTGGCCTTGCCTGAGTTGCTCGAACAACCGCAATGGGCGGCGGAGTCCGCGGCGTGGTTCTGGGAGAAGAATGGCTTGAACGAACTGGCGGATCAGGATCAGTTCAACAGCATTACCCGGCGGATCAACGGCGGGTTGAACGGTTTGCAGGACCGCCTCGACATCTGGGCGCGGGCGAGGGCAGTGTTATGCCAGCCTTCGGTCTGAAGTTCTGGTGTGTCATCGGCGCTTTGCTGCTGGCCGGTGGTTCGGCGGCGCTGGCCTGGCAGGTCCAGGACTGGCGCTACGAAGGACGGCTGGCCGAGCAGGCCCGGCTGCATGCCGAAGCCCTCAATCAATTGACTCTGACCGCCGCCACAGCGCAACAGGCGGAGCAGGACAAGCGCCTGGCCCTGGAGCAACGGCTCACGGCCAGTGATCAAACCCATTATCGAGCACTGAACGATGCCCAACGTGATCAGGATCGCCTGCGCGATCGTCTTGCCACTGCTGATCTGCGCCTGTCAGTCCTCATCGACGCAGGCGACGCTGCCCAAGGCTGCGGTGTGCCAGCCACCTCCGGCGCCGGCGGCGTGGATCATGCAGCCGTACGCGCCCGACTTGACCCGGCGCATGCTCGACGAATTGTCGCCATCACCGGCGAAGGCGACCGTGGACTGATTGCCTTGCAGGCTTGTCAGGCCTATATCAGAGCGCTGGCGCCCGAACATTTTGAATAAGCTTGTGTATTGAAAGCGCAACCGGCTCGTGTACGGTGGTACCCATTCCATCCGATCCGGAGCGCGCCGTGAAAGAAATCACCCAACTGGCGGCCGAACTTGGCCGACGTCTGCAATTGCTCAATGCCCACGTCACGACGGCCGAGTCCTGCACCGGTGGCGGGATTGCCGAAGCCATCACCCGCATTCCGGGGAGTTCGGCGTGGTTTGAGGCGGGTTACGTGACCTATTCCAACCGCCAGAAAACCCAGCAGCTGAATGTACCGACGGAGCTGTTCGGCACCGTGGGCGCGGTCAGTCGCGAAGTGGTCGAGGCCATGGTGCGCGGCGCCCGGGAAAAAAGCCTGGCGCGGTTTGCCGTGGCGGTCAGCGGTGTGGCCGGGCCGGACGGTGGTTCGCCGAACAAACCGGTGGGCACCGTCTGGCTGGCGTGGGGTGTGGGCGACACGGTTTCCAGCGAGGTCCAGCACTTCCCCGGCAACCGCGACGAAGTCCGCCGACAAACGGTGAAGGCCGCGCTAGAGGGCTTGCTGCGACTAGCGGCACGAGAAATCGAAAATCAGGGGTAGGCGATCCGTGAACGCTGTGGAATAATACTGGCTACTTATACAGGTGTTGGCCGTCAGGCCTTATTGATTACGTGAGGACTTTAATGGACGACAACAAGAAGAAAGCCTTGGCTGCGGCCCTGGGTCAGATCGAACGTCAATTCGGCAAGGGTGCCGTAATGCGTATGGGCGATCAGGACCGTCAGGCGATCCCGGCCATTTCCACCGGCTCTCTGGGTCTGGACATCGCACTCGGCATCGGCGGCCTGCCAAAAGGCCGTATCGTTGAAATCTACGGTCCTGAATCTTCCGGTAAAACCACACTGACGCTGTCCGTGATCGCCCAGGCTCAAAAAGCCGGTGCGACCTGCGCCTTCGTCGACGCCGAACACGCCCTCGACCCTGAGTACGCCGGCAAGCTGGGCGTCAACGTCGACGACCTGCTGGTTTCCCAGCCGGACACCGGCGAACAGGCCCTGGAAATCACCGACATGCTGGTGCGCTCCAACGCCGTTGACGTGATCATCGTCGACTCCGTGGCCGCACTGGTGCCAAAGGCTGAAATCGAAGGCGAAATGGGTGACATGCACGTGGGCCTGCAAGCCCGTCTGATGTCCCAGGCGCTGCGTAAAATCACCGGTAACATCAAGAACGCCAACTGCCTGGTGATCTTCATCAACCAGATCCGCATGAAGATCGGCGTGATGTTCGGCAGCCCGGAAACCACCACCGGTGGTAACGCGCTGAAGTTCTACGCTTCGGTTCGTCTCGACATCCGCCGTACCGGCGCGGTGAAGGAAGGCGACGAAGTGGTCGGCAGCGAAACCCGCGTCAAGGTTGTGAAGAACAAGGTAGCTTCGCCGTTCCGTCAGGCCGAGTTCCAGATTCTCTACGGCAAGGGTATCTACCTGAACGGCGAGATGATCGACCTGGGCGTGCTGCACGGTTTCGTCGAGAAGTCCGGCGCCTGGTATGCCTACGAAGGCACCAAGATCGGTCAGGGCAAGGCCAACTCGGCCAAGTTCCTGGCGGACAACCCGGAAGTCGCGGCCAAGCTCGAGAAGCAACTGCGTGACAAACTGCTGTCGCCAGCAGTAATCGCTGACTCCAAGGCTTCTGCGGTCAAAGAGACCGAAGACGACCTGGCTGACGCTGATATCTGATTGCACCGATGACAACCGCCGTACTCGATACCCTCGTCGCGGTGCGGCGAACCGCCATGGACCTGCTCGCACGCCGCGAGCATGGTCGAGTTGAGCTGACGCGCAAACTGCGTCAGCGTGGCGCTCCCCCCGAGATGATCGAAACAGCCCTCGACCGTTTGACGGAAGAAGGGCTGCTTTCCGAAGCCCGTTATCTTGAAAGTTTTGTTTCCTATCGCGCCCGCTCCGGTTATGGCCCTCTGCGGATTCGCGAAGAACTGAGCCAGCGCGGTTTGCAACGCGCCGATATCGAACTCGCCTTGCGCGAGAGCGGCATAAACTGGCAGGAGCAGCTAACGGACACGTGGCAACGGAAGTTCTCCGGACAACTTCCCTGCGATGCCAAGGAACGCGCCAGACAAGGTCGATTCCTGGCGTACCGGGGATTCTCGATGGAGATGATCAACCGCTTGTTCAGCGGCAGAGGGATGGACGATTAAATTGTTCCAGCTTCAGCTCAGCTTCATCTGAAAAATAAAAACGGCCCGCTATTTCGATAGCGGGCCGTTTTTTTTGCCTTCACGTTACCTTCGACGGTTCGCGAGTGCGTTGCGCGGTTTGGGGTTTTGAGTGGGCCCAGTTTTCCGGCAGGTTGATGTAGTCCACCAGCTCCCGCAGACGCCCGTGATCCCGGGCATTGAAGGCGAATGCCAGGCGCGTCAGGTGGCTGAATTGAGCATCGTCGTGCTCTTCGCCGGCGTAGGCGTGTTGATGGAACTGGTCACTCAGGCACAAATCGGCAAACGCTTCCTGCATATGCTCCAGGGCCTGATCGCTCAACTTGTGGTTCATGCGAATGACAAACTGGCGCTTGAGCCAACGGCTGGAGTGGAAGTTGCCGTAGAACTTGTTGATCTGCTCCACCGCCTCTTCAACGTTGTAGACCAGGCGCACCAACTTCAGGTCGGTCGGCAGAATGTAACGGTTTTCCTCCAGTTGCTGGCGAATGAAGTCCAGCGCGCCTTGCCAGAAAGTCCCGCCCGGTGCGTCCAGCAGCACCACCGGCACCAGAGGGCTTTTGCCGGTCTGGATCAGCGTGAGCACTTCCAGCGCTTCGTCCAGGGTGCCGAACCCGCCGGGGCACAACACCAGCGCATCGGCTTCCTTGACGAAGAACAGCTTGCGGGTGAAGAAGAAGTGGAACGGCAGCAGGTTGTTGGTACCGTCCACGGTGGGGTTGGCATGTTGTTCGAAGGGTAGGGTGATGTTGAAACCCAGGCTGTGATCGCGGCCGGCACCTTCATGGGCGGCGGCCATAATTCCGCCGCCGGCACCGGTGATGACCATCATGTTCGAGCGGGCCAGCGAGGCCCCGAGTTCCCGAGCCATGGCGTAAAGGGGATGTTCGACCGGGGTGCGAGCCGAACCGAACACTGTGACCTTGCGTCGCCCCTTGAACTGTTCAAGGGTGCGAAAGGCCTGCTCCAGTTCGCGCAGGGCTTGCAGGGTGATCTTGGCGTTCCAGCGGTTGTGGTCTTCCTGGGCCATACGCAGAACGGTCAGGATCATGTCGCGGTAGATGGGGGAATTCGGACTGTTGGGTGACACCAGGTTGAGTTGTTCTTCGACCTTGCTGATGAGGTCGTGGCCGCTTTCCTGAAAATGGCGGCTGAGCAGGTCATTCGGTTGGTAAGGCATGCAACTTCTCCTTCTGCACAGAGCTTTCGGCCCTGACGTGCGGCGTCAGGGCCGCGCTGCAAGAAAACAAACAGCCGGCAGCTCCTTTCCTGCCGTTAATAAAAGATCGGGAATACGTTGAATCTAGACCCTCAAAGCATTTTTCGCTCATTGAACATCGCGCCGCAAAGTCTTTCCTGGCAACTGCTTATTGCCGCTTTTCGAAGTGTTTTCACCGCTCGTCCGATGCCACGTCGAGGGCTGAATGCTCTGATTTACTAAGTTAAAGGCGCCGTACGACAACTTTGCGTCAACGACCGCACGCAAGGTGCACGCTATTCAAGGATTTGCGGGTGGCAAGGAGGCAGGACACATGACCAGAGTCATTCTGGAGATCGATACGCAGCTGTATCGGTTGTTGAAAGCATCGGCCGAGACCAACCATGTGAGTCTCGAAGAGGAGTGCTGCCGACGCCTGGCGGGAGGGGATCGCCGCTCGCGGTACTTGCAGGCCTTGCTGGCCGAACTGCGCGCCGAGGATGAACAGCGGCGCGCTACGTCGCGATGATTACTTCTTCTTCGCTGGAGCCGCTTTCGGGCAATCCGATTCCTGGTAGCTGGCGGAGCCGATCGCCTTGTTGCTTTTCACTTCGGTGAAGTCATAACGCATGATCGCGCCTTTGGCCATCAGCTTGCGGTACGACGGATTGTTGCAGACCGAGGCGCCCAGCTGGAAATACACGGCTTTGGGATCGGCGCGCATTTTGTCGGCGTGGCTCTTTTGCACGCTCAGGTGATTGACCAGCGTGGTGCCTTCGACGGTGTAGCCCTGATCAAGAATGTCTTCGTTGATCGCCCGTGGCGTGCCGACGCTGCTTTGTGCGGCGACATTGCGCAGCTCTCGGTTCAGATTCTGCTCACTCAGGGATGCAGCCTGAGCGCTGAAGGACGAAGCCAGCAGAATGGCAGCGGTGGGAACGATAAGGCGCAGCATGAAACTCTCCTGGTTCAGTGACTGGTGGTTCGACCAGCCACGTGACTGTGCGTTCAGTGGCGGCGAATTATAGGGGAGCCGGTCGGGAGGGTACAGGCTTGTGCCCGTCGCTCTGGTAAACTGCCGCCCTTTATTGCCCTGCCGAGTGTCGTTCGTGTCGAGTTTTCCTGTCTGCCGGTGCCGCCTGCGATGAATCATGCCCCCAACGCCGTGGCCCGCCTGCGCGATCAGCGCGAGGACGAAGGCATCAAGCCGATCCAGGCCCGTGGCTTTCGTTCCCCGCGCTGCCGCGATTGCCGGGTGATCATCAGCCATTGCCTGTGCGCTTGGCGGCCCACCGTCGATGCGCGCTCGGGCGTTTGCCTGATCATGACCGGCAAGGAAGTGTTCAAGCCAAGTAACACCGGGTGGTTGATCGCCGACATCGTGCGCGACAACCATGCCTTCATCTGGTCGCGGACCGAACCCGACGAGCAACTGCTGGCGCTGCTGAACGACCCGCAATGGCAGCCGTATCTGGTATTCCCCGGCGAGTACGTCGAACCTTCGCGGGTGACCAACACCGTGGATCTCGATAGCAGCAAGCGCCCGCTGTTCATCCTGCTGGACGCGACCTGGACCGAGGCTCGCAAGATCTTCCGCAAGAGCCCGTATTTCGATCGTTTGCCTATCCTGAGCTTGTTGCCCGACAAACTCTCGCGCTATCGCCTGCGCCGCTCGACCCGCAGCGAGCACCTGTGCACCGCCGAAGTGGCGGCGCTGTGTCTGGAACTGGCCGGCGATTCGGACGCGGCGTCGGCGCTGGATGCCTATTTCGATGTGTTCAGCCAGCATTACCTGGGGGCCAAGCAGCAACTGGATGTCAATGTGTCGACGCCGGCCCACGCCGAATTGCTGCCCTATATCCGAAACGCGGCGCCAGTACCGGCCTGATCCTGGCCCATACTGCTAAAGCAGTGGCCGTGCGGCTTGACCACCCCGGCTTCGCTGGTCATGCTTGGCGCCGATTGGGGTGCGGCCAAGGTTTGAAACGCCGTTTTTGTTCGTGATTGGCGTTGAACGTGCCCCTGTGGATACCGCTGCCGGGCGGTATCTGGATTTGCTTTGGTGAGGCCCGAATGCGCGGGCCCGCCATCAAAAACAGGATCATTTGAAAAATGGCCACATACGACATCCTGATTGCCGATGATCACCCTCTCTTTCGTAGCGCGCTGCATCAAGCAGTGACGATGGGCCTTGGCCCGGATGTACGCATGGTGGAGGTGGCGAGCATCGCCGAGCTGGAAACCCGCCTGACCGAAAAGGCTGACTGGGATCTAGTGCTGCTGGACCTGAACATGCCGGGCGCTTTCGGATTTTCCGGGCTGGTGATGCTGCGCGGTCAATACCCGCAGATTCCGGTGGTGATGGTTTCGGCCCAGGAAGAAGCCTCGGTGATGGTCAAGTCCCGGGAATTCGGTGCCAGTGGTTTCATTCCCAAGTCCAGCGACCTGAGCGTGATTCAGGAAGCGGTGCGTAAAGTGTTGGACGGGGACGTGTTCTGGCCACCCCAGGCGTTCGAAGCGGTCAGCGTTTCGGATGAAGCCAAAGCCGCCAGCGATGGCCTTGCGAGCCTGACGCCGCAGCAGTTCCGGGTGCTGACCATGGTCTGCGAAGGTTTGCTGAACAAGCAGATCGCCTACGAGCTGAGCGTGTCCGAAGCGACCATCAAGGCCCACGTCACGGCGATTTTTCGCAAGTTGAACGTGCGGACCCGGACCCAGGCAGCTTTACTGCTGCAACAACTTGAGTCAATTCCGAGCCAGTAAGCGCTGGCGTCTTCACGCTTTTTTGACTTTCGTTGATCTAGCTTCCCCACTTCCTTTCGGTCGGTTATCTACTTTATGTCACCTTTCAAGGGCCAGACGGGCCTGAAACGCATCCTCAACGCTTCCGGTTACTCGCTGGACGGCTTGCGCGCCGCCTTCACTGGCGAAGCCGCATTCCGCCAGTTGGTGCTGCTTAACGTGGTACTGATTCCGCTGACGTTTTTCCTCAATGTCAGCCGGGTCGAGCAGGCGCTGCTGATCGCCGTGTGCCTGCTGGCGCTGATCGTCGAGCTGTTGAATTCAGCGGTGGAGGCGGCCATCGACCGTATCTCGCTGGAGTTGCACCCGCTGTCCAAGAACGCCAAGGACATGGGCAGTGCCGCGCAATTCGTGGCACTGAGCATGATCGCCCTGGTGTGGGCGGTGATTCTGCTCTAAGCGATGCTCGGCAGAACGATCTCGTCGCTGCGCTGGACCCCGGCGGTGAAGGCGCGGCACAGATCGAGGAATTCGCGCATGGCGGAGGTCTGGTACTTCTGCTTGTGCCAGATGAAATAGAACTGCCGCGCCAGATCCAGATCCGGCGTCTCCACCGGCACCAGGCTGCCGCGACGGAAGGCGTCACGCAGCGCCAGGCGCGAGATGCAGCCAATCCCCAGACCTGATTCCACCGCGCGTTTGATCGCTTCGGTGTGTTCCAGCTCCAGCCGGATGTTCAGCGCGCTGCGATGATGACGCATCGCCTGATCGAAGGTCAGGCGCGTCCCCGACCCCTGTTCCCGCAAAATCCATGCTTCATGAGTCAATTCCTCCATGGTCGCGCTGCCGCGCTTGGCCAACGGATGCTGTGGGGCGCAGAACACCACCAGTTCATCCTCGACCCAGCTTTGCACCTCGATGTCCGGGTGGCTGCAATCGCCCTCGATTAGACCCAGATCAATTTCGTAATGAGCCACTTGTTGCACGATATTGGCAGTGTTCTGCACATGCAGCTTCACCTGGCTTTCGGGGTGGCGCTGCATGAAACCGCCGATCAGCAGGGTCGCCAGGTAATTGCCGATGGTCAGGGTCGCGCCCACCGACAGCGAGCCGAAACCGGATTTGCCGTTGAGCAGGTCTTCGATTTCCTTGGCCTGATCGAGCAGGGCCACCGCTTGTGGCAACAACTGTTTGCCGAGGGCGTTGAGGCTCAGGCGTTTACCGGCGCGGTCGAACAGCTGGCAGCTGGACTGGCGCTCCAGTTCGGTGATGGACGTGCTGGCAGCCGATTGCGACAGGTTGAGCAGACCCGCAGCACGGGACACGCTTTCCTGCTGGGCGACGGCGACGAAGACTTGCAGTTGACGAAGAGTAAATCGCATATCGATATAACCGATAACCCTTATCTTAATAATCCAGTTAACAGATATTGTCGGCGCTATTAGAATGCGATGCAATTGCGCACCGTCGGCATTCTTCAACACGAGCCGGGCAGGCGCAGATCAATCTCCAGGAGTCCCACGTACATGAGCAACATGAACCACGAGCGTGTCCTCAGTGTTCATCACTGGAACGACACTCTGTTCAGCTTCAAGTGCACCCGCGATCCGGGCTTGCGCTTCGAGAACGGTCAGTTCGTGATGATCGGCCTGCAACAGCCAAACGGCCGCCCGCTTATGCGCGCTTACTCGATCGCCAGCCCGAACTGGGAAGAGCATCTCGAGTTCTTCAGCATCAAGGTGCAGGACGGTCCGCTGACCTCCCAGCTGCAGCACCTGAAGGAAGGCGACGAGATCATCATCTCGAAAAAACCGACCGGCACCCTGGTGCTGGACGACCTGAACCCGGGCAAGCACCTGTATCTGCTGAGCACCGGCACCGGTCTGGCGCCGTTCATGAGCGTGATCCAGGACCCGGAAACCTACGAGCGCTTCGAGAAAGTGATCCTGGTTCACGGTGTTCGTTACGTCAACGAAGTCGCCTACCGCGAATTCATCACCGAGCACCTGCCGCAGAACGAGTTCTTCGGAGAGGCGCTGCGTGACAAGCTGATCTACTACCCGACCGTGACCCGCGAACCGTTCGAGAATCAGGGCCGTCTGACCGACCTGATGCGCAGCGGCAAGCTGTTCAGCGACATCGGCCTGCCACCGATCAACCCGCAGGACGACCGCGCGATGATCTGCGGCAGCCCGAGCATGCTCGACGAGACCAGCGAAGTGCTCGACAGCTTCGGCCTGAAGATCTCGGCGCGGATGCGCGAGCCGGGTGACTACCTGATCGAGCGCGCATTCGTCGAGAAGTAAGCTGTTTATAGGTGACGCAGAGCGTCACTGGATGCATTCCCACGCAGACGGTTCGACGCCTCGACGTGGGAACGATCAGCCCGCGTTGCCTGAGAAGGCAGGGCGGGCTTTTTCGTTTTCGCGATTCAGTCAGCGGCGGGGATGACTTCCAGAACGCGGATCTGCTCAGGCACAGGGTAGTGCCAGCGCACATCCAGATCCCAGAACTGCGCGCCGTATTCGCGTTCGGGCGCGGGCGTCTGATAGGCCGGGCGCGGATCCTGGGCCAGGCACTGCTCGATCAGCTCGACCAGCGGCTCGGCCAGGCGCTGAGCGTGCGTGTGCGCCTGTTGCAGCGCCGCGTCCGTCCACTGCACGTCGATCAGTTGCGGCGCGGCACTGGCGATGCTGTTGGAAGCGTCAGCAATGATGTCGGCGTACGGCACGTAGGGTTTGATGTCGAGAATCGGCGTGCCATCCAGCAAGTCGATGCCGGAGATGAACAGGCGATTGGCTACGACCTTGTCCAGCTTCACCACCGACTGGCCGATGCCGTTCGGCCGGTGCGTGGCGCGGGTGGCGAACACGCCCATGGACTTGTTGCCACCGAGGCGCGGAGGGCGGACTTTGAGTCGCGGCTTGTCTTCCAGCGCCTGATGGAACAGGAACAGCAGCCAGACATGACTGACCTGCTCCAGTCCCTGCACCGCGTCGCCCTGATCGAACGGTGCCACCAGTTCCAGCACGCCACGGGCGGCGGGTGCCAGTTGCGGCTGGCGCGGGATGGCGAACTTCTCCTTGAAGCAGGAGCGGACGAAGCCGATGGGGGAGACGCTGTAAGTCATGGTTTGCATTCGAAGCGGAGCAGGGCGGGCATGATAACCCGTCCGGCCGCCAGTCTGGTGCTGGCAGACCTGACGCTATCGCCGGCAAGCCAGCTCCCACAGGGTTCGCGGGAGTTCGCATCATGTGTGTACACCAAAAGACCTGTGGGAGCTGGCTTACCAGCGATAGCCTCACCGCCGATATCAGAGACTAAACCCGCCATCCAGCGGAATGATATTCCCGGTCATGTACGCCCCGGCGGTACTCGCCAGGCTGATCGCCAGCGCTGCCATCTCTTCCTCACGCCCCCAGCGTTTCATCGGGATCAGCGCAGTGTCTTCGGCCAGCGCCTGCTGGTCGCTGCCGATGTGCTGGGTCATTTTGCTCGGGAAGCGTCCCGGCGCGATGACATTGACGTTGATGTGCTGGCTCACCAGTTCCCGAGCCAGAATCCGCGACAGTTGATGCAGGGCCGCTTTGCTCGGTCCGTAGGCATAGGCCTGTTCACCGAAAGACGAGATCCCCGCTACCGAGCCGATGTTGATGATCCGCGCCGGATTGGCCGCCGACCCGGATTGGCGCAGCAACGGCAGAAACTGCTGGATGCAACTGAACACCGAGGTCACGTTGAGCTGCATGACTTTTTCCCAGCCCTTGACCGGGTAGCTCTCCAGCGGCGCGCCCCAGGTGGTGCCGGCGTTGTTCACCAAAATGTCCAGATGAGTGATCTGCTCGCCCAGTCGCTCGGCCAGCTCTTTCACGCCTTCTTCGGTCGCCAGATTCGCCGCCATGCCATGACACGTGCCCAGGGCACTGAGTTCTTCAGCGGTTTGATGACAGGCTTCCGCGTCACGGGAGCAGACGTACACGCGGGCGCCTGCTTCGACAAACGCCTTGGCGATCATTTTGCCGATACCACGGGTGCCGCCGGTCACCAGGGCGGTGCGGCCTTGCAGGGAGAAATACGGGTGCATGGCGAATCCTGAGGGCTAGGGTTCAGTACACCCTAGTCGCCGGCTGCGAAAAGCGGAGCCACTATTTTTGGAAGGAATGGGAGGCCATAGGGCCAGCTTCAAGTTGCGAGCGTCGAGCTACGAGTAAAAGCTTGCAGCTCGACGCCTGTCGCTGCTTTACGCTCTCACGCGGAGCGTGAGCCCCTTGAGGAAATTGCGCAGCAACTGATCGCCGCACGGGCGGTAGTTGGTGTGGCCGACCTTGCGGAACAGCGCACTCAGCTCAGGCTTGGACACCGGGAAGTCGGCAGCCTTGAGGATCGCGTGCATGTCGTCTTCCTTCAGTTCGAAGGCCACGCGCAGCTTTTTCAGGATGATGTTGTTGGTCACCGGCAGTTCGATCGGCAGCGGCGGACGGCTTTCGTCCTTGCCGCGCTTGAAGATCACCAGACCGTCGAGGAAGTGCGCGATGACTTCGTCCGGGCAGCGCACGAAACCTTCTTCGTCTTCTTCTTTCTTGTCGAGGTACGTCACGACATCGGCAAGTGTGACGTCCAGGCCGCCGAGTTTGATGATCTCGACCACTTTCTTGTCGCTGATGTCGAGCATGTAGCGCACGCTGCGCAGAACGTCGTTGTGAACCATGTGTGCAATCCTGATTGTTCGCTGTGGGCACCGAGCGGGGCGCGATGCCGGAATGTAGGGTGGCTTGTGAGCCTTAGAATTTCTCTTTGCCGGACAAGTAGCGCCACTGGCCGACCGGCACCTTGCCGATGGACACGCCGCCGATGCGGATGCGGCGAATGCCGATCACCTTCAGGCCGACCGCTTCGCAGAACTGGGCGATGATCCCCGGCTGCGGGTTCTTCATGGCGAAGCGCAGACGGTTTTCGTTCTGCCAGCTGGCTTTGACCGGCGGCAGCTCCTTGCCCTTGTGGGTGAGGCCGTGCTGCAGGCGATTGAGGCCGTGGGCAACCATGTCGCCTTCGACTTCGACCACGTATTCCTGCTCGATCTTGGCCGCGTCTGCGGTGAGCTTGCGCAACACCTTCCAGTCCTGGGTGAACACCAGCAGGCCGCTGGCCTTGGGTTGCAGGTCGGCGCTGGCGGTCAGGCGCAGGAAGTGCCCGCGCAGCGGACGCTTGCCGTAGCGGTGTTCTTCGCTGAGGGTTTCGGCGTTCAGCGACTGCATGGCGCTGTCGACATCCACGCCGGCCGGCACGTTGAGCAGGATGGTCACCGGCTCCGGCGCGGTGGCCTTGGCGTCCTTGTCGAGCTCGACCTTTTGGTCGCCGACCTTGAACTGCGGCTCGTCGATGACTTCGCCGTCCACGGTGACCCAGCCGCCCTCGATGAACAGCTCGGCCTCCCGGCGGGAGCAACCGACCAGCTCGATGAGGCGTTTGGAGAGGCGAATCGGGTCAGTCATGACAGGGGCCGTAACAAAAAAGGGGTGGGCATTGTACCTGCCTGGGGCCGGTTAAGCCCGATTGCATTTGCGCCGTGTGGCTTTTAGCCGCGTACGGCGCGCTGCTCCGGTTGTTTCAGGCGCATGTGCAACAGCGGATACGGCTGGCCCATGCCATCGACTTCCGAGCGGCCGATCACCTCGAACCCTTGCTTGAAGTAAAACCCCAGGGCCTGCGGGTTTTGTTCGTTGACGTCCAGTTCGTCGGCGTTCAGGTGCTCCATCGCGTACTTCAGCAGTTTCTTGCCAAGGCCCTGACCGCGATGGGCCGGGTCGATGAACAGCATTTCGATCTTGCCCGCCGCAACCCCGGCAAACCCGGTGATGCGCTGGTGGCTGTCCCGGGTGCAGATCAGCATCACCGCATCGAGGTAGCGGGTCAGCACCAGATTCTTCAGCAGCTCGATGTAGGATTCCGGCAGGAAATCATGAGTCGCGCGGACCGAGGCCTCCCAGACCCGGGTCAGTTCCTGATAATCGCTGAGTTTCGGCGTGTGGATGACCGAGTGGTGACGCATGCCCGATAGCCTCTTTGTCATGGATGAGGGAGTCCTTCCCACCCCAAACGATAGCCGTAAAAAAGCCCCGCATCTCGTAAAAGAGAGCGGGGCTTTCTGTATTTTTCGCGCTTAGATCTGTTCGGCCCAGAGGTCGTATTCGTCGGCGTCGGTCACCTTGCACCAGACCTTGTCGCCCGGCTTGAGGTTGCTGCCGTTGTCGATGAACACGTTGCCGTCGATTTCCGGGGCATCGAAGAAGCAGCGGCCGACCGCGCCTTGCTCGTCGACTTCGTCCACCAGCACTTCGATTTCACGGCCGATGCGCATTTGCAGGCGCGCCGAACTGATGGCCTGCTGGTGCGCCATGAAGCGTTCCCAGCGGTCCTGCTTGACGTCGTCCGGAACCACTTCCAGATCCAGATCGTTGGCTGGAGCGCCTTCGACCGGCGAATACTGGAAGCAGCCGACGCGGTCGAGCTGGGCTTCGGTCAGCCAGTCCAGCAGGTACTGGAAGTCTTCTTCGGTTTCGCCGGGGAAGCCGACGATGAAGGTCGAACGGATGATCAGGTCCGGGCAGATTTCGCGCCAGTTCTTGATCCGCGCCAGGGTCTTGTCTTCGAACGCCGGGCGTTTCATCGACTTGAGGACTTTCGGGCTGGCGTGCTGGAACGGAATGTCCAGGTACGGCAGGATCTTGCCGGCGGCCATCAGCGGGATCAGTTCGTCGACGTGCGGGTACGGGTAAACGTAGTGCAGACGGACCCAGACGCCGAGGGTGCTCAGCGCTTCGCACAGTTCGGTCATGCGGGTTTTCACCGGCGCGCCGTTCCAGAAACCGGTGCGGTACTTGACGTCAACGCCGTAGGCGCTGGTGTCCTGGGAAATCACCAGCAGTTCCTTCACGCCGGACTTGACCAGACGCTGGGCTTCGTCGAGCACATCGCCAACCGGACGGCTGACCAGTTTGCCGCGCATCGACGGGATGATGCAGAAGCTGCAGCTGTGGTTGCAGCCTTCGGAAATCTTCAGGTACGCGTAGTGGCGCGGGGTCAGCTTGATGCCTTGCGGCGGCACCAGGTCGATCAGCGGGTTGTGATCCTGCTTCGGCGGCACGACTTCGTGCACCGCGTTGACCACTTGCTCGTACTGCTGCGGACCGGTGACGGCCAGCACGCTCGGGTGCACGTCACGGATATTGCCTTCTTCCACGCCCATGCAGCCGGTCACGATGACCTTGCCGTTTTCCTTGATCGCTTCGCCGATGACTTCCAGCGATTCGGCCTTGGCCGAGTCGATGAAGCCGCAGGTGTTGACCACGACCACGTCGGCGTCCTGATAGGTGGACACCACGTCATAGCCTTCCATGCGCAGCTGGGTCAGGATGCGCTCGGAGTCGACCAGTGCTTTCGGGCAACCCAGAGAAACGAAGCCAACCTTTGGATTGGCCGGCGCAGGAGTGGTGGACATGTCTAACCTCGGTGTTTTGTGACGTCGCTTGCCTGATGGCAGAAGCCGACGGACGGGCGCTTGAAGTGCGCCTCTGATCAAAAAGTGCGCAATTCTAGCGACGAGCAGCGCACTTGACCAGCTTTATGCAGGGAAATACGACGAGTGCTGCGCTATGCTTCGCGCCGTTGCGCTTTACTGAATTTTTACAGTCAAGAAAACGTCTGTTACAGGGCGTAAAAACGCGCATGCTGCACACAAAGCATAGTGCTTCATCTAAGAAGCCGGTCTGGGAATCAGGAGTGTTGGATGGGTCAGGCAAGTAGTCACGCGGCAGGCGCCGAAGGTTCGGCCACCAAGCCGCTGAGCATGCTGGTCGCGGCGGTCGGGGTAGTTTACGGCGACATCGGCACGAGCCCGTTGTACACCCTCAAAGAAGTGTTTTCCGGCGCTTACGGCGTGCCTGTCAATCACGACGGAGTGCTCGGCATTCTGTCGCTGATTTTCTGGTCGCTGATCTGGGTCGTTTCAATCAAGTACATGATGTTCGTCCTGCGCGCCGACAACCAGGGCGAAGGCGGGATCATGGCGCTCACCGCGCTGGCCCGTCGGGCGGCGGCGGGGCGCAAGCGGTTGCGTACGTTGCTGGTGGTCTGCGGGCTGATCGGCGCGGCGCTGTTCTATGGCGACAGCATGATCACCCCGGCGATTTCCGTGCTCTCGGCCATTGAAGGTCTGGGCCTGGCATTTGACGGGATCGACCATTGGGTCGTGCCGTTGTCGTTGGTGGTGCTGGTCGGGTTGTTTCTGATCCAGAGCCATGGCACAGCACGGATCGGCATTCTGTTCGGGCCGATCATGGTCACCTGGTTCTTCGTTCTCGGCGCTCTCGGCGTGTACGGCATCAGCCATTCCCCGGAAGTGCTCAAGGCGCTGAACCCGATCTGGGCCGTGCGCTTTTTCATGGTGCATACCGGCATGGGCGTGGCGATCCTCGGCGCCGTGGTGCTGGCGTTGACCGGTGCGGAAGCGCTGTACGCCGACATGGGCCACTTCGGTCGCAAGCCGATTGCCCGCGCGTGGTTCCTGCTGGTGCTGCCGGCGCTGGTGCTCAACTACTTCGGTCAGGGCGCCTTGTTGCTGGACAACCCGGAAGCGGCGCGCAACCCGTTCTACCTGCTGGCGCCGAGTTGGGCGCTGATTCCGCTGGTCGGTCTGTCGACCCTGGCCACGGTGATCGCCTCCCAGGCGGTGATTTCCGGCGCATTTTCCCTGACCCGTCAGGCGATCCAGCTCGGTTACATCCCGCGCATGTACATCCAGCACACCTCCAGCGACGAGCAGGGCCAGATCTACATCGGTGCCGTTAACTGGTCGCTGATGGTTGGCGTGGTGTTGCTGGTGATCGGCTTCGAATCCTCCGGCGCCCTGGCCTCGGCCTACGGCGTGGCGGTGACCGGCACGATGCTGATGACCACGATTCTGGTGTCGGCAGTCATGTTGCTGCTGTGGAAATGGCCACCGATTCTGGCGGTGCCGGTGCTGCTCGGCTTCCTGCTGGTGGACGGCCTGTACTTCGCCGCCAACGTGCCGAAGATCGTCCAGGGCGGTGCCTTCCCGGTGATCGCCGGCATCGCGCTGTTCGTGCTGATGACCACCTGGAAGCGCGGCAAGCAACTGCTGGTCGAGCGTCTCGACGAAGGCGCACTGCCGCTGCCGATCTTCATCAGCAGCATCCGCGTCCAGCCACCGCACCGCGTGCAGGGCACCGCCGTGTTCCTCACCGCGCGCTCCGACGCGGTGCCGCACGCGCTGTTGCACAACCTGCTGCACAACCAGGTCTTGCATGAGCAAGTGGTGCTGCTGACCGTCGTCTACGAAGACATCCCGCGCGTTCCGCCATCGCGGCGCTTCGAAGTCGAAGCCCACGGCGAAGGCTTCTTCCGGGTCATCCTGCACTTCGGCTTCACCGACGAACCGGACGTGCCGCAGGCACTGAAGCTGTGCCATCTGGACGACCTGGACTTCAGCCCGATGCGTACGACTTACTTCCTCAGCCGCGAAACGGTCATCGCCTCGAAACTGGAAGGCATGGCGCGTTGGCGAGAGGCGTTGTTTGCGTTCATGTTGAAGAATGCCAACGGCAACCTGCGGTTCTTCAATCTGCCGCTGAACCGGGTGATTGAGTTGGGGACGCAGGTGGAGATGTAGGGCCTGCCTCAACTGAAAAGCCCCCATCAGCTTCACGGCTGGCGGGGGCTTTTTCGTTTTTGTGCCGTTACATGCATTCTGGCAGTTCTGCCTCAGATTCGGTCTTCGTTCGCGCAGGTCGCGGCATCAGGGCCTTCATCACGTCGTCGACCAAGGCCTTGCCGATTATCGTCAGGTAATGCGCGGCCCAGGCGTGTCGGTCGCTTTCCTTGTCGTAGGCGGCGTCCTCGGCGAAGGATTTGGCGAGGAACAACAGGTCTGAAGCCTGGGACAGTGCTTCGACGATGGGGACGCCGGAGCGAACGTTGAGTAACGCCTGATCCGAGCTGTAGAGGAAAGAGGTGAAGCCGATGGTTGTGAGGTCTGCGGGGGACGGCGATTTCGTTTCGGTCATGGTGCTACTCCTTGGTTCGAGGAGCTGCGACTTCCGTTACCACACGAAAGGGAGGCAGCTGTACGCAGGGTGGTAAACCGGGAACCAAGGAAACCGGCACGCCCGAAGGCGTCCCACGCACAGCTGCCATAACTCGAAATCACAGGCATGAAAGTGTCTGTGATTGTGATGAGGGTGCTGTTGCGCTGGTTTATCCGGGTTACCACACCCGATCACTGAAAGGGTCAGCGACGTCCGGAGAGTATCTCGTCGAAAAACAGCGCAATAGGGCGGCAAAGTGCCCAAACACGAGATTAGGAGTTTGCCTACAAGGTATGCGGACGTCATCTGATATTGCGACACCGGTCGGCGGAACTAAGGTGACGAGCAATTTCAGGGACAGTGGATTTTGTGTGGGCGCCACAGAAAGTGAGGCCGAATAAAGGGCTTGACGATCAGATATTCTGAATGAGACAAGTGTCCACGTTTTATGGAATGTGGACACTTGAGGTTTTAGGCTTCATGAAGAGTCAAGACATTTTACTTTTGTTCAAGATGGCCAGCCTTCACGCTCAGGAGGAAAACCTCCTTGGTGTAATGGAGTCAGAGTCGAATTCGAACAGGGTTGAGGAGCTGTTAAAGCCTTATGCAGGTGGGCGGGTAGGGCAGCCATTGGTCACCTACTCCACTGACGGTGAAGATACTGTATTCCGTCGACAGGACTTCGATTCGCCCCTGGACGATGAGGCGGGGTGGGAAGGGTGGTCGGAGCCGGTAGCTGTCCCGCCGCTGGCAAGCTGGAGTGAGGCTTACTCATTGCGGGCGTTGTCTGCCGCTCTCGGGCTAAGCAAAAGCGAGGTATCAAATTCCCTCGCCAGATGTCGTGAGTCCGGTCTGCTCACCAATGACTACGACACGGGGCTTTCGAAAGTTAATCGGCGGCAGCTACTAAGCATCACCGAGCACGCTCTAAAGTATTTTTTCCCCGTAAAGCCCGGCGCAATGGTTCGCGGTATCCCGACGGGTTTCGCAGCCCCGGCACTGTCCAAAAGCATCAAAAGTGCAGGCGGACTGATTCCGGTCTGGCCTGATGCATTTGGAACGGAGCGTGGTCAGGCGATAGAGCCGCTCTACAAGACAGTGCCGGAAGCCGTGAAAAAGGACAGGATTCTTTACCACTATCTTGCGCTTGCTGATGCAATCCGCCTTGGAGGCCCGCGAGAGGGCGGTGTCGCGGTCAATATTCTAAAAGCAGGGATGGGACTGAAATAACATGTCATCAAACGCTGATCACAACTACGAGCTGATAGAGTTTGTCGCCGAAGGCTTGGGAGAGGCGTTTCTCGTGGAGGTTGCGTTTGTTGGAGGTTGCACCACAGCCATGCTGGTAACCGATCCTGTTGTGCTGGACGACATTCGTTTCACCGATGATGTTGACCTGGTGATCGAGCTGGCGGGTATTAGCGCCTGGCAGCAGCTTACCGAACGATTGTCGGCCAGGAATTTCAAGATTACCGGCGAGGATGAAGTCAACTGTCGTTTCCGCTTCAACGATATCGTCGTTGATGTGATGCCATCTGATCCCGAGGTTCTCGAGGGCTTGGCACGGGCTGATAAATTTACATTGCCCAGCGGTACCGTAATCCAGATATTCAAACCGACCTATTTTCTTGCGACAAAACTGGAAGCCTTCACCGGTCGGGGCGGTGGCGATCCATACCATAAAGATGTCGAGGACATCATTATCTTGATTGATGGACGTCCAGAGCTTTTAGAAGAGGTTCGACAAGCGGATTCCGAGCTAAAGGAGTTCATCACGACTGGAGTTCGAGCACTCAGGGGGCTCGGTGGCGTCGACTATGTGATTGAAAGCTCTGGCTCGGTACAAGCCAATCCGGGAAGAGGGCAAATCATTCATGGGCGCATGAAAGAACTGGGCAGCGCATGAAATACCACGCCAGATCGCTAACGGGGCGAGCCAGGCAAACCAATCATGACTTTGCTGGAGCGCTCTGTGATGGAGAGAGCGGCGTATTTGTTATCGCAGACGGTACTTCGAGGGTTGGCAGCGGCCAGTTGGCTGAGTCCTTTGTGAAAAGTGTTTTAGCGGTCTGGTCAAAACACTTTGATCAGGGCCTCGATATCACTGAGTACGGAGCGGTTGAACAGGTACTGGTTTCTATGCTGGCCGACCTCCATCCCGTCTTGTTTGCAAGCCAGACAGGCGCCGCTTGTTATGTGATGGGTGTCGCTGCTCATGGCAAACTCACGCTTGCGTATGAGGGTGATTGTTCTTGCGGTGTTGTGACGTCGGCAGGCGTGATCGAATGGATTACGTCGCCGCACTGTAAAGCCAATTGGAGGCGTGACCGTTCCCACTTCGAGCTGGCGCAGGATCCGGCTCGGCACCGGGTGACTCGATGCTTGAAGGTGAGTCGCCCACCGACCCCTGACTTTGTGTTTCATCCGTTGGGTTTAAGAGAGCGACTGGTGTTTGCAACCGATGGCTTTTGGGCGGAGCTAACCGAGTCGCAGCAAAGCAGCTTGTTAGAATCGCCGGATGGCAGCTGTATCGAGGTTGAAGATGACATCACATGGATAGATGTTCAGTTTTAGTCTTGGCATCGATACAGGGTTTGACTGGCAGGAAGTGCTTCAAGTTTGCGTAAAAAAGCCCCCGCAACCCTAAGGTTGCGGGGGCTTTTTTGGGGGCGCTTCAGATCACTCTTCCGCCACCTGCGCCGAGTTCTGGCGCTTCTCGATCAGATCCACCAGACGCTTGGCCAGCGCCGGGTAGTTCTCGTCGAAGTGGTGGCCGCCAGGCAGTTTCACCGCTTCGCCCACCGCCGTCTTGTCGGTGCAGCCGCTTTCGTCGGTTTCTTCTTCACCGTAGATGCACACGACCTTGGCCGGTGGCAGTTTGGCCATTTCCGGTCCGGTGGCGGCTTCTTTGCCGGCGTTGCCGAGCCAGCCTTCGACTTCGATTTCGAAGCTGCCGGTGCGGGCGAAGGCCAGCAGGATGATTGCGTCGACGCGTTGCTGCTCGGTTTCCGGCAGGCGGTTGTAGATGGCCGGCAGGACGTCGGCGCCGAACGAGTAGCCGGTCAGGATGAAGCGCTTGGTGCCCCATTTCTGGCGGTAGTGCTGCATCAGTTCGGTCAGGTCCAGGGCGCTCTGTTCCGGGCTCTTGTGCTGCCAGTAGTAGCGCAGGGTGTCGATGCCGACCACCGGATAACCGATCTTGGCCATTTCACCGGCCACGTCGCGGTCGAGGTCGCGCCAGCCGCCGTCACCCGAGAGGAACAGGGTGACGGTGTCCTTGGCCTGGCCGGCCGGGACTTCCACCACCGGGATCTGCAGGCCGCCGTTGGCCTTGTCGCCGCCGACGAGGATCTTGCGCAGTTCGTTGTTCAGCACTTGCGGCAGGTTGATGTCGTAGTCGCTGATGCTGGTTTCGGCGTTCGGTTGATCGCGCACGAAACCGGCGCTGGTGTCGTCCGGGTTGTCGTTCCACGCCACCAGCCAATGGCCGTGGGCGGCAGACTTCGGCAGCAGGTGAGTGCAGCCGGGTTTTTCCAGGGCCAGGTCGACCGATACGGCTTGAGCCTTGTCGTCTTTCTGCTCGGACAGCCAGCGCCACGCCAGCACGGCGCCGGGGCCGATGCCGCTGACCAGGGTCGCCGGGCCGTTCATTTCACGCAGGCCGGCTTGCAGGGCGCGGCTTTGCAGCAGGCAGTCCTTGGGCAGAATCACCTGAACGATCTGCGCCGAAGCGCTGCGGCTCAGGGTGCTCAGTTGCTTGTCGCTGAGTTTCTGGTCGTCGTTGACCGCCACCAGCACCTGAGCCTTGGGCTTGGTGCCGGGGATGACCCGGGTCATGGCGGCGCCATCGGCCGGGGTGAGCTGTTCGAGGGTCGGTTCCGGTGCCGGGCGTTTGAGGTACCAGAAACCGCCACCGGCAATCGCGGCCAGCACCAGCAGTGCGACCAGGATGTACTTCAGGGAGCGTTGAATCATCAGCGTTTCACCAATCCAGTCAAGCCGCCCGCGATCAGGGCAGCAGTGTCGGCCAGCGCCACCAGCGGATCGAGTCCGGCGGGCACGGCCATATAACGGGGTTCCCAGTCAGGCTGGAACTTGTCTTTGAAGCGGCGCAAGCCTTGGAAGTTGTACAGCTGCTCACCACGGCGGAAAACCATCGAGCCCAGACGCTGGGTCAGCGGTGCACCGCGCCGGGGTTGCAACCCCGACAGCGGCACCATGCCCAGGCTGAAGCGCGCGTATCCGTGACTCTTATAGTGTTGAATCAGACCGACCATCATGAATTCCATGGTCAGCTTGGGGGCGTCCGGGTGCGCGCGCATCAGGTCGAGACTGGCCAGGTCATGGCTGTAGGTCTCGAGCAGGTTGGCGAACGCCACCGGGCGACCTTCGAAGCGAATCACCGCAATGCGGAAATGCTTCAGGTAATCATCGCTGAAACGGCCGAGGGAGAAACCTTTCTCGCGCACGTTCTTGCCGGTCAGCCAGGCATCGGAAATCACCTTGAGCTCATCCATCGGCGCCTGGCCCGGCTCATGGATCTCCAGCGACAGGCCGTCGCGGGTGCCACGGTTCCAGGTGTAGCGCAGGTCCTTCATCTCCTTGCCCTTGGCTTCCAGGTCAAAGCGATGCAGATCGACCCGGGCTTCCTCGCCCAGCTTGATCGCGGTCAGGCCGATGTCCATGTAGTACGGCAGGTTCTCGGCGCGCACCTGATAGAACACCGGGCGGGCGTGATGGATGTCGCACAGGTCGCGGAACTGCCAGATCATCTCGGCCCGTTGCTGGCCGGGGCCGATCGGGTCGTACAGAGCCACCAGACTGCGGCCGCGACGGGCGTACATCAGGAAGGCTTCGTCGTTGGGATGAAACAGCAGCGCCTTGTCGCCGGTCAGGGCTAGGCCGCCGTCCGGTTGCGAGGAGGCCATCAGAATCTTCGAGGCGCGTTCCAGTTCATCCGGTGTCGGCAGATGGATCACCGGGCGGGCGGTGCGCAGCAGCCAGGTCAGGGCGATTACCAGCAGCAACACGGCGGCGCCGAGCAGCGAGCGCAGGCCGCGCGGGGCGTCGGCGTCGAGAGTGAACTGCCACCACAGTTGATGGCTGTACGGAACGTCCTGATAAGCGAACAGCAAAAGCCACGTCGAGGCGCCGAGTACGCACAGACTGGCCACCAGATACAGCGGCGAGAACGGCAGTTCGGTCAGGCGGCTCGGGCGGTAGAACGAGCGACGGAACACCCCCAGCAGCGCGGCGGTGAGGGTCATCAGGGTCGCTTCTTCCCAGTCGAAACCCTTGAGCAGTGAGAGCAGGGCGCCCACCAGCAATAGAATGATGGTCAGCATCCACGCCGCCGACAGCCGGCGACGCAGGCCCTGAGCGAGCATCAGACACAGCACGCCGATCAGGCTGGCGCCAAAGTGCGAGGCGTCGACCAGACGGTGAGGAATCAGAAAACCGATGTGTTCCAGACGGGTGTCGATCTCTGGCGTCGCGCCGGAAAACAGCAGCACCACGCCGGACAGGAACACCAGCACCGCGAGAATCGGTGCTGCCAGACCGGAAGCCGCACGCATGGTCTGCGACTGAAACAGGCGCTGGCCTTCGTTGATCAGCAACAGCACGCAGGCCACCAGCAACGGCAGCACCACATAGATCAGGCGATACAGGAGCAGGGCGGCCGCCAGTGGCGCGGCGCCGAGTTTGTCGGCAAACGCCGCGAGCAGAATGGCTTCGAAGACACCTACGCCACCTGGAACGTGACTGAGTACACCGGCGGCCAGTGCCAGCAGATAAACCAACAGGAAGGCACCGAAGGGCGGCGCTTCTGGCAGCAGCAGATAAAGGACGGTTGCAGCGGCGGCGACGTCGAGGGCGGTGATGACCAGTTGCAGGAACGTCAGGCGGCGACCCGGCAGGCGCAGGGTGCGACGACCGGCCCGGACCAGCAGGTTGTCCGGATAAGGTTGTTCCGGCAGGCGCCGGCGATAGATGCCGATGGCCAGGATCGCGCCGAGCAGCAGCACCACGCCGGCAACCGTCCCCAACAAGGTCTCGGAGAGCCCCAGTGCCTGCGACGCAGCAGGCAGGTTGCTCAGGGTCGCAAGCGCGGCCAGCGGCGGCAGGGCGCAGCCCAGCGACAGGCTGGCGAACAGGGTCATGTGCGCGACTTCGGAAGCGCCCAGGCCATGGCGTGCATATAGACGGTATCGCACCGAGCCACCGGACAGCATCGACAGGCCGATGGCGTTGCCGATGGCAAACGCGGTGAAACCGCCCAGTGCCAGCACTTTCGGCGCCAGCGTCACGCGGGCATAACGACTGGCCGACCATTCATAGCCGAGCAGGATAATGAAGCCGACGACCGTCGCACCGAGGGCACCGAGCAGGGCCGGTTTCGGCACGTCGAGAATCGAGTCGTGCAAGGCGTCGAGATCGAGTTCGCTGAGCAGATGGCGACAGGCAATCAGCGCAATGGCGAATAGCAGCAAAGTGACCGCCAGACCGATCGGTTGCCGGTATTTGCTGATCCGATCCAGCAGGCGCAGACGCTCAGGCTTGATCGGTGGGTTCGCTGTGACGGTGTCTTGTGAATCAGACGAGTTGGCGCGCATCAATCACCTCTTGGATTGTGCGCGACAGGATGGAGGTATCCAGCCAAGTTACCAATCCCTGTAGAAAAAAATAATCACAAAATACTACGCCTCTCACCGGGTATCGGCGAGGGCAGCTCCTGGATTGCAGACGCCTTGCCCGCGACTTCAAGCATAGTCGCAACTTGGCGGTCTTCAGATCCTGAACGGTACTGCACAGTGACAGATCATTGTTGCGAAAGGACTTTTTCCACAGATACAAAAAAGGCCACTCTTTCGAGTAGCCTTTTTTGATGTTTGGTTGCGGGAGCCGGATTTGAACCGACGACCTTCGGGTTATGAGCCCGACGAGCTACCAGACTGCTCCATCCCGCGTCTGTGTGGCGGCATTCTACAGGCGAACGGCGGGGTGTCAACCGATAATCCCGAGAAGGGTCAAATAAGTGTGCAATCGCGGCAAACGGTCGCAGGTGGCTGCTTAAGTTTCGGAATTGAAACGGATTCCTGTTCGCAGAACGCCGTGTATCGTCGTGAAAAACAGACGCGCACAAAAAAGGCCAATCTTTCGATTGGCCTTTTCTGATGTTTGGTTGCGGGAGCCGGATTTGAACCGACGACCTTCGGGTTATGAGCCCGACGAGCTACCAGACTGCTCCATCCCGCGTCTGTGTGGCGGCATTCTACAGAGGAACGCCGGGGTGTCAACCTTCAATTTGGATAAAACCTCTTCAGCTTCAATCGGTTAGCGCTGACGGGCGGTCTTTTCAAGGGCTACAGGTCAGACAGGGCAAGGGTTTCAGCTCTATTGGAGGTTGGTTTCCGATTGAGAAATTAAATTCAAAGGCCGTTTCCTACAAACTGAAAAGAACATTCATACCACTGGTGCTATATACAGGTGTCAGTGAGATACTGCCGGTCCGGCTCGCCATGTTTCCTTTTCTGTCATGACTCAGCGAAAAATCATCCACGTCGACTGTGACTGTTTCTACGCCGCCATCGAGATGCGGGATGACCCGAGCCTCGCCGGCAAGCCGTTGGCGGTGGGTGGCTCGGCGGACAGGCGCGGGGTGATCGCCACCTGCAACTATGAGGCGCGGGCTTATGGCGTTCGTTCGGCGATGTCGTCCGGGCATGCCTTGAAGCTGTGCCCGGACCTGACCATCGTCAAGCCGCGAATGGATGCCTATCGCGAGGCCTCGAAGGAAATTCATACGATCTTCAGCGATTACACCGACCTGATCGAGCCGCTTTCCCTGGACGAGGCCTATCTTGATGTCTCGGACAGCGCGCATTTCGGCGGCAGCGCCACGCGCATTGCCCAGGACATTCGTCGCCGGGTTTCCAATCAATTGCACATCACCGTCTCCGCCGGCGTGGCGCCGAACAAGTTTCTGGCCAAGATCGCCAGCGACTGGAGAAAGCCCAACGGCTTGTTCGTGATCACCCCGGATCAGGTCGAAGACTTTGTCAGTGGTCTGCCGGTGAGCAAGTTGCACGGGGTGGGCAAGGTCACCGCCGACAAGCTGAGCAGGCTCGGTATCAGTGACTGTCTGCAATTGCGCGAGTGGGACAAGCTGGCGCTGGTGCGGGAATTCGGCAGTTTTGGCGAGCGATTGTGGAGTCTGGCCCGTGGGATTGATGAGCGGTTGGTACACAACGACAGTCGCCGTCAGTCGATCAGTGTCGAAAACACCTACGACGTCGATCTGCCGGACCTGCGCAGTTGCCTCGACAAGCTCCCGGAATTGCTGGAAACCCTGAAAACCCGCATGGCGCGGATCGACAGCAGCTACCGGCCGGGCAAGCCGTTCGTCAAAGTGAAGTTTCACGATTTCACCCAGACCACGCTGGAGCAGGCCGGGGCAGGGCGGGATCTGGGCAGTTACCAGTTGATGCTGACGCAAGCGTTCAATCGCGGTGGCAAACCGGTACGGCTATTGGGAGTGGGTGTGCGGCTCGAGGATTTGCGCGGCGGGTTCGAGCAGATGGAGCTGTTCGAGCGATAGACGAGCAAAAAAATGCCCGAAGCAGGTTCGGGCATTTTTTCAGGGGTTTCAGTTCGGCCCCGGATCCGCCACCAGACGCCCCGCATCCCGGGTCAGGGACTTGAGGAATTCGGCCTGCAACTCGGGATCGTTGCGGGTCAGTTCGATCAGGCTTTGTTCCAGCTCACTGGCTTCTTCTTCCAGACCCAGTTCCGACAGACGCTTGACCCGGTGCACCCACTGGCTCACTTCGTCGTCTTCCAGATCGTCGTAGATCAGCCCGTGAGCTTCGAGCAGCTTGCCGCGCAGGTGAGTGCTGATCGCCAAAGACGAGTCGGAATGCACGTCATCCTTGCTGTCTTCGACGCTGATCTGCAGTTTGCCCACATGATTGAGGTCGTTTTCGGCGAACGGGCTGTCCAGCAGGTTCAGGCGCAGCACGCCGTTTCGATCGGTGGTCATGTCGAAGGTCTGCTTGCCAACCTTGACCTGAACCGGGCGCTCGCTCCACGGCAGGCTCGAATATTCCGTGCGCTTGTCGCGCTGGACTTCGTCGATGCCGGCCAGGTTCTGTTGCGCGCGACCGTTGGATTGCACGTTCATGAACGGGTTGAGGCCGGCGAAACCGTAGCTGAGCCAGTCCCGTGTCACGCTGTCGGGCAGATTGCCGAGGGCAAACACGTTGACCACGTTCGCGCCGACGCCGCCGACCACCGCCACCGCGCCCAGCGGAATCTCGTAGATCTCCCGCCATGGCTGGTAAGGCGTGTAACGGTCGTAATGGCGCGTGACCTCGAACTCGGTGACTTCGAAAGTCTTCTGTTCGTTGATCTTCACGCGCCGTTGCGGCAGCTCAAGCACCTTGGGCTCGCCGACATCGATCTGCAGGCTGTGATCGAGCAGTTTGCGCTCGACACGTTCCTCGTGCTCGCTGCGTTGTGACATGTGATTGGCACAGCCGCTGACCAGCAGGGTGCCGCACAGGGCGGCACCACCGAGGCCTAAGGTGTTTCGCTTGAACATGACGTCTCTATCTGGTTTCAGCGGCGGATACGGGCCTGAAGGAAGGACAGCACGTCGGCAACCGGCAGCGCTTGCGCCTGGCCTTCGGTACGGCTCTTGTATTCCAGGTTGCCTTCGGCGAGGCCGCGGTCGCTGACCACGATCCGGTGCGGAATGCCGATCAGCTCCATGTCCGCGAACTTGATGCCCGGGCTGGTTTTCTTGTCGCGGTCGTCCAGCAGCACTTCGAAGCCGGCCGCGGTCAGTTCCGCGTACAGCTTGTCGGTGGCTTCGCGCACCAGCTCGGTTTCATAGCGCAGCGGCACCAGGGCGATCTGGAACGGCGCCAGGGTGTCGCTCCAGATGATGCCGTTCTCGTCGTTGTTCTGCTCGATGGCGGCAGCCACCACGCGGGAAACGCCGATACCGTAGCAACCCATTTCCAGGGTCACCGGCTTGCCGTTCTCGCCCAGCACTTCGCACTTCATCGCCTTGCTGTACTTGTTGCCCAGCTGGAAGATGTGCCCGACTTCGATGCCGCGCTTGATTTCCAGGGTGCCCTTGCCGTCCGGGCTTGGGTCACCAGCCACGACGTTACGCAGGTCGGCCACGGTCGGAACCGGCAGGTCACGCTCCCAGTTCACGCCGAAGTAGTGCTTGTCGTCGATGTTGGCACCGATGGCGAAGTCGCTCATCAGCTCGACCGAACGGTCGATGATGATTGGCAGCGGCAGGTTCAGCGGGCCGAGGGAGCCGGCACCGGCGCCAATGGCGTCACGCAGTTCGGCATCGGAGGCCATGACCAGCGGGCTGGCAACACCAGGTTGCTGGGCAGCCTTGATTTCGTTCAGCTCGTGGTCGCCACGGATGATCAGTGCAATCAGCTTGCCTTCTTCTTCCGCGTGCACGATCAGGGTCTTGATGGTCTTTTCAATCGGCAGATTGAATTTCTCCACTAGGGCCGCGATGGTCTTGGTGTCTGGTGTGTCGACCAGGCGCAGCTCTTCGCTTGGCGCGGCGCGCGAGGTTTCACGCGGCACGGCTTCGGCCTTCTCGATGTTCGCCGCGTAGTCGGAACCGTTGCTGAAGACGATGTCGTCTTCGCCGGACTCGGCCAGCACGTGGAATTCGTGGGAGCCGGCGCCGCCGATCGACCCGTTGTCGGCTTCCACCGGACGGAACTTCAGGCCCAGGCGGGTGAAGATGTTGCAGTACGCTTCGTGCATGCGGTCGTAGGTGATCTGCAGCGACGCCTGATCCGCATGGAAGGAGTACGAGTCCTTCATGATGAATTCGCGACCGCGCATCAGGCCGAAGCGTGGACGGATTTCGTCACGGAATTTGGTCTGGATCTGGTACAGGTTGATCGGCAGCTGTTTGTAGCTGCTCAACTCGTTGCGCATCAGATCGGTGATCACTTCTTCGTGGGTCGGGCCCGCGCAGAAATCACGACCGTGGCGGTCTTTGATGCGCAGCAGCTCAGGGCCGTATTCTTCCCAGCGTCCCGATTCCTGCCACAGCTCGGCCGGTTGGGTGCTCGGCATCAACACTTCCAGAGAGCCGGCGGCGTTCATTTCTTCGCGAACGATGGCTTCCACCTTGCGCATCACTCGCAAGCCCATCGGCAGCCAGGTGTACAGGCCCGAGGCGAGTTTGCGGATCATGCCGGCGCGCAGCATCAGCTGGTGGCTGATCACGACCGCGTCGGAAGGCGTTTCTTTCTGTGTGGCGAGCAAAAATTGACTGGTGCGCATGGTTGGCCGTTGTCGGTTGCTATGACTGGAAATGACGGAGCAGTGTAACGGCGAGATCCGCCGACGTACAGAAGTGCAACCCCGGCGCGAAGCCTCTCGCCGGGTGCGAGATGTCTTACGATTCTTCCACGACGGAGGTCGGTGCAGGTTCCGGGGTCGGCGTCGGGCCTTCGCGGCGGCTTTCCTGGAACCAGTGCAGGGCGATCAGCACCAGGGTCGGAACACCGAGCAGCGCGGTGATGAGGAAGAAGTTGTGATAACCGAATTTCTCCACCATCACCCCGGAGTAGCCGCCGATCAGGCGTGGCAACAGGAGCATGATCGAGCTGAGCAGGGCGTACTGGGTGGCGGAGAACTTCAGGTTGGTCAGGCTCGACAGGTAGGCGACGAACGCCGAGGTGGCCAGGCCCGAACTGAAGTTGTCGAGGGAAATCGTCACCACCAGCATCTGCAGGTTCGGGCCCATGTCGGCCAGCATCAGGAACAGCAGATTGGTGCCCGCCGACGCGGCACCGCCGATGAACAGGATCGGCAGGATACCGAAGCGCACGATCAGCAGACCGCCCATGCCGGCGCCGACGAGGGTCATGATCAGGCCGAAGATCTTGCTGACGCTGGCGATCTGGTCCTTGGTGAAACCCTGGTCGATGTAGAACACGTTGGCCATCACGCCCATCACCGTGTCGGACATTCGATAGGTGGCGATGAGGCCGAGCAGCAGCAACGCCTGCCAGCGGTAGCGCAGGATGAAGTCGTTGACCGGTGTCAGCACCGGCGCCAGACCGCGACGGCCCATGGCCGAGAGGCACAGGCAGGTCAGCGTGGTGTAGAGAATCGCGCGCAAGAACGCCCGGTCTTCCAGCAGCAGGTCCAGCGGGCTCATGTCGCCAAACAGCACGCTGGCGAAGTCGGTGTTGTAGAGCTGGGTGAACATCGCCGGCACGGAGACCAGCAAAATGATCAGCACGAACACCGACATCAACTGATGCATGAAGGTGTAACGCCCCGCCTGCAACTGGGTGCGCAACGGCACCGGCGGCTCGCGCATCAGCAGGGTGGTGAGCAGGGCAGGCACCATCAGGGCACCGAACAGCACGTAGGTGCCGGTCCAGGCCGAATGCTGGTACTTGAAGCCTGTAGAGCCGAAGCCCTCGGCGAAGAACAGCGCACCCGCGGTCGCGAGCAGGGCGGCGATCCGATAACCGGACATGTAACTGGCGGCCAGTGCGGCCTGGCGGTTGTCTTCGGCGATTTCCAGTCGATAGGCGTCGACGGCGATATCCTGGGTGGCGGAGGCGAATGCAACGACCACCGCGATGGCGATCAACCAGGACAGGTGTTTTTGCGGGTCGCAAAAGCCCATGCCGATCAGACCGAGGATCACCAGCGTCTGTGAAAGTACCAGCCAGGAACGGCGACGACCCAGCTTGCCCAGCAGCGGCAGGCGCCATTGGTCGAGCAGGGGCGACCAGACCCATTTGAAGGCGTAGGCCAGACCGATCAGGCTGGCGTAGCCGATCGTCTCGCGGGCCACACCGGCTTCACGCAGCCAGACCGAAAGTGTCGAGAACACCAGCATGTACGGCAGGCCGGCGGCGAAACCCAGCAACAACAGCACGAGCGTCGAAGGACTGGCATAGGCGGCGAGCGCGGCGCGCCAGGTTTTACGGGGCATGGGCTGAAGTCTGCCTCAAGATTGCGAAAACAAAGCGCGCACTCTAACCGCTGTGCTCTACCGGACGCCAGCCATGGCGCCGAATATCCACACGATTGTTCAGGACGGTGATGCCTTCCATGCGCAATCGAGCCCGCTGTTCGTCCCCGGACGGGCTGCCCGCCGGCAGGCTGATCCGACCGCCGGCGCCGAGTACGCGGTGCCAGGGCAGTTTGGTGTCGCCGGGCAATTGGCTCAGGGTCCGGCCGACCCAGCGGGCGGCGCGCCCCAATCCCGCCAGTTCGGCCAACTGACCATAGCTGACGACTTTGCCCTCAGGCACTTGGGCGAGGGTGGAATAGAGTGCCGTGCGTCGGATTTGCGGATCGTTTTCGCAGGCATGCATCGGGTCTGTCACGTGCGCGGTTCCTGAGCTTGATCGCGTTATGTCCTTAAGCGTAATCGGTGGAGGGGCAATTGAGAAATGAACTCAACAGAATTAGCCGGGTCACTCCTTGTCAGGGAATTATTCCTACGGATAATGCCGACCCTTTTTTCGCAAACTTGAGTCTTCGATTCGCTTATGTTGTCCAGAACCCTGCTGTGCCTTGCTGTCTTCAGTGCGTCCACACCTTTGCTTGCCGACACCGTCTGGTTGAAGAACGGTGACAAGCTGAGCGGTAAAATCACGCTGTTCGACGGCGGCAAGTTGCTGGTCCAGACCCAGTACGCCGGGGCCGTCACCATCGACTGGAAGCAGGTCAAGACCCTGGAGAGCGATCAGGAACTGCTGGTCAAGCAGGACGCCTACAACGGCGAGAAGGCCAAGTCGCTGACCGCTGCCGAAGACGGCAAGGTCATCCTTGCCAACGGCGAAGCGCCGAAAACCGTGGAGCTGGCGAGCATTCAGCAGATTCTCAAGCCCAAACCGGTGGTCGAGGATCTGGTGTGGAAGGGCAATGTCGACCTGGCGCTGGATTACCAGCGTGCGGAAAAGGACACCGACGACTACGACATCGGCTTCAAGACGTCCGCCCGCCATGGTCGCTGGCGGCACACCGCCGAGGGCGAGTACAACCGCGAAGTGCAGGACGACGTGACCACCACCGACAACTGGCGCGCCGAGTACGCACTCGACCGCTTCCTGACGGACAAGTGGTTCTGGCAGGGCCGCCTGAACTACAAGCGCGATCACATCGAAGAGCTGGCGCGCCAGCGCGTGGTCGGTACCGGTCCGGGTTACCAGTTCTGGGATGACGAGCTGGGGGCGTTCTCCCTCGGCTCGCTGCTCAACCGCACGGACTACCAGTATCGCGATGGCAGCAAGGACAACTTCTATTCAGTCGCCATGAAGTGGGACTACAACCGCTACCTGATCGGCAAGAAGGTCGAGTTCTTCACCAATGGCGAAGTCGGCAAGCCGTTGTCCGGCGTGGCTGACTACGCGCTGGATGCGGAAATGGGCCTGCGCTACAAGGTCACCGACTGGGCATCCCTCAACCTCAAGGCTGAGCGCGACATCATCAGCGGCACCGAGGATGCGGACTTGAGCAAGACCCGCTACACCGCCGGCTTCGGCGTCGCTTGGTAAGCAACAAAAAAGATCGCAGCCTTCGCAGGCTGCGATCTTTTTTTTGCGCCTGGAAAAACAGACGCCCACAAAAAAGCCCCGCTTTTGAGGGCGGGGCCTTTTACTAAAGAAGCTACAAGTTAGATAACTTGTACTTCCTCAGCTTGCATGCCTTTCTGACCGCGGGTAGCGATGAAAGAAACCTGTTGGCCTTCTTTCAGGCTTTTGAAGCCGTCGGATTGGATAGCTTTGAAGTGAACGAACAGGTCGTCACCGGATTGTGGAGTGATGAAGCCGAAGCCTTTTTCATCGTTGAACCACTTAACGGTACCGGTTTGGCGATTAGACATGGTGTAACTCCTTGAACAAAGATAACTGCGACTCAGGAAGAACCCTGGCCGAGACTGAGTGCAAAGAGCAGGAAAAATTCTTGTAGATGGTTGGATCGAAATTCAACATATCGTGTAGAGATTCTCAGTGACACAAGCAGCACAGTGGCGCCACCTTAACCCTTTTTCCGGAACGTGCCAATGCTTCTTGCGAAGGTTTCTCTGTTTTAGGGATCGGCGGTGTGACGGTTCGTCGCCAGGCCGCGTAATTCCTGCACGTTCGCCGAGATTTGCAGCCCGGACTTTGAACCCGGCGGCGCGCCCGGTAAGATGCCGGACAGATTTTTTCCACCTCGCTATTCAGGACACCCGCCATGAGCATCAAATCGGACAAGTGGATTCGCCGCATGGCGCAGGAACACGGCATGATCGAGCCGTTCGTCGAGCGCCAGGTACGTGGCAGCGACGACAGCCGTGTGATCTCCTACGGTGTGTCGAGCTACGGCTACGATGTGCGTTGCACCAATCATTTCAAGGTGTTCACCAACATCAATTCGGCCATCGTCGATCCGAAAAACTTCGACGCTGGCAGCTTCGTCGATGTCCACAGCGACGTCTGCATCATTCCGCCAAACTCCTTCGCCCTGGCCACGACCGTTGAATACTTCCGTATTCCACGCAACGTCCTGACCATCTGCCTGGGCAAGAGCACTTACGCTCGCTGCGGCATCATCGTCAACGTCACTCCGCTCGAGCCCGAGTGGGAAGGCCAGGTGACCCTGGAGTTCTCCAACACCACCAACCTGCCGGCGAAGATCTACGCCAACGAAGGCGTGGCGCAGATGCTGTTCCTCGAATCCGACGAGGAATGCGAAGTCTCCTACAAGGATCGTGCGGGCAAGTACCAGGGCCAGCGTGGCGTGACCCTGCCGCGTACCTGATCCGTCCATCCGGCAGTTACCGGGAATTCTTCGGCGGGTAGACACTCTATGGGGTGTACTGCCCGTTTCGCGAACAGCGGGACGGGCCTTCGCCGAGGAGTGCTCCATGAAGATCGATCCGCAAATCACTGCCGAACTGGCAAGGCTCGAGCCCAATCAGATTGGCGTATTGGCCTGGTCCTTGTTGGCACACCCGCCCATCGCCATGGCTGGCGGAATTCCTCACCAGCCCGATCCCGATACCCCCAACGAAGAACCGACCGAGCCCGGCGAGCCTACGCTGCCGGACAAACCGCCACCTGCGCCTGTCGCTTGATCGAATGTATGGCCCGTCGGCTGAATCCTGAACAGGACTTCAGCCGACGGGCCATATTTCGTTGTCGCCAATGACATAGATCCGACAGCTGTCTTCCTTCTCCACCGGATAACCGCCGGTGAAGGCGCCAAACGCCGGCAGCAGGCTGATGCGTTCCCCCAGCCTGAAACACGCCAGACGCAAACGCTGACGCCCCTTGCCGTTCAATCGATAGACCGGGTGAACGTGGCCTGCAAGCACGTGGCGTTCCGGGTGCGGATCGGGTTCGTGCTGCAACGCGAAGGGCCCGAGCAGCATCGGCTCCGGCACCACCCGAATGTTCAGCGTCGCTGGCGGATCACCGGCGCGTTTATCGTGATTACCGCGAATCAGCGTGATCGGCAGATCGGCGTGGCGTGAGCGCCACTCAGACAGAGCACTCAAAGTGCCCGGGGCATGCGAACCGGGCCCGTGCAGAAAATCCCCAAGAAAGATCAGTTGCCGACACGGCAGTTTCGCCAGCAACTGCTCGATCACGGCGATGTTGCTCGCTGTCGTGCCCTGCGGCACCGGCTGCCCCAGGCGCCGGTAAGCGGCAGCCTTGCCGAAATGCACATCGGCAATCAGCAGCGCCTGTTGCGCCGGCCAGTACAGTGCCTTTTCCGGCAGCAGCCAGAGGTCTTCGCCTGCCAGACGCACCGGGTAGGGCGCGTTCATCAGGATTGGCCCTTGTCGGCAGTTTGTTCCAGATCGCCGACCATTCGGCGGATGCGGTCGGCGAGTTTTTCCGAACTCATGCTTTCGCGCATGCGTTCCACCAGCAATGGAAACCCGAGCGGTGTAGGACGTTTGATCAGGTGCATGTCCAGTTTCATCCGGTTGATCCGCTCCAATGTCTGTTCCAGTCGACGAATATCCAGTTCTTCCCGCAGGACTTCTTCCCCGGCCTGCGCCAGTAGCAGGTTGTCGGCGTCGTATTGTTTGAACACTTCGAAGAACAGCCCGCTGGAGGCCTGCACCTGACGGGTGCTTTTCGGCGCGCCGGGGTAACCGGCAAACACCAGCCCGGCAATCCGCGCGATTTCCCGAAACCTGCGCAGTGCCAGTTCCCCCGCATTGAGGCTGGCCAGCACATCCCTCAATAAGTCCTCGGGACTGAGCAGGGCGCCATCCAGTTGCACAGGCCAGTCAACGGGCGTGGCGCTGAGCAATTCCAGTCCGTAATCGTTGACCGCAATCGAGAAAGTCACAGGCAAACGCTGACTGACCCGCCACGCCAGCAGGCTGGCCAGCCCCAGATGCACCTGACGTCCGGCAAACGGATAGAGGAAAAGGTGCCAGCCTTCGCGGGATTTCAACACTTCGGCCAGCAGATTGTTGACGGTCGGCAGGCCTGACCAGCGCATCTGCGTTTCCAGTAACGGGCGCAAGGCCTGCATTTCCGGGCCGGCAAACTCGCCTTGTGCCGCCGCGCTGAACCGGCTGACCACCGCTTCGGCCAATTCATTGGAGAGCGGCATGCGCCCGCCATTCCAGCGCGGCACCGCGGCTTTTTTCGCCGTGCTGCGTTTGACATAGGCGGTCATGTTTTCCACCCGCACCAGCTCCAGCAAGCGACCGGCGAACAGAAACCCATCGCCAGGTTTGAGGCGAGCGATAAAGCCTTCTTCAACGCTGCCCAGCTGTTTGCCGCCTCCGCCCTTGCTCCAGAACTTCAGATGAATGCTGGCATCGCTGACGATGGTGCCGATGCTCATGCGATGGCGGCGCCCCAGGCGGGCATCGGGGACGCGCCAGATCCCGTGTTCATCCGGCTCGACCCGGCGGTAATCCGGGTACGCCGTCAGCGACATCCCGCCGTGGCGTACGAAAGCCAGCGCCCAGGCCCAGTCCGCGAGCGTCAGGTCACGATAGGCCCAGGCGCCACGGACCTCTTCGTACAGCTCATCGGGAACAAAGCCACCGCCCAGGGCCATGCTGACCAGATGCTGCACCAGCACATCCAGCGGTTTGTGCGGGGACAGTCGCGGTTCGATCCGCCGCTGTGCCACGGCATCGCGGGCGGCCGCGGCTTCGATCAGTTCCAGGCTGTGTGTCGGCACCAGGGTGACCCGCGACGTTCTTCCGGGCGCATGGCCCGAACGTCCGGCACGCTGCATCAGGCGCGCCACGCCTTTGGCCGAGCCAATCTGCAGCACCCGCTCCACGGGCAGGAAATCCACCCCCAGATCCAGACTTGAAGTGCAGACCACGGCTTTGAGTTGGCCGTTCTTCAGCGCCTGTTCCACCCAGTCGCGAGTGTCACGGGACAGCGAGCTGTGGTGCAGGGCGATCAATCCGGCCCAGTCCGGCCGCGCTTCCAGCAAGGCCTGATACCAGATTTCCGATTGCGCCCGGGTGTTGGTGAACACCAGACTGCTGGCGCAGACATCCAGTTCGGCGACCACCTGCGGCAACATCTTCAAGCCGATATGCCCGGCCCAGGGAAACCGTTCGATCGCCGGTGGGAGCAGGGTGTCGACCTTGAGCGACTTTTCGCTTTGCCCCTGAATACTGACGCCGTCGCCCTGTGGGATCAGCACCTGTTCGGCGTGGGACTGATTGCCGAGCGTCGCGGAAACGCCCCAGACGATCAGCCCCGGATGCCAGCAGCGCAACCGGGCGAGGGCCAGTTGCAATTGCACGCCGCGCTTGTTGCCGAGCAACTCGTGCCACTCATCCACCACGACCATACGCAGCGTCGACAGCGCCGTTTGCGCGTCGGCCCGGGCGAGCATCAGGGTCAGGCTTTCCGGGGTGGTGATCAGCGTGGTGGGCAGGCGCCGGTTCTGCCGGGCGCGTTCGCTGCTACCGGTGTCGCCGGTGCGCAGGCCGACGCTCCAGGGGATCTGCAGATCGTCCAGCGGCGCTTGCAGGGCGCGCGCAGTGTCGGCGGCCAGCGCCCGCATCGGCGTGATCCACAAGACAGTCAGCGGTTCGGCGTGTGGTTTGCGTTTACGGGTGGTTTCAGCAGCAGGCCTGGAGCGGGCAAACCGACTGAGCGCGGCAAACCACACCGCGTAGGTTTTACCGGCGCCGGTACTGGCGTGCAGCAGGCCGGATTCGCCACGTTTGACTGCCGCCCACACTTGTTTCTGAAAGGCGAACGGCTTCCAGTCGCGGGCGCTGAACCAATGTTTGGCGAAGTCGGTGGAAGTGCCCATGCCGGCGACGTGTGCTCTGAAGGTGTTCCTTCAATGACCGCGCCGGCCGGGCAATAGTTTTACTTGAGATTGCCGCTGAGGAATTGCTTCAGGCGTTCGCTTTTCGGATTGCCCAGCACTTCTTCGGGCGCGCCTTCTTCTTCCACCAGCCCCTGATGCAGGAACAGCACCTGGCTCGAGACCTTGCGCGCAAAGCTCATTTCATGGGTGACCATGATCATGGTCCGGCCTTCCTCGGCCAGGCCCTGAATCACCTTGAGCACTTCGCCAACCAGCTCCGGGTCGAGTGCCGAAGTCGGTTCGTCGAACAGCATGACTTCCGGCTCCATGGCCAAGGCCCGGGCAATCGCCACCCGTTGTTGCTGGCCGCCGGAGAGGAACGCCGGGTACTGATCCGCCACCCGCGCCGGCAGACCGACCTTTTCCAGATAACGCCGGGCGCGGTCGTCGGCTTCCTGCTTGCTGCAGCCCAGCACCCGGCGCGGGGCCATGGTGATGTTTTCCAGCACGGTCATGTGGCTCCACAGGTTGAAGTGCTGAAATACCATAGCCAGGCGGGTGCGCAGGCGTTGCAGTTCATCGGCGTCGGCCACGTGCATGCCGTGGCGGTCGGTGACCATGCGGATCGCCTGGCCGTCGAGGCTCATCGCGCCGTCGTTGGGTTGTTCGAGAAAGTTGATGCAGCGCAAAAAGGTGCTTTTACCCGAGCCGCTGGCGCCGATCAGGCTGATCACGTCGCCGGTCTTGGCCTTGAGCGAGACGCCTTTGAGCACCTGATGGTCGCCATAGCTTTTGTGCAGGCCTTCAACGGTCAATTTGTACATGGGACAGGCATCCTCAAGGCGAAAGTAGATAGCCGCTGCGATAGGCTTCGGCGCCCGCGACGTGGGCGATCACCATCCCGGCAGTGGCCATGCGCCGCAGCGAGCGGGCATAGAGCAGACCGGAAGCGGTGCAATGGACTGGCGTGACCCGCTCGCTGATCGGGTCGATGATTTCGGCGATTTTCTGCCCGGCTTCCAGAAGCTGGCCGGGTGTGGCGCTGTACACCAGCAGCCCGCCGACGGGAGTGGCCACCGGTTCCACACCGGCCAGCGGTGTGGCGGGATGTGGCAGGGCCGGCAAGGCTTTGGGTTCGCCGACAATGGCGCCGAAGTGGATCAGGTAATCGATCAGCGCCTGGCAATCGCGACTGGCCAGCGGATGGGTGACATCCCCCTGACCGCGCAACTCGACGGTGACCGAAAAGCTGCCGAGCGGAATCTCGAAGTGTTCGCCGAAGCGCTCCTTCAATTGCCACCACAGCAGGGTGAAGCACTCATCGAATGACTGTCCGCCGGAGTCGGTGGCCAGCAGGCTCGCCTGGGATTCGATATAGCGCGCCAGCGGCTCGACCTGCGGCCAGGCCTCGGGCGTGGTGTAAAGGTGAACCACGGATTCGAAATCGCAATGCAGGTCGAGCACCATGTCCGCATCACAGGCCAGCCGTTGCAGGGTCAGGCGCTGGGATTGCAGCTGAGTCGTGGCGGTGTGGCGGGCGAGGGCGTTGCGCAGGCTCGAACGGATCAGCTCGAGGTTGCGCTGCGGGTCGTCGCACAGCTGCGCTTCGATTTCGTTGCCGATTTCTTCGCTGAGGTCGACGAACCAGCGGTTGAAATTCTGCCCGCTCTCCAGCTCGTAGCGGCCCAGCGGCACATCCATCAGCACCTGTTCGAGGCCGACCGGGTTGGCTACCGGCACCAGCACGATTTCGCTGCGCAGGCGGCCGGCGGCTTCCAGCTCCGCCAGACGCTGCTTGAGGTGCCAGGCCACGAGCATGCCGGGCAGTTCGTCGGCATGCAGCGAGGACTGGATGTAAATCTTGCCCTGGGCCTTGTCCGGGCCGAAGTGAAAACTGTGGATCTGTCGTGCGGTCCCCGGCAGCGGGGCCAGCAGGTCGTGTATCTGGTGGCGCATCTCAAAAGGGTCCTAGTGGGTCGGGCCAAGGAAGGCCAGCCATCGGCGTTCGGCAAGGCGGAACAGGCCGACCAGCGCAAAGGTGATGGTCAGGTAGATCAGCGCGGCGATGCCGAACGACTGGAAGGTCAGGAAGGTCGCCGAGTTGGCGTCCCGTGCAACTTTCAGGATGTCGGGGATGGTCGCGGTAAAAGCCACGGTGGTCGAATGCAGCATCAGGATCACTTCGTTGCTGTAGTACGGCAACGAACGGCGCAGCGCCGACGGCATGATCACGTAGGCATACAGCTTCCAGCCGGTCAGGCCGTAAGCCTTCGCTGCTTCGACTTCGCCGTGGTTCATGCTGCGGATCGCCCCGGCGAAAATCTCCGTGGTGTAGGCGCAGGTGTTGAGGGCGAAGGCCAGGATCGTGCAGTTCATCGCATCGCGAAAGAAACTGTCGAGCAGCGGTTGTGCACGCACGGCGGCCAGGCTGTAGATCCCGGTGTAGCAGATCAGTAACTGGATATAGAGCGGCGTGCCACGGAACAGGTAGGTGTAGAACTGCACCGGCCAGCGGATGTAGAAGTGCGGCGAGACCCGGGCAATCGACAGCGGTATCGACACGAGGAAACCGAAGAAGATCGAAGCGCTGAGCAGCCACATCGTCATCGCCAGCCCGGTGATGTTCTGGCCGTCGGTATAAAGGAAGGCTTTCCAGTATTCCTGCAGGAGTTCGATCATCGTACGGCCTCCCGGGCACCGGCGGCGTAGCGGCGTTCGAGCCAGCGCAGGATGAAGTTCGAGGCACTGGTGATCAGCAGGTAAATCAACGCGGCGAGGACCAGGAAGTAAAACAGTTGATAGGTGCTCTTGCCGGCGTCTTGCGCAGCCTTGACCAGATCGGCCAGGCCGATGATCGAAACCAGCGCGGTGGCCTTGAGCATCACCATCCAGTTGTTGCCGATGCCCGGTAGGGCGAAGCGCATCATTTGCGGAAACACCACGAAACGAAAGCGCTGACCGCGCTTGAGGCCATAGGCGGTGGCGGCTTCGACCTGACCGCGCGGCACGGCGAGAATCGCCCCGCGAAAGGTTTCAGTGAAGTACGCGCCATAAATGAAGCCCAGGGTCAGGACCCCGGCGCTGAACGGGTCAATCTCGATGTATTCCCATTCCATGTAGTCGGTGAGCGTCGTCAGCCAGGTTTGCAGGCTGTAGAAGATCAGCAGCATCAGCACCAGGTCCGGCACCCCGCGAATCAGCGTGGTGTAGAGCTGGGCGGGCAGGCGCAGCAGTTTGACTTTTGACAGCTTGGCACTGGCGCCGAGCAGGCCGAGCAACACGGCCACCAGCAGCGACAACGCCGATAATTTGATGGTCATCCAGGTGCCTTCCAACAGCAAAGGGCCAAAACCCTTGAGGCTGAAGGCGGAGAGCCCCAGATTTTGTAAGAGGTTTTCGAACATAAATCAGCAACCTGACTGAATGAAAAAGGCGCCCATCGAGGATGGGCGCCGGGGCATTATTTGCCGCTGTACAGATTCAGATCGCCAAAGTGTTTCTTTTGAATCTCGGCGTATTTGCCATCATCGTGTAACGCTTTGATACCTTTATCCAAAAGCGCTTTCAGCTCGGTGTTACCTTTCTTAATACCGACAGCGGTCTTGGCTGGCAGCAAGTGGTTGTCGACCGGCTTGCTGACTTCATAATCAGCGCCTTGCGGCGACTTCAGAAAGCCCAGTTCGGCCTGCAGCATGTCCTGAATGCCCGCATCGAGACGGCCGGAAGTCAGGTCGGAATACACCTGGTCCTGATTCTGATAGGCCTGGGTTTTCACGCCGGCCTTGTCCAGCACGGCTTTGGCATAGGCTTCCTGGATGGTGCCTTGCTCGTAACCGACGGTTTTGCCTTTCAGCGAGGCGACGTCGTCGGTGATACCCGAACCTTTTTTCGACACGTAGGCCGTCGGGCCGGAGAACAGCTCGCTGGAGAAGTCGATGACTTTTTCGCGGGCTTCGGTAACGGTCATCGACGAGATCACACCGTCGAATTTATTGGCCTTGAGGCCCGGAATCATACCGTCGAAGTCACTTTCGACCCATTTGCACTTGACCTTCAGCTCGGCGCAGATCGCGTTGCCCAGATCGATGTCGAAGCCAACCAGGCTGCCGTCTGCCGCTTTCGACTCGAACGGTGCGTAGGAAGGGTCAACGCCAAACCGCAGTTCTTTGTATTCCTTGGCCAGCGCGGAGCCGGCGGCCATGCACAACGCCAGTGCAGAAAGGGTCAGCAATGCTTTTTTCATTATTCAATCCCTAAGAACCAATATGAGCGCTTGTGGCGCGGAATGATTGTTACTGGAGCGCTTACGACTTATAGAAAGTAGCAATTTCCGAACCAGAGTCCCGAACAAGTGTTTTAAAAGGTGCAGGAAGTGCATGCCGGGGCCGGTCAGTGCACGAAAACGGGCGCGACGGAAAAGCTGCACCAAGTTGGTTCGGAGGTGATCGTTCCCACGTCGAGGCGTCGAACCGTCCGCGTGGGAATGCAGCCCGGGACGCTCCGCGTCCCAAAGCGGACGCAGAGCGTCCATTGAGGCATTCCCACGCAGAGCGTGGGAACGATCGGGGTTAGGGGGAGTATCGTTGGAAAGGAGTCAGACCAACAGGTTTTGCAAGGTCGCCAGGCTGTCGGCCTCGTCCACGGTCTTGTCCTGACGCCAGCGCAGCATGCGCGGGAAGCGCACGGCGATGCCGCTTTTGTGCCGGCGGGAGAGGGCGATGCCTTCGAAGCCCAGTTCGAATACCAGGCTCGGCTTCACGCTGCTGACCGGGCCGAATTTTTCCACCGTGGTCTTGCGCACGATGCTGTCGACCTCGCGCATTTCCGCATCGGTCAGCCCTGAATAGGCCTTGGCGAATGGCACCAGTGACCTTGCACTGGATCCCGGCGGGCCGTCCCACACCGCAAAAGTGTAATCGCTGTAGAGGCTGGCGCGCCGGCCATGTCCGCGCTGGGCGTAGATCAACACCGCGTCGACGCTGAACGGGTCGACCTTCCATTTCCACCACACGCCCATGTCCTTGGTGCGGCCAACGCCGTACATCGCGTCGCGAGCCTTGAGCATCATGCCTTCGACCCCCAGGCGCCTGGAGGCCTCGCGCTGGCGGGCGAGGTCGAACCAGTCGTCACCCGTCAGAATCGGCGAAGGCAGCAGTACCGGGTTGTTGCAGTGGGCGATAACTTGTTCCAGTTGTTCACGACGCCTGGCCTGAGGCTGGTTGCGCCAGTCCTCGCCCTGCCATTCCAGCAGGTCGTAGGCGAGTACCACCACCGGCGCGTCTTCAAGGATTTTCCGGTCCAGTGACTTGCGGCCAATCCGTTGCTGTAACAGCGCGAACGGTTGCACCGCCGGGGCTTTCGTCGACTGTGGGTCGAAAGCGTCTTCGGTGATCGGGCGGTTGTTCTTCCACACCACGATCTCGCCGTCGATCACCGTGCCGTCGGGTAAACCGTGCAGCAGCGTGTCGAGTTCGGGAAAGCGCTCGGTCACCAATTCCTCGCCCCGCGACCAGACCCACAGTTTTCCGTCGCGCTTGACCACCTGTGCGCGAATGCCGTCCCACTTCCATTCCACCTGCCAGTTGCTCGGCGGCCCGAGCAGGGCCTCGAAGGTTTCTACCGGTTGCGCCAGCGCGTGGGCGAGGAAAAACGGGTAGGGCTGGCCGCCGCGCTGGGCGTGTTCGTCGCTGGATTCAGGGGCGATCAGTTTCAGGTAACTCGCAGCGTTGGGTCGGTTGGACAGGTCGGTGTAACCCACCAATCGTTGCGCCACGCGTTTGCTGTCGAGCCCGGCCATGGAAGCCAGAGCGCGGGTCACCAGCAATTTGGACACGCCGACCCGGAAGCTACCGGTGATCAGTTTGATGCACAGCATCAAGCTTGGCCGATCCAGTTGCGCCCACAGTGCGGGCAACTGATGGGCGAGGTATTCCGGGGTTTCACCGCGCAGGGGCAACAGTTTGTCTTCGATCCATTCGGCGAGCCCGGCCTCGGAGGTGTGCGGGTGTTCCGGCAGCACCAGCGAAATGGTTTCCGCCAGATCGCCGACCGCTTGATAACTTTCCTCGAACAGCCACGGGGCCAGGCCGGACACCTCGACCGCGAGATCCCGCAGGATCCGCACCGGCACCAGTTGCCGAGGCCGCCCGCCGGACAAAAAGTACACCGCCCACGCGGCATCCTGCGGTTGCGCCTGGGCGAAGTAGGTTTGCATGGCCGCCAGTTTGGCGTTGCTCGAGGTGGTGGCGTCGAGTTCGGCGTACAACCCGGCGAAGTCTTTCATGGTTGCAACTCGGCCATCGCAGGCGTGGTGGTGGACAGCTCTTCTTCATCGTCACCGTATTCGGTGTTGAAACCTTGGGCGTCCAGACCCTGCTCGCGCAGATGGCGCACCAGCACGCCAATCGAGCCGTGGGTGACCATCACCCGTTCGGCTCCTGTCTGTTCGATGGCCCACAACAGGCCGGGCCAGTCGGCGTGATCCGAGAGCACGAAACCGCGATCGACCCCGCGCCGCCGACGGGTGCCGCGCAGGCGCATCCAGCCGCTGGCGAAGCTGTCGCTGTAATCGCCGAACCGGCGCATCCAGCTGCTGCCGCCGGCCGACGGCGGGGCGATGACCAGCGCCTGACGCATCATCGGGTCGTTCTTCTTCACATCGCCGGCGTAGATGGTTGGCGGCAGACAGACGCCGGCCTCGCGGTACACGCGATTCAGCGGCTCGACCGCTCCGTGGCTGAGGATCGGCCCGAGGGTTTCATCGATGCCGTGCAGAATCCGCTGGGCCTTGCCGAACGAATAGCAGAACAGCACGCTGGCCTTGCCGGCTTCGATGTTGGCCTGCCACCACTGATTGATCTCGGCGAACACCTGCGCCTGCGGCTGCCAGCGGTAGATCGGCAGGCCGAAGGTCGATTCGGTAATGAAGGTGTGGCAGCGCACCGGTTCGAAAGGGGCGCAGGTGCCGTCGGGTTCGATCTTGTAGTCGCCGGACGCGACCCAGACTTCGCCGCCGTATTCCAGCCGTACCTGAGCCGAGCCGAGCACATGGCCGGCGGGATGAAAACTTAAGGTGACACCGTGATGGGTCAGGCGCTGGCCGTAGTCGAGGGTTTGCAGGTTGATGTCCGCGCCCAGACGCGCGCGCAGAATCCCTTCGCCGGCGCTGGCAGCCAGGTAATGCTGGTTGCCGCCACGGGCATGATCGCCATGGGCATGGGTGATCACCGAGCGCTCGACGGGCCGCCACGGGTCAATGTAGAAATCCCCGGCGGGGCAGTAGAGGCCTTCGGGGCGGGCGATAACAAGGTCCATGGCGTTACCGGAATGGAGGGACTTGTTAGCTATGAGGTTGGCGCGAAGTCAGAAGTTCTATTGATTTTCTGAACTGTCGCATGATCGTTCCCACGCTCTGCGTGGGAATACAGCCCGTGACGCTCCGCGTTACTGGACGCGGAGCGTCCCTTGAGGCATTCCCACGCAGAGCGTGGGAACGATCATGGGGGGTTACTTGCCGGGGGTAAGCGTCAACCGCGTCTTGCCATACACCCGGTCAAAGTTCTGCGGCTGCATCGGCAAGCCGATGTACTGGCCCTTGAGCCACGGATCGATGCCGTTCAGGTAGTTCGGGCTCACCGGGTTCCCGGATTGCCCCGTCCCGTTCTGGCCCATCAGCGGCTCGCTCTGACCGAAATCGACTATGAAACGCATCGACGGCGCACGAGTGGTGTTGAAGTCCTGGCCCCAGGCAAATGCCGCCGTGTTCAGGGTGGTGTGGTCGCCGCCCGCCGCGATCGGACCGCGAACGGTCTGGCCGCTGGCATTCTTCCATTCGTAACGGTGCAGTTTGCCCCACTGCCAGGCCCGGCGGTCGCCGCCCAATTGGCTGTCGCCGGCGCTGATCGCTGCCGCCAGACTGCGGGCGAGGATCGCCGGTTTGTCTTCTTTTTGCGGGGTGCGGGCGTCGTCCCAGAATGGACTGTCTTCGCGGCCCAGCAAGTGATCGGCCTGGGCGGCGTAGGACAAGTCGCCGTTGGCGATAAACGCTTTCCACGCCGGGCTGCCTTGCGGGCCGAGCTCGTCGAGGAAAATCTGTTTCATGCTTTCCTGCAGGAACAGCTCGTAAATCGCCGCGTCGGCGGAAGTCGGGCTGAGCTTGCCGTCGAAGGCCATCAAGCGGGTATAGGCTTCGCGGGCCTTGCTGCGCTCGGCCTCCGGCAGCGCGTCGATCGCCTGTTTCAGCGGCTGCGACATGCCCGGTGCCTCGAACATTTTCTTCAGTTTGGCGGCGAAGGTGGTGGTCTGGTCGTACTGCATGGCGATCACGCTGCGACCGTCATGCTTGCCGCTGCCGGCCAGTTCGGCCAGGCGCTCGCCACGCTCCGGCGCCGCCCAGGAATTGGACAGTTGCATGCCGTAGCCGTGAGGAATGACCCGCTGGTTGGCGGTGCCGAGCCAGCCCTGGGCCGGATCCTGATCGTAGGGGTGCAGCATCGGGTCGGCGTAACCGTCCCAGTCGTAGCGACCTTCCCAGCCCGGCGACGGCAGCAGGCCTTCGCCTTCACGGCGGTTCGGGAAGCGCCCGGTAACTTGCCAGCCAATGTTGCTGGCGTCGGCAAACACCAGATTCAGCGCGATGGCGCGGATTTCCCGACTGGCGTCCGAGGCGCGCTCAACGTTCTGTGCACGGCTCAGATCGAAAAATGCATCGAGGGATTTGTCGTCGGTGAAGCTCGGCGTCTGCAAGGCCAAGCCAAAACCTGCGCCCTGAGCGGCAGCCTGGGTGCTGTTGAGCAGCGCGCCATGGCGGGTTTCGTACACCGCTTCGCGAATCGGCCGCTGGCCTTTGACGAAGTAGGTTTCGTTGCGCACGGCGACCGGTTGCCATTTGCCGTTGACCTCGTAGGACAACGTGCTGCCCTGACGACGGATTTTTTCCAGGAACAGGTCCTGGTTATCGCCGAGCACGCTGGTCAGGCTCCACGCCACCTTGCCGTTGAAACCGCCGAGCACCATCGGCAGACCGGCCACGGTCACGCCGGCGGCCTGGTATTTCGGTGCACGAATCTGCACGAAACTCCACAGCGACGGCGCGGCCAGCGGGCCATGGCTGTCGCTGGCCAGCAGGCTCTTCCCGCTGCGGCTGCGTTGCGGGGCGATGGCCCAGTTGTTCGACGACTGAGTGCCCAGCAGGTTGAGGGCGGCCAGTTGTTCAGTGGCGTTGCTCAACTCTGTGAGCCCCGGAATCTGCCCGTTGAGCTTGATGCCTTGCAGCTTGTCGGCTTCGGCCAGCGGCAGATTTTCGTCGGGAGCGGACGGGGTCAGCCACGCCAGTTTGTCGTTGGTCACAGTCTGCGCCAGCACCAGCGAAGCGATTTCTTCCGGCAGGTTGGCCGACTGGCTGAAGTTCAGCAGGCAGAAGATCAGCGCCGAATCTTCCGGTTTCCAGTATTCAGGCTTGTAGCCGCTGGAAGCCAGATCCCCCGGCAGTTTGTCGGCGTAGCGGAACAGGTAGGCGTTGACGCCCCGGGCATAGACCTCGAAGAAGCGCTTGAGCCGTGGCGACGAAGCCTTGTACAGCTCGCCGGCGCTTTTCTTCAGGTTGACGGCGCGCATGTAGCGGTCGGCCTCGAGCATCGACGAACCGGACATTTCCGCCAGACGGCCCTGGGCCAGCAGGCGCAGGGTGACCATCTGATTGATCCGGTCGCTGGCGTGCACATAACCGAGGGCGAATAACGCGTCGTGGAAGCTGTTGCTTTCGATCAGCGGCATGCCCATGGCATTGCGGCGTACCGAAACGTTCTGCGCCAGGCCCTTGAGCGGCTGCACACCGGAGGTCGGTGGGAGGGTGTCCTGGGCGTTCCAGGTCTGACAACCGGTCAGGCTCAGAACACCGGCCACTGCTGCGGCAACGCCGAACCGGGGAAGAAAATGTGAAAGGGCTGGCGAGGCCATGGCAAAGCTCCTGCGGGGGTGTAGAGGCTGGGGGCGCAATAAAGCCGCTACGTTAGTGAGCAGGAGGGGGCCGCGCAAGCGGGGCGAGCGGTTATTTCTTCCCGTTGATCGTTCCCGCGCACGGGAACGATCAGGCCGGGTGACTCAAGCCTTCGGCGGATTGATCTTCTGCACCAGCGCGTAGGCCTTCACGGTCGCCGGGCGATCCTTGATGTGGTTGAACCAGCGTTGCACGTTCGGGAAGTCTTCCAGGTTCTGGCTCTGCCACTTGTGGGAGACGATCCACGGGTAGATCGCCATGTCGGCGATGCTGTATTCGCTGCCGGCCACGAACTCGTTGTTGGCCAGTTGCTTGTCCAGCACCCCGTACAGGCGCGCGGTTTCATCGATGTAGCGCTTGATCGCGTAGGGGATTTTTTCCGGCGCGAACTGGCTGAAATGATGGTTCTGCCCGGCCATCGGCCCCAGCCCGCCCATTTGCCAGAACAACCATTGCAGCGCCACCTGGCGGCCACGCAGATCCTTGGGCAGGAACTTGCCGGTCTTTTCCGCGAGGTACAGCAGGATCGCCCCGGACTCGAACAGCGACAACGGCTCGCCGCCATCGGCCGGCTCATGATCGACGATCGCCGGGATGCGGTTGTTCGGTGCGATTTTCAGAAAGTGCGGCTGGAACTGCTCGCCCTGGCTGATATTGATCGGGTGCACGTCGTAGCGCAGGCCCGCTTCTTCGAGGAACAGGGAAATCTTGTGGCCGTTGGGCGTGGTCCAGTAATACAGGTCGATCATGGAAAGCTCCAAATCAGGAAAATGGCTTACGTGCGGACAGCAAACGCCGGCTTCAGGTTGTCCTGTGTGCGTTCGATAGCTTGCTTAGTCACAGGAGGTGATGCTCAAGTACGGGAAATTCAATGACCCCGCGTGAGAAAAATCGCCATGGAGCTCAAGGCCAACGCTGCACTGATCATCATCGACCAGCAAAAAGGCATTCTGGAACCGCGTCTGGGGCGGCGGAACAATCCGTCGGCCGAGGAGCGGATTCTTGATTTGCTGGGCTTCTGGCGACGCAGCGGGCGGCCGGTGATCCATGTGCAGCACCTGTCGCGCTCGCCGGATTCGGTGTTCTGGCCCGAGCAGTCAGGGGTGGATTTTCAGGAAAGGTTTTTGCCGCAGGACGGCGAGTGGCTGATCCAGAAGCAGGTACCGGATGCGTTTTGTGCCACAGGGCTTGAGGCGAAGTTGCGTGAGTCGGCGATCGGGCAGTTGATCATTGTCGGCGTGGCGACGAACAACTCGGTGGAATCCACGGCACGCACGGCGGGCAATCTGGGGTTTGACGCGTGGGTGGCGGAGGATGCGTGCTTTACCTTCGACAAGGCCGACTATTTCGGCACCTTGCGTTCAGCTGAAGAGGTGCATGCGATGTCGCTGGGGAATTTGCACGGGGAGTATGCGACGGTGGTCGGCACCGGGCACATTCTGGCGGCAGGCTGAAAAGCTTCCGGTGAATGGGCCGGTGCCTTCGCGAGCAAGCCCGCTCCCACATTCGACCGTATTCCTTCTGACGGAATGCAGGCAAAGGTGGGAGCGGGCTTGCTCGCGAAGGCGGTGTCTCAGGCGAAGATGCTCTCCGCCCAAGGCATCAAGCGCCGTGGCACTTCTTGAATTTCTTGCCGTTGCCGCATGGGCAAGGGTCGTTGCGGCCAACGTCTTTCAGGGCGTTGCGCACCGGTTCCTGGTGGGCGTGGCCGCAGTTCGGGCCGTGGACATGGCCATGGTCGTGATCATGGTGGTGATGGTCATGATCGTGGTTGCAGTCTGGGCCATGGACATGAGGTTGCTGGGTCATCGGGGTCACTCCGTAATCAAATCGGCGGGGATTATCACGCCATTGCGCGCCAGGTGCACGTAGTGAGCGATGAATAAACCGGTTTCCATCTCGCCCTCCAGTCGATAGGGAATCTGCTGGTGCGGGTTTTTCAGCATTTTCACCACCTCTTTCACCTTCGGCCACAGGTTGGTACGGATCGGCACCTTGTAAAACGCGCTGCTTTTGGGGTTCACCGTGATCCAGTGCTCGTGCTCGCCTTCGGCCAGCAGCATGTCGGCCAGGTGTATGCGGTATTCCAGGCCGCGCACGGTCAGGTCGCTGTCATTGGGGTTGTCGATGCGAAAGTGCAGGATGAATTTCTGTTCCAGCAATTTGGCGCGCACGACTTCGACTTTCACCAGGTGCACGGCGGGGTCGAGGGAATCGTCGCTGAACCATGACGCGCAGCCGCCGAGCCCCAGAAACACGAGCAGTGAGAAGACCTGAAATGCGCGCCAATGACCGAGCATGGTTTAACTCCCTTTGCTGCCCAGTCTAGCTTCAGCTGCCGAAATACCCCGCACAGCATTTCTTGAACTTCTGGCCGCTGGCGCACGGGCAGGCGTCGTTGCGGCCCAGCTTCAGTTGCACGGTCGGGTCGATGAAGTACCAGCGTCCGCTGTTCTGCACGAACGACGAGCGCTCGCGGTGGCTGTGCTCGCCCTGACCGTCATGCCAGCGCGCGGTGAAGGTGACGAACGCGTGTTCCGGCTGGCCGCCGAGTACTTCCGAACTTTCCACGTCCAGGCCAAGCCAGGTGCTCTGGGCGCTCCAGTTGCTGATCGACTGGCGATCCAGCCCCGCCTGCTGGGCGGGCAGGGTGGTCGCCACCAGATAATCGATCAGGCCCAGCACGTAGGCGCTGTAGCGCGAGCGCATCAGGGCTTCGGCGCACGGGGCCGGGTGGCCGGCGTGATAGTGACCGCAGCAGGCATCCAGCAGGTTGCCGCTGCCGCAAGGGCAAATGGCTGTACTCATTGCATTACCACCAGTATTTCCCGAAGTTTTCCGGATTGGCCCAGAATCGCGAGTTGAGCCAGTCGGGGACTTGTTTGTAGTCAAGCAGATCGTAGGTGAACAGGGTCAATACCTGCTCATCCCGGGCGAAGCGTTCGCTGGCTTGCAGGGCCAGGGAATAAAAATCGGTTTCCTGCCAGCCGCTGGCCGGCAGGTCTGCCAGCACGGCGATGCGGCTGGCGTTGAGGTTGCGGATCCCGCCCAACAGATTCAGGCCGTCGCGCTTGGGCAAATGTTCCAGGCAGTCGACTACCAGCGCCAGGTCGAAACGGCGGGCCGCCAGTTCCGCCGGCAACGCACCGGGGGCGGCGTGCGCGACGCAGGTGTCCGGGTGCGCTTCCTTAAAGGCAGCCAGCGCCGGGAACTCGCTGGCGCCGATCAGCAGCAGACGTGCCGGAGCGTAGCGGTCGAGCAGGGCGGCCAATGCCTGCTGCGGCGTGCGGGAAGAAATGGCGACGTTCATCGAAGCTCCTCAATCAGAGCGCCAAGACTAGCCTGCCCGGACGCCAAGGCCTAGATCTCTGTTCTGCAGGTTTGCGGCAAATTCGTCGAAGTCCCGTGAACAGGCGCACAAACAGCAATGGCCTATTGCTGGCGGAGATTAAAACTCCGGTCTTTACTCCCTGAATCGGTTCTAAGCCGATCCCTCAGGAGAAAACTAGATGAGCATAGTTCGGACAGCATTACCCTTGGTTCTGCTAACCAGTGTGTTGACTGGTTGCGCAGGTTTGCAGAAAACCGACTGGCCGACCTGTGCGGCAGTCGGTGGTGTCGTCGGTGCGGGTCTCGGTGCGACCGAAAGCTCCGCATGGGCGGGGTATGGCGCGTTACTCGTCGGCGGTACGGCAGCAGCCTATTGCTGGGTTCACGGTGATGGCGATGAAGACGGCGATGGTGTGCCGGACAGTCGCGACAAGTGCCCGGGCACGCCTAAAGGCGTACAGGTCGATGCCGACGGCTGCCCTCCACCAGCCCCTGCACCAGTGGTCGAAGAAGCTGTAGTGGTCAAGGAAGAAACCATTGTCATCCGCGATGTTCACTTCCAGTTCGACAAGGCCACGTTGACCCCGGCCGACAAACTGGTCCTGGATAAGGTCGCTTCGCGCCTGAAACAGGAATCCAGCACCGCGCAACTGACCGTGACCGGCCACACCGACAGCGTCGGCAGTGATGCCTACAACCAGAAACTGTCGGATCGCCGCGCGCACTCGGTGGTCAAGTACCTGGTCGAGAGCGGTGTACCGCAAAGCAGCTTCGTGTCGGTGACCGGTGCCGGTGAAAGCCAGCCGGTGGCAGACAACAAAACTGCTGACGGTCGTGCGCTGAACCGTCGTACCGAAATCAAAATCAACCGCTAGCCCCCTCGCATCCGCGGCTTGTGCAGTCGCGGATGCGGGTCTTTACTCCTGTGTAACCGGTATGGGCCGGTGACACAGGAGCTTTAACGATGAGTGTTCTTACAAGGTCCGTCTTGCCGGTTCTGCTGCTGGGCAGCCTGTTGACCGGTTGCGCCACCCACAGCGATGGCACCGCTCCCCTCAATCAACGTACCTGGCCGATCTGCAGCCTTATTGGCGGACTGGTCGGCGGCGGTCTCGGCGCGCTCGAAAGTGGCGGCTGGGCCGGCGGTGGCGCTGCGCTGGGGATCCTCACCGGCGGATTGATCTGCTATGCCCAGGATGGCGATGAAGACGACGACGGCGTGTTCGATCGCCGCGACCGTTGCCCCGATACCCCGGCCAATACCCCGGTCGACCACCGCGGCTGTCCGCTGCCGCAATACCCGGTTACCGAGAAACCCGCCGAACCGGCCCCGCAAACTGAAGTCATCACCCTTAACGATGCCGGCAACGTGCTGTTCGATTTCGACAAGTCCGATCTGAAACCGGCCGCGAAAAGCCAGCTGGACATATTGATGGACAAACTGCGCAATGCCGATGTAGTGAGCATCAAGGTCATTGGCCACACCGACAGCAAGGGTTCGGATGCCTACAACCAGGCACTTTCGGAACGTCGCGCCAGCAGCGTGGCGGAGTATTTGCTGAGCCAGGGCCTGGCACCGAACAAACTCACCAGTGAAGGGCGCGGCGAGAGTGAACCGGTCGCCGATAACAACACGGACGAGGGGCGTGCGCAGAACCGTCGGGTGGAACTGCACATCAATCGTTAGGATGAGTCTGTAGTCCGCAGGCTAGAGCTGTCGTTCGATGAACGTCATCGAACCGGCAGCCATCCGGCGGCGGTCCGGTTTTTTTCATTTTCCCCTCTGGCTTATCCCCTGCAGAAGCCGTTACTGTGCGCCCAAAGAATAATTCGCAACACGGGGGAGCGTATGAAGGTGTTCTGTGGGCTGGGGCGATTGTTGACCCTGCTGTTCTGCTGCGTGGTGCTGGCCAATCAGCTGGTGCCGTTTGTTCATCCGCTGCACCTGCTGGTCAATCTGGCCGGCGGTCTGCTGCTGTCGATCCACGTGCTCGAAGTGCTGCTGTGCAACCGCAGCCTCAAGGGCCGTCCGCACCCTTGGCGTGATCGTGGCCGCATCCTGTTGTTCGGCGTATTCCACCTGCAAACCATCCCGGCCCCGGCCGCTCCGGAGGCTTCCCATGCGTAATCTCTGCCTGCTTGCTGCATTCATCAGTCCCCTGGCCTGCGCCCAGGTGGTCAGCGTCGAAACCAACTCGCTGATGCGTCTGCCGAACACCGCCAGCACTCTGCAGCTGGAAAAACTGGTGGTCGCCGATTACGGCACTCTGCTGATTCCTTCGAACGTGACCGAGCTGAGTGTCGGCGAATTGCAACTGGGCCATGAAGCGCGCATCGCCATCGTGCCGAGCGAACAGGCGCTGGATATGAAAGTCATCCGCGCTCAACTTGCCGAAGGCAGCCAGATCACCGCCCGTGGTGCACCGGGCACCTACGAAAAAGCCGCCCGCGCCGGGCGCAATCTGAATCTGCAATTCAAGGCGTTGAATGCGCCGAAGCTGGTGGTCGATGCCCGTGGCGGCACCGGTGCACCGGGTTTTGTCGGGCTCGATGGCGCCAACGGTCAGGAGCCGGGTTGCACCTGGGGCCAGGCGGGACACGGTTTTGATGGCAGCAACGGCAGCGATGGCCAGCCGGGTGCACCGGGCGCGCTGGTGCGTCTTGAAGTGCCGCGCGAGTTTCCGGCCGAGCTGATCAAAGTTGAAGTTGCCGGCGGTGCCGGTGGCCCGGCCGGTCCTGGCGGCAAGCCGGGGGCGGGTGGCAAGTCCAAGGGCTGCCTGGTCTATCGCGCCGACGGCGGCAAGAGCGGCAAGCCGGGGGCTGACGGGCAGCCGGGGCCTGCGGGGGCGGCGGGGTCTGTCACCGTACAGCGCTTGTAATCGATTGCACCTACCCTCTACGTTGATCGTTCCCACGCTCCGCGTGGGAACGCCTCAAGGGACGCTCCGCGTCCAGTGACGCGGAGCGTCACGGGCTGCATTCCCACGCAGAGCGTGGGAACGATCAGGTATCAGTCAGGGGTGCGCTCGTCAGAACGAGGGCCGCGCAGCAGCCACCGTCACCAGCACCACCCCGACCAGCAGATTGAACCCTACCACCTTGCGAATCCGCCCCAGCACTGCCGCACCGGCCGGCCAGTCCTTCGCCTGCACCGCCGTGCGCAATTCCGGCAGCATCAACGCCTGAATCCGGATGAACAGCGCGGTCATCACCACGTACAACCCCATCATCACCTGCACATAACGCGGCGCGTTATCGAAGGCGATGTGTTGCAGATGCAACATGCCCACCCCGGTGACCGGCAGCAGAATCACCGCGCCCCACACCCAGCGGAAAAAACCTTGAAACACTTCCACCCACAGGGTCAGTCGGCCGGGGCCGTCCAGAGCCTTCATGGCCGCAGGGCGCAGCACCATCCAGGCGAAAAACATGCCGCCGACCCACACCAGCGCGGCCAGTACATGGATGGGGTAAACGAGGCTAAAAGGTGTCATTGGGGTACTCCGATCTGCGCAGGATTGATTAGCGGGGTATGATAGCGGCCGATCCGAACCACTGAAAATTTATCCAGCGTTTTTTGCGCCCGACACTCAATGATCAGCACTGAACTCAAAACCACGATCCAGGGCGCCTACTCGCGTTTTCTAGAGGCCAAGAGCCTCAAACCGCGTTACGGCCAGCGCCTGATGATCGCTGAAGTCGCCAAAGTCCTCGGGGATATCGACACCGACGACGAAGGCCGGCGCAGTGGCGACCCCGCGATTGTCGCGGTGGAAGCCGGCACCGGTACCGGCAAGACCGTGGCCTACAGCCTGGCGGCGATCCCGACGGCGAAACTGGCCGGCAAGAGGCTGGTGATCGCCACCGCCACCGTCGCCCTGCAAGAGCAGATCGTCTACAAGGACTTGCCCGACCTGATGCGCAACAGCGGGCTGCACTTCAGCTTCGCCCTGGCCAAGGGCCGTGGCCGCTACATGTGCCTGTCCAAGCTCGACATGCTGTTGCAGGAAGGCCACGCGCAGACTGCCACCGCGCAGCTGTTCGAAGAAGAAGGCTTCAAGATCGAGGTCGATGAGGCCAGCCAGAAGCTGTTCACCAGCATGATCGAGAAGCTCGCCGGCAATAAATGGGACGGCGACCGCGACAGCTGGCCCAACGCGCTGGAAGACGCCGACTGGGCGCGCCTGACCACCGATCACAGCCAGTGCACCAACCGTCATTGCCCGAACTTCGGCCAGTGCGCCTTCTACAAGGCCCGCGAAGGCATGGGCAAGGTCGACGTGATCGTCACCAACCACGACATGGTGCTGGCCGACCTGGCGCTGGGCGGCGGGGCAGTCTTGCCCGATCCGCGCGACACCATTTATGTGTTCGACGAAGGCCACCACCTGCCGGACAAGGCCATCGGCCACTTCGCCCATTACACACGTCTGCGTTCCACCGCCGACTGGCTGGAAACCACCGCCAAGAACCTCACCAAACTGCTGGCCCAGCACCCGCTGCCGGGCGACCTCGGCAAGCTGATCGAGCAGGTGCCGGAGCTGGCGCGGGAGATCAAGACCCAGCAGCAATTCATGTTCACTGCCTGCGAACAGATTGCTGATTTCAAGCCCGGTGAAGACGTCGAAGGCCGCGAGCGTCCGCGTCATCGCTTCATCGGCGGGGTGATTCCGGAACACATGCGCGAGATGGGCATCGAGCTGAAAAAAGGCTTCGCCCGCCTCAACGACCTGTTCACCCGTCTGACGGATCTGCTCAAGGAAGGCATGGACGGCGAGGTCAACATCGGCATCGCCAGCAATCAGGCCGAAGAATGGTATCCACTGTTCGGCAGCCTGTTGTCCCGTGCTTCCGGCAACTGGGAGCTGTGGACCGCGTTCACCGCCGAAGACCCGGAAGACAACCCGCCGATGGCCCGCTGGCTGACCCTGGCCGAAAGCGGTTCGCTGTTCGATATCGAGGTCAACGCCAGCCCGATCCTCGCCGCCGAAACCCTGCGCCGCAGCCTGTGGAACGTGGCCTATGGCTGTCTGGTGACTTCGGCGACATTGACCGCGCTCGGCACGTTCGACCGTTTCCGCATGCGCGCCGGTCTGCCGAAAAAAGCCGTCACTGCCGTGGTGCCGAGCCCGTTCCATCACGCCGATGCCGGCGTGTTGCGGGTGCCGGACCTGAAGGCCGATCCGCGCGATGCCGCCGCCCACACCGCCGCGATCATCCGTGATCTGCCGGAGCTGGTCGAAGGCTCTCGCGGCAGTCTGGTGCTGTTCTCGTCGCGCAAACAGATGCAGGACGTGTTCGACGGCCTCGACCGCGACTGGCGCAAGCAAGTGTTCATTCAAGGCAACCTGTCGAAACAGGAAACCCTGAACAAGCACAAGGCGCGGGTCGATGGCGGTGATTCCAGCGTGCTGTTCGGCCTCGCCAGTTTCGCCGAGGGCGTGGACTTGCCCGGCGCCTACTGCGAACACGTGGTGATCGCCAAGATCCCGTTCTCGGTGCCGGACGATCCGGTCGAAGCCGCGCTGTCGGAATGGATCGAAGCCCGGGGCGGCAATCCGTTCATGGAAATCTCGGTGCCCGATGCCTCGCTGAAGCTGGTTCAGGCGTGCGGCCGTCTGCTGCGCACCGAAGAAGACCGCGGCACTATCACCTTGCTGGATCGGCGGCTGGTCACCCAGCGCTACGGCAAGGCGATCCTCAATGCGTTGCCTCCTTTCCGTCGTGAAATATCCTGAGACATCGGTGGGCAGTTTTGCCCGCCGCGCTGTCTATCTCTCTGTCACTGCTTTTCCATTGGCCCTTGCGGGTCGTTAGGGAGAATTCCGTTCTCATGATTCGTCGTTCGTTGCCTGCCATTTTTGCCCTGGTTTTCGCTGGCCCCTTGTTGGCGGCACCTGCCGGCCAGCAGACCCTGTTCAACTTTGTCCGCCCCGCCGACGTGGTGAAAGTGGCGACCGAAAACGCCGACCTGCCGCAAGCCAACGCCGAGCAGACCCCCGAAGGCGAAGTGCTGCGCCGGGTGACGTTCAACCCGACGGCGCGCCCGACCTTGCGCCTGAGCCCGCAGACCGGTGCCTGGGACTGGTCGCAGTCCGGCATGATGAGCCTGCGCATCCAGAGTGCGATGAACTGGGCGGTGACCGTCTACGTGCAAATCCAGAGCAACGACGGCAAGACTCTGGTCAGCCGCGTCGATCTGCCGGCCGGCCCGGCGCAGACCTTGCTCGTGCCGTTGACCGCGACCTCGCCACTCAGCCAGGGCATGAAAGCCGGGCCGGTTATGCCGATGACGATCGACGGGCAGCGCATTCTGCTGGCGAGCAGCAGCGGTGAGCTGGATCGCAGCCAGGTGGTATCGGTCAGCCTGTCGATGGACCAGCCGAAAGCCGCGCAAAGTCTGCTGCTTGAGCGCTTTGGCGTGCAGGACGAAGGCGAGGTGATCAAATCCGCCTACGGCAATCTGGTGGATGCCTATGGCCAGTCGACTCGCGGCAGGTGGCCGGAGAAAGTCGCCAATGACGAACAACTGAAAAGCGCCGCCGCCAAAGAACAGCAACAACTGAACACCTGGCTGGCCGAGCGCGAAAAGTCGTCGCTGGACAAGTTCGGTGGCTGGAGCAAAGGCCCGGCGTTCAAGGCCAGCGGTTTCTTCCGCACCGAAAAGCGTGACGGCCGCTGGTATCTGGTGACGCCCGAGGGCCATCCGTTCTATTCCCTGGGCGTGAACACCGTCAGCCCGGAGGTCAACCAGACCTACGTGGCCGGCCGCGAGTACATGTTCGAATTCCTGCCAAAACCGGGAGAGCCGCTGGCCAGCCATTTCGGCGAAGGCGACAACCGTGGCGGCAACGGTGTCGATCAGGGTCGTGGCTACAACTTCGGTCGCTGGTACGACTTCTACGGCGCCAACCTTCAGCGTCTGTATGGCGAGCCATGCACCCAGGACAGCGGCAACAAGGCCGGAGTCGCCGAAGCCGCCAAGGCCGGGGCCGTAGAAGAAGCCGCGACCAACGCCAGTGCACCGGTCGCCGCCTCCGAACAGCCGAAAGCCGGGGTCGCCGAGTCGGCAGCCACCAGCGGGCAAAGCGTTGCGACGCCGTGCACGAACACGGTCGACGAGCAAAAGTGGGCCAGCCACACCCTTGATCGCCTGCAAGCCTGGGGCTTCAACACGGTCGGTAACTGGAGCGCCCCCGTCCTCGGTAACGCCGAGCGCATGCCGTACACCTTGCCGCTGTCGATCGTCGGCGATTACGCCAGCATCAGCACCGGCACCGATTGGTGGGGCGGCATGCCTGACCCGTTCGATCCGCGCTTCGCCATGGCCACCGAGCGCGCCGTGGCGATTGCCGCCCGCGATCATCGCGATGATCCGTGGCTGATCGGCTACTTCGCCGACAACGAGCTGGCCTGGGCTGGCCCTGGTGATGATCCGAAATCCCGTTACGCGCTGGCCTACGGCACCTTGAAAATGACCACCGACGTTCCGGCCAAACGTGCGTTCCTCAAGCAGTTGCGCGACAAGTACCGCAATCAGGCGGGGCTGTCGAAGGCCTGGGGCATTGATCTGCCGGCGTGGGAATTGATGGAAGACCCGGGTTTCGAAGCACCGCTGCCGAATCCTGAGCATCCGGAAATCGAGGCCGACTTCAAATACTTCCAGAAGGTCTTCGCCGACACGTACTTCAAGACCATTTCCGACTCGCTGAAATGGCACGCGCCGAACCAGTTGCTGCTCGGTGGCCGTTTTGCCACCAGCACCCCGGAAGCGGTGGCCTCCTGCGCCCAGTATTGCGACGTGCTGAGCTTCAACATGTACACCCTGCAACCGCAGGACGGCTATGACTTCGCCGCGCTGCGCAGCCTCGACAAACCGGTGCTGATCACCGAGTTCAACTTCGGCTCCTCCGACCGTGGCCCGTTCTGGGGCGGCGTGACCCCGTTGAGCAAGGAAGAAGACCGCGGCCCGGCCTACGCCAACTTCCTCAAACAGGCGCTGAGCGAGCCGTCGATTGTCGGCGTGCACTGGTTCCAGTATCTGGACCAACCGGTGACCGGGCGCCTGCTCGATGGCGAGAACGGGCACTTTGGTCTGGTCGGTGTCACCGATCTGCCGTTCCAGGGTTTTGTCGAAGCCGTGCGCAAGAGCAACCTGGCGACCGTCGATCAGTTGAGCAAAGAGGCGCAGAAAGCGGCTGCCGCAGCGGACAAGACCGGCCACGAAGCCGAAGGCGGCCGCAAGGCAGACGCCGGCAAAGGCCCGGGACAGGGGGCTGGCCACACAGGCGGGCATTCCGGCAACGGTCACTGATCGATACGAAACCTGAAGACCGCCCGGCCCGCAGCGGTTCCCAAAAGCCTCTCGGGCTGGAACAATGCGGGCCACTTTGTAGAGCGTTTTCGCGGGGGAGTTGCGGGTGCAGATTCAGGGCCATTACGAGCTTCAATTCGAAGCGGTGCGCGAAGCCTTCGCCGCACTGTTCGACGATCCCCAGGAACGCGGCGCCGCGTTGTGCATTCGGGTCGGCGGCGAAACCGTCCTCGACCTCTGGTCCGGCACCGCCGACAAGGACGGCGCCGAGGCCTGGCACAGCGACACCATCGCCAACCTGTTCTCCTGCACCAAGACCTTCACCGCCGTCACCGCGCTGCAACTGGTTGCCGAAGGCAAGTTGCAGCTCGATGCGCCGGTCGCCCGTTACTGGCCGGAATTCGCAGCTGCCGGCAAGGAATCCGTCACCCTGCGCCAACTGCTTTGCCATCAGGCCGGTCTCCCGGCCCTGCGCGAATTGCTGGCGCCTGAGGCGCTGTATGACTGGCAGACCATGGTCGACGCTCTCGCCGCCGAAGCGCCGTGGTGGACGCCTGGCACTGGTCACGGTTATGCCGCGATCACCTACGGCTGGCTGATCGGCGAATTGCTGCGGCGCGCCGACGGTCGCGGGCCGGGGGAATCGATTGTGGCGCGGGTCGCCAAACCGCTGGGGCTGGATTTCCATGTCGGTTTGGCCGACGAGGAGTTCCATCGTGTTGCGCACATCGCCCGGGGCAAGGGCAATACTGGCGACGCCGCTGCCCAGCGCCTGCTGCAAGTGACCATGCGCGAACCGACGGCCATGACCACCCGGGCCTTCACCAATCCGCCGTCGGTGCTCACCAGCACCAACAAACCGGAATGGCGCCGTATGCAGCAACCGGCGGCCAACGGCCACGGCAATGCACGCAGCCTGGCCGGGTTCTACGCCGGTCTGCTCGACGGCAGCCTGCTGGAAAGCGAAATGCTCGACGAACTGACCCGTGAACACAGCCTCGGCGAGGACAAAACCTTGCTGACCCGCACCCGTTTCGGTCTCGGTTGCATGCTCGATCAACCCGACGTGCCGAACGCCACCTACGGCCTCGGCCCGCGTGCATTCGGCCATCCGGGTGCAGGCGGTTCCATCGGTTTTGCTGATCCGGAGCACGATGTGGCCTTCGGATTTGTGACAAATACACTGGGGCCGTACGTCTTGATGGATCCGCGCGCGCAGAAGCTGGCGCGGGTACTTGCCACTTGTCTGTAAAGCGTCGTCCGAGGTTCCAGGGCCGGAACCTCATGGCGAATTTCGTTTCAAAGCGTCTGTTTATCCGGGCGAAAGTCCTCTGATTGTTCACTACTTCTTTTTGTGGGTTTCCAATGTCGTCCAAACAAACTCTCGCCCTGGCCCTGTGTTTCGCAATCACCGGTTGTGCACAGACTCCGAAGAACGACGCCGATGGCGGCAGCTGGTGGCCGTTCGGTTCTTCCGACAAAGTCGCAGCCAAGGAGCCGGCTCCGGCGCCTGCGCCGTTGAAACCGGCCGCCACCGCGCCTGTGGCCAAGGCCGAGAGCAGCAGCCCGTGGTACTGGCCGTTTGGCTCGGACGACTCGGCGGCCAAGGCTGAAGTGAAAGCTGAAGCCAAACCCGAAGCCAAGCCGGTCGAAGTTGCCAAGGCCGAGGCCGACAAGGGTGGCAAATGGTGGTGGCCGTTCGGCGGCAAGGAGCAGGACACGGCCAAGGTCGTACCGATGCCTGATCCGAAAGTGACTCAGGCCTGGCTGGATGACTACGAGCCGCGCCTGCGCACCGCGATCAAGGACAGCAACCTGCAACTCGAGCGCCGTGAAAACGTACTGGTCGTGACCGCGCCGGTGGAAGGCTCGTTCAACCCGGATCGTCCGGCGATGCTGCTGCCAGTGACCCTCGGCCCGTTCACCCGCGTTGCGAAAATCCTCGAAGCCGACCCGAAAACCGCCGTGCTGGTGCTCGGTCACAGTGACACCACCGGTGCCGCTCCGGCCAACGTCAAGTTGAGCCAGGAACGCGCCCAGGCTGTGGCGGCAATCTTCCGCCTCAGCGGTCTGCAGCGTGATCGCCTGATGCTGCGCGGCATGGGTTCCGAAGCGCCGCGTGCCGCCAACGACAGCGCTGAAGGCCGTGCCCTGAACCGCCGTGTCGAACTGCTGGTGACCCCGCAGAACACCATGGTCGCGCTGCTGAGCAAATACAACATGCCAGCACCGAAGCCAGTGACCATGGTTGCTGCCCAGGACGTCAAGCCTGCCGCCAAACCGGTGACCCCGGCGCCGGCAGCTAAGAAAGCCGCTGTACCGGCCACCAAAAAGGCTCCAGCCAAGAAAGCTGCTGCCAAGGCTCCAGCGAAGAAGGCCCCGGCCAAGGCTCCGGCGAAAAAGACCGCGCCCGCCAAAGCTGCCGCAACCGACAAGAAAGTCGCTGCGACCGATACCACCAAAAAGTGATCCGCTAACGAAAAGGAATGCGCCGTGACCCAGTCTCTGGCAGATATGCGTCGTGATTACACCCGGGACGGCCTGACCGAGGCGCAAGCCCCGGCCGAGCCCTTTGCGTTGTTTCACCAGTGGTTTGCCGAAGCGGTGAAAACCGAACAGGCGCCGGTGGAAGCCAACGCCATGACCCTGGCCACGGTGGATGCGGACGGCCGTCCGCATTGCCGCATTCTGCTGCTCAAGGGGCTGGACGAGCAGGGCTTCACCTTCTTCACCAACTACGAAAGCGCCAAGGGCCAGCATCTGGCGGCGAACCCGTTTGCTGCCATGACGTTCTTCTGGCCGACCCTGGAGCGCCAGGTGCGTATCGAGGGGCGGGTGGTGAAGGTCTCGCCTGAAGAATCCGACGCTTACTATCAGGTGCGACCGCTGGGCAGCCGACTCGGCGCCTGGGCCTCACCGCAGAGCCGGGTGATCAACGGCCGGGGTGAACTGGAAGATTTGCTCAAGGCGACCGAGCAACGCTTCACCGACACCCAGCCTCACTGCCCGGAACACTGGGGTGGCTATCGCTTGCTCCCTGAGCGCATCGAGTTCTGGCAGGGTCGCGCGAGCCGTCTGCACGATCGCCTCAACTACCGTGTGCAGGGCGCCAACTGGATTCTTGAACGTCTGGCACCTTGAGCAGTCTACCGAGCGGGATAGTCTGCCGCAGCGGCTTGGAGCCACTTCGGCAGGTCCCGGCGCTTGATCTTCTGCGCCTGAGCCTGCTCCAGCCGTTCGAGCATGAACGCGCGTTTGCCTTCATCCTTGCCGGCCAGTGACAATGCCAGATCGCGATCCATCCAGCGTTTGATCCGCACATACAGCCACCAGTGGAAGTACAGACCGGCGGCGGTGGTGATGACAATGATGAAGTAATCCATGGAAATCCTTGGGTCGGCGGCGCAGGAAACGGATTTTGGCGCTACTGTTGGGTGAGTTCGCGGGTGCCTGTACCGGGCCTGAATGAAAGCAACTTTATCCGGGCGACGCCGTGACAGGCGTCAAGCTGCGGAGTTTAATGAATACCTGTCCTTTGGAGTTGATGCTATGCGTAAGTCTGTTCTGCTGGTTGCTTCCTTTTCCACGATGGCGATGTTGCTGACCGGCTGCCAGTCGAGCCTGACCGGTGACTCCTACTCCCGTGACGAAGCGCGTCGCGTGCAGACGATTCGCATGGGCACCATCGAATCCCTGCGTCCGGTGAAAATCGAAGGCACCAAAACCCCGATTGGTGGTGCAGCCGGTGCAGTGGTTGGCGGTGTTGGCGGCAGTGCCATCGGCGGCGGCAAAGGCAGCATCGTTGCAGCCGTTATCGGTGCCGTGGCCGGCGGCCTGATCGGTTCGGCCACTGAAGAAGGCCTGACCCGCACTCAAGGTGTTGAAATCACCGTGCGCGAAGACGACGGCAGCATGCGCGCCTACGTGCAGCAGGTTCAGGAGAATGAAGTGTTCCGCGTGGGTGAGCGGGTGCGGATTTCGACTGTTGGCGGAACCAGCCGCGTTTCGCACTAAGCGCGAACAAGCGGTAAAAGAAAACCCCGATCAGGTGACTGGTCGGGGTTTTTTGTTGGTTTGCGGCATTAACGAAGCAGGAAAATCGTGGCTGCAGGACGCGTCTCTAAAGACGTGGGGATTGTTCTCTACAGTGATCCACGGAGTATCAGGAAGGCAGCGCGCTGTTCTTTCTGCTCGCCGCCAATGTCACTGCATAACCGATCAATGCCGCGAACACCGACCCGGTGAGAATGCCCATCCGGTCCATCCCGGCGTATTCACTGGCGCCCGGCACGAAGGCGAGGGAGCCGACAAACAGGCTCATGGTGAAGCCGATCCCGCAGAGGATCGCCACGCCCAGCACCTGGCCCCAATTGGCGCCCTGGGGCAGGGCGGCGATGCCGGTTTTGACGGCGAGCCAGGTCAGGCCGAACACGCCGATGGTCTTGCCCAGCAGCAGGCCGACGGCGATGCCCATCGGCACGTGGTGGGTGAAGCTTTCGGCGGTCACGCCGGTCAGCGACAGGCCGGCGTTGGCGAAGGCGAACAGCGGCAGGATGCCGTAGGCCACCCACGGGTGCAGCGTGTGTTCGAGGGTCAGCAGCGGCGAAGGTTCGGCATTCTTGGTGCGCAGCGGGATGCAGAACGCCAGGGTCACGCCGGCCAGCGTCGCGTGGACACCGCTCTTGAGTACGCAGACCCAGAGGATCAAACCAATGATCATGTACGGCCCGAGCTTGACCACGCCGAGCCGGTTCATCGCCACCAGCGCCGCGATGCACGCCGCCGCCAGGCCCAGCGACAGGGTCGACAGTTCGCCGGAGTAGAAGATCGCGATGATCACGATGGCGCCGAGGTCATCGATGATCGCCAGGGTCATCAGGAACAGCTTCAGCGACACCGGCACGCGCTTGCCGAGCAAGGCCAGCACGCCGAGGGCGAAGGCGATGTCGGTGGCGGTCGGAATCGCCCAGCCGTCGAGGGCGCCCGGGTTGTCGCGGTTGAGGAACCAGTAGATCAGCGCCGGCACCAGCATGCCGCCGATGGCCGCCGCGCCGGGAAGGACGATCTGCGACGGTTTCGACAACTGGCCGTCGAGGACTTCGCGCTTCACTTCCAGGCCGATCAGCAGGAAAAACAGCGCCATTAGGCCGTCGTTGATCCACAGCAGCAGGGGCTTGGCGATCTTCAACGCGCCGATCTGCGCCACCACCGGGGTGTCGAGCAGGCCGGTGTACAACCACGACAGCGGCGAGTTGTTGATGATTAGAGCCAGGATGGCCGCGGCGATCAGTAACAGACCGCTGGCAGCTTCCAACTGAAAGAAACGCGTGAAAGTGCTACGCAGAGGCAAGGTCGCTCTCCATCGATAAAGTCAAAAGGTGGCACACCCTAACCCGTACCGTTAGTTGTTAAAACAAAAGTTATATTCTTTTTTGTTATATGCGGTTACAGAGCGCCAGGCCGACATGCAGCAGAGCCTAGCAGTTGCCCGAGGGATTGAAGCTCAGCTGTATCTGTCGGTGTCGTGGGATTTTTCCTAAGCTTGGGGGCTGAGCCTGTGAAGGCACTTCTGCCCGATTCAACGAGAACGACAGCCATGAGCGACAACCGACAGTGGGCCCGCGAAGCCATCCGGATCATCGAAGCGGACTTCCAGCGCAGCGCCGACACCCACCTGATCCCCTTGCCGCTGCCGGGGTTCCCGGGCATCGAGTTGTACTTCAAGGACGAGTCCAGCCACCCGACCGGCAGCCTCAAGCATCGGCTGGCCCGCTCGCTGTTTCTCTATGCCTTGTGTAACGGCTGGCTTAAACCCGGCGCGCCGGTGATCGAGGCGTCCAGCGGTTCGACGGCGATTTCCGAGGCGTATTTCGCGCGGATGCTCGGCCTGCCATTCATTGCGGTGATGCCGGCGACCACCTCCAAGGAAAAAATTGCGCAGATCGCGTTCTACGGAGGCCAGAGTCATCTGGTGGACGATCCGACCCAGATCTACGCCGAATCGGAACGCCTGGCCCGCGAGCACGACGGTCACTTCATCGACCAGTTCACCTACGCCGAACGCGCCACTGACTGGCGGGCGAACAACAATATCGCCGAGTCGATCTTCCAGCAGATGCGTTACGAACAGCACCCGTGCCCGGCCTGGCTGATTTCCAGTCCCGGCACCGGCGGCACCACCGCGACCCTCGGGCGTTACGTGCGTTATCGCCAGCACTGCACCCGCGTGCTGTGCGCCGATGCCGAGCGTTCGGTGTTCTTCGACTTCTACCAGACCGGCGACGCGAGTTTGCGTCTGGACCACGGTTCACGCATCGAAGGTATCGGCCGGCCACGAGTGGAAGCGTCGTTCCTGCCGAAGGTCATCGATGCGATGGTCAAGGTGCCGGACGCCTTGTCGCTGGCGGCCATGCATTACCTGGCGCAGCGTCTGGGCCGGCATGTGGGCGGGTCGAGCGGCACCAACCTGATCGGCGCGCTGATGGCGGCGCAGCAGATGAAAGCGGCGGGGGAGTCGGGCTCGATCGTGGCGATTCTGTGCGATGGCGGCGAGCGTTACGCAGACACCTATTACGATCCAGCGTGGCTCAAGGCGCAGGGCTATGAGCTGGAGGGATTGATGGCGGCTGTGGCAGCGAGTGCCGAGCAAGGTGACGCGCTGCCGGCCTCGGTTCTGCGCGCCAATATCTGACGCCGAAAACGACTGTGGGAGCGAATTCGCTCCCACAGGTTTTTGTATTGCTTCAGGTGTTGCGGATCAGTCTTTCAAACCGAGGATGTCACGCGCCACGGCTTCCGCGATGCGAATGCCATCGACACCCGCCGACAGAATCCCGCCCGCATAACCCGCGCCTTCACCGGCCGGGAACAGACCTTTGACGTTCATGCTCTGCAGCGATTCATTTCGTGTGATGCGCAGCGGCGACGAGGTGCGGGTCTCGATCCCGGTCAGCACCGCATCGTGCAGCGAATAACCGCGAATCTGCTTCTCGAACGCCGGCAGGGCCTCACGAATGGCTTCGATGGCGAAGTCCGGCAGGGCCAGGGCCAGATCGCCCAGCGAGACGCCCGGTTTGTACGACGGCTCGACTTCGCCCAGCGCGGTGGATGGTGTGCCGGCGATGAAGTCGCCGACCAGTTGCGCCGGCGCCTTGTAGTCGCTGCCGCCGAGGATGAAGGCGTGGGATTCCAGACGTTCCTGCAACTCGATACCGGCCAGCGGACCGCCCGGATAATCGACTTCCGGGGTGATGCCGACGACGATGCCGGAGTTGGCATTGCGCTCGTTACGCGAGTACTGGCTCATGCCGTTGGTGACCACGCGGTTCGGCTCGGAAGTCGCCGCCACCACGGTACCGCCCGGGCACATGCAGAAGCTGTAGACCGAACGGCCGTTCTTGGCGTGGTGCACCAGTTTGTAGTCGGCGGCGCCCAATTTAGGGTGTCCGGCATACTTGCCAAGACGTGCGCGGTCGATCAGCGATTGCGGGTGCTCGATACGGAAACCCACCGAGAACGGCTTGGCTTCCATGAACACGCCACGGCTGTGGAGCATGCGGAAGGTATCGCGGGCACTGTGGCCCAGCGCCAGGATCACGTGTCTGGAGTGCAGGGTTTCGCCGCTGGCCAGCTCGACGCCGACCAGTTGACCGTCTTCGATCAGCACGTCGGTGACGCGTTCCTGGAAGCGCACTTCGCCGCCCAGAGCGCGGATCTCTTCGCGCATGGTCTCGACCATGCCGGTCAGACGGAACGTACCGATGTGCGGTTTGCTGACGTAGAGGATTTCTTCCGGCGCGCCGGCCTTGACGAATTCGTGCAGAACCTTGCGGCCGAGGAATTTCGGATCCTTGATCTGGCTGTACAGCTTGCCGTCGGAGAAGGTGCCCGCCCCACCTTCGCCGAACTGCACGTTGGACTCGGGATTGAGCACGCTTTTGCGCCACAGGCCCCAGGTGTCCTTGGTGCGCTGGCGCACTTCGGTGCCGCGCTCGAGGATGATCGGCTTGAAGCCCATCTGCGCCAGCAACAGGCCGGCGAAGATCCCGCACGGGCCGAAACCGACCACGATCGGGCGCTGGCTCAGGTCGCTGGGCGCCTGGCCGACGAATTTGTAGCTGACATCCGGCGCCACGTTGACGTTACGGTCGTCGGCGAACTTGCCCAGCACTTTGGCCTCGTCGCGCACTTCGAGGTCGATGGTGTAGATGAAGCACAGTTCGGAGGACTTTTTGCGCGCATCGTAGCTGCGCTTGAACAAGGTGAAATCGAGCAGGTCATCGCTGGCGATGCCCAGGCGTTGCACGATGGCAGCGCGCAGGTCTTCGTCGGGATGGTCGATCGGCAGCTTGAGTTCGGTGATTCGTAACATGACAGGATCCGGTTCGCGGGGCGCACAACTGCGCCAGGGCGTTTGAAGGCGGCGATTATAAGCCGCATCGGCCGGATCCCGTGAGGGTAAAACGATCAGTCGTTACGCGAACCGCCGAAATACCCGCAACCGCGCTGTACCTGGCCGTCGATACGCAACTCGGCGCTCATGTGCTGCACGCTGCCGGTACTGGTGTCGACGCAACGCTGCGGCGCGACCCACAACTCGATGCGCTGGTTATTGGCTTCGCTGCTGAGATTGAAACGGCCATCGCCCAATTGCTCTTCGACGTAAGGCACGGCGAGCGGTGGCTGGCCTTCGCGGTCGATGACCAGGCCCTTGCCGCTGACCTTGACGTTCCATTCCGGGCCATGGCCGGCGGCGCGCAGGATCAGCTGTTTGAAGTTGGGGTCGTCGCAGGCGGTGCCGGAGCGTTCGACGCGATAGAGCTGGGTCAGGTCGAGGCGGTCGCCGGCGATCTTCCCGCGCACGTCGGCGAACAGCTTGCCCTGCTGATCGGCCAGGGTGGCGGCCTCTTGCAGGACGCTGGTGCCGCCGATGTCATTGACCACGTACTGGCGCTGCTCGCCGCAGGCCTGGAACACCAGTTTGCCGTCGGCAGCGGTCAGTTGCCCCTGCATCCGCGTCTGGCCGACGTGGGAGGCGCTTTCCCGCGCACCATCGAACAACTGGCACGCGGCAAACAACGGGAGCAGGGCAACAACGATCAGGGAACGGGCAACACGCATCTTTGGCTCTCCAGACAAGTGCCGCCACGTTACGCAGGCTGACCGTTCATCACAAGGGTTTAGCCCACGTGAAATGTCTGACCTGTCTGCAAGCCTTCGACACTTTTGGCGTAGGCCAGTGCCACATCCGCCGCAGGAACCGGCTTGTAGCCACGGAAATAGGGGGCGTAGCTGCCCATGGCTTCTACAAGCACGGTCGGGCTGATCGAGTTCACCCGCAGGCCGCGTGGCAGTTCGATGGCCGCTGCGCGGACGAAGCTGTCCAGCGCGCCGTTGACCAGTGCAGCCGAAGCGCCGCTGCGGATCGGATCGTGGCTGAGCACGCCGGTGGTGAAGGTGAACGATGCGCCGTCGTTGGCGAACTCACGGCCGATCAGCAGCAGATTGACCTGGCCCATCAACTTGTCTTTCAGGCCGAGGGCGAAGCTGTCTTCGGTCATTTCACCCAGCGGGGCGAAGGTCACGTTGCCAGCGGCGCAGACCAGTGCGTCGAACTTGCCGGTCTGTTCGAACAGCTTGCGGATCGATGCGCTGTCGCTGATATCCACCTGGAAATCGCCGCTGCTGCGACCGATACGAATGACTTCATGACGCTGCGACAGCTCTTTGTCCACGGCCGAACCGATGGTGCCGCCCGCGCCTATCAACAGAGTTTTCATCGTGATTGCCTCAAGTGATTGAACGAGGTTTCAGTCTAGAGTGGTTTTTTCTGCGGATAAGCGCACTAATGGGCAACCTTTGGTTTTCAAATGGAAACAATCCATGAGCGAGATGGATGATCTGGCGGCGTTCGCGGTGTTGATCGAAGCCGGCAGTTTTACCTTGGCAGCGCAGCAATTGGGGTGCAGCAAGGGGCAGTTGTCCAAGCGCATCAGTCAGCTGGAGGCACGATTTTCCGTGGTGTTGTTGCAACGTACTACGCGTCGGCTGAGCCTGACGGCGGCCGGTGCGGCGTTGTTGCCGCAGGCTCAGGCGCTTGTCGTCCAGATGGAGCGAGCGCGTCAGGCATTGGCGCGATTGAAGGACGACATGGCCGGTCCGGTGCGTATGACGGTTCCGGTTTCGCTGGGGGAAACTTTCTTCGATGGCCTGCTGCTGGACTTCTCGCAGAAATACCCCGAAGTGCAGATCGAACTGGAGCTGAATAACAGCTACCGCGACCTCTCCCGCGACGGCTTCGATCTGGCGATCCGCACCGAGGTCGCCAATGACGAGCGACTGGTGGCCAAGCCGCTGCTGGCCTGGCAGGAAATGACCTGTGCCAGCCCTGAATATCTGGAGCGCTTTGGCGAACCGCTGACGCCGCAAGCATTGGCCGAACACCGTTGCCTGCTCAACAGTCATTACAGCGGTCGCGAGGAATGGCTCTATCACCAGCAGCACGAACTGCTGCGGGTGCGGGTGTCGGGACCGTTCGCCAGCAATCACTACAACCTGTTGAAGAAAGCCGCACTGGCCGGCGCCGGGATCGCTCGCTTGCCGTCCTATCTGTTGCAGACGGAATTGGCTGACGGCCGATTGCGCTGGCTCCTGCGCGATTTTCAGACCCGGCGCATGCCGATGTATCTGGTGCATCCGTATCAGGGCGGGTTACCGAAACGCACCCAAGTGCTGGCGGATTACCTGATCGGCTGGTTCAAGCTCAGCGGCGAGGCGCTGGACCGGTTGTAGTGCCTGGCGATCAGGTGATCGATCGACAGTTTGCCCGGCCCGGTGGCCATCAGGTACAGCAACACCGCCATCCAGGTGCCGTGGGTCGGGTAGGCATCCGGGTACACGAACAGTTGAATGGTCAGGGTCATGCCCAGCAAGGCCAGCGCCGAAAAGCGTGTGGCGAAGCCAATCAGGATCAGGATCGGGAAGAAGTGTTCGGCAAACGCGGCCAGATGTGCAGCGATTTCCGGCGACAGCAGCGGCACGTGGTACTCGCTCTTGAACAACGGAATCGTCGATTCCGCCAGACGTGGCCAGCCGAACTCGAAGGTGCCATCGATCAGGTCGACGGCCAGCCCTTCGACCTTGGTCTGCCCGGATTTCCAGAACACCGCCGCGATGGAAAAACGCGCGATGAATGCGATGAGGCTGTGAGGGATTTTCTCCAGCAGCGCGATGGCGCGGGCAATGAGACTGTTCATGACAACACCTTTGGGTGGAAATGAGTGATGACGTGGCGGCTGATGAGCAGGGCGAGGGTCTGGCTGAGGTCGAAGGCCTCGGCGGATTCCAGCGCTTGCGTGAGTGACAGGCCAGCTTTGAGCTGGCGAATAAACTGGCTGGCGCCGCGATCCACGGTGAACACCTCAACTTCCAGTCCGTTGCGCAGGATCAGCGCGTGTTGGGCGTGATGCAGATCAATCCCGGCCAGCGTCGCGTCGTGCTGATGCGCGGCCCAGATGTCCACCACGGCGAAGTTTGAATCGAGCAGATGCAGCGAAGGGTGCAGGCCGATGCGCAGTTCGTTGAGCGCATCGGCATCGGCGAATACAGCGGCGATTCGCTCCTGACTCAGGGGTAACACATCGGCAGCGTGGTAGGCCTGCGTGCGCAAGCGTTCCAGCCGCGCGACATCGGCCAGATAGGGAACGCTCGCGGCTGGTTCGAACTCACTGATGAAGTCCGCCAGCCCGCTGCCGTAGTCGCTCATCAACGGACTGTGTGGCGGATGGCTTTGCACGAAAATTCCGGCCATGGCCCGGAAGAATTCGTCACCCACCAACTGCATCACCACGGGATAACTGTCGGCCAGTGCGTTGATCAACGAGCTCTGAACATTGTTGCGGTACACCGCGAAACGGCTGGCCGGGTCGGCACCGTTGGCGCTGCACAAACCGTCGGGGCAGGGCAGGTCGATATCGAGCAGCGCGACGCTGAATGCGGCTTGAGTGCTCATGGCCGACCTCCCGCGCACAGCAACAGCGCATCGGCCTGCTGCGCTTCCGCCAACAGCACGTTGAAGGCAGGCAACTGATTGTCCCGTTCGATCAACGTCGCCACCGGGCCGACGCGTTCCAGCGCTTGCCGGTACAACGACCAGACCGCTTGATCGATTGGCGCGCCGTGATCGTCGATCAGCAAACGATCACCGAGGCTGTCGGAATCTTCGGCAAACCCGGCCAGATGAATCTCGCCCACCGCTTGCAGCGGCAATGCTTCGAGATAAGCCAGGGGATCGCGCTGATGGTTGATGCACGAGACGTAGACGTTGTTCACGTCCAGCAACAGACCGCAGCCACTGCGCTGGATGACTTCACGGATGAAATCGGCTTCGTCGATGGTCGAGCGCTGGAACGCCAGGTAGGTTGCCGGGTTTTCCAGCAACATCGGACGCTTGAGGGTGTTTTGCACCTGATCGATGTGGTCGCAGACGCGGTTCAGCGTCGGCGTGTCGTACGCCAGGGGCAGCAAGTCATTGAGAAACACCGGGCCGTGGCTCGACCAGGCCAGGTGTTCGGAAAAGGAGTGGGGTTGATAGCGCTCGATCAGTGCCGCCAGGCGTTTGAGGTGCTGAACATCCAGCGGGTTTTCGGTACCGATGGACAGCCCGACGCCATGCAGCGACAGCGGATACGCCTCGCGGATCAAACCCAGAAAATGATGAAACGGGCCGCCGGCCACCATGTAGTTTTCGGTGTGGACTTCGAAGAAACCGATGTCCGGACGTGAATCGAGCACTTCGCTGAAGTGCTCGCTCTTGAGCCCCAGCCCGGCACGGGACGGGAGCCCGGTGAGGGCTGCCCGAGTGCGGCGCAAGGCATGGTCGCAGGATGTGATCATGATCGACACTCGGGCGGCTCCCGGATCAGGACTTGGCTTTGAACGCTTCGAGCTGACCGAAACCGGTCGGCGAGGTTTTGCTTTCGGTGGTGGTGCAGGTGCCTTTCGGAACCAGTTTCCAGGCGTTGGCCTGATGATCCATTTTCGCGGTGCCGGCACAGGTGGTGCCTGCACCTGCGGCGCAATCGTTCTTGCCTTTCATGGCCACGCCGAAGCATTTTTCCATGTTGTCGTCAGCGGCGTGTGCGGTGGAGACGGCAGCGATGCTCAGAGCAGAACCGAGGGCCAGAACCAGGGCGGTGGCGGACAGGGTGCGGGTGGTAGCAGTCATGATGTTTCTCCGGTTTTAACTTGGGTTTGAACAAGCGATTGCGCTTGCTTGCCCCACTAGAGAAACGACTCGGCGATGCGTTACAGCGATCGGTAGAAGTTTTTTGCCGGGCACAAAAAAAAACGGCCCGAAGGCCGTTTTCTGTTTGAAGCGATCAATCAACCGCCGAGGTACGCCTCGCGCACTTTCGGGTCGGTCAGCAGCGCTTCGCCGGTGCCTTGCATCACCACCCGGCCGTTCTCCAGAACGTACGCGCGGTCAGCGATTTTCAGCGCCTGGTTGGCGTTCTGCTCGACCAGGAACACCGTCACACCGTCCTTGCGCAGCTGTTCGATGATGTCGAAGATCTGCTGGATGATGATCGGTGCCAGGCCCAGCGACGGCTCGTCGAGCAGCAGCAGTTTCGGCTTGCTCATCAGTGCACGGCCGATGGCGAGCATTTGCTGTTCGCCGCCGGACATGGTGCCGCCGCGCTGGTTGAAGCGTTCTTTCAGGCGTGGGAAAAGTCCGAGAACCTTGTCCATCTGTTCCTGATAGTCGCCCTTGTCGGTGAAGAATCCGCCCATGGACAGGTTTTCTTCGACGGTCAGACGGGCAAACACCCGACGACCTTCCGGCACCACGGCGATGCTCTTGCGCATGATTTGCGACGAGTCCTGGCCGACCAGTTCCTCACCCATGTAGCGGATGCTGCCGCTGTGGGCCTGCGGCGAACCGCAGAGTGTCATCAGCAGCGTGGACTTGCCGGCACCGTTGGCGCCGATCAGGGTCACGATCTCGCCCTGGCGGACTTCGACGTTGACGCTGTGCAGGGCCTGGATCTTGCCGTAGAAGGTGGAAACGTTTTCGAACTGCAGCATTTACGCTTCCCCCAGGTAGGCTTTGATCACTTCAGGATTGTCGCGGATCTGTTCCGGCGTGCCGTCGGCCAGGGGCGTGCCCTGGTTGATTACGACGATATGGTCGGAAATGCTCATGACCAGTTTCATGTCGTGTTCGATCAGCAGCACCGTCACGTTGTGCTCTTCACGCAGCACGCTGATCAGCGCCTTGAGGTCTTCGGTTTCCTTCGGGTTCAGGCCGGCGGCCGGCTCGTCGAGCATGAGGATCCGCGGACGGGTCATCATGCAGCGGGCGATTTCCAGACGGCGCTGCTGACCGTAGGCCAGGGTGCCGGCGGGGCGGTTGGCGAACTCTTTCAGGTTGACCTTTTCCAGCCAGTACTCGGCGAACTCCATGGCCTCGCGCTCGCTCTTGCGAAACGCCGGGGTCTTGAACAGGCCGGACAGGAAGTTGGTGTTCAGGTGACGGTGCTGGGCGATCAACAGGTTCTCGACCGCCGTCATGTCCTTGAACAACCGCACGTTCTGGAAGGTGCGCACCACGCCTTTGAGGGCGATCTTGTGGCCCGGCAGGCCGTGAATCGGCTCGCCGTCCAGCAGGATGCTGCCGCCCGATGGCTGGTAGAAACCGGTCAGGCAGTTGAACACGGTGGTCTTGCCCGCGCCGTTCGGCCCGATCAGTGCCACCACCTGTTTTTCCTTCACGGTCAGGGCCACGCCGTTGACCGCCAGCAGGCCGCCGAAGCGCATGCTCAGATTTTCGACTTTCAGGATCTCGCGGCTCATTTGCGCAGCTCCATGTGAGGACGTTGCATGGGCAGCAGACCTTGAGGTCGCCAGATCATCATCAGCACCATCAGGGCGCCGAACATCAACATGCGGTACTCACTGAACTCACGCATCATTTCCGGCAACAGGATCATCACCACGGCCGCGAGAATCACGCCCAGCTGCGAGCCCATGCCACCCAGCACCACGATGGCGAGGATGATCGCCGACTCGATGAAGGTGAACGATTCCGGCGTTACCAGACCCTGACGGGCGGCGAAGAAGCTGCCGGCGAAACCGGCAAATGCCGCGCCGAGGGTGAACGCCGAGAGCTTGATCACGGTCGGGTTGAGGCCCAGCGCACGGCAGGCAATTTCGTCTTCACGCAGCGCTTCCCACGCACGGCCGATCGGCATGCGCAGCAGGCGGTTGATCACGAACAGCGCCGCCAGTGCCAGCAACAGAGCAACCAGGTAGAGGAAGATCACCTTGTTGATCGAGTTGTACTGCAGGCCGAAATACTCGTGGAAGGTTTGCATCCCTTCTGCGGCTTTACGTTCGAAGGTCAGGCCGAAGAACGTCGGTTTCTCGATGTTGCTGATACCGTTCGGGCCGCCGGTGATGTCAGTCAGGTTACGCAGGAACAGGCGGATGATTTCCCCGAAGCCCAGGGTCACGATCGCCAGGTAGTCGCCGCGCAGACGTAACACCGGGAAGCCGAGCAGGAAGCCGAACGTCGCCGCCATCAGGCCGGCAATCGGCAGGCAGATCCAGAAGCTCAGGCCGTAGTAGTGCGACAGCAGCGCGTAGCTGTAGGCGCCGACGGCGTAGAAGCCGACGTAACCCAGGTCGAGCAGACCGGCCAGACCGACCACGATGTTCAGGCCGAGGCCGAGCATCACGTAGATCAGGATCAGCGTCGCGATGTCCACCGCGCCACGGGAGCCGAAGAACGGCCACACCAGCGCTCCGATGATCAGCGCGATGATGAAGTAGCGTTGGGTGGTCGGCAGGGTCAGGAAGTTGCTGGCCTTGGCCGGAATCAGCGGCATGCCTGGCGACGAGCGCCACGCCTTGCTGATCTGCTGGTTGAACAGCACCCGCAGGAACATCAGCACCGAGCAGATGGCGATGGTCGCCAGAATGGCCGGGCTGGTGTTGTGCACTTCCAGGTTGACACCGACGATGGTCAGTTTCAGACCCAGTACCGGATAGGCCACGGCCCAGACCAGCAAGGCGCTGAACAGCGCCTGTTTAAGATTCCTAGTCATACTTTCTCAACCTCCGGACGGCCCAGAATGCCGGTCGGACGGAACAACAGCACCAGAACCAATAAGCCGAAAGCCACGACATCCTTGTACTGGTCGCCGAAGATATCGGCGCCAAAGGCTTCCGCCACCCCGAGCACCAGCCCGCCGAGCATGGCGCCCGGGATGCTGCCGATCCCGCCCAGTACCGCGGCGGTGAAGGCCTTGAGGCCGACGAGGAAACCGGCGTTCGGGTTGATCACGCCGTATTGCATGCTCAGCAGCACGGCCGCGACGGCCGCCAGCGCAGCACCGATGACGAAGGTCAGGGCGATGATGTTGTTGGTGTTGATGCCCAGCAGGTTGGCCATCTTGATGTCTTCGGCGCAGGCGCGGCAGGCGCGGCCCAGGCGAGAGCGGGAGATGAACAGCGTGAGGCCGAGCATGGCGATCAGGGTCACCACGAACACCACGATTTGCATGTAGGAAATCAGCACTTCATGTGCGCCACCTGGGCCGAAGGCGAAGTTGCCCGGAATCAGGTTGGGGATTGCTTTGTCCTTGGAGTCTTGCGCCAGCAGAACCGTGTTCTGCAGGAAGATCGACATACCGATCGCGGAAATCAGCGGGATCAGACGGTTGCTGCCGCGCAACGGGCGGTAGGCAATGCGTTCGATGCTGTAACCGTAGGAGCTGGTGACGACGATGCTGGCGATGAACGCCACGGTCATCAACAGCGGGACGCTTTCGAGTCCCATCATGGTCAGCCCGGCGATGGCGATGAACGCCACGTAGGAACCGATCATGTACACCTCGCCGTGGGCGAAGTTGATCATTCCAATGATGCCGTAGACCATCGTGTAGCCGATGGCGATCAGGGCATACATGCTGCCAACGTTCAAGCCGTTAACCAGCTGTTGGAAGAAGTGATAGATGTCAGGCATTACAGCGCTCCTAAAAACCTGATACGCATTTCACTGGTGGAGTCATTTTCCCGCCCGGTCCCGTGGATCTTTATCCACTTCGAATCCGGGTTTTGCCAGCGAACCGCTGATGACGGTTTTGAGATTTTCAGGTGGGGAGACTGGCGGATCACGCCAGCGCGGCCCAATACATTCGTAAAACAAAGCCCACGGCACGCCGTGGGCTTTATTGGCAGTCAGTCAGGCAGGGCCTTACTGAGGCGACACTTCGGTTTTAGGTTTGCCTTCGTGCCATTCGTAAACCACGAATTTGAAGTCCTTCAGGTCGCCCTTGTCGTCGAAGCTCAGGTCACCGGTAGGCGTCTTGAAGGTGCCTTTGTGGATGGCTTCAGCCACCTTGGCAGCATCTTCGGACTTGGCAGCCTTGATACCTTCGGCAATTACTTCAACTGCCGAGTAGGACGGGAACACGAACGGACCGCTCGGGTCTTCTTTCTTGGCCTTGAATGCATCGGCCAGGGCCACGTTGGCCGGATCCTGGTCGAAGGATTTCGGCAGGGTCACCAGCAGGCCTTCGGCAGCGCTCTTGGCGATCTGGGTGATCGAGTCGTTACCCACGCCTTCCGGACCCATGAACTTGGCTTTCAGGCCTTTTTCCTGGGCTTGACGCAGGATCAGACCCAGCTCCGGGTGGTAGCCGCCGTAGTAGACGAAGTCGACGTTGGCTTGCTTGAGCTTGGCGATGATCGCGGAGAAGTCCTTGTCGCCGGCGTTGATACCTTCGAAGACGGCAACCTTGGTGCCTTTCTTCTCGAGAGTGGATTTGACGGCGGTGGCGATCCCTTCACCGTACTGCTGCTTGTCGTGCAGCACGCCGACGATTTTCGGCTTCACGTGATCGGCGATGTAGTTACCGGCGGCAGGGCCCTGGGCGCTGTCCAGACCGATGGTACGGAAGATCATTTTGTAACCACGAGCGGTGATGTCCGGGCTGGTGGCAGCCGGGGTGATCATGATCACGCCTTCGTCTTCGTAGATGTCCGAAGCAGGCTGGGTGGAGCTGGAGCACAGGTGACCGACCACGAACTTGACGCCGTCGTTGACGACCTTGTTCGCAACCGCTACCGCTTGTTTCGGATCGCAAGCGTCATCGTATTCAACGGCTTCGAGCTTCTTGCCGTCGACGCCGCCTTTGGCGTTGATCTGTTCGATGGCCATTTTCGCGCCACTGAACTGCATGTCGCCGTACTGGGCTACTGGACCGGTTTTAGGGCCGGCGATACCGATCTTGATGGTGTCAGCTGCGAACGAATGGCTGGCAACCCCGGCCAGAACCATAGCGGCAAACAGTTTGGAAATCTGCTTAGTAGCCTTAGTCATAGTGCTCCACTCTTACTGTTGTATTTTTTTAGAGTCCTGACGCCGTAGCAGCAGAACCGGGACAGATATCTAGGCGATACCCTCCGGAAAAGCCCCCGGCAACTGTACCGGTACAGTGTAGAGCGCCGGTTGTTGGCCTGGGAAGCTGGCGCCAGGGGGCAAAACCTGAGGGTGTCGCTTAAATGAAAGAAAAAGACAGAATTGCGGCGGGACGTTCAGAGGGCTTATACCCCAATCATCAGCATTCCTTGGCGTTCCTGCTCTTTTCGTTCGGTACGGCCTTTTGCAACCGGGTTTTTCTGCCGGATCACCGACGTTATCATTCGCGCCGATTTCTTTTCCGGACAGTCCCATGAATCAAGAACCTAGCACCCTCTATGCCAAGCTGCTTGGTGAAACCGCATCTATTACCTGGAAAGAGCTGGAGCGCTTCTACGCCCAAGGTGCCCTATTGTGGGTCGACGCCAGCCTGGATTTGATCGCGGTCGCCGAGGCCGTGGCGTCGGATCAGGGCGAGAAAGTCGCTGCCTGGCTGGCCGAAGACAAGGTCGCCAAGCTGTCTGAAACGCGGGCGCTGGATATTTTCGAGCGCGATCCCGAGATGTGGGCGGTGGTGGTCCGGCCGTGGATCCTGGTCCAGGAAAGGGCAGCGGCCTGACGGGTTGCACCTTGTTGGTGCGAGTGCCGGCCGGCAAAAAGTGTGTAGCGGAGTAGCGTGATGGCACGTTGCCGTAGAGAAATGCCACAAGCGGGGGTGGCATAACGGTGACGTAAACGTAACGGGCACAGTTTAGTAAGCAGCCTAACGGCTGCTTAATTGTTTCGGGATGTTGGAAAGGCTGAAATTTTCAGTGAATTTCAGGGCCTCATCGCTGGCTTGCCAGCGATGAGGGCGACCCGGTCCCGGATCAGACCGAGTAAGACTTGCCGGTATGGTTATTGAGGGAAATAACCTTGGTCTTGCCGATCCGGTGACGGTAGATCTCGCGCAAGTACTTGATCGACTTCTTCACGCAATCGCGCGACAGGCGAATATCGTTGATCGAGACAAACTTCTCTTTGTCGTTGATCAACTCGCGGTACTTCTTCTCGTACATCGGCTTGATCGCGTACCAGTTGGTATCGAGGATCTTCGCCGGGTTTTCGAATTCGTTGAGCAGGTCGTCGATGCGGTCTTCGTCGAACTCTTCCTGAATGATGAAATCGAGGATCGAGTTGTCCAGGGTCTCGTCGAAACGGTACGGGGTCTTGGCGAAGCAACGCTTGATGAATGCCACGATCAGCGTCAGGAAGTCGTCCGACAGGCACGGGCTCTTGGCGATCAGGGTGGTCAGCGACAGGTTGGCCGAGGCGCCGATCACCAGCGCGTAGCGCTTGAGCGTGGTGTTGGGGAACAGGCTGTTGAGGTGGGTCTTCAACCGGTTCAGGTCCATGTACGACAGCTTGTAGTCTTTTGGCAGCGAAACGATCGAGACCACCGACGAGCAGTTCTTGAAGAAGTGCAGGTCGTGCAGCGCAGCCGCGTCGTAGCCGGAGTTCTTGTATTGCTCCAGCGACGCACGATAACGCTTGGATTCGATCGGCAGCAGGCTGATGCCTTCGATGGCCTGGGTCACTTTGTTGAAGTGCGGGAGGTCGATCGAGCGGAAGAACAGGTCGTCGATGTTCAGGCGCTGCGGCTCTTTGTCGAACACCTTGAACTTGTCGCTGCTCGGCGGCGGGGTTTCCGGCACCACGGATTCGGCGTAGGCAATCGCCACCGGGCCGGCCAGACTCATGAACAGGTCGTTGGCGTCCAGGCGAATGGTCTCGCCGATGTCGATGCCGGCACGACGGAAATAGTTCTGGTCGTAGTCGGTCGTGACGGCCTGGGCCGTCAGAATGTTGAAGATCTGCTGCGAAATGTACTGGTTGGCGTGCTTCTCCATCGCATTGACATCAATGTTCTGGATGTTGCCGTCATCGCTCTCTTCGGCATAACGCATGATGTCGTTGGAGATCAGCATCATCGCGTTCCATGGGCGGATACGGCCCATGACGCTGGCTTCGCTGCTGTCTTCGTTGGCGAAGTTGTACGAGAAATCCCATTCTTCCGAGAGGTATTTGCACAGCAGGCGGCCGGCGTTGATGTGCAGCGCCTCGGACATTTCGCTGCGGTGGTCGGAAATGTTCGGCAGCACGCAGATGCCGCTGGTGAAGATCGGCTCGAACACGAACGAATGACCGCTCTTGCCGTCGTGCTCGTCCATCGGCTTGGTGTCGAACGTCTTGTTCATGTACGAGTGCTGCTGGGCCAGACCGAATTCCGAGGCCATGCCCGAACCGGTACCGCCGCCGGCACTGAAGATCGAGAAATACAGGCGCGACTGGTTGGCCTTGATGCCGCAGCTGTCGATCAGGTACGAGTGGATCATTTTCCAGTCGGGGCTGGAGAAGCGCTGGGTGTCCTTGTTCAGGATGATCTTCGCCAGGTACTGGCCGAGGATCGGCGCGTTACCGGCGCCACCGGCGTGGACTTCCGACAAGTCCATGATCTTCATCTTGCTGTAGTCGCGCAGGAAACCGCTTTTTTCGCCCTTGCGCGAGAAACGGATACGCCCGGCGATGTCCTTGTCGAGGTCGCCGAGCATCACCAGCGGTTCCACGAGGAACACCGGTTTGGTCGACTTGTTCGGGCCGATCCGCAGGTTCTGCTTGATCCATTGGGCCGGGCTGTAGCCTTTGTCGGAGGCCAGGCGACGGTCAGCCGCGCGATCCTCGTTGTTGAATTCGTTGAGGTAGAACTTGCGCGCGTTGTACACCAGCTCCGCCACGTCGAGGGCGATGTTGGAGCCGCAGCGACCGAGGCCGATCAGGCACACCGACGGGAATTCCTGGTCGTTGTGCTGTTCGTTGTCGCCTTCCAGGTGCGGCGGGCGCGGGAACACCAGGTCACGCAGGCCATCGAGGTTGTCGAGGATGCGGTCGGTGTTGGTTTCGGTGAAGTACAGGTATTGCTGGGTGCCCAGCGGGCGCGAAGGTGGCAATGGCTTCATCGGGGCAGGGCTGTTCGCCGCAGGGCTCAGAGTCAGATCGGATACCGCAGTGGCCGGATTGTTTTTAGAAGTCATTGTGCGCCATATACCTGGACTGGTTGGATCAACGACCGCTGTCGTCGAGCCTCACGGAATGGGAATCTCGCGTCTTTTTTCTGCGCGTGCTTTGCCCGTGCGTCAGGGACTTTGCCTGAGTGCCGCGCGGGGGAATCCTTTCCTGATCGATGATGAATCGGCCATTATTCGGCGATCTTTAATCAAAAGGAGGCTAAATGATGTCAACGCGACCTTCGTTGGGGTTTGCCGGAATCGGCCTGATGGGCCTGCCGATGTGCCGCCGCTTGCTGGCCGCCGGTTATCCGCTGACCGTGTGGAACCGCAACCCGGCCAAGTGCGCGCCGCTGGTCGAGGCCGGCGCCCGGCAGGTGGCGACCCCTGCTGAACTCTGTGAACAGGCTGACGTGGTGATGCTGTGCCTGGCGGACACAGCGGTGGTGCGCGAGGTGGTGTTCGGCCCGGCCGGCGTGGCTGAAGGGGCGAAACCCGGTCAGTTGCTGGTGGATTTCTCCAGCCTCGAACCGACGGCGACCCGTGAGATGGCAGCCGAACTGGCCGACAAGGCAGGCATGGCCTGGCTCGATTCACCGGTGTCCGGCGGGGTAGTCGGAGCCGAGGCCGGCAGTCTGGCGATCATGGTCGGCGGTGATGCAGCGGATCTTGATCGCGTACGACCGGTACTGCTCGAACTCGGGCAGCGCGTCACGCACATGGGCGGCATCGGCGCCGGTCAGGTGACCAAGGCCTGCAATCAGATGATCGTCGCCTGCAACGCTTTGGTGATCGCCGAAGTGGTGGCGCTGGCCGAGCAGGCCGGGGTCGATGCCGGCCTGATTGCCGAAGCGCTGGCCGGTGGTTTTGCCGATTCCAAACCGTTGCAGATCCTCGCCCCGCAAATGGCCGAAAGCCGTTTCGAGCCGGTGAAATGGCACGTGCGCACGCTGCTCAAGGATCTGGATACCGCGGTGAAATTTTCCCGGGAAACCGGTTCGGCCACACCGATCAGCGGATTGGCCGCACAACTGATGCGCCTGCATGGGGCGCAGGGCTTTTTGCAGAAGGATCCAGCGACACTGGTGCAAATGTACCGCGCGCCAGACTCAGCGGATTGACCGTGTGCGCGTGTTTGCGCTGGTTGATTTCCTCCAGCACCGGGCGCAGTTCGGCCAGTGGCACCGGACGGCTGAGCAAGTAACCCTGAATGAAGTCGCAGCCCGAGCGCTCCAGGAATTCGTATTGCTCCAGGCTTTCGACGCCTTCGGTGACCACCTGCAAGTGCAGGGTATGCGCCATGACGATGATCGCCTGGACGATCTCCATGTCGGCGCTGGCCTTGGGGATGTCGAGGATGAACGAACGGTCGACTTTCAGGGTGTTGAGTGGCAGGCGTTTGAGATAGGCGAGCGACGAATAGCCGGTGCCGAAGTCGTCGATCGACAGTGACACGCCGAGGGCGCGGATCTGCCGCAACAACACCAGCGTGTTGGCGATGTTGCCCATCAAGGCGTTTTCGGTGACTTCCAGTTCCAGCCGTTCCGGGGCGACCCCCGCACTGCGCAAGGCGTGCTCGATTTCATTGGCCAGTTCCTCCCGGGCCAGATTCAGCGGTGAGCAGTTCCAGGCGATCTTCAAGTCTTCGCAACCATGGCGCGACAGTTCACCGAGGTCTTCACAAGCCTTGCGCAGAACCCAGTTGTCGAGCTCGGCAATCAGCCCGTTGTTTTCGGCAATGGCGATGAATCGATCCGGGGTGAGCAGGCCGTGCACCGGGTGCTGCCAGCGGATCAGCGCTTCGAGTTTGGTGACCTTGCCGGTCTTGAGTTCGAAGATCGGCTGGTAATACAGCAGCAGACCGTTCTCCTGACGCAGGGCATGGCGCAGTTCCTCTTCCAGTTGCAGTTCGAGGCTGGCGCGATTCTTCAGGTTGGAATCGAAGAAGTGTACGCCGTTGCGCCCGGCGCCCTTGGACTGGTACAGCGCCAGATCCGCATGCTTGAGCAGTTCATCGCAGGTGGACCCGTCTTCGGGAAACAGGCTGATGCCGATGCTGGTGGTCATCACCATGCGTCGTCCGGCGAGTTCAATCGGCTCTTTCATCTTGAGCATGATGCGCTGGGCCAGGTTGCGCGCTTCCTCGCGGTCGCGCAGACCGATGAGGATGCAGAACTCGTCGCCGCCGAACCGCGCGACCACGTCTTCATGGCTGCGCACCGAACCCTTGATGTGCTGGGCGATAACCTTGAGCAGTTCATCGCCGGCGTCATGGCCGAGGCTGTCGTTGATGCGTTTGAAGTGGTCGATGTCGAGAAACATCACCGCGAGCATGCCGCCTTCGCTGGATTTCTGGCTGAGTTTTTCAGCGAAGATCTGATTGAAGCCGCGCCGGTTGATCAGATTGGTCAGGGCGTCGTAATTGGCCACGTGTTGCAGCGACATGCGCGCCTGATCGAGCTGGCTGAGCAGGGCGTTGACCCGGCGCAGATCGTGCTCCTTGTTCTGCAGCTTCTTGTCGGCCAATGCGGCGCTGATGGCGCTGCCGAGAATCAGCAATGTGATCAGCGCAACAGTCAGGCCCAGTTGCAGGTGACTGGTTTGCGACGCCAATGTCGGCGATTGCCCCTCGGGCAGCACCAGTTGCAGCGCCGCCATGCCGGTGAAGTGCATGCTGAGGATGCCCGCACCGAGAATCAGCGCCGCCACGTATTTGAGCATCTGGATGTGCAGGCCGCTGCCTTCGCGCAAGTAACCGGCCACCCACAGTGCGGCGAAGCTGGCGCCGATGGCGATCACGATCGATGACACGAACAGGATGGGCTTGTAGTAAGCCGTGGCGGCGGATTCGATGGCGGCCATGCCGACGTAGTGCATGCCGGCGATGCCCAGGCCGATGACGATAGCGGTCTTGAGGTATTGCAGCAGGCTCGGCTGTGGATGGCTGAGGGTGTGCATGGCCAGCCAGGACGCCAGTAACCCGATCACCAGGGAGAACAGAGTGACGGGCAGATCGTATTGGATGTCGATCGGCGCCTGGAACGCCAGCATGCTGATGAAGTGCATGGCCCAGATGCCGCCGGCCAGGCAGGTTGCGCCGATCCAGCGCCACAGGCGTTGCGAACCGGGCTCTTCAGCGTGGACGACCCGCTCGGCCATGTCTAGGGTGGCGAAACTCGCGGCGCAGGCGACCAGGTAGGCCACCAGCACCAACAGGGGATTGTGTGTGCAATTGAGGATGACCTGCCCGCTCTCCGGCTGCTCGGCAACAAATTGCAAACCAAGCCACTCCATAGCATGCCCCGTCTCTGAGTGCGTCCTTACTGCGTCATCAACGCAGGCGAATGTTTGCAGTATAGAGGCGGTTTTTGGCGTGCAAGCGGTAGTGGCACATTGGCGCTAATGATTTTGGCATGAGCGTCATAGCGTTTGGCGCTAAGCGTTGAAACGCCTGAACTCAGGCGACTTCATTCCAGTGCGGTTGCAGCGGCGGCAGGCCGAAACGGGCACGCGCCTTGTCGCAGTCGGTGTTCTGTTCGCCGTTTTCCCACGAAGCTTCAAACTCGCGGCAGGGGCTGGAACGCTTGTCGTAGATCGTGCAAGCCACCGACTTTCCGACTTCGCCCTCCAACGCAGTGCAGCGCGGCGCCTTGCGGTCGGTGCCGATCATCGCGACACGGCTGGGCGTGATCTGGGTGACCAGTTCATCGGGTACGGTCCCGCCGGAGGATGCGCATTCCCCCCAGAAAAAAGAAACACGAAAATGGGAACAGCAGGCACCGCAATTCAGACACGGACTGACTTCGGACATGGGCGGGGGTATCAAAGGGATTGATCGGCAGGATCCGGACGGATCCGGCGGCCATTCTAGGCTTTGCCACGGCGTTGGGAAGGGGGGCGAGAAAGTATTTTTTCATTGCCGAATTTTTCCGCAAAACCCCCGGTTTTAGGGGGATTCGAAGCATTTCAAGGGCTTACGTTTCGTTACACGGCCATGGCCCGTCATCAGGCTGACGAATGATCACAGACAGCCCCGACGAGCGTGACTAGATTGCAGGTTCCGGGCTCGGATGCGTTGGCAGTGAAGCCCTAATAACAATAAAGAGACGGACCCATGCAGAACTCGACCCAAGCGGCGAATGCCTGGCGCATTCTGTTCCTGCTGTTCCTCGCCAACCTGTTCAACTTCTTCGATCGCACCATCCCGGCGATCATCATCGAACCGATCCGCATGGAATGGCACCTCAGCGACTTTCAGCTGGGGATTGTCGGCACTGCGTTCACCATCGTTTATGCCATTGCCGGCCTGCCGCTGGGGCGCATGGCCGACACTGGCTCGCGCAGCAAACTGATGGGATGGGGCCTGGCGACCTGGAGCGCGCTGACGGCGGTCAACGGTCTGGTCGGCAGTTTCTGGAGTTTCCTGCTGGTGCGCATGGGCATCGGCATCGGTGAAGCGAGTTACGCACCCGCCGCCAACTCGCTGATCGGCGACCTGTTCCCGGCTCATCGCCGGGCCCGGGCCATGGGCATTTTCATGCTCGGCCTGCCGTTGGGGCTGCTGCTGGCCTTCTTCACCATCGGCTGGATGGTCAAGGCGTTCGACAGCTGGCGCGCGCCGTTCTTCATCGCCGCCGTACCGGGGCTGCTGCTGGCGGTGTTCATGTTCTTCATCAAGGAACCCAAACGTGGCGCAGCGGAAACCGTGCAGGTGTCGCAGGAGAAAGTCGACAAGCCGATCCGCCGGATTCTCGCCGTGCCGACCTTCCTGTGGCTGGTGATGGCCGGGCTGTGCTTCAACTTTGCGACCTACGCCTGCAATTCTTTTCTGGTGCCGATGCTCCAGCGTTATTTCCTGATGCCGTTGCAGGAAGCGGCGGTGGCGACCGGGGTGATCGTCGGGGTAACCGGATTGATCGGCTTAACCCTCGGTGGCTGGATTGCCGACAAGATTCACCAGCGGGTGGCCAACGGCCGACTGCTGTTTGCCGCGTTCAGTCTGGTCATCTCGACCCTGTGCACGGCGTGGGCACTGCATGCCGGGCGCATCGAGATCGGGGTGTTCGTCGCGGTGTTCAGCGTAGGGTGGCTGTTCGCCTACAACTTCTACACCTGCGTGTACACGGCGATTCAGGACGTGGTCGAGCCACGCCTGCGGGCCACGGCGATGGCGCTGTTCTTTGCCGGGTTGTATTTGCTCGGTGGCGGTCTGGGGCCTGTGGTGGTCGGCGGTTTGTCGGATTACTTCGCGAAATCGGCGATGGTCGCGGCAGGCGCCGAGCAGATGACCGAGGCGTTCAAGGCCGTCGGCCTGCATGATGCGATGTACCTGATCCCGGTGGCGTTGTTCCTGACCATGGTGTTCCTGTTCCTCGCCTCACGCTGTTTTGTGCGGGATGCGAAGCGGATGAAGGAGGGGCTGGTGGCGGTGGTTGAGCCGCAGAGTCAGGCCGTTACCGCTTGATGACCTGCATCGCCTGATCGTTCCCACGCTCCGCGTGGGAATGCAGCCCGGGACGCTCTGCGTCGCATTCGAGAGCTGGAACGCGGAGCGTCCCTTGAGGCATTCCCACGCGGAGCGTGGGAACGATCGGCGGGGGGACAGGCAAACAAAAAGGCCCGCATCACTGCGGGCCTTTTCGTTTTTGGCGATGGAGCAGGGCGGTTTAGCCTGCCACCAATACCCGGATCGCTTCCAGTCGCAGTGCTGCCTTGTCGAGCATCGCCAGACCTTGTTCGCGCTGCTTGCGCAGGGCGTCCAGTTCGCTGTCGCGTACAGTCGGGTTGACCGCCTGCAATGCGGTCAGGCGTGCCAGTTCTTCGTCGGTGTCGGCTGCCAGACGGCGGCGGGCCTCGGCCACGCGCTCGGCGTGGCGCGGGGTGACCTTGTCTTCACCGGCGTTGATCCGTGGCGTCAGCTGATCGCGCTGGGCCTGGATGAACTTGTTGGCGCTGGCGCGCGGCACGCTTTCCAGTTGGTCGTTGAGGGTTTCGAACGCCACGCGCGACGACAGGTCGTTGCCGTTGGCATCGAGCAGGCAGCGCAGGGCGGCCGGCGGCAGGTAACGGCCCAGTTGCAGCGAGCGCGGGGCAACCACTTCGCTGACATAGAGCAATTCCAGCAGCACGGTGCCCGGCTTGAGCGCCTTGTTCTTGATCAGCGCGACGGCGGTGTTGCCCATCGAACCGGACAGCACCAGATCCATGCCGCCCTGCACCATCGGGTGTTCCCAGGTGATGAACTGCATGTCCTCGCGCGACAGCGCCTGGTTGCGGTCGTAGGTGATGGTCACGCCTTCGTCGTCGCCCAGCGGGAAGCTGGCGTCGAGCATCTTCTCGCTTGGCTTGAGGATCAGGGCGTTTTCCGAATGGTCTTCGCTGTCGATGCCGAACGCGTCGAACAGGGTTTCCATGTAGATCGGCAGGGCGAACTGATCGTCCTGTTCGAGGATGTCCTCGACCAGCGCTTCACCTTCGCCGGCGCCGCCGGAGTTGAGTTCCAGCAGACGGTCGCGACCGGTGTGCAGCTCGGCTTCCAGACGCTCGCGCTCGGTGCGCGCCTCGTCGATCAGCGCTTGCCACTCGCCGTCGTCGGCTTCTTCGAGCAGCGGCAGCAGGCGCGGGCCGAACTGATGCTGCAAGGCGTTGCCGGTCGGGCAGGTGTTGAGGAACGCGTTCAGGGCTTCGTGGTACCACTGGAACAGGCGCTCTTGCGGGCTGGTTTCCAGGTACGGCACGTGCAGTTCGATGATGTGCTTCTGGCCGATCCGGTCGAGACGACCGATCCGCTGCTCCAGCAGGTCCGGGTGCGACGGCAGATCGAACAGCACCAGATGGTGGGCGAACTGGAAGTTGCGACCTTCACTGCCGATTTCCGAGCAGATCAGCACCTGCGCGCCGAATTCTTCGTCGGCGAAGTAGGCGGCGGCGCGGTCACGCTCGAGGATGTTCATGCCTTCGTGGAACACCGTGGCCGGGATCCCGGAGCGCACGCGCAGGGCGTCTTCCAGGTCCATCGCGGTTTCGGCGTGGGCGCAGATCACCAGCACTTTGGTGCGCTTGAGCATTTTCAGCTGGTCGATCAGCCACTCGACGCGCGGGTCGAATTTCCACCAGCGTTCTTCTTCGCTGGCGTCCGGCTGGGCCTGGAAGCTGACTTCCGGGTACAGCTCGGCGTGTTCGCCCAGCGGCAGTTCGAGGTATTCGTCCGGGCACGGCAGCGGGTACGGGTGCAGTTTGCGCTCCGGGAAACCCTGCACGGCGGCGCGGGTGTTACGGAACAGCACGCGGCCGGTGCCGTGGCGGTCGAGCAGTTCACGCACGAGGCGGGCGCTGGCTTCGGTGTCGCCATCGTTGACGGCGGTGAGCAGGGCTTCACCTTCATTGCCGAGGAAACCGTGGATGGTCTTGTGCGCGGCCGGCGACAGGCGACCCTTGTCCAGCAGCTCCTGAACGGCTTCGGCCACCGGGCGATAGTTTTCGCTCTCGGCGCGGAAGGCGGCCAGGTCATGGAAACGGTTCGGGTCGAGCAGGCGCAGACGGGCGAAGTGGCTGTCCTGACCGAGTTGTTCGGGGGTGGCGGTGAGCAGCAGCACGCCGGGAATGACTTCGGCCAGCTGTTCAACCAGCGAGTATTCCGGGCTGACTTTCTCTTCGTGCCACACCAGGTGGTGGGCTTCGTCGACCACCATCAGGTCCCAACCGGCAGCGAACAGGGCGTCCTGGGCCTTTTCATCGTCGACCAGCCACTCCAGCGCCACGAGGGCCAGCTGGGTGTCTTCGAACGGATTGGTGGCATCGCTTTCGATGAAGCGTTCTTCGTCGAACAGCGCGACCTGCAGGTTGAAACGGCGGCGCATTTCCACCAGCCATTGGTGCTGGAGGTTTTCCGGAACCAGGATCAGCACGCGGTTGGCGCGGCCCGACAGCAGCTGGCGATGGATCACCAGGCCGGCTTCGATGGTCTTGCCCAGACCCACTTCGTCCGCCAGCAATACGCGCGGCGCGATACGGTCGGCGACTTCACGGGCAATGTGCAACTGGTGGGCGATCGGTTGTGCACGCACGCCGCCCAGGCCCCACAGCGCGGACTGCAACTGGCGGCTGGTGTGTTCCAGGGTGTGATAGCGCAGGGAGAACCAGGCCAGCGGGTCGATCTGGCCGGCGAACAGACGGTCGCTGGCCAGACGGAACTGAATGAAGTTCGACAGCTGGGTTTCCGGCAGGGTGACCGCTTCGTTTTGCGCGTTGAGGCCGTGATAGACCATCAGGCCGTCGACGTCGTCGACTTGCTGGACAGTCATCTTCCAGCCTTCGAAGTGAGTGATCGAGTCGCCGGGCGAGAACCGCACGCGGGTGAGGGGCGCATTCCGTAGCGCGTACTGGCGAGTCTCGCCAGTGGCCGGGTAAAGCACGGTCAACAAGCGGCCGTCCTGTGCCAGAACGGTGCCTAAACCAAGCTCTGCTTCGCTGTCACTGATCCAGCGTTGCCCCGGTTGATACTGCTGCGCCATGCTGCCTGACTCCCACCTTGAAAAAGCGGGCTATCTTAACGGAATGAGGGCCCGAGGCCAAAGGATAAGGAGCCTCGGCCCGGCTTTTAACCGCAATCGGCCAATTGCAGGGAAGATTAGGTCATGCATCGGTTTTACGGGATGTTGCGGCACCCTTGAGTGCCAAACCGGTCACAAGTTTGCGACCGATGGCTCAAGGCACCCCTGGCGCCGCCGATAACCTGCTGACAGGAGACCCTCATATGCTGCCACCGATGCTCCCCCTGAGCGCCGTGCCGATCACCTCCCAACAGGATCCGATCCGCCAGCGACCGGATATTCCCCCTGTGGTGCCGGTGCAGGAAAGCTCCAACGAAAGCACCATCGACCTGCAAAAACGCGACCCGGAAGAGGACGGCTATCTGCTGCGCGAAGAGCAGCGCCGCCAGCAGGAACGTGATCGCCGGCGCCGTGAAGCCGACGACGACCCCGAAGCGCACCTCGCCGTGCCCGGCACCGAACTGAATGCCGACAACACCGTGCCGGTGGCGCCGTTGATGGAGGATCAGCCGCGTCAGGGGCTTTGGGTCGACATCGAAATCTGAGGCTGGACGGCCAGTTCCGTCAGGTTCTCCAGCAACACGTCGATCTCTTCTTGCGTGTTCAAGTAGCTCACCGCCACCCGCGCAATATTCGTCAGCCCGCGCGCCTGCATGTCCAGCGGCGTGTAGGCCACGCCATTGGCGCCGATGTTGATTCGCCGTTCGGCCAACGTCTGCTTGAGCGCCACGCTGTCCCAGCCTTCAAGCGTGAAGGCGATCAGCCCGGATTGTTGATTCGCCGTTCCGAGATCCCGCAGCGTCAGGCCGGGAATCGCCTTCAGGCGTTGGCGCAATCCGTTGCTCAATTGTTCGATGCGCTGGCGAACGGGAATCGCGCCGAGGCGGTTGTACTCCTCCAGTGCATTGGCCAGCCCGGCCAGCAGCGCCAGTGACACTTCACTGGTTTCAAAGCGGCGCGCGTCGTCGCGCAGGGTAAAGCGCTTGCCGTCCCATGGCGCCGACAACACATCGCGTTGCACGGGGAGCAGCCGTTGCAAAAAATGCGGCCGGATGTACATCAGCGCCGTGCCGCGCGGCCCGCGCAGGAACTTGCGACCCGCACCCTTGAGCACATCGCACTGTAAGGCCTGAACATCGCAGGGCAACTGCCCCAGCGCCTGACCGGCGTCGATGAAATAAGGAATGCCGTGGCGCCGCGCCACGCTGCCGATCTGCGCGGCGGGGTTGATCAGGCCACCGTTGGCCGGCAGCCAGGTCAGGGCGATCAGGCGTACCTGGCCGTCGATCATCTGCGCCAGGGCTTGCGGGTCGACCGCGCCGTGGGCGTCACAAGGAATCACTTCGAGCCGCGCGCCGGCCTTCACCGCTTCGGCCATGCACGCTAGGTTGCCGGCCCATTCATGGCGACCCACCAGAATCCGCTCGCCGAGCTGCCACGGCCCCAGCGCGTTGAACGCCTGGCTCCAGGCTGCCGAGCCGCTGCTGGCGAAGGCGATGTCCTCGGGCTGGGCGTTGAGCAGGGCGGCGGCCGCGTTGCGCGCGCGTTCCTGTACCCGGTTGTCTGCCGCTTCCATCGGCCCGCCGAGTGCTTCGTGTTGCAACTGTTCGATCACTGCAACGAGGGTGGCTTGGCTCGGCAACGAGGCGCCGGCGTGGTTGAAGTGGATCACCTGAGCGCAGCCGGGCGTGGCGGCGCGCAGGCGCGAGAGGTCGTCGAGGTTCACGGCTTGAGCTCGAAGATCGCGTCGATTTCCACCGCGACGCCGGCCGGCAGACTCGACACGCCGACTGCGGTGCGCACGTGTCGGCCCTTGTCGCCGAGGGCGTTGACCAGCAGGTTCGACGCGCCGTTGGCGACAAAGCCCTGAGCTTTGAATTCCGGTGTGGCGGCCACGAAAACTCCGAGGCGCAGGATGCGCACCAGTTTCGACAGGTCATCGCCCAGTGCATGGCTCAACTGGGCGAGCAGGCCCAGGGCAGCCAGTTCAGCGGCGTTGGCCCCTTCTTCGTCGGAGATCGCTTCGCCCAGTCGCCCGATGAACGCAGGTTTGCCGTCGAGCAATGGAATCTGCCCGGAGATGAACAACTGATTCTGGCTGACCACATGGTTGACGTAATTGGCGATCGGCTGGCTCGGTTCGGGCAGGCGCAGGCCGAGTTGTTGAACGCGTTGGCTGAGGGAATCGGTCATGGGAAGTCCTCCTGAGTGAGGGCTTCAGCATGTTGGTCAGAGCGAAGGGCGACAAACGGATAGATTTAATCCGACGCATCCAAAAAACTCATGCGTTCGCGGTTTCCTCCAGCCACTGGCAGAAACTTTGCGCCGCCGATGTGGGCGGGCGTTGCGGGGTGACCAGCCAATAACCGATCTCGCCGAGCATCGGCGGCGTGTCGAAGGCCGGCACCAGCGCGCCTTCCTTGATCCGCCGTTCGATCATTCGCTGGCGACCCATGGCAATGCCCTGACCGGCGACGGCCGCTTCGACGACGATGTTGTAGTCGTGCAGCATGACGCCGGGCACATGAGCCAGATCGATGCCGCTGTGTTGCTGCCAGTCGATCCATTCGAACGGCTGGTGCGACTTGGCCATCAGCAAGGGCCCGTTGTTCACGCCTTTGGCCTTGAAGGCCGGGCTGCAGACTGGCGTCAGGGTTTCAGCCATGAACCGGCGGGCCTGGACTTTCGGCCAACCGCCCTTGCCGTAGCGGATCGCCAGATCCACCTCGCCCGCGTCGACATCGGCCAGTTGCACGGCGGGCAGCAGCTCGACATGGATGTTCGGGTATTTCGCGTTGAAGTCCGCCAGACGCGGTGCCAGCCACAGGGTTGCGAAAGAGGCGAGCAGACCGATGCGCAGGGTAGTGGGGCGTTCGCCGCGCAGGTCGTGGGTGGCGGCGGCAATCGCGGTGAGGGCCGGTTGGATTTGCAGGTAATACTGTTCGCCGGCGGGTGTCAGATCGATCGCCCGGGTGCGGCGCACGAACAGTCGCTGATCGAGGAATTCTTCGAGTTTGTGCACCTGATGGCTGATCGCGCTTTGGGTCACCGACAGCTCATCGGCAGCCTTGATGAAACTCAAATGGCGGGCCACGGCCTCAAAGGCGCGCAAGGCCATCAGCGGTGGCAGATCCTGATGCAGGGGCACGGCGCAGATCCTTCGGGTTCAGGGCGAGGCGCCGATTGTGCGGGCAAATCCGGTGGGCGGTACATGAATTGTTGTAGAGCGTTTAGGTCAGTGGCTGGTCAGCGCCTGCGTCAGGCCGCATTATTGGCGCAGTCCTGTCGGTGATCCGGCAGTTGTGATTCAGTCCAAGCGATGCACCGAACGCCATGAGCCAAGACGACAAGCTGATTGACCTCAACACCGAACGCGCCAAGCGGGTTCATGACCTCAACGAGAAGCGCCTGAATGAAGTTCGCCAGGCTTTCGAGCAGGCCATGCCTTTGGGTAAGCCGAAGAAAAAGCCGAAAAACAAACCGAAAAAGCGTTGATCTCCCCTGCATCCGTTGATGCAGGTCAGTTATTTCCCTTCCTTTCCTCCCCATGGTGACCGGCATTGATCCCGGTCAATTCCTGCGCCTGCCTGATTGGTTAACTTAGTTCCATCGCAGCAGAGCAGGGGCCAGGAGGCCAGTCATGTTTTTCGATAACGTGGTGTTTGCCGGGGTCCTGACTGTGGGGCTGATGGTTCTGTTTTTTGCAGGGTTTGGATTTTTTATCTGGAAGGATGCGAACAAGCGCAAGAAGCCTTGATTCTTCCGGGTTTGATGAGCACGCAAGGCATTTTGGGCAACTTCGGTTGCCCTTTTTTTTGTGTCTTGGCGGCCTTTGGGCCGACCATGCTTTGGGTGTTTTTTTGTGAATATCCGTTTTTGCGGGTGTTGCGGCTGGCGGTTCCGCTCTTACAGCGGCTCACTTTTCCAAACGCCGAAAAGTAAGCAAAAGGCTGGGCCCCTGCGTTCGGCACCTCGCTGTGGCTCGGCGTTCCTTCGTTCCGGGATTCATCCGGGGGCATCGCCTACGGTTTGCTTCGCTGCACCTCCTCTCGATGCATGCGGCTGCGCCGCACGGTCGCTGCGCTCCCACCCCCGGATAAATCCCTCCACTCAGCCTTCCGATGGGGCTGGCACGTCAAAAGCTGTACTCGAGCTAACGCTCATCGTGTTGAGTGGTGGGAAGCCAAGGCAAAGGCAGGCTTTAGATGTTTGCTTTTTAAGACCTGAGTACACCTCGGTATCTCACGTCGGCGTACCTCTCCCAAACAACTCGGTCAGTCCCCTCTCCCTACGGGCGGTCCGACGTTTCGGGAGGGTTAGGGTGAGGGCGCTCTTGATCTTCAGCCCCTCTTTACCGCGCCCAACAAAAAAGGCGTGATCCTTTCGAATCACGCCTTTTTCATTACAGCGGTCTATCAGCTACCCAGCGCCTTCGACGCCAGCCAGAACAGGCCGGCCGACAGGGCCACGGTGGCTGGCAGGGTCAGGACCCAGGCCAGCAGGATGGTTTTCACTGTGCCGCCTTGCAGGCCGCTTTTGTTGGCGACCATGGTGCCGGCCACGCCCGAGGAGAGGACGTGGGTGGTGGACACCGGCAGGCTGAAGATGTTGGCCAGGCCGATCAGGCTGGCGGTGGTGATCTGGGCCGACATGCCTTGCGAGTAGGTCATGCCTTGTTTGCCGATCTTCTCGCCGATGGTCAGTACCACGCGTTTCCAGCCGACCATGGTGCCCAGGCCCAAGGCCAGGGCGACCGCCAGAATCACCCAGAACGGGGCGTATTCGGTGGTGGTGGTCAGGTCTTTGCGCAGTTTGTCCAGGTCGGCTTTTTCACGAGCGGCCAGGCCTGGCAGTTTGCTGACTTTCTTCGCGGTGTCGTCCAGGCAGAGCAGGTAGCGACGCACTTCGATGCGGCTTTCAGCGGACAGCGAGTGGTAGTCCGCCACACCTTTTAGGGTGTCGAGCAGGGCGGCGATGGTCGGTTCGGTCTGTTGCGGGTTGCAACGGAATTTTTCCGGCAGGTCGCCTTCCACGCTTTTACCCAGGGCCAGGAATTCGCCCAGGGTGTCGGCGTTGCGCTTGTAGAACTGGCTCAGGTGCAGGGTCGCATCGCGAGTACGTTCGATCTGGTAAGTGGTGCTGTTCAGGTCGAGTACGAACTGCGCAGGCACGATACCGATCAGTACCAGCATGATCAGGCCGATACCTTTCTGGCCGTCGTTCGAGCCGTGGACGAAGCTCACGGCCATGGCCGAGATCACCAGGACCAGGCGGTTCCAGAACGGTGGGTGCTTCTTGTCGTCGATCTTGCGGCGCTGTTCCGGCGTCTTGTGCATCTTCGACAGCGGTCGCCACCATTTCAGGCCGATCAGCACCAGCGCGGCGATCAGGAAGCCGGCCATCGGCGAGAACACCAGCGAGGCGCCGATATCGATCGCTTTCTGCCAGTTGACGCCGTCAGCCAGTGGAATTTCGTTGATCAGGGCGTTGGCCAGGCCGACACCGAGGATCGAACCGATCAGCGTGTGCGAACTGGAGGCCGGGATACCGAAGTACCAGGTGCCCAGGTTCCAGGCGATCGCGGCGGCGAGCAGCGAGAACACCATTGCCAGACCATGGCCGGTGTTCACGTTGATCAACAGTTCTACCGGCAGCAGGTGCACGATGGCATACGCCACGCCAACGCCGCCCAGCAGTACGCCGAGGAAGTTGAACACGCCCGAGAAGAACACCGCCAGGTGAGGCGGCATCGCTTTGGTGTAGATAACAGTGGCTACCGCGTTAGCGGTGTCATGAAATCCATTGATGAACTCGAAGGCGAGGACAAATGTCAGGGCGAGCAGGAGGCTCACAAGCACCCAGGCATCCAGTCCGCTGAATAAATCGATCATGAAGGTTTTCTGACCCGGTCATAAGGGGGCGCGATTATGCCAGAAAAGACTGGAAATCGATCCCCTACCTGCTCATCGGTAAGCGTCTTCGCCAAATTAATTTGTATCAAGGTGCATTACCCAAGCTTTTTGAAGGGTTTTGCAAGATGTTGATTCCATTGATAAAAATGCGAGATGCCGGCGGATTGGCCGGTTGTCGGGAGGGGGGTGAAACTTGTATGAAATATCTGAGAAACGCGTCTGACATGCTCCAGACCTGTGCAATACAGGGGAGTTGGCCGCTGCCCGCGGGTAGCGGGCGCGCAAGGCATCGTCAGTCCACCGTGCTTGTAACCCGGTGAGTACGCTTACCCTCGAAAGTCTCAAAGGAAGGCATCACGGCTCTTCGGCTTTGAGTTCCTCTTCCATTTTTTTCAGTTCTTGCTGGAAGACCTGATCCTGAACGGTAGGGCGTTTTCGCCAGGCTTTGCGTTCTGGTTCGGGCTGGGCGGCGTAGGTGGTGACTTCCCCGCCGTAAACTTCCTTGTAACGTTGTTCCTGGCGCTCAAGTTCCGCGCGCAGTTCGTCTTTCGTCACAGTGCTACCTGTATGAGTTGAGATAAATGTCTGGTGAACGCACTGCAACGAATCATTTAACCGGTTCACCAACAAGCGCTCGCCCGGACAGGCAGCGGTTGTCGGGAAGACGGTCAGGACTTCCATGTTGCAGGCGGCTACGGCACCAGATTAAAACTGACGCAGCATCAGTTTCCTGTTTCAGCGAGCGCGCTGGCGGTGCATGAGTAATGAGCATCAGGCGCTGGCCGGGGCCGGCAGCGATGGACATCGCGCCAGCGGGTGGCACCGTCGGCAAATAAAAGCGCGGTGTCACTAAGGTGCATTATAGCGGCCGAATCGGGATTGCCTATCTTTGCCAAGTTAAAAACGGTTCTGAATGTGTGATTGTTTTGTGACGTGCAACTTTCATCAATAGTTGCATCGTCGTTGCGCAGTGTTTGATTTCTGGCGCCATTTAGTCGGACAACTAAGGCGCTTAAACCGCACCGGCGTTCCAAGTTCAAATCCGTTCCGCACCGCCTTAACGAGGAGACGAGGGCGATTGCGATTATCGGTCGACGGTTCGATAATCGCCCGGTGTTGGCGGTCTGTCGCTTGTGTATCCGCCAGCGAGCCGCTTGTATAGCCGTTGATCCGAACAAGAACAAGGACCCGACATGAACGATCAAATGCGCAATTCCTTCACCTCGGTAGCGCCGCCGATCGTCGCTTCGCCGGCCAAGCGTATCCAGGCCCTGACCGGCGATCCGGATTTCATGACCTCCCTGGCCCGTGGCCTGGCGGTGGTGCAGGCGTTTCAGGAGCGCAAGCGCCACCTGACCATCGCCCAGATCAGCCATCGCACGGAAATTCCCCGCGCCGCCGTGCGCCGTTGCCTGCACACGCTGATCAAGCTCGGCTACGCCACCACCGACGGGCGCACTTATTCGCTTCTGCCCAAAGTGCTGACTCTCGGTCACGCCTATCTGTCTTCGACGCCGCTGGCGGTCTCGGCCCAGCCGTACCTCGACCGCATGAGCGAGCAACTGCACGAGGCCTGCAACATGGCCACGCTGGAAGGCGACGACATTCTCTACATCGCCCGTTCGGCCACCACTCAGCGTCTGATTTCGGTGGACCTCTCGGTGGGCGGGCGGTTGCCGGCGTACTGCACGTCCATGGGGCGGATCCTGCTGGCGGCGCTGGACGACACCTCGCTGCGCGAATACCTCGACCACGCCGAACTGGTAGCCAAGACCAGCCGCACCATTCACACCCCCGACGCCTTGCTCGAATGCTTGCAGGAAGTGCGGCAGCAGGGCTGGTGCATCGTCGATCAGGAACTGGAGCAGGGCCTGCGTTCGATTGCCGTGCCGGTCTACGACGCTTCCGGCCAGGTAGTGGCCGCGCTCAACGTCAGCACCCACGCCGGTCGCGTCAGCCGCACCGAGCTGGAGCAGCGCTTTCTGCCGGGTCTGTTGAGCGCCAGCCGCGACCTCAGTGCGCAATTGTTTGCCTGATGAAGCTGTTCGATAAACGCACAGAGTTGCGTTTATCGAATTGACGCTAAAACCCCCGGATCATTAATGTCGCGGCAGCGTCATCCGGCGCGAATGTGAATGAGCCCGCCGGATTGTCGACTCTCATAATAATGACAAGAGGCAACTTCCCATGCGCACGTTCCCCGACTGTCGCCGCTCCCGTTCCTGTTGCCGGTATTAGCGCAACGCCTGATTTCTTCCTTATATAGTTGTGACCGTGCCGCTCTCTGGCCGGCCGCCGTTCGACTGCGTTTTCTTGCGTGGAATAAAAATAATGAACCAGCCTCAGTCCGCTGTAGGTCACTGCCTCGATGTGCAGTCCTTCATCAATGCCCAACCGATCTCGCGCTATCAATGGCGAGTGGTGATTCTGTGTTTCCTGATTGTGTTCCTCGATGGCCTCGACACCGCGGCCATGGGTTTTATTGCGCCGGCCCTGTCCCAGGACTGGGGCATCGACCGCGCCAGCCTCGGCCCGGTGATGAGCGCCGCGCTCATCGGTATGGTCTTCGGCGCGTTGGGCTCCGGGCCGTTGGCTGACCGCTTCGGGCGAAAAGTCGTACTGGTCGGCGCGGTGTTTCTGTTCGGTGCTTTCAGTCTGGCGTCGGCCTACGCCACCAATGTTGATCAACTGCTGGTGCTGCGTTTCCTGACCGGTCTGGGGCTGGGCGCCGGCATGCCGAACGCCACCACGCTGCTGTCGGAATACACCCCCGAGCGTAAAAAGTCGCTGCTGGTGACCAGCATGTTCTGCGGCTTCAACCTCGGCATGGCCGGAGGCGGATTCATCTCGGCCAAGTTGATCCCGGCATTCGGCTGGCACAGCCTGTTGCTGATCGGCGGGATCCTGCCGCTGATCCTCACCGTGGTGCTGCTTCTCTGGCTGCCGGAGTCGGCGCGTTATCTGGTGGTGCGCAATCGCGGCACCGACAAGGTGCGCAAGACCCTCGCACCGATTGATCCTGCCATCGTCGCGCAGGCCGCGAGTTTCAGCGTGCCGGAACAGAAAACCGTCAAAGCGCGCAACGTGTTTGCGGTGATTTTCTCGGGCACCTACAGCGTCGGCACGTTGCTGCTGTGGCTGACCTACTTCATGGGCCTGGTCATCGTGTACCTGCTGACCAGTTGGCTGCCGACCCTGATGCGCGACAGTGGCGCGAGCATGGAGCAGGCGGCGTTTATCGGCGCGTTGTTCCAGTTCGGCGGGGTGTTGAGCGCGGTCGGCGTAGGCTGGGCGATGGACCGGTTCAATCCGCACAAGGTCATCGGCATTTTCTACCTGCTGGCCGGGGTGTTTGCCTACGCCGTGGGGCAGAGCCTGGGCAACATCACGCTGCTGGCGACGCTGGTGCTGGTGGCGGGCATGTGCGTCAACGGTGCGCAATCGGCGATGCCGTCGCTGGCGGCGCGGTTTTATCCGACGCAGGGCCGGGCGACCGGTGTGTCGTGGATGCTCGGGATCGGCCGGTTTGGCGCGATTCTCGGGGCGTGGATGGGCGCGACCCTGCTGGGGTTGGGCTGGAATTTTGAGCAGGTGCTGACGGCGCTGGTGATTCCGGCCGGGCTGGCCACGGCAGCGGTGGTGATCAAGGGCCTGGTCAGTCACGCGGACGCGACCTGAGTTTCATTGCAGGATCGTTCCCTCGTCGAACTGGCTTCAGAGGTTGCTTCGCGCTCGGCTCCGGAAGGACGCGGAGCGTCCCGGGCTGCATTCCCACGCAGAGCGTGGGAACGATCAGTGACAGAACGATAGGTTGATAACAATCTGTTCGATAAACGAACACTCAGTCGATTATCGGATTGTTTGGCGAAAATCAGCGGCTTAATCTTCAGTGACTCCGGCGCAGAACCTCGCGCCTTTTTATCACTGGCGATTCATTACAAAAACGGGAGCCCGCTCCATGGCTGAGATCCTTTCGCTGCACGACGCGGTGAAGCAATTCGTCAACGACGGCGACACCGTCGCGCTCGAAGGTTTCACTCACCTGATCCCTACGGCGGCGGGTCATGAAATCATTCGTCAGGGCAAGAAAGATCTGACCCTGGTGCGGATGACGCCTGACCTGATCTACGACCAACTGATCGGCGCCGGCTGTGCACGCAAGCTGATCTTCTCCTGGGGCGGCAACCCTGGCGTGGGTTCGCTGCACCGTCTGCGCGACGCGGTCGAGAAGCAATGGCCGCATGCGCTGGAAATCGAAGAACACAGCCACGCCGACCTGGCCAATGCCTACGTCGCCGGCGCCTCCGGCCTACCGTTCGCGGTACTGCGGGCCTACGCCGGTTCCGACCTGCCGAAGGTCAACCCGCTGATCAAATCCGTAACGTGCCCGTTCACCGGTGAAGTGCTGGCGGCAGTGCCGTCGGTGCGTCCGGACGTGACCGTGATCCACGCCCAGAAGGCCGACCGTCAGGGCAACGTGCTGCTGTGGGGCATCCTCGGCGTGCAGAAAGAAGCCGCACTGGCCGCCAAGCGTTGCATCGTCACCGTCGAAGAAATCGTCGACAACCTCAACGCCCCGATGAACGCCTGCGTGCTACCGACCTGGGCCTTGAGCGCGGTCTGCCATGTACCCGGTGGCGCGCATCCGTCCTACGCCCACGGTTACACCGAACGTGACAACCGTTTCTATCAGGCGTGGGATCCGATCGCCCGCGACCGTGAGACGTTTACCGCGTGGATCAACGAATACATCCATGGCTGCGCTGACTTCAGCGAGTTCCAGGCCAAGTTGGCCGCTGCTTCGGAGGCCAAGTAATGACTTACACCACCAATGAAATGATGACTGTCGCCGCAGCCCGTCGCCTGAAGAACGGCTCGGTGTGCTTCGTCGGCATCGGCCTGCCGTCGAAAGCCGCCAACCTGGCGCGCCTGACCTCGTCGCCGGACGTGGTGCTGATCTACGAATCCGGTCCGATTGGCGCCAAACCCAGCGTATTGCCACTGTCCATCGGTGACGGCGAACTGGCAGAAACCGCAGACACGGTCGTGCCGACCGGTGAGATTTTTCGCTACTGGCTGCAGGGCGGGCGCATCGACGTCGGTTTCCTCGGCGCAGCGCAAGTCGACCGTTTCGGCAACATCAACACCACCGTGGTCGGCGATTATCACCAGCCGAAAGTGCGTCTGCCGGGTGCCGGTGGCGCGCCGGAGATCGCCGGTTCCGCCAAAAGCGTGCTGATCATCCTTAAACAGTCGGCGCGTTCGTTTGTCGACAAGCTCGATTTCATCACCTCGGTCGGCGATGGCGAGGGCGGCGATTCGCGCAAACGTCTGGGCCTGCCGGGCGCCGGCCCGGTCGGGATCATCACCGACCTGTGCATCATGGAGCCGGAAGAGGGCACCCATGAATTCGTGGTCACCGCGCTGCACCCGGGCGTGACTCGCGAGCAAGTGGTCGCCGCCACCGGTTGGCCGATCCGTTTTGCCGAAAGCGTGGCCACCACCGCCGAACCGACCGAGGTCGAGCTGACCGCCCTGCGTGATCTCGAAGCCCGTACCGCAGCGGCCCACGGCCAGGCACCGGGAGAAGCATGATGCGCGACGTTTATATCTGCGATGCGATTCGTACCCCCATCGGCCGTTTTGGTGGTGGTCTGGCGGCGGTTCGCGCCGACGACCTGGCCGCCGTGCCGATCAAGGCCCTGATGGAGCGCAATCCGTCGGTGGACTGGAGCGCCATCGACGAAGTATTCCTCGGCTGCGCCAACCAGGCCGGTGAAGACAACCGCAACGTGGCGCGCATGGCGCTGCTGCTGGCCGGTCTGCCGGAGAGCGTGCCGGGCGTCACCCTCAATCGCCTCTGCGCGTCGGGGATGGATGCCATCGGCACGGCGTTCCGCGCCATTGCCAGCGGCGAAATGGAGCTGGCGATTGCCGGCGGCGTCGAGTCGATGTCCCGCGCACCGTTCGTGATGGGCAAGGCCGACGCGGCGTTTTCGCGCAACATGAAACTGGAGGACACCACCATCGGCTGGCGTTTCATCAACCCGTTGATGAAGGCGCAGTACGGCGTCGATGCGATGCCGCAGACCGCTGACAACGTCGCCGACGACTACGAAGTTTCCCGCGAGGATCAGGACGCTTTCGCCCTGCGCAGTCAGCAACGTACTGCCGCTGCCCAGGCTGCCGGCTACTTCGCCGAGGAAATCGTCGAAGTGCGGATCGCCCACAAAAAGGGCGAAACCGTGGTCAGCCAGGACGAGCACCCCCGCGCCGATACCACGATTGAAGCGCTGAGCAAACTGAAACCGGTCAACGGCCCGGACAAGACCGTCACCGCCGGCAACGCTTCGGGCGTCAACGACGGTGCTGCCGCGCTGATTCTGGCCTCGGCCGAAGCAGTGAAAAAACACGGTCTGACCGCCCGCGCCAAAGTGCTCGGGATGGCCAGCGCCGGGGTCGCGCCACGGGTGATGGGCATCGGCCCGGTGCCAGCGGTGCGCAAACTCACCGAACGCCTCGGCGTGGCGGTCAGCGATTTCGATGTGATCGAGCTCAACGAAGCGTTTGCCAGCCAGGGTCTGGCGGTGCTGCGCGAACTGGGGCTGGCGGACGATGCGGCCCAGGTCAACCCGAACGGCGGCGCGATTGCCCTCGGTCACCCGTTGGGCATGAGCGGCGCGCGTCTGGTGCTGACCGCGCTGCATCAGCTGGAAAAGACCGGTGGCAAGAAAGGTCTGGCGACCATGTGCGTCGGTGTCGGCCAGGGTCTGGCCCTGGCCATCGAACGCGTCTGACGCAAGCCGTGATGAAAAGAACAGAGGAAAGCGAAATGACTGACAAGCCTGGTTACCGCCGCCCGCAGGAAGGCACCCAGCCGCCGTACCTGCACCCGACCTATCAATCCACCAATCTGCGCTCGCCGTCCAAGCCGTTGGTGTTTCTGCCGCATTCGCTGTCGGAAATCACCGGCCCGACCATCGGCGCCGAGCGAGTGGCCGACACCGACAACGATCTGACCGCCCAGCATCAGGGTGAACCGCTCGGCGAGCGGATCATCATTCACGGGCGTGTGCTCGACGAAGACGGCCTGCCGGTGCCGGGGATTCTGGTGGAGATCTGGCAGGCCAACGCCGCCGGTCGCTACAACCATGCCCGTGACCTGCACGACGCACCGCTGGACCCGAACTTCACCGGCACCGGCCGCACCGTGACCGACGCCGACGGCTGGTATCAGTTCCAGACCATCAAGCCCGGCGCCTATCCGTGGGGCAACCACCACAACGCCTGGCGCCCGGCGCACGTGCATTTCTCGTTGTTCGGACCGAGCATCCTGACGCGCCTGGTCACGCAAATGTATTTCCCGGGCGACCCGCTGCTGGCCTACGACCCGATCTACAACTGCGTGCCGGACACCTCGGCCAAGGAACGCCTGATCGCCGCTTTCGATCTGGAAAAAACCATTCCGTCCTACGCCCTCGCTTATCGCTGGGACATCGTGCTGCGCGGCCGCGAAGCCACGCCGATGGAGAAATGAGATGACCCTGACTGCGACCACGTCCCACACCGTCGGGCCGTATTACCACATCGGCCTGACTTGGCTGAACCGTGAAAACCTCGCCAACGAACTGACCCTCGGCCAGCGCGTGGCGATCACCGGGCAAGTGGTGGACGGCAACGGCGATGTCGTCAACGACGCCATGCTCGAAGTCTGGCAGGCCAACGCCGCCGGCAAATATGACCACCCGGAAGACGAGCAGGCCAAGCCGCTCGATCCGAATTTCGAAGGCTTCGGCCGGGTGCCGGTGGACGCCGAAGGGCGCTTCCGTTTCACCACCATCAAGCCGGGCACGGTCGAAGGCCTGAAGGGCTCGACCCAGGCGCCGCATCTGGTGGTGCTGGTGTTCGCGCGCGGTCTGGTGAAGCACTTGCTGACGCGGATCTACTTTGAAGGCGATCCGGCGAACGTCAATGATCCGTTGCTCGAATGCGTACCGGCCGAGCGCCGCGATACGTTGCTGGCGAAGCCGGATGCGGCGGGGGTTTATCAGTGGAATGTGATTCTGCAGGGCACTGATGCGGAGACCGTGTTCTTCGATTATTGAACCGGATACTGATCGTTCCCACGCGGAGCGTGGGAACGATCAGAGATCGGGTCTGGTTGGTGATCCAATGTGGAACGGGACTGTTGCGAAGTGTGTCTAGACTCTCACTGTCCCTATCGAGTGAAAAACAATGACAACCCTCACCTCCCATTACACCGGTGAAGAGCGCAGCAAGCGTATCTTCGCCATTGTCGGCGCGTCGTCCGGCAACCTCGTCGAATGGTTCGACTTCTATGTCTACGCCTTCTGCGCGATCTATTTCGCCCCGGCGTTTTTCCCCTCCGACAACCCCACGGTGCAGCTGGTCAACACGGCAGGCGTGTTCGCCGCCGGGTTCCTGATGCGACCGATCGGCGGCTGGATTTTCGGCCGGGTGGCGGACAAGCACGGGCGCAAGAACTCGATGCTGATCTCGATCCTGATGATGTGCTTCGGCTCGTTGCTGATCGCCTGTCTGCCGACCTACAAGGACATCGGCGTCTGGGCGCCGCTGCTGCTGTTGTTCGCGCGCTTGCTGCAAGGCCTGTCGGTGGGCGGTGAGTACGGCACCACCGCGACCTACATGAGCGAAGTCGCGCTCAAGGGCCAGCGCGGGTTCTTCGCCTCGTTCCAGTACGTGACCCTGATCGGCGGGCAACTGCTGGCGGTGCTGCTGGTGGTGATCCTGCAACAGTTCCTCACCGAAGAAGAGTTGCGTGCCTACGGCTGGCGGATTCCGTTCGTGGTCGGCGCGGCCGCTGCGCTGATTTCGCTGTTCCTGCGCCGCTCGCTGAAAGAAACCACCAGCAAGGAAATGCGCGAGAACAAGGACGCCGGCAGCATCCGCGCCCTGTTCCGCGATCACAAGGCTGCGTTCATCACCGTGCTCGGCTACACCGCCGGCGGCTCGCTGATTTTCTACACCTTCACAACGTATATGCAGAAGTACCTGGTGAACACCGCCGGCATGCACGCCAAGACCGCCAGCTACATCATGACCGGCGCGCTGTTCCTGTACATGTGCATGCAGCCGCTGTTCGGCATGCTCGCCGACAAGATCGGCCGGCGTAACTCGATGCTCTGGTTCGGTGGCCTCGGCACGCTGTTCACGGTGCCGATCCTGCTCAGCCTGAAAAGTGTCGGCAGCCCGTTCCTGGCCTTTGTGCTGATTACCGTGGCGCTGGCGATCGTCAGTTTCTACACCTCGATCAGCGGTCTGGTGAAAGCCGAGATGTTCCCGCCGGAAGTCCGCGCCCTCGGCGTTGGTCTGGCGTATGCGGTGGCCAACGCGATCTTCGGCGGTTCGGCAGAATACGTCGCCCTGAGCCTCAAGGCCGGCGGCATGGAAAACGCCTTCTACTGGTATGTCACCATCATGATGGCCGTGGCGTTCCTGTTCAGCCTGCGCCTGCCCAAAGAAGCGAAGTATTTGCACCACGATCTTTAAACCATGCGCGCGGGCCACAACGGCCCGCGCCGGCAAGGACTGTTTATGACTCAGCGACCGGGCAATCAATTGTTCGATGCCTACTTTACTGCCCGCGATATGCGCGACGTGTTCTGCGATCAGGGACGGGTGCAGGCGATGCTCGACTTCGAAGCGGCGCTGGCCCGGGCCGAAGCGCGGGTCGGGTTGATTCCGGCGGGTGCTGTCGCGTCGATTGAAAATGCCTGCCGCGCCGGGCTGTTTGATTTCGCGGCATTGGGCGAGGCGATTGCCACGGCCGGCAATTCGGCGATTCCGCTGGTCAAGGCGTTGGGCAAACAGATCGCCGCGACTGATGCCGAAGCCGAGCGCTACGTGCATCTGGGCGCTACCAGTCAGGACGTGATGGATTCCGGGCTGGTGCTGCAATTGCGTCAGGCGCTGGAATTGATTGAAAGGGAACTGGCGCAACTGGCCGACGCTCTCGCCATTCAGGCGCAGCGCCACGCCGCGACGCCATTGGCCGGACGCACCTGGCTGCAACATGCGACGCCGGTGACGCTCGGCATGAAGATCGCCGGTTGGCTCGGTGCGATCACGCGCAGCCGTCAGCGTCTGCGCGAGCTCAAACCGCGACTGCTGGTGCTGCAATTCGGCGGCGCGTCCGGCACCCTCGCGGCGCTCGGCGAACAGGCGTTGCCGATCGCCCAGGCGCTGGCCGAAGAACTGCACCTGACCCTGCCGGAACAACCCTGGCACACCCAGCGTGATCGCATCGTTGAATTTGGCGCGGTGCTCGGACTGATCGCCGGCAGCCTCGGCAAATTCGGCCGCGACATCAGTCTGTTGATGCAGACCGAAGCGGCGGAAGTGTTCGAACCGTCGGCGCCGGGCAAAGGCGGTTCCTCGACCATGCCGCACAAGCGCAATCCGGTAGGCGCGGCGGTGTTGATCGGCGCGGCGACCCGTGTGCCGGGGCTGGTCTCGACGCTGTTCAGCGCCATGCCCCAGGAACACGAGCGAAGCCTCGGTTTGTGGCACGCCGAATGGGAAACCCTTCCAGAGATCTGCTGCCTGGTGTCGGGTGCGCTGCAACAGGCACGGCTGCTGGCAGATGGTCTGGAAGTCGATGCCGCGCGCATGGCCCGCAACTTGGAACTGACTCAAGGTCTGGTGCTGGCCGAAGCAGTGAGCATCGTGCTCGCGCAACGGGTCGGCCGCGACACTGCGCATCATTTGCTCGAACAATGCTGCAAACGAGCGGTGGCCGAACAGCGCCACTTGCGTGCGGTACTCGGTGACGAACCGCAGGTGACCGCCGAACTGAGCGCAACCGAACTGGATCATCTGCTCGATCCCGCCCATTACCTCGGTCAGGCGCAAGTCTGGGTCGAGCGGGCAGTGGCCGAACACAACGCATTGTCTGACTGAAAGGAGAGGGCTGTGGCTTTCGTTCAACTCGCCGATGGCGAACTGCATTACTCATTGGAAGGCCCGGTCGATGCGCCGGTGCTGGTGCTGTCGAACTCGCTGGGCACCGACCTGCACATGTGGGACGTGCAGATGCCGGCCTTCACCGAACACTTTCGGGTGCTGCGTTTTGATACGCGCGGGCACGGCCAGTCGCTGGTAACACCGGGCCCTTACAGCATTGAGCAACTGGGCCGAGACGTGCTGGCGCTGCTGGATGCGCTGCACATCGAACGCGCGCATTTTTGCGGTCTGTCGATGGGCGGCCTGATCGGCCAGTGGCTGGGGATCAATGCCGGCCAACGTCTGAACAAACTGATCGTTTGCAACACCGCGGCAAAAATCGGCGATCCGTCGGTGTGGAATCCGCGCATCGAAACCGTGCTGCGCGACGGCCCGGCGGCGATGGTTGCGTTGCGTGATGCATCGATTGCCCGCTGGTTTACCCCGGACTTTTCCGCCGCCAACCCGGCAGCCGCCAAGCAGATCACCGACATGCTGGCCGCGACCAATCCTGAAGGTTACGCCGCCAACTGCGCAGCGGTACGCGATGCGGATTTCCGTGAGCAGTTGTCGTCGATCACGATACCGTTGCTGGTGATCGCCGGTACCGAAGATGCGGTGACGCCACCGTCCGGCGGGCACTTCATCCAGGAGCATGTGCGCGGCGCCGAGTACGCCGAGTTTTATGCGGCGCACCTTTCCAACGTTCAGGCCGGCGACGCGTTCAGCGACCGCGTGCTGACCTTTTTGCTGGCCGATTGAGGGGATTTCCGTGGACGAGAAACAACGTTACGACGACGGCATGCAAGTGCGCCGCGCGGTGCTCGGCGACGCTCACGTCGATCGCAGCCTGACCACGCTGACCGAGTTCAATTCGGAATTCCAGGAGATGATCACCCGTCACGCCTGGGGCGATATCTGGACCCGCCCGGGCCTGCCACGCCACACCCGCAGCCTGATAACCATCGCCATGCTGATCGGCATGAACCGCGAGGGTGAACTCAAGTTGCACCTGCGGGCGGCGGCCAACAATGGCGTGAGCCGTGGCGAGATCAAGGAAGTGATCATGCAGAGCGCGATCTACTGCGGGATTCCGGCAGCGAATGCGACGTTCCATCTGGCCGAATCGGTGTGGGATGAGCTGGGTACCGAATCCCGCGAGTAATCGTTGAATTCGAAGGATCGCAGCCAGTTGAAGGCTGCGATCCTTTGAACTTCACGCCTTGGCAACAATGAAAATCCGCTTGAACGCAAACAACGTATGGCCATTTTCCTCCTGCGGATAATGCGCATGCACCCGCCTCAGGTAGTGATAGATAAAGCGCGCCTGTTCCTCTGACGTCAGTCCCAGCATCACCGGCCGCAGCGCCGAGACCTTTACCCAGTCATAAACCGGCGACTTGCCGTCGACCACCTGCAACTGCTCGGTTTCCCAGATATCCAGCGACTGCGTCAGCGGCGCGAGCAAACGGTAGTAATCCTCCAGCGGCAGCAACGGCCGCGCCGCCATGCGTTGACGCAATTGCGCAGTGCCGATGGGGCGACCGCAGGGTCCGGCGTCGTCGAGGGTGTCGAGCATCAGCCGATACCACAGCGCATCGCGCCAGTCCGGCATATGCGCGGCCAGACAACCGCCGGGATTGAGGTGGCGAAGCAATCCCGGCAACAGCGTTCTATGGTCATCGATGAAATGCAGCACGGCCGCGGCGAACAACAGGTCGGCTGGCTTACGGGGTTTCCAGTGCTGCAGTTCGGCGTGTTGCCAGCGCGCCTTGATCGGCAGGCAACGGGCGACCTCAAGCATGTCTTTCGAACTGTCGATGCCTTTGATATCTGCCTGCGGCCAGCGATCGGCCAGAACCTTGGTGGCAATCCCGGTGCCGCAACCGAGGTCGTAAATGCGCTGAGGATTGTGCAGGTCGACGCGGCTGAGCAACTCATCGACTGGTTGTTGCCTGAGACGGGAAAATTGCTGGTACGCCCGGGCGTCCCAGTCTTTGTCGACGGGAGCCGGTTTGAGTCGGGTGATCATGAGGTCGTCCTCCGGTGATCAGCAGGGTCTTCCGATGACAACCTGGCCAAGTCTTGGGGACCGACATCAACAGATAACGGAAGCGAAGAGGGTGGAGCACCTGAGTCCTTCAGGTTTTTCCACTTTAAATGATGGCTGGCGCAACGCCAGCCATTCGGACAGGCGGCTTAGAGCAAACTGATCGGATAGCTGACGATCAGGCGGTTCTCGTCGAACTCGTTGTTGCTGAAGTCGCGGCGCATGGTCGAGTTGCGCCATCTGACGTTCAGGTTCTTCAGCGCACCGCTCTGCACGGTGTAGCCCAGTTCCGATTCGCGGCCCCATTCCTTGCCGTCGGTGATGGTGCCTGTGTGTACGTTGTCGCCGCTGATGTAACGGTTCATCAGGGTCAGGCCGGGGATGCCCAGGGCAACGAAGTTGTAGTCGTGGCGCACCTGCCAGGAGCGTTCCTGCGCGTTGTCGTAACTGGCGTTGTAGCTGTCGTTGGCCAAGGTGCCGCCGCTGGTGCCGTTGACGCGCATCCAGGCGCTGTCGCCGGTGAGTTTTTGCAGGCCGACGTAGAAGGTGTGGCCACCGTATTTTGCCGAGAACAGGCCTGACCAGGTCTTGTTGTCGAGGTCGCCGGCGCGGGCACTGCCGTCGTCCTTGCCGTAGAAGAAGCCGAGGTTGGCGCCGAGGGTCCAGTCGCCGATTGGCTGGCTGTGGATCAGGTTGACGTATTGCTGGCTGTAGATGTCCTTGAGCTCGGCGTTCCACAGACCGATCTGGGTACGCTTGTCGTTGAATACGTATTCGCCGCCCTGGAAGTTGAAGCGGTCGGAGGTGAAGGCGGCTTTGCCGGTCATCGACATGTCGCTCATGCTGCTGTCGTCGCGCGGGCTGTTGGCGCGGAACTGGCCGCCGTAAAGGGTCAGGCCATCGACTTCCTTCGAGGTGATCTGGCCGCCGCGAAAGGTCTGCGGCAGCGAGCGGCCGTCGTCCGAACGCAGGATCGGCAGCACCGGCATCCATTCGCCGACCTTCACTTCTGTTTGCGACAGCTTCGCCTTGAACGCGACGTTGGTGCGGCCGAAGTTGTCCGCCGGGCGACCGTCATGATCCAGTGGCAGCAGTTGCGTGCCGCCGGTGCCTTTGCCGCCATCGAGCTTCACCGAGTACAACCCCAGCACATCCAGGCCGAACCCGACGGTGCCTTGGGTGAAACCGGACTTGGCGTCGAGGATGAAGTTCTGCGTCCACTCTTCAGCCTTGCCCTGAGCCTTGGTCGGGTTGGTGAAGTTGCGGTTGATGTAGAAGTTACGCAGGTTCAGGTTGACCTTGGCCCCGTCGATAAAACCGGCTTCTTCAGCCGCAGCGGGCAGCGCGATGCCGGCCAGGGCGAGGGCTATCAGACCGGGAAGTGCGTAGGGCGCAGGGGAGGTTGTCATGGGCTCGGGTCTCTCTTGTTTTTTTTGGGGCGAACGGGGGCGCTGCGGCCGTTTTTCAAGGCGCAGACATTCGATGGATTCAGAGGCGAAGCGGCGGCGATCAGCCGGGAGGAGCAGGGCGCGGGAGCATGATGTCGAACCTGTTGTTATTGGTTTTGTGGCTCGAATGGTGCGGGGCGCGGGCGAGGCGATTCAATCGGCGAAAGTGAAATTTGGGCGATTATCGAACGCAAGATTTGCGTTCAACAAAAAGCCCGCCAATCGGCGGGCTTCTTGTGTTCAGCGGATGATCAGAACAGCTTCATCTTCGGTGCTTCTTCCTTCAGCGGTTCGTTCTGCGCGGTCTGCGCATTCCAGCCACCGCCCAGGGCCTTGTACAGGTTGACCGCACTGGTCAGCTGCGCGAGGCGGTCGGTGATCAGCGATTGTTGCGCGCTGAACAGCTGACGCTGGGCATCGAGGAAGGTCAGGTTGCTGTCGACGCCGATGCGATAGCGACGCTCTGCCAGGCGGTAGTAATCCTGGTTGGCGGCGACGAAATCACGCTGGGCCTGCAACTGCTCGGTGTAGGTCTGGCGCGCTGCCAGGCCGTCGGCGACTTCCTGGAAGGCCGTTTGAATGGACTTCTCGTAGTTCGCCACGCCAATGTCCTTCTGGATCTTGGCGTAGTCGAGGCTGGCGCGCAGGCTGCCGGCGTTGAAGATCGGCAGGTTGATCTGCGGCTGGAACAGCCACGTGCCCGAACCGCCCTTGAACAGGCCGGACAGGTCCGGGCTCAGGCTGCCCGCGTTGGCGGTCAGGCTGATGCTCGGGAAGAACGCTGCACGGGCCGCGCCGATGTTGGCGTTGGCCGCCTTCAGGTTGTACTCGGCCTGAAGGATGTCCGGACGACGTTGCAGCAGATCCGACGGCAGGCCGGCCGGCACGTCGGCCAGCAGGTCATCCGACAGCGGTTTGGCCGCTTGCAGGTTGGCCGGTACGCCGGTGCCGAGCAGCAGGGTCAGGCTGTTTTCGTCCTGGGCGACCTGGCGGGTGTAACGCGCCAGTTGTGCCCGGGCGTTCTCAACCGAAGTACGCGACTGCGCCAGGTCCAGCGCCGAAGCCACACCGACTTCGTTGCTGCGGCTGGTCAGCTTGTAGCTTTCCTCGAAGGCACCGAGGGTGTCCTGAGTCAGCTTCAGCAGTTCCTTGTCGGCCTGCCAGGTCAGGTAGGCGTTGGCCACGCTGGCCACCAGGCTGATCTGGGTGCTGCGGCGCGCTTCTTCGGTGGCGAAGTATTGCTGCAGCGCTTGTTCGCTCAGGCTGCGAACCCGACCGAACAGGTCGAGTTCGTAGGCGCTGATGCCGACGGTGGCGGAGTAGGAGCTGGTGATGCTCGACTCACCGGTCTGCGACGCACGGGCCGGAACCCGCTGACGGCTGCCGCTGGCATTGGCCGACACGGCCGGGAACAGGTCGGCGCGCTGGATGCGGTATTGAGCCGCATAGGCGTCGATGTTCAGCGCCGCGACACGCAGGTCGCGGTTGTTTTCCAGGGCGACCTGGATCAGCTGTTGCAGGGCCGGGTCATGGAAAAACTGCTTCCAGCCCTGTTCGGCAGCGGCCTGCGCCGGTGCCTGGGCCGGCGAGTACGCCGGACCCTGCGGGTATTGGCCCGCCACCGGTGCTTCAGGCTGCTGATAATCCGGTATCAGCGAGCAACCGCTCAGCACGAAGGCGGCGACTGCGATGGAGAGTAGCGACTTGCTCATTGGCCAGCCTCTTTAGGAGTTTCTATGGTGTCATCCTTGCCGGCGTTTTTGCGCTGACCCATGGACGACACAGTGACGAAGAACAGTGGAACCCAGAAAATCGCCAGGATCGTTGCGGTGAGCATACCGCCAATCACGCCGGTACCGATCGCGTGTTGACTGCCCGAGCCGGCGCCGGTGGAGATAGCCAACGGTACAACACCGAGGACGAAGGCCAGCGACGTCATGATGATCGGTCGCAGACGCATGCGGCAGGCTTCAATGGCCGCATCGCGCAGACTGCGTCCCTGCTCGTGCAATTCCTTGGCGAACTCGACGATCAGAATGGCGTTTTTAGCCGCCAGACCAATGGTCGTCAACAGACCCACCTGGAAGTACACGTCGTTCGACAGACCGCGCAGGCTGGTGGCCATCAACGCACCGATGATCCCCAGCGGTACCACGAGCATGACCGCGATCGGAATCGACCAGCTTTCATACAGCGCCGCCAGACACAGGAACACCATCAGCAGCGACAGGGCGTACAGCGCCGGAGCCTGCGAGCCGGACAGGCGTTCTTCGTACGACAGACCGGTCCACGAGATACCCACGCCGGCCGGCAGTTTCTTGGCAATCGCCTCGACTTCGGCCATCGCTTCACCGGTGGAGTAACCCGGCGCCGGGGCACCGAGGATCTCGACCGCTTCAACGCCGTTGTAACGCGCCAGCTTCGGCGAACCGTAGATCCACTCGCCCTTGGCGAATGCGGAGAACGGAACCATGGTGCCGGAGGCGTTGCGCACGTACCACTTCTTCAGGTCTTCCGGGCTCATGCGCGAGTCTGGCCGGCCCTGCACGTACACCTTCTTCACCCGACCACGGTCGATGAAGTCGTTGACGTAGCTACTGCCCAATGCAATCGACAGGGTGTTGTTGATGTCGGAGATCGTAATGCCCAGGGCACTGGCCTTCTCGTCGTCGATTTCCAGCTGGAATTGCGGCTCGTCGTTCAGACCGTTCGGACGGACCTGGGTGAGCACCTTGCTCTGCGCGGCCATGCCGAGGAACTGGTTGCGTGCAGCCATCAACTTCTCGTGACCGATACCGGCGCGGTCCTGCAGGAACACGTCGAAACCGGTGGCGTTACCCAGCTCCAGTACTGCTGGCGGGGCGAAGGCGAACACCATCGCATCGCGGAAGCTGAAGAAGTGCTGCTGGGCGCGGGCGGCGAGTTTGAACACGCTGTTGTCGGCGTTACGTTCGTCCCACGGCTTGAGCATGATGAACGCCATGCCCGAGCTCTGGCCACGGCCGGCGAAGTTGAAGCCGGTCACGGTGAACACCGAGGCTACGGCGTCGCCTTCACCGCCATCCTTGGTCGGACGCAGCAGGAATTCACGCATTTCATCCACCACCACCTGAGTGCGCTGGGCACTGGAACCGGCTGGCGTCTGCACCTGGGCGAACAGAACGCCCTGGTCTTCTTCCGGCAGGAACGCGGTCGGAATGCGGGTGAACAGCCAGATCATGCCGACCACGATCAGCAGGTAGGCCAGCAGGTACGGTGCCTTGCGCGACAGCATGTTGCCGACACCGCGCTCGTAGCTGTTGACGCCACGGTCGAAGTTGCGGTTGAACCAGCCGAAGAAACCTTTTTTCGGCGTACCGTGCTCACCGTGCGGAATCGCCTTGAGCATGGTGGCGCACAGCGCCGGGGTGAAGATCAGCGCGACCAGTACCGACAACGCCATGGCCGACACGATGGTGATCGAGAACTGCTTGTAGATCACACCGGTGGAGCCGCTGAAGAACGCCATCGGCAGCAATACCGCCGACAGAACGAGGGCGATACCAACCAGGGCGCCCTGGATCTGGCCCATGGATTTCTTGGTCGCTTCCTTCGGTGACAAGCCTTCTTCGCTCATCACCCGCTCGACGTTTTCCACCACGACGATGGCGTCGTCCACCAGCAAGCCGATGGCCAATACCATACCGAACATGGTCAGGGTGTTGATGCTGAAACCGGCCGCCGCGAGGATGCCGAACGTACCGAGCAATACCACCGGCACGGTCATCGTGGTGATGACGGTGGCGCGGAAGTTCTGCAGGAACAGGAACATCACCAGGAACACCAGCGCAATCGCTTCGACCAGGGTGTGAACCACGCCTTTGATCGACTCGGTCACCACCGGGGTGGTGTCGTACGGGAACACCACTTCCATGCCTTGCGGGAAGAACGGCTTGAGGTCGTCAATCGTCTTGCGCAGTGCTTTTGCAGTGTCGAGGGCGTTGGCGCCGTTGGCCAGTTTCACCGCCAGACCGGAAGCCGGGCTGCCGTTGAACTGGGCGCTGATCGCATAGTTCTCGCCACCCAGGCCGACGTCGGCGACGTCTTTCAAGCGAACCTGCGAGCCGTCCTTGTTGACCTTGAGCAGAATCTCTTTGAACTGCTCGGCGGTCTGCAGACGGGTCTTGCCGATGATCGTGGCGTTCAGTTGCTGGCCCTGCACGGCAGGCAAGCCGCCGAGCTGACCGGACGACACCTGGACGTTCTGCGCCGCAATCGCGGTTTTCACGTCGACCGGGGTCAGGTTGAAGTTGTTCAACTTGGCCGGGTCGAGCCAGATGCGCATCGCGTACTGGGCACCGAAGACCTGGAAGTCACCGACACCGGCGGTCCGCGAGATCGGGTCCTGCATGTTCGACACGATGTAGTTGGACAGGTCGTCCTTGGTCATGCTGCCGTCACGCGACACCACGCCGATCACCAGCAGGAAGTTCTTCACTGCCTTGGTCACGCGGATACCCTGTTGCTGCACTTCCTGCGGCAGCAGCGGGGTGGCCAGGTTCAGCTTGTTCTGGACCTGGACCTGCGCGGTGTCGGAGTTGGTGCCCTGCTCGAAGGTCGCGGTGATGGTCATGCTGCCGTCGGAGTTACTTTCCGAGGACACATAACGCAGGTTGTCGATACCGTTGAGTTGCTGCTCGATCACTTGGACCACGGTGTCCTGAACCGTCTGTGCCGAAGCACCCGGGTAGGTCACGGAGATCGCAATGGCCGGTGGCGCAATGCTCGGGTACTGGTTGATCGGCAGTTTCAGGATCGAAAGTGCCCCGACCAGCATGATCACCAGGGCAATTACCCAGGCGAAAATCGGACGGTCGATGAAAAATTTTGACATGGATTACTCCCCTTTGCCGCCGGCGGCTTTGTCAGCTGCCTGTGCGGGGGCCGGGTTCTTGTTGCCGACATTGGTCGCTTCGGTCGGTTTGACCTCAACACCCGGTTTGACGAATTGCAGCCCTTCGGTGATCAGGCGATCGCCAGCCTTCAGGCCGTCTTCGATCAGCCACTGGCTGCCGACAGTGCGGCTGGCCTTGAGCTGGCGCAGTTCGACTTTGTTGTCCGGGCCGACGACCAGCGCGGTCGGGGTGCCTTTGAGGTCGCGGGTCACGCCTTGCTGCGGTGCGAGGATCGCGGCGCTGTTCACGCCGGCCTGCAACTGTGCGTGGACGAACATGCCCGGCAGCAGGGTGTGATCCGGGTTCGGGAACACCGCGCGCAGGGTCACGGAACCGGTGGTCTGATCGACCGACACTTCGGAGAATTCCAGCTTACCGTCGAGCTTGTACTGGCTGCCGTCTTCGAGGGTCAGCTTGACCGCAGCGGCGTTGTCGCCGGCTTTCTGCAGACGACCGCTTTCCAGTTCGCGGCGCAATTCCAGCAACTCGACCGAGGACTGGGTAACGTCGACGTAGATCGGGTCCAGTTGCTGGATCACGGCCATCGCGTCGGTCTGGCCGCTGCTGACCAGCGCGCCTTCGGTCACCGAAGAGCGGCCGATACGACCGGAGATCGGTGCGTAGACCTTGGTGTAGCGCACGTTGATCTGTGCGGTCTGCAACGACGCTTCCGATTGCAGGCGGTTGGCCACGGCGGTGTCGTATTCCTGACGGCTGACGGCCTGCTCGTCGACCAGTTGCTTGTAGCGGTCGGAGATCGACTTGGTCGAACGCAGGTTGGCTTCGGCGCTTTTCAGGGTCGCTTCATAGACCGACGGATCGATCTGATACAGCTGCTGGCCGGCTTTGACATCGCCGCCTTCCTTGAACAGACGCTTGAGAATGATGCCGTTGACCTGCGGACGAACTTCGGCGATGCGGAACGCACTGGTGCGGCCCGGCAGTTCGGAAGTCAGGGTAAAGGCTTGTGGTTGCAGGGTGACGACGCCGACCTGAGGAGGTGGTGCGGCGGGAGCCGCCTCTTCCTTTTTACATCCGCTGAGCAGCGATGCCAGGGCGACGGCAGTGACCAGAGCGGTAACAGCTGGCTTGAATTGCATGAAGATCCTCGGGTCAGGCGCGCGAAAAGCGCACAAGAAGTGTGGAAGGGTAAAAAAGGGTTACCGGGTGGATAAGTAGCTTGCTAAGGAATATACTTACGTTCATGGTTGTTTGTAAACACCTTGGCGTCGTATCCACCCTGTTACAAAAGTCGTCGCAAGGTCTGAAATTGTAGGCCGGGGAGCCGATCCGCGAGAGATCGACCCTTTTTTATTCAGCGGATATTCAGCCATCCCTGAAACATCCTGTTTGAGGTTTTACTGCCATGGTTCGTCGTACCAAAGAGGAAGCTCAGGAAACGCGCAGCCAGATTCTCGAAGCGGCCGAAAAAGCCTTCTATGAGCGGGGCGTGGCTCGCACGACCCTGTCGGATATCGCGACTCTGGCCGGGGTGACGCGCGGTGCGATCTATTGGCACTTCAGCAACAAGGCCGATCTGTTGCAAGCCATGCTCGATACCCTGCATGAGCCGCTGGACGAACTGGCCAAGGCCAGCGAAAGCGAAGACGAGCCCGACCCGCTGGGCTGCATGCGCCAATTGCTCATTCATTTGTTTCATCAAGTTGCGCTGGACCCGAAGACCCGGCGTATCAACGAAATTCTGTTTCATAAGTGCGAGTTCACCGATGAAATGTGCGATCTGCGCCAACAGCGCCGGACCGCCAGCCTCGATTGCAATGTGCGGATCGCGCTGACATTGAGTAATGCGGTCAATCGTGGACAGTTGCCGGCAGACCTCGACACTGCCCGGGCAGCCATCAGCATTCACGCCTATATTGATGGCCTCCTTTATGGATGGCTATTGGCGCCAGACAGCTTTGAACTGTACGCCGAGGCCGAGCGCTGGGTCGATACCGGGCTGGACATGCTGCGCCTGAGCCCCAGCCTGCGCAAATGAAACAAAATTCGTTATTGGATCAGTTTGTGTCAATGACGGAGGAGGGTGAAGATCCCTGTTCACTCGCCCCGCTGCAATCGGATGCTTTTATATACCTCTGCGGCACGGGTTGATATGTAGCGAGCTACGTATTTTGTAGGGATTTTGTGTCGAGCCTGTGAACGAATGTGAGCGGCTCGCCCACCCGGCGATCAATAAAAAGCCCCCGACTCTCGCGAGTCGGGGGCTTTTGTGTTTCTGCGGGGTGGCTTACAGCGTCGGGTAGTCGAGGTAGCCGACCGCGCCTTTGCCGTAGAAGGTTTCCGGGTGCGGTTCGTTCAGCGGCGCATCCGCCTTCAAACGAGCCGGCAGGTCCGGGTTGGCAATGAACGGGATGCCGAATGCCACGGCGTCAGCCTTGCCCTCGGCCAGCCACGCGTTGGCGCTGTCCTTGGTGAAGCGTTCGTTGGCGATGTACGCGCCGCCGAAGGCTTCTTTCAGTTGTGGGCCGAGGCTGTCGGCACCTTCTTTCTCGCGGGAGCAGATGAAGGCGATGCCACGCTTGCCCAGCTCGCGGGCCACGTAGGTGAAGGTTTCGGCCAGGTTGTCGTCGCCCATGTCATGGGAGTCGGCGCGTGGTGCCAGGTGTACGCCGACACGGCCGGCGCCCCAGACTTCGATCGCGGCGTCGGTCACTTCCAGCAGCAGGCGGGCGCGGTTTTCCAGGGAGCCGCCGTAGTTGTCGGTGCGCTGGTTGGTGCTGCTTTGCAGGAACTGGTCGAGCAGGTAGCCGTTGGCGCCGTGGATTTCCACGCCGTCGAAACCGGCTGCCTTGGCGTTCTCTGCACCGACGCGGTAAGCGTCGACGATGTCGGCGATTTCAGCGGTTTCCAGTGCGCGCGGGGTTGGATAGTCGGCCAGCGGGCGAACCAGGCTGACATGGCCTTTTGGCTGGATGGCGCTCGGTGCAACCGGCGTTTCGCCGTTCAGGTACGACGGGTGGGAGATCCGGCCGACGTGCCACAGTTGCAGGACGATCTTGCCGCCGGCGGCGTGAACGGCTTTGGTCACGTTGGTCCAGCCGCGCACCTGATCGTTGGACCAGATGCCCGGGGTGTCCGGGTAGCCGACGCCCATCGGGGTCACCGAGGTGGCTTCGCTGAGGATCAGGCCGGCCGAGGCGCGCTGTACGTAGTACTCGGCCATCAGCGCGTTGGGTACGCGGCCTTCGTCGGCGCGGCAGCGGGTCAGCGGCGCCATGATGATGCGGTTGGACAGCTCAAGGTCGCCCAGTTTGATCGGATCGAAAATTGTTGCCATGAGATACAACCCTCGTGAGGTAAGTGAGTGAATCAGTTAGCGGTGGCCAGCTCGGGATTGCCGTTCTGGCGGAATGTGATCAGGGTTACCAGCAGTGCCAGGACCGCGAGTGCTGCGGCAGCAAGAGGCACGCTGGTCAGGCCGTAGCCGTGGGCGATGACGCTGCCGCCGACCCAGGCGCCGAGGGCGTTGCCGACGTTGAAGGCGCCGATGTTCAGGGTCGACACCAGGTTCGGTGCGGCCTGGCCGTAGGTCACGACGTTCACTTGCAGGGCCGGCACGGCGGCGAAACACGCGGTGGCCCAGAGGAACAGGGTGATTTCGGTCGGGATCAGCGCGATGCTGGTCCAGGTCAGGACGGTGGAGGTCACGGCCATGGCGATGAACACGCCGATCAGCGTCGCGGCCAGGCCCTTGTCAGCCAGTTTGCCGCCGATGATGTTGCCGACGGTCAGGCCCAGGCCGATGAGCATCAGGGTCCAGGTCACGCCACGGGGCGAGACACCGGTGACATCACCCAACAGCGGAGCGACGTAAGTGAACAGGGTGAACACCGAGGCGGCGAACAGCGCGGTCATGCTCAGCGACAGCCAGATACCGGCGCCTTTGAGCGCGGCCAGTTCGGCGCGCATGTCGAGTTTTTCTTCGTCACGCTTGGCCGGCAGGAAGCGGATCAGGCCGATCAGCGCGATCACACCGATCACGGTCACTGCCCAGAAGGTCGAGCGCCAGCCGGCTTCCTGACCGAGCGCAGTGCCCAGCGGTACGCCCAGCACGTTGGCCAGGGTCAGGCCGGTGAACATCAGGGCCACGGCCGAGGCGCGTTTGTTCGGCGCCACCAGGTTGGCCGCGACCACCGAACCGATGCCGAAGAACGCACCGTGGCAGAGGGCTGTAACGACACGGGCGAACATCAGCACGTTGTAATCAGTGGCGATGGCGCAGAGCAGGTTGCCGATAATGAAAATGCCCATCAGCGTTACCAGTGCAGCCTTGCGCGGCAGTTTTGCAGTGGCCATTGCCATGAACGGTGCACCAATCGCCACGCCCAGGGCGTAGCCGGTCACCAGCCAGCCGGCGCCGGGGATCGACACACCGAGGTCGGCCGCCACATTGGGCAGCAGGCCCATGATGACGAACTCGGTGGTGCCGATGGCGAAGGCGCTCAAGGCGAGTATGAGTAGCGAGAGGGGCATCGTTTGATCCTTTTGGCTGGCTGACGTTAAGGGTCAGAGCTCTTTGCTTAGGGTGCTGAGGAACGCCTGGATCACGTCCTCGTTGCGTTTGAAAAAGTGCCACTGGCCAGCTTTCTGGCTGCTGATCAGCCCGGCCCGTTGCAGGGTGGCCAGGTGGGCGGAAACGGTCGATTGCGACAGGCCGCAACGTTGATCGATCTGCCCGGCGCAGATGCCGTACTCGTGGTTGTGGATCTGTTCCGGAAACTGGGCTTTCGGGTCTTTCAGCCAGTTGAGGATGTCTCGCCGTACTGGGTGTGCCAGGGCTTTTATTATTTCGTCGAGGTCAATGTTCATGGCTGGGTGCTCGTGATGTGTGTAGCGCTATATCGCGATGAGGCGAACTTTATATCGGTACTTCGCGATACACCAATATGAATTTGATCTGACGACCGCATAAATCGGTATATCGGGTTATAACGATATGTGAGGTGTAAACAACCGCGGGCGCGGTGCTAAGCTGCGCCCATGAACTATCTCGCACATTTACACCTCGGTGGCCAGCGCCCCGGTCAACTGCTCGGCAGTCTGTATGGCGATTTCGTCAAAGGGCGGCTGCAAGGGCAGTTCGACCCGGAGATCGAGGCGGCGATTGCCCTGCATCGTCAGATCGACGTGTTCACTGATCGCCATCCATTGGTGGACGCGTCACTGGCGCGGTTTTCCACGACCCGTCGCCGTTACGCGGGCATCGTCCTCGACGTGTTTTTCGATCATTGCCTGGCCCGCGACTGGACGCAGTACGCCGACCGGCCGCTCGGTCAATTCACCACCGACGTCTACCGCGTGCTGTCCAGCGAGCGGCAATTGCCCGAGCGCCTGGCGAGGATCGCCCCGCACATGGTGGCCAATGACTGGTTGGGCTCGTATCAGGAGTTCGAAGTGCTGGAGCAGGTGTTGCGCGGGATCTCCCGGCGCCTGACCCGGCCGGAAGAACTGGCGGGGGCAATGGAGGAATTGCGCCGGTTGTACGAACCGTTGAGCGAGGACTTTCGTTTGTTCTACCCACAGCTGCAGGACTTTGCCGGCCGGCAGCTGTAGGCAGGCTTCGCCGATCAGGCCGCGATCAGATCGCGGGCGTGTTGCGCTTCGACCGGTTTGAGCACATCGCCGAACAAGGCTTTTTGCACAGCTTGTTGCGCCTCGAACGCCAGCGCCGCGCGTTCCCGGCCTTGGCAGGCAATCGGCTTGAGCAGATGGATTTCGACATCGCCGCAGTCATTGCTGAACAGACGCATCAGGTGCGACAGCAGATCATCGTCACCAATGAACGGCGCCAGCGAATCGATCTTGCCCTCGCGTAGGTAACGGATCGCCACCGGTTGCAGCTTCACCTCGGAATCGATTGCCGCCGACAGCAGGCGACCATGAAAGGTACGCAGCGAACGGCCGTCGGTGGTGGTGCCTTCCGGGAACATCAGCAGCGGATGATCGGTTTGCAGGTGACGGGTCATCTGCTTGCGGATCAACTGGCTGTCGCCCGAACCGCGACGGATGAACAGGCTGCCGGCCTTCGCCGCCAGCCAACCGGCCACCGGCCAGGTGCGCACTTCGGCCTTGGACAGAAACGACAGCGGCGTGAGCATGCCGAGCAGCGGAATGTCGGTCCACGACACATGGTTGCTGACCCACAGCATCGGCTGTTTCGGCAGCTCACCATGCACGGTCACGCGAAAGGGCAGGGCATTGCTCAAACGCGCCATGAAAAACCGCGACCAGCGCTGCCGACGCTCCATCGAATGAGCCAGCCCCAGACGCTCGAACACCCCGAAAACACTGGCCATGCTCAAGCCCAGCGTCACCACCAGCAGCACTCGCGCGATCCGCGCGTACACCCGCAGCCGGCTCATTACACAGCCGCCTTGAAGTGCTTGGCGTAGCGCGGGCAGAGTTCGTCGCGCTTGAGCAGGATGAACACGTCGGCGACCTGGAAATCTTCGTCCCAGCACGGCTCGCCGCAGATCTTCGCGCCAAGACGCATGTAGGCCTTGAGCAGCGGCGGCATTTCGGCGATCACGTTCGACGGAATGTCGAGGCTCGGCAGCGGATTCTTCGGTTCGGCGCGCAGGTGTTCGGTGCACAGATAACGCTCGCGCAGGCGCTGCATGATCGCGTGGGCCTGCACGCCGCCGTCCTGCATCGGGATGCTCGCGCAGCCCATCAGATAGCTGTAGCCCCCCTGATTCAGCACTTCGGCCAGTTCGCCCCAAAGCACGGCGATGGTGCCGCCGTTGCGGTAGGCCGGGTCGACGCAGGTGCGACCGATTTCCAGGATCGGACCTTGCAGGCCGGCGAGGCCGTGCAGGCTGAATTCTTCTTCGCTGTAGAACTTGCCCAGGCTGCTGGCGGCGGTGTGATCGAGCAAACGGGTGGTCGCCACCAGGCGGCCGGTGTTCAGGTCACGCACGCCGATGTGGCTGCAGTGAACATCATAGTCATCCATGTCCAGACCCAGCTCCGCGCCATTCAGCTTGGCGTTGAACTCGCCGCTGAACACGTTGAAGCGCAAGGCCTGGGCTTGCTGCAAGGCCTCGGCGCCGATCAGGCGTTCGGCTTGCAGGCGGCGTTCATTGCCGGTGTCGCTGATGCGGGCGATCTGAGTCATGTGAATCTCCGTACGGGCCTTGAACCCGTCATGGGTTGCAGCCGATCGACTTTCTTTATGCAGCCGTGTTGTGCAAAGTCAGGCTATGTAGCCCCGGTGTCATCGCCATGAATGTTTGGTGATGCTTATATGACAGCCCACGAGGAGCCTCTGATGACCTGGTCGACCCTGCTTGAATGCCGCGAACGCCTGCCCGCCGTTGCCGATCTGGCGGAGGGCTTCGCCACGTTGCTGCAGCAACTGGGAAGCGTGACGCCGTTCGAACTGGCGGTGGCGGGAGGGCGGCGGATGGCGACGCCGGGGCTGGCGTTTCTGGTGGGTTATCAAGCGGCGCTGCGGATGCTCTGGCCGAGCGCGCCGCCAAGCCTCGGCGCGTTGTGTGCGACCGAGCAGCGCAGCCTGCGCCCGGCAGACATGCAGACCCGGCTCACGGATCTGCGCCTCACCGGGCAGAAGGATTTCGTCACCGCCGGCGATGCGGCGGACTGGCTGCTGATCGCCGCGCGCAGTGAGCAACCCGACGAATCACCGCGCCTGAGTCTGGCGGTGGTGTACCCCGGCGAGCCCGGCGTGCGGGTGGAAAAGCTCCCGGCGCTGCCGTTGATGCCGGGCATCAGCCATGGCCGGCTGCATCTCGACGATGCGTTGTGTGAGTTGCTCGCCGGGGATGGTTGGGATGCCTACGTCAAACCGTTCCGCACCCTTGAAGACGTTTACGTGTTGAGTGCAATGACCGCGTGGTTGTACGGCGTCGGTCAGGACAGCGGCTGGCCGCAGCCGCTGCAATTGCGTTTGCTGGCGCTGTTGGCCGGATGTTCGGAAGTCAGTCGCCAGCCGCCGAACAATCCGGCGGGGCATTTGTTGCTCGGCGGTTTGTTTGCGCAATTCGACGGGCTCAAACCTGAAGTCGATCAGGCACTGCGTGACGGCAATCCTGAGTGGGCGACGATGTGGCAGCGCGATCAATCGGTCATGCAACTGGCGGCTGGCGCGCGGGCCAAACGACTGGCCAAGGCGTTGGCGGCTAACCAAAACACTTCTGTCATGAATCCCGGCTAGTCTTGTCAGGTTCATCTCCAGAGCCCTCACCATGTTCAAAGGCCTGTACCTGTTTCTGCTGCTGATCAGCTTCACGGTTCAGGCCGAACAATGGCCGGGCGAGCAGTGGCCGACCGGTCCGAAACTCACTGGCCCGGCCGTCGATGCATTGGAGGCCTATGCCTTCCCGACCCGCGATGACAACAGCCGCCAAGGCATCCGCACCGACGCCTTGCTGGTGATCCGCGACGGCCAGGTCATCTACGAACGCTACGCCGCCGCGACCACCGCCGACACCCCCCACCTGACCTGGTCGATCAGCAAAAGCCTGATGGCCTCGGTGCTCGGCGTGGCGTACGGCGAAGGCCTGTTCAAGCTCGATGACCCGGCGGCCACGTTCTACCCGGCGCTGGAAAAACATCCGGCCATCACCCTCAAGGATCTGCTGCACTGGGCCTCGGGTATCGACTGGCAGGAAGACTACGAATACGCCCCGCTGAAATCCTCGGTGGTGGCGATGCTCTACACCCGTGGCCACCGCGACATGGCCGCCTTCACCGCCGATCACGACAGCTACGCGCCAGCGGGGCAGGCGTTCCGCTATTCCAGCGGCGACAGCAATCTGTTGGCGGCGGCGCTGAAAACCATCGTCGGTCCGCAGCGTTATCCCGACTATCCGTGGACAGCGCTTTTCGATCCTTTGGGCATCCGCCATGCCACATGGGAAACCGACGCGACGGGCACCTTCGTCGCCTCTTCATACGCCTATATGACGGCCCGGGATCTGGCGCGAATCGGCCTGCTGATGGAACGGGACGGACGCTGGAACGACCGGCAGTTGCTGCCCAAAGACTGGGTCGCCTTCAACCGACAACCCTTCGCCGGCTACAAGGCCCATCAGGACGAAGCCGTGCCCGGCGGCCAGTGGTGGCTCAATCGCCCGGCAGACGGCGCGCCGTCGCCATGGCCCGACGCACCGCCCGACACCTTCGCCGCCCTCGGCCATTGGGGCCAGGCGCTGTACGTGATCCCGAGCGAAAAACTGGTGATCGTGCGCTACGCCGATGACCGCGATGGCAGCTATCGCCACAACGAATTGCTCAAGCGTGTGCTCGGGGCGGTGCGGCCATGAAACTGTTCAGACGCATCCTGCTGGTGCTGTTGGTCCTGCTGCTGGGTTGGGGCTGGCACGAGCGCGAAAACCTGTGGGCCTTCCCGGACATCATCAGCGCCTACACCGCCAAGGAATATTGTTCGTGCCGTTACGTCATGAACAACGACGCCGAATATTGCCGGGGCTACGTGACGCAGTGGCTGCCCAGCGAACTGACCGATGACCGCACGCAAAAAATCGTCACTGCCGGCGGCCTGGGACGCAGCAACAGCGCCCAATGGCAGGGCGAACGCCAGGGTTGTCGCCTCAATCCATGATTCAGACCCGATTGGCAAACCACTGAAAAACTCTGTGGGAGCGGGCTTGCCCGCGATTGCGGTGTGTCAGGCGCCGAAAATGTCACTTGTGCCGGCGCTATCGCTGGCAAGCCAGCTCCCACAGGATGGGTAAAGCTTGCGGTTCCACCCTGTGGAACCACATTCGATTGTCCTCTCGCGTGTCTCGCGGTTATCTGGCGGTGAGCACGACCTGCCGTTCACGTGTCGTGAAACAACACCGAACAAAAAGACCGGGAACACCCGCGCGAGGAGAACCGTCATGCCCCGACATCAGCACATTCTGGCCTGGCTCAACGATGTAGCCAGCGACCTGCACGCCACCCGCCAGGACATTCACGCCCACCCTGAACTCGGTTTCGAAGAAAGCCGCACTTCGGCGCTGGTCGCCCGGTCGCTCGAAGAGTGGGGTTATGAAGTCCACACCGGCGTCGGCAAGACCGGCGTGGTCGGCGTGCTGCGCAATGGCAACAGCACACGCAAACTCGGGCTGCGGGCCGACATGGATGCGCTGCCGATCATCGAGAACACCGGCGTCGCCTACAGCAGCCGTCATCAAGGCTGCATGCACGCTTGCGGCCACGACGGGCACACCGCGATGCTGCTCGGAGCGGCGCGTTATCTGGCCGCGACCCGTCAGTTCGACGGCACCCTGACGCTGATTTTTCAGCCCGCCGAAGAGGGCCAGGGCGGGGCGGAAGCGATGCTCGCCGATGGCCTGCTCGAACGCTTCCCCTGCGACGCATTGTTTGGCATGCACAACATGCCGGGCCTGCCGGCGGGGCATCTGGGCTTTCGCGAAGGGCCGATGATGGCTTCGCAGGATCTGCTCACGGTGACGATTGAAGGCGTCGGCGGCCACGGCTCGATGCCGCATCTGGCGGTGGATCCGTTGGTCGCTGCGGCCAGTGTGGTGATGGCTTTGCAAACCGTGGTCGCGCGCAACATCGACGCGCAGCAGGCAGCGGTGGTGACGGTCGGCGCATTGCTGGCCGGCGAAGCGGCGAACGTGATTCCGCAACAGGCGATCCTGCGCCTGAGCCTGCGTGCGCTGAATGCCGAGGTTCGCGAACAGACCCTGAACCGCGTGCGCTCGATCATCGAGTCCCAGGCCGAGAGCTTCGGCTGCACTTCAACCATCGAACACCGACCGGCCTACCCGGTGCTGGTCAACCACGCCGCCGAAACCGAGTTTGCCCGTCAGGTCGGCGTCGAACTGGTCGGCGCCGACGCCGTCGATGGCAACACCCCCAAACTGATGGGCAGCGAAGATTTCGCCTGGATGCTCCAGCGCTGCCCCGGCGCCTACCTGTTCATCGGCAACGGCGTGGCGCGGCCGATGGTGCATAACCCGGCCTACGACTTCAACGACGACATCCTGCTGACCGGCGCGGCGTATTGGGGCGCGCTCACCGAGAGCTGGCTCAAGCCGGCCTGATTTCTTCACTTTTTGCTGCCGCTGGAACGCAGGTGCGCACGCGCCTGCGTGGTCAACCCACAGCTTCTGGAGAATCCCCATGCAGCCTTCAAACTCTGGCGTTTCGCGCACCCGGCAAGTGGTCGCCGCCGTCATCGGCAACGCCCTGGAATGGTACGACTTCATCGTTTATGGCTTTCTGGCGAGCATCATCGCCCGGCAATTTTTCCCGTCCGACGACGACTACGCTTCGCTGCTGATGGCGCTGGCGACTTTCGGCGTCGGCTTTTTCATGCGCCCGGTGGGCGGCATCCTGCTCGGCATTTATTCCGACCGCAAAGGTCGCAAAGCCGCGATGCAGATGATCATCCGCCTGATGACCGTGTCCATCGCCCTGATCGCGTTCGCGCCGAACCACGCCGCCATCGGCATGGGCGCGCCGTTGCTGATCGTGGTGGCGCGGATGCTTCAGGGTTTTGCCACGGGCGGTGAATACGCCAGCGCCACGGCGTTTCTGGTGGAGAGCGCGCCGGCCCATCGCAAGGGCCTGTACGGTTCCTGGCAACTGGTCGGGCAATGCCTGGCGGTGTTCAGCGGCGCGGCGATGGTGGCGCTGGTCACGCACCTGTTTTCCCCCGAGGCGCTGGACAGTTGGGGCTGGCGGATTCCGTTTGTGCTCGGCCTGTTGATCGGCCCGGTGGGCCTGTGGATTCGCAAGCACATGGAAGAGCCGGAAGAATTTCTCGAAGCGCGCAAGAAAGCCAAAGGCGCAGCCCCCGGCCTGTGGCAGGTACTGCGCGAACATCGCCGCAGCCTGCTGGTGTCGATGGGCCTGGCATGCGGGGCGACGGTGTCGTTCTACGTGGTGCTGGTGAACATGCCGACCTTCGCCCACAAGAATCTCGGCCTGCCGCTGGATCAGGTGTTGCTGGTGCAGATGCTTGCGGTAGGGTTGATGACCGTGGTGATTCCATTCTCCGGCGCACTGTCGGATCGCCTCGGTCGGCGGCCGGTGCTGATGGCCTTCACCCTGGCGTTTTTCGTCATGGTCTATCCGCTTTACGTGTGGGTTGCGGCGGCGCCTTCGATCGAGCGCCTGCTGGTGATGCAACTGCTGCTGTGCACGGCGATTGGCGGATTCTTCGGCCCGGCCCCGACCGCATTGGCTGAGCAGTTCCCGATTGAAGTGCGCTCCACCGGCGTGTCGGTGGCCTACAACGTGGCGGTGATGGTGTTCGGTGGTTTCGCGCCGCTGATCGTCACCTGGCTGAGTAAAGTTCTGAACACCCCGGTGGCGCCGTCGTTCTATGTCTTGTTCGCTTGCCTGCTGACCCTGCTCGGTACTTACTGTTTGCAGGAGGCACCACGCGCAAAGAAATCCGTTGCGCTCAACCTGGGAGTGAAACCGTGAGTCCGTTAGCCATTGATCCGATTGTCGCCCTCGACGCCGATGCGCTGTCCCGGGCGATCCATGCCCGCAAGGTGTCGTGCCGCGAGGTGATGCAGGCCTACCTGACGCACATTGATCGCTTCAATCCGGCGGTCAACGCGCTTGTGTCGTTGCGCCCGCAGGATGTGCTGCTGAGCGAGGCCGATGAATGCGACCGGCAACTGGATCGCGGTGAGTCCCGGGGCTGGATGCACGGCATGCCCCAGGCGATCAAGGACCTGGCGGCCACCGCCGGGTTGCGCACGACCCTCGGCTCGCCGCTGTTCGCCGAGCAAGTGCCGCAGCACGATGCGATCAGTGTGGCGCGGGTTCGCGACTGCGGCGCGATCATCATCGGCAAGAGTAACGTTCCGGAGTTCGGCCTCGGTTCGCAGACCTACAACAGCGTGTTCGGCACCACCACCAATGCCTACGATCCGAGCCTGATCGCCGGCGGCAGCAGCGGCGGGGCAGCGGTGGCACTGGCCCTGCGCCTGCTGCCGGTGGCCGACGGCAGCGACATGATGGGCTCGCTGCGCAACCCGGCGGCGTTCAACAACGTGTTCGGCTTCCGCCCGTCCCAGGGCCGCGTGCCCCATGGGCCGATGCCGGAAGTGTTCGTCCAGCAACTGGCCACCGAAGGGCCGATGGGGCGCACGGTCACCGACGTCGCGCGGTTGCTCTCGATCCAGGCCGGCTACGATCCGCGGGTGCCGCTGTCGCTGGCCGATGAACCACGGGACTTCGGCCTGGATCTGCAACAGGACTGCTGCGGCCTGCGCCTCGGCTGGCTCGGCGACTACAACGGCTATCTGCCGATGGACGACGGCGTGTTGAGCCTGTGTGAGTCGGCACTGGCGGATTTCAGTGCGCTGGGCTGTCAGGTCGAGGCCTGTCAGCCGGACTTTTCCATGGAACGCCTGTGGCAGACCTGGCTCACCCACCGGCATTTTCTGGTGCAGGGCAGCCTCGGCGCGGCCTATGCCGACCCGCAAAAGCGCGCGCTGCTCAAACCCGAAGCGCAATGGGAAATCGAGGGCGGTCTGCGTCTGACCGCTGCCGAGGTCTATCAGGCGTCGGTCGCGCGCAGCGAGTGGTATCGCGCGTTGAGCGACCTGTTCGAGCGTTACGATTTCCTGCTGTTGCCCACCGCCCAGGTGTTCCCTTTTGATGCACAGCAAGCGTGGCCGCGAGTCGTCGGCGGGCAGACCATGGACACCTATCACCGCTGGATGGAAGTGGTAATAGGCCCGACGTTGGCGGGGCTGCCGAGCATCAGCGTGCCGGTGGGTTTCAACCCGGCCGGGTTGCCGATGGGCCTGCAAATCATCGGCCCGGCCCAGGCGGATCGGGCGGTGCTGCAACTGGCCTACGCCCATGAACAGCTGACCCGCTGGGTCGAACGGCGACCGCCGGCATGCCTGCAATCGGCCTGAGCGGCCCGCATCTTGCTGCACGAAGTGATCTTTCATCCGTATCCATGGAGGTCGAACACATGGGCAGCAAGGCAGACACCGGCAGCGTGCGCTCGGTCGAACGGGCGCTGGCCATCGTCGAGTTGCTCGGCGAGCATCAGGCGCTGGGGCTGGAGGAATTGCACTACCTGACGACTCTGCCCAAGGCCACGGTGTCGCGGATGCTCGCGACCTTGCAGGAGCAGGGCTGGATCTATCGCGGCCTCAGCGACCGTCGCTACCGGTTGTGCGCCAAACGGCTGTTCGGTGATCGTCAGCAACGTTTCAAGCGCCACCTGGTGGAAAGCGCCGCGCCGATGCTGCTGGAACTCAGCGAACGCACCGGGCTGGTGGCGGATCTGTCGTGCTTCGACGGCGAGCGGGTCGAAGTCATGGAAAGCGCGATCCCGCAAGTGCTGCGCAAACGCTATCCGAACAACTGTCAGATCGTCGGCCATCACGCCAGCCTGTTTCATTCGGCGATGGGCCGCGCGTGCCTTGGCGAACTCGACAGCCAGGACGTTAAGCGTCTGGCCGAACGCGAACAACTGGCGGATGACGGTGTGTTGCAGGCCACCGAACAAGCCTTGCATCAGGGCTTCGGCCAGCGCACCGAAGGCTATTGGGAATACCCGGTGCGCCTGCCGTTCCTGATTCGTGCGGTGGCGTTGCCGATCCGTGCCCAAGGGCGGCTGGTCGGCAGCATGGCGCTGCACTGGCCGATGGATCAGGCGCCGGTGGAGCGGGTGCTGAGCCTGCACCTCAACAGCCTCGCGTCGACCATCGGCGAGGTGCAGCAGGCACTGGCCTGAGTGTTTGCAGAGACTGACAGTTTGCAATAACGCCACGGCCAGTTAAGGTTCGTGCAGGTTTATCGGCCCCACGAGTCTTCAATGTTCAACCGTTCTCTGTGCAACGCCTTCGCCGGCCTGCTGCTGGGCGCCGCTGCGCTGCCGGCCCAGGCCAACTGGTATCTGGACGGCGAGTCGTCGCGGCTGTCGTTCGTCAGCACGAAAAACGCCAACGTGTCCGAAGTGCAGCGCTTTCTGGTGCTGCACGGCAAAGTCGATCCCGATGGCCGCGCCGTGGTCGAAGTCGAACTGGATTCGATCAACAGCGGCATCCCGCTGCGCGACGAGCGCATGCGCAAGGAGTTGTTCCAGATCGAGCAATTCCCCGAAGCGACCATCACTACGCAAATCGACCTGCGCCCGATCAACGATCTGGCCCCCGGCGCGCAGCTTGAATTGCGCCTGCCGCTGACCGTCAACCTGCACGGCAAACAGCACGAATACCCCGCCGAACTGCTCGCCACGCGTCTCGATGACCGGCGCTTTCAAGTGGTGACGCTGGAGCCGCTGGTGATCAGTGCCGAGGATTTCGATCTGCTGCCGGGCCTGGAAAGCCTGCGCAACATGGCCGGCCTGTCGGCCATCAGTCTGTCGGTGCCGGTGGGTGCGGTGCTGATCTTCACGGCGCGCTGACGTGCGCGGCGCGGTGTTTCCGTGGCGTGATGGCAACCGCTTCGAGCTGTTGATCGACGGCCCGCAATTCTTCCCGCGCATGCTCGAAGAAATCGCCCGCGCCCGTGAGCAGATCGAACTGGAGCTGTATCTGGTGGAAGCCGGTGCCTGTGCCGAAACCATCGTGCAGGCACTGGTGCTAGCGGCGGAGCGGGGCGTGCGGGTGCGTTGCCTGTTCGATGATTACGGCAGCCTCGCGTTCACCCTCACGCTACGTCGGCGGCTGACCGGTGCCGGGGTCGAGCTGCGTTTTTACAACCGGCTGAACTGGCGGCGCTGGGTCGGCAATTTCTATCGCGATCATCGCAAGCTGTTGCTGGTCGACCAGCGTCTGGCGGTGGTCGGCGGCACCGGGGTCACCGATGAATTCTGGACGCCGGGCCACGACACCAGCGAATGGCACGAGGTCATGGTGGAAATCACCGGCCCGCTGGTGCTCGACTGGCAGTTGCTGTTCGACCGCCAATGGATCGCCAACCGCCATCGCCGGGCCTGGCGGCCCAACGCGCATTTCGGCCTGCCACGGCTGCCCCGCGTGCCGGACACGGGCGAGGGCATGGGCCGTGTGGCCTACGCCGACGCCCGCCAGCATCGCGACATTCTGCAATCGTTGTTCCGTGCACTGAACAGCGGCCAGCAGCGGATCTGGCTGGCGACGCCGTATTTCCTGCCGACCTGGAAAATCCGCCGCTCCCTGCGCAAGGCCGCTGCCCGTGGCCTCGACGTGCGCCTGCTGCTGACCGGGCCGCGCACCGATCATCCGTCGGTGCGCTACGCGGGGCATCGCTACTACCCGCGCCTGCTCAAGGCCGGGGTGAAAATCTACGAATACCAGCCGTGTTTCCTGCACCTGAAAATGGTGCTGGTGGACGATTGGGTCAGCATCGGCTCATGCAATTTCGATCACTGGAATCTGCGCTTCAACCTTGAGGCGAATCTGGAAGCGCTGGACACGTCATTGACGGCAGCGGTGGCGGCGAGTTTCGAGAAGGACTTCGGCCTGAGTCAGCAGGTGAGCCTGGAGGAATGGCGGAAACGGCCACTGTGGCGGCGGGTGAAGCAGCGGGTGTGGGGCTGGGTGGATCGGGTGGTGGTCAATCTGCTCGATCGTCGCGGCTAGTCGCAGCTTTCATACCTTTAGAAGGACCTGTGGGAGCTGGCTTGCCAGCGATAAGGCCGGCACGTTCAACATCTTCGTTGACTGTGCGTCCGCCATCGCTGGCAAGCCAGCTCCCACAAATTTTTGCAGTGTGAAAACTGTTACAGCAACTCAAAGCTCTGCTGCGTCACGTCCTGGGAATCCAGGCCGATCTGCACGTTGAACTTGCCAGGCTCGGCCGCGTACTTGAGCTGGGCGTTGTAGAACTTCAGGTCATCTTCGGTGATGGTGAAGTGCACGACCTTCTGCTCGCCGGCCTTGAGCATGATTTTCTGGAAGTTCTTCAGCTCCTTGACCGGACGGATCATCGATCCGGTGACGTCCTGAATGTACAGCTGCACCACGGTTTCGCCGTCGCGCTTGCCGGTGTTCTTGACCATGACGCTGGCGTCGAGCTTGCCGGTGGCGTTCAGGGTGGTCGACGACAGCGCCATGTCGCTCAGACTGAAGTCGGTGTAGCTCAGGCCGTAACCGAACGGGAACAGGGGACCTGTGGTGTCATCGAAATACTGCGAGGTGTAGTTGCCCGGTTTGCCCGGCGTGAACGGCCGGCCAATGCTCAGGTGGTTGTAGTAGGTCGGGATCTGGCCCACGGAGCGCGGGAAGGTCACCGGCAGTTTGCCCGACGGGTTGTAGTCGCCGAACAGCACGTCGGCGATGGCGTTGCCGCCCTCGGTGCCGCTGAACCAGGTTTCCAGAATCGCGTCAGCCTGTTCTTTCTCTTCGAGGATCGTCAGCGGACGGCCGTTCATCAGCACCAGCACCAACGGCTTGCCGGTGGCCTTCAGGGCACGGATCAGCTCGCGCTGGTTCTCCGGGATATTCAGGTCGGTACGGCTCGACGATTCGTGGGACATGCCACGGGATTCACCCACGGCTGCAACCACAATGTCGGCGTCCTTGGCGGCTTTCACCGCTTCGTCGATCAGCACGTTGGCCGGACGCGGGTCATCGACCACTTCCGGGGCGTCGAAGTTGAGGAAGTTCAGGTAATCGAGGACTTTCTTGTCGCTGGTGATGTTGGCGCCACGGGCGTAGATCAGGTTCGCCTTGTCGCCGATCACATTGCTCATGCCGTCGAACAGGGTCACCGATTGCGCCGGACGACCGGCGGCAGCCCAACTGCCCATCATGTCGATCGGGGCCTTGGCCAGCGGGCCGACCAGCGCGACTTTCGCGGTTTTCTTCAGCGGCAGGGTTTCGTTCTGGTTTTTCAGCAGCACCAGGCTGCGGCGGGCCACTTCACGGGCGTCGGCGCGGTGCAGGCGACTGTCGGCGTAGGTGTCGGCCGGATCGTCTTCGGCCTTGCCGATGCGCAGGTACGGATCCTTGAACAGGCCCATGTCGTACTTGGCGGCGAGCACTTCACGCACCGCGTTGTCGATGTCTTTCTGCTCGATCTCGCCGGACTTGAGCAGCCCCGGCAGCTCTTTGCCGTACAGGGTGTCGTTCATGCTCATGTCGATGCCGGCCTTGATCGCCAGCTTCGCCGCTTCACGACCGTCGCGGGCTACGCCGTGCTTGATCAGTTCGAAGATCGCGCCGTGGTCGCTGACCGCCAGGCCCTTGAAGCCCCAATCCTTGCGCAGCAGGTCGTTCATCAGCCAGGTATTGGCGGTGGCCGGGATGCCGTTGACCGAGTTCAACGCCACCATCACGCCGCCGGCGCCGGCATCGATCGCGGCGCGGTACGGCGGCAGGTAGTCCTGGTACATCTTCACCGGGCTCATGTCGACGGTGTTGTAGTCGCGACCACCCTCGACAGCGCCGTACAGGGCGAAGTGCTTGACGCTGGCCATGATGCTGTCGGCCGCGCTCGGGGTCTCGCCCTGATAGGCCTTGACCATGACTTTGGCGATGCGCGAGGTCAGGTAGGTGTCTTCACCGAAACCTTCGGAGCTGCGGCCCCAGCGCGGGTCGCGGGAGATGTCGACCATCGGCGCGAAGGTGATGTCGAGGCTGTCGGCGGCGGCTTCTTTGGCTGCTACGCGCCCGGACTGGCCGATGGCGTCCATGTCCCAGCTCGATGCCAGGGCCAGCGGAATCGGGAAAATCGTACGGTGACCGTGGATCACGTCGTACGCGAAAAACATCGGAATCTTCAGGCGGCTGCGCATGGCAGCGTCCTGCATCGGGCGGTTTTCCGGGCGGGTGATCGAGTTGAAGGTGCCGCCGATGTTGCCGGCGGCGATCTCTTTGCGGATCAGCTCGCGGGGCATTTCCGGGCCGATGCTGATCAGGCGCAACTGGCCGATCTTCTCGTCGAGGGTCATTTGTTTCATCAGGTTACTGATGAACGCATCCTTGTTTTCCAGGGGTACCGGGGTCGTGGCGGCCAGTACTTGATGACTGGCCAGGCTGACGAACAGGCCCAGCAAACACAGCTTCTTCATGAATAGTTTTCTCAAGGGCGCAAACGGCGTTACAACGCCGGCCAGCCAAAATTTAGGGAGCGACTATTGTTGTTCGGGTGTTGACGCAAAAAACGACGCCGAATAAACGCTGCCGGATCGAGCAGCGTGATCGCGCAGGGCCTCTTTTTAGCCCATCGGCCCGCCGCAATCCAGTGGCGGGGGCGATTATGCCCCAAGAGCCGACCGAGAAGGTTTCGCGCTCGAATTTTCATGAAATGTGCAAGGGAGCACCCGTCCGATGAATGTCAGTCCTGTCTACCGCTCGCGTTTGCAGGTCGCCACCTTGCTGGTGCTGGCCACGTTGTTGACCGCTTGCGGCATCAACAACATTCCGACCCTCGACGAACAGGCCAAGGCCGCCTGGGGCCAGGTGCAGAACCAGTACCAGCGGCGCGCCGACCTCATCCCCAATCTGGTGGAAACCGTGAAGGGTTACGCCAAGCATGAAGAGGAAACTCTGACGGCGGTTATCGAGGCCCGGGCCAAGGCGACGTCGATCCAGGTCGATGCCAGCACCCTCGACAACCCGGAAAAACTCAAGCAGTTCCAGCAGGCCCAGGATCAGCTGACCGGCGCCTTGAGCCGCTTGATGGTGGTCTCCGAGCGTTATCCGGACCTGAAGGCCAACCAGAACTTCCTCGCCCTGCAATCGCAACTCGAGGGCACGGAAAACCGCATCGCCGTGGCCCGCCGGGATTTCATTCTGGCGGTGCAGAAATACAACACCGAAATCCGCACCTTCCCCGGTCGCCTGTGGCACAGCGTGATGTACAGCGACCTGCCGATCCGCGAAACCTTCGAAGCCACCAGCCCCGGCGCGGACAAGGCCCCGGAAGTGAAGTTCTGACGCGGTGATGCCCATGCGTGTGTTGAAGATGGGCCTGGTGCTGATGCTGTGGCTGTTCGCCGTCAGCGCCGAGGCCGAGTTGACCTTTCCGGCGCTGACCGGGCGGGTGGTGGACGACGCGCAGATGATCGAGCCGTCGGTGCGCGCACAACTGAGCCAGCAGTTGCAGGCCCACGAACAGGCAACCGGTGAGCAGTTGGTGGTCGTGACGTTGCCGAACCTGCAAGGCGCCACTATTGAGGACTACGGCGTCGAGCTCGGCCGGCACTGGGGCATCGGCCAGAAGGACAAGAACAACGGTGCCCTGTTGATCGTCGCCCGGGACGAGCGCAAATTGCGCATCGAAGTCGGCTACGGGCTGGAGGATCGCCTGACCGATGCCCAGAGTTCGGTGATCATTCATCAGGTGATCACACCGTCGTTCAAGGCCGGCAACATCAGCAAGGGCATCAGCGACGGCGTGGCGGCGATGCTGGTGGTGCTGGGCGGCAATCCGCTGGACGAACCTTCCACGGTGTATGAATCGGCTGGCGATCCCGCGGATGATTTTGTCTCGCGGCATCCGGCGTTGTTCGTATTTCTGGTGATGTTGTTCATCCTGACTGTTTTTATCTGCCAGATGCTCGGTATCCTTCCCGCCGGCCGGGGCGGCTCCGGAGGAGGGGGCGGCTTCGGTGGCGGTGGTTTTGGCGGCGGCGGTGGAGGCGGGGGCTTCAGCGGCGGCGGTGGCAGTTTCGGCGGGGGCGGGTCCTCCGGCGGCTGGTGATAACAATAATGAGCAGGCACAACACGACATGGCATTACTGACTGAACACGAACAACGCAAGGTCGCCGAGGCCATCGCCCGGGTCGAGCGCGACACCGACGCCGAACTGGTGACGGTGCTCGCGGCCCGCGCCGACGACTACGCGTACATCCCGCTGCTGTGGGCCAGCCTGCTGGCGCTGGTGGTGCCGGGTATCGTGCACTACCTGACCGGCTGGCTGACGATGCACAGCCTGTTGCTGGTGCAGTGGGTCAGTTTTGTCGTGCTGTGCCTGGTGTTTCGCCTGCCCAAGGTCACCACTCATCTGATCCCGCGCCATGTCCGGCACTGGCGCGCCTCGAACCTGGCACGTCGGCAGTTTCTCGAACAGAACCTGCATCACACGGTGGGCAGCACCGGCATGCTGATTTTTGTCTGCGAGGCGGAGCGGTATGTGGAAATTCTGGTGGATGAGGGGATTTCCAAGAAGCTGGATAACAAGAGCTGGGACTCGATTGTCGCGGCGTTTACCGAGCAGGTACGGCAGGGGCAGACGTTGCAGGGCTTCGTCACTTGTATCGAGGCGTGCGGCGAGTTGCTCAAGGTGCATGTGCCAGTGACGCAGGTCAGGAATGAGTTGCCCAATCGCTTGGTGGTGTTGGGGTAGTTTCGGCAGTGTTGTAAGACTTGATATCGCAGCCCTCACCCCAGCCCTCCCGAAACGTCGGACCGCCCGGAGGGAGAGGGAGCCGATTGGGGGATATCGAGGAGATACACCGACTTGAACGATTGGCGTTGAATCCATAATCGACTCGATATTTCAGGTCGATGGATAGCGAAAGACATCTCGGTCGGCTCCCTCTCCCTCCGGGAGAGGGCTGGGGTGAGGGCCGCTTTTAAAAGCCGTTCGGTAAATAAGAGCGTGTCCCCAACCCCCATCCCCCCTAAACTAGCGTCCATTCCCGATTTGCCCGTCCGAGGCCGCTTTTTCCCATGTCCGTTACCGCTCCTTCCGCATCTGCCAAACCGGCGCCCGATCACCACGCCCGGTTCATCGAGCTGCTGCAAACCAGCCTCGAACAGAACGGCTTCATCAAACTGGTGCTGGCCAAGTACGTCGGCGAAGAAGCGGATCTGCAGCGGATCATCATCAAGCCTGTGACGGTCAAGGCGCAGCCGTGCCTGTCGTTCGTTTATCGCTACAAGACCCGCGACATCACCAAGAACCTGCCGCTGGACGAAGCGGTGGCGACGATTGCCGGGCTGCTGCCGGCGGCGTTCAAAAATGCGCATTTGCTGGCGTTGACTGACGAAGCCCAGCTCGAATACAGCAAAAAGGGCAAGAGCTCGCTGTTTATGAGCAAACCCCAGCAATTGCGCGAAGTGCCGTCCGCCGAGCACAACCGCGAGAAAAACCGCTTCCTCGATCTGAACCGGCCGTTCCTGAAGGATCTGGGCGTGACCAACGCCCAGCACGAGCTGATTCCGGCGATGTCGCGCAAGTGGAAGCAGATCAACAAGTTCATCGAAGTGTTCAGCCACGCGCTGACCTCGTCGCCGCTGGCTCTGGACAAACCGGTGCGGGTGGCGGATTTCGGTTCGGGCAAGGGTTACCTGACGTTCGCCATTCATGACTATTTGCGCAACACCCTGAAGGCCGAAGGCGAAGTCACCGGCGTCGAACTGCGCGAAGAAATGGTCAACCTGTGCAACACCGCCGCCGCGAAGCTGGAACACCCGGGGCTGGTGTTCAAATGCGGTGATGTGCGCAGCGTGGCGCCGAGCGAGCTGGACGTGATGATCGCCCTGCATGCCTGCGACATCGCCACCGACTACGCGATCCACACCGGCATCCGTTCTGGCGCCTCGATCATCATGTGCTCGCCGTGCTGTCACAAACAGATCCGCTTGCAGATCCAGAGCCCGGCGCTGCTCAAGCCGATGCTGCAATACGGCTTGCACCTGGGCCAGCAGGCGGAAATGGTTACCGACAGCTTGCGTGCGCTGTTCCTTGAAGCCTGCGGTTACGAGACCAAGGTGTTCGAGTTCATCTCCCTGGACCACACCAACAAGAACAAGATGATCCTCGCCGTGAAGCGCGCCGAGCTGGTGGACCCGACTCAGCTGCTGGTGAAGATTCAGGAATTGAAAGCGTTCTACCAGATCAGCGAGCACTGCCTCGAAACCCTGCTGCTCGCCGATGGCCTGCTGAAACTCAAGGCTTGAGCTGAACCCCGGCCGGTAGCGTGCCCGGTTGAGCCGGGCGCACCGCGGTCTTGCGCCCGAGCATCACCGTCGCAATCACCCCGCAGGCGAACAGCCAGGTGATCGGCTCCACGTGTTCGCCGAAGAACAGCGCGGAAAACGCGATGGTGAAGAAGATCTGCAGCAACTGGATCTGACTGACCCGGGCAATGCCACCCATGGCCAGCCCGGCGTACCAGGCGAAGAACCCCAGGAACTGCGAAAACAGCGCGACGTAACCGAAGGCCCACCAGGTTTTCGTCGACACCGCGCCCTGATGCTGGAGCGCCAGATACAGCACCGGGCCGATCAACAACGGCGTCGACAACACCAGCGCCCAGCAGATCACCTGCCAGCCGCCCATCTCCCGGGCCAGACGCCCGCCCTCGGCATAACCCAGACCGCCTACCGCGATCGCACCCAACATCAACAAATCCCCGGCCTGAATGCTGCCGGCGCCGGTGTACAACGCATAACCCAGCACCAGCGCACTGCCCAACGCGGCGCAGGCCCAGAAGGCTTTCGACGGGCGTTCATGGGACAGCCACGCGGCGTACAGCGCCACGCACAGCGGCTGCAAACCGTTGACCAGCGCGCCATGGGACGCCGGCAAGGTCTGCATGGCCCACGCCGACAGCACCGGGAAACCGAGAATCACCCCGGCAATCACCAGGCTCAGGCCTTTGACTTGCTTCCAGGTCGGCCACTTTTCCCGTCGCCACAACAACAGCGCCGCTGCCGGAATCGCCGCGAACAAGGCGCGGCCGAGGCCATTGAGCAGCGGGTGCAGTTCCTGCACCACGATGCGGGTGAAGGGCAGGGTAAGGCTGAAAATCACCACGCCGAGCAGGCCGAGGGCCATGCCGGTGTTTTCGCGCGAAGACATGAGGGCAACCGGATTCGAGGGTGGCAGGGAGGTGTATTCATCTAGCCACAAACCACGGCAATCGGGCTGTTACAGCTGAGCGCAGAGTTATCCATACAGTTTGCGAACGCCATCGCGGTCCTTGGGCTACTGTGAATATTCCTGCGCATTCACCAGAGGAGTCCTGTCCATGGCCGCGAAAAAGATTCTGATGCTGGTCGGCGATTACGTCGAAGACTACGAAGTGATGGTGCCGTTCCAGGCCCTGCAAATGGTCGGTCACACCGTGCATGCCGTGTGCCCGGACAAGGCTGCCGGCAAGACCGTGCGCACCGCGATCCACGATTTCGAAGGCGACCAGACCTACAGCGAAAAGCCCGGTCACCAGTTCGCCCTGAACTTCGATTTCGCCAAGGTCGATGCCAAGGATTACGACGCACTGCTGGTGCCCGGCGGGCGTGCGCCGGAATACCTGCGGCTGAACGAAAAAGTCCTCGAACTGGTGCGAGCTTTCGACAAGGCCGGCAAGCCGATTGCCGCTGTCTGTCACGGCGCGCAACTGCTGGCGGCGGCGGGGATTCTCGAAGGTCGCGAGTGCAGCGCCTATCCGGCCTGCGCCCCGGAAGTCCGGCTGGCCGGCGGCACCTACATCGACATCCCGGTCACGGACGGCCATGTCCAGGGCAACCTGGCCACCGCGCCTGCCTGGCCGGCGCATCCGAAATGGCTGGCCGGTTTCCTTGGTTTGCTTGGGACTAAAATCACCCTGTGACACCTCGAAAAGGAGAAAAACAGCATGTCCGGATGGTACGAAATCAGTAAAAGCAGCAACGGCCAGTACAGGTTCGTGCTGAAAGCGGCTAATGCAGAAACCATTCTGACCAGCGAGCTGTACACCACCCGCACGGCCGCCGAAAACGGCATTGCCTCGGTGCAGACCAACAGCTCGCTGGATGACCGCTACGAGAAAAAATCGACGAAGGACGGCCATCCTTACTTCAACCTCAAGGCGGCCAATCACCAGATCATCGGCAGCAGCGAATCCTATTCATCGGACGCGGCGTGTGACAAGGGCATCGCCAGCGTCAAGGCCAACGGGCCGACCAAGGTGATCAAGGACAAGACCTTGCCAGTGCTTTGAATCCAACACAAAACCCTGTGGGAGCAAGCTCGCTCCCACAGGGTTGGTGTGTACCTTGAAATCAGCTCAGGCTTTTGAGAATGGCCTGCAACTGATTACGTCCGGCTTCGCTCAGCGGGAATACCGGCAAACGCGGATCGCCGACTTCCAGATCGGTCAGTCGCAGACCGGCCTTGATCGTCGCCGGCAAGCCGCCCTTAAGGATGAAGTCCAGTAGCGGCAACTGGCGGTAGAACAGCTCTCGCGCCTTGCCGAGATCCCCTGCCAGTGTGGCTTCGTACAAATCCAGGTTGAGCTGCGGGATCAGGTTCGGTGCCGCCGTGCACCAGCCTTTGCCCCCAGCAGCGAAGGCTTCCAGCGCCAGCGGGTTGCAGCCGTTGTAGAACGGCACCCGGCCTTCGCCGAGCAGTTGCAGCTTGTGCATGCGCTGGATGTCGCCGGTACTCTCCTTGACCATGGTCACGTTTTCCACGCCGTTGACGATACGCAGGATCAGCTCCACCGACATGTCGGTGCCGCTGGTGGCCGGGTTGTTGTAGAGCATGATCGGCACGCCGATGCTGTCGCCGATGGCGCGGTAGTGGGCGAGGATTTCCGCCTCGGTCAGCTTCCAGTAGGACGTCGGCAGCACCATCACTACGTCGGCGCCATGGGCTTCGGCGAAACGGGCGCGGCGTACCGCTTTGGCGGTGGTCAGGTCGGACACGCTGACCACGGTCGGCACGCGTTTGGCGACGTGCTTGATGCTGAATTCGGCGACCTGGTCCCACTCCGCATCGCTCAGGTAGGCGCCTTCGCCGGTGCTGCCCAGTGGCGCAATGGCGTGGACGCCGCCGGCGATCAGACGGTCGATGGAGCGGCCGAGGGCCGGCAGGTCAACGCCTTCGCCGTTGGCGCCGAACGGGGTGATGGTGTAGCCGATGATGCCGTGAATGTTGGACATGAGAGTGCTCCGCAAGGATGAGGTGTTCAGTTCAGGCAATCGGCGTGCTGACGCAGGTTCTGCCGGGCGTAGTAGTTGAAGGCTGCGGCGTGGCGCTTGGGTTTCGACACCCAGTCATGCGCCTCGCGACCCAGCTCGGGGATGATCGGCTTGATCGTCCCGGCGGCCATTGCCAGCAATTGCAGTTTGGCGGCGCGTTCGATCAGTTGCGCGATGACACAGGCTTCCTCGATGGTCGTCCCGGTGGACAGCTGCCCGTGGTGGGAAAGCAGGATCGCCCGTTTGTCGCCCAAGGCCCCGGCAATCAACTCGCCTTCTTCGTTGCCCACCGGCACACCCGGCCAGCCTTCAAGGAACGCGCAATCGTCGTACAGCGGGCACAGGTCCATGTGGGAAATCTGCAGCGGCACTTCCAGCATCGACAGCGCGGCAATGTGCGTCGGGTGGGTGTGGATGATGCAGTTCACGTCCGGCCGGGCACGGTACACCCAGCTGTGGAAACGGTTGGCCGGGTTGGCCATGCCGTGGCCTTCGAGCACTTCCAGGTCTTCGTTGACCAGCAGCAGATTGCTCGCGGTGATTTCGTCGAAACCCAGGCCCAGTTGCTGAGTGTAGTAAGTGCCCGGCTGCGGGCCACGGGCGGTGATCTGCCCGGCGAGGCCCGAATCGTGGCCGTTCTCGAAGAGGATCCGGCAGGTCAGGGCCAGCTTTTGCCGGTCTGTCCACGTATTATCCGCCAGGCTTTTTTGCATCTGGGTCAGCGCTTGCTTGACCAGTTCGTCTTTGGGTAGTGCTAATGTCTTCGCCATATCCGTGTCCTGTGGTGGTTGCCATGGATGACACTTAAGAGGCTATATGACACTTTGTGTCATTGGCAAGGACAAATCGTCTTTCCTTTGCTGGATTAATCGCTTCGCATGTCTATCCGTTTGAAATTATTGAGAAAAAAACTTGGCGTAACCCTTGAGGCGCTGGCCGAGAAATCCGGCATGACCAAGAGTTACCTGTCGAAGGTCGAGCGCGGGTTGAACACGCCGTCGATTGCCGCCGCGCTGAAACTGGCCAAGGCGCTGAACGTGAAAGTCGAAGAGCTGTTCTCCGAAGACAACGTCAGCCTCGACAGCTACAGCCTGGTGCGCAGCCACGAACGCCAGTCGCTGGCGGCCAACGACCACAGCCCAGGCTACGCGGTGCTGGCTCATCAGGTCAGCGAGCGCAGCCTGCTGCCGTTCATCATTTACCCGCCGAGCGAATTCACTGACAAAACCTTCAAGGAACACTTGGGCGAGGAGTTTCTGTTCGTCCACGAAGGTCGAGTCGAAGTGGACTTCGTGAACGAACGGGTGCTGCTGGAGCGGGGCGATGCGCTGCACTTCAATGCGCAGAAACCCCATCGCATCCGCTCAGTGGGCGAGGTGCAGGCGCAGTTGCTGGTGGTGGTGCACAGCAGCGAGGAGTGATCAGACCTCGACCGGCACCGACAGCTTCGGATTCCCTAGCGCATGGCTCTTGGAATCAAAGAACCGCAATTCGACACCCGTGCCCTCGAACAGCTTCGCGTAGTGCCGCTTCTGGTGCTGGATGAACGCCGCGCTGCGCGGGTAGATCGAGATCGCCACGGTCTTCGGTTTCGCCAGACGCAGGGCGCGCACGAGGTGGTTGTCCTGCTCGCTGAGGGCGTGGCCGAAGATGCACAGGTTGTCGCCGTGACCGAGTAACTGGTCGTAGCAGAACGACAGGTAATCGGAACTGCGGATGGTCTTGAGCTTGTCGGCGCTCGGCCCTTCGTTGACGAACAGCGGCACGTCGTCGAGCGTCTTGATCGTGTTGTTGATCGCGAAACTGCCGAGCAGCGTGCCCTCGGTGGCGGTCAGTTTGCGCGCGGTGCCGTCCTGATTGCGCACCAGGTGCAGACCGCCGTGCAGGTACAGCAGACGCGGTTTTTCCGTGCTGCTTTCGCACAAATCGAAACTCGCATCGGGGCCGTTGAACAGGTCGTCGATCACCTCGCCCTGATGTTGCAGGGCCCAGTAATTGAGCAGGTCGTAGTTGGTGGTGAACACCGTGCGATAACGCGCCAGTTCGCTGTTCAGGGTCGCCAAAGTCGAGGCTTCGATCAGCCGCCACGGGATGTGCACCGCGTGCACGGTGTTGATCAGCGCTTCCTTGATCGCGTAGTAGCGGTTGCGCGGCGCGGCCGAGCTGACGGCCAAAGCCTTGTTGACCCGGCTGGTGGTTTTCAGCGCGCCGAGCACCTGCTCGAAGCTGCGCGTCTGCATCGCGTCGAACACGCTCAGTTCCGACGGGCTCAGGGGCTTCTCTTCCACCGTGCGGGCGTTTTCGAACAGCGAGTCGTAGCCGAAATCGTCCCACACCGCGCGACTGGCGCCGTTGCCCAGCAGCAGACCGCTGAAGTCGGTAGTGGCGCGCAACGCGTTCCAGTCTTCGAGGGTGGCGTCGACATCCAGAAAATCGCTCATTGCAGGGCACGTCTCAAAACAAAGGGGCAGATGGACGGCGACTTTATCACGAGCGGGCATTGAGCCAGATCAACATCCGCCGTGACCGATCGGTCGATCCTTTGCGCACCCGCCGAATTGCAAGCGTCGATTCGGCCCCAGCCAGGAGACGCGCCATGAGCAGCACCTTTTTCATTCCCGCGGTAAACATCATGGGCAGCGGCTGCCTCGACGAAGCAATGAATGCGATCCGCAACTACGGTTTTCGCAAGGCGCTGATCGTCACCGACGCCGGTCTGGCCAGGGCTGGCGTGGCGACCATGATTGCCGAGAAACTGGCGATGCAGGACATCGATTCAGTGATCTTCGACGGCGCCAAACCGAACCCGAGCATCGCCAACGTTGAGGCCGGGCTGGCGCTGCTCAAGGACAGCCACTGTGATTTCGTGGTGTCCCTCGGCGGCGGCTCGCCACACGACTGCGCCAAGGGCATCGCGTTGTGCGCCACCAACGGCGGGCAGATCCGTGACTACGAAGGCGTCGATCAATCGACCAAGCCGCAACTGCCGCTGATCGCCATCAACACCACCGCCGGCACGGCCAGCGAGATGACCCGGTTCTGCATCATCACCGACGAAACCCGCCACGTGAAAATGGCCATCGTCGACCGCAACGTCACGCCGCTGCTGTCGGTCAACGACCCGGCGCTGATGGTCGCCATGCCGAAAGGCCTGACCGCCGCCACCGGGATGGACGCACTGACCCATGCAATCGAAGCCTACGTGTCCACCGCCGCCAACCCGATCACCGACGCCTGCGCGCTGAAGGCCATGACCCTGATCAGCAACAACCTGCGTCTGGCCGTGCGCGACGGCAGCGACCTGGCCGCGCGGGAAAACATGGCGTACGCGCAGTTCCTCGCGGGCATGGCGTTCAACAATGCGTCCCTCGGTTACGTGCATGCGATGGCGCACCAGTTGGGCGGTTTCTACGATCTGCCTCACGGGGTGTGCAACGCGGTGTTGTTGCCGCATGTGCAGACGTTCAACGCGCTGGTCTGTGCCGATCGCCTCACTGACGTGGCCCACGCCATGGGCGCCGATATTCGCGGGTTCAGTCCGGAGGAGGGCGCAAAAGCCGCGATTGATGCGATCCGTTGTTTGGCTAGAGACGTGGAGATTCCCGGCGGCCTGCGTGATCTGGGCGCCAAGTGCACCGACATCCCGGTGCTCGCCGCCAACGCCCTGAAAGACGCCTGCGGCTTTACCAATCCGCGCGCCGCGGATCAGCGGCAGATCGAGGAGATCTTCCGCAGCGCGTTTTAAGCGGGCTGGCGATCGGGCGTGAACCTCGTGCAGAGCACCGCGCCCAATGCAAGAACGCAGCACAGCATCGATAGCGGCCATGCCTGCGGACTGGCGAGCAGGCTGGCCACCGCACCGATCAGTGCGGCCATCAATTGGTGGATGAAACCGCTCAGGGCCATCGCGTAAGCGCCGGCGATCGGCGCGCCATCGTTGGCCCGTGACAGGCTGATCGGATAGTTCAGCGACTGACCGAACACGGCGACGCAGTAAGGCAGCCAAAGCAGCCAGGCCATCGAGCTGGCCAACAGGCTGCCAGCCAGCATCACGCCAGTGCCGGCCATCACCAGCCCGACCCCCAGTGTCATCAACCGGTGCTGACCGGTACGCAGCACAAAGCGATTGACCGCCAGCGCCCCCAGAAAATATGCGGCGCTGATCGGCCAGCCCAGCAACCCATATTCAGTCGTCGACCAGTTGAACGGGCCTTGCAGAATCAACGGCGCAGCGCTGTTGAACGCGATGATCACCCCATAACCCAGACCGCCCGCGAGCGCCGGCAGAAGAAACGCCCGATGGATCAGGATCGTTCGGTAGACCGCCCAAGGCGAAGCGGTTGTGGACGCTTCGACGAGTTTCGGAAAATTCAGGCGCGAGACAATCGCGGCCATCAACAGGCTGACCGCACCCAGCAGATAAAAGATCGCCTGCCAGCCCAGCGTCACCTGAATGAGCGAACCGGCGTATTGCCCGATCCCCAGCGCGACAACGAACGAAATCGAAATCCACGACAACGCCTTCGCCAGCAGATCGCCCCGAAAGCTGTCACGAATCAGTACCCGCGCCATCACCGAAATGCCGCTGGCGCCAATCCCCTGAACCAGTCGCAGCAGCAGGAACGATTCCAGCGTCGCACCCAGTGGCAGCGCCAGATTCGCCAGACCATAAATCCCCAGCGCCGCCAGCAGCACCGGTTTGCGGCCGATGCGCTGGGCCAGACTGCCCCAGAGCAGCATCGGCAGCGCCATGCCGATCAGGTACAGCGACAAGCCCCAGGCCACCTGCCGAGCATCGACCTGCAAATGTCCGGCGATCTGCGGCAGCGCCGGCAGGTAAATGCTCATGCCCAACTGGGCGAGGAACACGGTGGAGCAGGTGATAAGCAGAATGAGGCCGGGGTTCATAAGTCGTCCGTGAAGGTTCAGCGGTGGCGATCGCTACCGTGAGTCATTAACAGGTCGGTGATCAAATCACAGAAGTGGTGGATCAGTGTCGATTCCATGTCGGCGCGCAGCGTAACGCGGATCGCGGCTTTGCCCTGGGCTACCACCGGGAAAAACACGGCGCTGGTGAAAAAACCGTGTTCGGCCAGTTCAATGGCGATTCGATTGGCCAGGGCGGCGTCGCCACAGTTGATCAAGCGGATGGCCATGGAGCTGCCGTGCTGTTCGGTGCTCAAGAGGCTGTCGAACCGGCGAATATTGGCCTGGAGCCGAACCTGCAAGGCCCTCAGTTCTGCACTGCGATGCAGCTCGATCGACGCGAGGCCCGCACCAATGGCCGCGCAATTGAGGCTTTGCGACCAGTTGCTCGGCCCGCCGTAACGCTGGATCAATGTCTTCTGCCGCTGATTGCCGAGCATCACCAGACCGCCGCTCGCCCCGAACGATTTGGCCAGCGAAGCGACGATCAGGCAGTCCTCTTCCAGTGCCGGCATTCTTGGCCGTACAAGGCCGGCACCGTTGCTGCCCACCGCCGACAATGCGTGGGAGTCGTCCAGATAAAGAAACAGGCCGTAACGTTCTTTCAGATACAGCAGGCCGTCCAGGTTGGCGACGCCGCCCATGCTGTAGGCACCGTCGGCGATATAGGCGACGGTTGTGTGGCGCTGGCACACCGATTCGAGAAAATCCATGTCGTTGTGAGGGCCGGTCAGTACCTGGGTTTCGTCGGCGCAACTGGCTTTCAGGTGATTCATCGAATAGTGGGCCAAGCGGTCGAACACCATCACCGGCGGACGGTTGTGCGTGAACACGCCACTGGCCAGCAGCGGCAGGATCCCGGCGCTCGCGGCGCTGCAGGACAGACTGCTCAGACACACCGCGCCAAACAATTGCGACAGCTCGTTTTCGTACTGATCGAGCAGTGCCAGCTTGCAGCGGTTTTTCGAATTGGCAACGCGCAGTGTCCCGGTTTCACGCAGCGCCGCGATGGCGCCTTCAAGCAGGGCAGGGTGGTGGTCGAGACCCAGATAGGAGGTGGTGCAGAAATGATGAAGTTGGCGCCCGTGCTGATCAAGCAAGTGATTGCAGCCTTTGACCTCGACGTTGAGTGCGGCGATTTTTCCGGCTTCGGCGGCCTCCCAATCGTGGTCTGCCAAAGCGATGACTTTGCGGTAATTGGAGAAAGTGTTGGCGGATTCCGTCAGGTGATTCATAGGCAGCTCTCCTTGAGCAGGGCAATCCATGGGGTGTTGCAAATTGTGTGTGTTGCCAGACTTTACAGAGAGCTATGCAAGGTCAGAATCGGCTGCGTCCGATAGCATTGACGGCTGTTGGAGGTTTACTTGTAGGGCGAAGCCTTGCCGGGCTGTGAAGCGATGAAATGCCCGACAAGTCCGGTGCTAGAGAGCCTACGCTTGAACCCTTATCCAACGGCTGTGGCGCTCTTTTCCAGCGTCGGGGAGAACTGGATCAACGCCACCCCCGCCATCAACAACACCGCGCCGAACAGGCGCGGCAATGTCAGGTGCTTCTCCACCAGCCCGAACAGGCCGAAGTGATCCAGCACGATTGACGTGATCATTTGCCCGGCCAAAGCCAGCGCCAGAAATCCCGAAGCCCCCAGCTTCGGCAGCAACACCACCGCCAATGCGACGAAGCACACCCCGAACGCGCCGCCGGTCCACATCCACAACGGCAGCTTGCCGGCGAGGGCCAGCGACGGCAACGGTAGGCGCAAGGCGACAATCACCGGCAACAGCACCAGCACGCTCACCACCAGCGAGGTCAGCGTTGCCCACAGCGGATGCCCCAACCCGCGCGCCAGATTGATGTTGATCGCACTCTGAAACGGCACCACCGCCCCGGCAAATACCGCCAACAGCAGCAATCCGACCCACTGCATCGTTCCCATGATCGTTCTCCGGCAAGGTTTTGCTGGACTCTAGGGTATTCGTCGCGCAGATTTAAATTCTGTTTTTGTATCCGGAACATGCACCTAATGAATGATCTGCGCCGTATCGATCTCAATCTGCTGGTGATCCTCGACGCCTTGCTCGGCGAGCAGCACGTGACCCGCGCTGCCGAGCGCCTGCACCTGAGCCAACCGGCAGTCAGCCATGCGTTGGCGCGTCTGCGCGACTTGCTGGGTGATCCGTTGTTGGTGCGTGCCGGTTCAGGGCTGGTGCCCACCGCGCGGGCGCTGGAGCTGGCGGCGCCGCTGGCCGAAACCCTGGCTCAGGTGCAATCGCTGCTGGCGCCGAACACCTTTGATCCTGCCAGCGCCCGTCGGACCTTTCGCCTCGCGATGTCGGACTACGGCGCGGCGCTCATCCTGCCCGGGCTGATTCGCACTCTGCGCGCGGAAGCGCCGGGCATCGACCTGCAAATCAGCCATGCCAGCCGCGAAGGCATGGTCGAAGGGCTGCTCAACGGCGACATCGACCTCGCCGCCGGCGTACTCCCCGAATTGCCGGGTGAACTGCGCAGCATGCCGCTGTTCAAGGAACGCTACGTGTGTTTGCTCGATCGCCACAGCCTGCCGGCCGACGGCCAGCTCGACCTGCCAACCTATCTCTCCCGTCCCCATGTCTTGCTGGAAATGCGCGGCAGCGGCACCCCGGAAATCGAACGCACCCTGACCGCCCTGCGCGAACGCCGTCGCGTCGCCATCAGCCTGCCGCACTGGAGCGTTGCGCCACGCTTCATCAGTGGCACGGATCTGATCCTGACCGTGGCTTCGCGGGCGTTGAATGAGGTGGCTGACGAATCGCTGATCGTCCTGCCGCCGCCGTTTGAAATTGCACCGTTCACGTTTGTCTCGGCGTGGCACAAGCGGCGTGGCGGGGATCAGGCGTTGAACTGGTTGAATCGGCGGATTGAGCAGGGGATAGTGCGCGGCTGAAAAACATCAAGGAGCGGGGCGTGACAGTGAAGTCTGGGGTTGTTGTGGGGCTGGCGCTTTGTGGGGCGTTGATGGCGGGGCAGGTGTTGGCTGATTGTGTGCCTGCGCCGGTGACGGGAGAGCTGGACTATTCCGTATGCAAGGAATGGCCGGCGTATCCGGGGTTGACTATTGGCGCCAAGGCTCTGTTCAAGCGTAAACCTACGCCGGGTGATGTCGACTCGAACGGCATCTATGACTTCGACTTGTCAGTTTTTCAGGACGGCAAAACAGATCCACTTGCTACCTATCACCAAGCCGCTGCGTTTGAGCAAAATGGTGTGGCGGTGTATGAGCTGACTCTTGATACTGCCCGTTACAAGCTCACTTCTGACCTTCGAGCGTTTGGTGTCCGAGTGCGGCTTTCAAACGGATCTCGTCTTACTCCGGTGGATGAAACTCAACTCTCGCTCTACGTGAGAGAGGGCGAAAAGTTACGCCCGGTCCTGCGTCAGTTGGTTGTTTATGAGTATGGCGGCGAATGGGATGGCAATTGCGATAGCCAGCGTTTCGAGATTTCGAGGGCAGTCGAAATCGCTAAAACCAGCTCTCACGGCTATGCGGATCTGATTGTCAAAACCCAGCAAACAGATACGACTAGTGTGGGAGAGGGGGATGCCTGCGAAGATAAAACCAGTGTCGGCAGCCCGGTGTTGACGACCCTTCGCTACGACGGAAAATCCTACGTCTTGCCTAAAGGTTTCCAGGCGATCGAGTGATACAGAACCAACGCGACTTTTATCAAGGAAGAACAATGCTCACCCCAACCCGACTTTTCATCGCCCTCAGCTTTTTCGCGATCACCGCCCAGGCGCAACCGACCTGCGTAACAAAGAAGCATGACGACCAATCGCTCTCGCGCTGCAAACCATGGCCGGCGTTCAAGGAGCAGGTGATTGCCCTCAAGTCCACTTATGTACCGGATGCCGGTAATGACGATGCGGGCGTGTTTGATCTGGATCTGGCGGTGCTGAACAGCACCAATGCCAGGCCGATTGCCACTTACACCAAACCCGGCGCTTACAACTCCGATGCCATCCGGTTCGACGACCTGGTGATCGATACGGCCCGCTACAGGCTGGCTCCGGATGTCCGTGCCTTTGGTTTGCGTTCGAAATTCGAGCACAGCTCCCGCGCCAATCCATACGAAAAAACCGATCTGGCGCTGTATGTGCGTGAAGGCGGCAAGCTGCGCCCGGTACTGGAAGGTCTGGTGGTCTACAAGAACCATGGTGAGTGGATGGATGAGTGCGAAGGTGAAGGTCAGCAAATCCGCCGAACCGTGGAAATCGGCCCGACCAGCCACAACGGCTATTCCGACCTGATCGTCACCTCAAGCGGCACGGCGATGAAAACCGTCAAGGCCGGCAAGGAATGTGTTTCCCAGGATTCCCCACTGAAGAAAACCCAAATCACCCTGACCTACGACGGCAAGCAATACACCCTCCCCGAAGACCTCAGAGGTTACTGACCCGATGCTCACCGGCCTCAACCATCTGACCCTCGCCGTCACCGATCTGGATCGCAGCCTCGGGTTCTACCGCGACGTGCTGAAGCTGCGAGTCGAAGCCACGTGGGACGCCGGTGCCTATCTGTCGCTTCCGGGCCTCTGGTTGTGCCTGTCCCTAGACTCGAAGCGCCATCCCGAGCCCGCCGCCGACTACACCCACTACGCCTTCAGCCTTGGCGCAGTGGATTTCCCGCTGTTCGTGCAACAGCTTCGCGCCGCCAACGTGCAGGAATGGCGCGACAACCGCAGCGAAGGCGCGTCGTTCTACTTCCTCGACCCGGACGGGCACAAACTCGAAGCCCACGTCGGCGATCTCGCCTCGCGACTGGCCGCGTGTCGGCAAAAGCCTTATGCGGGGATGCGTTTTTTCAACGAGTCGTGAATATTCACAAACCGCTGGGATAGACTGGCGGCCACGTTTTCCGGGACTTGCAGGTTTTCCATGACTCCATCATTGCTAATGGCCGTGCTGGCTTCGGGTTTCATTTACGGCATCACGCCGGGGCCGGGTGTGCTGGCGGTGTTCGGCATCGGCGCCGCGCGCGGGCGGCGGGCCGGGGCGGGGTTTCTGTGCGGGCACCTGCTGGGCGATGTGATCTGGTGCAGCACGGCATTGATCGCGATTGTCGGCGCCCGGGAAATCGGCAGTACCGCGTTCGATGTGCTCGGCGTACTCAGCGGCCTGTACCTGTTCTGGCTCGGCTGGCGTGCGGTGCGGGCCAAGCGCAGCAACGGCGATCAGCCGCAGGGCGCGGCGCGTCAGCCGTTCTGGCACGGCATCCTGTTCGGCCTGACCAACCCCAAGGCTTACCCGGTGGCGGTGGCAACCTTCACCGCGCTGCTGTCGAGCCGCGCCGAACTGCTCAACTGGTCGATGCTGCCGATGCTGATCGCCTTGAGTTTCCTCGGCGGATTGCTCGCCTACGCTATCCTCATTGGCATCGTCGGGGCGCGGCAGGTGCGTACGTTGTACCAGCGCCATGAACTGGCGATCACCCGATTGTGCGGGATCATGTTCATCGGTTTTGCCATCAACGCGCTGGTGCATGCGCTGCCAGGGTTGATGCCGAACAAGGCTTGAAAACATTCGCTGGGATGCGAGTTCGAGGTCACGGATGGTTGAACATTGCTGCATTGTCCGGACACCTTTTCTGAACCATGGAAAGCCGAAATTCCGCGCCGCTGGCGAGTTACATCGATCTGTTGCTGGACGCCGTTTGCGCGGTCGACAGGCAAGGTCGTTTCGTTTTTGTCAGCGCGGCCTGCGAGCGGATTCTCGGCTACACGCCTGACGAACTGATCGGCCAGTCGATGATTGACTACGTCTACCCGGCCGACCGTGAGCGCACCCTGGCCGCCGCGAGCGACATCATGGGCGGCGAGCCCAAGCACAATTTCGAAAACCGCTACGTGCGCAAGGACGGCAGCGTCGTGCACATCCTGTGGTCGGCGCGCTGGTCGGAAGTCGATCAACTGCGCATCGCCGTGGCCCGTGACATCACCGAGCGCAAACTCGCCGAATCCCGTCAGGCGGCGTTGTACGCGATCTCCGAAGCGGCGCACGCGGCGGAGGATCTGCTGGCGCTGTTCAAGCGCATCCATATGATTATTGGCGAATGGCTGCCGGCGCTGAATTTCTCGGTGGCGCTGTACGACGAACACTGCGCGCAGCTGAATTTTCCCTATCACGTCGACGATGACGAGTTGCAACCGGAGCAACCCGGCACCGTCACCGGACGCCTGTGTGCGGAAGTGATCCGCAGCCGCCAGCCAATCCTCCTGACCCCGGATTGCCCTCACGCGCCGCCGGAGTTCGCCGCGCTGGTGGCCGGCCAGCAATCGCCGTGCTGGCTCGGCGTGCCGCTGAGTTCGAAAGACCGCACCATCGGCGCGCTGATCGTCAAAAGCCTGGCCGGTGGCGAGCGCTACACCGAACGCGACAAGGAACTGCTGCAATACGTCTGCGCCCAGGTCGCCACCGCCATTGAACGCCAGCAACTGCACGCCCGCCTGCGGCGCATGGCGCAATACGATCAACTGACCCAGTTGCCCAACCGCGAACTGCTGCGGGATCGGCTAAAGGCTGCGCTGAACCATGCGCGGGAACGGGCCGGGCACATGGCGCTGCTATACGTCGATCTGGATCGTTTCAAACAGGTCAACGACACCTTTGGCCATGGGGTCGGCGACATGCTGTTGCAGGCGGTGGCCAACCGGCTCAAGGGCTGCGTGCGCGAGACCGACACGGTGGCGCGGATCGGCGGCGACGAGTTCGTGGTGCTGTTGCACAGCGTCCACGCCGCCGACGATGCCGACAGTGTCGCGGAAAAAATCCGACAGGTACTGGTGCAACCCATGCGCCTGGACGGGCACAACCTGCACATCGAACCGAGTATCGGCGTGGCCCGTTATCCCGAGCATGGTGATGAGGAACAGCAACTGTTTCGTCACGCCGATCAAGTGATGTACGCCGCCAAACGGCAGAATCATAAAAGGCTGGACAGCTGATCGGCGGGTCACCGTTCGTCGCGGCGACGGCAACTTTTCTAAACCTTTGTCAGTCAGGAAATTCTCAATCTAGGCGGGCACCTGCTCGCTTACGATCAATGCCAAGAGGTAGAGAATCATGCCTAACTCAAGAAACTCGAACTCGGGAAACTTCGCCAACGATCGAACGAAGGCGTCTGAAGCCGGTCGCAAAGGTGGGAAAACCACCACCACGACTGTCGACAAAGAGCCAAAAACCGACATGGGCCGCAAGCCTGCTCAGAAATCGAAGTAGTCGGCGAAGGTTGTTTTGATTGAGAGGCGGGGGCGCAAGCTCCCGCTTGAATCTGCAAAGAAGGAGGGCGCGACCATGAGCCGGATGGCCACCCGAGTACGCCACATCAGTTTTGTCAGCCTGCTGGGGTTGTTCGCCAGCAGCGCGTTTGCCCAGTCGCCCGCCGACTTCATCAACGAAGCCTCGGCCAAAGGCATGGCCGACATCGAGGCCAGTCGTCTGGCGCACAGCAAGGCCGAGTCCAAAGAGGTCAAGGATTACACCATCGTCGTGATCAACGACCGCACCACCGCCAACCAGCACCTGGCGAAAATCGCCAAGAAACTGGACCTGCCGGTGGCGCCCCGCGAAGAAGTCGCCGACAAGGCCAAGGCGTTGATGCCGGAAGTCAAAGAAGGCGCCAGTTTCGATCAGGCCTACGCCGCCAGCCAGGTCAAAGCCACGGAAGAGGCCATTCAGCAGATCCAGCAGGAGGCTCAGACCACCGACGTGCCCGAGATCAAGGCGTTTGCCGACGAGACCCTGCCGAAACTGCAGAGTCATCTGGAAATGGCCAAGGCCCTGGCCAGTCGCTAAATCCGCAGCAATAAAAAAACGGCGCTCATGGCGCCGTTTTTGCGTTCTTCAACAGTCGTTCAGATCCTGTTTCGGCTTGCTCTTGTCCCCAAGGCCTTCCAGGTCGAACACCTCGTTCTCGCCCATCGCCCGGTAATGCCGGCGCAGCGCTTCCAGCTGCTTGAGATCCAGCGACTCCAGCCCGAGCATCGCGTTCTGCGCCTCCTTGTTCACCCGCAGCAACTCATCGAGTTTCAAATGAATGATGTCGGTGTCGCGGTTCTGGGTGTTCTGAATCAGGAACACCATCAGGAACGTGATGATCGTGGTCGAGGTGTTGATGATCAGTTGCCAGGTGTCGTTGTAATCGAAAATCGGCCCGCTCAACCCCCAGAGCCCGATCAGAATCAACGCCCCCATGAACGTCTTGGGGCTGCCGGCCCAGAGGGCGAGCGTCTGGGAGATTTTTGCGAATTTCATGGCTGTGTTCCTTGTGGGGGCGCTTGAAATTCAGACATCGGGGGGATGCGGAAAATTCTACTGACAGAGACTTGCTGTCTTTGAAACTTGATTGTTCCAGGTCACGGTTTTGAACGCTTTTGGAAGTGGGAACTTTCTTTGTGTGGGTTTGCGTCTAGGATCAAATGGCAGTCAATTTGCCAGCATGCGAGTGCACGGATAGAAACCCAGTCAGAGGCCGCTCATGGAATTCTTCGAAAAGTTAGCCAGTCTTGCCGCCAAAGTCCGGTTGCAGAGCGCTGCAATCCAGACGGAAGAAGCGACAAAAAATGCGTTTGTCATGCCTTTCATCAGTACTGTTCTGGGTTACGACGTGTTCGACCCGACAGAGGTGACGCCGGAATTTGTTTGCGATATCGGCACGAAGAAGGGCGAAAAAATCGATTACGCCATCATGAAAGAGGGCGAGGTGCAGATCCTCATCGAGTGCAAGAAAATCGGCGAGCCACTGCACATCAATCACGCCTCGCAGTTGTTTCGTTATTTCCACGTTACCAGTGCCCGAATCTCCATCCTCACCAACGGCCAGGTCTACAAGTTCTTCACTGACCTGGATGCGCCGAACAAGATGGATGAGAAACCCTTCCTTGAACTGGACCTCCTGGATATCGATGAATACTCGGTGCCAGAGCTCATCAAACTTACAAAGTCTGCGTTCGACGTTGATTCGATCATCAACGCGGCAGGTGAGTTGAAGTACGTCAGTCAGATCAAAAAAGTTATCGCCTCGCAGGTCAGTAAGCCCGATGACGACTTCGTCAAAGTGTTCGCTTCGCGAGTCTATGACGGGGTCATTACGCAAAAAGTGCGGGACCAGTTTCATGAACTGACGAGAAAAGCGGTCGTTCAGTTTCTCAACGATCAGATCAATGACCGCCTCAAGTCGGCCATGAGCGGCACGATCCTGCCGACGCTGGCATCTATTCCGGCTGCGTCTGGTGGAACAGATCCGGTAGATCCCCGTGACGAGTCGGACGATAAGGTTCTGACCACTCTGGAGGAACTGGAGGGGTATCACATTGTTCGTGCATTGGTTCGATCCGTGGTCGATGCCAAACGAATCGTTCAGCGCGATACACAGAGCTACTTTGGCATCCTGCTGGACGATAACAACCGAAAGCCGATTTGCCGCCTGCATTTCAACCGTTCGCAGAAGTACATCGGCATTTTCGACGAGGAGAAAAACGAAACCCGCCATCCCATTAATTCCGTGGATGATATCTACGAGTATTCAGATCAGTTGAAAAAGACCGTGGGCTATTACGACTAGTGTGGGACTCTCCAAAAAACCGGCCATCGGCCGGTTTTTTTTATGCAAGCGAAGTCCGCGAAAAAGGTGCTTGCCGCCGTCACGTCTTAAGTCGGATAGGGAATGCGCAGGGAGTCGATGTATCGTAGCGAACCACTGCAAAAGTCCTGACAGGAGAACGCAATGACCTGGTCCGCCAAGCAATACGTCACTTTCGAAGATGAACGCACCCGCCCGGCCCGCGATTTGCTGGCGGCGATTCCCACGCCCGAGGCGCGTTCCGTGGTGGATATCGGGTGTGGCCCGGGCAACTCGACCGAGTTGTTGGTGGAGCGTTTTCCGGGGGCGAAAGTGCAGGGGCTCGACAGTTCGCCGGACATGATCGACGCCGCGCGCAAGCGTCTGCCGCAGTTGCAGTTCGAGGTGGCGGACATCGATAAATGGGCCGATGAAGGGCCGTTCGATGTGATCTTTGCCAACGCTGTTTTGCAGTGGGTGCCGGATCACGCGACGTTGTTGCCGGCACTGGCGGGCAAGTTGGCGCAGGGTGGCAGTCTGGCGATTCAGATGCCGGACAACCTCAACGAGCCGTCCCATCGGTTGATGCGTGAGGTGGCTGCCAACGGGCCGTGGGCCAGCAAACTGGCCGGTGCGGCGGGGCAGCGGACGGAAATGGCGGATGCCAGTGCTTATTTCTCGATGCTGCGGCCGCATTGCGCGCGGGTCGATGTGTGGCGCACCACCTATCACCATCAGTTGGCGGGCGGGGCTTCCGGCGTTGTCGAGTGGTTCAAGGGTAGCGGTCTGATTCCGTTTCTCAGTCCGTTGACGGAAGCCGAGCGGGCGGACTATCTGGCGCAATATCTGGCGGAGGTTGCGAAGGCTTATCCGGCGCTGGCGGATGGTTCGGTGTTGTTGCCGTTTCCGCGGTTGTTCATTGTCGCCACACGTTGAAATGAAAAAGGGCCGACTTGATCGGCCCTTTCTTTTGGAGTCAGCGTTGTACGGCGACCAGCATCATCATCGGCCGCTCACGCTCTTCAGCGAGCGCCGGTTGCGCGGCCACTTCGGCATCGCTCGGGCCCCATTCATTGACGTGTTGAATCGTGAATCCGGCGCCTATCAACGCGTTGAGTAGCGTGCCGACCGTGCGATGCTGCTTGATCACGCCATCGGCCAGCCAGTTGGTCACCCGCTCGCCCTCCATCTGATAACTGTCCAGCGGCCAGCGCTTGTGGCCCTCGCTGTCGATCAGCCAGCCCGGATTGCGCGGCGCCATGAAGATCGGGTGCTCGATGGAAAACACAAAATGCGCACCGGGTTTAAGCGCCGCGTGCAGTTTGTTAAACAGCCCCGAGAGATCCTTGATGTAGTGCAGGGCCAGTGAGCTGTAGGCCAGATCGTAAGTGCACGCAGGCAAGTCGAGGTGTTCCAGGTCGGCACGTTCGTAGCGGATGTTCGCGGCCGAGGTGGTTTCCTTCGCCCGCTCAAGCATTTTCTCCGAGACATCCAGCCCCAGCACTTGGGCAGCGCCGTTTTCGCTCGCCCAGCGGCAGAACCAGCCGTAGCCGCAGCCCAGATCCACTACCTGCAAACCGTGCAGGGAGGGCAACAAGGCTTTCAGCACCGGCCATTCCGGCGCGGCATCGAGGCCGCCGATGGAGCGGTTCATCTGGCTGTAGCCCTGGAAAAACTCGGGGTCGTCGTAGATGTTCTGGGTCATGGATTTGATGCTCTTTTGAATTTGATTTGGGTGGCTCGGAGGCCACGGTTTTGAATCCCTCGAAACGTGATGGCGCGTATTCGTCGATGGCCGCGCAGGGGGAGGGTGGTGGGCGATGGGGAAATGCTAGCGGGTCGTGGCGAGTGTGAGAACCGGGGGAGTGTTGGGGATCTGTAAACGCGGTTTTTCGATTCGGGATGTTTAAAGAGTGGGTTCCGTTTACTGATCCTTCCCACAAGGTTTTCAGGTTGTCCGTCGGAAGTGTGGGCTCTAGCCTGTGAGGGTCGCTGATGAATCGGCGATCGGGATTGGAACCCCGGCGACTTCCCAAAAAAGCAAAAGCAGCTTTCATGACGTATGCTTGCCCGCCTTCATGGTGTGCACTCTTGTTATGGCGGCTGTGCGCGAGAGACTTCGAGTCTGTCGGGTTTTTGGCTTTTTTCGCCCGGGTTCCAACTCGCGTACAGCTGCCACCTCTTCGATTGGAACCGAGTAGGTCAGCTCCACCTATCGACCAGAAAGAAGCCATTATGAAGAAGCCAACCCCGAATCCCCCAGAAGTCGAAACCGACCCAACATCCCCGTACGTCTCGATCGACTGCAGGAAGCTCAACGACGCCGCCAACCGCGCCCTCGACCATTACCTCTGCCCCGGCGCCCATGTCATGGGCACGACCAACCAGCCCGACCCGATGTACTTCGCCAACCCGGCCTACGACACCGAATCCCTGCTGGCCAACGCCAGCGAATCACTGGGCTCGGCATCCGAGATGCTCAACAACTTCGCCGCCACCCTCGACCCCACCCACCGCAGAACCGCGATAGGCATTGCGCAGTTGGTGATGCTGGGGGAATTGGCGGTGAATCAGGCGCTGGATCATGTTGAGGTGAAGGACTGAAATGCAGCTGTTCTGGCAGGCATAAAAAAACCGGTCATCGCGACCGGTTTTTAGTTTCATTTCAACCTGGCTGCAAAGCGTCGAGTGTTGTCGAAGTCCGTATCGGGCGAGTATTCGAGTCAGTATTTCAGACGCAATGCTTGTGTGGGTGACAGAGTTCAGCCCAATAAATAGCAAAATATAGTGAAATCTAAGGGTGTATAGGGATATCTGCTATACAACGATATATTCGTGTAGAGACAAGCATTTGTGAGGCTTTCATGGATCCATACCGTAATCCATTCGCTCCAGGCGCAGGCAGCAGACCGCCTGAGTTGGCAGGACGCGACACAATCCTTGAGGCAGCCAGGATTTCATGTGGGCGAGCCATCAACGGACGAAGCGCCCGATCCATCATGCTTCTTGGATTGAGAGGCACGGGTAAAACGGTACTGCTGAACGAGATTGGAAAAATTGCGAGGGAAGAGGGACTTCTCGTTTCAAAAGTAGAGGCTCCGGAGCGTGAAAGTCTTGCACGCCTTCTCTTTCCTGAAATGCGCAAAGTCATGCGCTCACTTTCTGCAGTAGAAGCTGCCAAGCAAATTGCGACCCGTGGACTGAATGGGTTGCGCGGTTTCGCCTCTATTTTCAAGATCGATATCGCAGGCGTGGAGATTGGTGTCGAACCGGAGCCAGGATTCGCTGACAGCGGGGATCTTCAATACGATCTTCCAGACCTTTTTGCCGTGATAGGTCAAGCTGCGCAAGCTGCAGGCAAAGGCTGGATTCTTCTGATTGATGAAGTTCAGTACCTTTCCGAAGCAGATTTATCTGCGCTTATTGTGTCGATCCATCACATGTCTCAAGAAGGGCTGCCGGTACTTCTCGTCGGTGCTGGTCTTCCCCAGGTTGCTCGTTTGGCAGGCGAAGCAAAATCCTACGCAGAGCGGCTTTTTCTATACCCTGCGGTTGATGCGCTTGATCAAGTATCTGCAATTCAAGCAGTTCAGAAGCCAATCGCGGATGAGGAGGCTTCGATCGAACTCGCAGCACTTGGCAATATTGTTGATCGGACGAGAGGGTATCCTTTCTTCCTTCAAGAGTGGGCATCCACTGCTTGGAACAACGCTGAAGGACCTGAAATCACAGTCGAAGATGTGGACCATTCATACGCGGAGACGTTGGCTTCTCTTGATGCGGGCTTTTTCAGGGTGCGCATTGATCGACTGACAAAGTCGGAAGTGCAGTTCGTGAAGACGATGTCGGAGCTCGGGGATGGCCCCTATGCAATGGCCGATATTGCGAAAGCGATGGGGCGTACACAGTCATCGCTTGGTCCGACTCGTGCCAACATAATCTCTAAAGGAATGATCTACAGCACAGATCACGGCTACTTGAATTTCACCGTCCCACTTTTTGCGGAATATATGCGTCGACAAGGATGAACCGGTCTCAGACGCGAGACTGAGACCAGAATGCGCGACTGATCCCGCGTGAAAGTGGAAACCGCTGGCTGCTTCTAACTCCAACAGTTTGGGGCTTATCTCGGTTTAGTCGGGATAACTCACAATTAAATGGAGTTAGCTGCAGTTGAGGTTACGCGTGCACCATTGTTGAGTGTGTTCTGATTCATTCGGCTTGCTCCACATCCCAGACACAAAAAACCGGTCATCAAGACCGGTTGGATGCAGGGGGGATACTACTGCGGCACCGCGAACACCGCACTGGCACGGGCAACCATTCGATCACCGACATGCAACCCAACAGTGGCAAACGCCAGCTGCCGTCCTTTTTTGGAGTGCTCAACGCGTACCTCAAGCCACTCATTGATCTGCACCGCGCTGAGATAGTCCAGGGTCATACTCGCCGTGATCAATGGCAGGGGAGGGTCGCTGGAGAATGCCATGGCGTAACCCATGCCGACATCCGCCAAAGTCGCCAATACACCGCCATGCAACGTGCCCCGTCCGTTGGCATGTCGTGAGTCTGTCCGCAGACCGATTTCAAGTTGCAAGCCACTGCCTCTGGTATAGATCGGGCCAAGCAAGTCGAGCAGCGGACTGCTGCGGGTCAGCGGAGTGAAGCCCTCGGGGATAGCGGTGTCGTTCATGGTCGATCCCTCTTCCGGTTGGTTACCAGCTTATTTAGCCTGGATACGGAGCGTAGCTTAGAGGGTTTAATCCTGATTTCGCCGTCGGAGAAGGATCATGCGTATGGGGAATTTGCAGCGATAAGCTGATCACGATGGAGCAGTAGGGGCAGGGTTGTTTCGACGGTAGCGATCTTTGGATTTACTAATGAAAACTCAAATCCCGGACACAAAAAAACCGGCCATCAAGGCCGGTTTTTTCTGTTTGCGCATCCCCCGTCAAACCACGACGCAGGACATAAATTCGATTGGAGCGGGTGAAGGGAATCGAACCCTCGTTATCAGCTTGGGAAGCTGGAGTAATGCCATTATACGACACCCGCTCAGAGCGGCTGACTTTGTACCAGACTCGGCCACGGATTTGAAGTTTTCTTTGCACGCGAACTACGGAAAGTCTTGAAACAGAGCCGAAATCGGTCAATCGCGGGCAAGCGCTGCGGGCTGGAGGACGGCTGAATCTCAGCCTCGCAGGCTTGCTCGCGACGACACTGTTTCAAATGGCCAATGCATGGTGATCCTGGACAAACTGGTAACGCGTTCGGCTGGCCTGTTGCGCCGGTTTCAGGAAACCGAGCAGGGCGTTCTGGCTGTCCCGGCAGGCCGATTTGTGTTCCATGTCGAGGAAGTGCCCGGTGGCCTGCAGGGTAGTGAAGGTGCTCTGCGCGACATGGTTGCCGAATAGTCGGGCGTCTTCGGCGGCGGTGTATTCGTCCCATTCGCCGTTCAGGAACAGCACCGGTACGTTGATTTTCTTCGCCGCATTCAAATAGCACTGACGGTCGCTGTGCAGCACGTCGTTGATGTGGAAATGCATCTGCCCGTATTCGTGCTCGGCCAGGCTGCTGACGTGGCGATAGTTGAAGCGCTTGAACAGCGACGGCAGGTGTTTGCCGATGGTGTCGTTGACGAGGTGGCCGACCCGATCGCCGTCGCGTTTGCCGAGGCATTCGACGCCGCGTTCGAGGTAATCGAGCATGTGCGCGTTGATTACTGGCGAGAACGAGCTGATCACGGCTTTTTCGATGCGCCGAGGCTGATGAGCGAGGGCGACCATGGTCGCAGCGCCACCCCAGGAGAACGACAGCACGTGTTCGGCCGCGAAGTGATCGATCAGCTCCAGCAGGATCAGACCTTCGACTTCTTTCGTCAGATGTTTCTCGTGGCGGTTGTGGACTTTCGACTTGCCCGCGTAGGGCTGGTCGTAGCAGACCACGTTGAATTGCGGGTGCAGATTTTTCACGGTTTGTGCAAACGACGCAGTCGTGGCCATCGAGCCGTTGACCAGGATGATGGTCTTTTCTGCGGCGTCTGCGCGATAGAACTCCGTGTAAACCCGATACTGACCCTGTATATCCAGCACAGCGATTTCTGGCCTCATGTCATAAGACTCCTGGCAAGCAAGCGGGTATGCGCGCAAATGAGATTGCACGAGCTTTGTGACAGGTAGGCATATGCCTGGAATTTTGTGGCCCATGTCGATCCGGTACGGCAGGTCGACGGGTGTTGTTATTGGCGGGCAGTCTGCCGGCTGAGGCGCAGCCCTGATGGGCTGTCTACCGACAAAAAGTTTCTTGGATGTTATGTGTGACTTATCGGTCACAATTTGGCCGACGACCTGATTCAAGCAGGGGGATCCGGATCGCGCAAGTGCCGTTGGTAAATTGTTCGACAACTTCTGCTGAGCGGTCGGCTGCTTAGAACAAATGAATCTCTTCGGTGCGCAAGGCGCGGTACTCGCCCGGTTTTAGCGCGTGATCCAGCGGCAGCGGGCCCATGGATTCGCGGTGCAGGCGCAACACTTTGTTGTTGAAGTGACCGAACATGCGCTTCACCTGATGGTAACGACCTTCGACGATGCTCAACCGCGCCGTTCGCGGGCCGAGCACTTGCAGCTGCGCCGGTTGGGTGGTCAGGTCCTCGAAGGCGAAGTAGATCCCCTCTGCGAACTTGATCGCATATTCCGGGCCGATCTCCTGTTCGGTCTCGACGTAATAGACCTTCGGCAGTTTGGTCTGCGGCTGGGTCAGGCGTCGCGACCAGTTGCCGTCGTTGGTGATCAGCATCAATCCGGTGGTGTTGAAGTCGAGGCGCCCGGCGATGTGCAGGTCGTCCTTTTCCGGCTCGTGGATCAGGTCGAGCACGGTCGGATGTTCGGGGTCGCGGGTGGCGCTGACGCAGCCTTGCGGTTTGTACAGCATGAAATAGCGCGCCGGTTTGCCGGGTTGCAGCACTTCGTCGTCGACTTCGACGCGGCTGAATTCCAGGACTTCGCTGTGGGGATCGCTGACGACTTTTCCGTCAATGCTCACGCGCTTTTCCACCAGCAGCAGGCGAACCTGCTTGCGGTTGTAGCGGGGCAGGTTACTGAGGAAACGGTCGACGCGCATGATCAGGAATCGGCAGGAAGCGGGGCGCGCATCTTACGGGATCGACGGCCTGGCCGCTTGCAGTTGCGCCTCGACCTGGGCGCAGCGCGGGCAAAGGCAGGATTGGTCGCGCAGTTCCGCCGGCAGGGCTTCGAGCACTGCCGGATCGATGGAAACGCCGTAGCACCAGCAGGCGCGGTCGGCGGTGCGCGGGTCGGCCAGGCTGCAGTCGTTTCGGGCGCCGCAGGCCGGGCAGAGGTCAGGTGTGTTCTTGGCGTCAGGCATAGGTCGAGTGAGGCATTTCCACGCAGGTGCGGTTACGGCCGGTCTGTTTAGCCCGGTACATCGCATGATCGGCCCGGGACAGCAGACTGTGCAAGGTGTCATCCGGTTGCAGGGTGGTGGCGCCGATGCTGACCGTCAGATTCAGGGTGTGACCGTTGTAGGCATATTCATGCTGTTCGACGTGCTGGCGGATCTTCTCGGCAATCTTCTGACCGGTCTCGCCGTCGGTGTCCTTCAGCAGAACGATAAATTCCTCACCGCCCCAACGACAGACGATGTCGGAATGCCGAAGGCAACTTTGCAGGTCCCGGGCAAAACCGATCAGCACCTGATCGCCGGCCATGTGTCCGTAGGTGTCGTTCAAGACCTTGAAGTGATCCAGATCCAGCAGCAGCGCCGTCAGCGGTTTCGGCTCGCGGTGAGCTTCGTGCAGCGCTTGCACGGCGAGCAGGTCGAAGCCACGGCGGTTGGGCAGTTCGGTGAGGCTGTCGAGGGTGGCCTGGGCGTGGATCTTTTCCTGATAGCGGCGGATCAAGCGGTTGACCAGGGCCAGCACGATCAACGTCACCAGCAGGCAGATCAGCAGATTGAGGTAGAGCGACTGGCGGATTTCGCTGAGTGCGCCGTCTTCGCGTTTGTCGACGAACAGGTACCAGTTCAACTCCGGAATAAACCGCACGTTGAGGAAATGTCCCTGACCGTGGGCGGAATATTCGTAGCTGCCGCTGTGGGGTTTGGGCAACTGGCTGACCAGGCTTTTCATGCTCTCGAGGTCGTTCAGGCTTTTCCCGACTGGCGCCCCCTCCGGCCCGCCCTCGGCGCCGGTCAAGACCAGCCGACCGAAGGTGTCGACGAAGTAAACGCTGCGTTGATAGCGCTGCTGGTACTTGTCGATCAGCTTGATCACCGCATCCACCGTCAGCCCTACGCCGGCGGCGCCGATGAAGCGATCGTTGTAGTCGTAGACCTTGTAGTTGATGAAGAAGGTCATGTTGTCTTTGTTGGCCAGATCCGGGTCGACATTGATCTCGTACGGATCCTTCATGTCGCGCACGCGGAAGTACCAGGCGTCACGCGGTTCGTCGATTTTCACCTGCTTGAGCACACCTTTGGCGTGGTAGTAAGTGTGGGTGCTGTTGGAGACGAAAAACGCGGTGTAGGCGCCGTAGTGGGTCATGACCTCGTCGAGGTAGCGGGTCATCTGGTCGCTGTCTTTCTCGCCGTTCACCACCCAGTCGCGCATGAAGGTGTCACGGGACATCATCGAGGAAATCAGGATCGGTCTGACAAGGTCTTTCTGGATTTCCGAGTACACCGTGTCGGACGTCAGCGGCAGTTCGGTGTTGACGATGTTGTCGCGGATCGATGCCCGCGAGGCGTAGTAGCTGAGCAGGGAGGTGGCGAGGAAACCTGCGCCGAGCAGGGCGATCAGGGTCAGTACCAGCGAACGTTGGGAGTGAAACGCAGATCTGAGCGGCATTGGCAATTCCGTTGACAGTGACCCGATGGGCAGCATTCTAGTGGCACGGCGGGGAAAAGACTGCGGGATTTGTGCCTGAAATGCGGGGGGATCAGCCGGGCAGGGGTGTCTGGAGAATGGCTCGCTCATCCAGCCCCCTCCCGGAACGAAAGGGGGCCGCTGTTCGGATCAGTTTCCGGTTTGCAGATATGCTCGCCAGCCACCCAGATGGCTGATGTCGAGCGCACCTTCCAGGCCGTACGGTTCACAGATGAATCCGCTCTCCCAGCGGCCGTCCGCCAGTTGTACCTTGCCCAGCCCGAGGGGGGCCGGGATGCCGGTCAGGAATGAACCGAGCTCGCGGCTTGGCAACTCCCAGACTTCCACCTCGATTGCCACGCCGCCCTCCGCCACGCGCAGCATGCCCGGACGCAGCGGTGGGCCGCCGGCCAGCGCGTAGAGTTTGTAGTCCTTCGAGCTGTGGGTGGCTTCGATCAGGCGTGCGCCGCGTTGCTGCAACTGCCAGTTCAGGGCCAGTCCATCGAGGTGCGCGCCGCAGACCACCAGTCGCGCCCGGTCATTGCGTGCCGGATTCGCTGGTGTCGGCAGCGCCGGATTCTGCTGGCGCTGCAAGGCGTCCGCCAGGCCCAGCAGATACTGGTCGGTGAACGCCCGGCCAAACAGCGTCACGCCCCACGGCAAACCGTTGTCCATGATCGCACTGGGTACGGCGACGGCCGCGTAATCCAGCAGGTTCATGAAATTGGTGTAGTAACCCAGTTCGGCGTTGCGCAGCACCGGCTCGGCGTCCAGTTCTGCCAGGGTCACCGGGCGGCCGATGGTGGGCGTGAGCACACAGTCGAGTCCGTCGAGGGCCTGATCGCAAACGGCTTTGAGCGCCTGCAGTCGATACTGCGCACGGAACGCCTGCACGCCCGTCACCGCCGGGGCCTTGGCCAGCACCGCGCGGATCACCGGCAGCACTGCTTCGGGACGCTGTTCCATCAGCTCGCCGGCGACGCTGTAACGCTCGGCGACCCATGGCCCTTCGTACAACAATCGCGCGGCTTCGAGGAACGGTGACAGATCCAGTTCGACCGCTTCGCCGCCCAGAGCCTTCAGACGGTCGATGGCGTCGCCGAACAGCAGCGGCCCTTCGGGACAACCGAAAAACTCAAGATCCTGCGCCCGCGGCACGCCAAACCGGAAGGGTTTGGGGGCGCCGAATGCCGAGCCGTCATTCCACGCCGGATTGCTGCGGCTGTATTCATCCCGAGGGTCAAAACGGGCGATCAGTGCCAGCAACTGACTGGCTTCGCGTGCGGTCGCGGTGAAGGTCGTGACGCAGTCCAGCGTGCGGCAGGCCGGCACCACGCCCGCCGTAGAGATCAGGCCTTTGGTGGCTTTGAGTCCCAGCAGATTGTTCAGCGCCGCCGGCACCCGTCCCGAGCCTGCGGTGTCGGTGCCCAGAGCAAAACTGGCGACGCCGAGCGCCACCGCCAGCGACGAGCCGGCGCTGGAACCTCCGGAGGGATATTCCGGCAACACGCTGTTCGGGCAGGCGCCATACGGCGAGCGGCTGCCATTGAGGCCGGTGGCGAACTGGTCGAGGTTGGTCTTGCCCAGCGGAATCGCGCCCAGCGCCAGCAACTGCTCGACGATGGTTGCCGAACGTTCGGGAAGGTAGGCGAATGCGGGGCACGCGGCCGTGGTCGGGACACCCGCCAGGTCGATGTTGTCCTTGATCGCGAACGGCACGCCATACAGCGGCAAACTCTCTGGATCACGGCCGTCGAGGCTGGCGAGGTACGGCTCCAGTTCCTCGACGCTGAGCAGATGAATAAACAGGTGATAGTCGGGATTGAGCGCAGCGGCTTTTTCCCGCAGGGCCAACAGCAATTTGCGGGGTGTGGTCTGGCCGTCGCGGTAGGCTTGGCGCAGGGCATCGAGTTGCAGGTTCATGAGGTCATCCTTTGCAAAAATGGGTTCAGTCGAGTTCCAGCACCACGACCCGTTGACCGGCGCGTACCGCCGATCCCGGCTGCACGCGAATGTCCTGCACCACCCCGGCCATGGGCGCGAGCACGGGGATTTCCATCTTCATCGACTCCAGAATCACCAGCACATCACCGGCCGCCACGCGGCTGCCGACCTCGACCTGCACCTGCCAGAGGTTGCCGGCAATGTGGCTGTCGATACTCTGCTGGCCGCTGGTCAGCGGTGTGTCTTCGCTGCTGTCCGGCACGGCTTCTTCGCTGTCGAAGTGCGCCTGGCCACTGGCGATCCAGCGTTCGCGCTCAGCCTGGAACGCACCCTGTTGCTGCGTCCGGAAAGCGTCGATGCTCTCGGCTTCGCGTTGCAGAAAGGCTTGGTAGTCGGCGAGGTTGAGCTGGCTCTGTTCGATGTTCAGGTCGAAACGCCCGAGTGGAAAATCCCGGCGGATGCGCAGCAATTCGTCAGCGCTGACCGGGTAGAAACGGATCTGATCGAAAAACCGCAGCAGCCACGGTTTGCCGTCGAACGCGGCGACTGCGCGATAGCGGTTCCACATCTGCAAGGTACGCCCGACGAACTGATAACCGCCCGGGCCTTCCATGCCGTAGACGCACATGTAGGCGCCGCCGATGCCCACCGAGTTCTCGGCGGTCCAGGTGCGCGCCGGGTTGTATTTGGTGGTCACCAGCCGATGGCGCGGGTCGAGCGGCGTGGCGACCGGCGCACCGAGGTAGACGTCACCCAGGCCCATCACCAGATAGCTGGCATCGAACACCGTGCGCTGCACCTCGTCGAGATTCGGCAGGTCGTTGATGCGGCGGATGAACTCCAGATTGCTCGGGCACCACGGCGCGTCCTTGCGCACGGTGGTCATGTATTTCTCGATCGCCAACTGGCAGGCCGGATCGTCCCACGACAGGGGCAAGTGGACGATTCGCGACGGCACTTGCAAGTCCTGGGCGGCGCACACCGCATCCCATTCACCGGCGACGATGCCGAGCAGATCGGCCAGCGGCAATTGTTCGGGCTGGTAGTGGATCTGCAAAGAACGAATGCCCGGTGTCAGGTCGATCACGCCGTGCAGGTTTTTGCCTTCCAGCGCCTGCATCAGGGCATGGGCGCGAAAGCGCAGGACCAGATCCAGTTCCGGCGCGCCGATTTCCAGCAGCAGATGGGTATCGCCGGACACACGCCCGACCAGCCGCTTGTCGTACTGACCCAATTCCAGAACCACAGGCGAAACCAGGGCCTGTGGGAGCTGGCTTGCCAGCGATGAAGTTGACTCGGTGTCTGCTCGGGCCCCATCGCTGGCAAGCCTGCTCCCACAGGCATCCCATTTGCGGGCGAGATCGCGTGCGGTCTTGAGATCGACGGGCACGAACTGCACTTTGTCCCCGGCCTTGAGCTGACCCAGTTGCCAGAGATCCGCCTCGATCACCGTCACCGGGCACACGAAACCGCCAAGGCTCGGGCCATCCGGGCCGAGGATCACCGGCATGTCGCCGGTAAAGTCCACCGCACCGATGGCGTAAGGGTTGTCGTGAATGTTCGATGGATGCAGCCCCGCCTCGCCGCCATCGGCGCGCACCCACTCTGGTTTCGGCCCGATCAGGCGCACGCCGGTGCGGCTGGAGTTGAAATGCACTTCCCATTGCGTGGCGAAAAAGGTGCCGATGTAGTTTTCAGTGAAATATTCAGGCGCGCCATGAGGGCCGTAGATGACGCGGATCCGGCGCACGGCAGGTAATTCGCTGACGTGATGGGGCGCCAATGTCTGCCCGGCGCTGCGGTCGCTCAGGGCCGCCAGATGCAGCACGTCACCGGCGCGCAAAGCCCGTCCGCCATGACCACCAAACTGACCGAGCGTGAAGGTGCTTTTGCTGCCCAGATAATCCGGCACTTGCACGCCGCCGCGCAGGCACAGGTAGCTGCGGGCCCCGGCGCCCGGCAGATTGCCCAGGTGCAATTGACTGCCCGCCGGGATCAGCAGGGCGGTGTTCATCGCCTGCGGCTGGCCGTCGAGCGTCAGGGCAATCGGTGCGCCGGTCACGGCCACCACCGCATCGCAATTGAAGCGCAGCAACGGCCCGCTCATGGTGATTTCCAGCGCCGCCACGCCTTCATCGTTGCCCAGTAAACGATTGCCCAGACGCAACGCGCGACTGTCCATCGGCCCCGAAGGTGGCACGCCGACCGCCCAGTAGCCGAGGCGACCGGGGTAGTCCTGGACGCTGGTCTGGGTGCCGGCGCTCAGCACTTCAAACGTGTTGGCCCGGTACACCAGGCCTTCCAGGCAACGGGTCCAGGGCTGGCCGCTGGCAAACGGCGTATCGAGCAGAATCTGCCGCAGGTAATCGCGGTTGGTTTCCACGCCGTACAGCAGGCTGTCGCCGAGGGCCTGATGCAGATCGGCACGCGCCTGTTCGCGGGTCGGCGCCCAACTGATGAGTTTGGCGATCATCGGATCGAAGTAGGGCGGGATCTCGCAACCGGCCTCGACCCAGGTGTCGATGCGCAGATGCCGGCCATCGGCGACTGGGAAATCGACCGCTGTCAGCAAGCCTGGGCTGGGCTGGAAATCGCGCCCCGGATCCTCGGCATACAGCCGCGCCTGAATCGCATGCCCCTGCGGTCGCAGACCTGCGAACAACTCGGCCAGCGGCGGCAAGTCACCGGCCGCCAACTCGACCATCCAGCGCACCAGATCGACGCCCCACACCTGTTCGGTAACGCCGTGTTCGACCTGCAACCGGGTGTTCACTTCCAGAAAATAGAAGCGCTGCGCATCGCTGTCGAAAACGAATTCGACGGTGCCGGCGCTGCGGTAATTCACCGCTTTGGCCAGTTTGATCGCCGCCGCACACAGCTCATCCGCCATGCCTTCGGGCAGATTCGGTGCCGGGGTTTCCTCGAGGACTTTCTGGTTGCGTCGCTGCACCGAGCAGTCGCGCACGCCAAGGGCGATCACCGCGCCGTGGCCGTCGCCGAACACCTGGACTTCCAGATGCCGCGCACGTTGGATGTACTTTTCGATGAACACCCCGGCGTCGCTGAAGTTGTTCTGGCCGAGGCGCTTCACTGCCTCGAACGACTCGCTCAGTTCGCTGGCGTTACGGCACACGCGCATGCCGATGCCACCGCCACCGGCGGTGCTTTTGAGCATCACCGGATAACCGACCTGCGCGCCGGCAATCAGCGCGGCGTCGAGGCTGTCGAGCAGTTCGGTGCCTTCGAGCATCGGCACGCCGTGCTGTTTGGCCAGGGCCCGTGCGGTGTGCTTGAGGCCGAACACCCGCAGTTGCTCCGGTGTCGGGCCGATGAAGGCAATGCCATGGTTTGCGCAGGCTTCGGCGAACGCGGCGTTTTCCGAGAGGAAGCCGTAGCCGGGGTGGATCGCGGTGGCGCCAGTGGCTTTGGCGATGGCGAGAATCTTGTCCACGGCCAGATAGGTGCCGGCCGCTGCGCCTTCGCCGAGGCTGTGGGCTTCCTCGGCTTGCAGGATGTGCAGGCTGGCGGCATCGGCTTCAGAGTACACCGCAACGCCTTCGACGTGCAGTTCACGCAAGGTGCGCAGAATGCGGCAGGCAATCGCGCCACGGTTGGCAATCAGGACTTTTTTGAACATGGCAAAACCCCTGAAGGGGATGCGGGCCGTCCCGCAGTTTTTCGATGAGCGCCGGGGTCGTCCCCGACGGCAAAATCACAATTCGAAAGTCACCATTGACCTTGTGGGAGCGGGCTTGCCCGCGATGGCGGTGTGTCAGTCATCATCAATGTTGGCTGTGCCGACGCCATCGCTGGCAAGCCAGCTCCCACAGGGTTCAGGGGTGTTTTGGGGATTTCAGACACTGGCCGGAACGGGCCTGGCACAGGGCAAAAAGCCAACGGCGCAGACGGACGAATTTCAGTTCCATACCAGTAGCTCCGCAGGTGTCGGGTTGTAGGCGTTGCACGGGTTGTTCAGTTGCGGGCAGTTGGAGATCAGCACGATCACGTCCATCTCCGCGCGCAGGTCGACGTATTTGCCGGGGGCGGAAATCCCGTCTTCGAAGGTCAGGCCACCCTCGGCAGTCACCGGCACGTTCATGAAGAAATTGATGTTCGGCCCGATGTCACCTTTGCCCAGACGCCCGTCATGGGCGCAGGCGCGCAGGTAATTGTCGCGGCAGCTGTGCATGTAGCGTTTTTCCAGGGCGTAGCGCACGGTGTTGCTCTCTTGCGCGCAGGCGCCGCCGAGAGTGTCGTGGCGGCCGCAGGTGTCGGCGATTATGGTCAGCATCGGTTTGCCGAGGTTGGAATACAAAACGCTGCCGGTGCTCAGGTAGACGTTGTTTTGTCGGCGCAATGTGCGTTGTACGTCGTAGCGCTCACGGGGATTGGCGGCGCTGTAAAACAAGGTGTCGACCGCCTGATTGCCTTCCAGATCGAGGATGCGCAGGGTCTGGCCGGCCTTGACCTCCATCAGCCAGGGTTCGCCGGCGGGAATGGTGGCGCGGTACACCGCAGCGTCGGGTTGTTTTTGCGAAGTGGCGATAGCAACTGACATGGCGACGATCCTCAGGCGAACAAACGGTCGGTGTTGATAAAGCCGCGCTCGTTTTCCGGGCGCGAGGTACGGCAGTGCTCGGCGACGCTCGGATCGGCGTTCATCCAGCTCAGCTTCAACGGTTTTGGCGCGTAGTCGGGCGACGGGTCCATCGGGTGTTGCAGGGCAGTGAGGACGACGAGGGTGTCCATCGGGGCGTACAGCTCGATGTAATCGCCGGCCTTCGAATGGCCTTCGACGAAATGGAAGCGCCCGGCTTCATCGACGTTGACCCGGCTGAACAGATTGAGGGTCATCAGAAGGTCGGACAGTCCCAGGCCCCACTTGCCCAGTTCCACCAGCAGGTTGTCGGTGCCGTTGCGAAAGAAACCGTTGCGCAGTTCCTGATAGCGGCCCTGACCGTATTTTTCCGCGACTTCCTCGGCGCACAGTACACCGCCGAGGCTGTCGCTCCAGCCGCAGGTATCCGCCGTGATTGCCGCCAGCACGCGGCCCATGTCCGAGTACAGGCAATGGCCGGCGGTCAGCTTGGCGGTGTGTTGGCATTTGAGGCTGTCGGGTAGGTTCAGGCGTTCGGTTTTCTCGTTGGCGTTGAGCAGGGTCAGGCTGACGTTGGCCCCGCCGCGCAGGTCGGTCAGGCGCAGCAGTTGCCCGCGCTTCAAGACGAAGGAACGGTGGCCGCCGCCGGGCAGGGTTTCTTCGGCGAAGGGTGGAAACAGTTGGGTCGAATCAGTCATGGGAGCAGTCCTCTCAGGCAATACGAAGCGTGCCGGCCAACGCGGCGGGCAGGGCGTCGACGGCGGCGCGTTGGGCGCGACGGTCGCTGTTCAAAGGGATGTCGTAGGTGATGCGGGCGCCATAGGCGCCGGGGGCGTGCGGGTCGAGGCGGACCTTGTCGAACACCAGCAGGCGAGTGCCGAGGCTGAAACCTTCGGACAGGTCGTGGGTGACCATGAACACGGTCAGTTGCGTCTCGCGCCACAGCGACAGCAGCAGCGCGTGCATGTCCTTGCGAATGCCCGGATCGAGCGCGCCGAACGGTTCGTCGAGCAGCAGCACGCGCGGTTTCATGATCAACGCCTGGGCGATCGCCAGCCGCTGTTGCATGCCGCCGGACAGTTGCGCCGGGTACTTGTCCAGCGCATGGCCGAGGCCGACTTTTTGCAGCAGCGCCGAGGCTTGTTCGCGGGCGTCCTGTTTGGCACTGCCGAACAGACGCCCGAGCAGCGGCGCACGCGGCAGCTCCAGGCCGATCGCAACGTTGTCCAGCACGCTCAGGTGCGGGAACACCGAGTAGCGCTGGAACACCACGCCACGGCTCGCATCCGGCTCGCGCGCCAGTGGCTGACCGTCGAGCAGAATCTCGCCGCGACTGGCGGTTTCCTGACCGAGCAGCAGGCGCAGGAAGGTCGACTTGCCGCAGCCCGAGGCACCGACCAGCGTGCAGAACTCGCCCTCGTTGACGCTGAGGTTCAAGCCTTCGAGCACCACTTGGTCGGCGTATTGCTGCCAGACGTTTTTGACCGTGATGAAGCTCATTTGGCCGCCCCCTCATACCAGGGGAATGCGCGCCGGGTCAGGCGCTTGAGGCCCCAATCCATCAGCCAGGCAAGCAGGGTGATCCACACCACGTACGGCAGGATCACGTCCATCGCCAGGTAACGGCGCACAAGGAAAATCCGGTAGCCCAGACCGTCGGTGGAGGCGATGGCTTCGGCGGCGATCAGGAACAGCCACGCCGAACCGAGCATCAGCCGCAGCGAGATCAGCAGACGCGGCAACAGTTGCGGCAGCACCACGCGCAGCATCAGGGTCCAGGTCGAGGCGCCGAGGGTCTGCGCCTTGATCAGCAGTTCGACCGGAATGTCCCGCGCGCGCTGTTCCAGATCACGGGCGAGTGCCGGTGTGATACCGATCACGATCAGCATTACCTTCGACAGCTCGCCGAGGCCGAAGACGATGAACAGAATCGGCAGGATCGCCAGCGGCGGCACCATCGACAGCACCGTCAGCATCGGCGACAACGGTGCGCCGAACAGCGGCAGGGTGCCGGCCGCCATGCCCAGGCACAACCCGGCCAGCGCCGCGATGCCGAGGCCGATGGCCAGGCGTCCGAGGCTCGACGCGGTGTCCTGCCAGAGCAGGTATTCGCCGGTGCGAGTGTCGGCATTGAATGCCAGGCGTTTGACCGCATCGCTCATCTGCACCGCACTGGGCAGCAGTTTGTCGTTGGGGTTGTCCGTCAGGCGCTCGGCCGAGCCCATGAAGTAGGCGAACAGCACCAGGGCGAAGGGCAGGATCACCAGCAACAGGCGACTCGGTCGATCCGGGTGACGATTGATCAGGCGCATGGCCAAATCCTCCGTGGCTTACAGCTTGGCGTCGGCGGCCAGCTGCACATAAGTCGGATCGAAACGCAGCTTGATATTGCCTGTGTCACCGCTGGTCACGCCGTTGGCGAAGGTCATGCCGACGGCGCTGGTGTCCTTGGCGCCTTCGCCGAGCAAGCCGTGCTGGAACGAGAACTCGGCAACTTTGCGCATGGTTTCCGGCAGTTGCTTGCTGGTGGCGAACGCCAGGGCTTCTTTCGGTGTGGCGAACAGTTTGGTGGTGTCCAGTTGCGCCTGGAATCCGGCCAGATCGGTGCCCGAGGCTTTTGCCATGTGCTCAAGTGCGGCTTTGCCCGCCGCGTTCTTGGCGTTCATCAAGTCGACCACTTCGAACCACGCGCCGGTCAGTGCCTTGCCCAGCGCCGGGTTGTCTTTGAGGGTGGCGCTGTTGACCACCATCATGTCCATGATTTCGCCGGGGATTTGGCTGGAGTTGAAGACTTCGGTCACGCCCGGTTTGGCCTTGATGTCCGACAGCATCGGGTTCCAGGTGGTGACGGCGTTGACCTGCTCGGTGTTGAAGGCGGCGGAAATGTCGGCGTCGGAGGTGTTGACCACTTTCAGGTCTTTTTCGGTCAGGTCCACCGAGTCCAGCGCGCGGGCCAGCAGGTAATGCGAGACCGACAGTTCGACCAGGTTGACGTCCATGCCCTTGAGGTCGGCGACTTTCTTGCCTTCGCCCTTGAGGACGATGCCGTCGTTGCCGTTGGAGAAATCGCTGACGATCAGCGCGGTGCTGTCGACGCCGCCGGCGGCCGGAATGGTCAGCGCATCCATGTTGGTCATGGTGCAGCCATCGAACTGACCGGCGGTGTATTGATTGATCGATTCGACGTAGTCGTTGAGCTGGACCACGTCGATCTTGATCCCGTATTTCTTCGCCCATTTATCGACGATGCCCTGGCTGCCGGCGTATTCCCATGGCATCCAGCCGGCATAGATCGTCCAGCAGACGCTGAAGTGGTCTTTCTGCGCGGCGGGGGATTGAGTGCTGATGAGCGCGGCGAACGCGGCGGCGAGCAGGGCGGGCAAACGTGGTCGGGACATGGTGGCTTCTCCAGTTGATCGAGGGCGGACAGGAAGGCAACGCGGCACCGCGAACGGTGGCTTGTCTCCCGGGCTTTTGTCCCGCCGTGTAACCTCAACTGGAGGTCGCCAACTCTCGGACCAGCCACTCGCAGATGCGAGCCGGAACCCTAGTCAGCCATTGCAAATTGTGGTGCCGCGAACCTGTGATGACTCCTGCACGGGTTTGCTAAAGCGAGAGGCGTGCCAAGTCGGGTCGGGCGCTCTGTTACGGGCTTCGTGACGTTGCGGCGGATGGCAAACGCCTGTGGGTGCTTTGTGTTGGTGCGCGGTTGCACCGTCATGCAGCGTCCGCTGCCGCTGATCCGATGCCCGAGGGGATTGGGCACTCGGTGCCGGCCAGCCAGTCAAATCTGGTGTCAGCCGGTCTGTGCCGACTGCTGTCACAGGTCTTTCAGGAGGCCGCCATGCGTATTTCAAAATTGCTGCGTCGGGTGCTGCTGGGAGCAGTGCTCGGTCTAGGGCTGTCCGGTTGTTACTACTACGCCGGCGGCTACGATGTTTACTCCACGCCCTATTACTATCCCGGCTATTACTCGCCCTATTACTACGGTGGTTATTACGGTCCGCGCTACTACGGTGGCGCCCGCTATTACTACGGTGGTCATGGCTATCGCGGCGGCTACGGACGGGGTTATCACGGCGGCGGATACCACGGTGGGCACCACTAATCAGCGGCTGAATGACGGAGTTTCTGCATGAACAAGGTTTCATGAATCACTTGTTTCAAGTTGTTGCAGAAACGCACCGGATGCCGAAAACGCTGTCAGATATTTCGTCAGTCGCCGAATGAAAGACTGACGCCTGCCAGCGTCGCTGGTGTGGCTACCCGCGGTCCAGGAGGCCGCCATGTATCGCCGAATTCTTCTGTTTACCGTGATGCTTTTTTCCCTTGGCGGATGCGTCCCTTATTCCTACGGAGATGGCTACTACAGCTCAGAGGTCTACACATCGCAGGCACCTTCGTATTACAGCGGTGGCACCTATTACAGCGGCGGCAGCACGTATTATTCGGCGCCGCGCTACTACCAGCCAGCACCACGCTATTACCAACCGGCTCCACGCTATTACTCGGCGCCTCGTTACTACCAACCGGCTCCGCGTTACTACGAGAACCGTCGCTGGCACGGTCATGATCGCGGACGCTGGGACGACCACCGTCGCGGCGGCTGGGATGATCGCCGGGGTCGTGGCAACTACGACCGTCACAGTGGACGCGGCGATTACAACCGACACGGCAACCGCTGGTAACCCCCCCGCAAAAAAGCGGCGCATTGAGCGCCGCTTTTTTTGTACCCGGATTTCAGTAGCTGGAGAGATCCGCCAACGGATGCCGCCCCTCCCACACCTTGTGAAAGTGCGCCTCGACCACCGCGTCCGGCACCCGGGCGATGTCCGGCCAGTGCCAGTGCGGTTTGTGATCCTTGTCGATCAGCCGCGCCCGAACCCCTTCGCTGAACTCCGGATGCCGGCAGCAATTGAGGCTCAGGGTGTATTCCATCTGAAAGACTTCGGCCAGCGACAAGTGGCGGGCACGAATGATCTGTTCCCAGACCAGATGCGCCGTCAATGGCGAGCCTTCACTCATGGTCTTCGCCGCACGGGCAATCAACAGGTCGCTGCTGTCCCGATGCAGGCTGATGGCTTTCCAGGCGCAGGTCACGTCGCTGACATCCAACAGCTCATCAATCTGCCGACGGCGCGGTAACCATTGCGCTTCCGGCATCTGCGCCACGGCTTCCTGCTGCAATGCCTTGAGCAGGCTGTTGAGCTGCATGGCGGTCTGTTCCTGCCAGTTCAACTGCAACAAGCCGTCGATGAGTTCCTGCTGCTGTTCGTCGAGCAGGAAGCGGTCGGCCAGGTCCAGATCGATCGCATCGCGGCCGTTCATGTGCGCGCCGGTCAAACCAAGGAACAGACCGAGCTTGCCCGGCAGACGCGACAGGAACCAACTGGCGCCGACGTCCGGGTACAGGCCGATGCTGATTTCCGGCATCGCCAGACGACTGCTCGGCGTGACGATCCGGATGCTCGCGCCTTGCAGCAGGCCCATACCTCCGCCGAGCACATATCCATGGCCCCAGCAGATTAACGGTTTCGGGTAAGTGTGCAGGCTGTAATCCAGCCGATATTCAGCGTTGAAGAACTGTGCGGCCAGCGGTGGCACTTCGCCGGGATGGGCTCGACAGGCTTCCACCAGGCTGCGCACTTCGCCGCCGGCGCAGAAGGCCTTGGGGCCGTTGCCGCGCAGCAGCACGCAGACGATTTGCGGATCCTTGGCCCAGGCGTTCAATTTGTCACTCAGGGCGTGGATCATCGGCAGGGACAGCGCATTGAGCGACTTTTCGGCATCCAGAGTGGCCACGCCGATGCGCGCGCCGTCGGTGCCGGTGAGTTCTTCGAAGTGCAGATTCATCGTGACCTCGATCGGGAATTTGAACGAACAGTATGATCGCTGTGTGGGAAAGTGCCGGATCTGCGTCAGATCAATTGACAAGCGTGGTCGGCTTTCCTAGGGTTCGCCCCATTGTTTTTGCCGGGTATGACCATGACTGCTGACGACCGTATCAAACTCGAACCGAGCTGGAAGGAGGCACTGCGTGCCGAATTCGACCAGCCCTACATGGCAGAGTTGCGCACTTTTCTGCAGCAGGAGCGGGCGGCCGGCAAGGAAATCTATCCGCCGGGCCCGATGATCTTCAATGCGCTGAACTCGACGCCGCTGGACAAGGTGAAAGTGGTCATCCTCGGCCAGGATCCGTACCACGGCCCGGGCCAGGCCCACGGCTTGTGCTTCTCGGTGCAACCGGGCGTGCCGGCGCCGCCGTCGCTGGTCAACATCTATAAAGAGCTGAAGCGCGACCTGAACATCGACATCCCCAACCACGGCTACTTGCAGAGCTGGGCCGATCAGGGCGTGTTGATGCTCAACACCACCATGACCGTCGAACGCGCCAATGCCAACGCGCACAAGGACAAGGGCTGGCAGTTCTTTACGGACCGGATCATTGAGGTGGTCAGCCAGCAGCAACCGCATCTGGTGTTCATGCTTTGGGGCGCTCATGCGCAGAGCAAACAGAAGCTGATCGACGCCACCAAGCATCTGGTGCTGACGTCGGTACATCCGTCGCCGCTGTCGGCCTATCGTGGCTTTCTCGGTTGCGGGCACTTCAGCCGCACCAACAAATTCCTGGAGCAGAACGGCGAAGCGCCGATCGAGTGGCGCCTGCCGTCGGTTGTTTAATTAATCTTCTGAAGTCTCTCGGGTGGTGAGAGCCGCCCGTCGGATTGCTTCATCGACCTGTTATTTCTGACAGTAGATATAAAAGCGAAACCCGCGTTTAGTTATGCAGTCGGCGTCCACAGTCGAGTGCGCTGGTAAACATTGGAGCGGGAGATCGTCATGACAGATTTGAGAATCAAGAATGTAAAGTCCTTTCCGAAGGCGTCGGGAAGTCTTTTTGCAAGAACTACGCGGTTTGATCAAGATGACCCACGAAACGTTATCGACACTCAAGATGTTTTTCTCCACGATGACGACAACTATTTCGCTGCAGGTGGTCGTATCGATATCGATAGATATTTTACGTCGCTTATTTTTAAGCTTCCAAAAGGCCTCGCGAGTGGCAAGCACGCTCTCGGGCCCGGCAGTATTGACGTAGATTTCTTCGTTGATGTGGGTGATGGCGAAGAGCACTACCGAGCGATTAGTGGAGAGATCACGCTCACTGAAGTCGTCGAAGGTACCCGTTATAAAGCCTCGGAGTTTCGATTGACAGGCCGCATCGGCGCGTCTGGTAAAACGGTAGAAGTGATGATGGGGAAATTCGATATTTCCTGATTGGGCTAAGAATACGCTTCAAGTCATGCTTCTCCGGTCTTGAAGCGTATTGGGCGTCTACATGACTTACGGACATTCCCCGTTTCTATTCCAATACTTGAACAACGGTTCCGCCAGAAACAACACGAACAACAACCGCATCACCTGCATCGCCGTCACCAGCGGCACCGACAGTTGCAGGGTTTCCGCCGTCAGGCTCATCTCGGCGATCCCGCCGGGCATCATGCCCAGGGTCAGCGATCGCAGATCCAGATGGGTCAGTGCACTCAGCCCCAATGCCGCAAGTGTCGCGATCAACATGGTCAGCGCCGTGCCGATCAACGTGCGTCCCATGAACGATGGTGCGCGGCGGAAGAACTGCCGGTTGAAGTGGCAACCCAGGCCGCTACCGATCAACCACTGGCCAATCTGACTGCCGCCATTGGGCAGACCGATTTGCAGATCCCAGCCGATGCTCACCGCCGCGCTGACCAGCAGCGGGCCGAACAGCCAAGGGTTGGGTTGACGCAAACGTTGCCAGAGCCAGGCGAGCAGGCCACCCGCCGGAAAAAGAATCGCCAGCCAGCGCCAGTCGACGCTGCCGGCGTGTGAAATCGGGGTGCCGTCACCCAGCAGATACTTGAACGCCGCCGGAACACACAACACCACCACCAGCACCCGTAGACTCTGCCCGGCCGCGACATGGCTGAGCAGCGCGCCGTTGCGGGCGCCGAGGTTGACCATCTCCCCGGAGCCGCCGGGCATGCTGGAGAAAAACGCCGTGGCGCGATCCTCGCCGGTGCGGCGCATCAGCCACACACCGACCACCGCCGAGAGGCTGGTGACCAGTGCGCCGAAGAAGATCAGGCCGAAGTGGCCGAGTACCTGCTCCATCACCAGCGGGGTGAAGTGCAGGCCGATGCCGATGCCGACGATCCACTGGCCGCACTTGCGGCCGCCAGGGATTTCTGTCAATTGCCACGGGGTCAGGCAGCGCACCAGGATGATCGCCAGCAACGAGCCGACCATCCACGGCAACGGCCAGCCGATCTGGCTGGCGATGTAACCGCCAAGCAGACCGACCAGCGGGGTTCCCCACCATTGCTTCAACGAGGAGCGATCAAACATCGGCAATCGCGTTCCGGGCAGCGGAGCGACGGCGCCAGATGCGCAGCAGCGGGAACGCCAGCATCAGCGCGGTCAGCACCCAGACACCGAAGGTGATCGGGCTCGACCAGAGAATCTCCAGCGCACCGTTGGAAATCGACAGCGCCCGGCGCAGGTTCTGCTCCATCAGGCCGCCGAGGATGAACCCCAGCAGGACTGGCGACAGCGGGAAGTCCAGTTTGCGCAGGATGTAGCCGAAGATGCCGATGCCGACCATCAGGAACAGATCGAACGTGGTCGCGTGCACGGCGTAGACGCCGATCCCGGTAATGATCGCGATCACCGGCACCAGGGCCCAGTTCGGCACGGCGAGGATGCGGGTGAAGATGCGGATCATCGGGATGTTCAGGATCACCAGCATGATGTTGGCGATGAACAGCGAGGCGATCAGGCCCCAGACGATGTCCGGCTGTTGCTGGAACAGCAGCGGGCCGGGGGTGATGTTGTACAGCGACAGGGCGCCGATCATCACCGCTGTGGTACCCGAACCCGGAACACCGAGGGTCAGCATCGGCACCAGCGCGCCGCAAGCGGAGGCACCGATGGCGGTTTCCGGTGCAGCGAGGCCGCGGGCGTCGCCCTGGCCAAACTTGCCGCTGGCACCGGCGATGCGTTTCTCGGTCATGTAGGCCACGGCGCTGGCGAGGGTCGCACCGGCACCCGGCAACACGCCCATGATGAAACCGAGCAGGCCGCAACGGATGTTCACCACGAACACCGACGCCGCTTCCTTGAAGTTGAACATCATCCGCCCGGTCGCTTTCACCGCTTCCTGGCCGCGATGGGTTTTCTCCAGCAGCAGAAGGATTTCGCTGATCGAGAACAGGCCCAGCACCAGCACCACAAACTGAATGCCGTCAGTCAGGTGAATGTTGTCGCCGGTAAAACGGTACACACCGCTGTTGGCGTCGATGCCGACGCTGGAAAGGAACAGACCGATCAACGCCGCGATAAAGGTTTTCACCGGTCGGTCACCGGCCATGCCGCCGAGACAGACAATCGCGAACACCATCAACACGAAGTATTCCGCCGGCCCGAAGGCAATCGCCCATTTCGCCAGTAGCGGGGCGAACAGCACCATGCCGCAGGTGGCGATGAAGGCGCCGATGAACGAACTCCACGCCGACAACGACAACGCCACACCGGCCAGGCCTTTGCGGGCCATCGGGTAACCGTCGAGGGTGGTCATCACGGTGGAGGCTTCGCCCGGAATGTTCAGCAGGATCGAGCTGATCCGGCCGCCGTATTCGCAGCCCAGATACACCGCCGCCAACAGAATCAATGCCGATTCTGGCGGCAGGCCGAGGGCGAACGCGATCGGGATCAGCAACGCCACGCCATTGATCGGGCCCAGGCCCGGCAACAAGCCGACCACGGTGCCGATCAGCGTGCCGGTCAGGGCCGTGACCAGGTTGTACGGACTCAGCGCGACGCCGAAGCCCTGACCCAAATAACCGAGAGTATCCATATCAGTTCTCCAGAACGTCGAGCAGGCCGAGGGGCAGCGGAACGTCCATCACGCGGTCGAACAACACGTACAAACCAATCGCCATCAGCGTCGTGACAATGACGCTGGGCACCCAGCGCCCGCCGTACAGGCGCGCCATCGGGATGCCGATCAGAATGCTGCTGAGGATGAAGCCCAGTGGTTCGAACAAGCCGGCAAACACCAGCAGCAGGGCGACGCAGATCGCGATCTTGGTCAGGGTTTCGCGATCCAGCGGCGGCTCGTCATCGCTGTGTTTGATCGGCGCCGGGCGAAACACCATGTACAGCAGCGCCAGGCTCATCAGGCCCAGCATCAACAGAGGGAATGCCCGAGGACCGACCGGTTCGTAGGAAAAAGCCGCCTGATACGGCCACGCCATCAGCGCCAGGCCGGCACAGGCCAGCAACAGCACCGAGGCAAAAATGCGTTGAATAAGCATGAGAGAACTCCTGCCATGGCCCCGGCGAGAGGGCCATGGACGCTAGACAGAGACGATCACTGAATCAGGCCGAACTCTTTGGCCAGCACCTTGTAGTCCGCCACCTGTTTCTTGACGTAAGTGTCCAGCTCGGGACCGGTCATGGCGAACGGGAAGAGTTCACGCTGATCACGCAGCTTGGCGAAGTCTTCCGAGGCCAGCAGTTTGTCGAAGGAGTCTTTCCACCAGGCGTAGTCTTCATCGCTGACTTTCGGCCCGAGGTAGAAACCGCGCACCACCGGCCAGACGATATCGTAGCCCTGCTCGCGCGCGGTAGGAATGTCCTTCATTTCCGGCTCGTCCAGGCGTTTCTCGGCAAACACGGCCAGCAGGCGCATGTCACCGCTCTGAATGTGCGGCATAGAGTCGGAGATGTCGGTACTGCCGACCTGGATGTGGCCGCCGAGCAGGGCAGTGGCGATCTCGCCGCCCCCTTCGAGGGCGACGTAACGCAGGTCGCGCGGGTTGATCCCGGCGGCTTTGGCGATCAGCGCAGTCTGCATCCAGTCCTGGCTGCCGACGGTACCGCCGGAGCCGATGACCACGGAGCTCGGATCTTTCTTCAGCGCCTGCACAAGATCGTCGAGCGTTTTGTAGGGCGAATCGTTTTTCACCGCGATGGCGCCGTAGCTGGTGCCGACCGCTGCCAGCCAGCGCACGTTGGTTTCATCGAACCGACCGAACTTGCCCTGGGCCAGGTTCAACAGCGAACCGCTGGACCACGCCACCAGAGTGCCCGCATCGGCGGGACGCTGCGCCACAACGGCGTTGTACGCCACCGCGCCGACGCCGCCGGGCATGTAGGTCACGCGCATCGGTTTGGTCAGCAGTTTTTCGTTGACCAGCGCGCTTTGCGCCAGTTTGCAGGTCAGGTCGAAACCGCCGCCGGGGGAGGCGGGGGCGATGCATTCCGGACGTTTAGGTTCGGCCATCAGTTGGCCGGCGAACAGCACGCAACCGGCGGCGAGGGCGAAACGGCGCAGGGATCGGTTCATGAGTGTCTCCACGGGAGTTGTTGTTTTTGGGGATGTTTCAGGTGCGGCAGTTTCGCGCGCGCAGGCTGACAGGCTCAGACCCGGATGGGTTGAACGCCGCGCAGCCGACGATGGCGCTGACAAGCGAAAACGGGGGAACTCGAGAGGAAGAATGGAACGGGTCAACCTGGAGCTGTGTGGACAGCATGGTGCAGTACCTCGTTATTGTTCTTATTGGCGAAAACGCATCAAGGCGTTTTTCGAGAGCTACGTTTTGAAGCTACGGTGTATGGACAGACAAAACAGCGAAGGTCGGCAGTCGGGACCCTCGGTGAAGCGACTCTAACGGCCCAACCTTTCGCTAACCTTTCAGTATTCTTTCGCGTGTTTTCGGGCTTCACAGTGGCGGTTGCGGCTGTAAACTCCGCCGCAAAGAATGGCGCCGGCCATCCCTGAATGAGGTAGAGATCCATGCGTGTCCTGCTCGTCGAAGACCATTTGCCGCTGGCCGAAAGCGTCGCCCAGGCGCTCAAGAGCACCGGTCTGACTGTGGATGTCTTGCACGATGGCGTGGCTGCCGACCTTGCCCTGGGCAGCGAGGAGTACGCGGTGGCGATCCTTGATGTCGGCCTGCCGCGCATGGACGGTTTTGAAGTGCTGGCGCGCCTGCGGGCCCGGGGCAAGAACCTGCCGGTGCTGATGCTGACGGCTCGCAGCGATGTCAAGGATCGGGTTCATGGGCTCAATCTTGGTGCTGACGATTATCTGGCCAAACCGTTCGAACTCACCGAACTCGAAGCGCGGGTCAAAGCACTGTTGCGCCGTAGCGTGCTCGGCGGCGAACGCCAGCAGCGTTGCGGCGTGCTGGCCTACGATCTCGATACCCGACGCTTCACCCTCGGTGATGAATTGCTGACGCTGACCTCCCGCGAACAGGCAGTGCTCGAAGCGTTGATTGCCCGTCCGGGTCGGGTGATGAGCAAAGAACAACTGGCTGCGCAGGTGTTCGGTCTCGACGAAGAGGCCAGCCCGGATGCCATCGAAATCTACGTGCACCGCCTGCGCAAGAAACTCGACGGCCATTCAGTGGCCATCGTGACTTTCCGCGGTCTGGGTTATCTGCTGGAAAGCCGCGATGCATAAGCCCAGCAGCCTGCGCTGGCGGTTGCTGTGGAACCTCGCGCTGTTGCTGGTGGTGTTGATGCTCGCCAGCGGATTGAGCGCGTACTGGAACGGTCGCGAAGCCGCCGACACCGCCTATGACCGCACGCTGCTGGCCTCGGCGCGGACCATTGCCGCCGGCCTGTCGCAGCGCGACGGCAGTCTCAGTGCCGACGTGCCTTATGTGGCGCTGGATACCTTCGCTTACGACAGCGCGGGGCGCATCTATTACCAGGTTAACGACATCAACCAGAAGTTGATTTCCGGCTACGAAAACCTGCCGGGCCCGCCGCCGGGCACCCCGAGGACCGACAGCTATCCCGCCCTCGCGCGCTTTTACGACGCGAAGTATCAGGGGCAGAACGTACGTGTGGTGAGTCTGCTCAAGGCGGTCAGCGAGCCGAACATGAACGGCATGGCGGAAATCCGCGTCGCCGAAACCGACGAGGCGCGTGTCAGCATGGCTCGTAGTCTGGCCGCCGATACCTTACTGCGATTGGGCATGCTGGCGATTGGCGCGTTGTTGCTGGTGTGGTTTGCGGTGAGCGCTGCGTTGCGGCCGATCGAGCGTTTGCGCACGGCAGTGGAAGAGCGTCAGCCCGATGACCTGCGGCCGTTGCCGCTGGTCGAGGTGCAACACGAGTTGTGGCCGCTGGTGCGGGCGCTCAATCACTTTACCGAACGCCTGCGCGGGCAATTCGAGCGGCAGGCGCAATTCATCGCCGATGCGGCCCATGAACTGCGCACGCCACTGGCGGCGCTCAAGGCGCGGCTTGAACTGGGTTTGCGCTCGAACGAGCCGCAGACCTGGCGCGATACGTTGGAGTCTTCAGCGCAAAGCACGGATCGCCTGACCCATCTGGCCAATCAGTTGCTGTCGCTGGCCCGGGTGGAAAACGGCGCCCGGGCGATTGCCGAGGGCGGGGCGCAGTTGCTCGATCTGAGTCAGTTGGCCCGCGAACTGGGCATGGCCATGGCGCCGCTGGCCCATGCGCGTGGCGTGGCGTTGGCGCTGGAAGCGGACGAACCGGTGTGGCTGCGCGGCGAACCGACATTGCTCAACGAGTTGCTGAGCAATCTGGTGGACAACGCGCTGGCGCACACGCCGCCGGGCGGCAACGTGATTCTGCGGGTCACGGCGCCAGCGGTGCTGGAGGTTGAAGACGATGGCCCGGGCATTCCGCTGGAAGAGCGGGATCGGGTGTTCGAACGCTTTTACCGGCGCAACCAGCAGGTGGCCGGTTCCGGGCTGGGGTTGGCGATTGTCGGGGAAATCTGCCGCGCGCATCTGGCGCAGATCAGTCTGCACGATGGCGAGCAGGCAGGTTTGAAAGTGCGGGTGAGTTTTGTCGCCGGTTGATCAGTAGAACATCGACCGGGATTCTTCCAGATCGGCGCACAGCGCTTTGTTTTCCGGATCGATGCCGAGTTTGCGGAATGCCGGCACGCTGAACGGATCGATGCGGGCCATCGGGTGATCGGTGTCCTTGTGGCAATACAGGCTGGCCACTTGCACGATGTCGACGTAATCGATCTGCTGCGATTCGCGCTTGAGGTCCTGATACAGCCCCGGCAGCTCCACCAGACGCTCCGGAAACTCCCAGACCCGCAGCAGCTTGTCGCCGAGCAACGGATGAATGTGGTCGATCACATGGTTGAGGCTGACCGGATCGGACAGCAATTCGTAGTGGTCTTCGGCATAGGTCAGGATCGGCAATACGCCGATCTGATGAACCAATCCACCGAGCGCGGCCTGATCGGGCTTGAGCTGGGTGTAACGGCGGCACAGCGCGTAACTGACGCCGGCGATTTCCAGACTCTTGCGCCAGACTTCGCGCATCTTCTGTTCGACCACATCCGAGCGGGCGTGGAAGATCTGTTCCATCACCAGACCGATCGCCAGGTTGCTGCTGTAGTTGACGCCGAGCCGGGTGATGGCGGTGTGCAGGTCGGTGACTTCCTGGGTGGCGCGCAGCAGCGGGCTGTTGACCACTTTGATCAGGCGCGCCGACAGCGCCGTGTCGCGGCCGATCACTTTGCTCAGGTCGCTGACGCTGATGTCCGGATCTTCAGCGGCCTTGCGAATCTGCAGGGCCACTTCCGGTAACGTTGGCAGAACCAGGTCATCGTTATCGATGGCCTCAACCAAATCCTGTTGGACCTTATCCGCCAGCTCACTCATGTCGTTTCTCTAGGGTGTTGCAACAAATGCTGCGATCAACGCTGGATTTCGCGGTCGCGATCCAGTTCGTAAGGCAGGTCGAGCAAGTGCAGCGCCGGACCTTCGGCCGTGCCCAGATGCAAATCGCCTGCGTCGGCAGCTTCGGCCTGCAACACCGCCAGCAGTTCAATATTCTTTTCGGCACGGGCGGCCAGCACCACTTCGCCGATGGAACTGCCGTGGCTCGGGGCGAACAGCGGGGTACCCGGCTCCGGCAATTCACTGGCGTCCAGTTGCACGCGGTACAGGCGACGCTTGAGCTTGCCCAGATACTGCATGCGCGCGACGATTTCCTGACCGGTGTAGCAGCCTTTCTTGAAGCTCACGCCGCCGACGGCTTGCAGGTTGAGCATCTGCGGGATGAACAGCTCGCGGGTGCTCGGCATGACCTGACCGATGCCGGCGCGGATCTGGCCCAGCAGCCACTGATTGAGTTCGCCTTCGCTCAACTGCGCGGACAGCTTGCCTTTGATGCCGTCGGCCTGATCGGCAGGCACCCAGAGTTCGGCACGGTTCGGGGAGACGCGAATCGCGATCAGCCCTTCGTGGCGAGCCACGCTGTCGGTATTCGCCGGCAGTTCCAGACCCAGGCTGCTCAGGGCAGCATCGCCATGATCCAGACCGAAGCGCACCCAGGAGGCGCTTTCGTCGGTCAGTTTCGATTTGGAGAACACCGCGTACTTTTTCAGATCCGCCAGTTGCGGCTCCAGCAGCTCGCCGGCCATCGCCAGCAGTACGCCGTCGCCTTCCAGCACGATGCGGAAACTCGACTGCATTCGGCCTTTCTGCGTGCAGCGGGCACCGAGGCTGGCCTGGGTATCACTCAGGTAATTGATGTTGCAGGTCAGCTGGCCTTGCAGGAATTTGCCGGCATCCGCGCCGCGAACCGCGAGAACGCCTTCATGAGAGAGGGTGCAGAAAAAAGCAGAATCGGCCATGGGTCATCGCAGGGTAAATAGACTGGGGCACATCATAAGGGGGTGGTGTTGAAATGGGTAGTTGATAAAGGATCGGTGGTGCCCGACCAAAGCCGACTGTTCGGCCCGCTTCGGGCCTGTATACTTGCGGCCTATTTGAGGAGGGCTCCATGGTCGAACAAGTTGAACTGAATCGCCTCTTTTGGCACAGCCGTCGCGGCATGCTTGAGCTTGACGTGTTGCTGGTGCCGTTCGTGAAAGAGGTCTACGCCAATCTGAACGAGGTGGATCGCGCGCTGTATGTCCGCCTGCTCGAGTGCGAGGATCAGGACATGTTCGGCTGGTTCATGGAGCGCAGCGAATCGGAAGATCCCGAACTGCAACGCATGGTTCGCATGATTCTGGATCGTGTCCAGCCCAAGTAACACGTTTGAATGCCGCTGGCATGCCTCACGGCAGTTGCTGGCGGCGTATCTTCTGGCCCAGGCATTCGCGCTGGGTTCTCTGTTTCTGTTATCGATTCCATTCTGGGTCGGGTCGCTCGGGGTTTTCGCGTGTCTCGCCCATGCTGCCTGGGTGTTGCCGCGGCAGATCCTGCTGAGTCATCCCAAGGCATTCTGCGGATTGCGCCGGGACGCGGATGGCTGGCAATTGTGGAACCGGGCCGATGGCTGGCAGGCGGTGCAATTGCGCCCGGACAGTCTGGCGCTGCCACTGATCGTGGTGCTGCGCTTTCGATTGCGCGGTGAGTGGCGGGTCAGGTCGATCTGCGTGCCCCGGGATTCGCAGGCGGCGGATCTGCACCGACGCCTGCGGGTACGCCTCAAGTTCAGCCGACGTAGGTGGGCGGCACCAGAATAGTGTCGAGTGCTTCGGGCAGCAGGTCCGGGTAGTCGAGGGTGTAATGCAGACCACGGCTTTCCTTGCGCTCCATGGCCGAGCGGATCATCAGTTCCGCTACCTGCGCCAGGTTGCGCAACTCGATCAGGTCACGGCTGACTTTATAGTTGCTGTAGAACTCGTCGATTTCATCCAGCAGCAAACGCACGCGATGCTGGGCCCGTTGCAGGCGCTTGTTGGTGCGCACGATGCCCACGTAGTCCCACATGAAGCGCCGCAATTCGTCCCAGTTGTGGGCGATTATCACGTCTTCATCGGAGTCGGTCACCTGGCTGGCGTCCCAGGCGGGCAGGGCGCGCGGGATCGCGACGTCGGGCAGTTGCTCGAGAATGTCCGCCGCCGCCGATCGGGCGTAGACGAAGCATTCGAGCAGCGAGTTGCTGGCCATGCGGTTGGCGCCGTGCAGGCCGGTGAAGCTGGTTTCGCCGATGGCGTACAAACCGGGCACGTCGGTGCGGCCCTGTTGATCGACCATCACGCCGCCGCAGGTGTAATGCGCCGCCGGCACGACCGGGATCGGTTGCTTGGTGATGTCGATGCCGAATCCTAGGCAGCGCTCGTAGACGGTCGGGAAGTGCGATTTGATGAAGGCTTCGGGTTTGTGGCTGATGTCGAGGTAGACGCAATCGACACCCAGACGCTTCATTTCATGGTCGATGGCGCGGGCGACGATGTCCCGTGGCGCCAGTTCTGCACGTGAGTCGAAGCGCTGCATGAAGCGTTCGCCGTTCGGCAGCTTCAAATGGGCGCCTTCACCGCGCAGGGCTTCGGTTACCAGAAAGCTCTTGGCTTGCGGGTGATAGAGGCAGGTGGGGTGGAACTGGTTGAACTCCAGGTTCGCAACCCGGCAGCCCGAACGCCACGCCATGGCGATGCCATCACCGCAGGCACCGTCGGGGTTGCTTGTATAGAGATAGACTTTGGCAGCGCCGCCGGACGCCAGGATCACGAAGCGTGCCCCGAAGGTATCGACTTCCCCGGTTTTGCGGTTGAGCACGTAGGCGCCCAGGCAGCGTTCGCCTTCCAGCCCCAGCCGACGCTCGGTGATCAGATCGACCGCTACCCGCTGTTCGAGCAATTCGATGTTCGGGCGTTCTTTGGCCTGGGCCAGCAGGGTTGTGAAGATCGCAGCGCCAGTGGCATCGGCGGCGTGGATAATCCGTCGATGGCTGTGGCCGCCTTCGCGGGTGAGGTGGAATTCAAAGCCGCCATCTTCTGTGCCGGACTGTTCGTCACGAGTGAAGGGCACGCCCTGGTCGATCAGCCACTGGATCGCTTCCTTGCTGTGCTCGACGGTGAAACGCACGGCGTCTTCATGGCACAGGCCGCCGCCGGCATTCAGGGTGTCATCGACGTGGGATTCGACGGTGTCGGTATCATCCAGCACGGCCGCGACGCCACCCTGGGCCCAATAGGTCGAGCCGTTGGCGAGGTCGCCTTTGCTCAGTACGGCGATGCGCAAGTGACCGGGCAGGGTCAGCGCGAGACTCAAACCGGCAGCGCCGCTGCCAATCACCAGAACATCGTGTTGAAACTGTTGGCTCATTTCAGGATTCCGCTCAAAGCGACCCGGGTCGGGGTTGGCGCAGGACAGGCGGATGGGCGAGTCGAGACAGCCACACAGCCCACTAGTATATAGAGGGGTGGGGCGGCACAATAGCCGGGCCGATATGGCATTGTGAAACTACCGTGACGGAGAAATACCGACGCTTTGTCGGATGTTTTTTTCAGCGGTTTTGGGAAAAAGCGACTGTATCGCAGATGAAACACGCTTTTTCCGCTCACGGTTGCACAATGTCGGCGCGGCACGTCTATAAATATTTGGAACTTTTGCCAAAGGCCCAAGATCAATAGACAGTTGCCCGAAACAAGGGACAGTGTCGGCTTCAATGCGGAACCTGCGGTTGGGTTCTTGCCGGCGAGCCGATGACAAGATTATTCGCGCAGCCGGTTCATCCCGCGCTGCGTTTTTCGTGCGTGCCAAATCAGAGCCCGCAGGAAACTTGCTTGGAGGGGGAGAACTTTTGCGAAAAGCCCGAGTCTATGTTTGCAAGTCCGGTCGTTTGGTCATGCAAGCCTCCTCTGAGTTTATCGAGGAGTGTTCATGCTAACCCAGGAAGAGGATCAGCAGCTGGTCGAACGCGTTCAGCGTGGCGACAAGCGAGCTTTCGATCTGTTGGTGCTGAAGTATCAGCACAAAATTCTCGGGTTGATCGTGCGTTTTGTGCACGACACCCATGAAGCCCAGGACGTCGCACAAGAAGCCTTTATCAAGGCGTATCGAGCGCTTGGAAATTTCCGCGGCGACAGTGCGTTTTATACGTGGCTGTACCGCATCGCCATTAACACGGCGAAGAACTATCTGGTTTCACGCGGCCGTCGGCCGCCGGATAGCGATGTAAGTTCCGAGGATGCAGAGTTCTACGATGGCGATCACGGCCTGAAAGATCTCGAGTCTCCTGAACGTGCATTGCTGCGGGATGAGATCGAAGGCACCGTCCATCGAACCATTCAGCAGCTGCCAGAGGATTTGCGCACGGCGTTAACTTTGCGCGAATTCGATGGTCTGAGTTATGAGGACATCGCGAGCGTCATGCAATGTCCGGTTGGTACCGTGCGCTCCCGGATTTTCCGCGCCCGGGAGGCCATCGATAAAGCCCTGCAACCGTTGTTGCAGGAAAACTAAAGACAGCGGCGACAGCCAAGAGAGGAACGCCATGAGTCGTGAAGCCCTGCAGGAATCGCTGTCCGCAGTGATGGATAACGAAGCGGACGAACTGGAATTGCGTCGAGTGCTCAATGCACTGGACGACGTTGAAACCCGTGAAACCTGGGCTCGTTACCAGATCGCTCGGGCAGCCATGCACAAGGATCTGTTGCTTCCACGTCTGGATCTCGCTGCGGCGGTTTCAGCTGCGCTGGAAGACGAAGCGACCCCTGCCAAAGTGACACGCGGCCCATGGCGCAGCCTCGGTCGTCTGGCTGTAGCCGCTTCGGTGACCGTTGCTGTACTGGCAGGTGTTCGTCTGTACAACCAGGACGAAATCGCCGGCGTCGAACTCGCTCAGCAATCCAATCAGCCAGTGCTGGCTACCCCTCAGGTCAAAGGCCCGGCGGTATTGGCAGGCTATAATGAGAGTTCGGAAGCTACTGGCCCAATGGCCAATGGCGTACTGCAAGGTCAGCCAGGCTGGCACGATCAGCGTCTGCCAGGTTACCTGCGTCAACATGCTCAACAGGCTGCCTTGAAAGGCACCGAGAGCGCGCTGCCATATGCACGTGCAGCAAGCCTGGAAAACCGTTAAGGGGGATCATGCGCGCCATACCTCTACTTTCGCTTCTGCTCAGCGGCTGGTTCATTGTTCCAGCCCACGCCGACGAGGCTCAGGACTGGTTGACCCGCCTGGGCCAGGCCGAGCAGCAGCAAAGCTTTCACGGCACATTCGTTTACGAGCGTAACGGTAGCTTTTCTACCCACAACATCTGGCATCGCGTCCAGAATGGCCAGGTCCGAGAGCGTTTGCTTCAGCTTGACGGTTCGGCGCAGGAAGTCGTGCGCATTGATGGACATACTCAATGCGTCAGCGGCACCCTGATTGCGGGTCTGGGGGATTCTCCCAATTCCGCCGCTCGCCCTCTAGATCCCCAAAAGCTGAAGAACTGGTATGAGCTTGCCGTCATTGGCAAGTCGCGCGTGGCCGGGCGTGAAGCGGTGATCGTATCGCTGACGCCGCGTGATCAGCACCGCTACGGTTTCGAACTGCATCTGGACAAGGAAACGGGCCTGCCGCTCAAGTCTCTGCTGTTGAACGACAACGGGCAGTTGCTTGAGAGATTCCAGTTTACGCGGCTGGATACCTCTGAAGTCCCATCCGATAAAGACCTACAAGCCAACTCCGATTGCAAGACAGTCACGCTCGACAGCGACAAGGCGTCTGCGGTCAAGACCGCACAGGTCTGGCGTTCCGACTGGCTGCCTCCTGGCTTCGAACTCACCAGCAGTTCCTCGCACAAGGATCCGGAAACCAAGACCCAGGTCAACAGCCTGATGTATGACGATGGTCTTGCCCGCTTCTCCGTGTTTCTCGAGCCGCTGAACGGCGCAACCGTCACCGATACCCGGACTCAACTGGGCCCGACCGTTGCCGTATCCCGCCGTCTGACAACGCCTCAAGGCGAAATGATGGTGACGGTGGTTGGCGAGATTCCAATCGGGACCGCCGAACGGATTGCCCTGTCGATGCGCAATGATGGTGCTGCAACCAGCAAGCAGTGAGCTGATTCCAGCTATCTCCACTTCGTCGTCGAGACGTGAAATGTTTGCTGAGCATTTTCATTTGCAAAACACCCGAAAATTTTTTATAGGTCAGAGCCTCTCGGCTCTGGCCTTGTTTGTTGTTCCCGGAACAAAAATGCCGGCCTGTGGTTTCCGGTGTTCCTTGCTCCATATCGCTTAACCCTGCTCGTCGTAACGGGAGCTGTATGTCGATACCAAGCTTGAAGTCTTATCTCTCCATTTTCGCCACCGTGCTGGTGCTCGGTCAGGCTGTTCCTGCAGTCCAGGCGGCTGAAGCGGCCAGTCCGGCCAACCTGCCTGATTTCACCCAACTGGTCGAACAGGCCTCGCCTGCGGTGGTGAACATCAGTACCACGCAAAAGCTGCCGGATCGCAAAGTGAACCAGCAGATGCCTGACCTGGAAGGCTTGCCACCGATGCTGCGCGAGTTCTTCGAGCGGGGCGTGCCGCCGCAACAGCGTTCTCCGCGTGGTGATCGTCAGCGCGAAGCGCAATCGTTGGGTTCGGGCTTCATCATTTCGCCGGATGGCTACATCCTGACCAACAACCACGTAATCGCCGATGCCGATGAAATTCTCGTCCGTCTAGCAGATCGCAGTGAAATGAAAGCCAAGCTGATCGGCACCGACCCACGCTCCGACGTGGCGCTGCTGAAAATCGAAGGCAAGGATCTGCCAGTGCTGAAACTCGGCAAATCCCAAGACCTGAAAGCCGGTCAATGGGTGGTCGCAATCGGTTCGCCATTCGGCTTTGACCACACCGTGACCCAAGGCATCGTCAGTGCCGTCGGCCGCAGTCTGCCGAACGAAAACTACGTGCCATTCATCCAGACCGACGTGCCGATCAACCCGGGTAACTCCGGTGGCCCACTGTTCAACCTGAACGGTGAAGTGGTTGGGATCAACTCGCAGATCTATACCCGTTCCGGTGGCTTCATGGGCGTGTCGTTCGCCATTCCGATCGACGTGGCCATGGACGTTTCAAATCAGCTGAAAAGCGGCGGCAAAGTCAGCCGTGGCTGGTTGGGCGTCGTCATCCAGGAAGTGAACAAGGATCTGGCCGAGTCGTTCGGTCTGGATAAACCGGCCGGTGCGCTGGTTGCACAGATTCAGGATGATGGCCCGGCTGCCAAGGGCGGCCTGCAAGTGGGTGACGTGATCCTGAGCATGAACGGTCAACCGATCGTCATGTCCGCTGACCTGCCACATCTGGTGGGTGCTTTGAAGGCTGGCGCCAAAGCCAATCTCGAAGTGATTCGCGACGGCAAGCGCAAGAATGTCGAGCTGACTGTCGGCGCCATTCCAGATGAAGACAAGGAACTGGATGCCCTGCCGAAATCCGGTGCCGAGACCAACAGCAATCGTCTGGGTGTATCGGTTGCCGAGCTGAGCGCCGAGCAGAAGAAAACCTACGACCTGAAGGGCGGTGTGGTGATCAAGGAAGTGCAGGACGGTCCTGCGGCCCTGATCGGTCTGCAACCGGGCGACATCATCACGCACTTGAACAACCAGGCAATTGGTTCTTCGAAGGAGTTTGCCGAGATCGCCAAGGCGCTGCCGAAGAACCGTTCGGTGTCGATGCGCGTTCTGCGTCAGGGCCGTGCCAGCTTCATCACCTTCAAACTGGCTGAATGATCCAGTTATCAAAGAAGTAAAAAAAACCGCCTCGAAAGAGGCGGTTTTTTTGTGTCCGGAATTTGTCGCGGCGCGGGCTTAACCCATCATGTCCTTGACCATGCGCTCCTGCTCCATCAGTTCGCGCTGGCGGGCATCGATGCGTGAGGACAGCGGGAAGTTGCTGCCTGCCTTGCGCTTGGCGAAGTCCAGTTGCTGGATGGCCTGGCGGTAATCGCCGACCAGCGCGAAATATTCGGCACGGGCCTGATGCAGGCCAATGATGTTGCCGGACAGTCCGCGTGTTTCTGCAACCTGATACCAGACGTCCGGATCGTCCGGACGCGATTTCAACAAACCTTCCAGCGCCTTCTCCGCATCGGCGGTTCGGTTCTGTTTCAGCAGCAGATCGACGCGCACCTGATTCAGCGGGTAATTGCCGGGGTACTGACTGAGCATCCGGTCGACCCGTGACTGGGCATCGGCCAACTTATTGTTGGTGATGTCCAGATCGACCTGCGCCAGGTTGTAGATGATCTCGTTCGGCGATTTCTCCAGCAGTTGCTTGAGATTCTCCCGTGCTTCGTTCAACTGACCGCCCTTGATCTGGGCGATCGCCAGACCATAGCGAGCCACGTCGTTTTTAGGGTTCTCATCCAGTTGCGCGCGGAAGCGCTTGGCACCAAGGCCCGGTGTTTCTTCGTAGGTCAACTGCACCCGCGCGCGGATCAGTTGGTAGCGCTTGCTGTCTTCGATGCCGCCGGGTTTAGCCTGTTCGGCGCGGTTACGGGTGTCGGCGATCCGCGATTCGGTGACCGGGTGAGTCAGCAGGAATTCCGGTGGCTTGGCGTCGAAACGATACTGGCGCATCAAACGCTCGAACATGGTCGGCATCGAGCGCGGATCGTAGCCTGCCTTCTCCAGATTGAGGATGCCGATGCGGTCGGCTTCCTGCTCGTTCTGGCGCGAGAAGCGCCGTTGCTCCTGGATCGCCGCCGCCTGAGTGCCGGCAATCGCTGCAATGCCGGCATCGCCTGCGCCTGCCGCAGCGATCACGATGCCGGCCAGCAGCGCCGCCATCATCGGCACCTGCATCCGCTGCGAAGCCTCGACGCCTCGGGCGAAGTGGCGTTGGGACAAGTGAGCCAGTTCGTGAGCCAGTACCGAGGCATATTCGCCCTCGGTCTGCGCATTGAGGAACAAACCGCCGTTGACCCCGACAATCCCGCCCGGCGCCGCAAAGGCGTTGAGCTGCGGGCTGTTGATCAGGATGAATTCCAGGCGTCGGTCATTGACCTGGCTGGTTTCCACCAGCTTATAGACGCTGGACTCGACGTAGTCCTTGAGCTGTGGATCGTTGAGCTGCGAAACCTGGCTGCGCAGCAAGGCCAGCCAGGCGCGACCCAGTTGATATTCCTGTTGTGGCGAGACGATGGCAGAGCTGGCGTCACCGAGTGACGGCAGGTCGTCGGCGAAGCCCGGTGAGGCGAGCAGGCAAGCGAGCGTCAGCAGGGTAGGGCGCAGAAATGTCATGCACAAAGCCTTAGTCGACAAAGACCTTACTGTAGCCGGACACCGGGCCTGCGACCAGATATTCTAGGCAGCCTGACCACCTGATCCGGAGTGACGCATGACCGACGCTGTAGCCCATGACTGTGAACTGGATGCCAGTGGCCTGAATTGTCCGTTGCCGTTGCTCAAGGCCAAGATGGAGCTGAACAAGCTGCCCAGTGGCGCGGTACTCAAGGTGATTGCCACGGATGCCGGCTCGCAGCGCGACTTTCGCACCTTTGCCAAGTTGGCCGGTCATACGCTGCTGCGTGAAGAAGACGAGGCGGGTGTCTACCGTTACTGGCTGAAAAAAGCCTGAAACCGACCGCGTAAATGACCTAAGGAAAATTGATGTTCAAAGTGTTGCGCGACTGGATTCAGCGCTACTTCTCCGATGAGGAAGCGGTGGTGCTGGCGGTTTTGCTGTTTCTCGCCTTCACCGCTGTACTGACACTGGGCGGAATGCTAGCGCCGGTGCTGGCCGGGATGGTGCTGGCGTACCTGATGCAGGGGCTGGTGGTTACGCTCGAACGCTTACGGGTGCCCGGCGGCGCGGCGGTCGGTCTGGTGTTTGCGCTGTTCATGGGCGTGCTGATGGTGTTCATCGTTGTGGTGCTGCCGCTGCTCTGGCACCAGTTGATCACCTTGTTCAACGAGTTGCCGGGGATGCTCGCCAAGTGGCAATCGCTGCTGCTGTTGCTGCCGGAGCGCTATCCGCATCTGGTCTCTGACGAGCAAGTGTTGCAGGCGATCGAAGCGGCGCGAGGCGAGATCGGCAAGTTCGGCCAGTGGGCGCTGACATTCTCGTTGTCGAGCCTGCCGCTGCTGGTGAACATCATGATCTATCTGGTGCTGGTGCCGATCCTGGTGTTCTTCTTCCTCAAGGATCGGGCAATGATCGGCGAGTGGGTGCGCGGCTATTTGCCGCGTGAGCGGGCGCTGATCACCCGGGTCGCCGAGGAAATGAACCGGCAGATCGCCAACTACATTCGCGGCAAGGTCATCGAAATCGTGATCTGTGGCGGCGTGACCTATATCGCTTTCGTCGCACTGGGTCTCAACTACGCGGCGCTGCTGGCCCTGTTGGTCGGCGTATCGGTGGTGGTGCCGTATGTCGGGGCGGTGGTGGTGACCGTACCGGTGCTGCTGATTGCGCTGTTCCAGTGGGGCTGGAGTGATCAGTTCATCTATCTGATGGCGGTTTACGGGATCATCCAGACGCTGGACGGCAACGTGCTGGTGCCGTTGCTGTTTTCCGAAGCGGTCAATCTGCACCCGGTGGCAATCATCTGCGCGGTGCTGTTGTTCGGCGGGTTGTGGGGATTCTGGGGAGTGTTCTTCGCGATTCCGCTGGCAACGCTGTTCAAGGCTGTGCTTGATGCCTGGCCGCGCAAGGAGCCGGTGGTGGCGCCGCTGCTTTGAGAATGAATCGGCGCCCGCAAGGGCGCCGACAACATCAGGCCTTGTTCAGCGACTGAGCAGCAGCCAGCACTGCATCGACGTGTCCTGGCACTTTCACGCCACGCCATTCCTGACGCAATACACCGTTCTTGTCGATCAGGAAGGTGCTGCGATCAACGCCCAAGTATTCCTTGCCGTAGAGTTTTTTCAGCTTGATCACGTCGAACAGCTGGCAGACGGCTTCGTCCTTGTCGCTGATCAGTTCGAACGGAAACTCCTGCTTGCACTTGAAGTTCTCGTGGGACTTCAGGCTGTCGCGGGAAATCCCGAAGATTTCCGTGTTGGCAGCCTTGAATGCTGCGTATTGATCGCGAAATCCCTGGCCTTCGGTCGTGCAGCCCGGGGTGCTGTCCTTCGGGTAGAAGTAGATCACCACTTGCTTGCCCTTGAGGGCCGACAGGCTGACAGTCTGCCCGCTGGTGGCAGGTGCTTCGAAATCCGTAACCGGTTGGTCGATGACAACGGCCATGAAAGCTTCCTTACATTGGGTTCTGTGGGCGCCACGGTTCGATCAGTGCATCCAGGTTCATGGCGTCGGCGAAATCCAGGAACTGGTCGCGCAGCCAACTGATCTGGGTGCCGGCGGGCAGGGTCACGGTGAACGTGGCGTTGAGCATGGTGCCGCCGGTCTGCGGTGCCTGATAGGTATCGCACGTCAGGTTTTCCAGCTCGACGTTGTGATCCATGAAGAACTGGCACAGCTCGTTGATGATGTCCGGACGGTACGCCGAAGACACGTAAGCCACGTACGGCAGGGCTTGCGGACGGTTTTCCAGGGCGGCGCTGCGCACCACGTTGACGGTGAACGCATGACGCTTGGCCAGCACGGGCAGGCTGCCTTCGAGGCGGGCCAGGGCGTCCCAGCTGCCCGAAACTTCGAGCACCAGCGCGCTGCACTCGCCGTGGCGGGTCAGGCGCGAAGTTACGACCGCACAGCGGTTTTCATGGCTGGCGCGGCACAGGACGTTGGTCAGCTCCATGGGATTGGCGCCGAGGGCACTGATGACAAGGAATTGTTCGCGAACTGTGGGGGTGGACATGCAGCATTCCTAAAGCGATGAGCGGTCGGTAGGGAGAGGGCGTTGATTGCCGGGGCAATGACTGTCCGGAAGGCCCGATTCGTGTGGCGCTACGGCTCCATCAACAAGCAAGCGTACGGCAACGACACTGGAACGGGGCCCGGGAGGCCGAAACGGGAGACTGGAACCCGGCGTACAAGCTGATCAGTACCGATCAAAGTCTGAAGGGTAGCGAAAAGCGGCGCCAAGGGGAATGGCGGCACAGTACTTCGCTTGTGCAAGCATCTTGGCGCCAGTACCATTACCGCTCTCTTTTTCCGGCAGGAGCGGTTTCATGATTGCGGGCAGTATGGTGGCACTGGTCACACCCATGGATGCACAAGGGCGTCTTGACTGGGACAGCCTCAGCAAACTCGTGGACTTCCATCTCAAGAACGGCACCCATGCCATTGTCGCGGTCGGCACCACCGGCGAGTCGGCAACCCTTGATGTAGAAGAACACATCGCCGTCATCAAAGCCGTGGTCAAACAGGTTGCCGGTCGCATTCCGGTGATCGCCGGTACCGGCGCCAACTCGACCCGCGAAGCTGTCGAGCTGACCCGCAATGCCAAGGAAGCCGGCGCCGATGCCTGCCTGCTGGTCGTCCCGTACTACAACAAGCCGACCCAGGAAGGCCTGTACCAGCACTTCAAGCACATCGCCGAAGCGGTCGACATCCCGCAGATTCTCTACAACGTTCCTGGCCGCACCTCCTGCGACATGCAGGCCGAGACCGTGATCCGCCTGTCCACCGTGCCGAACATCATCGGCATCAAGGAAGCGACCGGCGACCTGAAACGCGCCAAGGCGATCATCGACGGCGTGAGCAAGGACTTCATCGTGCTGTCCGGCGATGATCCGACCGCAGTCGAGCTGATTCTGCTGGGCGGCAAGGGCAACATCTCCGTCACCGCCAACGTCGCCCCGCGCGAAATGGCCGACCTGTGCGAGGCCGCGCTCAAGGGCGACGCCGAGACCGCACGGGCCATCAACGAAAAACTGATGCCGCTGCACAAGGACCTGTTCATCGAAGCCAACCCGATTCCGGTGAAGTGGGCTTTGGTCGAAATGGGCCTGATGCACGAAGGCATCCGCCTGCCGCTGACCTGGCTGAGCACACCTTGTCATGAAACGTTGCGCTCGGCCCTGCGCCAGTGCAGCGTCCTGGTTTAATTGAGGAAGTACAACGCATGAAGCGAATGGCCGGACTTTCCGCACTTGCCTTGATTATCTCCAGCACCAGTGGCTGCGGATGGGTCTGGGGCCCGGAAGGTTATTTCCGTGACCGTGGTAGCGATTACCTGGAAGCGCAACAGACTGCACCGATGCAACTGCCACCGGATGTCAGCACCTCCAAGCGCCTGGATCCGCTGCTGCCGATCCCGCGCAACGTGGCCGACGACACCGCCAAGGGTGAATACATCGTTCCGCGCCCTCAACCGCTGTCGACCGTTGCCGACGCCAGCGACTACTCGCTGCAGAAGAGCGGTGATTCGCGTTGGGTCATGGCCCAGCACCCACCGGCCGAAGTCTGGCCAGTGGCGGTGCAGTACTTCCAGGACAACGGTTTCCGTCTGGATGAACAGCGCCCGCAAACCGGCGAATTCACCACTACCTGGCAGCATTCCGACGAACTGTCCGCCGCCATGGCCAAGCGCCTGAGCGCCGCCGGCGTCAGCACGGACAGCGAAACCCGCGTGCGGGTGCGCATCGAGCCAGGCGTGCAGCGCAACACCAGTGAAGTCTATGTGGTCAGCGCCGAGCGTCCTGCCGGCAGCACCGCCAATGTCGATTTCACTAACCGTTCGGTCAACACTGGCCTGGACGCTGCGCTGGTCGACGACATGCTCGCAAGCATGAGCCGTACCTCCGAGAAGGGTGGTTCGGTGTCGATGCTGGCTTCGCGTGATTTCGATACCCCGAGCCGTGTCAGCCTGAGTGAAGACGGCAGCGGCAACCCGGTACTGAACGTCGGTACGGACCTGGATCGTGCCTGGTCGAGCGTCGGTCGTGCGCTGGAACAGGGCGAATGGCGCGTTGAAGACATCAACCGCAGCCTGGGTCTCTACTACATCAACTTGTCCGAAAAGGCCGAGAAGAAAGACGAGAAGCCTGGTTTCTTCAGCAGCCTGTTCGGCAGCGCGCCGACCAAGGAAGAAGTTGAAGCTCGCGCCGAGCGTTATCAGGTTCGCCTGAGCAAGGTCGGCGAGAACGTTCAGGTGACCGTCGAGAAAAACATCAACACCGTTGCGCCGGCCGATGTGGCTCGCAAAGTGTTGAGCGTGATTCAGGACAACCTGGGCTGATCCAATGCGTTTTGCCGTTCTCGGCAGCGGTAGCCAAGGGAACGGCACGCTGATCGCCAGTGCTGATACGTATGTGCTGGTGGATTGTGGTTTTTCCCTGCGGGAAACCGAAAAACGCCTGTTGCGCCTGGGTGTGAACCCGGCGCAACTGAGCGCGATACTCGTAACCCACGAACATGCCGACCACGTGCATGGCGTGGGTTTGCTGTCTCGGCGCTACAATCTGCCTGTCTACCTCAGTCGCGGCACACTGCGCGGGATGCGCAAACCGATTGAACCTGCCGGTTTCGTGACCGGTGGCGAGCAACTGCAGATCGGTGCTCTGAACATCGGGGTCATTGCCGTGGCCCATGATGCGCAGGAACCGACCCAGTACGTGTTCAGTGACGGTGAGCGGCGCTTCGGCCTGCTGACTGACCTGGGCTCTTACTGCGAGCGGGTGCTGGACGGTTATCGGGACCTCGATGCGTTGATGATCGAGTCCAATCACTGTCGCGACATGCTGGCCCGTGGTCATTACCCGTACTTTCTCAAGCAGCGGGTGGGCGGCGAGCTGGGACATTTGAACAACCATCAGGCGGCATTCCTGGTGGCCGAGTTGGGCTGGCAAGGCCTGCAACACCTGGTCCTGGCCCATCTGAGCAGCAAGAACAACCTGCCGCAGCTGGCCCGGCAATGTTTTGTCGACACCCTCGGGTGCGACCCGGACTGGCTGCAACTGGCCGATCAAGATTCAGGGCTCGACTGGCGCCACATCGCCTAGCCCACCTACTTAGCAAGCGGAGCCCATCATGGAAAAACGTGAAGAACTCTACCGCGGCAAAGCCAAATCGGTTTACAAGACCGACGACGCTGACCGCTTGATCCTGCTGTTTCGCAACGACACTTCGGCGTTCGACGGCAAGCGCATCGAGCAGCTCGACCGCAAAGGCATGGTGAACAACAAGTTCAACGCCTTCATCATGCAGAAACTCGAAGCGGCTGGCATTCCGACCCAGTTCGACAAGCTGCTGGCCGACAACGAAGTGCTGGTGAAAAAACTCGACATGATCCCGGTCGAGTGCGTCGTGCGTAACTACGCCGCCGGCAGCCTGGTCAAGCGTCTGGGCGTCGAGGAGGGCATGAAGCTCAACCCGTACACCTTCGAACTGTTCCTGAAGGACGACGCCAAGGGCGACCCGTTCATCAACGAATCCCACGTCGTGGCGTTCGGCTGGGGCACCGCCGAGCAACTGGCGCGCATGAAAGAACTGTCGCTCAAGGTCAACGAAGTCCTGAGCAAACTGTTCGACGACGCCGGCCTGCTGCTGGTGGACTTCAAGCTTGAATTCGGCGTGTTCAGCGACGGCTCCATCGTCCTGGGCGACGAGTTCAGCCCGGACGGCTGCCGTCTGTGGGACAAGGACACCAAGAAGAAGATGGACAAAGACCGCTTCCGCCAGGGCCTCGGTGACGTCATCGAAGCCTACGAAGAAGTCGCCAACCGTCTGGGCGTACCGCTTTAATCGACGCAAGCATCTGATAGCACGGAAAAAATTTCGTCTGGGGGGTTTCCCATTCAGCGAAAGTGTTGTTATGATGCGCGCCGTTGGAGAGATGCCAGAGTGGCCGAATGGGACGGATTCGAAATCCGTTGTACCTTCACCGGTACCTAGGGTTCGAATCCCTATCTCTCCGCCATACATAGAAAAAGCCCCGTAGCTGAGAAGCTACGGGGCTTTTTCGTTTCTGATCCAACGCAATTCGATACCCCCAACTACTTCTGCCCCAAATCCACCACCTCCCAACTATCATCCGGATCAAACCGCTTCATTGCCTTCGCCACTTTCTCCCCATCCGGCCCGAGGTCCTTCTGAAACACCTGGCCCTCATGGCTGATCATGAAGCTCATCACCCCGGTGTCGGCATACTTCGCAGGCCAGGCGATCAAGGCGAATCCGCGGCTCATCTTGTCTCCAATCAGATAGCTATAGGCGCCGCCCGGGGCTGACGGGCCTTGGGCGTCGAGGATGCGGAAGTGGTAGCCGTGCCAGTCTTCGTCGTTGATGGCCTGGCCAAAGGCAGGGCCGAGGGGGCTGATCTGGTTGGTGTCGTCTTCTGGCCAATAGAGGCCGTCGTGTTTGCCGGGGGAGCTGAAGATTTTCTGTGCGTATTCGAGGGCGCCGTCGCCGTCGCGGTCTTCCGAGGCGTAGTCCATTTGCGCATCGTGGTAGGCCAGCGCCGATTGCACTGCCGCCAGTTCGTTGCGGCCGATGCGGCGGGCACGGATTTCGGCCTTTGCGGCGTTCATGTCGAAGCGCCAGCCGGTTTTGTCTTTGATGAGCGGGATGGGCAGCGTCCAGTGATCGGGCCCGACGGAGAGCACGGCCTTGCTGTCGCCGGTCTTTTCCAGCGTGTGCTGTTCGCGGTATTGCTGCAGGAAGGCATCGACATCGCTGCGCTGCACGCCTTCACGGGGAATGAAGCTGTGCCATTCCTCGCCCAGCAGTTCGGTCAGGCGTTTTTGGTCGGCGTGTTGCGTACCGAGGGCTTCGACGAAGGCGTCAGCGGCTTTTTCCGGGGTTGGAAATACTTGCTGGGCCGAGACGAAGGTCGAGAATGCGAGGCCGGCAGCGAGGGTCAGGCAGCTCCTGACCAGAGAATGAATGTTCATCGGCGGCCACCTCCTCTCTGGCGCATGCCTCCGCCGGACGGCCGGCTGATCTGATGTCCGGCGGCGCGGGAGGTGTTGGGACGTTGCGCAGAAATCTGGCTGGCCCGGCCGCGATCAGCCTGCACTCGGGTCTGTGACGGAGCGCGCGCACCGGCAAAGGCGTTGTTTCGCGCACTGCCCGCGGCGGGTCGGGCCTGAGACGCACGGTTGTCACGTTGATTAACGCCCGGCTGGCGCGCCTCCCGCGTGTTGGCTTGAGCGCGGTCGGCGGCTCTGGGTCTGTCCGCACCACCTTGCAGGCGGTTGCCGACATTGGCGGATTGCGCTTCGCGGACTTGATTGCGGGCTTCCCGATTGCTGGTGGCGGGGCGTTCAAAACCGGCTCTGTCCATCGAACTGCGCGCCCGTTCCCGAGCCTGCGCCCGCTGCGCGTTGTCGCCGCGATAGGCGTCACGCTGAGCCGCACCGTCCAGCTGCCGGCCATACTGGGCGCGGCTGCGGTTGTCACGATAGGGCACGCCATCGCGATGCACGGTGTTGTGCTGCCACTTGTTCTGGTTGTTGGTGATGCGGTTGTTGGCGTTGATGTTGTTGTAACGGTTCACATCGATGTCGATGTCGTTATTGCCCCAGTCGCAGTCGCCCCACAACGACGCGACGACCGCCACGCCCGTACCGAAAGCCAATCCTGCCACCAGTGCCTGACCCGGGTAGTAAGCGGGCGGCGGCGGGTAATACACCGGCGGCGAGGCCGGATAAGGCCAGGTGCCGTAAGTGGTCGTCGGGTTATAGGTCGGGACGTAGACCACCTGCGGATCGGCGGGCTGAATGATGATGGTCGTGTTGTCGGCAGGCTTGGTTGTCCCGGCAGAGATGGGCGGCGTTACGTTTTGCACTGTCACATTCTGATATTGATTGCTCTGCAGATTGCCCGCCGCCTGGGCCTGACGCCGCAAGCGCTGAACGCCCGCCATGAGTTCGTCAGGCTGGGCCAGAAAGGCATCCCCCAGACGTTGCACCCAGACCGGATCCTGCCCCAGTGTCGCCAAAACCTGCGGAAACGCCACCAACGCCTGCACGCTCGGATCCCACGTCTGGCTGGCTACTCGCTTGACTGCGTCATCGCCCTTGGCGTCCGGATGGGCCTTGGACCAGGCTGCGGCTTCGGCGACTTCTCCCGGATAGGTGGTGGCCATCAGCACTTGAGCGAGCAGTGGATCGGGATACAGGGCAATCGACGCGAGCATCTGATCGAGCTGTTCCGTGGTAAACACGGCATCTTTGGTCGCAGCGCTGGCAGCTGCCGGGGCCGCAGGCGCATCGGCGGCCTGCAACAAGAGCGGTGCAACGCTCAAGGCGAGCAGGAGCGACGCGGCACGCAAGAGCGAACTGTGCATGACCTCTTCCCCACATCCAAATGGCAGGTTTGCATCCAGCGAGACATCCACGGCCAACATCGGACGCTGCGCCGTGAAGGAGGATGGTTGGCGATTGGCGTTCCGTCAAAAACTGCACAGGCTTTTTCGAAATAAGCACGTTGTCTGTGACTTACTGCACGTTTGCTTGCGTTTTGCGATAAATGACTAAACTTTCCGGTTCCAGGTCATGCATTGCCAACGAGCCTGGCTGTCGTTCCAACCCGAGAGGTCTGGTCATGGCAAAGGGAAAGAAGAAAGACTCGCCCCGAGAAAAAACTGACGAACATACAAAACTGTCGAATAAGGACTACCTTGCGGAACTGCGCCGCCTGCATGTCGAACTGGTAAAAATGCAGGAATGGGTGAAGGCCGAAGGCATCAAGATCTGCATCATCTTCGAAGGCCGTGACGGTGCGGGAAAGGGCGGCACCATCAAGGCGCTGACCGAGCGGGTCAGCCCGCGAGTCTTTCGCGTCATCGCGTTACCGGCGCCGACCGATCGCGAGAAGAGCCAGATGTACATGCAGCGCTACCTGCCACATTTGCCGGCGGCCGGCGAAGTGGTGATCTTCGACCGCAGTTGGTACAACCGCGCCGGCGTCGAACGGGTTATGGGCTTTTGCACGGACAAACAGGTCGACAAGTTTCTCAAGACCGTGCCGCTGGTGGAGCGCGCCGTTGTCGGTTCGGGGGTGATCCTGCTCAAGTACTGGCTGAATGTCAGCCAGGAAGAACAGACCCGGCGCCTGGAGGCGCGCATTGTCGACGGACGCAAGATCTGGAAACTGTCGCCGATGGACCTCAAGTCCTACAGCCGCTGGTATGACTACTCCCGGGCACGGGACGACATGATCGAAGCGACCGACACCGATTACGCACCGTGGCTGGTGGCCAACTCGAACGACAAGCGTCGGGCGCGGCTCAATATCATCTCTGACCTGCTCAGTCGCATTCCCTACAAAGAAGTGCCGCGAGAGAAGGTGACTTTGCCCAAGCGGCAGAAACCGGGGGGATACAAGGAGTCGGATTATCCGTTCCGGAACATTCCTGAGAGATTCTGAAGCAACTTCAGAAGTCGCCGAAGCTGCCAACACAGGCAGCTCCGGCGACTTGGACAGTCCTCAGATCTCCTTGACCGGGGTCTCTCCCTGCACACCCTTGATCAACTCGATCACATGCAGACAATCCGCCTTGTTCACATACGATTCGCCACTGGCGACCGTCTCGTGGTTGCCTGCCCGTAGCCGCCAGCGCCATTGGCCCTTGCCGGTGCTCGGGGTGCCCTTGGATTGCCTGTAAATCTCGAAATACATTCAGTTCGCTCCATGCGATTTATGTGCGACAACCTGTGTGACGCCTCGACGCAAGCCTAGCGGAGCGCGGTTTTTTGGCTATCGGGGATTTGTTTCCAATCGTTCGTGAATGTTTCTGGAAGGCGCGGGCCAGAGCGCAGGGATCGCCCTCCGCATTGGCCGGAACGCCGTCGTTTCACCCTTGCATGACATTTCGGGCTGCTGCTTAATACGGTGCGGCTCATGGCGTCGAACAGCGTTCGGCGACCGACAATCACTATAAAAAAAGAGCAGTCCATTGACCCACTCGAATGGAACGCAGCACGCGGGCCCGGTGAAGTTGTCGCTGGTGGTTCCCGTGTTCAACGAAGAGGACAGCCTCGACGGCTTCCTCCTGCGCATTCGTCACGTATTCGAGCAAGAGGCGCTAATCAACCTGGAACTGGTGTTCGTCAACGACGGCAGTTCCGATACGACGCTGGAGCGTCTCCTGAACTGCCAGCAGAGCGATTCACGCATCCGCATCGTTGATCTGAGCCGCAATTTCGGCAAGGAAGCGGCGCTGTCCGCCGGTTTGCAGATCGTCACCGGGCAGATCGTGGTGCCGATCGATGTCGATCTGCAGGACCCTCCCGAGGTGATCTTGCAGATGATCGAGCGTTGGCGAGAAGGCTTCGAAGTGGTACTGGGGCATCGTCTCAGCCGGCGCAACGACACCTGGGCCAAGCAGACCTCCGCCAACTGGTTCTATCGCCTGCACAACCGGATTGCCGATCAGCCGTTGCCGGAGAATGTCGGCGATTTTCGCTTGATGGATCGCTGTGTGGTCGATGCATTGCTCACCTTGCCGGAATCGCGGCGTTTCATGAAGGGCCTGTTCGCCTGGGTCGGTTTCCGCACCACGCAAGTCGAATACGAGCGCCCGGAGCGGGCGGCGGGGCAGACCAAGTTCAATGGCTGGCGACTGTGGAATTTTGCGCTGGAAGGCATCACCAGTTTCAGCACCGAACCGCTGCGGATCTGGACATATCTGGGAGCGATGGTGTCGCTGGTGTCGTTCGCCTTTGCCATGTTCATCGTGGTGCGCACGCTACTGTACGGTGTCGATCTGCCGGGTTATGCGTCGCTGATGGTGGCCGTGACATTCCTCGGTGGCCTGCAACTGATCGGCATTGGCGTACTCGGTGAATACCTGGGGCGCACTTACATTGAAGCCAAGCGCCGACCGGTCTTTCTGGTGCGCCGCGTTTACGATCCCAAGGACTGACCGATGGACCTCAAGGAAACCGACATCCTCGGCGACAGCATCGGCGAGCATTGGTATTACTGCTCCAAAGCGGCTGCGACCCGGCGCTTGCTGGGTGAAGCGCCGATCAAGCGAATCCTCGATGTCGGTGCCGGTTCAGGCTTCTTTTCCCACCATATATTGACCCACACGGCGGCGCGCGAAGCGTGGTGCGTGGACATCAGTTACCCGGCCGACTCGAGCGCCACCACTGCCGGCAAACCCGTGCATTACCGTCGCTCGATCGACAGCGTGGACGCTGATCTGGTGTTACTGATGGATGTGCTGGAACACGTCGATGACGACCTCGGCCTGCTCAAGTCCTACGTCGACAAAGTGCCGTCCGGCAGCCGTTTTTTGATGACCGTGCCGGCGTTCCAGTTCATGTGGAGCGGGCATGATGATTTTCTCGAACACAAACGTCGCTATACCCTGGGGCAATTCGAGGCTCTGGCGGGTAAGGCCGGATTGGCGGTAGAGCGGGGCGCTTATTACTTCGGAGCGGTGTTACCGATTGCGCTGGCGTCGCGCCTGATACCCGGTGGCGCTCGGGGTTCGGCACCGCGTTCGCAGCTGAAAAAACATCATCCGCTGGTCAATACGCTGCTGAAAACCCTGTGCAGTCTCGAGCTGCCGTTGATGGGCATGAATCGCCTCGCCGGTTTGAGCGTGTTCGTGCTGGCGCGCAAACCGTGACGGCCGCCGAAAAGTCCCCGTTGATCCAGCGAGGTCTGCGTTTCGCCGTGACCGGTCTGTTCGTCACCGCGCTGCATGCGCTGGTGGCGGTGCTGTTCATCAATTTCGTCAGCCACCAGCCGCCTCTGGCGAACGGCGTGGCCTTTATCGTGGCGACGGTGGTGTCCTATGTGATCAACACCACCTGGAGTTTTTCTGCCCGACTGCACGGCAAAACCCTGCTGCGTTTCATGCTGGTTTCGGCGGGCGGCTTTCTGTTGGCGATGTTCGTGGCCTGGGCGGCGCAGATGGCCGGGCTGCACTATCTCGCCGGAATCGTTGCCGTGGCGCTGACGATTCCGGCATTCACCTTTGTACTGCACAACTTCTGGACATATCGATGACGGATTCACGGGAGCACCCGGCACTTTCCCTGCTGCCATTGTTCTTGGGTGTTCTGGTGTTTTTTCTGGTGGTCGGACCGCAAGCGCTGAACCCGCAAAACATTGCCTGGCTGGAGCAGGGCGATCCGGCCACGCATTATCTGGGCTGGGCGTTTTTCCGGCATGCGCCCTGGATATTTCCGCTCGGGCTCAATCCGTCTTACGGCCTGGAACTGGGCAGCGCAATCATTTTTTCCGATTCCAACCCACTGCTCGCGCTGTTGTTCAAGCCGTTCAGTGGCTGGTTGCCGGAGACCTTCCAGTATTTTGGTTTGTGGCTGCTGACCTGTTGTGTCCTGCAAGCCTGGTTTGGCTGGAAACTGCTGGGGCTGATGACGCCCCATCCCGTGATTCGCCTCCTGGGCGCAGGGTTGCTGGCGTTCTCGCCGGTGATGTTTTTTCGCCTGGTGGGGCACCTTTCCCTGGCGGGGCATTTCCTGATTCTGGCGGCGCTGTACCTGGCGTTGCTGACGAATCTGCAACGTCGTCGCCTGGCATGGGGCACGTTGCTGGCGGTGACGGCCTGGGTGCACGCCTACCTGCTGGCCATGGTTGCACTGATCTGGCTGGCGGACCTGCTGGGCAAGACATTCAGTCGGTCATTGACCCGGGGGCAAGGGCTGATCGAGGGCGGCGTGCTTTTCGCCTTGGTGAGTGTGTGCTGCTGGCAGGCCGGTTACTTCAGCATTGCCGATGGCGCGGCAGCCAGTGGTTTTGGTTTGTACCGGATGAATCTGCTGTCGCCCGCCGACCCGGCAGGCTGGTCCCGTCTCCTTCCCGGTCTGCCGAAAGAGGAGGGGGATTACGAAGGTTTCAACTACTTCGGCCTGGGTGTTCTGTTGCTGGTGCCGCCGGCTTTTTTTGCCGGGCTGCGAAACCGGCGACTCTTGAACGATGAATTGCGAGCTCGTCCATGGCTGCTGGTGGCCATGCTCGGTTTATGGCTGTTCGCGCTGTCGAACCGAATAGGCATAGGCTCGTTGACGTTCGAGTATCCGCTACCCGATCGAATCATCGCCTTGGCCAGTATTTTTCGCGCCTCGGGTCGGATGTTCTGGCCGGTGTTGTATGCCTGCGTCCTGACCATGATTTTTCTGGTGGTACGCGGTTACCGGCCACGCATCGCCATCGGTTTGCTTGCGGTCGCGCTGTTGATCCAGGTGGCCGACACCCACGGCGGCTGGATGGGCATCAGGCAGGGGAAAATGCTGACCCCGTCATCGTACTGGACCAGTCCGATGACTGATCCCTTCTGGGCCAGTGCTGCTGAGCGTTACGCCAATGTGCGCAGCCTGATGCCGCAGAATCAGAGCGATCGCTGGCAGATGATCGCCGGTTTCGCAGCGACCCACGGGATGAAAACCGATGCGGTGTATCTGGGACGCATGAGCACTTCGGCGCTGGCGCAAGCACAGCAGAAAGCACGCGCGATGCTCGATTCGGGGCAATACGACGCTGACTCTTTGTACCTGCTGGACGACGATGCTCTGGTCGATGCCGCACGGAGCATCAACAGTGAAACCGATCTGCTGACGCGCGTGGACGGGGTGGCGGTGCTGGCGCCGGGCTGGAAGCGCTGCAGTGAGTGCCTGCAGGTGCCCGATGAAGGGCGGCAGATTTTGCTCACGCCCCTCACTCGTCCAGGGCAAACACTGACCTTCAATTATCGCAATCGACAACTGGTCAGCGGCTGGTCGAAGCCGGAAAACTGGGGGACGTGGACAGAAGGGCGACAGGCGAAAATCCAATTGCGGGTGCAGCCGCCGGCGCGTTCGATCGTGATCGACGCGCTGGCTTTCATCTCGCCTGAGCACCCCGGCCAGCGGGTGATCGTCAGTCTGAATGACCAACAGGTACTGGAGACCCGTTTGACGCAGTTTCAAGGCAATCGCCTGGAAATCCCGATCAGCGCCCAGCTCAGCCAGCGCCTCGGGAACGATGACCGGGTCGATATCGAATTGCAGCTGCCGGATGCCGTCAGCCCTCGACAGCTGGGTATCAACGACGATTCGCGGATCATGGGCCTGGGGCTGAAGACGTTGACGGTGCAATGACACGCCGTTTCGATGGACGCCGCCCCCGCGGCCTTTCTACACTGCCGCAATCTGGGGATCGGGGGGGCAATGGATGAACCGCAATGAACTACGCAAGGCCGACATCAACCTGATGGTGGTGTTCGAGACCTTGATGCTCGAACGCAACGTGACCCGGGCCGCCGAGAAGCTGTTTCTCGGCCAGCCGACCATCAGCTCGGCGCTCAACCGACTGCGCACCATGCTTAACGATCCGTTGTTCATTCGCGTCGGCCATCGCATGGAGCCGACCGCCCGCGCCGAAGACATTTATCGCCACCTGAAACCCGCGCTCGACTCGCTGTCGGTGGCGCTCAGCCTGACCCGGGATTTCGATCCCGCCGTCAGCACCATGACCTTTCGTATCGGTCTGTCGGATGACGTCGAATTCGGTCTTTTACCGCCGCTGTTGCGCGCCTTGCGCCAAGAAGCACCGAGCGTGGTATTCGTGGTGCAACACGTCGATTACTGGCGGATTCCCGATCTGCTGGCCGCGGGCGATATCACCGTCGGCATCAGCCAGACCCGCGGCCTTCCGGCCAATGCCAAGCGCAAACTGCTGCGGCACATTCAGCCGAGCATCCTGCGTGCCGACAAGTCCGACACGCCGCTGACCCTCGATGAATATTGCGCACGACCCCACGTGCTGGTTTCCCACACTGCCAATGTCAGTGGCTACGCCGATGAATGGCTGGCGGACATCGGTCGCACCCGTCAGGTGGTCCTGTCGGTGCCGCAGTACAGTTCGTTGCCGGCGCTGCTGGCCGGCACCGATCTGATCGCCAGCCTGCCGGATTACACCGCCGACGCCATGGCCGCTTCCGGGTTCTTGTTCAAGGAGCCGTTTCCGTTCAAGACCCCGACCCTCGACCTGTCGATGGTCTGGCTCAGCCACGTCGACAGCGACCCGGCCGAGCGCTGGCTGCGCTCGCGGCTGGAGCAGTTCATGAGCGAGCGCCCGGTGATGTCGTCGCTGGCGTGAGTCAGGCGTCGCTGTGTTATATGTACGACCTTTCCGCCGAACAACTGGAGCACCGAGATGCCACACCTGCACCTGGAATACACCGCCAACCTGCCGCAACTGAACGCCGATGTGGCGTTGATCCGGCTCAATAACACGCTGGTGGGTTCCGGTCAGTTCGCGGCGGAGTTCGATATCAAGAGCCGTGCGCTCAAGGTTGAAACCTTCAAGGTCGGCACCGCCATGAACGAGCGCGCCTTTGTCGCGGTGAGGCTGGCGCTGCTCAGCGGTCGTTCCCCGGAGATCAAGAAACAACTCTCGCAAAACCTGTTGGCGGTACTGCAGGACCTGTGCGAATGGCCGGTCGGTGTCGAAGTGCAGTTGAGCGTGGAACTGCTCGATATCGACCGCGAGTCCTACAGCAAAGTCGCCATCGGCGTGTAGGACTCAGGCTGCCTCCAGCTCCGCGCAGGTCTTGATGACCTGCTCGCGCAGCCAGAGGTTGGCGCTGTCCTGATCGACGTTGTGGCACCACTGCATGTCGAGGGTGAACCCAGGCAGGCCGTTCGGTGCCTCGCAGTGATTGAACACCGCGTCGTTGGTCAGCAAACGCTGGATCCGCCGGGGCAGGGTCAGGATGAAATCGGTGCCGGTGATCATCTTCAACGCTGCGCTGTAACTGTTGGAGCGGGCGACGATCTGGCGTTTCTGCGCCTGCCGCGCCAGCCAGCCATCGACCATGTTGGTGGTCGACGTCCACGGCGTCGGGAACACATGCCGGCGTTCGGTGAAGGCTTGCAGGCTCAGGCGCGGCTCCAGCGGCGTGGCGCGTTTGTCGAAGACGCAGACCAGGTCATCTTCCAGCAACATCCTTGATTTCAGGTCGGCGTGGCTGCGATGGAAGTGCGGGCCGAAGCAGATCACCAGATCGAGACTGCCATCGCGCAATTCTTCGACCGGCACGTCGGTTTCGAACTTGTGCATGTTGACCATCACCGGCAAGTCATCGAAGTCAAAGCGCTTCAACATCCGTGGCAGGATCAGTTGCTCGAAGTATTCCGGGGCGCAGATGTTGAAGGTCACCGGTTGCGCCATCGGGTCGAAGGTCGGAGCGCCGGCGTGGCAGAGGTTGATGCTTTCGAGGATTTTCTGCACATGGCCGTACATGCTGCTGGCCTTGTAGGTCGGGCGCATGCCCGTGCGGGTGTTGACGAACAATTCGTCTTCGAAGCTGGTGCGCAGTTTTTTCAGGCAGTAACTGACGGTGGACTGGCTGACGAACAGCGCCTCCGACACGTCGGTGACGCTGCTTTGCTCATACACGGCGACAAACACCATGAGATCCTGCATGTCGAGCTTTCTAAGCAAGTTACTGTTCAGCATCCGTTCTGTCTCGCTGTGCTCCTTGCGCCGAATCCGCGCAAACGTGTGCGCATGATCGTAACGGAACGATGGTGCCAGGAGAAAGCCCTGTAGGACTTTTCACGGTCAGTTGTGGGACAGAAAGTTTTAGTAACACGACGTACACCATCAAACCCGGAAAAGGTGGCCAGAAGCCTTTATCCAGACGGGTCGGCCTGCCATTCGCCCGATCAGCCCATGTGCCGGGCGTAATGCCGTGGGTTGAAACGCAGCACCATCAGCAGCATGAGCGTCATCACTGCCGTCAGTGACCACCACGCCCACTCGAAGCTGCCCAGTCGATCGCGAACCATGCCGGCCATCAGCGGCGACAGCCCGGCAATCAGGTAACCGATGCCTTGTACGAACGCGGTCAGCCCGCCGGCACGTTTTGGTTCATCGAGGTGATCGAGGGACACGATCAGGCTCATCGGGAACAGCCCGCCGATGCCGAGTCCAAGCAGGCAGGGCCACAACAGGCTCAGATGCTGCGGGCTGAGAATCAGGCCAAGGAATCCGGCAATGATCAGGCCGAGCAGGGCGCCAAGCACCAGACGTCGGTCACGGCTGCGATTGGCGATGGCGGGCACCAGCAGCCCGGAAATCACCTCCATGGCCGTCAGAAAACCCAGCATCAGGCCGGCGTTTTGTTCGCTCCAGCCCTGTTCCACGTAATACGGCGCCAGCCAGGCGAGCACGCAGGTGTAGGACGCGGTGCCGAGCCCGAAGAAGATCGCGAGCAGCCAGGCGCGGGAATTCGTGAAGAAGGATTCTTTTCTGACGACGGTCCGGATGGTGTCCGTTGACGTGGCGCGGGTTGCCCACCACACAGGAATGGCGAGCAGTGCCAAAACCGCCCAGACCGCCAGCCCCACCCGCCAGTTGCCGGTCTGCATCAGCACCCACGGTGCGAACGAAGCGGCCAGCGCCGCGCCGCCCATGATCGAGGTGACGTAAAGGCCCATGCACAGCGCCACATTGTCGGGAAACCGCGATTTGATCAGCGCTGGCATCAAGGCCTGGATCAGTGCAATGCCGATCCCGGCCAGTATGGCGCTGGCGATCAATCCGCCTGCCGAGTCGAGAAACAGCCGTGAGAGCGTCGCCACGCCGATGATCAACAACGACAGCAGCACCGTGCGCAGTTCACCGAGGCGCTGGCTGACCGCCATGCCGAAGAACATCGCCAGTCCCATCGCCATCACCGGCAGCAGGGTCAGCAACGCTGCGAGACTGAAACTCAGCGCCATATCGCCGCGAATGGCCGAGAGCAAGGGCCCGACCGCCGCCATCGACGGGCGCAGGTTGAGGGCGACCAGGATAATGCCGAGCATCAGCCAGACAGCGGGGCGGGTGGTGGCGCGAACGTTTTCCATCGTCAGACCTTTGAACCAGAGGCTGCCGATTAGGCGGGCAGGCGAGCGGGGCGGCAAATCAGAAAGTCGGGAGCGCTATCGAGAAATTCGATACGGTCCCTCGTCGCCAGCGACTGAACCACAGCTGAACCATTCTCAAATACTCCAAAAGTTTCATGGTTATTTCATGGGCCAACTAATCGTTGGCTTCTTTTTCACAAAAAATTGATGGTTGCCTGCTTAAAGTTTGTGTGGTCTGAGTCAATGAAATTTTCACAATTGACGAAGGCGCTTCTTTCAAGGAAATAGCCCCTCGCCATGTTCAAGTTAAAAGCCGTGCGCCCGGAATGGGTGACGTTGTTTGCCAGCGCCTTTCTTTTGACCGGATTCAATTTCGTTCTCTGGCAGCACCTGTTCGATATCACCGCTGCGGACGGCAAGGGCATTGCGATGCGCATTGCGTTCGGGGTGATGATCTTCGCGGCGTACAACATCGTGCTGACGTTGCTGGCGTTTCGACCCGTGTTGAAACCCGTGTTGACGTTGTTGTTTATGGTCAGCGCTGGCGTGGCTTATTTTATGAGCCAATACGGTGTAATGATCGATGCCGGTATGTTTCGCAACTTTGCCGAAACCAATGCCACTGAAGTGCGCGATCTGCTGTCTTTGAAGTTGCTCGCTTATATCGTTTTTCTGGGTGTCTTGCCGTCCTGGTTGTTGTGGAAAGTTCCAGTCAACTATCGTCGCTGGCATCGCGAGTTATTAAGCAAAGTTGTGGTGAGTGTCGCGTCGGTCGCGGTCATTGGCGGCGTTGCGCTGGCCAATTATCAAGGGCTGTCGTCGCTGTTTCGCAATCACCACGAAATTCGCTTGATGCTGGTGCCGAGCAACTACATCGGCGCTTCGGCCGGTTATCTGCGTGAACAGGTGGCTTCGGCGCAGCAACCGTTCGTCACGATCGGCGATGACGCCCAGCGCAACGTCGCCGTGCAGAATCATCCGCGCAAATCCCTGACGGTGCTGGTGGTGGGGGAAAGTGCCCGGGCGGAAAACTTCGGCATCCTCGGTTATGGCCGCGACACCACGCCGAAACTGGACAAGGAAGCCGGCCTGATCGCCTTTACCGACGTGCATTCCTGCGGCACGGAAACCGCCGTGTCGGTGCCGTGCATGTTCTCCAACATGGGCCGCAAGGATTACGACGCCAGCAAGGCGAAGAATGAGGAAGGGCTGCTGGACGTGCTCAAACGTGCCGGGATCGACGTGGTCTGGCGCGACAACCAGTCCGGCTGCAAGGGCACCTGCGATCGCGTCACCCTGCAGGATGTCAGCAATCTGAAAGACCCGGCACTGTGCGCCAACAGCGAATGCCGCGACGAAATCCTGTTGCAGGGCCTGCAAAGCTTTATCGATCACCTCGACAAGGACACCGTGCTGGTCCTGCACCAGATGGGCAGCCACGGCCCGGAATACTTCAAGCGCTATCCGAAGGAATACGAGCGCTTCACCCCGGTGTGTGAAAGCAACGCGCTGAACAATTGCAGCCGCGAAAGCATCGTCAACGGCTACGACAACACGCTGGTGTACACCGACCATGTGCTGTCGAGCCTGATCGATGTGCTGCGCAGCAATCAGGACAAGGTCGATACCGCCATGCTGTACCTGTCCGATCACGGCGAATCCCTGGGCGAGTACAACCTGTTCCTCCACGGCACGCCGTACATGCTGGCACCGGAGCAGCAGAAACACGTGGCGATGCTGGCCTGGTTCTCCGACAGCTATCAGAAGTCCTACTCGGTCGACACCCATTGCCTGCAAATGAGCCGCGACAAGCCATTGAGTCAGGACAACCTGTTTCACTCGATGCTCGGTCTGCTGGAAGTGCAGAGCAAGGTCTACCAGCCGGATCTGGACATGTTTGCCGGCTGCCGGGGCGCGGTGATCGACGGGGTGCTGGCCAAGGACTGAGCCGGCAGACTCACTCTGTAAGACTATTCTTTCCCTCAGGCAGGAGATTTCATCAAGCTCTTGCCCTGTAAAGGCGCGGAAAGCGCCGGTGGCGATATATACTGCGCGCCATTCTTGAAGGGAGAGCCGTGTGGCCATCGATATTCACTGGATTCGCGACAACGATAGCCTCGCGCAGTTTTGCGCCGAGTGGCAGCAGCTGCCGTTCGTTGCCCTCGACACCGAATTCATGCGGGTCGACACCTTCTACCCGATTGCCGGCCTGTTGCAGGTCGGCGACGGCAAACGCGCCTACCTGATCGACCCGCTGACCATAAACGCCTGGCAACCCTTGGCCGCGCTGCTGGAAAACCCTGCGGTGCTCAAAGTCCTGCACGCCTGCAGCGAAGACCTCGAAGTCCTGCTGCGCCTGACCGGCAGCCTGCCGGCGCCGCTGTTCGATACCCAACTGGCCGCTGCCTACCTGAACCTCGGGTTCTCGATGGGTTATTCGCGTCTGGTGCAGGAAGTGCTCGGCATCGAACTGCCGAAGGGCGAAACCCGTTCCGACTGGTTGCAGCGTCCGTTGTCCGACACGCAAATCAGCTATGCCGCCGAAGACGCCGTGCATCTGGCGGAGGTTTTCGTACAACTGCGTCCGAAACTGTCCGACGACAAATTCGCCTGGGTGCTGGAGGACGGCGCCGAACTGGTCGCCAACCTGCGCCGCGAAACCGATCCGTACGAGGTGTATCGCGAGGCCAAACTGGCGTGGAAACTGTCCCGCGCCCAACTGGCCGTGCTGCGTGAGCTGTGTGCCTGGCGTGAACGCGAAGCCCGCGCCCGCGACTTGCCGCGCAACCGCATCGTCCGTGAACACTCGCTGTGGCCGCTGGCCCGGACCCAACCGGACAACCTCAGCGCGCTGGGCAAGATCGAAGACATGCACCCGCGTACCGTGCGTCAGGACGGCGAGTTTCTGCTTGATCTGATCAAGCGCTCTGGCAGTGTGGGGCCTGATCAATGGCCGCCAGCCGTGCCGGAGCCGTTGCCGATCGAAGCCGCCGCGCTGATCAAACAGCTGCGGGCGCTCGGTCAGGCCGAAGCTGAACGTCTGGGCATCGCGCCGGAACTGATGCTGCGCAAGAAAACCCTCGAAGCGCTGGTCAAAAGCGGCTTCCCCGAGGGCCCATACCAATTGCCTGATTCGCTGCGTGGCTGGCGCCGCGAATTGATGGGCCAGAAGCTGCTCGACAGCCTGGCCACCGCCGGAGAACAGCCTTGAAACGTATTTGTTCCATTTATCAAAGTTCGAAGAAAAGCGGCATGTACCTGTACGTGCTCAAGAGCGATGCGCTGGAGCGTGTGCCGGAAGGCCTGATGGCGGCGTTCGGCAAGGCGAAGCATTCCTTTGATCTGGTGCTGAGCCCCGAGCGCAAGCTGGCCAGCGAAGACATTGCCGTGGTTCTGGAAAACCTCGAAAAGCAGGGCTATCACCTGCAAATGCCACCGGCCGAGGAAGAGTACATCGAGCACTTGCCCGAAGAGTTGCTGCGACGCAACGACCCGGTCTGATCCGCGAGGCCCTGTCCTGGGCCTCTTGTAACCCCTGGAACGGTTTTTACGGCGACGGCTGCCACGAAGTTGGCGGCCGCCTGCACGGTTTGCGAAAGGTTTGAAGATGCGCGTTCTGATTGCTGAACACGACCACGCGATATACGCCCGACTGCTGCGTCAGGCGGCTCCGGAGCTTGAAGTGCTGACCAGCGGCGACTCCGCCGAACTGGCCCGCCAGGCCGTCGATTGCCCGGTGTGGCTGGGCCAGCCGGATCTGCTGGCGACCCTGTTGCGTCAGGGCCACCAGCCACAATGGCTGCAATCGACCTGGGCCGGCATCACGCCGCTGCTGGCCGACGGCCTGCGCCGGGATTACCGCCTGACCCGGGCGGTCGGCATTTTCGGTCAGGTGATGGCTGAATATGTGCTGACCTACATGCTCGGCCACGAGCGCGAAGTGCTGGCGCGGCTGGTCAGCCAGGTCGAGCGCAAGTGGGACAACCGCACCGGCCAGAGTCTGGTCGGACGCAAGGTGTTGATCGTCGGCACCGGTGACATCGGCCAGAGCGTGGCGCAGTTCCTGCTGCCGTTCGGCGTCGAGTTGTACGGCATCGCCAGCAGCGCCCGCGAGCAGGCGCCGTTTGTCGAAGTCGGTTCGATGGCGGACTTGCCGCGGCTGGTGGGCGAAGCGGATTACGTGGTCAACCTGCTGCCCAACACCGAGCACACCCACGATATCTACGACGCGGCGCTGTTCAAGCAATTCAAACCGACCGGTTTGTTCATCAACGCCGGGCGCGGTGTGGCGGTGGTCGATGCGGATCTGGTCGAAGCGTTGAAGGAAGGCCATCTGGCCGGCGCGGTGATCGACGTCTGCCGTCAGGAACCGCTGCCACAACGGCATCCGTTCTGGACCGCATGGGGCTTGCTGCTGACCGGGCACAGCTCGGCGCCGACATCGCCGCCGATGATGGTGCAGTTGTTTCTGGATAACTTGCGGGCGTATCAGGCGGGAGAGGCGTTGCGCGGGGAAGTGGATTTCGCACGCGGTTACTGACTACGAAGATCGTGAGAGATCGTTCCCACGCTCCGCGTGGGAATGCCTCAAGGGACGCTCCGCGTCCAGTGACGCGGAGCGTCACGGGCTGCATTCCCACGCGGAGCGTGGGAACGATAAATCAGCGGCGATCACGGGTGTGGCTTAGAGGGTGAAATCGCCTTCAGCCGCCAGTTCGCTCAGCGGGCGACGCGGGCTCGGCGTTTCCCGTGCTTGCAGGTAATCCGCCAGGGTTGCCTTGTCACCCAGCTTGCCCACCGCAACGGCGGCGTGCAGCGCATAACCTTGCGGAATGTTCAGCTCCTTGCGGGTCAGCTCCTGATCGAAGCCCGCCATGCCGTGGGTGTGCCAGCCGCTCAGGCTCGCTTGCAGCGCCAGATGGCCCCACGCGGAGCCGGTGTCGAAGGTGTGCCACAGCGCAGGCGTTTCCTCGGTCGCGCCCGGTGCGGTGAAGGTGGTTTTCGAAATCACGATCACCAGCGCCGACGCGTGCTGGGCCCAGCTGCGGTTGAACTCATTGAGCAGGCCCAGGTAACGCTCCCAGTTCGGCGTGCCGCGACGGGCGTAGAGAAAACGCCACGGCTGCGAGTTGTACGCCGACGGCGCCCAGCGCGCGGCTTCGAAGAAGCTCAGCAGGGTTTCTTCCGGGATCGCTTCGCCGGTGAAGGCGCGGGGCGACCAGCGATCGGTGAACTGCGGGTGAATGGCGTATTCGGCAACGCGAGGGTTGGCACTCATCGAAAGATTCCTTGCTACGTTTGAGGACAGGTTGGAAGCGAAACCCGGCGGGATCAGTTGGGCTGAACGATGGGGTTGTGGCGCAAGCCAGCAGTTCACCGGATGCAACGTGGTCGAGCGTTTATGGCATCCGGCAAAGGCCTGGTGAGACCGGCAAAGCTACTTGGCCGCGCAAAAACTGACAAGCCCCGCACAACCGGCAGTCGCCAGCGCTTGGCCCACGGGGCCTTGGGCACTAGACTGGCGGCCTTTTCACCACCTGATGTTGATGCTTGAGCCATGGCCGCCAAAGTCGAACCGTTCTGGATACGCAAAACCCTCGATCAACTCGATCACGAGGAATGGGAATCGCTGTGCGACGGTTGTGGCCTGTGCTGCCTGCAGAAGCTCGAGGATGAAGAAGACAACAGCGTCTATTACACGCGCATCGCCTGCAAACTGCTGGACCTGAAAACCTGTCAGTGCAGCGATTACCCGAACCGCATGCAGTTTGTCCCGGACTGCATCCAGCTCACCCCGGGCCAGGCTGAAGAATTCAAATGGCTGCCGCCGACCTGCGGTTATCGGTTGGTCAGCGAAGGCAAGGATCTGCCGTTGTGGCATCACTTGGTCTGCGGTGATCGCGACGCGGTGCACCACGAACGGATTTCCCAGTCCGGGCGCATGCTCGCCGAAGGCAGCGTGCCGGAAGACGACTGGGAAGATCACCTGATTTTCCGCGCAGGTTAACGATTGACCAAGGAGCAGGTATGGCGACGGAATTGCGCCGGGCGCTGATCGTCACGTTGCTGGCGCTGAGTGCGCCGGCGTGGGCGGCCAAGAAAGTCGATCTGGATTATCAGGTACGCCTGCTGCCGCAGAGCGATCAGGCCGAAGTGCGCCTGACCCTCGCCAAAGGCGAAGCGGTGCGCAGTCTGGATTTCGATCTGGGCGATGGCAGCCATTACAGCGACTTCAAGGCCGACGGCCAATGGCAACTGACGCCGGGCCAACACGCACGCGGCGTATGGCGCCCGACGGCGGACAAGGCCAGCCTGACCTACCGCGTGCGCATCAGCCACGGCCGCAAGAACGGCAGCTTCGACACGCGCATGACCCCGACCTGGGCACTGATGCGCGGCGATGAATTGGTGCCGCCGGCCAGGCTCGATCAGCAGGATGGCATCGAACTGGTCGCGCGCCTGCACTTCGAATTGCCCGACGGCTGGAAAAGCGTCGAAACCGCCTGGCCGCGCATCGGCAAGAACAAATTCCGCATCGACAATCCGTCACGCCTGTTCGACCGCCCGACCGGCTGGATGCTCGCCGGCCACCTTGGCAGCCGCCGCACCCGACTGGGGGAAACCGAAGTCACCGTGGCCTCGCCGCAAGGGCAGGGCATGCGCCGGATGGACGTGCTGACGCTGCTGACGTTCGTCTGGCCGCAGGTGCAAGCGGTGTTTCCGCGCCACCCGAGCAAACTGCTGATCGTCGGCGCCAATGACCCGATGTGGCGCGGCAGCCTGGCGGCGCGGGAGTCGATCTACCTCAACACGCGCTTGCCGCTGGTCAGCGAAAGCGGCAGCAGTGTTTTGGTGCGCGAGTTGGCGCAGGTGTTCGGACGGATCAACGACGAACAGCGCAGCGACTGGATCAGCGAGGGTTTTGCCGAGTATTACGCCATCGAACTGGTACGCCGTGCCGGGGGCATGAGCGACGAGCGTTATCAGGCGTTGCAGGCGAAACTGGTCAAGGACAGCCAGAAAGTCACGACCCTGCGCGGCGAGCAGATCAGCCCGGCGCAGCTGTCGAAAGCGGTGCTGTTGTTACAGGAGCTGGACGGCGAGATTCGCCTGAAGACCCGCAACAAGCGCTCGCTGGATGACGTGCTGCGCGGGGCGATGCATTTGGGGACAGTGGATACCAAAGAGTTCGTGCAACTCGCCGAAAGCATTCTCGGCGAGTCGTCCAAAGTCCTTGATACCGGGTTACTGCAGTAATACCGCCATCGCTGGCAAGCCAGCTCCCACAGGTTTGTGCGGTGACCACCGATTGGTCTCCAGCTCAAAACATTGTGGGAGCTGGCTTGCCAGCGATGAGGCCATCAGCCTCAAGGCAAATCCAGAATCAAACCCCGGCTTTCGGCGATTTCACCGAGTCGTTGCCGGTCACGGTGGCAGTTTTGGTCGCCGCCTCGGCATTGGCTTTGAGCTTGCTCAGTTCTTCACCTGCCCGTTCGATCTTCGCCCGCACGTTGTTCATGTCCTGGCGGCTTTTCTCCAGCAGGCTTTTCACCGAACTGTGGCCGGTGATGCCGCGGGCCATGGCCACGCCGCCAATCGCCACCTGAATCAGCCCGAATACACCGCCACGGCGCAGGCCCTTGCCGACCATGATCACGCCGCCGGCCAGCGAGCCGATGCGCTCCCAGCCTTCGACGTTCTGCTCGGAACGGCTCTGGAACGGGGTGGATTCGATACGCTCGACGCGTTTGAGCTCGGTCATGATCTTTCTCCAGGCAATGAGTAATCGATAAACAAGCTGACTGCGCAGGCGGTCAGCTCGTTCCATCTAATGTGCGGCGTTTCAGCGGAATTTCGGCCCGGAGCGGGTGTTCAGGCCTTTGGCCATGCGGTCGTAAAGCACGACGTTGACCGTGGCGGCGAGGTTCATGCAGCCGGTGGTCGGGATGTACACGACGTCTTCGCACCAGTCGCGGATCTCTTGATCCAGCGAACCGTCTTCGGGGCCGAAGATGTACAGGGCGCGATCCGGGTGGGTGTATTCCGGCAGCGGGCGGGCGCCGTCGACCAGTTCCACGGCGACCGGTACGCAGTTGAGCGGCAGGATCTTTTTCAGGTCGTCGATGCCGATCAGCGGGATGTCGTAGTGCACGCGCTTGGTGTCAGTGACGAAGTCGGCGGCGCGCTCATAGCGCTTGCCGGTGTAGAACACGGTCGATACGCCGTAGCAGCCTGCGGCGCGCATCACCGAACCGACGTTTTCCGGTGATTTGGGGTTATACAAACCAATGCAGCTGTACCGTTTGTCTGCCACGAGCGGGGTGCCTTCGGGAAAAAGAGGGCGATTATACGGGGATTGGGGGAGGGCGGGCAGATTCAGGATCTGCGGTGCTGATCGTTCCCACGCTCTGCGTGGGAACGATCGGAGTGGTGGCTCAGTCTTCTTTTTTCATCAGCCCGGCCAGGGCAGCAAACGGGTTGTGCGTAGCCTTGGCGATTTTCGGCGTGCTCAGCGAGCCTTCGCCGAAGTACTGCTGGTCGGTGTAGCGCGAGTGTTCATTGTCGTGGCAGTACAGACACAGCAGTTCCCAGTTGGAACCGTCCTGCGGGTTGTTGTCGTGGTTGTGGTCGCGGTGATGCACGGTCAGCTCGCTCAGGCGCTTGCCGGAAAACTCACGGGCACAGCGGCCGCACACGTGCGGGTACATCTTCAGGGCCTTGTCGCGGTAGCCCATTTCCTTGTCGCGCTGGTTGTCGGCGAGGATGCGATCCAGCTTCGAAGTGTTGGTCGGGGTGGACGAACTCATGGGTTCACCTTTGTAGAAAGACTAATGACGGTTATGAGGCAAGTTTAGCTCAGCCCTTGAGCTTCTCGGCAATCCAGATCGTGTGGCGCGTGCCCTTGTTGCCGTGGGCGAAGACCTGGACTTCCTCGGCCTTGAAACCGGCCTTCTTCAATTTGTCGGAAAACTGCCGGTCGGCGCTGGCCGACCACACCGCCAGCACGCCTTTGGGTCGCATCGCCTTGGCGCACGCGGCCAGGCCTGCGGCGGAATACAGCCAGCTGTTGGCCTTCTGGGTCAGGCCTTCGGGGCCGTTGTCGACGTCGAGCATGATTGCGTCGAAACCGTTCGGCTCGCTTTGCAGCACCTTCGCCACGTCTTCCTGACGGATCACCGTGCGCGGATCGAGCAGCGGGCGCCCGGATTTTTCACCGAGCGGGCCGCGGTTCCACTCGACCACGCCGGGCACCAGTTCGGCGACCACCACTTCGGCGCTCTTGCCCAGATGCTTGAGCGCGGAGGCGAGGGTGAAGCCCATGCCCAGACCGCCGATCAGCACCCGCGAGTTCGGCCGGCCGGCGACTTTGCGGCACGGGATCTCGGCCAGCGCGTCTTCGGAACCGTGCATGCGGGTGTTCATCAATTGGCCGCCGTCGCCGCCCTGGATCTTGATGACGAAATCCTCGCCATACTCGAACAGGCACAGGGCGCCACCGTTGTCAGGGATCGGCGTGGTGTCGAGCAGAACGAAACGTTTCATGGAAATCTCTACAGGGGGGAAGGCAAGCCGGCGCGTTGGGAGTAGCCTGAAGGCAGACTTCAGGCCAACGGAGCCCTTGATGAAGCGCACCATTCTAACGGTCATTACCCTGGCCGCGCTCTCGATAACTGCCGTACAGGCGCAACAGACGATTCCCGTCAGCCCGACACCGCAACCGGGTTCGCCCGGTACGGCGACGCCAACCCCGTATCCGCAGATCAGCCCGGTGCCGATTCCCAAGGCCGGCCCCGGCAGTGGCGGCCCGCCGCTGGTGCCGATCGAAATGCCCAGCCCGCCGACCAAGGATCAGCCATTGCCGGGCCTGGAACAGAACGACAGCAAACCCAAATCCCCGGGGGGCTAGATCTGCTGGGCGGCGAGCTGGCCGTCGGCCATGCGCAGGCGTTTGGAGAGGGAGACGGCGAGGGCGCGGATGATCTTGGCGGCGATCTTCGGCGCGTCGTTGAGCATTTTTTCCAGCGAATCCTTGCCGAGGTTGAGCAACTGACAGTTGCTCGCCGCGACGCATGTTGCCGAGCGGCGTTCGCCGTCGAGCACGGCCATTTCGCCGAACGCCCGACCGCTACGCAGGGTGGCCATGGTCACGACCTGGCCGTCGCCGCCGGTTTTCTGCACGGCCACCTGGCCGGTATGGATGATGCACATGAAACTGCCGGCATCACCTTCGCGAAAGATCGCTTCGCCTTCAGCCACGGTGCTGATGCTGAAGTAGCCCGAAGCGGCGGCAAAATCCGCCAGCTGCAATTGATCGAACAGGCCGCAGTCCATCAGCCAGTCGCGGATTTCGTTGTTCAGTAGAGTGGGTTCTGACATGTCGTGCGGTCTTTTTGTTGTGTCGGGTGGCAGGCTCGCCACCGGGGGCCGATCTGCTTATCGGCTCCCGGTGCCCGGAATTAAGACCTGACTGACCGGCGGAGTTCCTCAGGCAATGCCCAGAACCTTGAAAACAAATGCATATTCGAGCGCTACGTCACGTAATCCCTGATAACGCCCGCTCATGCCGCTGTGGCCGGCGCCCAGTTCGGTCTTGAGCAGCAATGGATTGTCATCGGTCTTGGTCGCGCGCAATTTCGCCACCCACTTGGCCGCTTCCCAATATTGCACGCGACTGTCGTTGTAGCCGGCGATCACCAGTGTTGCGGGATACGCCTGTGCAGTGACGTTTTCGTACGGCGCATAGGCCTTGATCCGCTCGTAGACCTCCGGCTCTTCGGGATTGCCCCACTCGTCGTATTCGGTGACGGTCAGCGGCAGGTCCGGGTCGAGCATGGTGTTGAGCACGTCGACGAACGGCACTTCGGCAATCGCCACACCAAACAGATCCGGACGCTGGTTGAGCACCGCGCCGATCAGCAAGCCACCGGCGCTGCCACCACTGATCGCCAGCTGTGGCGCGGTAGTGATGCCGTTGAGGATCAGGAATTCGGCGCAGGCAATGAAGTCGCTGAAGGTGTTGTGCTTGTGCTCCTGTTTGCCGGCGCGGTACCAGGCTTCGCCCAGCTCACCGCCGCCGCGCACGTGGGCGATGGCGAACGCCATGCCGCGATCCAGCAGGCTCAGGCGGGCGTGGGAGAACCACGGGTCGAGGCTCGAACCGTAGGCGCCGTAACCGTACAGGTACAGCGGCACCGCTTTGCCGACCATTTCCCGTTTCATCACCAGACTGATCGGCACCTGGGTGCCGTCCGGTGCGGTCGCCCACAGGCGTTGACTGACGTAGGCGTCGGCGTCGAACGGGCCGAGCACCGGGGTTTCCTTGAGGACGGTCTGTTCGCCGGTGGCGAGGATCAGTTGCCGAACCTGAGCCGGACGATTCAGCGCTTCATAGCGCAGGCGGATGCGGTCGCTTTCGAATTCAAGGCTGTTTTGCACGTAGAGGCTGTAGGCCGCGTCCGGTAGTTGCACGCGATAAGGCGCCAGACCGTGTGGGCGAACTTCGATGATCGGCAGGCCACCTTCGCGCAGGCTCAGGGTCAGGGCTTCGGCGTTGAGGGTCACGCCATCGAGCATCACCGAATCGCTGTGCGGAATCAGGTTCTGCCAGTCGGCTTCGCTCGGTGCGATGCCGGTGTCCGGCGCCTGATACAGGGCGAAGTTGATGCCGTCGCGGTTGGTGCGGATGAACCAGGTCCATTCGCCGTCGAGTTTGCCGTGATCGACGTCGTATTCGTGATCCTCGACCCGTGGCGCCAGGCACGTGAACGGCTGCTGCGGCTGATTGGCGTCCAGCGCCCAGACTTCACTGGTGGTCTTGCTGCCCAGGGACAGCAGCAATTGCTGCTCCGAGCTGGCGCGGTAGCAATGCAGGAAGAAACGCCCGTCTGGCTCGTGGAACACCTCTTCGGCGGCGGTGCCGTCCAGACGATAGCGGAACAGTTTGTGCGGACGATGGGTGTCGTCGAGTACGCCGAAGAACAGCGTGAGGCTGTCATTGGCCCAGGTCATGCTGCCGTCGCAGTCCTGGAATTCCAGTTCGCTGACGCGTTCGCTGGATAACTCCTTCACGAACAACGTGTAAATCTCGTCGCCCGAGGCATCGACGCTGTAGGCCAGGCGCTGGTGATCCGGGCTGATGCTGAACGCGCCGAGGGAGAAAAAGCCGCCGTTGGCCAGGGCGTTCGGGTCGAGCAGCAGTTGTTCGCGGCTTTCGTCGAGGGTCAGGCTGTCGTCGGCCGGGCGCGGGCAGCGGTAGTGGCGGGCGTATTCGTCACCCGCTGTGGTGCGGGTGTAATACAGGTACGGGCCCCATGGCGACGGCAGGGACAGGTCGGTTTCGAGGATCCGGCCCTTGATCTCTTCGAACAGGTTTTCGCGCAGTTCGGCCTGATCGGCGGTCTGCGCCTGCTGATAGTCGTTTTCAGCCTTGAGGTAGTCGAGCACCGCGTCGGTGTCGCGTTCCTGCAGCCAGGCGTACGGGTCGTGGCCGGCGGCCTTGTGGGCAATCGGGGCGCTGCTGACGTTGGCGGATACGGGCATGGAAAGCTCTCGGACATGACAAATAAGGGCCGCACGGACGGCGGGGAAGCCTGACGTGCGAAAAGTCGTTACTATAAGCGCCTCTTTGCCTGCCTTGCCATGGACACCATGACCGAGAACGACTATCTGATCGCCTGGGGCCTTTACGCCTTTGCCGCCGTGGGCTGCCTGCTGGTGTGGATGCGCATGACCCGCTGGATGTGGCGCTGGCTGCGCGAGCCGCTGCGTGTATTGATGGCGGTGTTGCTGTTCAGCCCGACCATCATTGACCCGGTGAAGGAAAAATTCGCCCCGGCCATCGCCATCACCGCGCTGGATCTGGCGTTCAAGGTCGGCAACAACGCCTGGCGCGCGATTTCCGAATTGCTCATGTACGCCATGATCGCGTTCGGCCTGTACCTGATTTTCGTGCTGATCCGCCTGCCGATCGAACGCGCCTCCAAGGCCCGCCGAGAGCAAGCTGAAGCCGCCCGCGCAGCGGCCCGGGCCGATGACGAGCGGGACGCCGATCAACCGTTCGGCGGTGCCGGCGATGACCGCTACGGTCGCCCGCCGGTACCGAGCAATCCGCAGCGCATGCGGGTCGAGCCGCGCCTGTAATCACGAGAGTCCGCACATGTGTGAATTACTGGGCATGAGTGCCAACGTGCCGACCGACATCGTGTTCAGCTTCACCGGGCTGATGCAGCGTGGTGGTCGCACCGGGCCACACCGCGACGGCTGGGGTATTGCCTTCTACGAAGGTCGTGGGCTGCGACTGTTCCAGGACCCGGCGGCCAGCAGCGAGTCGGAAGTCGCCAATCTGGTGCAGCGCTATCCGATCAAGAGTGAAGTGGTCATCGGTCATATCCGTCAGGCCAACGTCGGCAAGGTCTGCCTGTCCAACACCCACCCGTTTGTCCGCGAACTGTGGGGGCGCAACTGGTGCTTCGCGCACAACGGCCAGCTCGCCGATTTCACCCCGATCAAAAGTTTCTACCGCCCGGTCGGCGACACCGACAGCGAAGCGGCGTTCTGCGATTTGCTCAATCGCGTACGTGCAGCGTTTCCGGAACCGGTCGATATAGAAGTGCTGCTGCCGGATCTGGTCGCGGCCTGCGCCGAATATCGCAGCAAAGGCGTGTTCAACTGCCTGCTCAGCGACGGCGACTGGCTGTTCTGCTATTGCTCGACCAAACTGGCGCAGATAACCCGTCGTGCACCGTTTGGCCCGGCGCGGCTCAAGGACGTCGATGTGATCGTCGATTTCCAGGCCGAAACCACGCCCAACGACGTGGTGACGGTGATTGCCACCGAACCCTTGACCGAAAACGAAACCTGGACCCGTTACGAACCGGGCCAATGGAGCCTGTGGCGACGCGGCGAATGCGTAAGCCAAGGCACGACCGAATAAGGATTGCACCCCCATGTTGCTCAGTTATCTACGGCTGGTGTTGTTTGCGGCGGGCCTGTTGATCGGTGTCCAGGTGCCGGGCTTCATCAACGATTACGCCAAGCGGGTCGAAGCGCACCTGATCGAGGCGCAGACCGGTCTGCGCGGCTTCCAGGGCACCGCCGAGCAGTTCTTCAAAGGTGATATCCAGGCGCTGGTCGCCCATTACCGTGCCAGCGAAGACCCGGTGTTTCGCAGCGATGCCGACAGCCTGAGCACCTTGCTCAACCGTCAGCTGGCGCTGGACAAGCAATTCCAGGCGATGCAGGGCCCGTGGTACATCCGCTTCCTGCAAGTGGTGCTGGCCGCCGACCCGGACATCCGCAAGGAAACCTGGAACGGCTACAGCTACCAGATCCTGCTGACGCCGGAAGCGATGATCTGGGGGATGAGCGGCGCGCTGCTGTTGTCGTTCGGTCTTGAATGCCTGTTCCGTCTGATCGACTGGGTGGTGCTGGGCGGCAAGCGCCTGCGCCAGAGCCGGCCGATCGAAGACCGGGACGTGCGCGGGCTCTGAGCCTTATGAAGATCGTTCCCACGTCGAGGCGTCGAACCGTCTGCGTGGGAATGCCTCAACGGACGCTCCGCGTTCGGCTTGCGAGGGACGCGGAGCGTCCCGGGCTGCATTCCCACGCAGAGCGTGGGAACGATCAACTTAAAGCGATGTAATCCTTGCCCACCTTGCGCGCATATTCCTCCAGCACCTGCTGACACAGCGTCACAATCTCCTCGACCCATTCCACACCGACTCGCCACGACACCACGACTTGCAGATTCGGCGGGCGCTGTTCGATGTCGAGCAAGGTCAGTTCGCCCCGCGCCAGTTCCTCGGCCACCAGCACCGGCGGCAACGCGCCAATGCCGAAGCCGTCGCGCAACAGCCGGGTGATCGCCGACACCGAATTCACACAGTTCAACCGTGGCGCCAGCACGCCCTGGGCCTGCATCAACGCCAGGATGTCCTGATGCGGCCGGGAGTTTTTCGAGTAGGTGATTATGCGTTCCTGCGCCAGGTCGGCGAGGCTTTGGTAGTCGCGGTTGTAGATCGAATGGCTGGCGACGATCCAGCCGATGGGGTGGCTGGCCAGTTCGAGGCTGCGCACGCTTTCCTGGCGCACCAGATCGGTTTGCAGGATCAGGTCGAGAAAGCCTTTTTGCAGCTGATCACAGAGGTTCAGCGAGGTATCCGCCACCAGCTCGATTTCCACCCGTGGATAAAGATCGGTCATCTGCGCCACCAACGGGCTTAGCCAGGTGTGAATCACCGTGTCCATCACTCCGATGCGCACTCGGCCGACCTTGCTCGATCGGGTCTCGATCGACTGCTTCAGCGCCTGCATCGTGTCGAGCATCTGCTCGGCATAGTCCAGCACTTTCAAACCTTCGGGCGTCAGGCTGACGCCGCGTGAATCACGCAGGAACAGCTTCACCCCGAGCTCACCTTCGAGCACCGCGATCCGGCTGGAGATCGAGGCCTGGGTGGTGAACAGCTTGTCGGCGGTCAGGCGAAAACTTTTCAGCCGGGCGACCCAGACGAAGGTTTCGAGAAACTTCAGGTTCATGGCAACAAATTTTTCTTATGTCTTGGGCGGGTTTTTATTCGTTGGACGCGACCGGGTGACGCACCCAAGAATCGACGCATCCGGTTCCCACGATAGGCGTCGTCGGAGCTTCGAACAAGACCAATAAAAGCCTGCGGAGACATGCCATGAGTGCGCCCGACACCCTCGACCTCCCCAAGACTGCGGCCCGTCCCGGCCCATTCGACTGGTATCGCAACATCAATCAGCAGGAGCGCCGCACCTTCTGGAGCTGCAAGATCGGCTACGGTCTGGACGGCATGGACACCCAGATGCTCAGCTTCGTGGTGCCGACCCTGATCGCGATGTGGGGCATCACCACGGGTCAGGCCGGGCTGATTCACACCAGCACCCTGATCGCCTCGGCCATCGGCGGTTGGGTGGCGGGAATTCTCTCCGACCGCATTGGCCGCGTGCGCACCCTGCAACTGACGGTGCTGTGGTTTGCCTTCTTCACGTTCCTCTGCGGTTTCGCCCAGAACTACGAACAGCTTTTGATCGCCCGCACCCTGATGGGCTTCGGTTTCGGCGGTGAATGGACCGCCGGTGCGGTGCTGATCGGTGAAGTGATCCGCGCCAAGGACCGCGGCAAGGCGGTGGGCATGGTGCAATCCGGCTGGGCCTTGGGTTGGGGCCTGACAGCGATTCTGTATGCGCTGCTGTTCTCGGTGCTGCCACCGGAAGACGCCTGGCGCGCACTGTTCATCCTTGGCATCGTGCCGGCGGTGTTCGTGATTTTCGTCCGCCGTCTGGTGAAAGATCCGGAGATTTACCGCGAAGCCAAGGCCAGACAAACCCCGGAAAGCCCTTCGAAGTTCTACGAGATCTTCGCCCCCGGCATGCTCTTCACCACGATCCGCGCCTCGTTGCTGACCACCGGCGCCCTCGGCGGTTACTACGCGATCACCTCTTGGCTGCCGACGTTTCTGAAGAACGAACGCGGCTTGAGCGTACTCGGCACCGGCGGCTATCTGGCGATGGTGATCATCGGTTCCTACGTCGGTTATGTGATCAGCGCCTATTTGACCGACCTGTTGGGCCGCAAGAAGAACTTCATCCTGTTCGCGGTCGGCTCGTTCACCATCGTTCTGCTCTACACCCAATTGCCAGTCAGCAACGGCGTGATGTTGTGGTTGGGTTTCCCGCTGGGCTTCTTCGCGTCGGGGATTTTCAGTGGCATGGGCGCGTTTCTCACCGAACTGTTTCCAACCCGGATTCGCGGCTCGGGGCAGGGCTTCTGCTACAACATCGGCCGGGCGCTGGCGGCATTGTTCCCGCTGCTGATCGGGCTGCTCAGCCAGAAAGTGCCGCTGAGCGTAGGCATCGGTGCCTTTGCGGCGGTGTCCTACGGGGTGGTGATCCTCGCGGCGTTGAGCCTGCCGGAAACCCGTGGCAAACAACTGGACGCGCAGTAACTGATAACCTGCGACAACGCCCTACGATAAAAAAAGACAAAAGCTACAGGAGTGTTAACCGTGAGCCGCCTGCTATTGAACTGTGACATCGGCGAGAGCTTCGGCAGCTGGACCATGGGTCTGGACGCGGAAGTCATGCCCTTCATCGATTGCGCCAACATTGCCTGCGGTTTTCACGCCGGCGACCCGAGCATCATGCGCAAGACCGTCAGCCTGGCCCTGAGCCACGGCGTGCAGATCGGCGCGCATCCGGCCTATCAGGATCTTGTGGGGTTCGGCCGACGTTCCATGGCGTACACCGCCCAGGAACTGCAAGACATCCTGCATTACCAGATCGGCGCCCTCGACGGCATTTGCCGTGCCCAGGGTGGCAAAGTCAGTTACGTCAAACCCCACGGCGCGATGTACAACGACATGATGGCCAACCCGGCGCAGTTGCGGGCGGTGATTCAGGCCGTCGCGGCTTACGATCGCAGCTTGCCACTGATGCTGATGGCCACCCGCGACAATACGGCCGCGCAACAGCTTGGCGACGAATACGGCGTGACCCTGTGGTTCGAAGCCTTCGCCGATCGCGCCTATGACAGCGCCGGCCGACTGGTCTCGCGACAACTGCCGGGCGCGGTGCATCACGATTCCGAAACCATCATCGGGCAAGCGCTGACCATCGCTCGTGGCGACAACCTCACGGCCAGCGACGGCAGCGCGCTGCACCTGCAAGCCAACACGCTGTGCGTGCACGGTGACAACGCCAGTTCAGTGGCGGCCGTGCAACGCATTCGTCAGGCCCTGAACGAGCAGAGCGCGCCATGAATCCGCGGGTGGAAGTGGTAGCGCTGGATTGCCTGATGCTGCGCCTGTTCGATGAAATCGCCGAAGCCAACATGCCGTGGATGCTCGCCGCCAGTGAGCGGATGCGCACGGTGTTCGGCGCACATCTGATCGATCTGGTGCCGTCGTACACCACGTTGATGGTGCATTACGACCTGACCGAATTGAATCCGGGTCAGGCTCGCGAATTGATCGCCGAAGCCTTGATCGACCTGTCGCCGAATGCGCGCACCGGCGGCCAGTGTCATGTGTTGCCGGTGTGGTACGACCTTAGCGTCGGACCGGAATTGAGCCTGCTGTCACAACGCAGCGGTTTGGCGGTGGAAGAGGTGATCCGCCGTCACAGTGCTCGTGAATATCAGGTGTTCGCCCTAGGCTTTGCGCCGGGTTTCGCGTTCATGGGGCTGGTGGAAGATGTGCTCGCGGCACCACGTCTGAATACCCCGCGCAAGAAAGTCGCCGCCGGCAGCGTCGGTATCGCCGAGCGGCAGACAGCGGCGTATCCGGTGGTGTCTCCCGGTGGCTGGAATCTGATCGGTCGCACGCCGGCAAAACTGTTCGACCGTGAACGCGATGGCTACAGCCTCATGCAGCCCGGCGATACCGTGCGTTTCGAAGCGGTGAGCCATGCCGAATTCATCCGTCTGGGCGGTGACGACACGCCTCTGGAGGCCCTGGCATGAGCCGACTGACGATTGAAGCGAGCACGCCGCTGTGTCTGTTGCAGGATGCCGGGCGGTTTGGCGTACGCCATCTGGGCGTGACCCAGGGCGGCGCGGCAGATTGGCGGTCGATGGCCTGGGCCAACTGGCTGCTGGGCAATGGCCTGGACTTGCCGGTGATCGAAATCACCCTCGGCGGGTTCACGGTGGTGGCTGAAGAAGATTGCTTGCTGGCATTGGCGGGTGCCGATCTTGGCGCGCAGCTTGACGGCGAGGCGCTGACGCCGTGGCGCAGTTTCAAACTGCGCAAAGGGCAGACCTTGAAGTTCACCCAGCCGTTGCAGGGGGCGCGGGCCTATCTGGCGGCGCCCGGCGGTTTCAGTGCGCCGAAAGTGCTGGGCAGCAGTGCCACGGTGGTACGTGAGGAACTCGGCGGTCTCGATGGTTTTGGCTTGCCATTGGCCAAGGGCGCTTCGCTGAGTTATCAGGGCGAAACCTTATTGGTGCGTGAGGTCCCGGCGGAGCATCGACCGGACCTGCGTCTCGACGCGCCGCTCGATCTGGTGCTCGGCGCGCAGATCGGTCAGTTCAGCGGGCAGAGCCTGTTCGATGCATTCAACAGCGCCTGGACGCTGGACAGTCGCGCCGATCGCATGGGTATTCGTTTGTTGGGCACGGCGTTGCAGTATCAGGGCAAGCCGATGATTTCCGAGGGCATCCCGCTGGGCGCGGTGCAGGTGCCGCCGGACGGGCAGCCGATCGTTTTGCTCAATGATCGGCAGACCATTGGCGGTTATCCGCGATTGGGAGCGTTGACGCCGTTGGCGCTGGCCCGGTTGGCACAGTGTCTGCCGGGGGCGAAGGTCAGATTGCGCCCGGTGGTGCAGGAAGTGGCACACCGGGAGCACGTCGAATATCTAAAGCGCTTTACTTGATCGTTCCCACGTCGAATGCGTTTGCGTTTGATCGTTCCCACGCAGACGGTTCGACGCCTCGACATGGGAACGATCCGCTTACTTGGACAGAAACCGCATCCCTTCTTCCAGCCCGCGCAATGTCAACGGATACATCTGATCCTCGATCAAATCCCGCACGATATTGGTCGAAGAGGTATAGCCCCAGGTGTCCTTCGGGTACGGATTGATCCAGATAAGCTTCTTGTACTTCTCCATGAAACGCTGCATCCACACGTAACCCGGCTCTTCGTTCCAGTGCTCGACGCTGCCGCCGGCCTGGGTGATTTCATAGGGCGCCATCGCGGCGTCACCGATGAAGATCACTTTGTAGTCGGCGCCATACTTGTGCAGCAGGTCCTGGGTCGACGTGCGCTCGGAGGTGCGGCGCATGTTGTTCTTCCACACCGATTCATAAATGAAGTTGTGGAAGTAGAAGTACTCCAGATGCTTGAACTCGGTCTTGCAGGCCGAGAACAGTTCCTCGCAGATCTTCACGTGGGCGTCCATCGAGCCGCCGATGTCGAACAGCAGCAACAGTTTCACCGTGTTGCGCCGTTCCGGGCGCATCTGGATGTTCAGCAGCCCGGCATCCTTGGCGGTGTGGTCGATGGTGCCGTCGATGTCCAGCTCTTCAGCCGCGCCCTGACGAGCGAATTTACGCAGGCGGCGCAGGGCGACCTTGATGTTGCGGGTGCCCAGTTCCACCGAGTCGTCGAGGTTCTTGTACTCGCGCTGATCCCAGACTTTCACCGCTTTGCCCTGGCGCTTGCCAGCATCGCCGACCCGGATGCCTTCCGGGTTGAAACCGCCGGAGCCGAACGGGCTGGTGCCGCCGGTGCCGATCCATTTGTTGCCGCCGGCGTGGCGTTCCTTCTGTTCTTCCAGGCGTTTCTTGAACTCTTCGATCAGCTTGTCCAGGTCGCCGAGGGACTGGATCTGCGCGCGTTCCTCGTCGCTCAGCGAGCGCTCGAACTCCTTGCGCAGCCAGTCTTCGGGAATCAGCGCCTGCAAGTGATCGTCGAGCTTTTCCAGGCCATTGAAGTAGGCGCCGAACGCACGGTCGAACTTGTCGAAATGCCGTTCGTCCTTCACCAGAATCGCCCGCGACAAGTAGTAGAACTCGTCCATGTCGGCGAAGGTCACGCGCTGTTTCAGCGCGTTGATCAGGTCGAGCAGCTCGCGCACCGACACCGGCACCTTGGCTGCACGCATTTCATTGAACAGGTTGAGCAACATGGCATCAGCCTCTTAGCGGGTGCCGCGACGGCTCATGAACGCCAGGCGCTCAAGCAGTTGCACGTCCTGTTCGTTCTTCACCAGCGCACCGGCCAGCGGCGGGATGGCTTTGGTCGGATCGCGTTCGCGCAGTACGGCTTCGCCGATGTTGTCGGCCATCAGCAGTTTCAGCCAGTCGACCAGTTCCGAGGTTGAAGGCTTCTTCTTCAGGCCCGGTACCTTGCGCACGTCGAAGAACACGTCCAGCGCTTCGCTGACCAGATCCTTCTTGATGTCCGGGTAGTGCACATCGACGATTTTCTGCAGGGTGGTGCGGTCGGGGAAGGCGATGTAGTGGAAGAAGCAGCGGCGCAGGAACGCGTCCGGCAGCTCTTTCTCGTTGTTGGAGGTAATGATGATGATCGGACGCTTCTTGGCCTTGATGGTCTCGTCGATCTCGTAAACGTAGAACTCCATCTTGTCGAGTTCTTGCAGCAGGTCGTTGGGGAACTCGATGTCGGCCTTGTCGATTTCGTCGATCAGCAGGATGACGCGTTCTTCGGACTCGAACGCCTCCCAAAGCTTGCCCTTCTTCAGGTAGTTGCGCACGTCGTGGACTTTTTCATTGCCCAGTTGCGAGTCACGCAAACGGCTGACCGCATCGTACTCGTACAGGCCCTGATGGGCCTTGGTGGTGGACTTGATGTGCCAGGTGATCAGCTTGGCGCCGAACGATTCGGCCAGTTGCTCGGCGAGCATGGTCTTGCCGGTACCCGGTTCGCCCTTGACCAGCAGCGGCCGCTCCAGGGTGATGGCGGCGTTGACCGCCAGCTTCAGGTCATCGGTGGCGACGTAGGCCTGGGTGCCTTCGAACTTCATCTGCTAATCCTCGAACGGTAACGCCGACCTGAACGGGCAGGGCGGGGGCGAAATAATCGGATGCCCGACTATAACGCGCGGCCCGGTCGACTGTGAACGCAGACGGCTTATTCAGTCTCTGAATGGGGCGTCACATGTTGACTCAGTTTCGGCCGAGAGCGAGTTGAGCAAGCGCGCTATCCGGCATCCGGCTTCGGCCGTTCATACCGGGCATTGAAGGCCTGAATGAATCCGTTGCGCAAAATCTGCAAAAACGCTTCGAACGCGTTGATATCTTGCTGGTGCACGCTGCCGCTGAGTTCGACCCGGGTGGCAAACTGGTTCTTGCCCTGGTTTTTCAGCACGGTTTCGGTGCCGCCGACCAGTGCTTCCCAGATCGAACGGAAGATGCCCTTGTTCTTGTTCTCGACATCCTGCTGCCAGTTGAACACGTCCACGTCGCGCAGCAGCGGTTTGATGTAGCCCTTGAGCTGGCCCTTGTTGGCGGCGGCTTCGATGACCACGTCGCCGTGGCCGGCGTTGAAGTCGAACTTGCCATAGGCCGAGGCGAAGTCGTTCATACGCTTGAGTTCGATGTCCCGGGCCCTCAGGCGAAATTCGAAGTCTTCGAAGTTGCTCAAGGGGTCGAAGGTGGCTGTAGTTTCCAGCGGGGCATGCCCCAGCAGCAGAGCCTTGCCTTCGAAGCGAGCGTCGCGTCTGCCCTCCTTGTCGACCACGTTGGTCAGGTTGTAAATGCTGGCGTCGACATTGGTCGCATTCATGTTCACCGGTGGTTTGGAGTTGAAGTTGCGAAAGCTGATCCGCCCATCGCTGATCTGCACTTCGTCGAGCGTGATAGGCAACAGTTTGCCCAGTTGCTCACGCCAGTCGGTGCCCTGACCGGTCTGGGAGTTCTGCTTGTTGGCTCCCCCATCGACAAAGTTCACTTGGGGTTTGAAGAACTTCACCTGCGCCACCACCGCGTGGTCGTACCAAAGCGAGTGCCAACTGACAGACAGGTCGATAACCGGCGCATCGACGAACGGCACCGGCACCTTGCCGTCGGCCTTGACGATTTTCAGGCCATTGATCTTGTAGGCCCCGCGCCAGAGCGCCAAGTCCACGTCGGTGATCTGGCCGCGGTAGTCGCCCATGTTGGCCAGCTTGTCATTCAGATAGTCGCGCACGAGGTAGGGCAGGGCGATATGCAGGGCGACCAGTAATACAACGAGAGTGGCGAAAATCCACAACGGCCAGCGGTAGCGACGCTTCATGGCAACAAATCCCGAACGGTGTAAAGCGATTGACTGCCGCCTGCCGCAGACGTTCGGCCCGACTGGACTGACACGGGCAACAGGCTTACCTTGGAAGGCTGAATTCAACGCTGCACAAGGACCCAGCCATGAGCCGTATTTTTGCTGACAACGCCCATTCCATCGGCAACACGCCGCTGGTGCAGATCAACCGCATCGCGCCCCGTGGCGTGACCATTCTGGCCAAGATCGAAGGTCGCAACCCGGGCTACTCGGTCAAGTGCCGGATTGGCGCCAACATGATCTGGGACGCCGAAAGCAGCGGCAAACTCAAGCCGGGCATGACCATCGTCGAGCCGACCTCAGGCAACACCGGCATCGGTCTGGCCTTCGTGGCGGCCGCGCGCGGTTACAAATTGCTGCTGACCATGCCGGCCTCGATGAGCATCGAGCGGCGCAAGGTGCTCAAGGCGCTGGGCGCCGAGCTGGTGCTGACCGAACCAGCTAAAGGCATGAAAGGCGCTATCGAAAAGGCCAACGAAATCGTAGCCAGTGACGCGGGCAAATACTTCATGCCGGCCCAGTTCGATAACCCGGCCAACCCCGCCATTCATGAAAAGACCACCGGCCCGGAAATCTGGAATGACACCGATGGCGCCATCGATGTGCTGGTGGCGGGCGTCGGCACCGGCGGAACCATTACCGGCGTGTCGCGGTATATCAAGAATAAGGCGGGCAAACCGATTCTGTCGGTGGCGGTGGAACCAGTGTCTTCGCCGGTGATTACCCAGGCGCTGGCGGGCGAAGAGATCAAGCCGAGCCCGCACAAGATTCAGGGCATCGGCGCCGGTTTTGTGCCAAAGAATCTTGATCTGTCGATGGTTGACCGTGTCGAGCTGGTGACAGATGACGAGTCCAAGGCCATGGCCCTGCGCCTGATGCAAGAGGAGGGGATTCTGTGCGGTATTTCCTGCGGTGCGGCCATGTCGGTGGCGGTGCGCCTGGCGGAAACCCCGGAAATGCAGGGCAAGACCATCGTCGTGGTGTTGCCGGACTCCGGTGAGCGTTATCTGTCGAGCATGCTGTTCAGTGATCTGTTCACCGATCAGGAGAACCAGCAGTAAGGGCGCGTTGATTCAGGTCAGCCAAGGTTCAGGATCGTTATGTTAAGAAGTGCTTTGTTGCGCAATTCTTAACACTGAATCTTGAGTCGGGCGGGTTTTTCCCTGAGCCGGTAGTGTTTATCATGGCCGGCCGCCATCTCGGGTAAATGACATGGCGTGGCGTTGTCTTATTTTCAAGGAGTTGTTGATGACCTTTTCGTTAGCCGCCAAGGTGTCGGTGTTGCTGCTGTTTGTGGGCAGCATCCTCTACGTGCATTTGCGAGGCAAGGCGCGTTTGCCGGTGCTGCGTCAGTTCGTCAACCACTCGGCACTGTTTGCCCCGTATAACGCCTTGATGTACCTGTTCTCGGGCGTGCCGTCCAAGCCGTATCTGGACCGCAGCAAGTTTCCGGAACTGGACGTGTTGCGCGATAACTGGGAAACCATTCGCGACGAGGCGATGCACCTGTTCGACGAGGGTTATATTCGCGCCGCCGAGAAGAACAACGACGCCGGTTTCGGCTCGTTCTTCAAGAAGGGCTGGAAGCGTTTCTACCTCAAGTGGTACGACAAACCGCTGCCTTCGGCCGAAACCCTGTGCCCGAAAACCGTGGCGCTGGTCAGTGCCATCCCCAACGTCAAAGGCGCGATGTTCGCGTTGTTGCCGGGCGGCAGCCATTTGAACCCGCACCGCGATCCGTTCGCCGGTTCCCTGCGTTATCACCTCGGCCTGTCGACGCCGAACTCCGACGACTGCAGGATCTTCGTCGACGGTCAGGTCTACGCCTGGCGCGACGGTGAAGACGTGATGTTCGACGAAACCTACGTTCACTGGGTCAAGAACGAAACCGACAAGACCCGCGTCATCCTGTTCTGCGACATCGAGCGTCCCCTGAGCAATCGCCTCATGACCCGCATCAACCGCTTCATCAGCGCCTGGCTGGGCCGTGCCACGGCACCGCAGAACCTCGACGACGAGCGCGTCGGCGGGATCAACCAGGCTTACGCGTGGAGCAAGAACTTCAGCGACAAGTTCAGCGGTGGGGTCAAACAGTGGAAACGCCGCAATCCGAAGGCCTACCGCGTAATGCGGCCGGTGCTGGCGGTGGTGGTGTTGACGTTGCTGGGGTATTGGCTGTTTGGTTGAGGCTGGAATTAAAAGCATAAAAAACCGCTCGTTTGAGCGGTTTTTTGTTTTCGGAATCAGGGACGGCCAGCAAGTAAGCTTGGTTCATCGATAGCGGTGCCGGTTGCAATGATCTGTAAGAGCCGTCGTTGACTGGCTGTCAGAACCGCCGGATCAGATTCACCCCTTATTGCATGCGCTTTTTTCTTCCTGGGGGATTTTTTTATTTCTTTGCGCATATTCCCACCTTGGTTGATCAATATTTGAGCTTTTTTCACAATACTGCCAATGATGCGGGCGTATTGCTCAATTGCCAGAACGGATAGCGGTGCAACACGGTTTTTCAATGGATGTGTTTCTCTTGGCCGCCCCTCCAGTCGTACGATTCGGATGCGTTGTCGACTTTTACTCGGGTTGGCGAAGCAAAGTCCGAACAGTTCAGATTCAAACCAGATTGCGATGTCGAGAGCGAGAGGTTCGCGCGCTTTCCATCCAATGACTTCTTCCCATGAAAAATGTGGGCTCTCCCAACACTCAAAAGCACTCAGTGCCAACGAGTCGATGGGTTCGAAACGTACTTTCGAAAGGTCAAGCGTTGTGGGGCCAGCCATCTCCAGGTCAATCTGGAGTTGAGTCGTGGCAAGGCGGGCAAGCTTCCTGGCTTGCGATTTGTACAACTGATACCGCAGATGATTCCGTTCCCTTGGCATTTGATCTCGCGCATTCCATGTCCCCCATCAATGGTCGTTGCAATTGCAAACGAGCCTATGCGCCTGCCTCCTGCCTGTCGCTACTGGCCCTTTGTCCAAGTCGTTGCAATCCATGTCCCGCGCTGGTTATAGTCGGCGCTCGTGAGTCCCACGACTCACCTTTCAACCCTTCAAAAAAGATCAGCCCAGATGCCTGCATCCCTCATCAACGCGGTAGTCGATTCAGCGGTCAACGCTGGCGTCGTGCCGTGCGGGAATCAGCAGCCTGTGCAGATCAGTCATTACCCTCCACCTGTCAGCAGCACGCCGGTGTGCGCAGTCGTATCACCGCCGGGCGTTGGTGTTTCGGGCTGATCAGCGTTTTCTGCTGACCCCTGTGCCCGCCTGAACAAACCTACTGAATTTCGGCTTCGGCTGAGTTGGCTATTTGCCTGACTACAGGTGGTATTCATGTTTGTCCTTTCGAAAAAGTCCGCGCTCGCGGCGGCGTCCACGAGCCTGTTCGTTCTGCTGTGGAGCAGCGGGGCGATATTCTCCAAGTGGGGGCTGGCCCACGCTTCGCCCTTTGCCTTTCTGCTGATCCGTTTTGTCATTGCCCTGTGCGGGCTGGTGCTGCTGGTGCCGTTGCTCAAGCTGAAACTGCCCAAGGGCGGCAAGCCGATGCTGTACGCGATGGCCACCGGCGTGGTGCTGTTGGGGGCTTATCAGATCTTCTATCTGCTGGCGCTGGATCTGAAAGTCACGCCCGGAGTGATGGCGACCATCATGGGCGTGCAGCCAATTCTCACGGTGGTGATCATGGAGCGGCAGCGCTCGGCGAGCCGGATGTTTGGGCTGGCGTTGGGATTGGCCGGGTTGATCATGGTGGTTTACCAGGGCATCGGTCTGGCCGGGATGTCGCTGGCGGGAATGTTGTTCGGGCTGCTGGCGCTGGCGAGCATGACCTTCGGTTCGATCATGCAGAAGCGCATCACCGACAACCCTCTCGGCACGCTACCGGTGCAGTATCTGGCGGGGCTGTTGCTGTGCGGGATCTTCGTGCCGTTTCAGCCGTTCCACTTCGAGCACAGCGCCGGTTTCATCGTGCCGGTGTTGTGGATGGGGCTGGTGGTTTCCGTGCTGGCGACGTTGCTGCTGTATCGACTGATCGCCCGGGGCAATCTGGTGAATGTCACCAGCCTGTTTTATCTGGTGCCGGCCGTGACGGCGGTGATGGACTATCTGATCTTCGGCAATCGCCTGGCCGCGTTGAGCGTGCTGGGGATGCTGTTGATCATCGTCGGTCTGGTGTTCGTGTTCCGTAAATCGGCGTAACCGCCGCGCATGAAAAAGGCCCGGGAGGAAACTCCCGGGCCTTTGTGCATCTGCGAATCAGCGGGCGGTGATTTCTGCCGGTTTCACCACAGCGGGTTTCAGCACCAGCCACAGCGCAATCGCGATCAACACCCCGCCATACAAGTGGGCCATCGACAGCGGCTCATCGAGAAACAGCGCCCCCCACAGCACGCCGAACGGCGGAATCATGAAGGTCACCGTCATCGACTTCACCGGCCCGATGGAGCTCAGCAGGCGGAAGTAAATGATGTAGGCAAACGCGGTGCAGCCCAGACCCAGGCCCAGCAGCGACAGCCAGACATTCCAGCCACCCCAGCTCACCGGCGGCTGAGTGATGACGCTGTAACCGAACAGCGGCAACAGAAACAGGGTTGCACCGAGCATGCTGCCCAGCGCCGACAGACGACTGTCGAGCCCACCGGCCTGATCCAGCCAGCGTCGGGCGAGGAACCCGGCGAAGCCATAGCAAGTGGTTGCGAGCAGGCAGGCCACCGCGCCCATCAGCAGCTGCAGATCGAACGCGACCGGGCCGGCGCGAGTCAGCACGCCCACCCCGAGCAGGCCGAGGAACACCCCGGCGAGTTTGGCCAGCGTCAGTTTTTCACTGAAGAACAACCCGCCGATCAACACGCCCATCAACGGCGTGGTGGCGTTGAAGATCGCCGAATAACCGGCCGGCAGCACCTGGGCGGCGACTGAATACAAGGTGGCCGGCACGCCGGAGTTGATCACGCCCAGCATCATGACGGTCTTGAGTTTGCCTTTGAAGTCCCAGCTGATGCGCATCAGCCCGAGGATTACCAGCAGGCCGACGGCGGCAATTGAAACGCGGAAGAAACCGGTCGGAACCGTCCCGATCGCGGGCGCGATGATGCGCATGAACAGGAAGCTCGCGCCCCAGATGGCAGCCAGCGACAACATGCGGAAAATATCGACAGGGCTCACGGGCCACTCCTTCCTTGATCGGGACGAGAGTGTTGCCGAGGGCCCCGGCGATGGCAACCGCTATTCGGGCATTTAATTGTCTGATCAGATCACGAAGCGCGTCACCAATCCGTTCAGGTCGACGGCCAGCCGTGACAGTTCCTGGCTGGCGGCAGACGTCTGGGTGGCGCCGGCAGCGGTCTGGGTCGACAGATCGCGGATGGTCACCAGGTTTTCGTCGACTTCCCGGGCCACCAACGCCTGTTGCTCGGCGGCGCTGGCGATCACCAGATTGCGCTGGTTGATCTGCGAAATCGACGCGGTGATTTTCTCCAGGGCCTGGCCGGCGCTGTTGGCCCGACGCAGGGTGTGATTGGCTTGCTCGGCACTGCTTTGCAACGCGTCGACGGTCGCACCGGTGCCTTGCTGGATGCTGCTGATCATCAGCTCGATTTCTTCGGTGGAGTTCTGTGTGCGCTGGGCCAGCGAGCGGACTTCATCGGCAACCACTGCAAACCCACGCCCGGCCTCGCCGGCTCGTGCGGCTTCAATGGCGGCGTTCAGGGCCAGCAGGTTGGTCTGCCCGGCGATGCCGCGAATCACTTCCAGCACCTTGCTGATGTCCTGGGCCTGAGTCGCAAGGCCCTCGGCCTGTTCGGATGCACCGAGTACAGCACTGACCAGTTCCTGAATCGAACTGATGGTTTCGCTGACCTGCACATGCCCATGCTTGCTGTCCTCGTTCGAGGCTTCGGAGGCTTCGGCACTGGACACCGCATTGGCGGCCACTTCATCGACCGCCGTGCTCATCTCGGTAACCGCAGTGGCAGCCTGTTCGATCTGGTCATTCTGCTGTTGCAGGCCGCGGGTGCTTTGCTCCATCACCGAACTCATTTCCTCGGCAGCGGAGGCCAGTTGCTGGGCCGACTCGCTGATGCCGCGAATGGTCGAGCGCAGGTTGCCCTGCATCTCGGCCAGCGCCGTGAGCAACTGCGCGGCTTCATCGCGACCCTCGCTGTCGATGCGACCGCTGAGGTCTCCCGAAGCAATTCGCCGAGCCACGTTCAGCGCCTGATTGATCGGCGCGGTGATGCTGCGGGTCAGCAACCAGGCCAGCAACAACGTGGCAATCAGGGCGATGACGATGATTGTGGCGACGATCCAAAGCGCCTGCTGATACATCGCCGCTGCAGACTTGGCGGCGGTATCCGCACCTTGCTGATTGAGGCTGATCATTTGCTCCAGCGTTTTGTCGAGTACCCTGCCTTGGGGCGCCAGTTCATTGTTGAGGCGCGTGTAGGCCTGTTCGTTTTGTCCGGCGTCGAGCTGTTTGATGATCTGGTCGAGGATGCTCAGGTACTTGGCCGTATCGGCGCTCAGGCTATCCAGCATTGCCCGTTCCTGATCGTTGGCGATCAGGGCTTTGTGGTCGTCGAGGCGTTTGAGCAATTCCTGGCGTTGCGCGGTGAGAAGGCCCTTGCTGCGTTCGCGAACGGCAGCCTGGGTGCTGGTGATCAGGCGCAGGGATTCGAGGCGGATGCTGGCGATGTTCGCCGCCGCGTCATGGATGCTTTCTATGCTGGGCATCCACGATTCTTCGATCACCGCCGCGCTCTCGCGCAGGGTTTTCATCTGGCCCAGGCCGAACAGGCCGACCACCACCAGCAGACTGGCCAGAACGGCAAAACACAAACTGGCGCGCAAACCGATGCGCAGATTCCGGATAGTCATCAATGTGCTCCTTGGGCTTTGGGGGGAGAGGTCGTCCTCGTGGGCCGAGGATCTTGTTGTGAGGCGGGTGATGGCGGGCTGTATATCAAAGTGCCACTATCTTGGTAAGGCCAATTGCTGTAGGGAATGGACAGGCATGAACAAGTCGGGCAGAAGCGCAGGCTAGCGATGTCGCTGCTGAATTGGATCCGAAACCCAGACAACACGCGGGCTGGCGCCCAGTGTAGGGAGAACCGAAGTGGGCGTTTACTGACCGAACGGTCGATTAAAAAAACTTTGATAAAAACTGTGTCGTTGTACAAGCCGCAAGAGGATTTGGCAGAAATTGCGCTTCTCCTGCGCCCGCTTCCGTGGCTAAGCTCAGGCCTTCGAGCACAGATTCTCCAATTCCCGCAGAGGTCTCATCTATGCCGCAGCAATGGCCAGCCACCGACATCGCCCGCCTGATCCTCGATGGCTTTGACGATTACCGCGAGCATTTCCGGCGAATCACCGACGGCGCGCGGGAGCGCTTCGAGCAGGCCCGCTGGCAGGACACGCAAACCGCGTCGGCGGCACGGATCAACCTCTACGAAGAAAAGGTCGGTGAAACCGTCGCCCGCCTGCGCGAGTATTTCGAGCCGGACACCTTGATGGACGTCACCTGCTGGCCACTGGTGAAAAGTGCCTACATCAGCATCATCGACCTGCGCTTCGACGATGAACTGTCCGAGACCTGGTACAACTCGATTTTCTGCGGCCTGTTCAGCCACGACCTGATCAGCGACGGCTGCATGTTCATCCACACCACGCGCCCGAGCCTGCGTCGGGCCCGCGCCGCGCAAACCCGCACCTATAAACCGCAAGGTCAGATTTCGGGCATGCTCGCGAGCATCTTTGCCGATTACCGTTTCAGCGAGGCTTATGCCGATCTGCCAGGCGACTTGCAGCGTCTGGAAGCGCAACTGCGCGAGAATCTGCCGGACTGGGTGTGCAAGGATCCAGAGCTGAGCGTCGAGCTGTTTTCCTCGGTGCTGTACCGCAACAAGGGCGCGTACCTGGTCGGGCGCATCTACACCAACGACGATCAATGGCCGCTGGTGATTCCGCTGCTGCACCGCGAGGGGCGGGGGATTCAGATCGACGCTCTGATCACCGACGAAGCCGACGTGTCGATCATCTTCTCGTTCACCCGTTCGTATTTCATGGTGGATGTGCCGGTGCCGGCCGAGTTCATCGGCTTCCTCAAGCGCATCCTGCCGGGCAAGCACATCGCCGAGCTGTACACCTCGATCGGTTTCTACAAGCACGGTAAATCCGAGTTCTACCGGGCCCTGATCAATCACCTGGCCAACACCGACGACCAGTTCATCATGGCGCCGGGCGTGCGCGGCATGGTCATGAGCGTGTTCACGCTGCCGGGCTTCAATACCGTATTCAAGATCATCAAGGACCGGTTCTCGCCGTCGAAAAACGTCGACCGCGCCACAGTGATCGAGAAGTACCGACTGGTGAAAAGTGTCGACCGCGTTGGGCGCATGGCCGATACCCAGGAATTCGCCGACTTCCGGTTTCCCCTGAGCAAGTTCGAGCCGGCGTGCCTGGCGGAATTGCTGGAAGTCGCGCCGTCCACGGTGTCGCTGGAAGGCGAAACCGTGCTCATCCGCCACTGCTGGACCGAGCGCCGGATGACGCCGCTCAACCTCTATCTGGATAACGCCAACGAGGCCCAGGTGCGCGAAGCGCTGGAGGATTACGGGCTGGCGATCAAACAACTGGCGGCGGCCAATATCTTCCCCGGCGATATGCTGCTGAAGAACTTCGGCGTCACCCGCCATGGTCGGGTGGTGTTCTACGACTACGACGAGATCTGTTTCCTCACCGAAGCGAACTTCCGCCACATCCCGGCGCCGCGCACGCCGGAGGATGAAATGGCCTCCGAGCCTTGGTATTCGATCGGGCCGCTGGATGTGTTCCCCGAGGAGTTTCCGCCGTTTCTGTTTGCCGATTCGGCGCAGCGCAAACTGTTCGATCAGTTGCATGGCGAGTTGTACAACGCTGATTACTGGAAGGGATTGCAGGAGGCGATTCGGGCGGGGAAAGTCATCGACGTCTTTCCGTATCGGCGAAAGGGCCTCGATAACGAATAAAGCAGCCGCAAGCAGCAAGCTACAAGCCTCAAGTCAAACGCCGCTTTCAACTTGCGGCTTGTAGCTTGCCGCTTGTAGCTGCTTTTCTGCGACAATCGCGTCCTTGCGCCACTAGACGACTGAATTGCGTACCCGATGACCGACGAATCGCCCTCCATCGACAAACTGCTGAAAAACCTTGATCACGCCATGCTCGCCGACCGCCACCGGCTGCGGCGGCAGTTGCTTGAGCTGCGCAAGAAACCCGACGAGGCCAAGCTGGCCCAGTGGGTGGCGCGCATGCAGGCGTCCTGCGATCAGGTGCTGGCGCGCAAGGCCAGCCTGCCGGTGATCCGTTACGACGACAGCCTGCCGATCGCGGCCAAGCGTGACGAAATCAAGAAGGCCCTGGAAAAGCACCAGGTGCTGATCATCGCCGGCGAAACCGGCTCGGGTAAAACCACCCAGTTGCCGAAAATCTGTCTGGAGATCGGTCGTGGCCAGCATGGTCTGATTGGCCACACCCAGCCTCGGCGGATCGCAGCACGCAGCGTGGCCAGCCGGGTGGCCGAAGAACTCGGCACGCCGCTGGGCGCACTGGTCGGCTATCAGGTGCGCTTCGAAGACCAAAGCGATTCGAACACCCTGATCAAACTGATGACCGACGGCATCCTGCTGGCCGAAACCCAGAACGATCGCTACCTCGAACGCTACGACACGATCATCGTCGACGAAGCCCACGAACGCAGCCTCAACATCGACTTCCTGCTCGGTTACCTGAAAACCCTGCTGCCGCGTCGTCCGGACCTGAAAGTCATCATCACCTCGGCGACCATCGATCTGGAGCGTTTCTCCAGGCATTTCGACGATGCGCCGATTGTCGAAGTGTCCGGCCGCACCTTCCCGGTTGAAACCTGGTATCGCCCGCTGACGCTTGAGCAGGACGAAGAGGGCAACCGTGTCGAGGACGACCTGACCGTCGATCAGGCGATCCTCGCCACCCTCGACGAAATCGCCGCTTACGAGCGTAGCGAGCGCCGCAGTCCCGGTGACGTGCTGGTGTTCCTGCCCGGCGAGCGCGAGATCCGCGACGCCGCCGACATGCTGCGCAAGGCCCAGCTCAAACACACGGAAATCCTGCCGTTGTACGCGCGCCTGTCGCCGGCCGAGCAGCAGCGGATTTTCCAGTCGCACCCGGGTCGTCGTGTGGTGCTGGCAACCAACGTCGCCGAAACCTCGCTGACCGTGCCGGGCATCCGTTATGTGATCGACAGCGGCACCGCGCGCATCAGCCGCTACAGCTACCGCGCCAAGGTTCAGCGGCTGCCGATCGAAGCGATTTCCCAGGCCAGCGCCAACCAGCGTAAAGGTCGCTGCGGCCGGGTCGAGCCGGGCATTTGTGTGCGCTTGTACAGCGAAGAGGATTTCCTCGGTCGCCCGGAATTTACCGATCCGGAAATCCTGCGTACCAACCTCGCTGCGGTAATCCTGCAGATGCTCCATCTGCGCCTCGGCGAGATCACTGATTTCCCGTTCATCGAGCCGCCGGACGGCAAGGCGATCAGCGACGGTTTCAACCTGCTGCAGGAATTGTCGGCGGTGGATCGCAACAGTCAGCTGACCCCGCTCGGTCGCCAACTGGCGCGCCTGCCGGTGGACCCGCGCATGGGCCGCATGCTGCTGGAAGCGGCGAAGCTCGGCAGCCTGCAGGAAGTGCTGATCGTCGCCAGCGCCATGTCGATTCAGGACCCGCGCGAGCGTCCGCCGGAGCGTCAGCAAGCCGCTGACCAGGCCCACGCCCAGTGGAAGGACGCCGATTCGGACTTCGCCGGGCTGGTCAATCTGTGGCGTGGCTTCGAAGAACAGCGCCAAGCGTTGACCGCCAGTCCGCTGCGCAACTGGTGCCGGAAGAATTTCCTCAATTATCTGCGCCTGCGCGAGTGGCGTGATTCCCATCGGCAGTTGAGCCTGATCTGCCGCGATTTGCAGCTGAGCCTCAATAAAGAGCCGGCGGATTATCCGAAGCTGCACAAGGCGGTACTGGTCGGCCTGCTCAGCCAGATCGGCCAGAAAACCGAGGACGGCGATTACCTTGGCGCCCGTCAGCGGCGGTTCTGGATTCACCCGTCGTCCGGCATCGGCAAGAAGCGCCCGCAGTGGGTGATGACCGCCGAACTGGTGGAAACCACCAAGCTCTACGCGCGGATGGTGGCGAAGATCGACGCCGACTGGATCGAGCCGCTGGCCGGGCACCTGATCAAGAAGAACCACTTCGAACCGCACTGGGAGAAGAAGCGCGGCCAGGTCGTCGCGTTCGAACAGATCACCCTGTTCGGCCTGATCGTGGTCGGTCGTCGACCGGTGCATTACGGCCCGGTGGATCCGGTCGTTTCGCGCGAGCTGTTTATTCGTGAAGGCCTGGTGCGGGGCGAGATTCAGTCCCGGGCCAAGTGCCTGACCGCCAACAAGCAATTGCTCGAACAGCTCGACGAACTGGAGGCCAAGGCCCGTCGCCGGGACATTCTCGCCGACGAGGAAACCCTTTACGCGTTCTATGACGCGCGGCTGCCGGCGGAAATTCACCAGACCGCGACGTTCGATAGCTGGTATCGCGTCAACAGCCAGAAAGACCCGCAACTGCTGATCATGCGCGAGGAAGACGTACTGGCCCGCGAAGCCAGTGAAGTCACCGCCCAGCATTACCCGGACACGCTGCACATCGGCGATCTGGAACTGGCCCTGAGTTACCACTTCGAACCCAATCACCCGCGTGATGGCGTGACCCTGCGTGTGCCGGCGCCGCTGTTGCCGATGCTGCCGCCGGAACGCCTGGAATGGCTGGTGCCGGGGCTGATCGAGGCCAAGTGCATTGCGCTGGTGCGCAACCTGCCCAAGGCCTTGCGCAAAAACTTCGTGCCGGTGCCGGACTTCATCAAGGCCACGCTGCAACGCATGACGTTTGCCGAAGGTTCGTTGCCGCAAGCGTTGGGCCGCGAACTGCTGCGCATGACCGGCGCGCGGGTCAGCGATGAAGCCTGGGCCGAAGCGGCGCAGCAAGTCGAAAGTCACCTGCGGATGAACCTGGAAATCGTCGACGGCCAGGGCAAGTTCCTTGGCGAAGGACGGGATCTGGCCGAGCTGACCGCACGTTTCGCCGAAGCCAGCCAGGCTGCTTTGGCCGTGCCGCAGAGTGCGAAAAGCCAGCAACCGGTGGAGGCCAAGGTCTTCGCGCCGGTGGCGGAAAAGACGCAGCAGAAGATTGCCGGGCTGTCGATGACGGTCTATCCGGCGCTGGTGGAAGAGGGCGGCACGGTCAAGGAAGGGCGCTTCTCGACCCCGGCCGAAGCCGAGTTCCAGCACCGCCGCGCCTTGCAACGTCTGTTGATGCAGCAACTGGCGGAACCGGCCAAGTTCCTGCGCGGCAAGTTGCCGGGCCTGACCGAACTGGGCCTGCTCTACCGCGAACTGGGTCGGGTCGATGCACTGGTCGAAGACATTCTGCTGGCCAGCCTCGACAGCTGCATTCTCGACGGCGAAGACCCGTTGCCGCGTGACGGCGCAGGACTGGCGGCACTGGCCGAGCGCAAGCGTGGCAGCTGGACCGAGCACGCCGAGCGCGTGGCACGTCTGACCCTGGAAATCCTCAAGCTCTGGCACGGCCTGCAAAAACGCTTCAAGGGCAAGATCGACCTGGCTAAGGCGGTGGCGCTCAACGACATCAAGCTGCAACTCAGTCATCTGGTGTATCCGGGCTTCGTCCGCGAAACGCCGATGCTCTGGCTCAAGGAGTTGCCGCGTTACCTGAAAGCGGTCGAGCAGCGTTTCGAGAAACTGGGCGCGCAGGTGCAGAAGGATCGGGTGTGGAGCGGCGAGCTCGCCGGGCTCTGGACGCAATATCAGACCCGCGCGGCCAAGCATGCGCAGGAAGGCAAACGCGATCCGCAGCTCGAGCTGTATCGCTGGTGGCTGGAGGAGTATCGGGTTTCGCTGTTCGCCCAACAGTTGGGGACGAAAGTGCCGATCTCCGACAAGCGGCTGAACAAGCAGTGGAGCCAGGTCGAACAGTGACACTGATCGTTCCCACGTCGAGGCGTCGAACCGTCTGCGTGGGAATGCCTCCGGGGACGCTCCGCGTCCAGTGACGCGGAGCGTCACGGGCTGCATTCCCACGCAGGAGCGTGGGAACGATCATTGCGCGTCGATCTTGAGAAAGACGCCAAATGGCCACGGTTATGGCAAACTTCGTCACCATAAATGCCGTTTTCGCGTCCCAGAGCCTTCGCCGGGCCGCGCAACGGAATAAAGCGATGCCAGGTTTTTGCGTCCCTTATACGGGAATGGACCCTTTGCGTGTTGGCACGTCGGTGCCAGCACTTTCTGCCTGAACAGATTAGAGAAACGACCATGCATAACGTCGTCATCAGCGGCACCGGCCTGTACACCCCGGCCAACAGCATCTCCAACGAAGAGCTGGTGCAGTCTTTCAATACCTACGTCGCCCAGTTCAACGCGGACAACGCCGAAGCCATCGCCAGCGGCGAAGTCCAGGCCCTGACCGAGTCCAGCGCCGCGTTCATCGAAAAAGCTTCCGGCATCAAGAGCCGCTTTGTCATGGACAAGGATGGCATCCTCGACCCTGCGCGCATGGCGCCACGTCTGCCGGAACGTTCCAACGACGAATGGTCGGTGCTCTGCCAGATGGCCATCGGCGCTGCCGAGCAAGCCCTGCAGCGTGCCGGCAAGACCGCCGCTGACATCGACGGTGTAATCGTCGCCTGCTCCAACCTGCAGCGCGCCTACCCGGCCATCGCCATCGAAGTCCAGGAAGCGCTGGGCATCCAGGGTTTCGGTTTCGACATGAACGTTGCCTGCTCGTCGGCGACTTTCGGCATCCAGCAAGCCGCCAATACCGTGCAACTTGGCCAGGCTCGGGCGATCCTGATGGTCAACCCGGAAGTTTGCACCGGTCACCTGAATTTCCGTGACCGCGACAGCCATTTCATCTTCGGTGACGCCGCCACTGCCGTGATCATCGAGCGCGCCGATCTGGCAACGTCGAAACACCAGTTCGACGTGGTCAGCACCAAACTGCTGACCAAGTTCTCCAACAACATCCGCAACAACTTCGGCTTCCTCAACCGCGCAGCGGAAGAGGGCATCGGCGCCCGCGACAAACTGTTCGTGCAGGAAGGCCGCAAGGTGTTCAAGGACGTGTGCCCGATGGTCGCCGAGCTGATCGGCGAACATCTGGAAGAGAACAAGCTCAACGTCGGTGACGTGAAGCGCTTCTGGCTGCACCAGGCCAACCTGAGCATGAACCACCTGATCGTGCGCAAGTTGCTGGGTCGCGAAGCCACCGAAGAAGAAGCCCCGGTGATTCTCGACACCTACGCCAACACCAGCTCCGCCGGTTCCGTGATCGCGTTCCACAAATATCAGGACGATCTGGCGGCCGGCTCGCTGGCGGTGCTGAGTTCGTTCGGTGCTGGTTACTCGATTGGTAGTGTGATTCTGCGTAAACGCTAAAATCGGGTTCATTTCCTCTTAATCGCGCTGACGTTTCCTACATCCGAATCGGCGCGAACGCTGTAATTTTCGAAAGTGGCGGCAGGCGAAGTCCTGCCGCTATCATTTTCGAAGTCAGGAACAGGGGATTGATGGATGGCAGTTGACGACACCCGATTGCTTGAGCGGCTGCTCGCCGGTGAGCAGAAGGCTTTCAAGGAGCTGGTCAGCACCTATCAAAGCCCCATGCGCGCGGTGGCCTACGCGATTGTCGGCCAGCGCCATGTCGAAGAAGTGGTACAGGACGCCTGGCTGTCGGTGGTGCGTAATATCGGCCGTTTCGAGGGGCGCTCCAGTCTCAAGACCTGGCTGCTGACCATCACCGCCAACTCGGCCAAGAGCCGCTACAAACTCAATCGTCGCGAAGTGTTGCTGGATGATCTGCCGTCACCCCACGGCACCATCGACGATGATCGTTTTTCTCCCGGCGACGGCCACTGGCTGGTTGCACCGTTCGCCTGGCACCAGGACACGCCTGAAGCGTTGCTTACAGAAGGCGAGCTGCGTGAATGCCTCGAGCACACGTTGTTGAGTCTGTCGGAACTGCAAAGCAGCGTGCTGTTGCTGCGCGAACGCCAGGGCCTGGAGCTGGAGGAGATCTGTAATCTTCTGGAGATCTCGCTCTCCAATGTCCGCGTGCTGCTGCATCGGGCACGTTTGAAGGTCTTTGCGACCGTGGAGCATTTTGAGGAGACGGGAGAATGTTGACCTGCAAGGAGCAAGTGGCGCGATCCAGCGATTATCTCGATGGCCAGTTGAGCTTTCGCGAGAAACTGATGGTGCGTCATCACCTGATGTTCTGCCGCAATTGCCGGCGTTTCATTCGCCAGATGCGTTTGATGCAGGCGACGTTGCGGGCAATGCCGCAAAAGCCTGAAGAGGGCGTGGACGCGTTGGCCGAACAGTTGGCACAACTGCGGCGCGAGGATAGTCCCTGAAACACAGACTGGCGCGGCCGCAGCGAACGGATGATGGGGATCGCTGAGGTCGCGCCAGTCTGTTGAAGCCTCTTCAAACGATGGAACCGGATGTCCAACCCATCGTTTGAAGTCTGTTGCCGGGTTGCTTAGAACTTTGCTTCCGCATCCAGCTGCAGGGTGTTGGTGTCTGCATCACGCTGGGTACGGCTGGAGAAGTCGGCCTTGGTCAGGAAGTAAGTCGCACCGATGGCGAAGTTCTTGTCGATGTCGTAACCGACCTTGAACTTGTGGCCACGGGAACCGGTGGTGCCGTTGGCGAAGTCCGAATCGGTGAAGGCGCCGACCACAGCGTTGCGCTGCACGTCACGATAGTTGTAGTCGAGGTTCAGGCCGAGGACTTTCGACTTGGCACCTACCAGCCACGCGGTGTCCTGGTCGGTCACGGCATCGTTGTTCTTCACGTACTGACCGTAGAACGACAGCGGCATTGGCAGGCCGCCGATGTCGACCTGGCTGAAGCCTTCGTACAGACGGAATTCGTTGTTCGCCGAGTTGCCGTTGACGGCCAGGGCGCACGGCGTGGAGGTGCCGGTGCAACGGCTGTCTTCGTCGTTCTGGTAGGCGTAGACGCTGCCGCCCAGGGTCAGTTTCAGGTTGTTGGTGATGGCAAAGCGGCTGCCCAATTGGCCGGCGGTCAGGCGCAGGTCGTGACGGAACTGCACGCCGTCGCCGTCGACGTTGTCCTTGAGGTTGTAGTTACCCAGGCTGCCGAACAGTTCGACGCTGCTGCCCAATGGATACTTGTAGGTAACGGCCAGACCTTCCGGGTTGATGTCGCTGTCCCAGATCACGTCGCCCATGCTCACCCAGGGTTGCAGCATTTTGCCGCCGATGATGTGCAGGTTCTTGATCTGGTCCGGGTGGTAGTCGATGTAGCCCAGGTCGAGCCAGATCTGCTTCTTGTCGAAGTAGTTGTCCTGGTCCTGGTTGGTCGAACGGGCGTCGTCGCCGCCGCCGGTGGCGATACGAATGCCGGTGTCGACTTGCGGGTTGATCTCGGTGTAGGCACCCAGACGGGCACGGATGCGCTGACGATCCTTGTCGCGGCCGCCGTTGTTCGGCTCGCCATCGATCTTGATGGTTTCCTGACGGATACGCACGTCGCCCTTGAACTGGGTCTTGGCGGCCCAGGCCAGTTTCTGGTCGAAACTGCTGAGCTCGTTGGTTTTCTTCGCGGTCGCCGCGATTTGCTCGTTGGTCTCTTGCTGCGCCTGCTGCGCGATTTGCTGGGCCTTCTGATCCTTGGCCAGTTCAGTTTGCAGTTCAACGTACTGCGCCTGGGAAATCGAACCGTTAGCCTTGAGCATGTCGAGCAGTTTGGCGTCGACTGCGGCACTGGCCGGTACACTCATGGCCAGCAACAGGCCACCGCACAGGGCCGCCGCAGTTTTCGTGGAAGCAAGACGCATAGCAATCTCCGAAGATGAAAAGGGGATGGCTGAACCATCCTGGGCACAACCGACGGTTTGACGGTCGGAAAACAGTGTCCGGGGTAGAACCCGGCGCTCTAAAAACAGGCGCCAGTATCGCGATGGTTTATGACAGAGCAGTGGCACGATGATGGCAGGTTGATGACGATACAAAACTGCCGTGAACTATTGATCTAGAGCGCTGTCGTGCAATCGAACGTGGGCAACGCCCGGCCAATCAGCGATACTCGCCGGGCGTTCACGCCCGAAAGTGGAGAGGAAAATGCCGCTGCAACGTCTGCACAAACTGTCGGAAATTCCAGCGTCCGACTGGGATGTTCTGGTCCCGCAAAACCAGCCGTTTCTGTGCCATGCCTTTCTGGCTTCGCTGGAGGACAGCGGCAGCGTCGGCCCGCACACGGGCTGGCAAGCGGAGCATTTGCTGCACGTCGAAGCGGGGAGTGTGATCGCCGCATTGCCCGGTTATCGCAAGTGGCATTCCTACGGCGAATACGTGTTCGATCACGGCTGGGCCGATGCCTGCGCCCGGGCCGGCATCGATTACTACCCCAAGTTTTTGAGCGCGGTGCCATTCAGTCCGGTCAGCGGTCCACGGTTGCTGGCAGCGAATGTCGAGGACGGATTCGAGCTGCTCAAGAGCCTGCCGGGGTATCTGGAAATCGAAGAGCTCTCCAGCGCCCACATCAATTTCACCGACGCTTTTACCGATGCCGCCATGGCCGAGCAGCCGGGCTGGCTGCAACGCATCGGCTGTCAGTACCACTGGCAGAATCGCGGCTACCGCGACTTTCAGGATTTCCTCGACGTGCTTGCCTCGCGCAAGCGCAAGCAGATGCGTAAAGAGCGCGAGCAAGTGGCGGGGCAGGGCTTCGAGTTCGAATGGCTGGAAGGCCGGGAGCTGGACGAGGCGCAGTGGGATTTCGTCTATGCCTGTTATGCCAACACCTACGCGGTGCGTCGGCAGGCACCATATCTGACCCGCGAATTCTTCAGCCTGCTGGCCGAGCGCATGCCGGAATCGATCCGCGTGGTGCTGGCCCGGCAGGGCTCACGGCCGGTGGCGATGGCGTTCAGTCTGGTGGGCGGCGACAGTTTTTACGGGCGATACTGGGGATGCCTGGCCGAGTTCGACCGGCTGCACTTCGAGACCTGTTTCTATCAGGGCATGGACTATGCGATTGCCAATGGATTTCAACGTTTCGATGCCGGTGCCCAAGGCGAGCACAAACTGATTCGCGGCTTCGAACCGGTGATCACCCATTCCTGGCATTACCTGCGCCATCCCGGTCTAAAAGCAGCGGTCAAAGACTTCCTGCACCAGGAGCGCGCCGGTGTACTGGCCTATGCCGAAGAGGCGAGGAGCGCCTTGCCGTATCGGCAAGCCTGATCCTCGCCGACACCCTCAGCTGTCTTCCTTGCCCAGCCAGCGATAGAGCACGCCGCCGACCACCGCACCGAGCAGCGGCGCGACCCAGAACATCCACAACTGCGCGATGGCCCAGCCGCCAACCATCAGCGCCGGGCCGGTGCTGCGGGCCGGGTTGACCGAGGTGTTGGTGACCGGGATCGAGATCAGATGGATCAGCGTCAGGGCCAGGCCGATGGCGATCGGTGCCAGTCCTGCCGGGGCGCGTTTGTCGGTAGCGCCGAGGATGATCACCACGAACATGGCGGTCATCACCAACTCGGTGACGAAGCCGGATGCCATCGAGTATTTGCCCGGCGAGTGCTCGCCGTAACCGTTTGAGGCCAGGCCGGCAGCGATGTCGAATCCTTCCTTGCCACTGCCGATGTAGACGATCAGCGCTGCCGCGAGGATCGCCCCGATCACTTGGGCAATAATGTAGGCAGGCAGCTCTTTGGCCGGAAACCGACCGCCGACGACCAGACCGACCGACACGGCCGGGTTGAGGTGACAGCCGCTGATGTGGCCGATGGCAAATGCCATGGTCAGCACCGTCAGACCAAAAGCCAGGGCCACCCCCAGCACGCCGATTCCCAAAGGCGAAGACGCGGCGATGACCGCACTGCCGCAACCGCCCAACACCAACCAGAACGTACCCAACAACTCAGTGACTGAACGTTTGAAAAGAGACATGACAGAGTCCTTGATAGGCTTGCTATCGAGACTGCATCGAGTGGTGCGTCCCTGCAGACTTACGACAGGTTCCGTTCCGGAGCCTTGGCTCAGTACAGCAGGGTTTGTGCGGATTTCCAGCAGGCGATAAAAAACCGCCAGAGCCCGTGGTTGAAGGGCTCTGGCGGTTTTTGTGCTTTTACGCAGGATCAGTCGATGCCGACAAACCCTCCCGTCTGGTGCGCCCACAGCCGCGCATACAATCCGCCGTGGGCCAGCAGTTCGGCATGGTTGCCGCTTTCGGCGATCTTGCCGTTTTCCAGCACCACCAGCCGGTCCATGCGGGCAATGGTCGAGAGGCGGTGAGCGATGGCGATCACGGTCTTGCCCTGCATCAGGGTTTCCAGGCTTTCTTGAATCGCCGCTTCAACCTCAGAGTCCAGCGCCGAGGTCGCTTCGTCCATGATCAGGATCGGCGCGTCCTTGAGCAGCACCCGTGCGATGGCGATCCGCTGACGCTGGCCACCGGACAGCTTCACCCCGCGTTCGCCGACATGCGCATCAAATCCGGTGCGCCCCTCGGCATCCGACAGCAGCGGAATGAACTCATCGGCGCGGGCCTTGCGCACCGCTTCCCAGAGTTCGGCGTCGGTGGCGTCGGGCTTGCCGTACAGCAAGTTGTCGCGGATCGAGCGGTGCAGCAACGAGGTGTCCTGAGTGATCATGCCGATCCGCGCGCGCAGACTTTCCTGGCCGACTTCGGCGATGTTCTGGCCGTCGATCAGGATCCGCCCGCCCTCGACATCGTAGAGGCGCAGCAGCAGGTTGACCAGCGTCGACTTGCCGGCGCCGGACGGGCCGATCAGACCGATTTTTTCGCCCGGTTTGATGGTCAGGTTGAGGTCGCCGATGATGCCTTTCTTCTTGCCGTAGTGAAAATCCACGTGCTCGAAACGCACTTCGCCACGGGCCACGGCCAACGGTTTGGCCTGCTCCCGGTCGGTGACGCTGACCGGTTGCGAGATGGTCTGCAGACCGTCCTGGACCATGCCGATGTTTTCGAAAATGCCGGTGACCACCCACATGATCCAGCCGGACATGTTGACGATGCGGATCACCAGGCCGGTGGCCAGGGCGATCGCGCCGACGCTGATCAGCGACTGCGTCCACAGCCACAGGGCCAGCGCCGTGGTGCCGACGATCAGCAGGCCGTTCATGGTGGTGATGGCCACGTCCATGCTGGTGACTACGCGGCCGGCCAGTTGGGCTTTTTCGGTCTGTTCCTGGATCGCCTCGCGGGCGTAGTGCTGTTCGAAGTTGGTGTGGGCGAACAGCTTCAGGGTGGCGATGTTGGTGTAGCCATCGACGATCCGGCCCATCAGCTTCGAGCGCGCATCGGAGGCTTCCACCGAGCGGTCCTTGACCCGTGGCACGAAGTAATAGAGCGCGCCAACGTAGGCCGCGATCCACGTCAGCAGCGGGATCATCAGGCGCCAGTCGGCCTCGGCGAACAGCACCAGCGAACTGATCGCGTAGATCAGCACATGCCACAACGCATCCACCGCTTGCACGGCGGAATCGCGCAGCGAGTTGCCGGTCTGCATGATGCGCTGGGCAATGCGCCCGGCGAAGTCGTTCTGGAAGAAATTCAGGCTCTGCTTGAGCACGTAACTGTGGTTCTGCCAGCGAATCATGCTGGTCATGCTCGGGCTCAGGGTCTGGTGCACCAGCATGTCGTGCAGGGCCAGGAAGAGGGGGCGCAGCAGCAATGCCACGACGGCCATCCACGCCAGTTCGGCGCCGTGCACTTTGAAGAAGTCTGCGTTCGGCGTGCCCTGGGCGAGGTCGATGATGCGGCTCAGGTAACTGAACAGCGCCACTTCGATCAGCGCGCCGAACAGGCCGACGATCAGCAGGGCGGCGAAGCTCGGCCAGACCTGCTTCAGGTAATAGGTATAGAAGGGCAGAACGCGGTCCGGCGGGGATGCCGTCGGGGCATCGCGGAATATGTCGATCAGTTGTTCGAAACGGCGATAGAGCATCAGATAACCGCCCGGAGCACGGGCTCTCCTTTTATCAGTGTGAGCGGCGTGACGTCAGATCAGCGCCGCTCGATATGCCCTGTAAAGCTTAGTCGATGCGCTTGGCCGACTTGATGATCACAGGGTCGACCGGCACGTTTTGCATGCCCTGTTTGGTGGTGGTCTGGGAGTTGACGATGATGTCGACCACGTCCATGCCCTTGACCACTTTGGCGAACACCGCGTAACCGGCGTCACGGCCCGGATCGAGGAAGGCGTTGTCGGCCACGTTGATGAAGAACTGGCTGGTGGCCGAATCCGGGTTGGAAGTACGGGCCATCGACAGGGTGCCACGAACGTTATGCAGGCCGTTGCTGGCTTCGTTCTTGATCGGCGCCTTGGTTTCTTTCTGTTGCATCTGCTGGGTGAAGCCGCCGCCCTGGGCCATGAAGCCCGGGATCACGCGGTGGAAAATGGTGTTGTTGTAGAAACCGCTGTCGACATACTCGAGGAAGTTCTTGGTACTGATCGGCGCCTTGACCGGGTCCAGCTCGATTTCGATCTGGCCGTTGGTGGTGTCCAGCAGCACGTGCGGCGCTTTTGCCGGTGTGGCAGCCATCAGGTTGGCAGCGAACAGCACGGTGCCGGCGGCGAGGGCGAGTTTTTTCAGCATGGGTCAGTGATCCTGAGGGTGATTATCGGCTGTGGCGAGGAACTCCAGCAGCGTTTGATTGAAGCGTTCGGGCTGATCGAGCGGGGTGGCGTGGCGCGAATCGGCGATCACCACCAGCCGCGCATGGGGCAGCAGTCTGACATAGGTTTCTTTCAGCGAAACCGGGGTGTAGTCCCGGTCGGCGCTGACGACGAGGGTTGGACAGGTGACCCGGGAAAGTCGTTCCTGAACCCCCCAGCCAACAATCGCATCGAAGCTGGCGAGATAAGCACGTTTGTCGTTTTTTGCCCAGCGCTCTGCCATCTTCTGACGCAAACCGGCCTGCTCCGGTTTGGGGAACAGCTTGGCGCCAAGGGCTTTGCCGATGGTGGCGAGGCTGAGCACACGCATCAGACTCCAGCGCTTGAACCACTGCCAGTAATCGTCGCGGGTACGCACCTTGACCTCGGGCGCGCTGTTGACGATGGTCAGGCTCTTGAGCATCCACGGCTGATCGACCGCAAACTGAAAGCCGATCATGCCGCCCATGGACAGCCCGGCGTAGTGCACCGGGCCGAGCTTCAGGTGCTCGATCAGGGCGACGATGTCGGCGCTGAAGCCGGCGATGCTGTAGCGCTCGTGGGGCTTGTCGGAGCGGCCGTGACCGCGCACGTCCGGGACGATCACCCGGTAATGTGCGGCCAGTGCGGGAATCTGCATTTCCCAGTCCAGGGTGCTGGAGCCCAGACCGTGAACCAGCAGCAACGGATCGCCGTGGCCATATTCCTCGTAGTGCAGGTTGCAACCTTCATGCTCGAAATACGCCATCGGTGAACTCCGTGTCAGGCTTGTTCGGGGGCGGCGAACGGTGCGTCCAGCGGCAGGGTGTCGAAGGTGCGCAGCAGTTCGATGAGGATTTGCGTCGCTGGGCCCAAGGGTTTGTCCTTGTTCGAATACAGATAGAAACTGGAGTTGCGGTTGCCGCCTCTGTCCAACGGTAGCAGCTTGAGCGAGCCGTCTTTCAGTTCCCGCTCGATCATGTGGCGTGGCAGCCAGGCGAATCCCAGGCCACTGCTGACGAACGTCGCAGCCGTGGCGAGACTGCCGACGGTCCAGCGCTGCTCGGCGCCGAGCCAGCCGACGTCCCGGGGTTGCTGGCGGCCGGAGTCGCGGATCACCACTTGCATCTGGGTTTCCAGGTCCTGAAAGCTCAGCTCGCGGTTGAGCCGGTGCAGCGCATGATCAGGATGGGCGACGGCGACAAATTCGACATCGCTCAATTCCGCGCCAAGGTAACCGGGAATGCTCAGCCCGGTGATGGCCAGGTCGGCCACGCCTTCGAGCAGCACTTCTTCGACGCCCGACAACACTTCCTCACGCAGCCGCACGCGGCAGCCACGGCTCTGCGGCATGAAAGCGGTCAACGCGCGCACGATACGGGCGCTCGGGTAGGCGGCGTCGACCACCAGCCGCACTTCGGCTTCCCAACCCTGCTCCATGTGATGGGCGAGGTCTTCCAGCTGGCTGGCCTGTTTCACCAGTTGGCGCGAGCGGCGCAGCAACACGCCGCCGGCTTCGGTCAGCACAGCCTTGCGTCCATCGATGCGCAACAGCGGCACGCCGAGCTGATCCTGCATGCGGGCGACGGTGTAACTCACCGACGATTGCGAGCGATGCAGGGCCTCGGCGGCCTGGGCGAATCCGCCGTGGTCGACCACGGCCTGCAACGTTCGCCATTGATCAAGGGTCACGCGGGGCGCTTTCATCAATAGCTCCTCTTGTCCTAAGCTGGCGGTCCCTCATGGAGACTGCCGAATGAAAAAATTCTGTTGTGTGTTGCTGGCGCTGCTTCCGCTGACTGCGTTTGCGTACCCGATCGATGTGGAGAAAGATCTCAACGGCCTGAAGATCGACTACAACGCGTTCGACACCGATAACGACATCGGCTCCATCCAGGTCAACAACTACGGCGACGTCGACGCGACCTGCAAGGTGGTGTTCACCAACGGCCCGGAAGCGCCGCGCACCCGCAACATCGAAGTGGCCGCGGGCAAGCATAAGAACGCCACGGCCAAGTTCACCCGGACCATCATCAAGCTGCGCATCAAACTGAGCTGCACCCCGAAATAGCGTCACGGCCCTGTGGGGGGCGGGCTCCCACAGGGTATGGCTTGCATCTAAACGAATTTTTCGATGCTTTGCAGCAATTATTTGCGCTTTTTCATCGATACGACACTGTTTAACCTTCACTCCATCGACTTACAACATTCTCGGATGGAGGCTACACAACATGTCCCGCGTTCTGATCATCGAAAGCAGCGCCCGCCAGCAAGACTCGGTTTCCCGTCAACTGACCCAGACCTTCATCAGCCAGTGGAAAGCGGCGCATCCGGCCGATCAGATCACCGTACGTGACCTCGCCGTGAACCCGGTGCCGCACCTGGACATCAACCTGCTGGGCGGCTGGATGAAATCCGCCGAGCAGCGCAACGACAGCGAACAGGCCTCGCTGGACCGTTCCAACGAATTGACCGATGAATTGCTCGCCGCCGACGTCCTGGTCATGGCGGCGCCGATGTACAACTTCGCCATCCCGAGCACCCTGAAGGCCTGGCTCGACCACGTACTGCGTGCCGGCGTGACTTTCAAGTACACCGAAACCGGCCCGCAAGGTCTGCTCAACGGCAAACGTGCCTACGTGCTGACCGCTCGCGGCGGGATCTACGCCGGCGGCCCGGCGGATCATCAGGAACCGTACCTGCGTCAGGTGATGGGCTTCATCGGCATTAATGACGTGACCTTCATCCACGCCGAAGGCATGAACCTGGGCGGCGACTTCCAGGAGAAAGGCCTCAACCAGGCCAACGCCAAACTGTCCCAGGTCGCTTGATATGTTAATCGCCAGATAATCGCCGATTGTTGTAGTGACCTGGCGCAACCCCTTCAAGGCTCTACGCGCATCGAACCTCCCTTTGCACTTGTTGCTCCTGAGTGCTGTAGCCCGATTGAACGCTTTAGCGAGATCGGGCTTTTTTTTGCCCGGGATTTAGCGATGGCCGGCAAAAACCGCTATCGTCGCCGCCATTCGAAATCGAGGCGAGCATGGGCTATCTACTTTTTGTCACGCTGATCCAGGCGTTTTCCTTCAGTTTGATCGGCGAATACCTGGCCGGTCATGTCGACAGCTACTTCGCGGTGCTGGTGCGGGTGGTGCTGGCCGGGCTGGTGTTCATCCCGCTGACCCGCTGGCGTTCGGCGGAGCCGGCGTTCATGCGCGGCATGTTGCTGATCGGCGCGTTGCAGTTCGGCGTGACCTACGTCTGCCTGTATCTGAGCTTCCGCGTGCTGACGGTGCCGGAAGTGCTGCTGTTCACCATCCTCACGCCATTGCATGTGACGCTGATCGAAGACGCGCTCAACCGACGCTTCAACCCGTGGGCGCTGATCGCGGCACTGGTGGCGGTCGCCGGCGCGGCGGTGATTCGCTACGACCGGATCAACCCGGACTTCTTCATGGGCTTTCTGCTGCTGCAACTGGCCAACTTCACCTACGCCGCCGGGCAGGTGCTGTACAAACATCTGGTGGCGAAACACCCGAGCGATCTGCCGCACTACCGACGTTTCGGTTTCTTCTACCTCGGCGCACTGGCGGTGGCGCTGCCGGCGTTCCTGCTGTTCGGTAAATCCAACTTCCTGCCCGAAGCACCGCTGCAATGGGGCGTGCTGGTGTTCCTTGGTCTGGTCTCCACCGCACTCGGTTTGTATTGGTGGAACAAGGGCGCGTGCCTGGTCAACGGCGGCACCCTGGCGGTGATGAACAACCTGCACGTGCCGGTTGGGTTGCTGCTGAACCTGCTGATCTGGAATCAGCATGAAGAACTCGGGCGGTTGTTCCTCGGTGGCAGCGTGATTCTGGCGGCGGTGTGGATCAGCCGGTTGGGGATTCGCAAGCCGGCGCCAGTTGCCCCACCAGAAACTCGATAAACGCCCGGGTCTTCTGCGGCACCCGCCGCGCTGACGAATACACCGCGTTGATGGTGATTGCCGGGGCTTGCCATTCGCACAGCACCGGCACCAGTCGCCCGGCCGCCAGTGCTTCTTCGACGATGAAGTCCGGCAGCAGCGCAATGCCCATGCCGGCCTCGGCCGCTTGCGCCAGCAGGTCGCCGTTGTTGGCGTGCAACGGGCCAGTGACGTTGACGCGCTGGGTCTCCTTGCCGTTGCACAGTTGCAGGCTGACCCCGCTCTGCAGATAGCCGTAGTTCAAGCATTGATGTGAGCGCAGATCCTGCGGGGTCTGCGGCGTGCCCGCACGCTCGAGGTAAGCGGGGGAGGCGACCATGATTCGCGGAGCAGGCGCCAGTTGCCGGGCGATCATGGTCGAGTCGGGCAGGCTGGCGATGCGGATGGTCACGTCGAACCCGCCGCGCACCGGATCGACCTGCTGGTCGCTGAGCACCAGTTGCAGCTCGATGTTCGGGTGCTGCTCGTGGAACAGCGGAATCAGCTTGCCCAAGCGCCGCAAGCCGAACGACATCGGTGCGTTGACCCGCAACACCCCGCGCAATTCACCCACCCCGTCTCGCGCCCGCTGCTCGGCCTCGTCCAGTGCCGCAATCACTTCCCGCGCCGCTTCGAAATACTCGGCGCCGGCTTCGGTGAGGTGCAGGCTGCGGGTGGTGCGTTGCAGCAGCTGCACACCGATGGCTTCTTCCAGTGCCTGAATCTGTTTGCTGACTTTCGAGCGGGGCACGTCCATGGCCCGGGCGGCGGCTGCAAAGCCGTTTTCGCCGACCGTCACCACGAAGGCGCGCATGCATTCGATGCGATCCATGATTGTCCCTTTTTTAGAATCAATGATTCTCGATTTTAGGGAATTGTCCCTTTATCAGCTAGCCCCTAAAGTGACATCCAAGCCGAGACAACAACGCCGCAGACGGCAAAACGCCTCGACTCACCCAATACCCAATCGAACTTTGAATCGACATCAAAAGGAACGCGCCATGTCTATCCGTGAACTGCTGAACCCAACCAACTCCGCCCTGATCCTGATCGACCACCAGCCGCAAATGGCTTTCGGCGTGCAGTCGATCGACCGTCAGACCCTGAAGAACAACACCGTCGGCCTGGCCAAGGCTGCCAAGATCTTCAACGTGCCGACCATCTACACCTCGGTCGAAACCGAAAGCTTCAGCGGCTACATCTGGCCGGAGCTGCTGGCGGTACACCCTGAGCAGAAGCCGATCGAACGCACCTCGATGAACTCCTGGGAAGACAAGGCGCTGGTTGACGCAGTGAAGGCCACCGGGCGCAAGAAGCTGATCATCGCCGCGCTGTGGACCGAGGTCTGCCTGACCTTCCCGGCCCTGGAAGCCCTGGCGGAAGGCTACGAGGTGTACATCGTCACCGATGCTTCCGGCGGCACTACCAAGGAAGCCCACGACATGTCGGTACAGCGGATGATTCAGGCGGGCGCAGTACCGGTGACCTGGCAGCAAGTGCTGCTCGAATACCAGCGTGACTGGGCGCACAAAGACACGTATCAGGCAGTGATGGACCTGGTGCTGGAACACAGCGGCGCGTATGGCATGGGCGTCGATTACGCCTACACCATGGTGCACAAGGCACCGCAGCGGCAGGCCTGATAAATCGGCAGGACAAAAAAGACGCAACCAAGGTTGCGTCTTTTTTTGCATTTGAAGAAAGCGCTACATCAGATGTTTTTCGGCTTCTGGAATGTGGCTAGCGCCAAGGACTGCCGGCAATATCCCGGAGCGTAAATCCCCACCACTCGGCTGCTGATACAGGCTCAACCCGAACTCCGGCAGCACCGCCAGCAGGTAATCGAAAATATCCCCCTGGATCCGCTCGTAATCGGCCCACACCGTGGTGGTGGTAAAGCAGTAGATTTCCAGCGGGATGCCCTGGGCCGTTGTCTGCATCTGGCGGACCATGCAGGTCATGTTCGGCTGGATCTCCGGATGGCTCTTCAAGTAAGCCAAGGCATAGGCGCGGAAGGTGCCGATGTTGGTCATGCGCCGGCGGTTGGCCGACATTGCCGCAACGTTGCCCTGCGCCTCGTTCCAGGCCTTGAGCTCGGCTTTCTTGCGGCCCATGTAGGCGGTCAGCAGGTGCACCTGGGAGAGTTTTTCTTCTTCATCGTCGCGGATGAACCGCACACCGCTGGCGTCGATGAACAGGCTGCGCTTGATCCGTCGTCCGCCGGACTGCTGCATGCCGCGCCAGTTTCTGAACGACTCGGACATCAGGCGCCAGGTCGGGATCGAGACGATGGTCTTGTCGAAGTTCTGCACCTTGACCGTGTGCAGGGTGATGTCGACCACGTCGCCATCGGCGCCGACCTGCGGCATTTCGATCCAGTCGCCGACCCGCAGCATGTCGTTGCTGGTCAGCTGTACGCTGGCGACGAACGACAGCAGGGTGTCCTTGTAGACCAACAGGATCACCGCCGACATCGCACCCAGACCGGACAGCAGCAACAGCGGCGAACGGTCGATCAGGGTGGCGACGATGATGATCGCGCCGAACACGTACAGAACCATTTTTGCCAGTTGCACATAACCCTTGATCGAGCGGGTGCGGGCGTGTTCGGTGCGGGCGTAGATGTCCAGCAGTGCATTGAGCAGGGCGCTGACCGACAGCAGCAGGAAAAGAATGGTGAACGCCAGCGCGACGTTGCCGAGGAACACCATGGCGGTCTTGCTCAGTTCCGGCACCAGATGCAGGCCGAACTGGATCACCAGCGACGGCGTCATCTGCGCCAGGCGCTGAAACACCTTGTTATGCCGAAAGTCATTGATCCAGTGCAGCGCGGGCTGGCGACCGAGCATGCGACTGGCATGCAGGATCAGGTAGCGCGCCACTCGTCCGAGGACCAGCGCGATCACCAGCAGCAGGAGCAAAGCCAGGCCGGCGTGCAGGAGCGGGTGCTGTTCGAGGGTACCCCAGAGGTCTTGGGCGTTGAGCCAGAGCTGTTTGAAATCCATGAGAGAGACGATTCTTCTGTAAGACGCGACGGGCGATTAGAGCATTTAAGACGCTGTGTATTACCGTTGGAGACAAATCGAGCAACAAAAAAGCCACTGATTACGGCGTATTTCATAAAGAAACTCGGCCTGAGCGCTCGAAACCGGTAACCTATGCAGCTGATTTTTTGCATATCTTCGAGGTAGCACCCGTGTTTTCCCAATTCGCCCTGCACGAACGCCTGCTCAAAGCCGTGGCCGAGCTGAAATTTGTCGAGCCAACGCCTGTGCAAGCCGCGGCCATTCCGCTGGCGCTTCAGGGGCGTGACCTGCGGGTGACGGCGCAAACCGGTAGCGGCAAGACCGCCGCTTTCGTCCTGCCGATCCTCAACCGCCTGATCGGCCCGGCCAAGATCCGCGTCAGCATCAAGACCCTGATCCTGCTGCCGACCCGCGAGCTGGCCCAGCAGACCCTGAAGGAAGTCGAGCGCTTTTCGCAGTTCACTTTCATCAAGTCCGGCCTGATCACCGGCGGTGAAGACTTCAAGGTCCAGGCCGCCATGCTGCGCAAGGTGCCGGACATCCTGATCGGCACCCCGGGCCGGATGATCGAGCAACTGAACGCCGGCAACCTCGACCTCAAAGAAGTCGAAGTGCTGGTGCTCGACGAAGCCGACCGCATGCTCGACATGGGTTTTGCCGAAGACGTGCAGCGTCTGGTCGACGAATGCCCGAACCGTCAGCAGACCATGCTGTTCTCCGCCACCACCGGCGGTTCCGGCCTGCGCGAGATGATCGCCAAGGTGCTGAACAACCCTGAGCACCTGCAGCTCAACGCGGTCAGCCAGCTGAACTCGACCACCCGTCAGCAGATCATCACCGCCGACCACAACCAGCACAAAGAACAGATTGTGAACTGGCTGCTGGCCAACGAGACCTACCAGAAGGCCATCGTCTTCACCAACACCCGGGCCATGGCCGACCGCATCTACGGTCGCCTCGTCGCCCAGGAATACAAAGCGTTCGTGCTGCACGGCGAAAAAGACCAGAAGGATCGCAAGCTGGCGATCGACCGTCTGAAGCAGGGCGGCGTGAAGATCCTGGTGGCTACCGACGTGGCGGCCCGTGGTCTGGACGTTGACGGCCTGGATCTGGTGATCAACTTCGACATGCCACGCAGCGGCGACGAATACGTGCACCGCATCGGTCGTACCGGCCGTGCCGGCAACGACGGTCTGGCGATCTCGCTGATCTGCCACGGCGACTGGAACCTGATGTCGAGCATCGAGCGCTATCTGAAGCAGAGCTTCGAGCGCCGTACCATCAAGGAAGTCAAGGGCACCTACGGCGGACCGAAAAAGGTCAAGGCCTCGGGCAAGGCCGTCGGCGTGAAGAAGAAAAAGACCGACGCCAAGGGCGACAAGAAGAAAACCGCCGCCAAGACCCCGACCAAGCGCAAGAGCGCTAATCGTCCGAAGCCGGATTCTCTGGTGAGCAGCGATGGCATGGCCCCGCTCAAGCGCCGCAAGCCGGCAGAGCCAGCGGCTGAGTAAGTCGTTTCAGGCAGGCAAAGAAAAACCCGGACATGGTCCGGGTTTTTTTATCGCCAGGGTTTATCAACTGCCCAGCAGGCCAGTGGTGTCGGCATCAAAGCGCCGCTTGGCCTGATCGGCTATCGGTTTGAGCTGCGCGAGCAGGGCTGCCTCGCTGTACAGCCCGGGCAGCGCCGACTCCTTGGGCGTCGGCTCGATCGGGATCAGCACATCTTCACCCGCCGCGTGCAGCCAGATCGCTACAACGTGCAGCGCCGAAACGAACAACACTCGCAGCTCAACGGTTTTGCCCTGCAACTGTGGCGATTGCTCGGCCAGTTTCAGCGCATCGACCGTAGCGGCCGCCAGGTTGCCGTGGTTCAACGAGGCGAACTCGACGTGACCGCGGACTTCGGCCAATTGCGCATCGGCAATCGACACACCGTCGGCAAACACCAGGTAATGCCAGTCACCGAGCCGGGCGTCTTTCAGGCCTTTGCCATCGCTCAGATCTTCCAGGCTGAGCGAGTAGCCGCGATAGGCCTCGCTCAGGCTGATTTTCGCAGGCACCGCATTGGCGAACTGGCGATTGATGCCAAAGCCCTGGGTTTGCAGCGCGGCTTGCAGCACCGGACGCAAGGTCTGTACGCCGTTGGAAAGCGCCTTTGGATAAGTCAGTTGCATGATGTGGCCCTCCTAGTTTTTCGCCGTGAAGTAAGTGTGAGTCCAGTTGCCGCCACCGTTGTAGGAGCCGGGGAACGCGTTCAGTGCGCGGGTCGAATAGCCGTAGATCGAATCCGCGACAAGCACATAGTTGCCGTTGGTGCCATAGATCGCCAGAAAGTGCGCACCGCCACCGTACCAGGCACAGCGCAGGCCGATCGGGCGGCCCATGTTGATCTGGTTCTGGATGGCCGACATTTGCAGCGAGCCCGAATTCATGCCGTTGAAACTGCGGGTGATCTTCAGCGCAACTTCGAGATAGCCGTACACGTTGCACGGCCCCGGTTGATTGCAGCAGTTGCGGTCCAGCGCGGCGCTGGCAACGGCGCATTGGGTCCAGGAACCGGTGCCGTAATAATTGCCGACCGAGGCGGAAGCGGCGGCCCAGCACCAGTTGGTCTGGGTCTGTTGCTGCATGGTGAAGTTCAGGCTGGCAGCAGCCAGGGCGCGTTGTTGAACAGCCGCTTCGACCTCGACCAGTTGCGGGTCGAGCAGATGGCCGATCAGGCACCCGGGCAGGGTGTTGCCAGTGAATGCCGTTGTTTCAGTGGTTAACATTTTTCAATCCTCCATGAATGAAAACAAACGTTCCGCGTTTGCGGGATAACGGTATTGCCGAGCGATCGGTGCTAAAGGGTTGCCATCTCCGATGGCCGGTTTCGATCAGGCTCGAGGTAACCCTAGGTCTGAATATGCATTTATGCAAATAACAAAATGCACTAATGCAAATTTCCGGACAGAAGGAAGCAGGCTTTGGTATCGATTTAGCCTGATCGATGCCGAAGCCTGCCGTTGTCTGAGCGGGTGTTATCCCTCGGTTTTTTTCTCCGCCGAACCCAGTTCCTTCAAGCGCTGATCGATCAACTGGCATTTGTCCGGCAGATCGGCGGAGGCAGTGCCCAGGTCCATTTTCTGCAACTCGGCGTTGATCTCCTTGGCCTTGGTCGGGTTTTGCTCAGTGAGCTTCGCGACTTCCTTGGCCAGTTGCTCGCGTTTGGCGGTGGCTTCTTCCGGCGTACAGGCCCAGACGGGCAGAGCGCAGGCGAGCGTGGCGGCGAGGGTGAGCTTGAGCAGGGTTTTCATGGGGAATGGCCTCAGTTCCGGTTAAGGCGGGTTAACCGGTTGAGGCCTCGGGGCAATGAAAAGTTCAGTGGTTTGCTGCGAAAACAGCCTCAAATCGTGTGCCTAACAAGTCGCCATTTACGCCAAAAAATCATCATCGTCGCGCAAAGCCTCGTTCTAGAGCGGTTGTCGAAAATGCTGCGTAACGGGTTGTTGACGTCAGAATGATGGCAACCTACCATCAGGCTGTCACATTGATATCAGTGTGTGGTTTCGAGGGATCGAACAGACTTTTCGCGGCGGGTTTCGCGATCGTTACGCAACGCTTGGGCAGTTCTCACTCAAACGCGCCTGCATCCCCTTATTCAGTTTCGCACTCTGCCGGCGCTGGTGTTTTCGCCGGGTAGGGACCGCTTTGCCTGTCGATTTTGCCGATCAACTTGCTGCCTGTAATGAGACCTACAACATGGACGTTCGCCCTTGCGCCTTTGCCGTAATTGAATCTTGTGCTGCCACTGAGACCCGAGAGCGTTTCTGGGGCATGCCCAAGCGCGGACTGGCGTTTTTGCTGGCCAACGTCATGTTCTGGCAGCCGATGTGGGCCCAGGCCGACGGCATCGTTGTGGCCAACCCTGGCACCACTCTCGATCGCGCCGGCAACGGCGTGCAGATCATCAACATTGCCACGCCGAACGGCAGCGGTCTGTCGCACAACCAGTTCCATGACTACAACGTCGGCGCGCAGGGCGTCATCCTCAACAACGGCTCCAACCAGGCTTCGTCCACCCAATTGGGCGGCTACATCATTGACAACCCGCACCTGAAGAACAGCGGTTCGGCACAGGCGATTCTCAACGAAGTCATCGGTGGCAGCCCGAGCCAATTGCGCGGTTACACCGAAGTGGCGGGGCAGTCAGCGCGAGTGATCGTCGCCAACCCGTACGGCATCAGTTGCAACGGTTGCGGTTTCATCAACACACCACGCGTCACCCTTACCACCGGCAAACCGGTGCTGGATGGCAGCGGTCGGCTGGATCGTTTCCAGGTCGATCAGGGCAGCGTCGCCATCGAAGGCGCCGGGCTTAACGCAACCAATGTCGACCGCTTCGAAATCATCACCCGCAGCGCGAAGATCAACGCCGAGATCCAGGCGAAAAACCTGACCATCGTTGCCGGGCGCAACGACGTCAACGCCAACAACCTCAACGCCACGGCCCGCGCCGACGACGGCAGCGCCAAGCCGCAACTGGCCATCGACTCCTCGGCGCTGGGCGGCATGTACGCCGGTGCGATCAAACTGGTCGGCACCGAAGCCGGGGTCGGGGTGAAGCTCGACGGCAAACTGATCGCCAGCGGCGGCGACATCCAGCTCGATGCCAACGGCCAGTTGAGCCTGGCCGAAACCTCGGCCACCGGCGCGGTCAACGTCAAGGCCGCCAGCCTGGAGACCCGCTCGGCGGTCTACGCCGGCACCTCGCTGAACGTACAGACCCAGGGCGACCTGACCAACCGGCAGACGCTTGCGGCGCGGGATAGCATCAGCCTCAGTGCGGGCGGTCAGTTGACCAACGCCGGGGCCATTGAAGCCGGGGTCAATGCTGACGGCAGTCGCAATGCCAATGGTGATCTGAGCCTGAGTGCGCAAAACATCGACAACCGTGGCAAGAGCCTGGTGGCGAGCCGCAATCTGGCGGTGAATGCCGCGCAGGTGCTGAGTAACCAGGGCGGCACGCTGAGCGCTGCGCAAATTGCCAATATCGTCGCCGGGACCCTCGACAACCAGAATGACGGGCGTGTACTGAGCAGCGGCGCATTGAACGTGACGGCCACTCAAGTGCTCAACACCCGGGGTGCGATCAACGGCAAGGGCAGCGTCACGGCCACAATCGCTCAGTTGAACAACAGCGGGGGCGAACTTTCCAGCACTGGCCTCACTCGCCTGAACGGGACGTCGGTCAGCAACCTTGGCGGCCAGATTCTGGGGGACCTGGGGCTCAGCATTGATCTCGGTGCTGCACTGGACAACCGCGACGGATTGCTTGGCTCCGGTGTCGCCCTCGATCTGAAGGCCGGCAGTCTCGATAACCGTGACGCCGGGGTCGTGGTCAGTGATGGTGGGCTTGTGGTGCAGGTCAGCGGTCTGCTCGACAACCGCAACAAGGGCGAAATCACGGCCAGAGGTGCCATCGATGTGCGAGCCGGTCATCTCGACAACCGCGACGGAAAAGTCATCGGCAAGGACACGCTGGCACTGCGCAATGAAACGGCAGACAACCGTGGCGGGGTGATTCAGGCTGACCGCCAGTTGAACCTGAATGTCGATCGCCTGGATAACCGTGACAAGGGACGCATCACCGGCAAGGCGGGTGTGGCTTATGAGGGCGTGCGACTGGACAACGGCGCAGGCCTGATCAGCGCGGTCGGTCCGATCCGTCTCAAGGTCGATGAAGTGCAAAACGCGGCCGGACGCATCTCCAGCCAGAGCGATCTGAACGCCACCGTGAAAGTGTTGCAACAGCAGGGCGGCGCACTGGTCGCACAGGGCGATCTGAGCCTGACGGGCACTTCGCTTGATAATCGCCAGGGCGGACTGGTGGGGACCACCAGAAACCTGACGTTGAATGTGGATGACATCGACAACCGTGCCGGCGAACTCTCTGGCAGTGTCTCGGTGAACCTCAATGGGCAGAAGCTGGACAACAGCGACGGCGGCAAGATTCTGGCGGGGACAGATCTGGGGCTGGTGGTCGCCAACCTGATCAACCGGAATACCGGGCTGATCCACGCCAAGGGCGCAGCCACGCTGACCGGCCAGACACTCGACAACAGTGGCGGCGTCTTCGACAGTCTGGGTGCGCTGGTCATCACGCTTGACGATGCTTTGCTCAACGTTCGGGGGGTGATCAACAGTGATGGCAGCCTGACTGTCAACGCCGGCCGTATCGACAACACTGACGCGAGTCTGGGCAGTGCGAAGACACTGTCATTGACCAGCCTTGGCACGATCGTCAACCAGGGCGGATCCATCAGCACGGACGACACGCTGTCCCTCAACAGCGCCAGCCTCGACAACAGTCACAGCGGTCTGATTTCCGGCAAGGGCAACAGCCGGATCGACAGCGGCGATGTCGACAACAGCCAGGGCGGGCGCCTGATCAGCGCCGGCTCGCTGAATTTCACGGCGGGGCAGGTCAACAACACTGCCGGTCGTATCGCCAGTCAGCAAGCCATGAACCTGTCGGTGACCGGGCTTGATCAGCAGGGCGGTGAACTGTTCAGCAAGACCAGCCTGACCCTGGACCTGAACAATGGCCGGTTGAACAACCGCAACGGTTTGATCAACGCACCTGGCGCACTGTTGCTGAAGAACCTCAACGACGTTGACAACCGCGGCGGTGAAATCTCCAGCCAGCAGGCTTTCGACCTGGTTGCCCGTGACCTGGACAACAGCGAAGGCAAGCTCTTGAGTCAGCAAGCGTTGTTGCTGCGCATCGAGAAAGCGTTGAGCAACGTCAAGGGGGTGATTTCGGCTGCCTCGCTGGACTCACGCAGTGACACCGTGGACAACGGCCAGGGCCTGATCAGCAGCCATGACCGGCTCGAACTGATTGTCGACAAAAAACTGGACAATCAGGGTGGCACGTTGATCGCCGACGGCGCCGTGTTGCTGAAGGCGGACCACTTGGACAATCGTGGCGCCAATTTGGCGGGCAAGGCGGACGCGACCATTGTCGTCAGGCAAATCGATAACCGCGAAGGAAAACTGATCGCCACCGGCGCACTCGACCTGACGGCCAGCACACTGGACAACCGTCAAAACGGTTTGCTGGGAGCCACACGGGCGGTGTCTCTGAACGTTGGGGAACTTGATAACCGTGGAGGCGAAATCACCACCGGTGCTGCCTTGTCGATTACCGGTCAAACGCTCGATAACAGCTACAACGGCCGCGTCTTCGCCGCAGAGACCACGACACTCACAGTCGACCGGCTACTGAACCTCGAAGAGGGTCTGATCAGCACCAATGGCCTGTTAAGCCTGAACGCAAACACGCTGGACAACAGTGGAGGTTCTCTGCTTAGCCAACAGGGCATGGCGCTGAAACTCAGTGGCGCATTCGCAAACCATCAAGGCCGGGTCGGTAGCGAAGGAGGGTTGACGGTCAAGACGGCACAATTGACCAATACCGAAGGCCGGTTGTCGAGTGCGGCGGATCTGCTTATCGACAGCACGGGCGGCATCGATAATCAGAGCGGCAGCCTGGTCACCGACGGTGCGCTGACGCTGACCGGCACGCGTCTGGACAACAGCCGGCAAGGCGTGATCAGTGCCAAAGGCGCGGTGCTGGTCACCACCGGAGTATTCGATAACAGCCAGTCGGGCCAGCTCAACAGCGCTGAGTCCTTGACGCTCACGGCAGGCCAGGTCAACAACGGTTCCGGTGGACGAATCGGTAGTGAAGGGGTGTTGACCGCGTCGGTCACCGGGCTTGAGCAACGGGGTGGTCAACTGTTCAGCAAAGGCATCTTGAGCCTGGACATGAACAACGGTCAGTTGAACAACCAGAACGGTCTGATCAATTCCCCCGGTACGTTGTTACTCAAACAACTCGGCGGCGTGAATAACCAGGGAGGGGAAATCTCCAGCGGCCAGGTGTTCACGTTCGCGGCGCAGAGCCTGGACAACAGCGGTGGCAAATTGCTGAGCAATCAGGGGCTGACATTGCGGATCGCCGAGGCCCTGAACAATCTCGACAAAGGGCTGATCGCCGCCACTTCGCTCGACGTACGCGCCGCCAGCCTGAACAACAGCGCCGGCAGCCTGTCCAGCCAGCAAGGGCTGGTGCTGACCGTAGAAGGCTTGCTGCGCAACGATGCTGCAGGATTGATCAATGCCGGGGACGCGCTGGATATTCGCAGCACCGACCTGAACAACCAGGGCGGCATGCTGTTGGGAGCCAGCGCTGTCACTCTCAATGCGATGGCCCTGAACAACCGTGACAAAGGCTTGATCAACAGTCAGGGCAGGCTGACGCTGACGGCCGCCGGGCTTGACTCCAGCAACGGTGGTGAAGTGTCCGCCAAGGGCGATATCGATCTGCACCTGACCTCATTGACACAACAGGGCGGTCGACTTTCAGGTGAAAGCGCCGTCACTCTGGACCTTGCCGGCGGTGACCTGGATAACCGCGCAGGCTTGCTCGGCGCGAAGGGGCCGCTGACGATAAAGCGTCTGCGCGATCTCGATAATCGCCAGGGCGAGATTTCCAGCAACCTGGGTTTCGACATCAATGCCCGAATGCTGAATAACACCAATGGCAGAGTGATCAGTAGCCAGAACCTGCAGGTGGTCGGGACCACGCTCGTCAATCAGAAGGGCCTGTTATCGGGCTGGAAGGGGCTGACGGTCACCGGCGACAGCCTGGATAACCGCGACAGCGGCACGCTGTCCAGCCGCCAGGGTGACGTGAATGTCGACCTCCAGAACGACCTGATCAACAGCGGGTCCGGTGCCCTGGTCGCTCAGGGCATCCTGAACGTCAAGGCGGGCCAACTGGACAACAGTGACAAAGGCATCCTCAGCAGCGCAGCGGATCAGCGCCTGATACTCAAGGGGGCGCTCAACAACAGTCAGGGTGGCTTGATCGACAGTGGTGCCGGGCTGGTGCTCCAGAGTATGGCGTTGTCTAACGTCGCCGGTACGATCAACGCGCAGCAGTCTTTCAATGCCAATGTGTCACATCTTGATAACCAGGCAGGTCAGATTGCCAGTAATGGCGCGATCAACCTCGACCTGCTCGGGTACTTGAACAACGACGGCGGCAAACTGGCCGCGACGGGGCCGGTGGTCATCAAAGGGGTGACCAATTTCACCAACCGCAACGGTCAATTCGTCAGCCAGAAAGGACTGGATCTTTCGACCGGTTCTCTGGACAACAGCAATCGGGGCACCCTCGCGGCCAGTGAAGACTTGTTGATCACCGCCAGCGGCGCAGTACTCAATAATGCCGACGGTCTGATCTACAGCCAGAACGCCGGCCTGCTGCTCAAGGCTGCCAGCCTGTCCAACGCCAAAGGGGCGATCCAGAGTCAGAACGGTCTGTCGCTGGACGTCAGTGGCAACCTCGACAATCAGAGTGGCCGGGTCATCGCCGAGACGGGCGCTGTCAGCGTCAATGCCGCGAACATCGATAACCGGGGCGGCGTACTGTCGAGTCTCAAGGGCCTGCTTGAAGCCCGCACGGTCGGTGTGCTGCGCAATGGCTATGACCTCAACAACAATCTTCAGGGCGGCATCATCCAGGCGCAGGGGCTGACACTTTCGGCGCTGGCCGGGGTGGACAACAACCGCGGGCGCATTTCGGCCCGGACATCTGACGCCAGCATCAGCACCGCTGCGCTGGACAATCGCAATGGCGGCCTGTTCGCCGGGAGCCTGCTCAGCGTGACGGGCACCCGACTGGACAACGGCAGCGGGCAAGTCGCGGGCAATCGTATCCATCTCGATCTGGGCAGTGATTTGAATAATCGGGCCGGTGTCATCGAAAGTGACACCACGTTGTCGATCAAGGCCAGCGGTCTGGATAACCAGTCCGGCAAGCTCCGGTCACTGGGCAGTGCCGGCAAAACGGATTTCAGGATCGGCGGCCTGCTGGATAACCGCAATGGTGCACTTGAGACCGGCAATGCCGACCTGACCCTGGCCGTTGGCAGCTTCCTCAACAACGGCGGGCAATTGCTGCATCTGGGAGAAGGTGTCTTCGACATTTCGACAGCCAATGTGACCGGTGCCGGTGGCAGTATCGTCACGCGCGGGGGACTCACCCTCAACGCGGACACCTGGAGCAACTCCAGCGTGATTCAGGCAGGACGCTTGAACGTCAACGTCAACAATTTCAGCCAGACGGCCGGTGGTCAATTGTTGGCTTCCCGTCATTTGCAGGGGCGGGGTGGCAACTGGAACAACGACGGTCTGATCGCCAGTGACGGCAGCCTGGACCTGCAAGTGGGCGGCAGTTATGGCGGGAACGGTCGGGTGTCGAGCCTCGGCGATCTGACGCTCGGGGCCGGGCAACTGACGATCAATGAAGGTGCCAGTGTGGCCGGTGGAGGCATGACCCGACTCAATGTCGCTGGACAGCTGAACAACCTGGGTCGTCTGACCTCCGCCGACGGGCTTGAAATCAGAGCGGCGGCGGTGAACAACCTGGGTACGCTGGCCAGCGCGAAAAATCTGTTGATCAACGCGCAGACCCTCACCAACAACCGCATTCGCGCCAATCAGGGGTCGTTGCTGTTCAGTGGTGGCCACATGAATATGCAGGTCGGCTCGCTCACCAACACCTACAGCGACATCTACAGCCTGGGCGACATCAACGTGCTGGGCTACAACGGCGCCGACAGGGCCGGTCGGGTAGATAACCTTTCCGGCCGAATCGAGTCCACCGGCGATATGTCGCTCAAATCGACGGTCGTGAACAACAAGATGGAAAACTTCAGCGTCACGACCACCGAAGGCGATTCTTCATCCATTGGCGTGCGTTGCTACAACTGTGATTCAGCCAGGCCCAAGCACATCGAAGATGTCGACTCGCACCTGGTGTGGCAACAGAGCTTCAATGTGAGCGTCTCTGGTGACGCCGACGCATCAAGCATCACCGCCGGACGCAATCTGAGCGTCACGGGCTCGGAGTTCGTCAACTCCAACTCCACCGTCTCGGCCTCGTCCGATATCACGATCAACGTCGACACCTTCAATAACTCCGGCAGTTCGCTGGGCAGTTATTCGGTACTCAAGTACATCGCCAACAAGTCGCCTTCAGACGCGCTGTGGAACCAGATCGTCGACTACAACGTTCACAACGATGCCGGCTACAACAAGGACATTCGTTTCTGGACGGCCGGCGGTGCCGAGTCCCGGGAAAAATCATGGATCAAGAACAATCCCCATGTCGCCGAGACCCGGTACCAATACATCGGCACCTACGAGGTCAACGCCTGGGGCGGGAATGATATTGCTTTTGGCGCGTCCCAATACGCGTCGGGCGTGCGTACCCAGGCCCCGGCCGAAATTGTCAACGCGACACCTTTCCAGACGATCATCACTGAATCCGCCGGGAAAACCTTCGTACCCGCCATCATCCAGGCCGGTGGCAGTGTGGTGGTCAATGCAACCAACACCCTCACCAACGGCGAGCTGCGTTCCTTCAGCGCTGTGGCGGCCGGTCCGGGCAGAAACGCCGATACGCGTTCCGGTGGCGGCGCCAAACCGACGGTGATCAGCCTCAACCGGCAACTGCCTCCAGATCTGGCGCAACAACAGGTCAACCCGCTGGCATTGCCGGGCTTTGAATTGCCGGGTGGACAGAACGGACTGTTCCGCCTCAGCGGCCAGGGCGCCAGTTCCGGGGGGACAACCTTGCCGGTAGGTGCCTCGCCGACCTGGACCATGGGCGGAGCGTCGATTCCCCCGACCCAGCGTCAATCCGAACTGCCGACCACTGGCGGCCGGACCCTGCAAGTCGGTGGCGTGCAGACGGTAACCGCCTCCGATCGCCAACTGACCATGACGGATCGCCCGGACAGCGGCGTGGCGGCAGACCGCCGCGACATCAATACATCCATTGTCGTCGATGCCGGTGCTCAGGGTGGGGCACCCAACGCAAGAACCAATGGTTTCGGCGGGCAGTCCCTTGCCAGGGTTCAGGGGCTGCCCAGTACCCAGGCACCTTCCAATGCGCACAAGTATCTGATCGAAACCAATCCGGTACTGACGGAGCTGAAGCCGTTCATGAGTTCCGACTACCTGTTGGGCAAACTGGGCTATGACCCTGACCAGAGCGCCAAGCGCCTGGGTGACGGTTTGTATGAACAGCGGTTGATCCAGCAAGCCGTGGTGGCCCGTACCGGGCAGCGATACATCGATGGCCAGAACTCGGACGAAAGCATGTTCCGATACTTGATGGACAACGCCATCAGCAGCAAGGAACAACTCAATCTGTCGGTGGGTGTGACACTGACCGCCGAGCAGGTCGCGGCCCTGACCCACGACATTGTCTGGCTCGAAGAGTACGAAGTGAACGGTGAGAAAGTGCTGGTGCCAGTACTTTATCTGGCTCAGGCCGACAACCGCCTGGCGCCTGACGGATCGCTGATCCAGGGAACCAACGTCAAGCTGATAGCCGGCCAGGACCTGCAGAACGCCGGCACCCTGCGGGCCAGCAACAACCTGACGGCGGCGGCCGGGAACAATCTGGTCAATAGCGGGCTGATCGAAGCCGGCAACCGTCTCGACCTGCTGGCCGGCAACACCATCGTCAACAAATCCGGAGGCATCATCAGCGGGCGCGATGTGAACCTGGTGGCGGTCAAGGGCGACATCATCAACGAGCGGACAGTGACCAGCAGCGGCTTCGCGTCTCAAGGCTATTCACAGCAGCGCGAGTACCTCGACAGTGCGTCGCGTATCGAGGCCGCCAATGACCTGAAAGCCAGCGCCGGACGTGATTTCATCAGTTCCGGCAGCGCACTGGTCAGCGGTCGCGACACGGTCATCGAAGCGGGCCGCGATGCAAGCATCGTCTCGGCGCAAAGCAACAACTCGGCGTTTACCGGTGCCACCACCAGCAGCGTTCACCAGGTCGGTTCGACTGCAGCGGCCGGTCGGGACTTCACCGTCAATGCCGGTCGGGATCTGTCGGTGATTGGCAGTCAGATCAGCGCCCAGCGCGATATCGGCATGAGCGCCGACCGTGATCTGTTGATCGCGTCGGCCGAAGAGGAATCCCACTCGTACTACAAATCGAAAAAGGTCACCGCGCAGGAAGACCATATCGATCAGATTGCCAGTTCGATCAGTGCTGGTGGCAAGGCCGGATTCACTTCGGGCAAAGACCTGACCGTGGTGTCGAGCCGGATCACCGCAGGCGACGAAGCCTATCTTTTCGCCGGCAACGACATCAACGTGCTGGCTGCCGAGGATTATGACTATTCGCTGTACGACAAAAAGAAAAAAGGCAGCCTGGGACGAAAGGAAACCCGGCGTGACGAGGTGACTAAGGTCACCCACATCGGCAGTGAAATCAGCAGCGGCGGCGATCTGACAATCGCCAGTGGCGGTGATCAGCTTTATCAGGCGGCCAACCTGAAGGCTGGCAAGGATCTGACCATCAACAGCGGTGGTGACGTGATTTTTGAAAGTGTCACCGACCTGAAAAAGGAGAGCCACGAGAAAAGTAAAAGCAGCCTGGCCTGGACGTCGGCCAAAGGCGCCGGGCAGACCGACGAAACCATTCGCCAAAGTCATCTGTTGGCGGCCGGTGACATCGTTATCAAGGCGGCTGGCGACATTCGTATTGACGTCAAGGAAGTCAACCAGAAAACCGTGGCCGACAGCATCGATGCGATGGTCAAGGCTGACCCGCAACTGGCATGGCTCAAGGACATGCAGAACCGCGGCGACATCGACTGGCGCATGATCAAGGAAGTGCATGACCAGTGGGACTACAAAAGTTCCGGTATGGGCATGGGCGCCGCGATTGCCGTGGCGATCATAGTTACGGTGTTGACGGCGGGAGCTGCGAGTGCGGCAGTCGGCGGCACTTTGGCATCCGGAACCGGCTCGACCTTCGCGGCAGCGACAGCGACCACCGCTGCTGGCGTTGGCAACGTTGCCTTGACTGCGGTCATCACATCAATGGCCAGTACGGCGGCGGTCAGCGCCATCAACAACAAGGGCAATCTCGCTGACACACTCAAAGACGTGCTCTCGGAAGAAAACATCAAGAGTTATGTGACGGCGGCGATCATTGCCGGAGCTGGCTCCTATACCGGCACTTGGGGCAAAGAGGTCGGGCCGCAGGGCAACCTGATCACTCAGAATGTCACCGAGCGACTGAAGGCTTACGCAGTCAATACCACACTCAAGGGGTTGCTGACCGGCGACGGCAGTGACAAGTCCTGGCTGACCATCGCCGGCACGGGTGCGTTGGCGGAGATCTATGCGTACTGGACCGGACGCGGGCCTGATATTCGGCCGGGTGAAGACCGCGCGGGTGGCCCGAAATTCGTAGAACTCGAGGATGGACTGGTGCCACGGGAATGGATCAATGGCGAATGGGTAGAGGGCAAGAACATTGGTCTTAATGCCAGTTGTGAATCGTTGCTGGCGGTCTGCCACGGCACGCTTATCAGCAATATTGCCAACTCGGTACCAGGCATGAACGCCTTTGCCACGTTACATGACACCTGGATGGATAAGTTGATCATTGCCAAAGGTGGTGTGGACATGACGCTGTTTGAAAACCTCGGCACCATGCCACCGGCGTTGGTCGTCAACTACGGGGCGCTGTATGACAAATACCGGCCGCTGATCGAACAGACCAAGAAGGAAGCACGGCAATGACCACCCGGTGGGTAAACCGCTGTATTACGCCGAACGTGCGCCGTCCAGCGCTTTGCCCCCGGGGCGAGTGAATTCGTCTGACGGTATCTGAGTGGCGATTCATTCCCCGTGACAGCACGTGGAGTGAGTCGACCCCTCGTACTTGTCATGATGGCGCACCCACTCCATGATCTCGTCCTCATTGCGGCCCTTGGGCGTGAGGTCGAGGTAATTGTAGGCACCGACCAGCAAGTCCAGGCCTCGCGCGTAGGTTGAGTAAGTGTGGAAAATCTCGCCGTTGTCGGCGCGATAAAACACGCTCAGCCCCGGCATTTCTTCCTCGACGCTGTCGGTCTTTTCGTAGTTGTACGTAGCCTTGCCAGCTTCGACATCCTCAGCACGGGCGCACACGCCGAAGTCGTAGTTGAAATCGCAACCGTCCGACGACACCCAGTCGAATGCCCAGCCCATCCGCCGCTTGAAGGCCTGGAATTCGGCGAACGGTGCGTGGGACACCGCCACCAGCGCAATGTCGTGATGGGCCAGGTGCAGGTTGGCGCCGTCGATGTGGTCGCTGAGGAATGAACAACCCGGGCAACCTTCCTCCCAGCCCTTGGCGAACATGAAGTGGTAAACGACGAGTTGGCTGTGCTTGCCGAACAGGTCGGAAAGTTTCAACTCGCCGTTCGGGCCCATGAAGCGGTAATCCTTGTCGACCTTCACCCAGGGCAGGGCGCGGCGTTTGGCGCTGAGGCGGTCGCGTTCTTTGGTGAAGGCCTTTTCATCGGCCAGATGCTGCTTGCGGGCGGCGAGCCATTCTTCGCGCGACACCACCGGATGATTCTCAACGTTCATGATGATTTCTCCTGCGGGGGTTGAAACCGTCTGTCTCAGACTAGTCGTTCAACCACCCGGGAAATCGACAGACCGCCGGTCGGTCGGGGCGCCGAATAATCCTGAACGGTGGCGCAACGCTCCGGTCACAACCTGTGAACGCGCCAAAAAATCACGCGCACCGGAGGTTGAATCAGGATGACGACTTATAACTGGGATTTGATTGAACGCCTGCTGCATGAAGTGCAGAACGGCGCGGGCCACAGCTTTGCGCCACGGTCTTTTGCCGAAGACTATGCGGCGGAGAAAGCGGCGGCGGGCCAGCCGATCGAGAATCTGGATCACCTGAAAACGCTTGCCTGCGACTATGAGCAACTGCTGCTGTTGCGCGGTTACATCCAGCCCCGTGGCGAAGACGAGGGCAGCACCGGCAACAACTTCAGCCTGACCCCGCGCGGCTCCAGTCTGTTGAGCCTGATCGACAGCAGCATTCCCGGCAATGATCATCCGCGCGAAGTGCTGGATGATCAGGAAGACGCGCTGGATGAGCTGACGTTCGATGAGGTAGCTTCCAAAGCGCAGATCGCCTGAGGTTTGCACAAAAAAATGTGGGAGCGAACGTGCTCGCTCCCACATGGGTTTCGCAGTGGTCTCAGCTTTTTTGTGCGGCCTTCAGGCACTTCAAATCATTGAAGTCCTTGCGCACTCCCTCGATCTTTTTCAACAGGCGCTGGCGCTGCTGCGGCGTACTGTCGGCCATCAGATCGACGAACAGCGAACGGGCCTGCGCCTCCGTATTGGCGTAGGCCTTTTGGTAATCCGCTGTCCATAAGCGTTCGCGATTGACCAGAAGCGTCTCGATCCGCTGTGGGAATTCAGGACTTTTGCGTTGCGCCACCGCCGCGCTGAACTGCTTCTGCCAGTGAGCACGGTTGGCAATCCACTGGGTGTTCTGATCGCCCAGAGCGGTCGACCAGGCGATCACCCGCTGTTCCTGTTTGGCGTTCAACGGGCCGAGCCAATCGTTGAGACGCTTGTCCATGCGCGCGCCACGCTCGGCAATCTGCTGTGAAAGCGGTGGCTTGAGGTATTCCTGTTGGCGTTTCTGCAGGTCTTTGGCAAAGGCGTCGTTCATTTCAGCGACCTGCCGATCATCCAGGCCTTGCAGCAATTCAATCGCCGACGGGGTGATTACCCGGGCGGTTTCGGCGATCGCCTGCTTGGCTTCTGCGGTGCGGGCCTGAAGGGCAGCGTCGGTGACCTGATTGGTCTCGACCATGGTTTGCAGGCGATCCAGCCAATCGAGATAACCCGGCAATTGCGTGGTGCAATGCCAGTTCAAGTGTTCCTTGAGTCGCTCGTTGAACCAGTCCTTCTGCTCGCCGTTCATGTCCAGGTAGTCGCTGAGCGTCCACGGAATGATCACGTCGAGGTTGCGATAAGCCAGGCCGACACGGCTACAAGCGCCGAGGGCAAGGGTCAGGATCAGTAGAATCGCGATGCGTTTGAACCAGCTAGACATGGGCGAGTCCTTGCGAAAGCCAGCCTTGAGGGTCTGATGCTCATGTGAACGCAGGATGGCCCCGGCAGTTCAGCCAATCAATAGAACGCGCGTTCGGCCTTGAGCGTGACCAGCCCGTCGCACTGACTGTTATGCCCGGAATAGGCTGAGCAATCGCTGCCGCTGAGGCTCGAATTGCTGTAGATCAGGTCGAGGTCGATGCCCATGAACGGCCGGGAAAATTTCACCGACCAATCGGTAAAACTGCTGACATAACCCCCGTCCACCGAGACCGGCGTGTTGAGCTGATGGGTGGTGTATTTCATGCTGATCCCGATGCCGAACGGCTGATTGCCGCCCAGGTCGGCAAACAGGGTGTTGTTCTGTTTGTCCGGATCGTTGCTCAGGGCGATGCCGATCCGGCTGCCCAGCAGCGTCAGGCCACCGAACAGTTCCTGGCTGTCGAGGGTATCGACCTTGGGATAGCTGTAATGGATCATCCCGACTTCGTAGCCGAGGGTCTGATCGAAAGGTTGTTTAAAGCCGACGTAGGAATCGATTTCGAGATTCTTCCCCGGCGTGAGGCCCATGCTCGGTGCGTACTGACCGACATACAGGCCGCTGTCGTGACTCAGGTCCAGGCCGCCGTGGAACGAGCCGACCGCCGAAGGCTTGACCAGCCCCTGGGCCATGCTGCGGCTGGGCGTGGTGCCGAGCTTGAGGTCGAAGTCACCGAGCTCACGCTGGAAAATTTGCGCGTGCGCCACCGGGCTCGCCAGCAGGCCTACAAGCAATAAACAGGAAGATTTGAGCATGCGTCACTCCTTGAGCAGCGAGCGCAGGTGCGACAAACCTGCTGAAACGCTTGATCCAGACGCGTGCAAGGATACCGGCGAATGATCGGCATCGAGGGCCGTTCGTCGATTTTTGCAGTTTTGAATGTTTGATTAAACGTAAGAAAGGTCTTGCGAGGGATCCGGTCCAGACGCTTCGAAGCTCAAAGCGCCTTTGGACAGGTGTACTGCGGGGTGTTACTTCTTGCCCAGGCTGATCTGCTTGGACGGGCCGAACGTCTGGCCGCTGACGCCCTTGGCAATTTGCTGGATCTCGCCGCCGGACTTGAGGAATGCCGCGATCTGATCGTTGATCGATTCGCTGGTTTCAACGGCTGGAGCTGGCTTTGCTTTGCTGGTGGATGCTTTTACACGCATGGCGGCCATTAACCTGTAGAAAAGTAACTCGGCCAGGCATCGTACAGGAATAACTTGACAATTGCTTGGTAAATATCCCTCGGAATAACCCAGCGTGCAGGTGGATTATTATCGATTAATTATTCGAAATATCCTGCTAACCTGCTGTTTTAAATAACAACATTTATTCGATTTGAGGATGCTGGCCGGCCTCGGGATCAGGCAAAAGCCGTCACGCTGGCCTGACGAGTGGCGCGCGTGCGGCGCGAAATCCAGGAAAATCAAGGCCTCCCGCAGATTTTCACTCGGCCGTCCGATCTGGCGACCGACGAACCCGGCAAAACCGGGTAGAATGCCGCCCACGCAATGAGGGTATTGGAAATGGCTTTAGTCGGGCGTTACAACAGTTTGCAAGTGGTTAAACACACTAACTTCGGTTTATATCTGGACGGCGGTGCCGACGGCGAAATTCTTTTGCCCAACCGTTATATTCCTAAAGATATTCCCAGCGAAGATGAAGACTGGCTCAATGTTTTCATTTATCTGGACAGTGACGACAAACTTATTGCCACCACTGAAAAACCAAAAGTTCAGGTCGGTGAATTTGCCAGTTTGAAAGTTGTTGAAGTCAACAGCATCGGCGTGTTCCTCGACTGGGGCCTGCCGAAGGATCTGCTGCTGCCTTACTCCGAAGAAAAACGCCAGATGACCGCCGGCGAGTACTGCGTGGTGCATGTCTACCTCGACAAGCACACCCGCCGCATCACCGCGACCGCGCGCCTGGATCGTTATCTGGACAAGACCCCGGCCAACTACAGCGTGGGCCAGGAAGTTGATCTGCTGGTGGCCGAATCCACCGACATGGGTTTCAAGGCCGTCATCAACAACAAGCACTGGGGTTTGATTCACAAGAATGAAATCTTCAAGTTCATGCGTTCCGGCATGCGCGAGAAAGGCTTCATCAAGGAAGTGCGCGCCGACGGCAAGATCAGCCTGAGCCTGCAACCGGTGGGGCAGGAAGCAGCCAGCAGCCTGAACTCGAAGATCCTCTCCAAGTTGCGCGAAAACGATGGCACCCTGGCCGTCAGCGACAAGAGCGACCCGGCGCTGATCAGCAGCCTGTTCGGTGTCAGCAAGGGCAACTTCAAGAAGGCCATCGGTTCGTTGTACAAGGAAGGCAAGATCGTCATTCACGCCGATCGCATTGAACTAACCTGAGCCTGACGTGGCCCATGTTGCATGGGCTTACTTGAGGTCGGGCAGATGAAAAAACCACTGATTGCCTACGTCGCCACGCTGCTGACGTTTCTTCTGCTCGACGGCGTCTGGCTTGGCGTGCTGATGGCGCCGACCTATCGCGAACTGCTCGGTTCGCTGATGCTCGAAAAACCGTTGCTGGTGCCAGCAGCGGTTTTTTATTGCCTGTATGTTTTCGGCTGTGTGGTGTTCGTGGTGTTGCCGTCGCTGACCTGGCAACGCGCCGCCCGGATGGGAGCGCTGCTCGGGCTGGTCGCTTATGGCACCTATGACCTGACCAACTGGGCGACATTGCGCGGCTGGTCGGCGCAGGTGTCGCTGATGGATTGGGCTTGGGGGACGTTCGCCACGGCGCTGGCCTGTACGGTCGGATTTGTTGTGGCCAGCCGGTTTGGCAGATCAGCTCGTTGATCTTGGTCGCCTGACCTGACGCCATCGCTGGCTTGCCAGCGATTGACGGCGCAGTCGTCAGCCATTCTCCGCTGACGTTGCAGGAGCATGAAATGTCTTTTCCAGACGGCTTTTTCTGGCTGACTGGTTAATAATCCACTCACTACTTTTCGCCCCGGACAAAGAGCCGGGGCTTTGTTTGACCATTGGAAAAACTGCCATGTTGTGTGTGTTAGAGGTGTCGAGGTGAGCGTCAGTCGGCGCAGTGCCGACGGGTTTGCCCTGCAAGTGATGATCGGCCTGTGCCTGATCTGGGGCGTGCAGCAGGTGATGATCAAGTGGGCGGCGACCGACATTGCGCCGGTGATGCAGGCGGCGGGGCGGTCGGGGATATCCGCGTTGCTGGTAGGACTGCTGATCTGCTGGAAGGGCGGCTGGGATCAGGTCGGCGCTACCTGGCGCGGCGGCTTGCTGGCCGGTGCCTTGTTCGGGCTCGAATTCCTGTTCATCTCCGAAGGCTTGCAGTTGACCACCGCCGCGCACATGTCGGTGTTCCTCTATACAGCGCCGATCTTCACCGCGCTGGGCGTGCATTTCCTGTTGCCCAGCGAGCGCTTGCGGCCTGTGCAATGGCTGGGGATCTTCCTCGCATTTGTCGGGATTGCCATTGCGTTTGCCGGCGGGGTGTCGTGGGACAACCTCGATCACCGCATGCTGATGGGGGATGCCCTCGGCGTGCTGGCCGGTGCCAGTTGGGGCGCGACCACCGTGGTGGTACGCGCCTCGCGCCTGTCCGAGGCGCCGGTGACCCTGACCCTGTTCTATCAACTGATCGTCGGTTTCATCGGCCTGTTGCTGATCGCGCTGCTCAGCGGCCAGATCACCCACGTCAGTCTGACCGTCGTGGCCGTGGGCAGTGTGCTGTTCCAGGGGCTGGTGGTGTCGTTCTTCAGTTACCTGACCTGGTTCTGGCTGCTGCGCCGTTATCTGGCGGCCAACCTCGCGGTGTTTTCCTTCATGACACCGTTGTTCGGCGTCACGTTCGGCGTGGTGCTGCTCGGCGAAGAACTGAGCCTGAACTTCATCATCGGCGCCGTGCTGGTGTTGCTCGGCATCACCTTCGTCAGCGCGGAACAGTGGGTGCGTCGGCGTTTGCGCAAAGCCCTCGGTCAGCCGTAACCGATTTGCAGGCCAGACCGCCGGCAATCAGCAGACCGCTGCCGGCAATCACCAGCGCCGGTTGCAGGCCGCCGCTGAAATGGCTGCTGACCGCCGCCAGCAACGGCCCGCTGAGTTGACCGACGGCGAAGCATGCGGTGAGCAGGCCGGCGTTGCGCTGGGTGGCGTGGGGCGCCAGTTCCCGGGAGCGTTGCATCACCAGTTGCATGCAGGCCAGAAACGGCGTGCCGCAGAGGATCACGCCCAATGCCAGGCCGAGGCCGCTGCCCAGCAGGCAAGCGAACACCCCGGCAGCCTGCAACCATAGCGTCGCCATCAACCAGTGCCGGGTGGTTTGCGGATCGTGCCGACGCAAACTTACCAGCAAAACGCCAATTGCGGCACCGAGGCCAAAGCACGGCCAGAACAGATCGGCCTGCCACTGCCCGTGAAACTGCGCGTTGGCCATCTGCGACAGGAACGTGGCCGGGATGATGTAGCCCACGCCATACAAGGCATACACCACCGCCAAGCGCCCAATGCCACGATCTGATGAACTCACGGCAACCGGCACGACCGGCACACCGCCGCCCGGTTGCGGCAGGATCCGCACGATTCCCAGCAACATCACCAGCGCCACGGCGGCATAGATCAGCCACAGAGTCGCGGAAGTCTGCTGCGCCAGATGTGAGAACAGCGCCAGCAATCCCGTCAGAAAAATCCCCAGCCCCGGCCCGGCAAAGACCAGCGCGCCCAATCGCGGACGACCCGCCGCCGCAGCCAGCGGCTGACTCAACGCAGTAATCATCACCAGCACCCAGGCACTCGCCACACCGGTACCGAAGCGCAGCAACAAATGCGACCAGAAACCGTTGGCCCAGAACGATGCCAGCGTCAGCAACACACACAACCACAGACCGCCGTGCAGGCGCCGCTGCACTTGATCCGGCCGGCGGGAAAACATCGCATCCACCGCGCCGAGCAGGTAACCGAGGTAGTTGGCCGCCGCAATCAGACCGGCGGCAGTCAGGTCGATCTGCCCTTCACTGAGCAGGTGCGGCAGCTGCGGGGTGAGGGCGAAACGCCCGATGCCCATGGCCATCATCAGGGCAATGAAACAGGCGGATAAGCGAATCAGCGGTGACATGGTCTGAATTCCGTTGGAGGTTCAATGACCGTCAGGCTAGGACTGATTGACTTTCTTTAAAATTGAATAATAGTGAGTAACTTGTTCTGTTCAGGAGAAAGGTTGTGGAGTTCAGCCAATTGCGGATCTTCCAGGCCGTGGCAGAGGAGGGCTCGATCACCCGCGCCGCCGAACGTTTGCATCGGGTGCCGTCGAACCTGTCGACCCGGCTTAAACAGCTGGAGGAGCAACTGGGCGTCGAACTGTTCGTCCGTGAGCGTCAGCGTTTGCAGTTGTCGCCTGCGGGAAAAGTCCTGCTGGACTACACCGGCAAACTGTTCGCCCTGCGCGATCAGGCCAGCGCGGCGGTGATGGGCGGGCAGCCGGCGGGGGATTTCGTGCTCGGCACGCTGTACAGCACGGCGGCGATCCATTTGCCGGCGCTGCTGGCGCGCTATCACAAGCAATATCCGGCGGTGAATCTTCAGGTGCAGTCCGGGCCCAGTGGCGAGTTGCTCGAAGGCCTGCTCACCGGGCGCCTCGACGCCGCGCTGGTGGATGGCCCGCCGCAACTGGCCGGGATTGACGGTGTGCCGTTGTGCAACGAGCGACTGGTGCTGATCAGCGAGGCCGATCACCCGCCGATACGCAGCGCCAGGGATGTCGAGGGGCGGGCGGTATTCACCTTTCGCCATGGCTGCGCCTATCGTGCGCGGCTGGAAGCGTGGTTCGCGCATTACCAGGCGGCGATGGGCCGGGCGATGGAGATCGAGTCCTATCAGGGCATGCTCGCCTGCGTGATTGCCGGCAGCGGTGTGGCGCTGATGTCGGAGTCGATGCTCGCCAGCCTGCCGGGGCGCGAAAGCGTGGCGGTGCACCCGCTGGCCGAGCCTTTTGCCAGTGCGACAACATGGCTCATGTGGCGGCGGGGCATGGTCGGTGCCAACCTCAACGCATGGATCGAACAGCAGCAGGCGCTCTATCCCGTGGCTGGCGAAGACGTGCGGGACACGGCTTGAACGTACGGTCAGGGATTTGGATCAATTCAGTAACAGATCATTGCGGATTTGGCCGAGCATTGCGTAGGACTTCGGACTATTATCAGTGCGAAGCGGCCTCAGAATTCCGGACGCTCAGCACCACCCTGAAGGGGGCATGACGATGAAAGAGAAAATTCAAAACTGGCTGCACGATTTGGGTGTTGCCCTCGGCTTGATCGAACCGCCTCTGCAACCGGTCCCGATTCGCACCGATGACGAACAGCGTCGGCGTCAGCCACGTCGGCGGTAATGCCCCGCTTTGAAGGATCAAAGGATTTAAACGACAAAAGATCGCACCCGGCTGTCGCTCCATTGGAGTGGCGGGCGGGTGCGATCTTTTGTTTTCAGTGACGCCCGATTTCCATCAGAAACCGGCTCAGGTCATTCGCGGTCTTCGCGGTCTTGAGCATCCGGTCCTCTTCGGCGGTGAAGGCCGTCAGGCCGAATTCATCTTCCAGATGGAAGATCAGATCCTCGATATCCGCTTTTTCCAGCCCCAGCTGCGCGAGGCTGGTGTTGTCGTCGAATTCACGATTTTCCAGCAGGCGCAGGATGAACCGGTGCACGGCAGCACGCACGGCAGCTCTTCTCATGGCAGATCTATGTGTTGTTAGTCTGACTGAAGTACAGCAGGCCTCAGGCGTGGCGGCGCAACCATTCGTCAATCATCCCGTGCAGATGCTCTGCGGAAAAACTGCCGAAGTGACCGCCATGCACGGTGCGAATCTTCAGAGCCTGTAAGCGGCGCAGGCTGGCGGCGTAGTCGTCGAGGTTGGAATGGTAGGCGTCTTCGATCAACGGCCCGTCGTAAATGATGTCGCCGCTGAACAGGGTCTCAGTGGCCGCTTCGTAGAGGCTGATCCCTCCCGGTGAATGCCCCGGCGTGTGCAGCACCTGCAACGTGCGGTTGCCGAGGTCCAGCACATCGCCGTCCTCGACAAACCCGGTGGCGGGCGCTGCCTTGACCCGGTATTCGGCGTAGCACAGCGGGCAATCCGGGTGCGCTTCGAACATGTCGTCGCCGACGAAGGCCCGGCTCAGATCGTTCTCGCCATCCGGCGCCGCCAGAATGTCCGCTTCGGCCGGATGCACCAGCCGTTCGGCAAATTCGTGGTGCCCGGCGATGTGGTCGAAATGGCAATGACTGGCCACCGCCACCAGCGGCCGCTCGGTCAGCCACGGCAGTTGTTCGCGCAGGCTGACCAGGCCGGAACCGCTGTCGAGCAGCAGATCCTTGTCCCGCCCCTGAATGTGCCAGAGGTTGCAGCGATAGAACGGGCGGATGAACGGCTCGTGAATCAGCCGAATGCCGTCGCTCAGGGTTTGCACTTCGAACCACTGATCGCGAGAAACAATCTTCATCAAGCATTTTCTCCAGACGAAAAAAACGGGTGTGGCAACCGACGCCACACCCGCCGAAGAAAGCATCAAGTCGTTATAGCGAGCTTAGACCGCGCTGGCCACCGGGGCAGGGCGACGGGAAAACAGGCTGACCACCACAAAACTCACCAGACCCACAGCCAGGCTGTAGTAGATCGGCGTGTTGGCATCCAGACCGTCCTTGAACATGAACAGCAGGGCGGTGGCGAAACCCAGGCCCATGCTGGCGATGGCGCCGGCAGTGGTCGCGCGTTTCCAGAAGATCGCACCGATCAGCGGGATCAGCATGCCGCCCACCAACAGGTTGTAAGCGAGGGTCAGAGCGCTGATCACGTCGTTCACAACCAGAGCAATACCCAGCACCACGACACCGGTCAGCAGGGTGAACAGACGGTTCACACCCAGGCTCGACTGTTTGCCGCCACGCAGTTTCGGCAGCAGGTCTTCGGTCAGGGTGGTGGCAGCGGCGAGCAGGCCGGCGCTGGCGGTGGACATCATCGCGGCCAGGGCTGCGGCGATCACCAGACCCCGGATGCCGTCCGGCAGCGACAGTTTGACGATCGCGGCAAAGGCGTTGTTGACGTTGTCCAGATTCGGGATCAGCACATGTGCAGCCATGCCGATCAAGGCACAGGCCAGACCGTAGAGGATGCAGTAGATGCCCGCGAAGCTACCGGCGTACTGAGCGACTTTTTCGTTCTTGACGGTGAACACCCGTTGCCAGATGTCCTGACCGATCAGGATGCCGAAGAAGTAGATCATGAAGTAGGTGATGATCGTGTCCCAGCCGATGGTGGTGAAGCTGAAGGCAGTGGCCGGCAGTTTCAGCACCAGTTCATCCCAGCCGCCGACGCGGTACAGGCAGATTGGCAGGAGGATGAACATCAGGCCGACGGTTTTGATGATGAACTGGACGATGTCGGTCAGGGTCAGCGACCACATGCCGCCGATGGCCGAGTAGATCACCACCACGCCACCGCCGAGCAGTACCGAGATCCAGAACGGCAGGCCGAACAGCACTTGCAGCACGGTGCCGATGGCGAGGATCGAGGTCACGCCGATCATCAGTGCGTAGGCCAGCATGATCGCCGCGCTCGCCGAGCGGGCCATCGGGTTGTAGCGTTTTTCCAGGACCTGGGTAACGGTGTAGATCTTCAGTTTCAGCAGCGGCTTGGCCAGGAACAGGTTCAGCGCCACGATGCCGCAACCCAGTGCCGCGCACAGCCAGAAACCGGAAATGCCGTGCACGTAGCCGAGGCGGACGGTGCCGACGGTGGACGCGCCACCGAGAACGGTCGCGGCCATGGTCCCCATGTACAGGCCCGGGCCGAGGTTACGCCCGGCGACCAGGAAGTCCTCGTTGGTCTTGGCCTTGCGCATGCCGAAGTAGCCGAGCAAGAGCATGCCGGCGGCGTAGATGAGGACGACGAATAAATCCAAAGCCATGATGGCGTGTCTCCGATTGTCTTTTTTATGGGGTGGAACACTGTGGGAGAAGGCTGACCCCCCACAGGCGATTCGTTTATTCAGGCAGCCTGACGCAGCGCCGCTTCAGCCGGCGCATGCGCGCCTTTGCTGCGGGGATCCTTCGGGCCGTAGACCAGCGCCGGTTCCGGGAACAGGCTCAGCAGCATCAGGTACATCACCGACGCCAGACCGAGGGTCACCAGCAGGCTGATGTCGATGCCGCCGGCCAGTTCACCGAGCGGGCCGACGAACTGCCCCGGCAGGTTGACGAAGCACAGGCCGACCGCCGCGCTCGGGATCCACGCACCCAGACCGCGCCAGTTCCAGCCGTGGCTGAACCAGTAGCGTCCGCCTTGCTCGCCGCGCGTGAACACTTGCAGGTCGTCCGGGCAGTAGAAGCCGCGACGCACCACCAGGCCGATGATCATGATCACCATCCAAGGGGTGGTGCAGGTGATGATCAGCACGGCGAAGGTCGACACGCTCTGCACCAGGTTCGCCGCAAAGCGCCCGATGAAGATGAAGGCAATCGACAGCACACCGATCAGGAGCGTCGCCTTGACCCGCGACAGCAGGCGCGGGAACACGCTGGACATGTCCAGCCCGGTGCCATACAGCGATGTGGTGCCGGTGGACATGCCGCCGATCACCGCAATCAGGCACACCGGCAGGAAGAACCAGCTCGGCGACACCGCGAGCAGACCGCCTACGTAATTGTTGGCCGCGATGTAGTCCGGCGCCTGGATCGCGACGATGGTCGCGGTGGTCAGGCCGAACAGGAACGGGATGAAGGTGGCGATCTGCGAGAGCACCACCGCCGCCATGATCCGCTTGCGCGAGGTCTCACGCGGGATGTAGCGGGCCCAGTCGCCGAGGAACGCGCCGAAGGAAATCGGGTTGCTCATGGCCACCAGCGCGGCGCCGATGAACGCGGCCCAGAAGCCCGGCTGGCCGAGGCTGACGGTGCCGGCGTAGTGCGAATCGAAGGGACCGGCGAAGGCAAAGATGCCCAGCAGGAACAGCAGGCTCGCGCTCCACACCGCGACCTTGTTCACCCACAGCAGGAAGCGGAAGCCGTAGATGCACACGGTCAACACCAGAATCGCGAACAGACCGTAGGCCAGGCCCAGGGTCAGGTCGGTTTCCGGCAGGCCGATCAGGCGTTTCGCACCACCGATCAACGCATCCCCCGAACTCCACACCGAGAGCGAGAAGAAGGCGATGGCGGTCAACAGCGACAGGAACGATCCGACGATCCGCCCGTGCACGCCGAAGTGCGCACCGGACGACACGGCATTGTTGGTGCCGTTGAGCGGACCGAACAGGCCCATCGGTGCGAGGATCAGCGAGCCGAGCAGCACGCCCGAGACAATCGCCCAGACGCCCGCCTGGAAGGACAGGCCGAACAGCACCGGGAAACTGCCGAGCACGGCGGTGGCAAAGGTATTCGCGCCGCCAAAGATCATGCGGAACAAGTCCACGGGACCGGCGGTGCGTTCGTTGTCCGGGATCTGTTCGACCCCGTGGGTTTCAATCTGCGTAAGGCTTTGGTCTTTGTTGTTGTTATTCATGATCTGCTCCGATCATAAAGGCGCGCTCATCGTGCGTGAGCGTCACCTGTCTTGGCTAAGGGGATGGCAGCCCTTCCGGCATTGCGGACAAATGTTCGTGGCAGGCCAGCCAATGGCCTTGTTGTTTTAGGCTCGACGCTTGTTTTCTGAAAACAATCGTCTCGCGCTCCTGGCTGAAGTGTTGCTCCCCTTGCATGCGCAGCTCGGTGGCCACGTCATGGATGAAAATCGCCACGTCACCCTGCAGGCTGACGAAGGCGTTGCTCGAGGTGCAGGACAGCACCTCGAAGCCATCCTCGGCGCGCCAGCTGTCCCACAACGCCTGGTAGGCATCGCGCGACAGCAGGGGCTGTTCGAGGGTGTAGAACACGAAGCTGGCATCGGCGCTGAATGCGCCGAAGTAGGCTTCGCGATCGTTGCGGGCGAAGGCGGACACCAGATCGGCGGCCGCTTTCAGAACCTGATCACGTTCGTTCATGACCCGACCCTCAGCGGTGGACGACGCCCGGCAGTACGCAGAGCATTTCGTACAGCAGGTTGGCGGCCAGCAGCGAGGTGTTGCCGGTGGTGTCATAAGCGGGCGAGACTTCTACCAGATCGCAGCCGATCAGGTCGAGGCCCTGGCAGCCGCGAACGATTTCAATCGCCTGAATGGTCGTCAGACCACCGATTTCCGGGGTGCCGGTGCCAGGCGCCCAGGCCGGGTCGATGCCGTCGATGTCGAAGCTCAGGTACACCGGGCCGCCACCGACTTTCTCGCGCACTTCGGCCATCAGCGGTTCCAGCGACTTGTGCCAGCACTCTTCGGCCTGCACCACGCGGAAGCCCTGATCGCGGCTCCAGTTGAAGTCGTCAGCGGTGTAGCCCTGCGCCCGCAGACCGATCTGCACCACACGGTCGCAGTCCAGAAGACCTTCTTCGACGGCGCGACGGAAGGTCGTACCGTGGGCGATCTTCTCGCCGAACATGTGATCGTTGACGTCAGCGTGGGCATCGATGTGTACCAGACCGACCTTGCCGTGCTTTTTGTGGATGGCACGCAGGATCGGCAGGGTGATGGTGTGGTCGCCACCCAGGGTCATCGGGATCACGTTGTGCTCGAGGATGTTGTCGTAGGCTTCTTCGATGATGCGCACGGCGTCGAGCAGGTTGAAGGTGTTGATCGCCACGTCACCGATGTCGGCAACCGACAGCGAGTCGAACGGCGCAGCGCCGGTGGCCATGTTGTACGGGCGGATCATTACCGATTCGGTGCGGATGTCGCGCGGCCCGAAGCGGGTGCCGGGGCGCAGCGAAGTACCGATGTCCAGTGGCACGCCAACGAAGGCAGCGTCCAGGCCGGCAGCGGTCGGTACATGGGGGAGTCGGAGCATGGTGGCGATGCCGCCGAAGCGCGGCATTTCGTTGCCGCCCAGTGGTTGGTGAAGAATCTTGTCCACGGGTAGGGCCTCATCGTCTTTGTTTTATTTATGTCGGCGCACCGCATTCGCAAGGAGCACGGGTACCGCTGTGGGCCGATTCTGCGAAATGTAGTGGGGCGGAAGAATCGCTACGGGCAAATACTTAGTTCAGAAATTTCTAAACTAATGATGTGGGTGGAGATAGACTTTGTGCGCCTTGGGGTTTGTGATCGGCTGAACATCGCTGCCCTCATCGGAACGCCGCCCGCCCAGCCCTCTCCCGGAGGGAGAGGGGGCCGACGGAGTTGTTTTCCAGAGGGACATCGACCTGAAATATCGAGTCGAGCTCAGGAGAGTCCTGAGGCAGACGCAAGATTTGAAGGCCATGGAGATCGGCTCCCTTTCCCCCTCGCCCCTCTGGGGAGAGGGTTGGGGTGAGGGGTGGATTGACCAGACAACACAGTTCCAAAGCCCGGAGTAGACATGGCCAACGCTTTACCCGACCTGAAACTGTTGCGCATCTTCGTCAGCGTCGTGCGCCATCAGGGGTTTGCCAACGCGCAGCAGGAACTCAACCTGTCGACCTCGGCGATCAGCACCTACATGAGCCAGCTCGAAGCCGCGCTGGGTCTGGTGCTGTGCCATCGCGGGCGCGGCGGTTTCAGCCTGACCAGCAAGGGCGAGCTGTTCCATCAGGAAACCCTGCGCCTGCTGGCCGAACTTGAAGGTTTCGAGCAATACGCCGCCGCGCTCAAGGGCGAACTGCGCGGCACGCTCAACCTTGGGGTGATCGACTCCACAGTCAGCGACAAGGCCCTGCCGTTCGCCGAAGCCATCGGCGCCTACAGCCAGGAACACCCAGCGGTGCATTTGCATCTGTCGGTGATGAGCCCGTATGAACTGCAACTCGGCGTGCAGGACAACCGCCTCGATCTGGCCATCGGCGCATTCTCCACGCGCATGAGCGGTCTGGTGTACATGCCGCTGTACCGCGAGCAGCACTGGCTGTATTGCAGCAGCCGTCACCCGTTGTTCAACGAGCGGCGGATTCCCGAGCAGGTCATCACACAGCAGCGCATGGTCGGACGCGGCTACTGGAGCCAGGCCGAACTGGCCCGCCACGGTTTCAAACACAGCGCCGCAACCGTGGAAAGTATGGAGGCGCAGCTGATTCTGGTGCTGTCCGGCGCCTACATCGGTTACCTGCCGGAGCACTACGCCCAGGCCTGGGCCGACAAGGGCGATTTGCGGGTGCTGCTGCCGGCGACCTTCGGTTATCAGGCGCCGTTTTCCATGATCATGCGCCGTGGCCGCAGCCGCGAGCCGCTGATCCAGACTTTCCGCGACCTGCTCAAAGCGCAGCTCAATCAGGCATAAGACAATGTCCAGACCCCAATGCCCGCGCTGCCTGCGCCCACAAACCCACTGCCTTTGCCCGCTGATCCCCAGCCTCGACAGCCGCACCCGGGTGTTGCTGTTGCAGCACCCGAGCGAGGTCAATCACGCGCTCAACACGGCGCGGTTGGCGGCGCTCGGTTTGAACAATGCCGAACTGATCGTCGGCGAAGTGTTCGAGGATTTGCCTGCGCTGCTGAACCGGCCGGGGTATCGGGCGCGGTTGTTGTTCCCAGCGGACGATGCGCAGCCGATGCAGGCTTACACCGCGTCGGATGAGCCGCTGTTGCTGGTGGTGCCGGATGGCACGTGGCGCAAGGCGCGCAAGATGCTGCACCTCAATCCGCTGCTGGCGGCGTTGCCACGAGTGACTTTGGCCGAGGGTGGGGTTTCCCGGTATCGGCTGCGCAAGGCACCGGGGCCGGGGGCGTTGTCGACGATCGAGGCGATTGTTCAGGCGTTGCAGACGCTGGAAGCGCCGACGTCGTTCGAGCCGTTGCTCAAACCGTTCGAGGCGTTGATTGAAGGGCAGATTGCGGCGATGGGGGAGGAGACTTTCCAGAAGAATCACGGAGGCTGATCGGACTGATACTGATCGCCTGATCGTTCCCACGTCGAGGCGTCGAACCGTCCGCGTGGGAATGCCGCCCGGGACGCTCCGCGTCCCTTCGCGACGGTGACGCAGAGCGTCACTGGATGCATTCCCACGCAGAGCGTGGGAACGATCAACGTGAGAGCGATCAATCACTAGCGCTCGCGCATCGCCTCGGTCCGGGCCTTCAGCACCGGTTTGAGCAGGTAATCCAGCACGCTTTTCTCCCCGGTAATGATGTCCACCGTCGCCACCATCCCCGGAATGATCAGCAACGGTTTCACATCCCCGCCCAAATGGTTTTTGTCGGTACGCACCTGGATCAGGTAGAAGCTGTTGCCCTTGTCGTCGGTGATGGTGTCGGCGCCGATCAGCTCAAGCTTGGCGCTGAGTCCGCCGTAGATCGTGTAGTCGTAGGCGCTGAACTTGACCATGGCTTTCTGACCCGGATGCAGGAACGCCACGTCCTGCGGCCGGACCTTGGCTTCGATCAGCAGGTTGTCTTCCAGCGGCACGATTTCCACCATGTCGCTGCCCGGCTGCACCACGCCGCCGATGGTGTTGACCTTCATCTGCTTGATCACCCCACGCACCGGAGAGGTCACGGTGGTGCGGCTGACGCGGTCGTCGATGGCGATGCTCGACGCGGTGATTTTCGACAGGTCGGTGCGTTTCTCGTTGAGCTCCTTGGCCGCCTCGGAGCGGAAGGTCTGTTCCGATTCGTCGATCTTGCTCTTGATCTCGTTGATCGCCGATTCGGCCCGGGGAATGGCGAGGGTCGTGGCATTCAACGAGCCACGAATTTCCACTGCACTACGACGCAGGCGGAGGATCTCCACGGGCGAAACCGCACCGGTTTTTACCAGCGGTTCCGACATGTTCATTTCCTGTTGCAGCAGCGCCAGGCTCGAACTGTATTGCCCCTGTTTCGAGCGAAACTCCGCCAGTTCCTGTGCCTTCTGCCGCAGTTGTTCGCTGAGGGTGCGTTGCTCGCTGGCCAGCCGGCGTTGACGTTGCTCGTACAGCGAGCGCTCGTCCTCGGCGACTTGCGGGGCCTTGGCAATCACCTCGTCCGAGAGCTTGAACGGCCGGCCTTCGGCTTCGGCGGACAGGCGTTCGACCTGCGCGGTCAGGGCATAGCGATCGGCCTCGCTCTCACCCTTGTTCGACAGAAACCGCGTGTCATCCAGACGCAGCAAGGTATCGCCCTTGCTGACCATCTGCCCTTCACGCACGAAGATCTCGGTGACGATCCCGCCTTCGAGGTTCTGGATCACCTGAACCTTGCTCGACGGAATCGCCTTGCCTTCGCCCATGGTCACTTCCTGGAGCACGGCGAACTTGGCCCAGACCAGCGCACTGATCAGCAGTGCCGCCGCCAGCCACACGGTGATCCGCGACCAGCGCGGCGAATCCTGCAACGAGGCGCCGGCGGTTTCCGGCATGAATTCGGCTTCGGCGCTTTTACCGAAACTGTCGAAGTAGCCGCGCGGTTTTGAAGAGGAAGAAGCAGACATGGGGCAACTCCTAGACCGCTGCCGAGCCGACCCGGCCCTTGCGCAGTGCATCGATGACCGCTTCTTTCGGACCGTCGGCGACGATCCGGCCGTTGTCCAGCACCAGCAACCGGTCCACCAGGCTCAGCATCGAGGTGCGGTGGGTGACCAGCAACAAGGTTTTGCCCTGCACCCAGCCGTGCAGCTTTTGGCGCAGGACGTCTTCGCTGCTGTTGTCCATGGCGCTGGTGGGTTCGTCGAGCAGCATGATCGGCGGGTCGAGCAGCAGCGCCCGGGCCAGCAACACGGCTTGGCGTTGGCCGCCGGAGAGCAGTTGCCCGCGCTCGCCCACCGGCCGGTCGAAGCCTTGCGGGTGCTGGCGGGCGAGCTCGGTGACGCCGGTCAGTTCGGCCACTTCAAGCATGCGCGAATCGCTGATATAGCGGGCGCCGAGGGTCAGGTTGTCACGCAGGCTGCCGGCCAGCAGCGGCAGGTCATGGGCGACGTAGCCGATCTGCTGACGCAGGTCGGCGACATCCAGTTGCCGCAAGTCGAGGCCATCGAGCAACAACTGGCCTTCTTCCGGTTCGTAGAAGCCCATCACCAGCCGCGCCAGGGTGCTTTTGCCCGAGCCGCTGCGGCCGATGATGCCGATCCGTTCGCCGGGTTTGACGCTGAAGCTGACGTTGCTCAGGGCCGGGGTGTTCTGGCCGTTGTAGTGGAAGGTCACGGCATTGGCGTCCAGCGCGCCTTGCAGTTGCGTGCGCTCCAGCGGCCGCTGTTTGCCGTCGCGTTCCTGAGGCAGGGACATCAGCGCGTCGGTGCTTTTCATGGTCAGTTGCGCTTGCTGGTAGCGGGTGATCAGCCCGGCGATCTGGCCCAGCGGCGCGAGCACGCGGCTGCCGAGCATGTAAGTGGCCACCAGTGCGCCGACGCTGAGATTGCCGGCGATGATGCTGTAGACCCCGGCGACAATCGTCGCCATCCCCGAAAACTGCTGGATGAACAGCGTGCCGTTGGTAGCCAGCGCGGAGAGATTACGCGCGTGGCTGTCGAGGCGGGTGAGGGCGCCGTGGGTGCTTTCCCATTTGTGCTGGCGCTCGCTTTCGGCGCTGCACGCCTTGAGGGTTTCCAGGCCGCCGAGGGTTTCGATCAGCAATGCCTGACGCTCGGCGCCGAGGCTCAGGCTTTTCTGTACGGTGTCGCGCAGACGGGCCTGAATGATCATTGCGAACACGATCGTGATCGGAAACGCCAGCAGCGGAATCACCACCAGCCAGCCACCGAGCAGGCCGATCACCACCAGCATCAACACCACGAAGGGCAGGTCGATCAGGCTGGTCAGGGTGACGGCGGTGAGGAATTCGCGCAGACCCTGAAAGTCGTGAATGCTCTGGGCAAATCCGCCGATGGTCGCCGGCCGGGCCTTCATCGCCATGCCGGTGATACGCTCGAACAAAGTCGCGGAAAGGATCACGTCGGTCTTCTTGCCGGCGGTGTCCAGCAAGTGCGCGCGCACCACCCGCAGCACCAGTTCGAACCCGGTGCCGATCAGCAGCCCGATGGCCAGCACCCACAGGGTCGATGTGGCCTGGTTCGGCACCACGCGGTCGTAGGTCTGCATGACGAACAGCGGCACCATCAGGCCCAGCAGGTTGATCAGGAAACTGGCGAGGATCGCGTCGCTGTACAGCCATTTCGACAGTTTCAGGGTGTCGCGAAACCACGCTTGCACCCTTGGCACCAGCGGCGAGCGCAGGTCTTCCAGTTCATGCCGTGGCCGGGCGAACAGGGCTTGGCCACTGTAGTGTTCGGTGAGTTCTTCACGACTGACCCATTGCTCGCCGCCGTCGGCTTCGCTGGGCAGGATCAGCGCCTTGCCGTCTTCGGCAAAACGTCGCAACACCGCCGTACGCCCGTTGCCCAACAGCAACAGCACCGGCAGGTTCAGCGGTGAAATGTCCTTGAGTTCCCGACGCAACAAGCGCGCCTGCAACCCGGCCCGGGCGGCGGCGCGGGGCAGCAGGTCCAGGCTCAGGCGTTGTTTGTCCAGGGGCAGCCCGGCGCTCAGGCTGGCGCGACTGACCGTCGCGCCATGGAGTTTGCAGAGGATCAACAGACCGTCGAGCAACGGGTCATCGAAGCTCAGCCGCGGATCGATCCCGGCGTTACCGGGTTGCATGCTGGTCATATTGATCGCTCCCCTGGCATTACTTCAGTTGATCGTTCCCACGTCGAGGCGTCGAACCGTCCGCGTGGGAATGCCTCTAGGGACGCTCCGCGTCCAGTGACGCGGAGCGTCACGGGCTGCATTCCCACGCGGAGCGTGGGAACGATCAGATCACAGCTTTCGGCAGCTCCGGCAGAGTGGTTATTTCAGCTCGGGCAAGCGTGCTTCGTTCTTCACCTCGGTCGCGGCAATCGCATCGGCCGGCAGCACCACGCGCTGCTTGCTCAACAACTGGCCCATGTTCGCCAGCACGCGGTACATCGAGTATTCCTCGGTGTAGCGGATTTCGGTGTAGCGACGGTTGGCGTTGTACAGCTCGTTTTCACTGTCGAGCACATCGAGCAGGGTGCGCTGACCGAGGCCGAACTGATCCTGATACGCGGCGCGTACACGCTTGGTGGTTTCGGCGTATTCGCGGGCGGTCGGGGTTTGTTTCTTGGCGTTGAGCATGGCGTTCCACGCCAGGTGAATGTTCTCGTTAAGCTGACGCAGGGCGTTGTTGCGGATGTCCATCGCCTGGTTGATCTGGTGCGCGTCGGAGGCCAGTCGCGCCTTGTCGCTGCCGCCACGGAACAGGTTGTAGTTCATCACTACGCCGACCCGCCATTCGTTGTCGTGGCCTTCGTCACCCTGCACGTTGTTGTTGGCGCCGACGGCGGCTTCGGCATCGAAGCGTGGGTAGAACGGCGACTTGGCGACTTCGTACTGACTCTCGGCCGATTGCACGTCGGCCTGGGCAGATTTCAGGTACGGGTTGTTCTCGACCATGCTCTGCTGGGCTTCAGGCAAGGTGGCGGGCAATTCGCCGCGGGTAGAGGCCGGGGTTTCCAGCTCATCGGGCATGCGCCCGACCACGCTGTAGAAGTTCGATTCGGCATCCGCCAGATCGACTTCGGCGGTGTCGAGGTTGTTCTGCGCCAGCGCCTTACGGGCGACCGATTGATCGGAGTCGGCGGTGCTGCCCACGCCACGCTCGGTGCGCAGGCCGATCTGATCGTTGACGCGCAAGTGCGCCTGCAGGTTGTTCTTGGCCAGGGTCACCAGTTCACGGCGCTTGAGCACTTCGAGGTAGACCTCGATGGTGCGCAGGGCCAAATCCTGGGCGGTGCCTTGCGCGTAATAGGCGCGCGAGTTGGAAACGCCCTTGGTGCGTTCGACTTCGTTGGCGGTGTTGAAACCGTCGAACAGCATCTGCCGCAGCCGCAGCTCGGACTGGGTGTAGTTGAGGATTTCGGTGTGGTGGTTACCGAAGGCCCGGGTGTTGGTGTTGTCGCTGTAGCCGCGCCCGTAAGCAGCGTTCAGATCCACCGACGGATAGAAGCCGCCCTTGGCGACCTTCACCTGTTCATCAGCTGACAGGCGCGCGTCCACGCGCGAGGCCAGTTCCGGGTGGGTGGCGATGGTGCTCTGGATCGCTTCGGTGAGGTTCATGGCCTGGGCTTGAGAAGTGCAAGCCATGGCCAGCAAAACCGCGCTGCAGAGGGGGGTTAGTACGCGCATGGGTGCATCTCCCTGAGTCCTGATGGTGTTTCGCTGTCGCCAATTTATTGACGATATTTTTAGTAAAAAGCGTTTCATGCCTGTAACAACAGAGCTAAGAACATCCTGAAGCGTAGCTAAGAAAAAATTTTCATAAGGGTTATGCCAAAAAAAACTTATGCGCTTCGCCAAATCCAGCACATTGTTCCACTCGAAAGCCTTTGTTTTATGCGCTTTAGGGAGCACAGAAAGGCTTGAGGAAAGTTCCACTCACTTTGCGACATACGGCGAAGTACTGCTAAAGGGGAGGGACGCGTAGCGGCTGATGAGCGACAGTTTTTTGTCACTCGGGTGATTCACCACCGTTACGTAGCGCTAGTGGGCGTGCTGCATCGAACAGAGATTCCAAGTGCCTGATGGCGCTGGCGTTTCTGGATTTGCGCAACCTGCGAAACGAACTGTCGAGGTGCGAGCGTCGCCCCGACAACCCGCTTGAGCCATGGGCTGCTTCGCGAACCAGCGCCGACGGTGGTCGGCAGCGGAGGAATGCACATGGCAACGCTCATCGGGATCGTCACTAAAGTCATTGGTCAGGTTTTCGCTCAGTCGGCGGACGGCACTCGTCGCGCACTGGTCGAAGGCGATCGGCTGTTTGCAGGGGATCAATTGATCACCGGGGCGGAGGGGGCGGTTGCCGTTCATCTGCAAAACGGCCAGGAACTGACCCTCGGCCGCGACAGCAGCCTGACCATGACCGGCCAGTTGCTCGCCGATCAGGCGGCTCACGTCAATGCACCGGAAGCGGTGACCCCGAGCGAGTCGCAACTGACCGACGTCGAACAGATCCAGAAAGCCATTGCCGCCGGCGATGACCCGACCCAATCCGCCGAAGCGACCGCGGCCGGCCCCGGAGCCACCGGTGGCGCGCCGGGCGCACTGGGTGGCGGTCACAGTTTCGTGTTGTTGACTGAAGTGGCGGGCCGGGTCGATCCGGTCATCGGTTTCCCCACCGCCGGTTTCAATGGCATTCCCGAGTTTCCCGAAGAACGCCACAACGCGGTGATCGACAACGGTGACGACACCGCGCCGATCGCTCCACCACCACCGCCAGTCAACAATCCGGTAACACTCACCGGGCTGTCTGTTGCCGGTGGTGAATTGAATCTCAACGAAGCCAATCTGCCCGACGGTTCCGCCGCCAACCCTGGCGCGCTGACCCAGACCGGCAGCTTCACGGTGTCGGCACCGGACGGCCTGAGCAGCCTGAGCATCGGCGGCATCAACGTGATTGTCGGCGGCGTGCCGATCGGTTTCCCGCAATCGATCACCACACAACTGGGCAATACCCTGACCATCACCGGCTACAACCCGGCCACCGGCACGGTCAGCTACAGCTACACCCTCAACGGCAACGAAACCCACGCGGCGGGCGACGGTGCCAATAACCTCAGTGAACAATTCACCGTGATCGCCGGCGACAGCAATGGCGACACCGCCACCGGCACGCTGGACGTCAACATCACCGACGACGTGCCGAAAGCGTTCGATGACAACAACGGTACGGCGACGGAGACTCAACTGACGCTGACCGGCAACGTGCTGACCAACGATGTGCAGGGCGCCGACCGCGTACCCGTCGGCGAAAACGCCGGCCCGATCACCCCCGGTACATTCGTCGGGACTTACGGCACCTTGGTGCTCAACGCCAACGGCACCTACACCTACACGCTGAATACCAGTGATGCGGACTTCAAGAATCTGCATGGCGGTGGCAATGGCACCGAGACTTTCACTTACACCCTGACCGATGCCGACGGCGACACCAGCACCGCGAACCTCGTGTTGCAGATTCATAACAACGACGACCCTGTGATCATCAACGGGTTGAACGTCGAGGGCGGTGAGCTCACCGTTTACGAGAAAAACCTCGGTGACGGCAGCGCCCAGGACTCGGGAGCCCTGACCCAAAGCGGTACTTTCACCATTACCGCGCTGGATGGCGTCACCACGCTGACCATCGGCGGCATCGCCGTGGTCACCAATGGCGTGGCCGCAGGCTTCCCGCAATCGGTGACCACGCCACTGGGCAGCACGCTGACCATCACTGGTTTCAACGCGGCGACTGGCGTTGTCAGCTACAGCTACACCCTGGTCGACAACGAAGCGCACCCAACTGCCAACGGCGCCAACGTGCTCAACGAGCAATTCGCCGTCACCGTGGTCGACGACAACGGCACCACCGCCAACGCCACGCTGGACGTGAACATCGTCGACGACCTGCCAAAAGGCGTGGACGACAGCAACGCCGGCACTGCTTCGGAAACCAACCTCACATTGAGCGGCAACGTCCTGACCAACGACGTGCAAGGCGCTGACCGTGTACCAACCGGGCCGAATGCCGGCCCGATCACGGCGGGCACGTTCACCGGGACTTACGGCACCCTGGTGCTGAACGCCAACGGCACGTACACCTACACGCTGAACACCAGCGACGCCGATTTCAAAGCGCTGCACGGCGGCGGCAACGGCACCGAGACCTTCACCTACACCATCACCGATGCCGACGGCGATACCAGCACCGCGAACCTCGTGCTGCAGATCCACAACAACGACGACCCGGTGATCATCAACGGCCTCGACGTGAATGGCGGAGAACTCACCGTCTACGAGAAAAACCTCGGCGACGGCAGTAGCCCTGACACTCCAGCGCTGACCCAAAGCGGCACCTTCACCATCACCGCGCTGGACGGCGTCACCACACTGACCATCGGCGGCATCGCTGTAGTCACCAATGGCGTGGCAGCAGGTTTCCCGCAATCTACCGTCACTCCCTTGGGCAGCACACTGACTATCACCGGTTTCAACGCTGCAACCGGCGTCGTCAGCTACAGCTACACCCTGGTCGACAACGAAGCGCACCCGACTGCCAATGGTGCCAACGTGCTCAACGAGCAATTCGCCGTCACCGTGGTCGACGACAACGGCACCACCGCCAACGCCACTCTGGACGTGAACATCGTCGACGACCTGCCAAAAGGTGTGGATGACAGCAACGCCGGCACTGCTTCGGAATCCAGCCTCACCTTGAGCGGCAACGTCCTCACCAACGACGTACAGGGTGCCGACCGCGTACCAACCGGCCCGAATGCCGGCCCGATCACGGCGGGCACTTTCACCGGGACTTACGGCACCCTGGTACTGAACGCCAACGGTACTTACACCTACACCCTCAACACCAGCGACGCCGATTTCAAAGCCCTGCACGGCGGCGGCAACGGCACTGAAACCTTCACCTACACCATCACCGATGCCGACGGCGATACCAGCACCGCGAACCTCGTCCTGCAGATCCACAACAACGACGACCCGGTAATCATCAACGGCCTCGACGTGAATGGCGGTGAACTCACCGTCTACGAGAAAAATCTCGGCGACGGCAGCAGCCCCGATGCGCCAGCCCTGACCCAAAGCGGCACCTTCACCATCACCGCGCTGGACGGCGTCACCACGCTGACCATCGGCGGCATCGCCGTGGTCACCAATGGCGTGGCCGCAGGCTTCCCGCAATCGGTAACCACGCCACTGGGCAGTACGCTGACCATCACCGGCTTCAACGCTGCAACCGGCGTCGTCAGCTACAGCTACACCCTGGTCGACAACGAAGCGCACCCAACTGCCAACGGCGCCAACGTGCTCAACGAGCAATTCGCCGTGACCGTAGTCGACGACAACGGCACCACCGCCAACGCGACACTGGACGTGAACATCGTCGACGACCTGCCAAAAGGCGTGGACGACAGCAATGTGGGCACAGCTTCGGAAACCAACCTCACGCTGAGCGGCAACGTCCTGACCAACGACGTACAAGGCGCCGACCGCGTACCTGTCGGCGAAAACGCCGGCCCGATCACCGCAGGCACTTTCACCGGGACTTACGGCACGCTGGTGCTGAATGCCAACGGCACGTACACCTACACGCTGAATACCAGTGATGCGGACTTCAAGAATCTGCATGGCGGTGGCAATGGCACCGAGACTTTCACTTACACCCTGACCGATGCCGACGGCGACACCAGCACCGCGAACCTCGTGTTGCAGATCCACAACAACGACGATCCTGTGGTCATCAACGGGTTGAACGTCGAGGGTGGTGAACTCACCGTTTACGAGAAAAACCTCGGCGACGGTAGCGCCCCGGATTCTGGAGCACTGACCCAGAGCGGCACCTTCACCATCACCGCGCTGGACGGCGTTACCACGCTGACCATCGGCGGCATTGCCGTGGTCACCAACGGCGTGGCAGCAGGCTTCCCGCAATCGGTGACCACGCCACTGGGCAGCACGCTGACCATCACCGGCTTCAACGCGGCGACGGGCGTTGTCAGCTACAGCTACACCCTGGTCGACAACGAAGCGCATCCGAACGCCAACGGCGCCAACGTGCTCAATGAGCAGTTCGCCGTGACCGTGGTCGACGACAACGGCACCACCGCCAACGCCACGCTGGACGTGAACATCGTCGACGACCTGCCGAAAGGTGTGGACGACAGCAACGCGGGCACCGCTTCGGAATCCAACCTCACCTTGAACGGCAACGTCCTGACCAACGACGTGCAAGGCGCCGACCGTGTACCAACCGGGCCGAATGCCGGCCCGATCACGGCGGGCACGTTCACCGGGACTTACGGCACCCTGGTGCTGAACGCCAACGGCACTTACACCTACACCCTCAACACCAACGATGCGGACTTCAAAGCCCTGCACGGCGGCGGCAACGGCACTGAAACCTTCACCTACACCATCACCGATGCCGACGGCGATACCAGCACCGCGAACCTCGTGCTGAACATCCACAACAACGACGATCAGGTCTACCTCAACGGCCTCGACGTCAACGGTGGCGAACTGACCGTCTACGAGAAAAACCTCAGCGACGGCACCAGCCCCAACACCCCGGCACTGACCCAGAGCGGCACCTTCACCGTCACCGCCCTCGACGGTCTGCAAACCCTGACCGTGGGCGGCATTGCCGTGATCACCAATGGTGTGGCAGCAGGTTTTCCGCAGTCGGCGGTCACGCCGCTGGGCAGCACGCTGACCATCACCGGATACGACCCGGCCACGGGCGTGGTCAGCTACAGCTACACCCTGGTGGATAACGAAACCCATCCGACCGCCAACGGCGCCAACAGCATCACCGAGAACTTCAACGTGGTGGCGACCGACACCGATGGCAGCTCCGCCACCGGGCAGATCAACGTCAACATCATCGACGACCTGCCGACCGCCAAACCCGACGCGACGTCGGTGCAGGAGGGCGGCACCGTCAGCGGCAACGTGCTGGACAACGATATCGGCGGCGCCGACGGCCCGGCTGCCAGTGGCGCGGTAGTGGGCGTGCGCGCCGGTTCCGACACCTCGACCTCGGCCATCGGCGGCCTCAACAGCAACATCAACGGCACCTACGGCTACCTGACCCTCGACGCCAACGGCAACGCGGTCTATCACAGCAACCCGAATGCCGTGAGTGGCCCGGGTGCGGTGGATGTGTTCGTGTACACCGTGCGCGATTCCGACGGCGATGAAAGCACCACCACCATCACCATCGATGTTTCCAACAGTAAACTGTGCGCGGTCAGCGACACCGATGTCACCGTCTACGAAAAAGCCCTCGATCTGACCAAGGACGGCCAGGATCTGGCTCCTGGCACGGTCACCGGCAGCGATCCGACCAGCACCGGGGAAACCGCGTCCGGCACGCTGGTCGGCTCGGTCACCGGCGCGGTCGGTGCGATCAGCTACGCGCTGGTCGGCAGTGCCACCGGCAACTACGGGCAGATCGTGCTCAACCCCAACGGCACGTACACCTACACCCTGACCTCACCGGCCAGTACCACCCCGCACGCCGACGACGGCGCCAACACCCTGACCGAAACCTTCACCTACCAGGCCACCGATTCGCTGGGCAACGTCGTCACCAGCACCCTCGTGGTCAGCATCGTCGATGACGTGCCGAAGGCGATCAACGACAGCAACGCCGGCACCGCGTCGGAAACCCAGTTGACCCTCAACGGCAACGTGCTGACCAACGACGTGCAAGGCGCCGACGTGGTGGCGACCGGGCCGAATGCCGGCCCGATCACTCCCGGCACCTTCACCGGCACTTACGGCACCCTGGTGCTGAACGCCAACGGCACGTACACCTACACGCTGAACACCAACGATGCAGACTTCAAAAACCTGCACGGCGGTGGCAACGGCACCGAGACCTTCACCTACACCCTGACCGATGCCGACGGCGACACCAGCACCGCCAACCTGGTGCTGAACATCCACAACAACGACGATCCGGTGATTCTCAACGGCCTCGACGTGAATGGCGGCGAACTCACCGTCTACGAGAAAAACCTCAGCGATGGCACCAGTCCCAACACCCCGGCACTGACCCAGAGCGGCACCTTCACAGTGACAGCCCTCGACGGTCTGCAAACCCTGACCGTGGGCGGCATCGCCGTGATGACCAACGGCGTGGCCGCAGGCTTCCCGCAATCGACCGTCACCCCGCTGGGCAGCACGCTGACCATCACCGGTTACAACCCGGCAACCGGCGTGGTGAGTTACAGCTACACCCTGGTCGATAACGAAACCCACCCGAACGCCAACGGCGCCAACAGCATCACCGAGAACTTCAACGTGGTGGCGACGGACACCGATGGCAGCACTGCGACCGGGCAGATCAACGTCAATATCATCGATGACCTGCCGACCGCCAAGGCCGACACCGGCTCGGTGGCGGAGGGCGGCACAGTCAACATCAGCGTGCTGGGCAATGACGTCAGTGGCGCGGATGGCGCGGCAATCGTGGTCGGCGTGCGCGCCGGCAGCAACACCGCGACCTCGGCCATCGGCGGCCTCAACAGCAACATCAACGGTAACTACGGTTACCTGACCCTCGATGCGGCCGGCAACGCGGTCTATCACAGCAACCCGAACTCGGTGAGCCCGCCGGGCGCTACCGATACTTTCACCTACACCATCCGCGACAGTGACGGCGACGAAAGCACCACCACCATCACCGTCAACGTCGCCGACAGCAAACTCGTGGCCTCGACCGATCAGGACGTGACCGTCTACGAAAAAGCCCTCGACCTGACCAAGGACGGACAAGACCTGGCCCCCGGCACAGTCATCGGCAGCGACCCGGGCAGCACCGGCGAAACCTCGACCGGCACGCTGGTCGGTTCGGTCAGCGGCGGCAGCGGGGCGATCACCTACACCCTCGTCGGCAGCGCCACCGGGACTTACGGGCAGATCCAGCTCAACGCCGACGGCACCTACACCTACACCCTGACCTCGGCGCCGAAAACCACGCCGAATGCCAACGACGGGCCGAACACCCTGAGCGAAAGCTTCACCTACAAAGCCACCGATGCGCTGGGCAACAGCACCACCAGCACCATCGTGGTCAACATCGTCGACGACGTGCCAAAAGCGGTAGCGTCGGAGCGTTCGGTGGCGGCGGTGGAGATCGACTCCAACATCCTCATCGTCCTCGATATCTCCGGCAGCATGGCTGACGCCTCCGGCGTACCGGGTCTGTCGCGGCTGGAACTGGCGAAGCAGGCGATCAGCGCCTTGCTCGACAAGTACGACGATCTGGGCGATGTGAAAGTGCAGCTCGTCACCTTCAGCAGCAACGCCACCGACCGCACTTCGGTGTGGGTCGATGTTGCCACGGCCAAGACGATTCTGGCCGGCCTCAGCGCGGGCGGCGGTACCAACTACGATGCGGCCGTGGCGACCATGTACAACGCGTTCAACACCTCGGGCAAACTCACCGGGGCGCAAAACGTCGGCTACTTCTTCTCCGACGGCAAACCCAACGAGGGTGACATCGGCACCGCCGACGAAGCGACGCTCAAGGCGTTCCTCGATGCCAACAACATCAAGAACTACGCGATCGGCCTGGGCAGCGGCGTGAGCAACGCCAACCTCGATCCGTTGGCGTACGACGGCATCACGCACACCAACACCAACGCGGTGGTGGTCACCGACCTCAATCAACTCAATTCGGTGCTGTCCGGCACTGTAGAGGGCGCTCCGGTCACCGGTTCGCTGATCGGCGAGGGCGGCACGTTCGGCGCCGATGGCGGGTTCATCAAATCCATCGTGGTCGACGGCACCACCTACACCTATGACCCGAAAGCCAACGGCGGTCAGGGTTCACTGGTCGCCAGCGGCGGCGCCAACCACGGCACCTTCAACACGGTGAACAACACCCTGAGCATCGCCACCAACAACAGCGGCACCCTGGTGGTCAACCTCGACACCGGCGACTACAGCTACACCTCGCAGAAAACCACCACGGTGGTGATCACCGAGAACATCGGCTTCACCCTCAGCGACAACGACGGCGACCTCGCCAGCTCGACGCTGACCGTGAAAGTGATCCCCAACGCGCCTCCGGTGGCGGCGGACGACCACATCATCACCAACGTGCTGTCGGGCAACATCGTGGTGCCGGGCGAACTGCTGCTGGCCAACGATACCGACCCGAATGGCGATACGCTCAACGCCACGCCAACCTCGTTCAACACCGGCTGGATCTCCAAATCGGCAGACTTCACCGGCACCGGCGCGATCAGCTTCACCGGCACCAACGCCAACACCGCCGCCAACCAGAACTTGGCCAACGTGCGTAACTCGTTCAGCGCCAACGCTGCGACCATGACCGCCGTGCTGGTGGTCAGCGGTTACCTCGGCGCGGTGACCAACACCAACGCCAACGATGAAGACCGCATCACCGTCAACCTGCGCCAGGGTGAAACCCTCAACCTGGACCACAACCTGGCGGCCGGTCACATCACCATGGAGTACTCGATCAACGGCGGCGCCTACATCGCCCTCGCGGATGGCCAGACCCTGACCGCGACGTCCGATGGGGTCTACCAGATCCACATCACCAACATCACCAACACCACGGGCAGCAACGCCAACGCGGCGGAAAACTACCAGTTGACCATGACCCTCAACTACGCCGGGGCCCACGACATCACCCCGGACTACCACGGCACCTACACCGCCAACGACAACCACGGCGGCAGCGACACGGCGAACGTGACCATCAGCTATCAGGACGGCCACACCCTCACCGGCACCTCGGGCGATGACGTGCTGGTGGCCGGCACCGGCGACAACATCATCAACGCCGGCGACGGCAACGACGTGCTGACCGCAGGCTCCGGCAACAACGAACTGCACGGCGGCGCCGGCAACGACTTGCTCTACAGCGGCCCGGGCAACGACCTGCTCGACGGTGGAACCGGCATCGACACCGCCAGCTATGCCCACGCCACCGCCGGGGTGACGGTCAACCTCGGCCTGCTCGGTGCGCAAAACACCATTGGCGCCGGGACAGATACCCTGACCGGCATCGAAAACCTCGTCGGTTCGAACTTCAACGACACCCTCACCGGCGACAACAATAACAACGTGATCAACGGCGGCCTGGGCAACGACATCCTCAACGGCGGCGGGGGTGATGACCTGCTGATCGGCGGAATGGGCAACAACACCCTGACCGGCGGGCCGGGTGCCGACACCTTTCAGTGGCTCAAGGGCAACAGCGGTCACGACCTTGTCACCGACTTCACCCCCGGCACCGACAAGCTCGACCTGTCGCAACTGCTGCAAGGTGAAAACGGCACGTCGGCCTCACTGGATGACTACCTGCACTTCACCGTCACCGGCAGCGGCGCCTCGGTCATGACCAGCATCGACGTCAGCGCCATGGCCGGCGCCACGCCGAACCAGACCATCGACCTGGCCGGCGTCAACCTGGCCAGCCACTACGGTGTGACGCCGGGGGCGGGTGGTTTGATTGCCAGTGGGCATGACACGGCGACGATCATCAACGGGATGTTGAATGATCATTCGTTGAAGGTGGATACGGTGTAAGCCGGAGCTGAAACGACAAAACCCGCCGCCCCGAGTAATCGGGACGGCGGGTTTTTCTTTGCGCGTAGATCGTTCCCACGCAGAGCGCGGGAACGATCAGGCGGCGGTCAAGCTACAGCGGGCGCCTCAGCCTTCAACTCCAGATTATCCAGTACCCGATTCACCGCCAGCTCACCCAGCATGATCAACTGCGCAATCCCCAACAACACATGCCGCTGCGACCCATCCACCAAACCGGCAAAGTCATTGGCCATGACCTTGGCCGAAGTCAGGGTTTCGCAGGCGTCGGCCAGTAGCTCTTCGCTGTCGATGCCGGGGGCGATGAGGTAGCGGGTATTGGGTTTGAGCAGCGGTTTTCGGGGGAGGAGGGGATTGAGATAGTGATCGAGGGCGCGTTCGGCGGCTTCGTGGAATTTCTTGGAATCGAGGGTTTCGTAGGGGGAAGTCGGGTCGGCTTCAGGAGGGTTTGGCGTTGGTTTGATCATGGATAAAGCCTCTAGAGTAGTGGAGGCGCCACGCTTCGCTGCTAAACGAAGGAGGTGGCGGCCGTACGCGGGTTAGCAGACCAGGACTCTAGAACCCGGCGCACCGAAGTGCCCCACGCAAAGCCGCCATAACGTGAACGGACAGGCGTGAACCTGATCACGAACGAACGGCATTGTGCGTCTAGAGTAGATCCGGGCTGCTAAACCCGATCGCTGCTTTTCAGCGACCGCCAAACAATAGAACCCGCCCCCAAGGCGCACAAGCCGGCGGATTCTGGCGGATGCGTAGGCAAAGGCGCAAGGTTGTGTGGCTTTGCGGACATAAGCTTCAACACTCTTCAACAGCGGTTTTCGAAGGCGTGGAAACGACAAAACCCGCGCTCCCGGTTTACCGGAAACACGGCTTTGTAGGGGCGGGAACATGCACTCCCTTTTCTCTTTTCCTCGCTCAATACCGTCTCAGACACCATGGCCAATAACGAGCATTCACGTCAGTGGTACATACATGTCCGCCACCTCCATGTACATAATATCCGACGGTGCCTGCGGGGCACGCCGTGGTATCGCACATCCACGTAACCCATCCTGCTGACAGTGGCCAGTTATACCCATAAACCACGTACATGGAGGGCCAGGTAAGTGTCAAGGGAATCGAACCTGGAACACTATTCATCCAGTTCACGGCTTCATAATGCGTCATAGGTGCAGCATAAATATCCAATCTGTAAATATTGATTGAGTCCACATAGATCGCATGAGTGGTGAATTGGTCCTGAACATAAAGGTAGGCAGCCCCGCAGCGAAGGCCGATTACAACGCCATTGGCGTCAACGGAAACAACAGAGGGATTGCTTGAACTGAAGGTACGCTGGCCCACACCATATTGCGGGATTAGTTGTAGCCAGTTACGCGGCCATCTGGCACCAGTTTCCGGCCAACCGGTATAGACCCGATATCCGTCTAGAAGTCGGCGCGTCGTATCGATTTGCAGAGGTCGGCGAAGGATAACGTTGCGTGTCGGGGAGGAAAGGTTGTTGCCATATTTCGCTCGGGCAACAATCGGGTTGTAGGCGTCATAGTTGCTCACCGTCACTGAAGCACCGGGAGCGTTGCCAGCGCTATCGGTAGTGACGACTTTCTGCGGTGAACCGTTGACCAGGATTTCAATTTGCTCATTGACGCTACCACGACAGTGAATGGTCAGGGCCGTGGATATCGTTTCGGTGTTCTGAGGAACTTCCCCTTGAGGGGCTTGTACTGCTGTGATGACCGGTTGCAGTTCGACCAGCGATTCGACCTTGTACCTTTGCATCGGAAACAGCAGGGGCTTTTGACCCAGACCGAGAATGACCGAGAAAAAAATGTCCAGGTCGGTTTCGTCTTTCAGATCACAAAACCAGGCGAGTATCAATGCCGTTATCGAGCCCTGTTCGGTTCCGGTCACCTCTCCGTTGAGCGCTTGATAGCTCATTTTCGTGCCGTTTTTATGGGTGCCTTCAAACCTTAGAAACCTGGCTTGTCCCGGTGCCTGTCCCGGCCAAGGTGCCACTCGCAGCAAGTTGGCTGCCGTCAGTTTCTTCACCTCTACAATCCCTTGTACTCCGTCGATCGTCGGAGTGGGAAAGTCTTTGCTGTAGTCCGGGATGGGGGCCACCGAGATTTCCGTGGTTTGCGATGAAGCGACCCGTTCCCCTTTGAACCGTAGGTTCCAGTGCATCTCGAATGTCGTGCCGTGGTTTCTGATCAGGAAGTTACGATCCAGTTTCCAGGTGGCACGTTTGTCTTTGTCGAAGGGCTTGATTCCGAGATCTGGCGAGTTTGCTGGTGCATCTGTTTGTACCAGTCTCGCCCGATGTTCTGCCGTTGCGCCGGGGAATTCGGCTTCCACAGTAGCCTCGGCTCCGAGTGGATTCAGCGGCTGGGATTCCAACAGTTTTGGCGGCGTGAGAGCGGCGTCTTTGTAAAGACCAATTTTCAATTCACTCAGATCGGAAACAACCGTCGGCTTGCCCGGGTTGGTAATTGAGCATTGCAGTAACAGTTTGGAGTCGGGGAACTGGGCAAAGTATTTTGGCGCTACGTCAAAGACGATCTCACGTGTCGGATATTTGATCTCTTGCTGGAATACAAACAGTGTCGGGACACCTTCCTTATCCTCGGTCTGCCAACTGAGCTCGGCTCTTGCGCCTTCTACAAGAGGCCAATAATCGGCACAGCGTACTTTCACCAAAGCAGCGTCCACGGGAATGACGTCTTCTTTCTGCGGTGTCGCGGTCGGTTCACCCAAAGGCTGGGCGACGCCAGAAACAGTGGCAAAGGCTGGCTTCGAATGTTGGGTGACGCCCCCCTTTATCAATTCGTAGCCGGCCCCGAAGTTGCCACCGATCAAGTTCTTAACTCGGTAGTTTTCCATCTCGAAAACTTCGGTCCTGCTGGCACGTTCGACTTTCCGACTATAGGTATGGCTGACGGCTTCGCCTGTCTTTGTAAAACCCTTGATTGATAAATTGATGATGTTACCGATTGCAAATATCCCGGTGACAAGAATCGTCAGGAAACTACCGTTCAGTTGATCGTGATGGACTACGTCTTTTTCATCGGCCAATTCAATGATTGGAGCCGGCACCAGTTTCTCTAAAGGCTTGAAGATAATGCTGAGCGCACGCGACCACCCGCTGAAGTTGTGAACCCGGTCGCGCACCATCCAGCGTGCGTGTAGCTTGTCGGTCGCAGGGATGGTTGCGAGTTCTTCAGGGGTTACGTCAATGTCGGTAGTGCCACCGGGTGTGGTGATGACAATCTCCCAGCGCAAGGGACCGAGCGTGACGGTCACAAGGTCACCTTTGTTTGAGTTGTAATACTTGGGCGCGGTCAGCGTCAGCCCTTCTTCAACCACCGTCTTGTCGATTATTGTTTCTGAACATTCAACCAGCCCCAGGCCCTGATTGTGTGGTTCGGCGTGGTCCGTGTCCTGTTCGCCCGGTTCGGGGTTCAGAAAACAGAGATCGGCTTTGGGCGACTCCTCTTCATTGCCACTCAGTCTGAAAATGTGAAACCAGCATTTTTCGTTCTTGGGTTCGAGAGGGGGGAAGTTGGAATACATATTATCAATCGGGATGTAGAACGCGATGGGTTTCGCGTTTCCTTTGTCATCGAAATGCTCGTCTTTGACATCGATAGTTGTGACAATTTCATTCCCAAGATGAACATTACCCCTGTCGCCACTGGCCATGTTCAGATAGGGCAGCAGGTAAGCCAACAGGCCTCTGTAATCACTTTTCACCATGCTTATATTGATACCTTGTGCGCCATCATTCTGAAGCTTGTGGCCGATGACCAAGGGGGGATTTATTGCATTAACACGTATGCCGCCGGTATCAGGTGGAAATACAACCTCCTGCACGGGGGAATCAGGATCGGGCGTATTGACGGGACTGTTCATGAGTGGGCACCTTCGCAAGAGGGGGTGCCCGAATGTTTGAATGCCGGCACCGTTGCCGAAGGATTAGAGCGCTGACACGTTTAACTGCCTACTGTCAGATCTGACAGGGGAATGAGGGTTTTCGACGAGCGGTTGTTCGGGTATGGCGCCTCAGAACTTGCGCAACGTCTTCTGCCGCAAGATATAAACCGTCACCAGCACCGCACTGGTCAGCATGAACCCGCGCGCCCATGGCAGAGGCACCAGGTAGCACGAGAACAGAATGCTCGCCCACATCAGCCCGATCGCGTAGACCTTGCCCTTGAGCGGAATGCCGTTGCCGTCGAGATAGTCGCGGATCCATGGCCCGAGCCGGGGATGCTCGACCAGCCATTGATAGAAACGCGGAGAGCTGCGGGCGAAGCAGGCGGCTGCCAGCAGCAGGAAGGGGGTAGTGGGGAGAACAGGCAGGAAAATCCCGATCACCCCCAGTGCCACGCTCAGCCAGCCGATGGCCAGCAGGATGTAGCGCAACATCAGGGGACGGTTGCCTATGGGGTTGTCCATAGGCCGGATCTTAGTGGTGACGTGGCTTGAGGATCGCCGGTTTTTCGTCGGGCGCCTGGCACAGCAGGTACAGCGCGGTCAGGGCTTCCGGGATCTGCACGATCATGTCGTCCATCAGGTTGGCATCCTTGGCGATGTCTTCGAACTCAGGCTGTTCGTCGAACAGGCCCGAACCGACCATGATCGGCAGGAGCATTTCGCTGACTTCTTCTTCGGCGGTTTCGAACCAGGCCGCTTCGCGCAGGAACACGCCTTCCATGAAGCCGATGCACCAGCCGCGCAGTTCGGAATCGTCCGGGTCGTCGCCCAGGTCCAGCTCGCATGGCAGCTCGAATTCTTCATCGGAGGCCAGTTGGCGGGCGATGTGGGCTTTCAGGCCGATCAGCGTGGCTTCGATCTCTTCACGCTGGGCTTCGCTGCTGTAATGCGGCTCTTCGGCGAACAGGGCGTCGATCCATTCACGATCCGGAACCACGTCGGCGCAGATCGACAGCGCCGTCAGGTAACCGTGAGCGGCCACGTAGTCCAGCGCCTCTTCATGCAGCTCGTCGGCGTCGAGGAAGACTTGCAGGCGGGTTAGTTGCTCGGCGAAGGACATTAAAGGGCTACCTTGGGGGAATAAACAATGCGGGAATTCTAGGCCTTCTTGAGCCCTCAAGCCAGCCGCACGGCAGATTTGCCTGCACAAGCTTCTTATCGGCGGTGCCCTTTGCCGGGGAGGGCTCGGGTATACTGCCGCGCTTTGCGATCCCTGCCGGTGTCGCGGCTGATTGTGTAGGGCGCGATGCAATGCGCGCTTACGTTTTGTTTAAAGCAGCCTCGGCTGTCTTGAACCAGCCTGTGCAGGGATGTTTCGGTGGATTTTTGGAGTTTTTATGCTCGAACAGGCTCAACGCGTCCTCAAGGACATCTTCGGCTACGACAGTTTCCGTGGCCGTCAGGGTGCAATCATTGAGCGCGTGGCCAGTGGCGGTGATGCCCTTGTCCTGATGCCGACCGGCGGCGGCAAGTCCCTGTGCTTCCAGGTGCCGGCGCTGCTGCGCGATGGCCTGGCGGTGGTGGTGTCGCCGCTGATCGCGCTGATGGACGATCAGGTCGCCACCCTCGAAGAGCTGGGCGTGGCAGCCGCCGCGTTGAACTCCACATTAAGCGCTGAACAACAGCGCGACCTCGCCAACCGGATCAAACGCGGCGAAGTGAAAATGCTCTATCTGGCGCCGGAGCGTCTGGTGCAGCCGCGCATGCTGTCGTTCCTGCAAGGCTTGAACATCGCGCTGTTCGCCATCGACGAAGCGCACTGCGTATCGCAATGGGGCCATGACTTCCGCCCGGAATACCTGCAACTGGGGCAGTTGGCGGAAATGTTCCCCGACGTGCCGCGCATCGCCCTGACCGCCACCGCCGACAAGCGCACCCGCGAAGAAATCGTCACTCGCCTGCATTTGCAGAATGCCGAGCGTTTCCTGTCGAGCTTCGACCGGCCGAACATCTTCTACCGCATCGTGCCCAAGGAGCAGCCGCGCAAGCAGTTGCTGGCGTTCCTCGCCGAGCGGCGCAGCGATGCCGGCATCGTTTACTGCCTGTCGCGCAAGAAGGTGGAAGAGGTGGCCGCGTTTCTCACCGAGCAGGGCTTCCCGGCGCTGCCGTATCACGCCGGTCTGCCCAACGATCTGCGCGCCTATCACCAGAAGCGCTTCCTCAACGAGGAAGGCCTGATCATGGTCGCCACCGTGGCGTTCGGCATGGGCATCGACAAACCCAACGTGCGTTTCGTCGCCCACCTCGACCTGCCGAAATCCCTCGAGGCCTATTACCAGGAAACCGGACGGGGCGGCCGTGATGGTCTGCCGGCGGACGCGTGGATGGCCTACGGTCTGCAAGACGTGGTGATGCTCAAGCAGATGCTGCAGAACTCCGAGGGCGACGAACGCCACAAGCGTCTGGAGCAGCACAAGCTCGACGCGATGCTCTCGCTCTGCGAAGAAACCCGCTGCCGCCGTCAGGCGCTGCTGGCGTACTTCGACGAAGACATGCCCGAGCCTTGCGGGCACTGCGACAACTGCACTGACGGCGTGCAGACTTGGGACGCCACCGAGCCTGCGCGCCAGGCGCTGTCGGCGATCTATCGCACCGGCCAGCGTTATGGCGTCGGCCATCTGGTGGACGTGCTGCTGGGCAAGGACAATGAAAAGGTTCGCAGCTTCGGCCATCAGCACCTGTCGGTGTACGGCGTCGGCAAGGCGCTGAGCGAGAGCGAATGGCGCTCGCTGTTCCGTCAGTTGGTTGCCCGCGGTCTGGCCGATGTCGATCACGAAGGTTACGGCGGGCTGCGCCTGAGCGACACCTGCCGGCCGCTGCTCAAGGGCGAAGTGAGCCTGGAGCTGCGCCGCGACCTCAAGCCGCAAGTCAGCGCCAAGAGCGGCAGCAAGAGCCCGGCCAGTCAACTGGTGCGCGGCGAAGAGCGCGAACAGTGGGAAGCATTGCGTGCCCTGCGGCGCAAACTGGCGGAAGAACACGGCGTGCCGCCGTATGTCATCTTCCCCGACTCGACCCTGCTGGAAATGCTCCGCAGCCAGCCGACCTCGCTGGCGGACATGGCCCGGGTCAGCGGCGTCGGCGCGCGCAAGCTGGAGCGTTACGGCGAGGCCTTCCTCGAAGTGCTCGGCGGCGAGGCCGAGGCGCCGAAAGTGGTGGCCGACGTGCGCCACGAACTGATCACCCTGGCCCGCGCCGGTATGACGCCGTTGCAGATCTCCGGCCAATTGCAGTGCTCGGAAAAGAACGTCTACACCATGCTCGCCGAAGCCATCGGCAAGCAGCAGCTGTCGCTGGAACAGGCGCTGGATTTGCCGGAAGACCTGATGGGGGAAGTCCAGGATGCGTTCCTCGACGGCGAAGGCGAGTTGCCGTCGGTCGCCGAAGTGGCCGAGCTGTTTGCCGGTCGCGTACCGGAAGGCGTGCTTTATTGCGTGCGGGCTGCGCTGCAATCTGAATTCGAGATGTAACTCGACCCTTTCCCCTCACCCCAGCCCTCTCCCCCAGGAGAGGGGGCCGACCGAGTTGTCTTGCGCTATACGTCGACCTGAAATACCGGGTCGATTGTGGATTCAACATAGAGCATTCAGGTCGGCGTATTTCCTGAATATTCCCCAATCGGTTCCCTCTCCCTCCGGGAGAGGGTTAGGGTGAGGGGCTTTTCAGATGTAACGATTCAGTACAAGTCCCCTCTTGCCTATAGGCAAATGTCATGCTTAGCTGACTAATAATTAGTTTTTCTCTATTTGTTCAGTCTAATCATGAGTGTTTTATGCCGTTAACCGATCAACACCGTTTTGGCATGCAATTGGCCCAGATGTCTCGTGGCTGGCGTGCCGAACTGGATCGCCGGCTGGCCGGTCTGGGCTTGTCCCAGGCACGCTGGCTGGTGCTGCTGCATCTGGCGCGTTTCGAAGAGGCGCCGACCCAGCGGGAGCTGGCGCAAAGCGTCGGCGTCGAAGGGCCGACCCTGGCCCGTCTGCTCGACAGCCTTGAAAGTCAGGGACTGGTGCAACGCCAGTCCGTGATGGAAGACCGCCGGGCGAAAAAAATCGTGCTGTGCTCACCGGCGCTGCCGCTGATCGAACAGATCGAAACCATCGCTACACAACTGCGCAAGGAGTTGTTCGAAGGCGTCGATGAGGCGGATCTGAAGGTGTGCATGCGGGTTCACGGGCACATTCTGGCCAATCTGGAAAAGTCTTGAGGCACAACCGCGTGCCGTTTTTTTGAGAGATCGCGCTGGGCGGACTATAAGAACTACTGGGCAATATCGTGTTCGTACCGGATGTGCGAACGCATAGAAGTCGGTTTTGCTTATTTAAGGGATGCTCATGCTCGGAAGTCGGCACGTGGTACTGCGTTGCGCCAACTCGCTGTTGGTGGCCGGTGTTCTCACCTGGTCCACCGCGTCATTGGCGCTGGGGCTCGGTGACATCACCGTGCATTCAGCCCTCAATCAGCCGCTCAAGGCTGACATCGCCCTGGTGGATGTCGGGGGCGTCAGCGAAAACGAACTGACGGTTCGTCTGGCCTCGGCGGACGAGTTTGGCCGCGCCGGCATCGAGCGCGTGTTCTTTCTCAATGACCTCAAGTTCACCCCGATCCTGCGTGGCAATCGCAACATGATCCGGGTGACTTCCAGCAAACCGGTCAACGAACCCTTTCTGAATTTCCTGGTGCAGCTCGATCAGCCCAATGGCCACCTGCTGCGCGAATACACCGTGCTGATCGACCCGCCGGGCTCACCGGGAATTGTCCCGGCCACCGATGAGCCAACTGCGCGTGCGCAATCGTCGGAATTCCCGACCCCCGAGGCTCCGTCTGCAACCACGCCGGCCAAACCTGCTGCGCCTGTTCAGCCACCGACACCGGTCGCCGACGCGCAGGCCGAGCAACTGGCGGAGAGCCTTGTGCAGAATCAGCAACTGCAAAAAACCATCGATGAATTGAACGTGAAGCTTCAGGCCCAGGAAGTGCTGATCGCTGACGGCAAGAAACAGCTCGGTGATTTGCAGGCCCGTCTGATTGAAGTGCAACAGGCGCCGCCGGCACCTGTCGCACCCGTGGCACCTGCGCCTGCGCCGGTCATTGCCCCGGTCGAGTCTCAGGAGGATTCACTCAACTGGCCGCTGCTCGGCGGACTGCTGCTGGTACTGGGATTATCAGTGGCGGGACTGTACGTGCGTCGGCACCGCCAGCAAGCGCAAGGGGCTGAGGCGCCGACACCGTTCCCGCCGGTACGAAACGACCCCCCGGTCGACGACGCCGAACCGATGCAGCCGAGTTCCGTTCACAGTGCGGTCGAACATCGTGAGGAACACGCCAATGGCGATGTGCTGGAAGCGGTCGGCATTTATCTGGCCTACGGACGCATGGGCGAGGCTGCCGGTTTGTTGCGTGATGCGTTGCAGCGGGAACCGGAGCGCATCGACCTTGGCGTGCAGTTGCTTGAAGTGCTGGGGCGGCAGGGTGACACGCCGGCCTATGACGAGCAGGAAAGCCGTCTGCGCCAGCTCGGGGTCGAGGATCAGCGCTTGCAGGAGATTCGCGCCCGCTACCCGAAACTGGTCAGCGCGGCACCTCTGGTTGCGGCGGCCCCGGTGATCGCCGCGCAGCCGATCGAACCCGCAACGCCTGTGGAGCCGGAACCCGAAGACAATTTCGAGCTGAACCTGGATCAGCTCTCGATGGCCTCCAGTTGGGATCTTGAGGAAACCCGCCCGACCACCGCCGCACCTGAACAGGCACCATCAACGCTCGGCTCCGATCTGCAGGTATTGCCGCAGGATTTCGAATTGCCGGAAACCCTGTCCGACGATGCCGAAACTGCCGAGCTGGAATGGATCGTCGAACCGGAAGCACAGCCGCTGGACGAGGATTTTCTCAACGAGTTTGGTGATCCCGGCACATCGCTCTCACTGGAGCCACTGGAACTGCAAGCTCTGGAACCCGAACCCTCAGACGCCGCCAACGCCGGCAAACTCGAACAGGCCCAGACCTGCATCGACGACGGCGATATCGACAGCGCCATTGCCTTGCTCAACGAACTGCTCAAGGAAGCCGACGAACCCCTCAGGCAAACAGCGCGCACGTTGTTGGCGGGGATTCGCTGACCGTTGTCAGAAGGTCTGGCCGAGGTTCAGGTACACCGCCTGTTCATCCGCATCGTTCAGTCCATAGCTGAAGTTCAGCGGCCCCAGCGGCGTATCGAAGCCGATGAACACACTGGCGGCGTTGATATAGCCGCTGTCAAATACATTGTCGTTGTTCCAGGCCCGGCCGCGTTCCAGCGAGGCGCCGGCGTACAGCGGGAAGTCCAGCGGCAGGTACGAACGCGGGGTGAGGCGGCGGTAATACACCGCACGCATCAGACTGACGTTCTGCCCGGAGATCGCGTCTTCGCGGAAACCGGACAATTGCCGGGCGCCGCCGAGCAGGAAACTGGAGGTCACCACGTTGGCATCGTCCAGCGTGCGACCATAACGACCGCCGAGAATCAGCGTATTCGGGCCACTGCTCATGGCCTTGTCCAGTTTGAACTCCCACTGCCGGTAGCGCGTGTCGGAGCCCAGGCTCGGTTCGAACTGCACCAGCGTCAGGCCGATGTCTTCGCCTTCGTGGGGGTAGTAGACGTTGTCCAGCGAGTCGAAGGAATACTTCAGTGCATAGAACCCTTCGTTGAAGTTTTCGCTTGGCAGGTCCTGATCGCCGATCCGCACATCAGCCTTGCCCCAGGCCTCGCCAACCCCGAAGCGCACTTCGCCGCTGTTGCCGATCTGCCGGCCAAAGTTGAGGCCGAAGCCGTAGCGCTCGACGCGATACTGGGCGATCGGATCGTTGTCCAGAACCGAGTCGACGTTCTGTGCGGCAAACGAAGCATAAGGCGCCAGGAAGTAGCGAGAGCCCACGTCCAGCGGCTGATAGAACTCGCTGTACAGCTCTTGTTTATCGCCGATCTGCGCCCGGGTCAGCCATTCCGCACCCAGTCGGTTGATGCCGTTCACGCGATAACTGGCGCCGAGGTTGAAGGCGCTGTCGCCACGCATGTCGTCTGACAGGCTGAGGCCGACCCGCAGGTAATCGGTGCCGGTGCGTTTGCCGCGCGCGCTGATCACCAGCGTGTGATCCGCGCCCTTGTGCACCACGCGGTATTGCACCTGCTCGAAGTAATCGAGGCCGTACAGGGTGCCCATGTCGGTTTGCAGACGACCCAGGTCCAGCGGTTCGCCGATGTGCTGGCGGATGTAGTAGCGGATCACGTCATCGCCGACTTTCGAGTCGTTCTCGACCTTGATCGCGGTGATGATCGGCGTGCGCTGGCCCGGCGCGCGGGCGGCGTTGAGTTCGGCGTCTTGCGACTGCAGGGGTTTGAGGCGTGCGAGGCGCACGTTCAGGGCCTGGGTCGCGCGGTAGCCGGCGTCGATCATTTCCTGGCCGCGACCGAAGTCGGTGGCGCCGAAACTCGCCAGCGGCGGCTGGATCAGCACGTCATCGGGATGCAGGGTCGCCAGTTGCTCTTCGGAATTGCGCCGGGTCATCAGGGTGATCGACTGGTTCAGCACATCGACCACGGTCACCAGTTGCTTGCGGTTGCGCAACGGGGTGCCAATGTCGACCACGATCGCGACGTCGACCCCCATTTCACGGGCCACATCGAGAGGAATGTTGTCGGTCATGCCGCCATCCACCAGCAATCGGCCGTCGAGTTCGACCGGGGCGAACACCGCCGGGATCGACATGCTGGCGCGGATCACCTGGGGCAGGTGACCCTTGCGGAACACCACTTTTTCGCCGTTGGCGATGTCGGTGGTCACGGCGCGGAACGGGATCGGCAGCTTGTCGAAATCCCGGGTGTCGCTGGTGTGGGCCAGCAGGCTTTCCAGCAGCAGCGCAAGGTTCTGGCCCTGAATCACGCCCAGTGGCAGGCCGAGGCTGCCGTCATCGCGAAAGCTCAGCTTCTGTTTCACCAGAAAGTCGCGGTCGTCCTGTTTGCGCCGGAACGGTACGTCTTCGCGGGGCGGGGCGTCGGACAGCGCCTGCTGCCAGTCGATGGTCAGGGCGAGTTTTTCCAGCTCGTCGATCTTGTAGCCCGAGGCGTACAGCCCGCCGACCACCGCGCCCATGCTGGTGCCGGCAATCGCATCGATCTTGATGCCTTGTTCTTCCAGAGCCTTGAGCACACCGATGTGCGCCAGGCCACGGGCCGCGCCGCCGGACAGCACCAGACCAACTTTCGGGCGCGTCGCCTCACTGGCATGGACGCTGACACCAGCGAACAGGGGTAGGAAACCAAGCAACAGGCAGATCAGAAGACGACGCATCGTGAGTCTCGGGGCGAGCGATAAAGCCAGCTATTATAGCGGCGCCCTCTGGCTCAGGAGTTTCAGCGATCATGACCGTCACAAAACCGGAAATCGTCATCACCTATTGCACGCAATGCCAGTGGCTGTTGCGCGCCGCGTGGCTGGCGCAAGAGCTGCTCAGCACCTTCGGCGACGACCTCGGCAAAGTGTCACTGGTGCCGGGCACCGGCGGGATATTCCACATCACCTGCAACGACGTGCAGATCTGGGAACGCAAGGCCGACGGCGGTTTCCCGGAGGCCAAGGTGCTCAAGCAGCGGGTGCGCGACCAGATCGACCCTGACCGCGACCTCGGCCACAACGACCGTACTCAGTGAGAGGCTGCCTCGGCCGCGACGGTTTTCTTGTCGTTGCTGCCTGACATCCGGCTCGACACCACGATCGCAACAATGATCAGCGCGCCGCCGATCAACATGCGCAGGGTCGGATCTTCATCGAACAGCAGCCAGGCCACGGTAATCCCGTACACCGGCTCCATGGCGAACACCACCGCGGCGGTGCGCGCCTTGATTACCGCGAGGCTGGCAACGAACAGGCTGTGGGCTACGCCGGTGCAGAACACCCCGAGCAGACCGATCCACAACCAGTCGATGGCGCGCACTTCGCTCAGTTGCGGCGCCGCCACCGGCAGCAGACACAGTGCCACCACCACGTTCTGACACAGCGCCGCCTGCACCGCCGGGATGCGCCCGGAGCTGGCGCGGTTGGTCAGGGACAACAGGGAAAACAGCAGGCCGGACAGGATCGCCCAGAGCAGGCCGGTGGTCGCGCCGCTGGCCAGATCGAATGCCGGCGTCACCAGCACCAGCCCGACACTGACCAGCGCCACCAGCACGATTTCGTTGGCGCGGATGCGTTCGCGGAAGATCAGTCCTTCGAGGATCACCGTGAAGGCCGGGAAACTGGCGAAACCCAGGGTCGCAATGGCGACGCCCGCGACCTTGACCGCAATGAAGAAACTTACCCAGTGCCCGGCCAGCAGCACGCCGCTCAGGGTCAGTCGCCGCCAGTCGACGGCCTGCAATTTCTGCCAGCCGCCCTGTTGGGCGAAGCGGGCGAAAAACGCCAGGGCCAGCACGGCAAACGCGGCGCGTCCGAACACGATGACGGCGGGCGTTGCGGCCGCGAGTTTGCCGAAAACACCGGTCAGGCCGAACATCAGTGCGCCGATATGCAAGGCGCCGAGGGCGGTACGGGGAGTCATTGCAGTCCTTTTTCCAAACACCATTACAGGCACACATTGAAACGTGTAACGGCCGAAAAGTCTGTCGGCAGGCTATCGACTTTTGTCGTCAGCCTCGCGTCGCAATTGTGTAGGAGAGGTGCCGAATTCACGCAGGACGGCGGCCGAGAACGCACTTTGCGAGTTGTAGCCGACACGGCTGGCCACTTCACCGACAGGCAGCGTGGTGTTGCGCAACAGCGCTACAGCTTTGTGCAGACGGCGACTGCGAATGTAGTCCATCGGTGTCTGCCCGCATTCGGCGACGAACCGCGCATGCAGCCGGGCGCTGGACAATCCGGCGACACGCGCCAGATCCGCGACTTGCAGCGGATAGGCCGCGTACTGCTCGATGTGCGCGTCGAGTGCCGCGTAGGGCAGGCGGCGCGCGACGATTTCGGCGGGTGGCACGTGGTTCAGGCTCGCCAGCAGCAACACCGCGCCCTGTTGCGCAATCAGCGGATCGTCAACCGGACTGTTCGCCAGCCAGCTGACCAATTGACCTTGCCCGGCATCCAGCGACAACCGCGCGGCGTTATCCAGCAGACGGCGGCTGGCATCGGCGTGATTACCCAACGAGCGCGTCAGCCATTGCTCGTCGGGCACATCCAGCACCAGACAGCGGCTGCCCTTGGGGCTGCCGCACGCGTGATGCGCGCCGGCGGGGATCACCACGAAGCTCTGCTGCAATACCTGGCTGCCACGCCCTTCGACTTCGAAATCCAGCGCGCCGGACAGGCCGAACACCAGTTGCGCGTGGTCGTGGCTGTGGGCGATCAGGTCGTGGCTGTAATGGCGCAGGGTCAGGATCGGTTGCATGGCGGTCTCCGGGCGAGCCGCCAGTCTACACCGGCGCAGGGGCGACGCGTTTGTCACACGACTGACGCATACCTGTCATGGTCGATTAACCGGGCGCGCGCAGAGTGGCGAAAACATCGCAGAGGGTTGCCCATGACCAGCGCCGAGCTCGCCAGACCCAGCCGTAAACAACGGGTTCGCACCCTGTGGATCTCCGACGTGCACCTGGGCACGCGGGATTGCCAGGCCGAGCATCTGTCGCAATTTCTCAAGGGCTATCACGCCGACAAGATCTACCTGGTCGGCGACATCATCGACGGCTGGAAACTGCGCGGCGGCATGTACTGGCCGCAGGCGCACACCAACGTGATCCGCCGTTTGCTGACCATGAGCAAGCGCGGCACCGAGGTGATCTACGTCACCGGTAACCATGACGAATTCCTGCGCCGCTATTCAAAACTGATTCTGGGCAATATCCAGCTGGTCGACGAGGCGGTGCACGTCACCGCCGATGGCCGGCATCTGCTGGTGATTCACGGTGACCAGTTCGACGTGATCACCCGCTATCACCGCTGGCTCGCGTTCCTTGGCGATTCAGCCTACGAGTTCACCCTGACCCTCAACCGCTGGCTCAATCACTGGCGGGCGAAATACGGTTATGGCTACTGGTCGCTGTCGGCCTATCTCAAGCACAAGGTGAAGACGGCGGTCAGCTTCATCAGCGACTTCGAAGAAGCCATCGCCCATGAATGCGTGAAGCGCGAGTTGCACGGTGTGGTCTGCGGGCACATCCACCACGCCGAGATCCGCAAGGTCGGCGAGGTGGATTACCTCAACTGCGGCGACTGGGTGGAGTCATGCACGGCGCTGATCGAGCACTGGGACGGCACGATCGAGCTGTATCGCCTGGCCGATGCGCAGGCGCGGGAAGCGGAATTGAAAGCGGCGAAGGTGGCCGAGCTGGCCTGAGTTTTCAAGTCAACTCAGGCCGGGCTGTGCTCTTCCATCGCCGCTTTGTAGATCGAGTTCTTCGGCTGGGCGAACAGCCTTTCCATCATCGGCTCGAAGAAGCTCAGCGGCAGGGTGTCGTACTCGGGGTCGAACGCTGCCGCGTCATATTTGGCGCAGAACTCCGCGGTCGCCAGAAACTGCGGGTGGTCGCTGAATTGCTCGCGCAGGTGCCGATCCATGCCCAGGTGATGGAAGAAGTAGTAGCCCTGGAAGATCCCGTGCTTTTCCACCATCCACAGGTTCTCGGCGCTGACGAACGGCTTGAGGATGGCGGCGGCGATGTCCGGGTGATTGTAGGAACCGAGGGTGTCGCCGATGTCGTGGAGCAGGGCGCAGACCACGTATTCCTCGTCGCGGCCGTCGCGAAAGGCGCGGGTGGCGGTTTGCAGTGAGTGGGTCAGGCGATCCACCGGGAAACCGCCGAAATCGCCTTCGAGCAGCTTCAGGTGGGCCATGATCCGGCCCGGCAACTGACGGGCGTAGGCGCTGAAATCCGCCGCAATGATCGCCCAGTCGTCCTGTGTGCCGTCCTTCATGTGGGTGAAACGGGCAGTGGCATTCATCGGCAGTCCTCTTGTCGGAATTTCTAGAACGGCACGCGGCCCAGGATCATGTCGCGGTACATGACGAAGTCGCCGAGCAGGCTGTAGAACGGGTGCTGGAAGGTGGCCGGGCGGTTTTTCTCGAAAAAGAAATGACCGACCCAGGCAAAGCTGTAGCCCGCCAGCGGCAACGCAAGTAAAAGCAGCCAGGCGCCCTTGGCGATGGTCAGGGCGAGAATGAAGATCACCAGCGTCGTGCCGATGAAATGCAGGCGACGGCAGGTGCTGTTGCCGTGCTCGCTGAGGTAATACGGATAGAACTCGGCGAAGCTGTTGAAATGCTTGATGGTTTCCACGACTGCGATCTCTGTGGTTATTGTTCTGATTGCAAGTTGTTCGGCGGGTAGCTTATTTGAGTCTAGAGTGATCAATGGCGTCGGCCAGTGACAATCGGCGCCACTTTACTATCCTTGGGAAATCGGCCGTAGTATGCGGCTCACCATGTCATCCAAGAAAAAACGCCATGAGCGAACGAACGACTTCTGCAAGCTGGGCGATGGGGATTGTCAAAGCACTGGAAATGGACGGCCTGGATTGCCGGGTTTTGTTCAGACAGCTGGGGCTCGACTACGCGGCGCTGGAGGACCCGGACGCACGCTTCCCGCAGGATTCCATGACCCGACTCTGGCAACGGGCGGTCGAGCTGTCCGGCAATCCGGCGATCGGCCTGAATATGGGCAAGGTGGTGCGGCCGGCTTCGTTTCATGTAGCGGGCTATGCGCTGATGTCCAGCAATACGCTGGCGGAAGGTTTTCAGCGACTGGTGCGTTATCAGCGGATCATCGCCGAAAGTGCCGACCTGAGTTTTCGCCTGCTCGACGAAGGTTATGCGCTGATTCTGACGGTACACGGCGATCATCTGCCGCCGACCCGGCAAAGTGCCGAAGCCTCGCTGGCCTGCGCGCTCGCGTTGTGCGGCTGGCTGACCGGACGCACGCTGCACCCGCGCAAAGTGCTGGTGCAGGGCGACCAGCCGGATGATCTTGAACCCTATAAACGAGCCTTTCATGCACCGCTGGTGTTCAACGCGCCGTATGACGCGCTGATCTTCGAGCGGGCCGACATGGAAGCGCCACTGCCCACCGCCAACGAGGCGATGGCGCTGCTGCATGACCGGTTTGCCGGGGAATATCTGGCGCGGTTTTCCGAAAGCCGCGTGACCCACAAGGCGCGTCAGGTGTTGTGCCGCCTGCTGCCGCAGGGCGAACCCAAACGCGATACGGTGGCGCAGACCCTGCACCTGTCCCAGCGCACCTTGCAACGACGCTTGCAGGAGGAGGGCACCAGTTTTCAGCAGTTGCTCGACGACACCCGCCGCGAACTCGCCGAGCAATATCTGGCGCAGCCGAGCATGACCTTGCTGGAGATTGCCTATCTGCTGGGCTTTGCCGACCCGAGCAATTTCTTCCGCGCCTTCCGCCGCTGGTTCGACACCACGCCCGGCGATTACCGGGCGCGGTTGCTCGAGGCGCCGAAGGCGATCAGTGACGCCAGAACGCCGGAATACACAGTACAAACACCGTAATGATCTCCAGTCGGCCGAGCAGCATGCCGAACGACAGAATCCACTTGGCCGCATCCGGCAGGCTGGCGAAGTTGCCGGCCGGGCCGATGGTCTCGCCCAGGCCCGGGCCGACGCCGGAGACGGTGCTGGCGGCACCGGTCAACGCCGTCATCCAGTCCACGCCCAACAGCGACAGCAGCAGGGCGATCACGCAAATGGTGATCGCGAAGAAGAACGAGAACGTCAGAATCGACCGGACGATCTCTTCGTCGAGGCGATGACCGTTGTACTTCTGCTTGATCACCGCGCGAGGGTGAATCAGCTGGTTAAGGTTGGCCTTGAGCAGGATGTAGGCGACCTGGAAACGGAAGATCTTGATCCCGCCCGCCGTCGAGCCGGAGCAGCCGCCGACGAAGCCTAGATAGAAGAACAGCATCAGCGAGAAGTTGCCCCACAGGCTGTAGTCGCCCAGCGCGAAACCGGTGGTGGTGACCACTGACGTCACGTTCAGCGCCACATGCCGCAGCGCGTCCAGCCAATGCAGGTTGGTGGTCCACCAGTACCAGGTGCCGAGCACCAGCCAGGTCGCCAGCAACATACCGAGCAAACCCTGCACCTGTTGATCCTTGATCAACGCCCGGCGGTTGCCGCGCAGCGTCGCCACGTACAGGGTGAACGGCAGGCTGCCGAGAATCATCACCACCACCGCGACCCAGTGCACCGCCGGTTGCGTCCACTTGGCCAGGGACTGGTCGGAGGTCGAGAACCCGCCGGTGGAAATCGCCGACATCGTGTGGTTGATCGCATCGAACGGGCTCATCCCGGCCCACCAGAACGCCAGGCTGCCGAGAATCGTGATGCCGACATACGCCGCCACGATCAGCCGCGCCACCATGTGCGAGCGGGGCATGACCTTTTCCGAGCGGTCCGAGGATTCGGTCTGGAACAGGCGCATGCCACCGATGCGCAGCAGCGGCAGGATCGCCACCGCCATGCCGATAAAGCCGATACCGCCGATCCAGTGCAGCAGCGAGCGCCACATCAGGATGCCGGGGGACATGTCGTCCAGATGGTTGAGCACGGTCGAGCCGGTGGCTGTGATGCCGGACATGCTTTCGAAGAACGAGTCGGTGTAGCTGATGTGCTGGGTCAGCAAAAACGGCAGTGCAGCAAAGATGCACACCACCAGCCAGCTGCTGACGGTCAGCAGGTACATGTCCCGGGGGCGCAGGTGAATGTGCTCCGGGCGACCGGGAATCACCAGCGCCAGGCCGGCGAGGAAGGTGATCATGCTCGCCCAGAGGAACGACGGCAGATCGCCGGTGCGCTCGAAAATCACCAGGGTGGCCATGGGCACGACCATGGCGATGGCCAGGGTGATCAGGAAGATGCCGATGATGAAACCAATGATCCGTAAGGTCGGCAACGCCATGAAGTCCGCTCGGGCTGATGTGGGAAGGGCGCCATTCTACCTGCGGTGCAAGGCATGTAAACCGACGCGTCTGGATCACTTGCAGCTAGAATAGCCGGACATTTTTTTCAGGAGGTGGCCGATGCAGGCTCTCGACGCTTTGCTCAACCGTGTTTCCGTTCCACGACTGATCGATCCGGCCCCCACCGCCGAACAGCGCGAAGTGCTGTTCGCCGCCGCGACCCGCGCACCGGATCACGGCCATTTGCAGCCGTATCGCTTCCTGACCGTCGAAGGCACGGCGCGTGAGCAGATGGGCGAGTTGCTGGCCGAAGCTGCAAAAATGCAGGAAGGCGAAGTCACCGAAGCGATGATCGACAAGGCCCGCAACGGCCCGCTGCGGGCGCCGCTGGTGGTCGTGGTCATCGCCAAATTGCAGGATCACGTCAAATACCCGAAGGCCGAGCAGTTGCTGGCGGCGGGCTGTGCGGCGCACGGGATTCTGCTGGCCGCTTACGCGCAGGGGATTGGCGCGGTGTGGCGCACGGGTGATCTGGCTTACTCGAAACATGTCGCCAAGGGTTTGGGCCTGACGGATGACGAAGAGGTGATTGCCTTCCTTTATCTCGGCACGCCGCAGAAAGAACCGCGGGTGGCCGAGAAGGTTGATCTGGCGGAGTTTGTCAGTGCCTGGCCGGATAAGGCTTAAAGGGCCTTAAAAGCTTAAAAAGCGCCCTCACCCTAACCCTCTCCCGGGGGGAGAGGGGACTGATTGGGGGATGCTTCAGAGGTTCACCGACCTGGAAGAGCTTTGCCGAATCCGGAATTGACTCGGTTCACGTGCTTGGCAGATCCATAATCGACTCGATTTTTCAGGTTGATGTATGACGCAAGACACCTCGGTCGGCTCCCTCTCCCTCCGGGAGAGGGCTGGGCGGGCGGCGTTCCGATGAGGGGGCTTTTCAGGGTTGCACCACAATCCCAGGCACCAGCGGCAACTCAAGACTGGCCACAAACCCGCCCTGCGGGTGATTGGCCAGCACCAGCGTCCCGCCATGCCGCTCCGCTGCCCGCCGGGCAATCGCCAGCCCTAGGCCATGACCCGCAGCGGTCTGCCCCGGCGCCCGATAAAACGGTTCGCCCAACTGGCTCAGGTGCTCGGCCTGCACACCGGGTCCATGGTCACGCACGCTGACCACGATCCGCTCGCCCTGACGTGAGGCCCGCATTTCAATCGACTGCCCCACCGGGTTGAAGCGCTGGGCATTGCGCAGCAGGTTGTCCACGGCGCGTTCGATCATGGTCGGCCAGCCCGTCAGATTGAGCGCAGGCTCGGCCTCCAGACGCACGGTCTGCTCTGGCGAGCCCAGCTGCGCGTCCTTTTGCAGGGTGGCGAGCAAGGCATTCAGATCCACGTCTTCGGCGCTGGCGTTGTCGGCATCGACCCGCGCCAGCACCAGAATTTCACTGATCAGCGCTTCCAGCCGATCACACTCGCGGGTCAGGCGAGGCCAGAGTTTTTCCCGTTCTTCCGGGCTGGCCCGTTCGGCCAGTGCCAGGGCGATGCGCAGGCGTGCCAGCGGCGAGCGCAATTCGTGGGAGACATCACGCAGCAACTGACGCTGACTGCCGATCAGGCTTTGCAGACGGGCACCCATGCGGTTGAAGTCATTGGCCAGCACACCGAATTCATCCCGACGGTTGGCCAGTTGCGCCAGGCTGTTCTGTTGATAGGTGGTCTGGCCGAGGTCATGCACTGCACCGCGCAGGCGACTGAGCGGGCGAGTGATGGAAAACGTCACCAGCAGGCTGAACAGGGTCAGCACCACCAACGCAATGCCCAGCGCACTCAATGGCCAGAGTAGGCTTTCGCGGTGCCAGGCGTCGAGTTCGGGGTGCGGGATGCGGTAGATGAAGAGGTAGGTGTCGCCGCTTTTGTCGCTGGTGAATTCGTCGGTCAGACGGCGCCATGGCAGGCGACGGTCATCGTTGTTCTGCCGCGCCTCGAAGGCGGCCGCGCGCCGGGGGAAGGTGCCGCGCACCACCGGGTCGCCGGTTTCGTTCAGCACTTGCACGTCGATGTGGTACTGGCGCTTGCGCTGTTCGAGGATGTCCTGGGCGGCGTTTTCGCCCTGGGCTTCGTAAGTCTGCGTCCATTCGGCGGCCAGAGTGTTGAGGCCCGGATGGCGGCTGAGGATCCACGCGTCCTGGTTGAGCATGTGCCCCAGCAGAATGGAAAGCCCTGCAACCAGAGCGATGGCCAGCCAGAAGCTGGCGAGGATACGCCAGAACAATGAACGCACAGAAAATCCTCAAACAAAGAAAACCCAACGGCGGTGAGCCGTTGGGTCGGGGCGTGACGCTAGAACATTATTGCGCCTTTTGCGGCTGTTGCGCTTTCCAGGCTTTGAACTCGGCCCATTCGGCGCGACGCTCGGCCTGTTTCTTCTGGATCTCGTCGAATTTCTTCTGTTGATCCGGTTTCAACACGGCGCGGACATCGGACTCGGCTTTCTTGTGGTTGGCCGCCATCTCGTCCTTCATGGCTTTCTGGTCGGCTGGCGAGAGTTTCTCCAGGTATTTTTCGACCGTCTGCTTACGCTCGTGCATCTGCTCGCCCATGATCTTGCGGATCTGCTCGCGCTGTTCGCGGGACAGGTCCAGCTGGCTGTACGGGCCTTTGCCGTGCATGCCGTGCATCTGACCGCCATGGCGCGGGCCGTCCAGCGGGCCACCCATCGGGCCGCCATCCTGTGGCATGGCCATGGCGACGGTCGGCAGGGCAGCGGCAAACATCAGAGCGATAAGAGTCTTGCGCATGGTGAATCTCCTTTGTCTCGTTCCCGGTACGTTCCGGATGAGTACAGATTACGGAGATCAAGGTCAGCGGCGGTCAGCGCTGTGTAAAGCTTGGGTAAACACGTTTTCGCGCCGACCTGACAAAACTTACAGACGATCAGAGGCTGTAGTAGTAGCCACGGCTGCGCAGGGCAACGATGCGCGGGCGACCGTCGGGGTGCGGGCCGATCTTTTTGCGCAGGTTGCTGACGTGCATGTCGAGGCTGCGGTCGTACAGGGTCAGCTTGCGACCGAGGGCGATCTGCGCCAGTTCCTGTTTGTCCAGCGGCTCGCCCGGTTGCTTGAGCAGGGCTTCGAGCAGGCGACTTTCGGAGACGGTGAGGGTGAATTCCTTTTCGTCGATGCTGACCACGCCGCGCACCGGGCTGAAGCTCAGGTCGCCCAGCTCGAGCTGGGTCGACACTGCGGCCGGATGACTGCGGCGCAGCACGGCGCGCAGGCGGGCGGTCAGTTCGCGCGGATCGCAGGGTTTGGCCAGGTAATCGTCGGCGCCCAGTTCCAGGCCGAGGATCCGGTCCAGCGGCTCGCCCCGGGCCGAGAGCATCAACACCGGCAGGTCGGCGTGATCGCTGCGCAATTGCTTGAGCAGTTCCAGACCGCTGCCGTCGGGCAGCATCACGTCCAGCACCACGGCCGCCGGCGCGGTTTCGGCCAGCGCCTTGCGGGCGCTCTGACCATCGTGGCAGGCCCGGACCTGAAAGCCTTCCTGGCTCAGCCAGCTACTCAGGAGTTCGCACAACTCCTGGTCATCATCAATCAGTAACAGCTCGCTCATGACTCACTCAATTTAGCCATTGCCGACGTTTTCGGCTTGCTCCACTGGCAAAGATACCGCAGAGCAGCGCCAATAGCGCTACCCCGGCCCCGGTGACGAACCATTGCTGCTGTTCGGTCAGCAGGCGCGGCAGCGGGCTGGCCTGGGCTTCCTTGAGTTGCAGCTTCAGACGCTGGTTCTCTTGGCGCAGCCGGGCGAGCTGGGCGCTTTCGCGGGTGTTGTCGGCATTTTGCAGTTGTTTGCTCAGTTCTTCCCGTTGCTGCTCGCTGGCCTTCAGGCGCTGCTGCAACTCGGTGATCTGGCTGCCGGCGCTCAACGAAAGCGGTGTGGAGCTGCCGCCTTCGGTGCTTTCTTCACCATGGGCGGGCGCCACGATCGACAACGTGACCAACATCAGACACAACGGACCCTTGCGCATCGCGACTCCTGTTTCCAAATGGATATTGGGCAGGTTGTCGGCCGGCAAACGAGAATAATGAGCGATTGAGAACGCGATGAACCGACAAGGTTCATCGCGTAGGGGTATCGGCGGGGGCAGTTACGGCAGGACTTGCTTGAACGGCTTGACGATCACGTTGGCGTAGACGCCGGCGGCGATGTACGGGTCGGCATCGGCCCAGGCTTGCGCCGCGCTCAGGGAGTCGAATTCGGCAACGATCAGGCTGCCGCTGAAACCTGCTGCGCCCGGATCATTGCTGTCGACCGCCGGATGCGGGCCGGCCAGCACGATGCGGCCTTCGCCCTTGAGCACTTGCAGGCGTTCAAGGTGTGCCGGGCGCGCAGCGAGGCGGGCTTCCAGGGAGTTGGCGACGTCGGTGGCAATGATGGCGTAGAGCATGTCAGTCCTCGGTTTTTGGCGTTGTGGTATCGGCGTCGTGCAGGTGACGGGACAGGTAGATGCCTTGAGCGACCAGGAACAGCACGGTCAAGCCCAGGCTGCCGAACACCTTGAAGTCCACCCAGTAGTCCTGGAAGGTGAAGGCGACGAACAGGTTGGCGGCACCGCAGAACAGGAAGAAACCGATCCAGGCGATGTTCAAACGGGTCCAGACCGGATCCGGCAGGGTCAACGCGTGGCCCATGATGCGCTTGATCAGCAGGCGGTCACCGATGAAATGGCTGCCGATGAAGGCCAGGGCGAACAGCCAGTTGACCACCGGGGCTTTCCATTTCAGGAAGGTTTCGCTGTGAAAGGCCAGGGTCAGGCTGCCGAATACGAGGCAGGCGACCAGCGTCAGCCACTGGCTCTTCTCCAGCTTGCGCTGCTTGATGAAGATCGCGCCGTACACCACCAGGGAGCTGATGATCAGCATGGCGGTGGCACTGTAAATGCCGCCTACCGTCAGTTCATGGCCGGCAACGTCGACGGTGCGTGGATCGAGTTTGTAGACGATGAAGAACAGCAGAAGCGGGATGAAATCGATGAATTGTTTCACAGTGAGAGCCAGAAGCTGGATGTGGCGGCATAATAACAAACATATGGGCGCGCGATAGCGCCAGCTGATTTGAGGTTACACATCCCCGTGAATGTTGATTTGCACTGCCACAGCACGGCCTCCGATGGCGCCCTGGCGCCTGCGGCACTGGTTGCGCGTGCGTTCGAGAACGGCGTGCGAGTCCTGGCCCTGACCGATCACGACACCCTCGAAGGCCTCGCCGAAGCGCGCACGGCCGCCGAGGCGCTGGGCATGCAACTGGTCAACGGCGTCGAGTTGTCCTGCACCTGGGGCGGGGCGACCATTCACGTGCTCGGCTACGGTTTCGACGTCAACGCCGCGCCGCTGGTCGAGGCGATTGCCCAGTTGCACGACGGCCGCTGGCTGCGGTCTGAGGAAATAAGCCGCAAGCTCGCCCTCAAGGGCATGCCGAATGCGCTCGACGGCGCGCGGCAGATCCAGCAGGAACTGGGCGACAGCGGTAACGCGCCGGCCCGCCCGCATTTCGCCGACTGGATGGTGCGTGAAGGTTTTGTAAAGGATCGCGCCGAGGCGTTTCGCAAATGGCTCGGCGCCGGCAAGCTGGGGGACGTCAAGCAGCATTGGCCGACCCTCGAAGACACCGTCGGCACGCTGCGAGCCGCCGGTGCCTGGGTCAGTCTGGCGCATCCGTGGCACTACGATTTCACCCGCAGCAAGCGCCGAAAGCTGATTGCCGACTATATTCAAGCAGGCGGGCATGCGATCGAAGTGGTCAACGGTCATCAGCCTGCGGAACAGGTGGGCAGCCTGGCAATCCTTGCCCGTGAGTTCGGTCTGCTGGTCAGCGCCGGCAGTGATTTCCATGGCCCTGGTGGCTGGTCCGAGATCGGCCAGTACCGGCCGGTGCCGGAGGACCTTCCACCCCTGTGGTGTCGGTTCAAACATGACACAGTTATTGCCGCCGTCTGAACAGGTAGAGAATGTGAGTCAATTTTTCCAGATTCATCCGGAAAACCCGCAAGCGCGCCTGATCAAACAGGCGGTCGAGATCATCCGCAAGGGCGGGGTGGTGGTCTATCCCACCGACTCTTCCTACGCAATCGGCTGCCAGATCGGCGACAAGAACGGCATCGAGCGCGTTCGACGCCTGCGTCAGCTCGACGAAAAGCACAACTTCGCGCTGATCTGCAGCGACCTGTCGCAGCTGGGCAATTACGCCAAGATCGACACCGGGACCTTTCGAATCCTCAAAGCCCACCTGCCAGGGCCGTACACCTTCATCCTCAACGCCACCCGCGAAGTGCCGCGCCTGCTGCTGCATCCGAAGAAACGCACCATCGGTCTGCGGGTGCCGAGCCATCCCATCGCGCTGGCGCTGCTGGCCGAACTGGGCGAGCCGTTGATGAGCGTGACCCTGATCATGCCGGGCGATGAAGACCCGTTGAGCGATCCGTACGAAATGCGCCAGTTGCTCGAGCATCAGGTCGACCTGATCATCGACGGCGGTTCCGGCGGTATCAAGGCCTCCACCGTGATCGACCTCACGGGCGATGATCCGGAAGTGATCCGCGTCGGTTGCGGCGATCCTGCCCCATTCATGGTCGAGGCCTGAATGTCCGCAGTGGAAACCGTTGATCCCCAGGCCGGTGCCCAGCAGGAACTGCCGTTTGCCATGGTCTATGGCCAGGCCGTCACGGAAATGCCGCTGGACCTGTACATCCCGCCCGACGCGCTGGAAGTCTTCCTCGAAGCCTTCGAAGGCCCGCTCGATCTGCTGCTGTACCTGATCCGCAAACAGAACATCAACATCCTCGACATCCCGGTGGCGGAAATCACCCGCCAGTACATGGGTTATGTCGAGCTTATGCAGTCGGTGCGTCTGGAACTGGCCGCCGAATACCTGGTGATGGCCGCGATGCTGGCCGAGATCAAGTCGCGGATGCTGCTGCCTCGGGCCGAAACCGTCGAGGACGAAGAGGACGACCCGCGCGCCGAGCTGATTCGTCGCCTGCAGGAGTACGAACGGTTCAAGGCTGCCGCCGAAGGCATCGATGGCCTGAGCCGGGTCGGTCGCGACGTGATCGTGCCCAAGCTCGACGCCCCGGAAGCCCGCGCGCGCAAACTCTTGCCCGACGTGGCGCTGGAAGAAATCCTGATGTCCATGGCCGAGGTGCTGCGCCGGGGCGACATGTTCGAAAGCCATCAGGTCAGCCGCGAGGCGCTGTCCACCCGCGAGCGCATGAGCGATGTGCTGGAGCGGCTCAAGGGCGGCGGATTTGTGCCGTTCGTCGAGCTGTTCACCGCCGAGGAGGGCAAGCTCGGCGTGGTGGTGACCTTCATGGCGATCCTTGAACTGGTCAAGGAATCCCTGATCGAGCTGGTGCAGAATGAGCCGTTCGCCGCGATCCACGTGCGAGCCCGAGCCGAATAACGAGTCCCGATATGAACCTGACTGAACCCCGCGAGCTGGCGTCCCTGCTTGAAGCCTTTCTGTTGGCCTCGGGAAAGCCGCAATCCCTCGAGCGCCTGTATGAACTGTTCGAAGAAGGCGAGCGCCCGGAACCGCCGGTCTTCAAGAAAGCCCTGACCCTGCTCGGCAAATCCTGCGAAGGCCGGGCGTTCGAGCTCAAGGAAGTCGCGTCGGGCTATCGCCTGCAAATCCGCGAGAAGTTCGCGCCGTGGGTCGGCCGGTTGTGGGAAGAACGTCCGCAACGTTATTCCCGAGCATTGCTGGAAACCATGGCGCTGATCGCCTATCGCCAGCCGATCACCCGGGGCGAAATCGAGGACGTGCGGGGCGTGGCGGTCAACACCAACATCGTCAAGACGCTGATCGAGCGCGAGTGGATTCGCATCGTCGGTTACCGCGACGTGCCGGGCAAACCGGCGATGTTCGCCACCACCAAGGCGTTTCTCGATCACTTCAACCTGAAGAACCTTGACGACCTGCCGCCGCTGGCCGAGTTGCGCGAAATCGAGGCGGATCCGGTGCTCGACTTCGACGACGCTCCCGTGCCACCGGGCTTGCAGGAGCTGGCCGACGCCAGTGCCGAGCCGGAAGAGCCGAAGGAAGAAACCAGTTTCCACACCCTTCTGCTGGAACTGGACAGCATGGAGGAGGGGATCAAGACCGACTTTGACGACTTGCTGCGTGACGGGGCGGGCGGTGAATCGATGCCGACCGGGGTTGAGTTCGATCCGGTCGAGCCGCCGGTTGAGGATGAGTTCGAAACTGAATTTGAGCATGAGCCTGAATTCGAGCCCGAGCCTGAGCAGGAAGACGATGTGCTCGGCGTGGCCGAAGCCCGGGAAAAGCTGCTGGCCGCCGTCGCCCGGCTTGAACAGCCCGAACCGGAACCCGCCGCCGAGGAAGAGTTGAGCGAAGAAGAAGCCGAGGCCCGCGCCCTGGCCGAAGCCATCGAGGCCGAACGTCGCGAGTTCGAGGATTGAGCATGAGCTCGACCAAAGACCCGTGCATCAGCGTCTGCAAGTTCAGCGACGACATCTGTCTGGGCTGCGGCCGCAGCAAGCGCGAGATACGGGCCTGGAAGAAACTCGACAAGGACGACAAGCGCACTGTGCTGGCCGAAGCCGCGCTGCGTCTGATCAAGCTCGGGGCCACCGGTCGGCGGAAAAAGAAATAACCTTGCCCTGATCGACTAGTCTCTGATGCGCGCGCGGCCACATCCGCGTATGATTCGCGACCCTTCGGCGATCCCTTCGCCCGAAAACCCAGATTTCAACGCTTCAGCGGCTCATTCAGCGCCGCTGAACAGACCACACCGGGAGGTGCCCAGATGAGTGACATCAATCAGAAAGACGACCAGGAAATCGGCCCAGCAGGCGAAAAGCTGCAGAAAGTCCTCGCCCGTATCGGCGTCGGCTCGCGCCGTGATGTCGAATCCTGGATCGCTGCCGGCCGCATCAAGGTCAATGGCAAAGACGCCACCTTGGGCCTGCGTGTCGACATGCACGACGCCATCACCATTGATGGCAAAGTCATCAAGCGCGAAGAAGCCGCCGAGTCGGTGCGCCGCGTGATCATGTACAACAAGCCCGATGGCGAGATCTGCACCCGTGACGACCCGGAAGGCCGTCCGACCGTGTTCGACAAGCTGCCGCGTCCGAAAGAAGGCCGCTGGATCAACATCGGTCGTCTCGACATCAACACCACCGGTCTGCTGATGTTCACCACCGACGGTGAGCTGGCCAACCGCCTGATGCACCCGTCCTACGAGATGGACCGTGAGTACGCGGTGCGTGTGCGTGGCGAAGTCGATGACGAGATGATCGAGCGCCTGAAGGCCGGCGTTGTGCTGGAAGACGGCCCGGCGCGCTTCACCGACATTCAACAGGCACCGGGCGGCGAAGGCTTCAACCACTGGTATCACTGCGTGGTGATGGAGGGCCGTAACCGTGAAGTGCGTCGTCTGTGGGAATCCCAGGGCCTGGTGGTCAGCCGCCTGAAGCGCGTGCGTTTCGGCCCGGTTTTCCTCAACTCCGACCTGCCGATGGGCCGCTGGCGCGAAATGAGCCAGTACGAAGTCGACGTGCTGAGCGCCGAAGTCGGCCTGACCCCGGTGGCCATGCCGCAACTGAACGCCAAGAGCAAAGACAAGCTCGACCGGATGCAGCGCAAGTCGTCGCGTCCGATGGCCCGTACCGAGCGCGTGCGCACCCTGCGTCCGGCCAACGGTGCACCGATTGGCGCCGGTCCACGTCCGGTCCGCGAGCCGCAGATCGAAGGCGAGCGTCCAGGCCGCAAGCCGGCAGCGCGTCCGGATGGCGAGCGCGGTCCACGCACTCCGCGTCCGGCCAATGGCCGTACCGAGCGGGGCGAAGGTCGCGGTACGCCGGTGGCGGATCGTCCAGCCGACACCAAGCGTCCGGCCAAGCCGGCGCCGAAGCGTCCAGGCATCAAGCTGGCTGACGATGACAAGCCGTCGGGCAAGCGCCGTGGCGCACCGGCCGGTTCCGGCCAGCGTCCGGGTTTCGGTCGCAAGAAGCCGGAATAACGCGGTTGTAAGCTTCGAGCGGCAAGCTTCAAGCTGAAAAACAGAAACGCCAACCTTAGGGTTGGCGTTTTTTTTTGGACTTTTTATTTCTTTTTTCAGGCGTGTTTTTCTTGTTTTAAAACAAAAAACTTAACGCCTTTCAAATAGTTAGTCAGCTAACGTCAATCGCTGCTCCGGGCTTCGATGGGTCTGGAGTGGAAACTTTACGTTACGCACTGTCAGTGAATATTTACGAAAAGGCCGTCGCAGACCCTTAAATCGGGTGTCTTTATCAGACTGTAAGGAAAATCTGCCGGAGCCAGTCCCGCCGGGCCTTGCGCGGCGCTCTGGCGCGCTTGTTTCAGCGACGTTTGGAAGGTGAGATGCGCTGCATGCCTGTCGTGCAGGTGCATAACAAGAAGGAGGCGCAATGAACGCCGATATCCATTTTCACTTCTCCACGTGGGGCGGATTTTCCATCGTCCACGCCGATGGCCTGCAAAGGCCTGACTCAATTTTTGCAGCCGCCCGGGCCTCCCGGGGTGGACACATGCAATCCCGGCAACCGACACGCTGATCCTGCGAGGTCTGGCAGCAGGGGGTTAGCGGTGTACAATGCGCCGCGTTTTAACTGTGACCCTCTGCGTAATCGCGCAAACCTCAAGGTTTATCCGCCTTGTTCACTCCGCCGCGTCACAAGCGTGTCGGGTTCGATTTCGTCACAGATAAAAACAAACAGGTGACGCATGACCGTTGTAAAAAAGCTGAATTCCTGGTGCCTGCGCTGGGGTTTGATCAAGGTTGGCTGAAATCGCAACCTTGCAGCAACGTCTACTGAACATCATCAAACCTTGCGTGAGACCTTTTTCATGAGTGGACAAAACTCGCAATCAGGCGAGCTGAAACGCGGCCTGAAAAATCGCCATATTCAACTGATCGCCCTCGGTGGCGCGATCGGTACCGGATTGTTCCTCGGCTCGGCCGGGGTGCTGAAATCCGCCGGCCCGTCGATGATCCTCGGCTATGCCATCTGCGGCTTCATCGCCTTCATGATCATGCGCCAGCTCGGCGAAATGATCGTCGAAGAGCCGGTGGCCGGCTCCTTCAGCCACTTTGCGCACAAATACTGGGGCGGTTTTGCCGGTTTCCTGTCGGGCTGGAACTGCTGGATCCTGTACATCCTGGTGGGCATGTCGGAGCTGACTGCGGTCGGCAAGTACATCCACTACTGGGCGCCGGAGATCCCAAGCTGGGTCACTGCTGCCGCGTTCTTCGTGCTGATCAATGCGATCAACCTGGCTAACGTCAAAGTCTTCGGTGAAGCCGAATTCTGGTTCGCGATCATCAAGGTCGTGGCGATCGTCGGCATGATCGCCCTGGGTAGTTATCTGCTGGTCAGCGGCCATGGCGGCCCGCAGGCTTCGGTCAGCAATCTGTGGTCCCACGGTGGCTTCTTCCCGAACGGCGTCAGCGGTCTGGTAATGGCCATGGCGATCATCATGTTCTCCTTCGGCGGTCTGGAGATGCTCGGTTTCACCGCAGCCGAAGCCGACAAGCCGAAAACCGTGATCCCGAAAGCGATCAACCAGGTGATTTACCGGATCCTGATTTTCTACATCGGCGCACTGGTGATCCTGCTGTCGCTGACCCCGTGGGACAGCCTGCTGGAAACCCTCAACGCTTCGGGCGATTCCTACAGCGGCAGCCCGTTCGTGCAGGTGTTCTCGATGCTTGGCAGCAACACCGCTGCGCACATCCTCAACTTCGTGGTACTGACCGCGGCATTGTCGGTGTACAACAGCGGCACCTACTGCAACAGCCGCATGCTGCTGGGCATGGCCGAGCAGGGCGATGCGCCGAAAGCGCTGGCGAAGATCGACAAGCGCGGCGTGCCGGTGCGTTCGATCCTGGCGTCGGCGGCCGTGACCCTGGTGGCGGTGCTGCTCAACTACCTGATCCCGCAACACGCGCTGGAACTGCTGATGTCGCTGGTGGTTGCAACGCTGGTGATCAACTGGGCGATGATCAGCTTCTCGCACTTCAAGTTCCGCCAACACATGAACAAGACCAATCAGAAGCCGCTGTTCAAGGCGCTGTGGTACCCGTACGGCAACTACATCTGCCTGGCGTTCGTCCTGTTCATCCTCGGCGTGATGCTGCTGATCCCGGGCATTCAGATCTCGGTGTACGCGATCCCGGTGTGGGTGGTGTTCATGTGGGTCTGCTACGTGATCAAGAACAAGCGCAGCGATCAACGCGCGGTGCTTGGGGCCGCGGCCAAGTAGGCAACGGACGACAACAAAATAGCCGGCTTCCGCCGGCTTTTTTGTGCCCGGTCCTACGCGAAGTGACGATAGACTGCCGGCGCCAATTGAATCGCGAAGGAGTCGGGCATGGATCAGGTGCAAACGCACTACGAGGTCGAAGGAGACGCGCTGACGCGTGATGATGTGCAGGCGTTGATCGCGTCCCAGCGCTTGCCGCTGCGGTTTATCGGGGTGGATTTCACCGATGTCGATCTGTCGCGACTGACGCTGGATCGCGCCGATTTCCAGCGCTGCATTCTGCTGCGCACGCAATTTCTCGGTGCTCGCCTCGAAGCGACTCAATGGAAGGGCTGTCGGGGTGCCCACGCAGTGTTCGAAGCGGCCCAATTGCTGGAGGCCTCGTTCAGCAATTGCGATTTGAACAACACACGCTGGCAGCGGGCGAAACTGGCGCAGGTCGCTTTCACCGGCTGCAAGCTGACCGGTGCCAACTTCAGTCACACCTCCAGCCTGGGTCTGTCGTTCAGTGAGACCCGACTCAACAGCGCATTTCTGGGCGGCATGTCGTTCGCCCGCACGACGTTGAACGGTCTGGATTTCTCCGATGCGGACTTGAGCGATGCCGACTTTCGCAAGGCCGAGTTCGTCGAGTGCAGTCTGGCGCATGCACGCATCAATGGCGCAAGGTTCACCGATGCCGACCTGCGCGGTGCCGATTTGAGCGGCTTTCGGCTCAACGATGCCAAACTGTTCAAAGGGGCGGTGATTTCCCGGGCCCAGGCATCGATGCTGTTGTCCGAACTGGGGTTGTCTGTCGCTTAGCGACTTGAAGGTAGAGTTTCCATGCTGGTGATTTCCAACAATGTGCATCTGCCGGATGCCGAGATAGAGCTGACGTACATCCGCGCCCAGGGCGCCGGAGGGCAGAACGTCAACAAGGTCTCCAGCGCCGTGCACCTGCGCTTCGACATTCCGGCCTCGTCCTTGCCCGAGTTCTACAAGGAACGGCTGCTGGCGCTGCGCGACAGTCGCATCACCGGCGACGGTGTGCTGATCATCAAGGCCCAGCAATATCGCACGCAGGAACAGAATCGCGCCGATGCGCTGGAGCGTCTGACCGAGCTGATTCTCAGCGCCACCAAGGTCGAGAAGAAGCGCCGGCCAACCAAGCCGACGCTGGGTTCAAAGAAGCGTCGGCTCGAATCGAAAACCAAGCGCGGCAGCATCAAGGCCGGGCGCGGCAAGGTGGATTTCTAGTCTTCGCGGTACTTAGCCGTGTAGCGGTACAGATAGACGCTCAATGCCAGACCGCTCAGCGCGGCGAGGGCGGCGAACAGGAAGATCGAGGCAAAACCGAAGCCCGCTGCAATCGCACCCGCCAGCGGCCCGGTGATCCCCAGCGACAAGTCGATGAACAACGAATAGGCCCCGACTGCCGCGCCTCGGCTGGAGGCCGGCACCAGGTTCACGGCTTCCACGCCCAGCGCCGGGAACACCAGCGAGAAACCGAAACCGCTCAATGCCGCACCGGCCAATGCCCAATGCGCGTCCGGCGACAGCCACAACAACAGCAGACCCAGGGTTTCCACCGACAGGCAGGCAATCGCCACGCGAAAGCCGCCGAGGCGGTTGATCAGGTTGCCGAACAGCAGCCGCGCACCAATGAAGCTGGCGCCGAACAGGCTCAGGCACAGCACCGCGTTATCCCAGTGCTGCGTGGCGTAATACAGGGTGATGAAGGTGGCGATGGTGCCGAAACCGATCGAGCCCAGCGCCAGTCCGCAGCCGTGCGGGAAGACGCGACCGAGAACGTGCATGAATGGCAGACGCTCGCCGGCCACGATCGGCGCGGCGGTTTTCGGCCAGGCCAGCAGCAATCCCAGGCTGGCGAGCAGCAGAATGCTTACGCCCATGCTCCACAGACCGAAACGGCTGACCAGCCATACCCCGAGCGGCGCACCGACCGCCAGCGCACCGTAACTGGCGATGCCGTTCCACGAGATGACTTTGGCGGTGTTGGCGGCACCGACGCGGCCGATGCCCCAACCGATCGAGCCTGAGCCGACCAGGCTTTCAGCGCTGCCCAGCACCAGACGGCCGACGAACAGGCTGATCAGGCTCAGCAGCGGCAGGTGGGGCGTCCACGCCGAAATCAGCATGAACACACCGCTCAAGCCACACCCGGCCAGACCAATCATCACCGCACGTTTACTGCCCTGGTTGTCGATGATCTTGCCGGCATACGGGCGACTGAGCAGCGTGGCGAGGTATTGCACGCTGATCACCAGCCCGGCGATGACCGCGCCGAAGCCCAGGTCGCTGTGCACGTAGCCCGGCAGCACCGCCAGCGGAATGCCGATATTCAGATAACCGATGAAGGTGAACAGGACGATGGAAACGACTTGCAGCGTGACCGCCAAGGGGCGCTGGGGTTCTGGCATAGAGGACGACATGAATTACGATCCACGGGAAGAGCAGAATAGATAGGCTGCTCATGATACCGATGCGGACGCGTCTGGGGCGGGGAAAAGTAAAACTATTTGGCCGGGGCGACCAATTGCGTGGTGACCAGTGCGGCCAGCGCGTTTTCCTCGCTGCCGAAACGGGCGAGCAGGGCGGCCTGTTTCTCGGGCGAGAGACGGCTCCAGATCTCGATCATCTTCTCGGTGGCACCGATCAGGATCTCGGCCTGTTGTTCATCGAATTCTTTGGACATGGCGGCTCAGGTTTCAGGCAGTGTGGAAAGCGCATGTTAGCGCTTTCCACACGGTCTGTACGGCGGGTGTTGCTTACTCTTCGCTGTCGGCCGGACGGCTGTCGGCGGCTTCTTTCGGCTCGGGCTGTTGGGCACCGGCTTGTTGCGTGGTCGTCTGCTCAGTTTCGTGCAGGCTTGGGAAGGGGAGATTCGGAATCTCGTGCATGGTTGCGCTCCTCGCTAAGTCTGTTGATAGATCTGGTAGATCCGCGCTTTCAGAAAGCCTGCGAAGGATACAGCAGGAAAAGTGACAAACAGATTTTTAAATCCATTTGTTTCGACGGGCGGGATTGTCTAGACAAGTGCGACAGGGTGACGCAGGGCAAATGTGGGAGCGAGCCTGCTCGCGATGAGTGCGCCAGATCGTTCCCACGCGGAGCGTGGGAACGATCAAGACAAGGGGGAGTTATTTGCAGACGTTGGCGATCGCTTCTGCCAGCAAGTCGAGACGCGTCGCATCAATCCCGGCAACGTTGGCCCGGCCCGAGCTGACCATGTACACGCTGTGATGCTCGCGCAGGTTTTTCACCTGTTCCGGCGACAGACCGGTGTAGGAAAACATCCCGCGTTGCACGCCAATGTGTGCAAAACGCTCGCGCAGGCCGTGCGGTTCCAGCGCTTCCACCAGACCGCTGCGCAATTGGGCGATGCGCAGGCGCATGGCTTCCACTTCGTCGGCCCAGCGGCGTTTCAGCTCCGGGTCGGCGAGGATCGTGGCGACGACAGCCGCGCCGTGATCCGGTGGCGTCGACCACAGGTTGCGGGCGATGTGCGCCAGCTGGCTGCGGATGTCGATCAGCTTGTCAGCGGTTTTCGCGCTCACAATCAACGCACCGGTGCGGTCGCGATATAAACCGAAGTTCTTCGAGCAGGAGCTGGTGATCAGTAGCTCGGGCAACTCGGCGGCGAACAGTCGGGTCGACCACGCATCCTGCTCCAGACCGTCGCCGAAGCCCTGGTAGGCAAAGTCGATCAGCGGCAGCAGATCGCGGCGACGGACCACCTCCAGCACCCGCTGCCAGTCGTCGTGGCTCAGGTCGAAACCGGTCGGGTTGTGGCAGCACGCGTGCAGCAGCACCACATCGCCTTTCGGCACTTCATTGAGCACGGCGAGCATCGCATCGACGTCGAGGCGGTTGTCGCTGCCGACGTACGGGTAATGGCTGATCTTGACCCCGGCGGCCGCGAAAATCGTTTCGTGGATCGGCCAGGTCGGGTTGCTCAGCCACACGCCTTTGCCCGGCAGGCATTGCGCGATGAAGTCTGCCGCCAGACGCAGGGCGCCCGTGCCACCCGGGGTCTGGGTGGCGCCGGCGCGTTGCTCGGCGATCAGTGCCGAATCGGCACCGAGCACCAGCTCGTTGATGACCTTGCCGAACAGCGGATTGCCGTGGCCACCGATGTAGGTCTTGGTGTCCTGGCTCTCGACCAGACGCGCCTCGGCGATTTTCACCGCCTCGGGGATTGGCGTCAGGCCCTGGGCATCCTTGTAGACGCCCACGCCGAGGTCGAACTTGCGCGGGTTGGAGTCCTGCGCGTAGGCCTCCATCAGGCCGAGGATCGGGTCGCCGGGCACCCGGCCGATGGCGTCGAAGTGCATTACTTGCGTCCTTCTGCGGTCTTGGCCACTTCGTCAGTGCGCGCGGCCATGATGAAGTCGTTGCGGTGCAGGCCTTTGATCGAGTGGCTCCACCAGGTCACGGTGACTTTGCCCCACTCGGTCAGCAGGCCCGGGTGGTGACCTTCGGCCTCGGAGATCTCGCCGACGGCGTTGGTGAAGGCCAGCGCGTGCTTGAAATTCTTGAACAGGAAGACTTTTTCCAGCTGCATGATGCTGTCGCGTACTTCGATGTTCCAGTCAGGGATCTGCTTGATCAGGATCGGCAGCTCTTCATCGCTGACTTGTGGGGCATCTGCACGGCAGGCTTCGCAATGGGCTTGGTTCAAAGTGGACATGGTGGACTTCCTGAAATCTGAAGGTGTTTTTTTATATTGGCGGTCAGTGTCGCCACGCTAAACCAAAGTGGCGACGACGGACAGACTCACTTGTAAGCAAAAGTCGCGGGTCACGCGGCTTTTGGTTTTGGCGGAAACTTCGGTGCGTGCAGACCCAGCTGCATGCCTTGCTTGACCATGGCCATGATGTCTTCGTGGGCCAGGTCGAACAGGCGCTTGAGGTTCGGCAGGACGAAATACAGCGGTTGCAGGATGTCGATGCGATACGGCGTGCGCATTGCTTCCAGCGGATCGAAGGCTTGATGCTCGGGCTCGTCCGACAGCGAGTAAACGGTTTCTTTCGGCGAAGACAGGATGCCGCCACCGTAGATGCGTTTGCCTTGCGGGGTGTCGACCAGGCCGAACTCGATGGTCATCCAGTACAGGCGCGCCAGATAAACGCGTTCTTCCTTGGTCGCCTGCAGGCCGAGCTTGCCGTAGGTGTGGGTGAATTCGGCGAACCACGGGTTGGTCAGCAGCGGGCAGTGGCCAAAGATCTCGTGGAAAATGTCGGGTTCTTGCAGGTAGTCCAGTTCTTCACGGGTGCGGATGAACGTAGCCACCGGAAACTGCTTGCTGGCGAGCAATTCGAAAAAGGTCTGGAAAGGGATCAGCGCGGGAACTCGGGCAACCTGCCAACCGGTGGTCTCGCCGAGCACCTTGTTGATCTCGCCCAGTTGCGGAATGCGGTCGTGGGGCAGACCGAGTTTTTCGATACCGTCCAGGTATTCCTGGCACGCGCGACCCTCGATCACTTTCAACTGGCGGGTGATCAGCGTGTTCCACACCGCGTGTTCTTCGGCGGGGTAGTCGATAAAACCTTGCGCATCGGGCTCGCGGGCCACGTATTGCGTCTGCTTCATACTGCTCTCCTGCGAGGGGAATTTCGTTCTTGTTATGTCCTGCGATGGACTGAGAAATACCCCGGAACGTTCGTTGTTGCAGCAGGTTGAAGACTGGTGGAGTAGGAAAAGTCTCTTTAATTCGTAAAATTTTCGTTACGCTTCGTGCGATAAGTCGTGTTTGCGGTGACTGTCGGGTTTGAAAAGGCCGATGGCTGTCACATAATCTTGACGACTATCTTGCGCGCTGCGCAGAAAATTCCGGCGCCAGACCGCCTCTTCACCTGTTTCGGGCCTTTATATGCGTATCAAAGTCCACTGCCAGAACCGCATCGGCATCCTGCGCGACATTCTCAATCTGCTGGTGGAGTACGGGATCAACGTCGCCCGTGGCGAGGTGGGCGGTGAGCATGGCAACGCGATCTATCTGCATTGCCCGAATCTGATCAACATTCAATTCCAGGCATTGCGACCCAAGTTCGAGGCAATCGCCGGGGTGTTCGGCGTCAAGCGGGTAGGGCTGATGCCGAGCGAGCGGCGGCATATGGAGTTGAATGCGCTGCTCGGTGCGCTGGAGTTTCCGGTGCTGTCGATCGACATGGGCGGCTCCATCGTGGCGGCCAACCGTGCGGCGGCGCAGTTGCTCGGGGTGCGGGTGGACGAGGTGCCGGGGATTCCGTTGTCGCGTTACGCCGAAGATTTCGACCTGCCGGAACTGGTGCGCGCCAACAAATCGCGAATCAACGGCATGCGGGTCAAGGTCAAGGGCGACATCTTTCTTGCCGACATCGCGCCGCTGCAATCGGAACACGACGACAGCGAGGCCATGGCCGGTGCCGTGCTGACCTTGCACCGCGCGGACCGCGTCGGCGAGCGCATCTATAACGTGCGCAAACAAGAGTTGCGTGGCTTCGACAGCATCTTCCAGAGCTCGAAAGTGATGGCGGCGGTGGTGCGTGAAGCACGGCGCATGGCACCGCTGGATGCACCGCTATTGATTGAAGGCGAAACCGGCACCGGCAAAGAATTGCTGGCACGGGCCTGCCATTTGGCGAGTCCGCGCGGACAGTCGCCGTTGATGGCGCTCAACTGCGCAGGGCTGCCTGAGTCGATGGCCGAGACCGAACTGTTCGGCTACGGCCCCGGTGCCTTTGAAGGCGCGCGTGCCGAAGGCAAGCTCGGGCTGCTGGAGCTGACGGCGGGCGGCACGTTGTTTCTCGATGGCGTCGGCGAAATGAGCCCGCGCTTGCAGGTGAAATTGCTGCGCTTTCTGCAGGACGGCTGCTTCCGGCGGGTGGGCAGTGATGAAGAGGTTTACCTGGATGTGCGGGTGATCTGCGCAACCCAGGTCGACTTGTCGGAGTTGTGCGCACGAGGCGAGTTTCGCCAGGATCTGTATCACCGCTTGAACGTGCTGTCGCTGCACATCCCGCCACTGCGCGAATGCCTCGACGGTTTGACGCCGCTGGTGGAGCACTTCCTCGATCAGGCCAGTCGGCAGATCGGTTGCCCGCTGCCGAAACTGGCACCGGCGGCGATGGACCGGCTCAGTCACTACCATTGGCCGGGCAACGTGCGGCAACTGGAGAACGTGTTGTTCCAGGCGGTTTCGCTGTGCGACGGCGGCACGGTCAAGGCCGAGCACATTCGCCTGCCGGATTACGGTGTGCGTCAGCCGCTTGGCGATTTCTCCCTCGAAGGCGGGCTGGACGAGATTGTCGGGCGCTTCGAGAAAGCGGTACTGGAGCGACTGTATTCAGAGCATCCGAGCAGCCGGCAACTGGGCAAGCGACTCGGTGTTTCGCACACCACGATTGCCAACAAGCTGCGTGAGTATGAAGTCGGCAAGGACGCGTCCGAGTGATCAGGGCCGGATCAGGTATTTGCCGCCAAGCGGCATGACACCGCCGGTTTTTCGTCTTCGATACATTTCCCACCTCCCCGCAAAATCCCTCAAGTCCTTTGTTTACCGGGCCCTCGGCCGCCAGAAAAAAGTTGGTCTGCAAATTGCTTATGGCTCAGCAGTACAGCGGTGGGCGGCAAACGTCCGGCATGCAGAGGAAAGAGTGTGGACAAGTACCTTTATGTGGCAATGACCGGCGCCAGCCAGAACGCACTGGCGCAAAAGGCTCATGCCAACAACCTGGCGAACATCTCCACCAATGGTTTTCAGCGCGACCTGGAGCAGGCGCGTTCGATGCCGGTGTTCGGTGACAGCTTTCCGGCGCGTGCGTTTGCCATGAGCGAACGGCCCGCCACCGACTTCACGCCGGGCTCGCTGGTGCAGACCGGCCGTGACCTCGACGTCGCCGTGTCGGGCAATGGCTGGATCGCCGTGCAGAACCCTAATGGCGGTGAAAGCTACGTGCGCACCGGCAGCCTCAACATCGACGCCCTCGGCGTGTTGCGTGCCGGCAACGGCATGCCGGTCATGGGCAATGGCGGGCCGATCGCCGTACCGCCGGAGCAGCAGGTGGAAGTCGGTGAAGACGGCACCATCAGCATCCGTGCGATGGGCGAGGGCCCGCGCGTCATGGCCGAAGTCGACCGGATCAAGCTGGTCAACCCGGACATCAAGAACATGAACAAGGGCCTGGACGGTTCGATCTACACCAAGGACGGCCAGCCTGCGCCGGCCGATGCCAACGTCAAACTGGTGTCGGGTTTCCTGGAGTCGAGCAACGTCAATGCCGTGGAAGAGATGACGTCGGTGCTGGCCCTGGCCAAGCAGTTCGAACTGCACGTCAAGATGATGAACACCGCCAAAGACGACGACCAGGCCATGGCTCGGGTCTTGCAGATCAGCTAATTATCAGAACGTCGCGCCGTAAAACAGGCGCACGAGGAGAATCGAATGCTTCCGGCTCTATGGGTTGCCAAAACCGGTCTGTCCGCCCAGGACACCAACCTGACCACCATTTCCAACAACCTGGCGAACGTGTCGACCACGGGTTTCAAACGTGACCGCGCCGAGTTCCAGGACCTGCTGTACCAGATCAAGCGTCAGCCAGGCGCCCAGTCGACCCAGGACAGCGAACTGCCGTCGGGTCTGCAAGTGGGTACCGGTGTTCGCATCGTCGGCACCCAGAAAAACTTCACCGCCGGCAGCCTGCAAACCACCGAGCAGCCGCTGGACATGGCCATCGACGGTCGCGGTTTCTTCCAGATCCTGCAGCCGGACGGCACCACGTCCTACACCCGTGACGGTACGTTCCACCTCGACTCCAACGGCCAGATCGTCAACGCCAGCGGTTTCGCCCTGGAACCGGCCATCGTCATCCCGAACAACGCCCAGACCTTCACTGTGGGTCGTGACGGCACCGTGTCGATCACCACCGCCGGCAACGCCGCATCGCAAGTGATCGGCAACCTGCAAACCGCCGACTTCATCAACCCGGCCGGTCTGCAAGCGGTGGGCAACAACCTGTTCCTGGAAACCGCCGCTTCCGGTGCACCGCAAGTCGGTACGCCGGGCCTGAACGGTTTCGGTACCACCCTGCAGAACACCCTGGAAACCTCCAACGTCAGCACCGTGGAAGAGATGGTCAACATGATCACTACCCAGCGCGCGTACGAGATGAACTCCAAGGTGATCTCCACTGCCGACCAGATGCTCTCGTTCGTAACGCAGAATCTGTAATCAAGTCTATGAGGCGGCCATGAGGTCGCCTGCAACACCGTGAGGTAAGGGTCATGAAGCGCTTTGTATCTGTTGTGGCATTGAGTGGGGTCGTCTCGCTCGCGGGCTGCGTCGCTCCGACGCCCAAGCCCAATGATCCTTACTACGCCCCGGTGTTGCCGCGCACACCGTTGCCTTCGGCCGCCAACAACGGCTCGATCTATCAGGCCGGTTTCGAGCAGAACCTGTACAGCGACCGCAAGGCGTTCCGGGTCGGTGACATCATCACCATCACCCTGAACGAGAGGACCCAGGCCAGCAAGAACGCCAACTCGCAGGTGGCCAAGAACAGCAAGACCGGTATCGGCCTGACGTCGCTGTTCGGCAGCAGTGCAACCACCAACAACCCGATCGGCAGCAATGACCTGAGCCTGAGCGCCAGCTACGAAGGCGACCGCGCGACCAAGGGTGACAGCAAGGCCGCCCAAGGCAACACCCTGACCGGTTCGATCACCGTGACCGTCGCCGACGTGCTGCCCAACGGCATTATCGCCGTGCGTGGCGAGAAGTGGATGACCCTCAACACCGGCGACGAGCTGGTGCGGATCGCCGGCCTCGTGCGGGCCGATGACATTGCCACCGACAACACCGTGTCCTCGACCCGGGTCGCCGATGCGCGCATCACCTACTCGGGCACCGGTTCGTTCGCCGATGCGAGTCAGCCAGGCTGGTTCGACCGTTTCTTCCTCAGCCCGCTGTTCCCTTTCTAGGTGGCTACGTTGAATCTGAAAAGCTTTATGGTGGCTGCACTGTTGCTGTCGGCGGCCTTCAATGCACAAGCCGAACGGTTGAAGGACATCGCCAGTATCTCCGGCGTGCGTTCCAACCAGTTGATCGGCTATGGCCTGGTGGTCGGTCTTAACGGCACCGGCGACCAGACCACGCAGACCCCGTTCACCCTGCAGACCTTCAACAACATGCTCTCGCAGTTCGGCATCAAGGTGCCGCCGGGATCGGGCAACGTGCAGCTGAAAAACGTTGCGGCGGTATCGGTGAGTGCCGATCTGCCGGCGTTCGCCAAGCCGGGTCAGCAGGTCGATATCACCGTGTCGTCCATCGGTAACTCCAAGAGCCTGCGCGGCGGCACCCTGTTGCTGACCCCGCTCAAGGGTATCGACGGCAACGTCTACGCCATAGCCCAGGGCAACCTGGTGGTTGGCGGTTTCGACGCTGAAGGCCGTGACGGTTCGAAGATCACCGTCAACGTTCCGTCGGCCGGTCGCATCCCTGGCGGTGCGTCGGTCGAGCGTTCGGTGCCGAGCGGTTTCAACCAGGGCAACAGCCTGACGCTGAACCTCAACCGTTCCGACTTCACCACCGCCAAGCGCATCGTCGACAAGATCAACGACATGCTCGGCCCTGGCGTGGCCCAGGCCATCGACGGCGGTTCGATCCGTGTGACGGCGCCGCTCGATCCGAGCCAGCGCGTCGACTACCTGTCGATCCTGGAAAACCTCGAAGTGGATCCGGGTCAGGCGGTGGCGAAAGTCATCATCAACTCGCGTACCGGCACCATCGTCATCGGCCAGAACGTGAAGGTATCGCCGGCCGCCGTGACCCACGGCAGCCTGACCGTGACCATCACCGAAGACCCGATCGTCAGCCAGCCGGGCCCGCTGTCCAACGGCCAGACCGCCGTGGTACCGCGCTCGCGGGTGAATGCCGAACAGGAAGCCAAGCCGATGTTCAAGTTCGGCCCGGGCACCACCCTCGACGAGATCGTGCGGGCGGTGAACCAGGTCGGCGCAGCGCCGGGTGACCTGATGGCCATCCTTGAAGCACTGAAGCAGGCCGGCGCGTTGCAAGCCGACCTGATCGTGATCTGAGGACGGCGACCATGGATATGCGCAAAAGCGGTCTGGTCAGCAGCAGCGATTCGGGTTCGTACTCCGACCTCAATCGCTTGAACCAGCTCAAGGTCGGCGACAAGAACAGCGATGCGAACATGCGCAAGGTCGCGCAGGAATTCGAATCGCTGTTCCTTGGTGAAATGCTCAAGTCGATGCGTTCGGCCACCGAAGCGCTGGGCCAGGACAACCCGCTCAATACGCCGGCCGCCAAGCAGTATCAGGAAATGTACGACCAGCAACTGGCGGTTTCCATGTCCCGCGAGGGCGGGGGTATCGGCCTGGCCGACGTGCTGATCAAGCAGATGTCGAAGAACAAACCGATGGCACCGGGCGAGGCTGCGGCCGCATCCGCCGCCAAGCAAGAAGAAGCCAAGGCCAAGGCTGCTGCCGTGGCCACGCCGATTGCCGCCGGCACCGTGGCCACCAATGGCCCGTTGTCGCGACTCAATGGCGAGCGTCCGCTATGGGCATCGCGTTCGGTGCATGCGCCGAACACCGAGCTGACCCATCGCAATGACATGGAAATGATCAACCAGCGTCGTCTGGCGTTGCCGCCGAAACTGGCGGATCGCTTGCTCGCAGGTCTGGTGCCGTCAGCCACGCCGGCAGCGGCCACTCAACTGCCGCAACGCGCCACGACCGCCGCTGTCACCGGTTCCGGCCCGCTGTACAACGGCGACTGGCTGGACCGTGCCGAGGCAGACAAGGCCTCCGGCGGACAGATGCAGATTTACGGTCGCGCCATGGCGCAGATCCCGCTGGCACCGGCCAAGCGCGCGTTCAGCAATGCCGACCAGTTCGTCAACACCATGCTGCCGATGGCGCAGGAAGCCGCCGCACGCATTGGCGTCGATCCGCGTTATCTGGTGGCTCAGGCTGCACTGGAAACCGGTTGGGGCAAATCGGTCATGCGCGCCCAGGACGGCAGCAGCAGTCACAACCTGTTCGGCATCAAGGCCAGCAGCAACTGGAAGGGCGATTCGGCCCGGGCAATCACCAGCGAATTCCGCAACGGGCAGATGGTCAAGGAGACGGCCGAGTTCCGTTCCTATGCCTCGTACAAGGACAGCTTCCACGATCTGGTGACTTTGCTGCAGAGCAATAATCGCTATCAAGATGTGCTGAAGTCGGCCGATAACCCAGAACAGTTTGTACGCGAATTGCAGAAGGCCGGTTACGCGACCGACCCGAACTACGCGACGAAGATTTCGCAGATTGCCAAGCAGATGACGGTAAATCAGAACTACGCTGCGGCCGGCGTTCCAACAACGCCCTTATAAACACAAGGTAAGGTTTGAATCATGAGTTTGCTCAATATCGGGATGTCGGGGTTGAACGCGAGTTCTTCCTCTCTGGCTGTGACAGGTAACAACATTGCCAACGTCGACACCGCCGGTTATTCACGCCAGCAAACCGTGCAGGGCACCAAGTCCTCGATTCAGTACGGTAACGTGTTCATCGGTACCGGTACGACCCTCGCCGACGTGCGCCGGGTGTACAACTCCTACCTCGAATCGCAGCTGCACACCGCCACCTCGCTGAGCAGCGAAGCCGCCGCCTATGGCGCGCAGGCGACAGCACTGGACGGCTCGCTGTCCGACACCAACACCGGCCTGACCGGCGTGCTGCAGAAGTTCTTTACCTCGATGCAAGGCGTATCGACCTCGGCCACCGACGACACTTCCCGTCAATCGGTGCTGACCGGCGCGCAAGCCCTGACCAGCCGCTTCAACGCCCTGGCCAAGCAGCTCAACGACCAGAACACCACGCTCAACGGCAACCTCGGCGACATGGCGGCCCAGGTCAACAAACTGGCCACCTCGATTGCCAATCTCAACCAGAAGATCGGCGAGATTTCCACCAGCGGCGGCCAGCCGAACGATCTGCTCGACACCCGTAACGAAGCCGTGCGCCAGCTCTCCCAACTGGTCGGCGCGCAGGTCGTCGAGCGCGGCACCAGCTTCGACGTCTACGTCGGCAGCGGTCAGCCGCTGGTTGTCGGTAACACCACCAACACCCTGAGCACTGTGCCGAGCAAGGATGACCCGTCGCGCATGGGCATCCAGATGGATCGCGGTTCAAGCACCATCGACATCACTTCGGTGATCAGCGGTGGCGAAATCGGCGGTCTGCTGAGCTATCGCAAGGAAGTGCTCGACCCGTCGCTCAACGAGCTGGGCCGTGTGGCGCTGGTAATCGCCGATCAGGTCAACCGCCAGCAAGCCCAGGGCATCGACAAGAACGGTGACTTCGGCGCCGCGATTTTCAACAACATCAACAGTGCCGCGCTGATCAGTCAGCGCAGCATTGCCCAGGCGGGCAACAGTGCGGGTTCGGGCAACCTTGACGTCACCATCAAGGACACCGGCAAGCTGACCACCAACGATTACCAGGTCACCTTCACCAGCGCGACCAACTACACGGTCAAGCGCTCGGACGGCACCGACATGGGCTCGTTCAGCACCACGACCACGCCGCCTCCGGTGATCGACGGCTTCACTCTGGCCCTCAATGGCGGTGCCCTGAGCGCCGGTGACACCTTCAAGGTGACCCCGACCCGTGGCGCGGCCTCGAGCATCCAGACCGTGCTCACTGACCCGAAAAAAATCGCGGCGGCGGCACCGTTGACCGGCGTGGCCAGTGCCAACAACTCCGGCACCTACACCCAGCCAACGCTGACCGACACCATCGACATCTACAACCCGACCTCCCAGGCCGAGTTGCAGAACGCGCTCAAGTATTCGACCCCGGTCAAACTGGTGTTCGGTGCGGTCGCCAGCGGCAGCCAGTCGTACAACATGGTCGACGCCAAGGGCAACACCATCGGCACCGGGACCATCGTGCCGGGGCAGGCCAACACCCTGAACCTGAAGATCGGCATGGTCGACTCCACTGGCGCTCCGGTGATGGACACCAGCGTCACGCCGAACGTGCAGAAAACCTTCACCGTGCAGACCACCGTGGGCGCGACGCCGAAAGCCGGCGAAACCTTCACCATGAGCCTGACCGGCGCGGCGTCTTCGGACAACCGCAACGCCCAGGCACTGGTTGGTCTGCAGACCAAGCAGACCGTGGATACCGGCTCGGGCAGCAAGGGCATCAGCCTGACCGACGCCTACAACAAGCTGGTGACCAACGTCGGTACCAAGGCCGCTCAAGGCAAGTCCGACATCGAGGCCACCACCGCCATTCTGGATCAGGCGCAGGGCGCACGTGATTCGCTGTCTCAGGTCAACCTGGACGAAGAGACCGGCAACCTGGTCAAGTATCAGCAGTACTACACAGCGTCTTCGCAGATCATCAAAGCTGCGCAGGAAACCTTCGCCACGCTGATCAACAGTCTTTAAGGAGTCGTAATTCATGCGCATTTCCACCGCTCAGTATTACGCGACGCAAGCTGCTCAATATCAGCGCAACTACAGCAAGGCTGTCGCGACCGCGAACGAAGCCAGCAGCCTGCAGCGCATCAACACCGCCGCCGACGATCCGATCGGCGCCGGTCGCTTGCTGAAGCTCGGTCAGCAGGCCGCGATGCTTGATCAGTACAAAGGCAACATCGACACCACCAAGAGCGCGCTGACCGTTCAGGAATCCACACTGAACTCCATCACCACTGCTTTGCAGCGCGCGAAGGAAATCGGTCTGGCCGCCAACAACGGCATCGCCACCGATAAGGACCGCCAGGCTTACGCCGCCGAACTGAGCCAGATCCAGCAACAAGTGCTGGGCCTGATGAACTCCAAGGATGCCAACGGCAACTACCTGTTCTCCGGCTCGAAGACCGATACCGCGCCGTACTCGCAGAACGCCGATGGCACCTACACCTACAACGGTGACCAGACCCAGATCAACCTGGGCATTGGCGACGGCCTGTCGGTAGCCACCAACACCACCGGTTGGGACGCGTTCCAGCAGACCATCAACACCAGCCGCACCCAGACCACAATGACGGCTCCGGCCGTCGATGACGGTCGCGTGGTGCTGACCAACGGTACGGTCGGCACCGCCGCCACCTACAACGCCAAGTTTACGGCCGGTCAGCCTTACACCGTGGACTTCATCAGCAGCACTCAGCTCAAGATCACCGATGCCCTGGGCAACGACGTGACTTCCGAGGCCAGCCAGAACGGTCTGATCAGCAACAGCAACGGCGCCAACCAGACGGTCAGCTTCCGTGGCGTCGACATGAAGTTGAACATCAACCTCAAGGCTGGCGATACCAACCCGGACGCGGTCATTGCCGGTCATAGCTTCCAGCTGTCGGCTTCGCCGGACTCGTTCACCACTTCGCGCAGCCCGGGCAACCCGTCGACCGCGGTCATCACCGGTTCCAGCGTGACCAACCAGGCAGCCTACGACGCGGCCTTCCCGTCGGGCGGCGGCGCAGTCCTGAAGTTCACCAGCGCCACTGCGTTCGACCTGTACGCGGCGCCTGTCACTGCCGACAGCAAGCCGATCTCGTCGGGTACCGTGGCCGGCGGCAACGCCACGGCAGCGGGCGTGACCTTCGCCCTCGGTGGTACGCCGGCGGCCGGTGACCAGTTCTCGATCCAGTCCAACAACCACCAGACCCAGAACGTGCTCGACACCCTGGGCCAGATGGTCACGGCGCTGAACACCCCGATCGACGGTGATCCGGTGGCCAAGCAGAAATTCCAGGGTGCCATGGAAGCCGGCCTCGGCAACATCGACAGCGCCGCCAATCAGATCGGCAGCGCGGTGACGTCCATCGGTGCCCGTGGGTTGTCGCTGGATGACCAGAACACCACTAACGAGAGCCTGCAGCTGGCGAACTCCACCACTCAGGGCACGATCCGTGATTCGGATCCGGCCGAAGTGATGACCCGCCTGACCTTGCAGCAGACCATGCTGCAGGCCTCGCAACTGGCGTTCAGCAAAATCTCTCAGTTGGGTCTGTTCAACAAGATCTGAAGCCTGAGCGGGCGCGCAAGCGCCCGCTTGCTCTGACCGCTCTGTATCAATCGTCTTTTTTTGCGGTTTCAAAGGGCTCGCTGTTCCGGGCGGGTTCCCGCCGCTTGCGAGTCCGCCGTGAATTCACTCCCCCTTGTCAGCCTCGTCATCCCTGCCTTCAATCCGCGTTTTTTCGAACGGGCCTTGAACAGTGCCGTGAGCCAGAATTACGGCAATCTCGAAATCATTGTGTGCGATGACAATCGCGGCAACGAGATCCAGGACATCACAGCGTCAGTGAGCGAGCAGACAGGCGTGGCCGTACGCTACGTGCGCAATCCACGGACGCTGGGGCTGGTCGACAACCTCAAGGTCTGTCTTGAGCAGGCACAGGGCGAATTCATCAAGTTCCTGTGCGATGACGATCTGCTCTATTCGGCTTGCATCGAGCAGCAGGTCCACGAAATGCGGCATGACGAAGTCAGCCTGGTGGTGGCTCAGCGTCTGCTCTGGGATGCCAACGACATCATTCTGCCGGCGCGTATTGAAAACACCCCGTTGTCGCCAGTCAGTGCACTGCTCAAGGGCGACGATGTCCTGGGCATCTTTGAAAAATTCCCGGTCAACGTTCTCGGTGGATTCAGCAGTGCGCTGATGCGCCGCGCCGACGTTGTCGAGCTTTTGCCGGCGTTGACCGAGGAGGGTGCCTGCTTCGTCGCGACGCTGGATTTTGCCCTGTATGTCTGTCTGCTGCGGCGTGGCAATCTGGCGGTTTCCAATAACGTACTCAGCGCCGAACGTCTTTACCCGGAGCGTTTGAGTGCGCAACAACCGATGAAGGATGCGGCAGAAGTCGAGCGCGAATGGATTTCGCAAATGCTCAAGGCGCGCAGTGGTGAGTCGGCGCCTGCGCCGGGGTGGGTGCGCTATGTTCCGTTGACCCGTGTCGAAGACTCGCCCCGGGTGTGGCAAGAGTTGCCCCTGAGCCGAACCCTTGGCTCCAAACAGAGCCGTCAGGAATGGGGCGTAGGCGTCAACAGCTTCAGCTTCGGCGAACTCTACGCGCAGTGGCTGGCATGCCGGGTGCTCACCGAACAGCAGCGCCACTGGTTGCCGGAAACGCTTGCCAGCTGGCCGCAGCAGCCGCGGATTGTGCCGATCATCATTGACCGGCAGGGCAGTCGCGATGGTCTGGAGCGCACACTGGAGGCGCTCGCTGCCCAGGATTACCCGCCGGAACTGATCCTGGTGCTGTCCGTTTCGTGTCACGAGGCGACCCTCGACGGGCGCGTGTTTCACATGCCGTTGCAGGATGACGGACTGGAACAGATCAACACACTGCTGCCGCAGCTCGAAGGCGCCGACTGGTTCTATCTATTGCAGCCAGGTGATTGCCTCGTTGCGCCGGCGTTGTTGGTCATGGCCGACCGGATCGCGCACAGCCAGACCCTGACCTGTCTTTACAGCGACGAGGGTAGCCTGCGCACCGGCGAATCGGCGGAGCCTGCGTTCAAGCCGGACTTCAATCTGGATCTCATGCGCAGTTATCCCTACGTCGGGCGCGCCCTGGCGTTCAAGCGCGAGCGCTTTCTGGCGCTCGGCGGCTTTGCACCGGCGTTTGCCGAGCTGGCACCCCATGATGTGCTGTGGCGGATGGTCGAGAGCGACGGCCTGAACGTTGTGGGACACATTGCTGAAGTGCTACTGGAGTCCAAATTCGATCTTTCCCAATGGCTGACCGAATCGGCTGTCGTTGCGCAAAGTCCACGAATTCTCGAAGCGCATCTGCAACGGCTGGGGATTGTCCATGAAATCCGTCGTGGTGGCAGCGAGCTGCTGAATCGCGTGGATTATCACCACGCCCGACGCCCGCTGGTGTCGGTGGTCATTGTCACTCAGGACCAGACTGCTGCCGTGCAGCGCTGTGTGGAAACGCTGCTGGAAAAGACCGCTTATACCGAGTACGAATTGCTGCTGGTCGACAACGGCAGCGAAAGCGCTGAAGCGCGGGTATGGCTGGACGGCATGGCGCAACTGGGCAGCGACCGGATCCGCGTGCTGAGCTATCCGCAACAGGGCAATGCCGCCGCTGTGCACAACTTTGTGATCAGCCAGGCGCGTGGCGAGTATGTGTTGCTGCTCAACGCCTTTGCGGTGATTACCCAGGCCGACTGGCTCGATGAACTGCTCAACCATGCGCAGCGCCCGGAAGTCGGGGTGGTCGGTGCCAAGCTGTTCAATCCCGACGGCGGGGTGCTGCATGCTGGCCTGATTCTCGGTTTGAACGGGCCGGTCGGGCTGCCGTTCTATGGCCAGCCCATGCAGTCGGACGGGTACATGTTCCGCCTGCAGGCGGTCCATAACCTGAGTGCTGTCGGCGGCGATTGCCTGATGATTCGCAAGTCGGTTTTCGACGCTGCGGGTGGGCTCGACGAGCAGGACCTGAAGCAGTCGCTGAATGTCGTGGATCTGTGCTTGCGGGTTGGCCGCGAAGGCTACCTGGTGGTGATGAGTCCCCATGCCGTGCTGGCGGTGGGCGCGCGCCCAAGCGCTGCGGCGACGGCGGAAGACGAAGCGCTGCTCGCCGAGGAAAGGGACACGTTCTACCAGCGCTGGTTGCCGACCATTGCACGCGACCCGGCCTACAACACCAACCTGACGCTGCAGGGTGTGGGTGCCACCAACTTCAGTCTGGAACCTGGCTTGCGTACTGGGTGGAGTGCCTTTTCCAGGGCGCAGTTGCCGAATGTGCTGGTGGTGCCGATCAACGCCTCTGCCATCGGGCACTACCGCATGAGTCAGCCGATGATCGAGCTGCAGGCGGCCAACCGGGTCGAGGGGCGCATTTGCTACGGCTTGCCGTCGATCATCGATATCGAGCGTCAGTCGCCCGATGTGATCGTGTTGCAAGGGCGCTATTCGGAACACGCCATCGATGAAATCCCTCCGCTGAAAAAGTATTTCAATGCGCGGCGCATCTTCGAGCTCGATGACTATGTCATCGACGTTCCCCATCGCAATGCGCATATCCGCAACATGCCGAGCAAGCAGGACATGGAGCGTATGGTGCGACGCGCCATTGGTCTGTGTGATCGAGTGGTCGTGTCGACCCAGCCATTGGCTAACGTGCTGTCGGACATGCATCACGACATTCGTGTCGTACCGAACATGCTGTCCAAGGACTTGTGGAGTCACTTGCGCAGTCAGCGCCGTACCTCGAAAAAACCGCGGGTCGGTTGGGGTGGCGGCACCAGTCACCACGGCGATCTGGCCGTCATCGCCGATGTGGTGCGCGAGCTGGCCGACGAAGTCGACTGGGTATTCTTCGGCATGTGCCCGGACGATCTGCTTCCGTACATGCATGAATTCCACGGCGTGATCGATCTGGAGATCTACCCGGCGAAACTGGCCAGCCTGAACCTTGACCTGGCCCTGGCGCCGCTGGAGTTCCACGTATTCAACGACTGCAAAAGCAACCTGCGGCTGTTGGAATACGGTGCCTGCGGTTATCCGGTGATTTGCACGGACACCGAAGCGTATCGCGGTTATCTGCCGTGCACCCGGATCAAGACCAACAGCACGGACGAGTGGCTGCAGGCGATCCGCATGCACCTGGCCGACCCGGATGCCAGCTACCGAATGGGTGACGAGTTGCGCGAGGTAGTCCTGCGTGACTACGTGCTGCGCGGCGATAACCTGCGGTATTGGGAATATGGCTGGCTGGCGGACTGAGCCGCGCTCGACAACCGAAAAAAGGCGACCTGAAGGTCGCTTTTTTTTCGGCCGTGAAATGCGTATTTACATTAAATGCCGACGAATGTGTGCGCGGATTAAAGCTTTGGTTTTTCCCTGTCGATATCAACGTATTCCGCGATTTATCAGTGGGCCGTGGCGGGGTGTAATCGCCACGCACGCAGGGACAGATTCATAACAAGGCAAGGAAGAAGCAAATGGCAGTCGTAAATGGAACGAGTGAAGCGGATGTCCTGATTGGCACCCAGGACAATGACGAACTCTATGGAATGGAGTCGGATGATCAGCTGTTGGCCAGCGGGGGATCGGACGTGCTGGACGGCGGTGAAGGGTTTGATACGGCGACCTATTACGGCATGAGTTCGGGAGTCGGTGTCGAGGTTGGTGCTGGCGCCGTTACGGTCACAGGGCCCGATGGCAAGGTCGACACGCTGGTGTCGGTGGAGAAGGTGGTCGGCAGTTTCTACAACGACACCTTTACCGCTTCCGTGGGTGGCGTGACGCTGGACGGCAGTGTGGGTGATGACGTGTACAACGTCACCGCCGAAGGCGTGACCCTGATTGAAGAAAACAACGGTGGCTACGACGAACTGCGCACCAGCCTGAACACCGTCAAGATGGACCCGTTCATCGAGAAGCTCACTTTCACCGGTACCGGCGATTTCAAGGGTTACGGCAATGCCAGTGACAACGAGATCATCGGCGGCGCAGGTAACGACTGGCTGTGGGGTGGCGCCGGCGCTGATCACTTCGTGGGTGGCGAAGGCTTCGATACTGTCAGCTATTCCGACAGCCTCGAGGGTGTGAGAGTCCAGGATTTCGAGAACTACGATGCATTGACCATCGCTGCTGGCGACACCTTCACCGGCATCGAGGCGATTCAGGGATCGAATTTCGATGACGTGGTGTATCTGCTCGATAACGCCATGATCGTGGATGGCGCCGATGGCTACGACACCGTGAGCTACCGTCACTCCTTTGATGGCGTCAGTATCGGCATTGGTCAGCAAGCAGGTGCGGATGTCACGTTGCTGAACGTCGAGAAAGTCATCGGTACTTCGTTCGATGACCGATTCACCGCCAACGTCGCGGGCGTGACGCTGGAAGGCGGAAGAGGCGACGATGTGTACATCATCAACAGCGCCGGTGTGAGCATCGTCGAGACGGACCTCTTTGGTGGTACCGACCACGTGTACACCAGCCTGTCGTCGATGCACATGGATCCGTTCATTGAAAAAATGACGTATACCGGCACCGCAGACTTCACGGGCTACGGTAATGACGGGGACAACGTCATCGTGTCGGGCGCCGGCAATGACGTCCTGTACGGCGGCGCGGGTGCCGATCGCTTCGAAGGCGGAGCCGGTGTCGACACCGTCAGCTACGAAGACAGCAATGAGGGTTTGAGCGCCTCCCTCGGCTGGGGCCCGCAGAGCGGTATCGCCCTCTACGACACGTACATCGACATCGAAAACCTGCGTGGCAGCCATTTCAATGATGTGCTGCAAGGTGATTGGGGCGACAACATTCTGGAAGGCGGAGCTGGCGACGATTTCATTCAGGGTGGCGGGGGTGCGGACATTCTTTATGGTGGCCTGGCATCCGGTCTGGATGGCGAGGCGCCGCAGAACGATACGCTGATTGGTGGCGATGGCGATGACACCTATGTAGTGAATGCCCCCGGCCTGGTATCCATTCAGGATATGGCCAGCAGCTACAACGACACCCTGATCATGAACACCATTGCCAACCTCAGTCAGTTGAGCGTCACGCGTGTCGGCGACGATGCCTACCTGCACGGTGCCAATGACGGCAGCAGCGGTGTGCCGGCCAATGGCGTGAAGCTGGTGGACTGGTATGTGGGTGGGTACAACAACATCGAGCATTTGCAGACCGCTGACGGCCAGGTCTATGACCTGCCGGCCATGATCGATGGGTTCGCGATGTTTGGCTGATCCGCCCGATTGATTGAAGTAGCTTGATGAAGGGATGATTCCGGCAACGGACTCATCCCTTTTTCATGTCCGGATGTCCCGCCGACGCAGGGCTGGCGGAGCTGGCGCGTTTCCTGCAAGTCCCCCTCAAATCGCCATAAAACGAGCGCTCGCGGTCATTCACCTGCGCCCGGACTGGCAAAGGTTCAGCCGCAAAGGCCTGCAACAGCGAGGCCAAGCCCTGTGACGTAGAAGAGGGGAGACGATGAAGGCAGTTATTTTGGCGGGTGGCCTCGGCACGCGCATCAGTGAAGAGTCGCACCTCAAGCCCAAGCCAATGATCGAGATCGGCGGCAAGCCAATTCTCTGGCACATCATGAAGCAGTATTCCGCCCACGGAATCCACGACTTCGTGATCTGCCTCGGCTATAAGGGCTACGCGATCAAGGACTTCTTCGCCAACTACTTCCTGCACACCTCCGACGTCACGTTCGACATGCGCAACAACCGCATGGACGTGCACCAGAACTACAGCGAGCCGTGGAGCGTCACCCTGATCGACACCGGCGAGGAAACCATGACCGGTGGCCGTCTGCTGCGTGCCGGCCGTTACCTCAAGGATGAAGAGGCGTTCTGCTTCACCTACGGCGACGGCGTCTCCGACATCAACATTGCGCAGCTGGTCGACTACCACAAGGGCCACGGCCGTCTGGCGACCGTCACCGCCGTGCAGCCGCCGGGCCGCTACGGCGCCCTCGAGCGCCATGGCGATCAGGTCCTCGGCTTCACCGAAAAACCGCGCGGCGACGGCGGCTGGATCAATGGCGGCTTCTTCGTGCTGTCGCCAAAAGTGCTGTCTTATATCGCTGGCGACGAAACCACCTGGGAAGCGGAGCCATTGGCTCGCCTGGCCCAGGACGAACAACTGAAAGCCTTCGAGCACGAAGGCTTCTGGCATCCGATGGACACCCTGCGCGACAAGAACCATCTCGAAGCACTGTGGCAGAGCGGGGAGGCCCCATGGAAGCAATGGGCCTGAGTCCTGAGTTCTGGCGCGGCAAGCGGGTTCTGGTCACCGGGCACACCGGTTTCAAGGGCAGCTGGCTGACCCTATGGCTGCAAAGCCTCGGCGCGCAAGTCAGCGGTTTTTCCCTCGACCCGTCGACCGAGCCGAGCCTGTTTGAACTGGCGCGCGTGAGCGAAGGCATCAACGATCAGCGCGGCGATCTGCGTGACCTCGGCGCCTTGCTCGAGATCATCGCCGACACCGAGCCGGAGATCGTCCTGCATCTGGCGGCCCAGCCGCTGGTGCGTGAGGGTTATCGTGATCCGCTCGGCACTTATTCGAGCAACGTCATGGGCACCCTCAACCTGCTCGAAGCGATTCGCCAGGTCGGTTGCGTGCGGGCCTGCGTGCTGGTGACCACCGACAAGGTCTACGCCAACAAGGAATGGCTGTGGCCGTACCGCGAAGACGAAGCTCTCGGTGGCCATGACCCTTACAGCAGCAGCAAGGCCTGCTGCGAGTTGCTGGCGCAGTCTTACGCGGCATCGTTCTTCCCGGCCGACAAGTACGCCGAGCACGGTCTGGCCCTGGCCACCGCGCGCGCCGGCAACGTGTTGGGCGGCGGTGATTTCGCCCCTGAACGGCTGATACCCGATGTACTGAAAGCCTGGTCGGCCGACGAGCCGGTGACCCTGCGTTACCCGCAAGCCGTGCGCCCGTGGCAGCACGCGCTGGAGCCGCTGGCCGGCTACCTGCAATTGGCCGCCGGCCTCTATGAAGACGGCCCGGAATATGCTGGCGCGTGGAACTTCGGCCCGGGTGAGGCGGACATGTGCAGCGTCGGCGAAGTGGTCGAACTGCTCGCCAACCGCTGGCCTCAGGCCCGTGGCCTGCGCCTCGAAAAGAGTGACCTGCACGAAGCCGGTCTGCTGCGCCTGGACAGCAGCCGCGCCCGTCAGGTGCTGGGCTGGCAACCGCGCTGGACGTTGCAGCAATGCCTGACCCAGACCCTCGACTGGCATCTGGCGTGGCAGAACGGCGACGACATGCGCACCGTGACCCTCGGCCAACTGAATCTTTACCGGGGCGCGCTGTGAGCGAGTTTTCCTTGAAACCGTTGCCGCTGGCCGGGTTGTTCAGCGTCCAGCACAAACGCTTCGAAGATCAGCGCGGGCACTTCGCCCGACTGTTCTGCGAAGGCAGTCTGAAGGCGTTCGGCAGTGAATTTCACATTCGTCAGATCAACCATTCCTGCACACGCGAGAAGGGCAGCGTGCGCGGTCTGCATTACCAGAACGCCAATGCGCCGGAAGCCAAACTGATCACCTGCCTGCGCGGTGAAGTGTGGGACGTGGCGGTGGACCTGCGCCCGGACTCGGAAACCTTCCTGCACTGGCACGCCGAGCACCTGAAGGCCGGTGACGGACGCAGCCTGCTGATTCCGGCCGGTTTCGCTCACGGTTTCCAGACCCTCACCGAAGACGCCGAACTGCTTTATCTGCACAGCGCCGATTACGCGCCGGAGCACGAGGGCGGCCTGTCGGTGAACGATCCACGGCTGGCGATTGCCTGGCCGTTGCCTGTCAATAATTTGTCAGCGCGTGATTCCAGCCATCCCGCGCTCGATCAACATTTTGCTGGAGTGCGTCTATGAACTGCCGTGGGTGCGCCGCACCGCTGAGCCTGCCGCTGATCGACCTCGGCACCTCGCCACCGTCCAACGCCTATGTGCATGCCGATCGGCTGGAGCAGGCCGAACAATGGGTGCCGCTGAAGGTCGCCGTGTGCCAGCAATGCTGGCTGGTCCAGACCGAGGATTATACCTCCGCCGACAGCCTGTTCGATGCCGAGTACGCCTACTTCAGTTCGTTCTCCAGCACCTGGCTGGCCCACGCCGAGCGTTATGTGGCCGAGATGGTCGAGCGTTTCGGCCTGACCGCCGACAGCCGCGTGGTGGAAGTCGCGGCCAACGACGGCTACCTGCTGCAATACGTGGCCGGTCGCGGCATCCAGTGCCTGGGCGTGGAGCCGACCCGCAGCACCGCGCAGGCAGCACGGGAAAAAGGCCTGGAGATTCGTGAACTGTTCTTCGGTCGCGACACCGCCGCACAGCTGAAAAGCGAAGGCTGGGCCGCCGACCTGATGGCCGCCAACAACGTGCTCGCTCACGTGCCGGACATCAATGATTTCCTCGGCGGTTTCGCCACGCTGCTCAAGCCGACCGGCGTCGCCACCTTCGAATTCCCGCAACTGCTGACGCTGATGGCCGGCGCGCAGTTCGACACGCTCTATCACGAACACTATTCCTACCTGTCCCTGACTGCCGTGCAGACGCTGTGTGAACGCAATGGCCTGGAAGTGTTCGACGTCAGCCAGCTGACCACCCATGGCGGATCGCTGCGGGTGTTCGTCCAGCGCAAGGACGGCGAACGCCGCGCCGTGCAGCCGGCCGTGCAACAGCAGTTGCAGGCCGAACTCGACGCCGGGGTGAAAACCACCGGGTACTACGCGACGCTGGCGCCGGCTGCCGAACGTATCAAGCATGATCTGCTGCGTTTTCTGTTGCAGGCCAAGGCCGACGGCAAGCGTGTGGTCGGTTACGGCGCTGCTGCCAAGGGCAACACCTTGCTCAACTACGCCGGGGTCAAACCGGATCTGCTGGCCTGGGTCGCCGATGCCAACCCGCACAAGCAGGGCAAGTTTCTGCCGGGTAGCCGCATCCCGATTGTCGCGCCGGCGCAGATCGATATCGAGAAGCCGGATTACGTGCTGGTGCTGCCGTGGAACCTGCTGCACGAAGTCAGTCAGCAACTGGCCCAGGTGCGTCAGTGGGACGGTCGCTTCGTGATCGCCGTGCCTGAGTTGAGCGTGCTGTGAAGGTTTTGGTCACTGGCGCTACCGGCTTCGTCGGTCGCCATCTGGTCGCAGCGTTGCTGGCCCGTGGCTGCACGGTGCGGGCGGTTGCGCGCGACGCGCAGAAAGCCGCGGACATGCCGTGGATCAAGGACGTCGAGTTCGTGAGCGCGGATATTCACGCGGCGGATCTGGATATCGGCGCGCTGACCGAGGGTGTCGATGCACTCGCGCACCTGGCCTGGCCGGGGTTGCCGAACTATCGGGCGTTGTTCCATTTCGAGCACAACCTGATGGCCGACTATCGCTTCATCAAAGGCGCGGTAGAGGCGGGCGTGAAGCTGGTGCTGGTGACCGGCACCTGTTTCGAGTACGGCATGCAGAGCGGCCCGTTGAGCGAACAGAACGACGCGCAGCCGGCCAATCCTTACGGTCTGGCCAAACACACGCTGCACCTGTTTTTGCAACATCTGCAGCAGGAGCATCCGTTCACCCTGCAATGGGCACGGCTGTTCTACCTGCACGGCGCCGGGCAGAACCCCAACAGTCTGTTGGCCGCGCTGGACCGGGCGATCGATGCCGGCGATGCGACGTTCAACATGTCGGCGGGTGAGCAGCTGCGCGATTTTCTGCCGATTGAAACCGCTGCCGCTCATCTCGCCGCGATCCTGCACCAACGCGATTTCGACGGCACGATCAACTGCGCCAGCGGCCAGCCGGTTTCGGTGCGGGCGCTGGTCGAGCAACGCGTGAGTGAACGCGGCGCAACCATCGGCCTGAACCTCGGCCATTACCCGTATCCGACCCACGAACCGCTGGCGTTCTGGGCGGTGACCGAGCGCTTGCAACAGTTATTGGGAGAGCCGCAATGAGGCACGAGTTGTATCGGGTCACCGACCTGCCGGTGCTGCAGAACCGCACCTTTGCCGATCCCGAATCGGCGAAGGCATCGGCCCGCGCCGACATGTTGCTGGTGCAGGATGAGCGCAGCGGTCTGATCTTCAATGCGGCGTTCGACGCCGACAAGCTCAGCTACGACGCCGACTACCAGAACGAGCAGGCGCATTCCGGCCAGTTCCAGAAGCACCTGAGCGATGTCGAAGGCATCATTGCCCGGCACTTCAAGGGTCAGGAACTGATCGAAGTCGGCTGCGGCAAAGGCTATTTCCTGGAGCTGCTCAAGGGCTTGGGTTATCGCATCACCGGCATCGATCCGGCCTACGAGGGCGAGAACGCCGACGTGATCAAGGCCCCGTTCACCCAAGGTCTGGGCCTGGAGGCGGACGCCATCGTGCTGCGTCATGTGCTGGAGCACATTCAAGATCCGCTGGGTTTTCTGGCGGTGATCGCCGAAGCCAATCAGGGTGGCGGGCAGATCTACATCGAAGTGCCGTGCTTCGACTGGATCCTCGAACACCGCGCCTGGTTCGATTTGTTCTACGAGCACGTCAATTACTTCCGTCTCGATGACCTGCGCCGGATGTTCGGCACCGTGCACGAGGCCGGTCACCTGTTCGGTGGCCAATACCTGTACATCGTCGCTGACCTTGCCACGTTGCGCCTGACCCCGGAACAACCGGTGCCACGCCTGGCCTTGCCGGACGATTTCACCGCCAGCCTCGAGCGCGCGGTGCAGATCATCCAGGGTGCACCCGAGCAGGGTTCGGCGATCTGGGGCGCCTCGTCCAAAGGCGTGATCTATTCGCTGTTCCTGCAACGCGCCGGCGTGGCGGTGGATCGCGTGGTGGATATCAACCCGGCCAAGCAGGGGCGTTACCTGCCCCTGAGTGGCGCCCGGGTGTCCTCGCCGCAAGAGGCGATGGACGCCTTGCCCGAGGGCGCCAACCTGTTTGTGATGAATTCCAATTACCTCGAAGAGATCAAGCGGATGACCGGTGGACGTTACGTCTATCACGCCGTCGACAGCGCTTCGTTCCAGTGACCCTTGAGATTTTGAAAATGACCGACAACAGCATCAACAAAGCCTTCGAAGCCGAGTGCCGCGAGCAGATCGCCCAGCAGGGTGACGACCAGAAACTGACGGGCCTGGCCCGCGATTTCTTCAACGAATCGGCCAAACACAAGTACAGCTACCACTTCTCGTGGATGGGCCGTCCGATCATCCAGCTGCCGCAAGACATGATGGCCATGCAGGAAATCATCTGGCAGGTGAAGCCGGATCTGGTCATCGAGTGCGGCATCGCCCACGGCGGTTCGATCATCTACTACGCCTCCCTGCTGGAACTGCAAGGTCACGGCGAAGTGCTGGGCGTCGATCTGGACATCCGTCCGCACAACCGTGAAGCCATCGAAAGCCACCCGATGAGCAAACGCATCAAGATGATCGAAGGTTCGAGCATCGACCCGGCCATCGCCGCCCAGGTTCGCGCGGCGGCTGAAGGCAAGAAAGTCATTCTGGTGCTCGATTCCAACCACACCCACGACCACGTGCTCGAAGAGCTGCGCCTCTACGCGCCACTGGTTTCGGTCGACAGCTACTGCGTGGTGATGGACACCGTGGTTGAAGACATGCCGGCCGATTTCTTCCCGGATCGTCCATGGGGCCCGGGCGACAACCCGAAGACCGCCGTGTGGAAATACCTGGAAGAGAACAAGGATTTCGAGATCGATGTTCAGTTGCAGAACAAGCTGCTGATCACCGTGGCGCCGGACGGTTATCTGCGTCGCGTTCGTTAATTCGCAACATCACCAAAGCGTTGTCTCGGCGAGTCGCCGGTTGTGGAGAGAAGTTATGCAAGGCAAGTACAGTTCTGAACTGACACTACCGCTCAACGAGCTGTTGACCGTGGTGCTGATTACGCACAATCGTCCGGCGTTCCTGCGTCGGGCGGTGAAGTATTACAGCAGCTTGCCCTGCAAAATCATGGTGCTGGACTCCACGATCGAGCGGCCCGAGGGGGATTTTTCCGCCGTTGATTATCACCACGTGCCGCAGTTTGCCTACTGGGGCATGCAGGCCAAGCTGGCTTACGGTGTCGAGCGACTGACCACGCCGTACATGGTGCTGGCAGCCGATGACGACTTCATCCTGCACGATTCGCTGGCCGAGTCCGTGAGCTTCCTGCACGCGAACCAGGACTATGGCATGTGCCACGGCTATTGCCTGATGTACCTGACGCTGACCAACGGCGTGAACTACTACCGTCGGGACAAGAAGGTTCAGGAAGACTACGCGTCGGAGCGGGCTCAGGATCGGGTTATCGATTACATGAGTCAGTACATCCCGCCGTTCTATGCGGTGACGCGTACCGACCTGATGAAAACCTGGCACTCGGCATTGCCGGCCGGCACCAATTTTCAATGGCAGGAAATCGGCCACGTGTATTTCCTGCTGGCCAGTGCCAAGGCACGGATTCTGCCGATTCCCTATGTGGTCCGCGAGATCAACTACGGCGTCTCCGAGCACAACACCGATGTGTTCCATTCGCTGACCTACGTCGATAGCAAATCGGTCGCCGAGCGAGAGGCCTTTGCCGAGTTCCTCACCTCGTTGCCTTGCGCTATCGAAGGGCTGGACGCCATGCAGGCCAAAGCGTTTGCGCTGGAAAGTTTCGACGCGATGGCCGAGAGCCTGCGCAGCGGTCGTGCACTGACCGCGGAACTGATTTTCGAATCGGTCTGGAGTCAGGAAAAGAAGGTGCCGGATCGTCGTTTCGGGCCGCTGCAGTACGTCGAAATGCCCTTCTACAACCAGGCGTTTTTCGACCGTCTGGAACAGTTCGAATTCATGCTTCACGCCATGCCGGCCGGTCGCATTCAGCTGGAAGGGCTGGAGGGCGTATGGACGCGTCAGGCGCACTTGCTGCAGGCGCGCAATAACGACACGGCAGAAAGCGTGACTGACCGGTTGTGGCAGGCGCACGACCTCAATGCTTTCAACCAGACGGTCGTCAAACGCCTGTCGACGCAACTGCAGGCGTCGGATGAGGACGAAGCGGCGCATGCCATGAACGACTGGATCGCTCGCCTCGAGGCGTTTGCGGACGATGACCAGCAGGCCATGTTCGACAAAACGAAGTCCGGTCGCCTGCTCAAGTGGCTGGCTGCCCGCGAGCCGTCCGCCGAACAATCGCAGGCGATTGCCCGTCAGCTGGCGGTCAACGGCGGCGGCCCGCAGTTCGGTATTTTCCTGCTGGACCTGGATAACGACATCGACAAGTTGCAGGTCTCGCTCGACAGCCTGCTTGAGGGCCACTGCAAAGCGTTCAGGATTGTCGTGTTCACCACCGGTGAAGCGCCGAGCGCGACCACCGCGCAGAACACCCTGCACTTTGTCCGCGTGACCCAGAGCAACTTTGTCGACAAGCTCAATCAGAGTGCCCAGCAGTCGCCTTGCGACTGGCTGCTGCTGGCACAGGCCGGCGATCAGTTCACCGCCAGCGGCTTGTTGCGCGCCAGCCTGGAACTGATGGACGCGGCCCCGATACGTGCAGTCGCCACCGACGAGATCCAGCGCCAGGAGAGCGGCGCGCTGGTTGACGTGTTCCGCCCGGGTATCAATCTTGATCTGCTGCAAAGCGTGCCGTCGCTGATGGCGCGTCACTGGCTGGTCCGTCGCGACGTCCTGCTGGATGCGGGTGGCTATCAGGCCGACTTCAACAAGGCGCTGGAACTGGACTTGCTGCTGCGCATCATCGAGCAGGGTGGTCTGGACGGTCTGGCACACCTTGACGAACCCTTGCTGATCACTCAGGCAGTGGCCCCGGAAGAGAATGCCCACGAGCGTCAGGCCTTGCTGCGCCATCTGGGTAATCGTGGCTACAAGGCCAAGGTCAACTCGACCCTGCCGGGTACCTGGCAGATTGATTATCGTCATGCCGAGCAGCCGCTGGTGTCGATCATTGTGCCGGTCATCGATGATGTGCGTGCGTTGCAGCGCTGCCTGGAAAGCGTGGTGCTCAAGACCCGCTACAGCCGCTTTGAGGTCCTGGTGGCGGCCAATCCGAATACGTCCGCCGAGGTCAACGATTGGCTGGGCTCCCTGCAGCACGCCAAGGTGCGCGTGCTGCGTGCCGATCAGCCGTTGTGTGACTCAGCGCTGTGCAACGCCGCCAGCGAGCAGGCGCAAGGCGATTATCTGGTGCTGTTGGCGGCGGACAGTGAGGTGGTCAACCCGAACTGGATCGACTTGTTGCTCAACCACGCACTGCGGCCGGAGGTGGGCATCGTCGGTGGCAAACTGGTGAGCCGCGACGGCAAGGTTGCTCAGGCCGGCTTGATCCTCGGTCTCAACGATGGCGTCGGTTCGCCGTTCATCGGCGAGAAGCACAGCGCCGAGGGTTACATGCAGCGCCTGGCCGTCGAGCAGAATTACTCGGCCGTGTCCAAGGTCTGCCTGATGATCGGCAAAGAGCTGTTCAATGCGCTGGGCGGTCTCGATGAAGTGACGTTCGCTGATGGCTTCAGCGATGTCGACCTGTGCCTGAAGGCGGGTCAGGCCGGCTATCTCAATGTGTGGACGCCACTGGTGCAGGTGCTGCACACCGGCGAGCTGCCGCAGGCACCGCAAGCCCTGGCGGCCTTGCGTGAAAAATGGAGCACGGCCTTTGCGCAGGATCCGGCCTACAACGCCAACCTGGCGCTGAACGGCAAAGGCTTTACCCTGGGCGAAAATACCTCGATCAATTGGGCACAGTTGCTCGCTTGAGCCTGCCGGGCAGGGAACAGGAATCAGAACATGTTCAACGGTAAGTCGATTTTCATCTCCGGCGGCACCGGCTCGTTCGGGCGCAAGTTTATCGCGCGCCTGCTCGAGCAATACCAGCCCAAGCGCGTGGTGGTGTTCTCCCGGGATGAGCTCAAGCAATACGAAATGCAGCAGACGTTCAACGCGCCGTGCATGCGTTACTTCCTCGGTGACGTGCGCGACGCCGATCGTCTGCGCCAGGCCATGCGCGGCATCGATTACGTGGTGCATGCCGCGGCGTTGAAGCAGGTGCCGGCGGCGGAATACAACCCGACCGAATGCATCCGCACCAACGTCAACGGCGCGGAAAACATCATCGCCGCTGCCATCGACAACGGCGTGAAGAAAGTCGTCGCGCTGTCCACCGACAAGGCCGCGAGCCCGATCAACCTGTACGGCGCCACCAAGTTGCTGTCGGACAAGTTGTTCGTCGCGGCCAACAACATCGCCGGTGAACAGCAGACGCGTTTCGCCGTGGTGCGCTACGGCAACGTGGCTGGTTCGCGCGGGTCAGTGGTGCCGTTCTTCAGCAAGCTCATCGCCGACGGCGCGACAGAGCTGCCGATCACCGATGAGCGCATGACCCGGTTCTGGATCACCCTCGATCACGGCGTGCAATTCGTGCTCGACAGCTTTGCGCGGATGCACGGCGGCGAAGTGTTCGTGCCGAAGATCCCGTCGATTCGCGTGGTCGATCTCGCGCGTGGCATGGCCGAGCATCTGCCGCACAAGAACGTCGGCATACGTCCGGGCGAGAAACTGCACGAGCTGATGGTGCCGCTGGACGATGCGCGGATGACCCTGGAATTTGCCGATCACTACACCATCCAGCCGTCGATTCGCTTCACCAGCGTCGATGTGGATTTTGCCGAGGACAAACTCGGTGAGCGTGGCGTACCGGTTGGCGAAGACTTCGAGTACCGCTCCGACACCAACCCGCACTTCCTCTCGGTGGGGCAGATCGCCGAGCTGCACGCGAAGCTCTCGGTATGATTCCCTACGGTCGGCAAAGCCTCGACCAGGCGGACATCGACGCGGTCGTCGAGGTGTTGCAGTCCGACTGGTTGACCCAGGGCCCGACTATCGAGCGCTTCGAGCAGGCGATGGCCGAGCGTTGTCAGGCCGACTTCGCCGTGGCGGTGTGCAACGCCACGGCGGCGCTGCACATTGCCTGTCTCGCGGCGGGGCTCGGCGCGGGCGACCGCTTGTGGACCACGCCGAACACCTTTCTCGCGTCGGCCAATTGCGGCCGTTACTGCGGCGCCGACGTTGATTTCGTGGACATCGATCCGCTGACCTGGAACCTCGATGCCGAAGTCCTGGCGAGCAAACTCGATGCTGCCGAACGGGACGGCACGCTGCCCAAAGTGCTGGTGGCGGTGGCGTTCTCCGGGCAGAGCTGCGACATGCGGCGGATTGCCGAACTGGCCGAGCGCTACAACTTCACGGTGATCGAAGACGCTTCCCACGCGGTCGGCGCAAGCTATGCCGGGCGTCCGGTGGGCTGCGGTGAATTTGCCGCGATGACCGTGTTCAGCTTCCACCCGGTGAAGATCATCACCAGCGGCGAAGGCGGCATGGTGCTGACCAATCGCCCGGAAATGGCCGAGCGCCTGCAACGCCTGCGCAGCCACGGCATGACCCGCGATCCGCAGCAGATGACCGAGCCCAGCCACGGCCCGTGGTACTACCAGCAGGTCGAGCTGGGGTTCAATTACCGGATCACCGATCTGCAAGCCGCGCTGGGCCTGTCGCAATTGAGCAAGCTGGACGAATTCATTGCCCGTCGACGGGAGCTGGCCGCGCGTTACGACCGCTTGCTGGCGTACTTGCCGGTGACTGTGCCGAGCCTCCAGCCGGAGGCCGAATCGGCCTGGCATCTTTATGTGGTGCGTTTGCAGACCGAGCGCATCAGCCTCAGTCACCGTCAGGTGTTCGAAGGCTTGCGTGCCGCCGGCATCGGCGTGAACCTGCACTACATTCCGGTGCATCTGCAGCCGTACTATCGTGACCTGGGTTTTGCCGAAGGTGACTTCCCCGAAGCCGAGCGTTATTACGCCGAAGCGATCAGCCTGCCGCTGTTTCCGTTGCTGAGCGATCAGCAGCAGGACTATGTGGTCGAGCAATTGCGTCGGTTGACTGAATGATTGCCGCTGCGGCGGTGGATGGAAACGGTAATGCGTGATCTGAGCGAGCAGGAACAATTCTGGCAAGGCGAATTCGGCAACCAGTACGTCGATCGCAACGTCGGCCAGCCACTGGTGGCGGCCAATCTGGCGTTGTTCGCCAAGGCGCTGACCCGGGCCGGACGGATCGACAATTTGCTGGAACTGGGCACCAACGCCGGCAACAACTTGCAGGCGTTGCGTCAGTTACTGCCCAGGTGCGAGCTGTTCGGCGTCGAAATCAATGCCAGCGCCTGTGCCCAGGCCCAGGCGCTGGAGATTGCGAACATCTGGCACGGTTCGCTGTTCGACTTTCCCCGCGAGCGCCAATACGACCTGACCCTGAGCAAAGGCGTGCTGATCCATCTGGCGCCGGAACTACTGGCGACGGCGTATGCGCAGTTGTATGCGTTGAGTTCGCGCTACATCCTGATCGCCGAGTACTACAATCCGTCGCCGGTGGAAGTGTCCTATCGCGGCAACAGTGGAAAACTGTTCAAACGCGATTTTGCCGGGGAAATGCTTGACCGTTATCCTGATCTGCAACTGCTGGATTACGGCTTCGGGTATCGCCGCGACCCGCAATTCCCGGTCGACGACATCACTTGGTTCCTGCTGGAAAAACGTCCTTGAACAACGTCGCAATCATCCCGGCCCGTGGGGGCAGCAAGCGCATCCCGCGCAAGAATCTCAAGCCGTTCGACGGTGTGCCGATGATTGTCCGTTCGATACGCACGGCCCTCGATTCAGGGTTGTTCGAGCAGGTGATGGTCAGCACCGACGACGCAGAGATCGCGGACGTGGCGCGTGCCAACGGTGCTCAGGTGCCGTTCATGCGTCCGGCGGAGCTGGCCGATGATTTCACCGGCACCGCGGCGGTGATCGCGCATGCCTTGCAGCAACTGCCGGCCTTCGATTATGCCTGCTGTGTGTACGCCACGGCGCCGCTGTTGCAGGCGCGGTTTCTGCGTCAGGGCCTGGAGTTGCTGGCGCAGCATCCGGACAAGTCCTTTGCTTTTTCAGTCACTGATTTCGGCTTTCCGGTGCAGCGCGCCCTGACCCTGGACGGGAAGGGCGCGCTGACGGCGTTGTACCCCGAGTTTCGCAATACCCGTTCGCAGGATCTGCCGGCTGCCTTTCAGGATGCCGGCCAGTTCTATTGGGGCCGCAGCGAGGCGTGGCTGGGTGGGGAGGTGCTGTATTCGCCGGCCAGTCTGCCGGTGATCCTGCCCCGGCATCTGGTGCAGGACATCGATACCGCCGAAGACTGGAAGCGTGCCGAGTACCTCTACGCCGCCCTCAAGGCTGGCGGAGAGTTGCAATGAGAGTGCTGATCCGCGCCGACGCCTCGCCGACCATTGGCAGCGGCCACATCGCCCGGTGCCTGACGCTGGCGCGAGTGCTGCGCACCCAAGGCAGTCATGTCGCGTTTGCCTGCCGTCGTTTGCCGGGGCATCGGCTTGATGCGTTGCGGAGCGAAGGCTTCGAGACCTTCGCGTTGCCGGAGCGCTACGCCGGTGAAGACCCGGAGCAGGCCATCGAATCGATGCTGCCGTGGCAGGCGGATATCGATGCACTGGCGACGCAGCTGGAAGGGCGGACCGGATTTGACTGGGTGATCGCCGACCATTACGGCCTCGACCATCACTGGCAGACCGCGGCCCGTCGCTTCGCGCCACGGATCGCCGCCGTCGATGATCTGGCGACTCGCCGCTACAGCGTGGATCTGCTGCTCAATCAGAACCTCTCGGGGCTCAGCGAAAACTATCAGCCGCTGCTGCCGACCGGTTGTCGAACGCTGCTCGGTCCACGCTTCGCCATGCTGCGCGAAGAGTTCAGTGGCCCGGCCATCGAGATCAAACCGGTGGCGCGCCGGGTGCTGGTGAATTTCGGCGGCTTCGATGCGGCGCGCCAGACCCATCACGCGATGCTGGCGCTGACGGATTTTTCGGCGCTTGAAGTGGATTTCGTCGCCGGTGCCGACAACCCGGCCTGGGCAGAGATGCAGGCGTTGGCCGAAACGCGGCCGCGCTGGCGGCTGCACAGTTTTGTCAGCGATTTTCATCGGCGCATGACCGAGGCCGACCTGTTTATCGGTGCCGGCGGCGGCACCAGTTGGGAACGCGCGGCCCTGGGCCTGCCGACGATTTGCATTGCGGTGTCGAACAACCAGCAGGCCAACGGCGAGGTGATGGCGGCGGCCGGCGCGCATGTGTTCATGGGCGCGCGGGAGCAGGTCGGCGTCGAGCAACTGCGCGATGCGATTGGCTTTGTCGTGGGCAATTTTTATCTGCGCCAGAGCCTGTCCGAGCGTTCGCGGCATCTGGTCGACGGGCGCGGCGCGTTGCGGGTCGCAGCGGCACTGGCCGGTGCGGTGCTCAAGTTGCGTCTGGCGACGCCGGATGACGCGCAGTTGCTGTTCGAGGGGCGCAATGCAGAGGCGGTGCGCCGCTGGTCACTGGACAGCGGGGCGATTGACTGGACGCAACATGTGAACTGGCTGGGCGCGAGCCTGCGCAATCCTCAGCGGTTGCTGCTGGTGGCCGAGGCGGATGACGGCCCGGTCGGTGTCCTGCGCTACGATCTGCGCGGCTTTGAGGCAGAGGTCTCGCTGTATCTGTTCGAAGGGCGTCTGGGGCTCGGCTGGGGCAGGGCGCTGCTGGCGCAGGGGGAGACTTTTGTGGCTGCGCACTGGCCGCAGATGACCGCCATCACCGCCCAGGTATTGCCGGCCAATCAGCCCTCGATGAATGTTTTTCGTGACGCCGGGTTTACCCAGAGTGCCTGCGCGTTCAGCAAGGTTTTGAAGGAATCCCGTCAATGAGCAGTTTCAAGATCGGCAACCGCCGGATCGGTGCCGATGCGCCGCCGTTCATCATCGCTGAAATGAGCGGCAACCATAACCAGTCGCTGGACGTCGCCTTGCAGATTGTCGAAGCGGCGGCAAAGGCCGGTGCCCATGCCTTGAAGCTGCAAACCTACACCGCCGAAACCATGACCCTGGATCTGGCGGAGGGCGAGTTCTTCATCAAGGATCCCAACAGTCTGTGGGCCGGTACTTCGCTCTACGACCTGTATGAAAAGGCCCACACACCCTGGGAATGGCATGCGCCGATCTTCGCCCGGGCCAAAGAGCTGGGCATGCTCGCGTTTTCGACGCCGTTCGATGACAGCGCCGTGGACTTTCTCGAAAGCCTTGATGTGCCGGCCTACAAGATCGCCAGTTTCGAAAACACCGATCTGCCGTTGATTCGCCGTGTCGCAGCGACTGGCAAACCGCTGATCATTTCCACCGGCATGGCCAGCATCGCCGAACTCGACGAAACCGTGCGCGCCGCCCGTGAGGCCGGCTGCAAGGATCTGGTGCTGCTCAAGTGCACCAGCACCTACCCGGCGACGCCGATCAACAGCAATGTGCGCACCATCCCGCATCTGCGTGAGTTGTTTGGCTGCGAGGTCGGGCTGTCCGATCATTCGATGGGCGTTGGTGTGTCGGTGGCAGCGGTGGCGCTGGGCGCGACGGTAGTGGAAAAACACTTTACCCTCGACCGTGCGGCCGGTGGGGTGGACGCCAGTTTCTCGCTGGAACCGGCGGAACTGGCCAGTCTGGTGGTCGAGACCGAGCGTGCCTGGCAGGCCATGGGCCAGGTGCATTACGGCGTAACCGAGGCCGAGAAAAAGTCGCTGGTCTACCGCCGGTCGCTGTACGTCACGGCCGATATGGCGGCCGGTGAACCCTTCACGGCGGCCAATGTGCGCGCGATTCGTCCCGGTCTCGGTCTGCCGGCCAAGCACACCGATGCCGTCCTCGGGCGCCGTGCGCGCCAGCCGATCAAACGCGGTACGCCGCTGGGCTGGTCATTGGTCGAATGACCCGATCTGTCACCGATTCGGCAAAATAGCGTGACCTGCGAGTCATAACGCGCATCTTCACTGTATTGTAATGACCGGGGAGATGGCGCCTGGCCCGTTTTCGGTTCCAGTGATAGCCCTTTGCGCTCCCCGAGGCTGCCCGTTGTGGCGGCCGTTTTCTGTTTGTCGGCGCCCCTCGAATCCTTGCGAGCGGTGGTATTGGGCTGTTTATTATTGGGAAGCCGTAATGATTGGCATAAAAAGCATTGCGAGCTACGTTCCTGTAGCCGGCGTGGACAATTACGCACAAGGTGCAAAATTCGAGAAGGATGAAGAATTCATCCTCGGCAAGATCGGTTCGGCCTTCCTCCCACGCAAAGACGCGGAACAGGAAACCTCCGATCTGTGCGTTGAAGCGGCCAATGCGCTGTTTGCCAACAACCCTGAATTGAAACGTGAATCCATCGATGCGCTGATCGTCGTCACCCAGAACGGTGACGAAGAAGGCCTGCCGCACACCGCGGCCATCGTCCAGGACAAACTCGGCCTGCCGACCAATGTCGCGGCGTTCGATATTTCCTTGGGCTGCTCCGGTTACGTCTACGGCATCTACGCGATCAAAGGCTTCATGGAAGCTGCCGGTCTGAAGAACGGCCTGCTGATCACCGCTGACCCGTATTCGAAGATCGTTGATCCGGAAGATCGCAACACCACCATGTTGTTCGGCGACGCCGCCACCGCCACCTGGATGGGCGAAGACCCGGTCTGGGCGCTGGGCAAGGCCAAGTTCGGTACTGACGGTTCCGGCGCACCGCACCTGAAAGTCACCGATGGCGTGTTTTTCATGAACGGCCGCCAAGTGTTCAACTTCGCGCTGCTCAAGGTGCCGGCGCACTTGCACGAACTGCTCGACGATTCCGGTCTGAAAGCCGATGACATCGATGCCTTCTGCATTCACCAGGGCAGTGCGGCGATTGTCGATGCCGTGGCGCGACGCTTCGAAGGCGAGCCGGAGAAGTTCATCAAGGACATGGTCGAGACCGGCAACACCGTGTCGTCAAGTGTGCCGCTGCTGCTGGAAAAACACGTGATGGATTCCGACTGGAACCGCATCGCGATCAGTGGTTTCGGTGTCGGTCTGTCGTGGGGTTCGGCGATTATTTATCGTCCTTGAATCCGCTAAGAACGACGGATACAAAAATAGCGTTCAAGGGTTAACCTTGAACGCTATTTTTTTGCCTGAAGGGAGCGCGAGGCGCCATGAGTGAGTTTTTCCAGGCCAATGCTGAAGTCGTCGAGCGACGCTGGCCGGCACTGTTCGCACGATTGCTGAACGAAGACAGTTCGGCGATTGAGGCCGAACTGACGCAAGGGCTGGGCTCGACGCTGAGCATTGGCGGCATTCAGCTCACCAGCCGGCATGATCGTGTCCGCGAGGCGCAGATTCAGGCCGCCAGCCTACCGGCGGACAAGCCGCAACTGCATGTCTACGGCACCGGCCTCGGGGATTTGCCCGCGGTGCTGCTGGAGCGCGCCGGGCTTGAGCGCTTGTATGTGCACATCCTCAATGGCGCGCTGTTTGCCCTGGTGCTGCAACTGCTCGATCAGCGTGAGTGGCTGCAGGAGCCGCGAGTTGAATTGCTCTACGCCGGCGACCTGCCCGACATCTGCACGCCATTCTTTGCATTGCCTGCCGAAATGCTGCTGGCCGATGACTTCAACGCGAAGATTCGTGATCGACTGGTCAGCGAAGTGCACTTGAGCTTCAACAACCGTGAGTTCGATCCGCAGTCACCGTTCATTCAACAGCGTCTGCAGGACTGCTTGCCGGTATTGCTTGCCGACGATGATGTGGCGACGCTGTTCGGCACCTGCACCGGTCGGGAGATCTATGTGATCGGCACCGGGCCGACGCTGGAACAGCATTTCGAACGTCTGGCCGCGATCCGCGAGCGGGCCGAGCGTCCGTTGTTCATTTGCGTCGATACCGCCTACCGGCCGCTGCGCGAGCACGGGATCGTGCCCGACTATGTGGTGAGCATCGATCAGCGCATCAGCTTCCGGCATTTGCCTTTCGAGGACTCCGACGGCATCCCGCTGGTGTACCTGCCCATGAGTGATCCCGAGGTGCTGAGGGCCTGGAAGGGCAAGCGTTACGGCGGCTACTCGGCCAGTCCGGTCTATGCGGCATTGCGTGAACAGCACCCGAGGGCGCTGCTGCATGTGGGTGGCAGTGTGATTCACCCGGCCGTGGACCTGGCGGTGAAGATGGGCGCTGCACGCATCACGCTGTTCGGTGCCGATTTTGCTTTCCCGATGAACAAGACCCATGCCGGCTGGAATGACGGTGACCTGGGGCCGTCGGTGAATCAGGCGCGGCACTGGGTGCGTGACGGGTATGGCCAGCGCGTCAGTACCCAGCTCAATTTTCGCGGTTATCTGTGCGTGCTGGAGCGATACATCGCCAGTCAGCCGCAGGTGGCATTTTTCAACAGCAGCCGGGCGGGTGCGCAGATTGCCGGAACAGCGTTCAATCAGGAGTTTGTGCAATGACTGCACTGCAAAGCTGGGTAGACGAATGCCATCAGTGCGCCGGGTTGTTCCGCCTGGGACGTGATGTCGAGGCGGCGTTGACCATGGTCGATGTGTTCGAGGGCGCGCAGCAGTCATTGCTGTCGGCCGGCACGCAGACGCAGCAAGTCTGGGCGCAATTGCTCGCACAAATGCTCGAGTGCCAGGAGCGTCAGGACTGGCTGGGACTTGCCGATTTCATGGAGTACGAGTTGATTCAATTGCTGGAAGAATCGTCCGCCTGAAGAGGAGCGAAGGCGCTGGCCCGCCGGTTTGCGCCACGGACGGTTTTATGACGTCATTTTTTCGAAGGTGAAGTGCTGCTAAGTCTTTGTTTTCTAGGGGGTGGCAGGGTGATGGCAAATTTTTTCAAAAAAGCCCTCAAGCAACCTGCAAACCCGACGATAACTATTACGAAGGTTCTCTAGGCCATACCCGGCGGTTGCCAGGGCCGGAAGCCGCAGTACCCAACCAACGAGGAATTCGTCATGGCTTTAACAGTAAACACCAACACCACGTCGTTGAACGTTCAGAAAAACCTGAACCGCGCTTCCGACGCTCTGTCGACTTCGATGCAGCGCCTGTCTTCCGGCCTGAAAATCAACAGCGCTAAAGACGACGCCGCTGGCCTGCAGATCTCCAACCGTATGTCTTCCCAGATCCGCGGTAACACCCAGGCAATCCAGAACGCCAACGACGGTATCTCCGTTGCCCAGACCGCTGAAGGCGCTCTGCAAGCTACTACCGACATTCTGCAGCGTATGCGTGAACTGGCTGTTAAAGCACGTAACGGTACCAACGGCACTGCTGACCAGACCGCTACCAACGCTGAATTCGCTCAGATGTCCGACGAGATCACCCGTATCTCGGCTTCGACCAACCTGAACGGCAAAAACCTGCTGGACGGTTCGGCTGGTACTGTAACCCTGCAAGTGGGTGCAAACACCGGTTCGGCTAACCACATCGACCTGGTACTGAGCTCCAAGTTCGACGCCGTCAGCCTGTCGGTTGGTAGCGGTACTCTGTCCCTGACCGGTGCTACCGTAACTGGCGCTTCGCAGAACATCGACAACGCGATCACTGCAATCGACGCCGCTATCGCTGCAATCGGTGCAACTCGTGCCAGCCTGGGTGCTTCGCAAAACCGTCTGACCAGCACCATTCAGAACTTGCAGAACATCACCGAGAACACCACTGCTGCACAAGGTCGCGTACAAGATACCGACTTCGCCGCAGAGACTGCTAACCTGACCAAGCAGCAAACCCTGCAACAGGCTTCGACCTCTGTTCTGGCTCAAGCCAACCAACTGCCTTCCGCTGTACTGAAGCTGCTTCAGTAATTTCGGAATGAGTTTTAGCGGGGGAGTGCGCTTGCGTGCTCTCTCGCTTTTTACGTTATGAGGTGATGAGCATGGACATGAGCGTCAAGCTTAACGTGTCTTATCCGGCTCCCAAACCAGCCAATACCGTTACCGACAAGCCGTCGGAAACCAAGCCTCAGACCGTTGATGCTGTTCCTGCCTCGAAAAAGAGCCAGGAAGCAGATGAAACCAAGCTGAAGCTGGCGGTGCAGGAGATCGAGAAGTTCGTTCAGTCGATCAAGCGCAATCTGGAATTTTCGATCGACGAGCATTCCGGCAAGGTCATCGTCAAGGTGATCGCAAGCGAGACGGGCGAGGTCGTACGACAGATCCCCTCCGCAGAAGCCCTGAAGCTGGCAGACAGCCTCGCCAACGCAAGTCACGTGTTGTTCGACGCCAAAGTCTGATAGCTGGCATGAATAGTGTTTGAAGTTCTTTAGGCGCAGGTATTGGTCAAAAGACTGGCAACAACCCAAGGGAGATGCACATGGCAAGTCCAATTTTACCGGGTTCGGGCCTGGGTTCCGGCCTGGACATCGGTGCGATCGTTACTGCGCTGGTCAACGCTGACAAATCGCCGAAGCAGACGCAGATCGATAACCAGACCAAAACCAACACGCTGAAAATTTCCGGTGTGGGTGCTCTGAAGAGCGCGCTGACCACCTTTCAGGCGGCATTGGCCACTCTGGGCAGCAAGACCAATCCCGCATTCGCCGGCTACACGGCGACATCGAGCGTGCCTGGAACGCTGACTGTAACTTCCGATAACACTGCGGTTTCGGGCTCTTACAGCGTTGTCGTGAAAGAACTGGCTACCGGTTCGAAGGTCGCCTCTGCAGCCTTTGCCGGCGGTGCATCCAGTGCCATTCCGAGTGGTACCCTGAAAATCAGTCAGAATGGCACTGATTACAATGTCACCATCCCGGCCAATGCGACCTTGCAGAGCACGCGTGATGCGATCAACAAGGCTCAGGGCAGTAATGGTATTTCCGCCAACATCGTGACCGACGCCACTGGCGCCTCTCGTCTGGTGATCGGTTCGAACAAGACCGGTGCGGGTTCCGATCTCACTGTCAGCGGTATTGCCGGTCTGGAAATCGATGGCACCAAAGTCATGTCGGCTACGCCGGCGGCAGGTGATTCCGGTTCCGTGGGCGCGCTCGCCAAGGATGCGTCCCTGACCATCGATGGCCTGGCAGTCACCAGCAAGAGCAATACGGTTACCGGTGCGATCAGCGGCATGACCCTGAATCTGGTCGCTGCCAGCGCGACGCCGTCCACGGTTACCGTTGATACCAATACCAAAGGGCTGCAGACGTCGCTTCAGCAGTTCGTCGATGCCTACAATTCGCTCAAGACCACCGTTGACAGCCTGTCCAAGGCCACGCCGGATGAAGACGGCAAGCTGACCGTGCAGGCGGCGTTCACTGGCGATTCCTTGCCGCGTTCGTTGATTGCGAGCATTCGCGCCGAGTTTACCGGCGCGGGCGCGGGTGGCTCGATGGCCTATCTGTCGGAAGTGGGCATCATGACCGACTCCATTACCGGTAACCTGAAGCTCGACACCACTGCCTTCAACAAGGCCATGGCGGCTCCGGGGGCAACGGGTCAGGTACAGCAGTTGTTCAGTGGTACCAATGACACCAACGGTCTGCTGGCGCGCATGAGCAAGGCGGTTGACCCGTATCTCAAGACATCGGCCGACGGCAAGACTCAAGGTCTGCTGGATCAGCGACTGACGATCCTGAATGCCAATAGCCGGACGATTACCGATCAGCAAAAAGCCCTGGATGTCCGTGTGGCCAACCTGACCAAGACGTTGACTGCCAAGTACAACGCCATGGACTTGCTGGTAGGGCAGATGAAGGCGACGGCGAGCAACATTACGTCGTTCTTCAGCTCGCTGAACGCTCAGCAATCCGCGAAGTAACATGCAAAAACGACAAAAACCCGGCTACGCTTTCGAGCGTGCGCCGGGTTTTTGTCTTATGGTCTAAAGTTTTTCGACTCGCTGGCGATACACTGTTCATACGAGTCATTGTGGCAAATGAGGTAGAACATGAATCCGATGTTAGCCCTTCGGCAATACCAGAAAGTAGGTGCGCACGCTCAGACCTCTGAAGCGAGCCCTCATCGCCTGGTGCAAATGCTGATGGAAGGCGGTCTGGACCGTATCGCCCAGGCCAAAGGTGCGATCGAGCGCAAGGACATTCCTGCCAAGTGCACGTCGATCAGCAAGGCCATCGGCATCGTCAGCGGGCTGCGTGAAGGACTGGATCTGGAAAATTCCGCGGATACGCTGGCTGATCTGGACGGTCTTTACATCTACATGATGAAGCGTCTCGCCGAGGCGAACATCAGTAGCGATCCGCGTATTCTTGATGAGGTTGCCGGCTTGCTGAGCACCGTCAAAGAAGGCTGGGATGCGATCGCGCCTGCGCCCGCTCCGCAGTTCTGAGGAGATCACCATGAGTCTTGTATTGCAGCGAATCGAAGAAACCCGGGCAGCGTTGGTCGGAGCACTGGCCGAGCGCAACTGGGAGGCCATCGGTCAACTGGATCTCGATTGCCGTTCCTGCATGGAAGATGTCTTGAGTGAGGCTTCGGTGGACGAGGTCGCATTGCGCGACAACCTCGAGGAGTTGCTGCATGTCTACAAGCAGCTGCTTGAAGTCGCCATGGGTGAGCGTCAGGCGATAGTCGACGAGATGTCGCAGATCACCCAAGCGCAGAACGCGGCAAAGGTTTACCATCTGTTTGGTTAATTAACCCCCAGTTAATCCAGACATGTGCGCCATAAATTTGACTGTGCACGGTTTTTTGACTTAACTAGTGGCTGTTTTCAGATTTCAGGCGTCTACAGGCACAAGGTGTCCTGCAAGCGTCTCGCTTGCCCCTCATTTTGGGCATTGAGTTGACTAGGGAAGTTGCTATTGCATGTGGCGTGAAACCAAAATTCTGCTGATCGATGACGATAGCGTCCGCCGCCGCGACCTGGCGGTGATCTTAAATTTTCTTGGCGAAGAAAATTTACCCTGCGGAAGCCATGACTGGCAGCAGGCAGTCGGCTCTTTGTCGTCTAGTCGTGAGGTCATTTGCGTACTGATCGGGACGGTCAATGCTCCTGGTGCGCTTTTGGGCCTGTTAAAGACACTCTCAACCTGGGATGAGTTCCTTCCGGTTTTGCTGATGGGCGATAATTCTTCGGTGGACCTGCCCGAAGACCAACGCCGCCGGGTACTTTCAACCCTCGAAATGCCGCCGAGCTACAGCAAGCTGCTGGACTCCCTGCACCGTGCCCAGGTCTATCGCGAGATGTACGACCAGGCCCGAGAGCGCGGCCGCCATCGCGAACCCAACCTGTTCCGCAGCCTCGTCGGCACCAGCCGCGCGATCCAGCACGTGCGTCAGATGATGCAGCAAGTGGCCGACACCGACGCCAGCGTGTTGATCCTCGGCGAGTCCGGGACCGGCAAGGAAGTGGTTGCGCGCAACCTGCATTACCATTCCAAGCGTCGTGACGCGCCATTCGTACCGGTCAACTGCGGGGCGATCCCGGCCGAGTTGCTGGAAAGCGAACTGTTCGGCCACGAGAAGGGCGCCTTCACCGGCGCGATCACCAGCCGTGCCGGCCGCTTCGAGCTGGCCAACGGCGGTACGCTGTTCCTCGACGAAATCGGCGACATGCCGCTGCCGATGCAGGTCAAGCTGCTGCGCGTGCTGCAGGAACGTACCTTCGAGCGCGTGGGCAGCAACAAGACCCAAAGCGTCGACGTGCGCATCATCGCCGCGACTCACAAGAATCTCGAAAGCATGATCGAGATCGGCACCTTCCGCGAAGACCTCTACTATCGCCTGAACGTGTTCCCGATCGAGATGGCGCCGCTGCGTGAGCGCGTCGAAGACATTCCGTTGCTGATGAACGAGCTGATCTCGCGCATGGAGCACGAGAAGCGCGGTTCGATCCGCTTCAACTCCGCCGCCATCATGTCCCTTTGCCGCCACGGCTGGCCGGGCAACGTCCGCGAGCTGGCCAACCTGGTGGAGCGCATGGCGATCATGCATCCGTACGGGGTGATCGGCGTGGTCGAGTTGCCGAAGAAATTCCGCTACGTCGACGACGAAGACGAGCAAATGGTCGACAGCCTGCGCAGCGACCTGGAAGAGCGCGTGGCGATCAACGGCCACACGCCGGACTTCACCGCCAACGCCATGCTGCCGCCGGAAGGTCTCGACCTGAAGGACTACCTCGGTGGTCTGGAGCAGGGCTTGATCCAGCAGGCGCTGGACGACGCCAACGGCATCGTTGCCCGCGCCGCCGAACGCCTGCGCATTCGCCGCACCACGCTGGTGGAGAAGATGCGCAAGTACGGCATGAGCCGTCGTGAAGGTGATGAACAGGCGGATGATTGACGCCTGTTTTTCAACTGCTTCATTTATAAGCGGTTTTTTTTAGGCACGGGTATTGCTACGTCCCTCGCAACGTTCCGTTTAACTGACGGTCAGCCAAGCGAGAGAGCACAATGCCCCAAGCCTCCCAGATGTCTTCTGTTCCCGAGTCCTCGGGGCAACTGCCGTCCGTAGAGCAGGCGAGCCGCCAGGGGCTTGAGCAGGCATTCGCCCTGTTCAACCAGATGTCGAGCCAGTTGACCGACTCCTATAGCATGCTCGAAGCCCGGGTCACCGAGCTCAAGGGCGAGCTGGCCGTGGTCAGTGCTCAGCGCATGCAGGAACTGGCGGAAAAAGAACGCCTGGCCAACCGTCTGCAAAACCTCCTCGATCTGTTGCCCGGCGGCGTCATCGTCATCGACGGTCACGGCATCGTGTGCGAGGCCAATCCGGCCGCCATCGATCTGCTGGGCCTGCCTCTGGAAGGCGAGCTGTGGCGCCATGTCATCGCCCGTTGCTTCGCGCCTCGTGAAGATGACGGCCACGAAATTTCCTTGAAGAACGGTCGACGCCTGTCGATTGCCACCCGCTCGCTGGATGCCGAGCCGGGGCAGTTGGTACTCCTCAACGACCTGACTGAAACCCGTCACTTGCAGGATCAGCTTGCGCGCCACGAGCGACTGTCTTCCCTGGGTCGGATGGTCGCTTCGCTGGCTCATCAAATTCGTACGCCGTTGTCCGCCGCCTTGCTGTACGCCAGTCATTTGACCGAGCAGGAACTGCCGGTCGCCACCCAGCAGCGCTTCGCCGGTCGCCTCAAAGAGCGTCTGCACGAGCTCGAGCATCAGGTGCGCGACATGCTGGTGTTCGCTCGCGGAGAATTGCCGCTGACTGATCGCATCACGCCCAATACCTTGATGCAATCGTTGCAGGCCGCGGCGCTGACCCATGTGCAGGATCTGCCGATCCGCTGGCAATGCGACAGCCATGCCGGCGAGTTGCTGTGCAATCGCGACACGCTGGTCGGGGCGCTGCTCAATCTGATTGAAAACGCGATTCAGGCGAGTGCCGGTGAGGTGCGTCTGAAGGTGCATTGCTATACCCGCGACAACACTCTGCGTTTGTGTGTCAGTGACAGCGGCAGCGGTATCGATGCGACAGTGCTGGCGCGGCTGGGCGAGCCGTTTTTCACCACCAAAGTCACCGGGACCGGCCTGGGCCTGACCGTGGTCAAGGCCGTGGCGCGTGCGCATCAGGGAGAATTGCAGCTGCGTTCGCGGGTCGGGCGCGGTACGTGCGCGCAGGTCATCCTGCCGTTGTTTTCTGCTGTACAGGGAGCTGAGTGAAGGTCATGGGCATCAAGGTTCTGCTGGTCGAGGATGACCGCTCGTTGCGCGAAGCGCTGGCCGATACGCTGTTGCTGGCCGGTCACGACTATCACGCGGTGGGTTCGGCCGAAGAGGCGCTGAACGCCGTCGAGCGCGAAGCGTTCAGTCTGGTGGTCAGCGACGTCAACATGCCGGGCATGGATGGTCATCAATTGCTCGGCCTGCTGCGCGCGCGACAACCGCAATTGCCGGTGCTGCTGATGACCGCCCATGGCGCGGTCGAGCGCGCGGTCGATGCGATGCGCCAGGGCGCGGCGGATTATCTGGTCAAGCCGTTCGAGCCCAAGGCTCTGCTGGATCTGGTGGCGCGCCACGCCTTGGGCAGCCTTGGCGCCAGTGACGCCGAAGGGCCGGTCGCGGTCGAGCCGGCCAGTGCTCAATTGCTGGATCTGGCGGCGCGGGTTGCGCGCAGCGATTCCACCGTGCTGATTTCCGGCGAGTCCGGCACCGGCAAGGAAGTGCTGGCGCGCTACATCCACCAGCAATCCCATCGCGCCAGTCAGCCGTTCATTGCGATCAACTGTGCGGCGATCCCGGACAACATGCTCGAAGCCACCCTGTTCGGTCACGAAAAAGGCTCGTTCACCGGCGCCATCGCGGCCCAGGCCGGCAAGTTCGAACAGGCGGACGGCGGCACCATTCTGCTCGATGAAATTTCCGAAATGCCTCTGGGCCTGCAAGCCAAGCTGCTGCGGGTGTTGCAGGAGCGGGAAGTGGAGCGGGTCGGCGCACGCAAGCCGATCACTCTCGATATTCGCGTGGTGGCCACCACCAACCGCGATCTGGCCGGTGAAGTGGCGGCGGGGCGATTCCGTGAAGACCTCTATTATCGTCTGTCGGTATTTCCGCTGGCCTGGCGTCCGTTGCGCGAGCGCACCGCCGATATCCTGCCGCTGGCCGAGCGTCTGTTGGCCAAACACGTCAATAAAATGAAGCACGCGATGGCGAAGTTCTCGCCCGAGGCGCAAGCGTGCCTGATCGGTTATCCGTGGCCGGGCAACGTGCGCGAGCTGGATAATGCGGTCCAGCGGGCCTTGATTCTCCAGCAGGGCGGGTTGATCCAGCCGCAGGATTTCTGTCTCTCCGGGCCTGCGCTGTTTGCGCCATTGCCAGCGGTGGTGCCGGTTGCGCCGGTCATTCGTGAAGTCGAAATCGAGGTGGATTCGGCCGGTGCGCTGGGCGATGACCTGCGTCGCCGCGAGTTCCAGATGATCATCGACACCCTGCGTACCGAACGCGGTCGACGCAAGGAAGCCGCCGAAAAACTCGGCATCAGCCCGCGCACCCTGCGTTACAAACTGGCGCAAATGCGCGATGCGGGCATGGATGTCGAAGGCTACCTGTTCGCCACCTGACGGGTGGCGCAAACGTTTGAAACGGCTTTTCTGAAAGCGGTGCCCATGAGCTGGCACCGTTGTTGCTAACACCTGAGTACCCGCCGAGTGAGTGTCAAAAAATTGCGGGCCGCCCAAGAGAGTAGACCATGAGCCAAGGTATTGAATTTAATCGGTTGATGATGGACATGAAGGCCATGCAAATGGACGCCATGTCGAAGCCGAAATCGATTGCCGCTGCCCCTGAAGTGGCAGGCAGCAGCTTTTCCGACATGCTCGGTCAGGCCATCAACAAAGTCAGTGATACCCAGCAGGCGTCGACTCAGTTGGCCAACGCATTTGAAATCGGCAAGAGCGGCGTCGATCTGACGGACGTGATGATTGCCTCGCAAAAAGCCAGCGTGTCGTTCCAGGCTCTGACCCAGGTGCGCAACAAGCTGGTTCAGGCTTATCAAGACATCATGCAGATGCCGGTTTAAGGACGAGATTGAGTCATGGCAGAAGCAGTCGCCGATAACGTTCCGGCCAAGGCCACCCCGATAGACGGCAAACCGCCGCTGTTCGGCCTGTCCTTCCTGGAAAACCTCTCCGAGATGACCGTGCTGCGTCAGGTGGGCCTGTTGGTCGGCCTGGCCGCGAGCGTGGCGATTGGCTTTGCCGTGGTGCTGTGGTCGCAGCAACCGGACTACCGGCCTCTGTACGGCAGCCTTGCCGGCATGGACGCCAAGCAGGTCATGGACACCCTGGCCTCCGCCGACATTCCCTACACCGTCGAACCGAATTCCGGCGCCTTGCTGGTCAAGGCCGATGACCTGTCCCGTGCGCGGCTCAAGCTCGCGGCCGCTGGTGTCACTCCCAGCGACGGCAACATCGGTTTTGAAATCCTCGACAAGGAACAGGGTCTGGGCACCAGCCAGTTCATGGAAGCGACCCGTTATCGTCGCGGCCTCGAAGGCGAACTGGCCCGCACCATTTCCAGCCTGAACAACGTCAAGGGCGCGCGCGTTCACCTGGCGATCCCGAAAAGCTCGGTGTTCGTGCGTGACGAGCGCAAGCCAAGCGCTTCGGTACTGGTCGAGCTGTATTCCGGTCGTTCGCTGGAGCCAGGCCAGGTCGTTGCCATTATCAACCTGGTGGCAACCTCCGTTCCCGAGCTGAGCAAATCGCAGATCACCGTCGTCGACCAGAAGGGCAACCTGCTGTCGGATCAGGCGGAAAATTCCGAAATGACCATGGCCGGCAAGCAGTTCGACTACAGCCGCCGCATGGAAAGCATGCTCACCCAGCGTGTGCACAACATTCTGCAACCGGTACTGGGCAACGATCGCTACAAGGCTGAGGTCTCGGCCGACGTTGATTTCAGTGCTGTCGAATCGACTGCCGAGCAGTTCAACCCGGATCAACCGGCCCTGCGCAGCGAACAGTCGGTCAACGAGCAACGCACCGCCAGCAATGGCCCGCAAGGTGTGCCGGGTGCCCTGAGCAACCAGCCACCGTCGCCGGCTTCGGCGCCGCAAACCACCGGTGGCGCAGCCGCCCCGGCGAGCATGGTGCAGCCAGGTCAGCCACTGGTTGATGCCAACGGTCAGCAGATCATGGACCCGGCCACCGGCCAGCCGATGCTCGCGCCGTACCCGGCGGACAAGCGTCAACAATCCACCAAGAACTTCGAACTCGACCGTTCCATCAGCCACACCAAACAGCAGCAGGGTCGCCTGAATCGCCTGTCGGTGTCGGTAGTGGTAGACGATCAGGTCAAGATCAACCCGGCCAACGGCGAAACGACTCGCGCGCCGTGGAGCGCCGACGAATTGGCGCGCTTCACTCGTCTGGTACAGGACGCTGTCGGCTTCGACGCCAGCCGTGGCGACAGCGTCAGCGTGATCAACATGCCGTTCTCCGCCGAGCGCGGCGAAGTGATCGCCGACATTCCGTTCTACTCCCAGCCATGGTTCTGGGACATCGTCAAACAAGTGCTGGGCGTGTTGTTCATCCTGGTGCTGGTGTTCGGCGTGCTGCGTCCGGTGCTCAACAACATCACCGGTGGCGGCAAAAGCAAGGAGCTGGCCGGTCTGGGCGGCGACATGGAACTCGGTGGCATGGGCGGTCTGGATGGTGAACTGTCCAACGATCGCGTCAGCCTCGGCGGCCCGACCAGCATTCTGCTGCCGAGCCCGAGCGAGGGTTATGACGCTCAGTTGAACGCAATCAAGAGTCTGGTGGCAGAAGACCCGGGTCGTGTGGCCCAGGTCGTGAAAGAGTGGATTAACGCAGATGAGTGATAACCGAGCCGCCGTCGCCAAACTGTCCCGGGTCGATAAAGCCGCGATTCTGCTGCTGTCCCTGGGTTCGACCGATGCCGCACAAGTGCTGCGCCACATGGGCCCCAAAGAGGTCCAGCGGGTCGGCGTGGCCATGGCCCAGATGGGCAACGTCCACCGTGAGCAGGTCGAACAGGTCATGAGCGAGTTCGTCGACATTGTCGGCGACCAGACCAGCCTGGGCGTCGGCTCCGACGACTACGTGCGCAAAATGCTCACCCAGGCTCTGGGTGAAGACAAGGCCAACGGCCTGATCGACCGCATTCTGCTGGGCGGCAACACCAGTGGCCTCGACAGCCTGAAATGGATGGAGCCGCGCGCCGTTGCCGACGTGATCCGTTACGAGCACCCGCAGATCCAGGCGATCGTGGTCGCGTACCTCGATCCGGATCAGGCCGGTGAAGTGCTGGGCAACTTCGACCACAAGGTGCGTCTGGACATCATCCTGCGCGTCTCGTCGTTGAACACGGTGCAGCCGGCCGCGCTGAAAGAATTGAACCAGATCCTCGAGAAGCAGTTCTCCGGCAACTCGAACGCCTCGCGCACCACCCTGGGTGGCATCAAGCGGGCGGCGGACATCATGAACTTCCTCGACAGCTCGATCGAAGGCCAGCTCATGGACTCGATCCGCGAAGTCGACGAAGACCTGTCCGGTCAGATCGAAGACCTCATGTTCGTGTTCAACAACCTGGCCGATGTCGACGACCGCGGTATCCAGGCGCTGTTGCGCGAAGTCTCTTCCGACGTACTGGTACTGGCCCTCAAGGGTTCGGACGAAGGCGTCAAGGAGAAGATTTTCAAGAACATGTCCAAGCGTGCCGCCGAATTGCTGCGCGACGACCTCGAGGCCAAGGGCCCGGTGCGCGTCAGCGACGTGGAGACCGCGCAGAAGGAAATCCTCACCATCGCCCGCCGTATGGCCGAAGCCGGAGAAATCGTGCTCGGTGGCAAGGGCGGCGAGGAAATGATCTAAGCCCATGGACAAGCATGACGACGATGTGACGGACCTGATCCGTGCCCGGGACGTCCGTGGTTTCGAATCTTGGGCGTTGCCCAGCTTCGACCCGCCGAAACCTGAGCCCGAGCCGGAACCGGAGCCTGAACCGCCGGAAATGGAAGAGGTGCCGCTGGAAGAGGTCCAGCCACTGACTCTGGAAGAACTCGAAAGCATCCGTCAGGAGGCCTACAACGAGGGCTTCGCCATCGGCGAAAAGGAAGGCTTTCACAGCGCCACCCTCAAGGTGCGCCAGGAAGCCGAAGTGGTCCTGACGGCCAAGGTCAACAGCCTTGAGCAGCTGATGGGCCACCTGTTGGAGCCCATCGCCGAGCAAGACACCCAGATCGAAAAGTCGCTGGTCGACCTCGTGCAGCACATTGCCCGTCAGGTGATCCAGCGCGAGCTGGCCATCGACTCGACGCAGATCGAACACGTCATGCGCGACGCCCTCAAGCTGTTGCCGCTGGGCGTGGGCAATGTGCGGCTGTACGTCAATCCACAGGATTTCGAACAGGTCAAAGCCCTGCGCGAACGTCATGAAGAAACCTGGCGCATCGTCGAAGACGAATCCCTGCTGCCGGGCGGTTGCCGGGTCGAGACCGACCACAGCCGGATCGATGCCAGCATCGAAACCCGCGTCAGCCAGGTCATGGCCAAGCTGTTCGACCAGTTGCACGAACAGGCCTTGCACCCGGCCGCGCCGGACCTGAGCCTGGACCTGCCGGAGGCGCCGAAACCGGCACCGGTCGCAGAAGAGCCGCTCGCGGACGCCCCCGATGCGCCTTGAACGCACCAGTTTCGCCAAGCGCCTGAGCACCTACGCCGAGGCCACCGAAATCGCCGGTGCGCCGATCCTCGAAGGGCGTCTGCTGCGCATGGTCGGCCTGACGCTTGAAGCCGAAGGCCTGCGCGCCGCCATGGGCACCCGCTGCATGGTGATCAACGACGACACCTATCACCCGTCCCAGGTCGAAGCCGAAGTCATGGGCTTCTCCGGCAGCAAGGTGTTCCTGATGCCGGTCGGCAGTGTGGCTGGCATTGCCCCGGGTGCCCGCGTGGTGCCGCTGGCCGACACGGGTCGCCTGCCGATGGGCATGAGCATGCTCGGTCGCGTGCTGGACGGCGCCGGACGTGCGCTGGACGGCAAGGGCGGCATGAAGGCCGAAGACTGGGTGCCGATGGACGGCCCGACAATCAACCCGCTCAACCGTGACCCGATCAGCGTGCCGCTGGACGTCGGTATCCGTTGCATCAACGGTTTGTTGACGGTCGGTCGCGGCCAGCGTCTGGGTCTGTTCGCCGGTACCGGTGTCGGTAAATCGGTGCTGCTCGGCATGATGACCCGCTTCACCGAGGCCGACATCATTGTCGTCGGCCTGATCGGTGAGCGGGGTCGTGAGGTTAAGGAGTTCATCGAGCACATCCTCGGTGAAGAAGGCCTCAAGCGTTCCGTTGTAGTGGCGTCGCCTGCGGACGATGCGCCGCTGATGCGTCTGCGCGCGGCGATGTACTGCACGCGGATCGCCGAGTATTTCCGCGACAAGGGCAAGAATGTCCTGTTGCTGATGGATTCCCTGACCCGTTTCGCCCAGGCCCAGCGGGAAATCGCCCTGGCCATCGGCGAGCCGCCGGCGACCAAGGGGTATCCGCCGTCGGTTTTTGCCAAATTGCCGAAACTGGTGGAGCGCGCCGGTAATGCGGAGAAGGGCGGGGGTTCGATCACCGCGTTCTACACCGTATTGTCCGAAGGCGATGACCAGCAGGACCCGATCGCCGACTCGGCGCGTGGTGTGCTCGACGGCCACATCGTGCTGTCGCGACGCCTGGCCGAAGAGGGCCATTACCCGGCCATCGATATTGAAGCCTCGATCAGCCGGGTAATGCCCGCGGTGGTGTCGCCGGAGCACATGCAGCGTGCGCAATACTTCAAGCAGCTGTGGTCGCGCTATCAACAGAGCCGCGACCTGATCAGCGTCGGCGCCTATGTCGCGGGCGGTGACCGCGAGACTGACCTTGCCATCAATCTGCAGCCGCAACTGGTCAGATACCTGCGTCAGGGTCTCAACGACAACATCAGCCTGGGTGAAAGCGAAGCGTATCTCGGCACGATTTTCGCCCCGGCGGCCGGCGGGTAACCGGTCATGGCCCTGAGTCGAGCCGCGCGTCTGGCGCCGGTGGTGGACATGGCCGAGAAGGCCGAGAAAACCGCGGTGCAACGCCTGGGTTATTTTCAGGGGCAGGTGAAAGTGGCCGAGAGCAAGCTCGCCGACTTGCATGCCTTTCGTCTGGATTACTCCGAGCAGTGGATCGTACGCGGCAGCACGGGCGTGTCCGGGCAGTGGCTGCTGGGTTTTCAGGGCTTTCTGGCGCAGCTCGACACCGCCGTCGATCAGCAGCGTCAAAGTCTGCAATGGCACCAGAACAATCTGGACAAGGCCCGCGATGCCTGGCAGCAGGCATTCGCCCGGGTCGAAGGTCTGCGCAAGCTTGTACAACGTTATCTGGATGAAGCGCAGCGCGCCGAAGACAAGCGCGAACAGAAGCTGCTGGACGAGTTGTCTCAGCGTTTGCCGCGCCACGAGGCGTTTTGACGGGCAGATCTCGCACAGATCCCGACGCCATCGCGCCTTGCCCATGGCCCCTTCAGGTGCTAAACCTTGTACAGGTTCGTCAAATGACAAGGAAGCCAGTACATGTCAGTCGTTACAGAAGTGTCTGCGGACAAGAAAAAACTGACGATTTCGGTCAAGGGGCGATTCGATTTCGCCAAGCATCAGGAATTTCGCCAATCCTACGAAAAAGAGCAGCCCGAATCGGTGATTGTCGACCTCAAAGAGGCGACCTATCTCGACAGTTCGGCGCTCGGCATGCTGCTTCTGCTGCGTGATCATGTCGGCGGTGACGACTCGGAAATCCGCGTGGTCAACAGCAGTTCCGACGTGAAGAAAATCCTCGCCATCTCCAACTTCGACAAACTGTTCGACATCAGTTGACGGCCATGCAGCCGCAAGAGCCGCTGACGATCCTGATTGCCGAAGACAGCGCCGCTGACCGGCTGTTGTTGTCGACCATCGTCCGTCGTCAGGGGCATGAAGTGCTGACGGCCACCCACGGTGCGGAGGCGGTCGAGGCATTTATCCGACAAAAGCCGCATCTGGTGCTGATGGACGCCATGATGCCGGTGATGGACGGGTTCGAAGCCGCACGCCAGATCAAGAACCTGGCGGGTGAGAATCTGGTGCCGATCATCTTCCTCACCTCGCTGACGGAAAGTGAAGCGCTGGCTCGCTGTCTTGAGGCTGGCGGTGACGACTTTCTGGCGAAGCCTTACAACCAGGTGATCCTCGCCGCCAAAATCAAGGCGATGGATCGCTTGCGACGTTTGCAGGCTACGGTTCTTCAGCAGCGCGACCTGATCGCCAGACACCACGAATATCTGGTCAACGAGCAGCGGGTCGCCAAGGCCGTGTTCGACAAGGTCGCGCATTCCGGCTGCCTGAGCGCACCGAACATCCGTTACCTGCAATCACCCTATGCGCTGTTCAATGGCGACCTGCTGTTGGCGGCGTACACCCCGGCCGGCGACATGCATGTGTTGCTCGGTGACTTCACCGGTCACGGTTTGCCGGCGGCGGTCGGCGCCATGCCGCTGGCCGAGGTGTTCTATGGCATGACCGCCAAGGGTTACGGCCTGGCCGAGACCCTTAGGGAAATGAACGCCAAGCTCAAACGCATCCTGCCGGTGGACATGTTCTGTTGCGCGACGCTGTTGTGCCTGAGTTTTCAGCGGCGCTCGGTGGAAGTCTGGAACGGCGGCATGCCCGACGGTTATCTGCATTGCCTGGCTACCGGGGAGCGCAAGCCGCTGGCGGCTCGGCATCTGCCGCTGGGCGTGCTCAGCCCGCAGACCTTCGATGACCGCACCGAGGTTCACTCGATGGCGGTGGGCGATCGGGTGTTTCTGCTCTCGGACGGGGTCATCGACACCTGCGATGCCAACGATCAGTTGTTTGGTGTCGAGCGCTTGCACCAGGTGTTCGCCGCCAATCGCCAGCCGGATCGGCTGTTCGAGGACATCGAGCAGGCCTTGCAGGACTTTCGCGGTGAGGCCCGGGACGATGTGAGCATGGTCGAGGTCAGCCTGCTGGAGATGACGCAGGTCAATCCGTCGGCGCCGGTGTATTCCGACAGTGGCCAGTCCTGTCCGCTGGACTGGTCGGTGAGCTTCGAATTTCGCGGCGCCACGCTCAAGCGCTTCAATCCGTTGCCTTATCTGTTGCAGTTGCTACTGGAAGTGCATGGCTTGCGGGCGCAGAGTGGCGCACTGTACAGCGTGCTGGCCGAGCTTTATTCCAACGCGCTGGAGCATGGCGTGCTGGGCCTGGATTCGAGCCTCAAGCGCGATGCATCGGGTTTCGCCCGTTATTATGAGCAGCGCAATGCGCGCCTCGAGGCCTTGCAGGACGGTTACGTGCGCGTGCATTTGCAGGTGCGGCCGGAAGGTGAGGGCGGTTGTCTGGTGGTGCGGGTCGAAGACAGCGGCCAGGGATTCGATGTCTCGCGCGTGATGGAGCGGCCGCTCGACGGTGTCCGTCTGTCGGGGCGCGGAGTCAGTCTGATCCGGCAATTGGCGCGTAATGCCAGCTGGTCAGACGATGGTCGCAGTGCTCGCGTGGAGTTTTTCTGGGAGGCTCTGGCATAATCCGCGCATTCTTGATCAAGGAGTGAACAAGTGGCTGATACACATGTGGACCACGAGGCGCTAAGCGTGCTGCGGGAAGTGATGGAAGACAGCTATCCGGAACTGCTGGATACCTTCCTCGCCGATTCCGAAAATCGCCTGCGCGAGTTGCAGCAGACTGCCGATGCCGACGCATTGTCTTCCGTTGCGCACAGCTTCAAGGGCAGCAGCAGCAACATGGGTGCAACCCGTCTTGCGGTGCTGTGCCAGGAGCTGGAACAGCATGCCAGAGACAAAAGCCCTTCTGAAATCATCAAACTGGTCGCCGACATCCATAGCGAATTCGCCGATGTGCGGCCCGTTTATGTCGCCGAGCGGCAGCGCTCGCTGACCCACTGATCCTGCCGCCGGGCGGTTTTGTCGGAATTCTGGCGAAACTGGCCCGGCACTTGCAGTCATCTATCCCAACTGTACCTACGATCCCAGTGCAGCGGAGACCGTGCCATGCCTGCAAGCCCCAACATTCTTCTTCAGACCGCCGCCCAGGCCAAGGCGCAAGCTGCCTCGTCCAAATCATCGGCAGTGGCCGCAGAGCCCGGGGACAAGGCCTCCAGCTTCGCTCAGGTGTTCGCCGATCAAGGCCCGAACAAGCCCTCGGTGAGCGTCGACAATTCGGCAAAGCCTGCCCGTGACAAGGTGGCTGACAACAGCGGCAAGAAAGACCTCGGCAAGGATCAGTCTGCCGCCCCGGAGCCGGCGGTTGCCGATAGCGGCAAAGCCTTGCCCGCCGACAAACCGGCGACGGCGGCAACGGACGACAAGACTGCTACTGATGATGAGACTGCCGATACCGCACCGTCTCCTGTTGTTGACACGGCACCGGTGGATCCGGCGCTGGTGGCAGCGGTAGAGCCCGTCGTTACCGCACCGGTAGCCGCCACCCCTGTCGTCGATACCGCTGCGAAACCGGAAACCGATCAACCTGCCGTGGCGGCATTGCCGGGTATGGTCAAGGATCCGGCGCCGGCCACTGATCCTGCTTTCGACCCCGAGGCGGATCCGCTGGATTCGCTGCCTGCCGTGCGCATGGCCATGGAGCAGAGTGGTCACATTTCCGCTTCCAGTCAGTCCCAGCCCAAGGCCACCCCGGCCCAGACTCAGGCTGACGGCGAATTGACCTCGGCGCAGACCTTCGCTGCCGGCATGGCCAGCATGCTCGATGTGCAGGCTGACAAGGACAGCACCAGTCAGGGCGGTGAGAAGGCGTTCAGCGGCCTGATCGATGACGGCCTGAAAGACCTGAAGACCGCCACAAGCGACACTCGTGTCGATGATTTCGCCAACCGTCTGGCGGCGCTGACCCAGGCTGCCACGCCGAAAACCGCCAACGCGGTGCCGGTGAACCAGCCGATTGCCATGCACCAGAACGGCTGGACCGAGGAAGTGGTCAACCGGGTCATGTACCTGTCGAGCAACAACCTGAAGGCGGCTGACATCCAGTTGCAACCGGCCGAGCTCGGACGTCTGGATATCCGGGTGAACATGGTCCCGGACCAGCAGACCCAGGTGACCTTCATGAGCGCGCATCCGAGCGTGCGTGAAGCCCTCGACGGTCAGATGCACCGCCTGCGGGACATGTTCAACCAGCAAGGCATGGGGCAGGTCGACGTCAACGTGTCCGACCAGAACCGTGGCTGGCAGGGTCAAGGCCAGGAACAGGCGCAGCAGGGGCAGGGCGGTCGCACCAGCGCAGCCGGCGGTCGCCTGGATTCGGCTGAAGAAGAGTTGACCCCGACGGCTGTCGCTGAAGCGGCGGCCACCGCCACTCACGTGATCGGCTCCAGCGCCGTCGACTACTACGCCTGATCAAATCAAAAGCCCCTCACCCTAGCCCTCTCCCAGAGGGAGAGGGAACTGATTGGGGATGCTTGAGATGCTCGCTAACCTGATTGTTTGGGCTGAATCCAAGTCGACTCGGTGCCTCAGGTCGATATATCACAACAAGACAACTCGATCGGCGCCCTCTTCCTCCGGGAGAGGGCTGGGGTGAGGGTTGCTTTTGACTTCAGCGTTGTCTCCGCTACTACCTACACTTCTGGCATAACACTTGCTCTTGCCTTGCCGTGCGACTGTGAAAACCCGATTAGTGACGGATTATTGGCATGGCGAAGAGCGAAGCTGCAGCAGTAAAAGACCCCGCAACCAAAGGCAAACTCAAGATGATCATTGCGATCGTGCTCGGGTTGCTGCTGGCCATCGGCGCATCTGTGGGGGCGACCTGGTTCTTCATGCACAGTGCCCAGAGCAAGCCCGAGACGGCGGCCGAAGCGGCCCCGGTCGGCAAGCAACCGGCGATTTTCGAGCCGATGGCGCCGGCCTTCGTGGCCAACTACAACCAGAACGGCCGTCAGCGCTACATGCAGGTGAGCATCACCATGCTGGCGCGCAATCAGGCGGATCTGGAAGCGCTCAAAGTGCACATGCCGGTGATCCGCAACAACCTGGTGATGCTCTTCTCCGGTCAGGATTTCGCCACGCTGGCGACCCCGGTCGGTCAAGAGATGTTGCGCCAGAAGGCCACAGCCAGCGTCCAGGAAGTGGCGCAGAAAGAGCTGGGCAAAGTGGTGATCGAACAGTTGCTTTTCACTAATTTCGTACTGCAGTAGGAACACGACATGGCCGTGCAGGATCTGCTGTCCCAGGATGAAATCGACGCGCTGTTGCATGGCGTCGACGATGGTCTGGTACAGACCGATAACGCTGCCGAACCCGGCAGTGTCAAAAGCTACGACCTGACCAGCCAGGATCGCATCGTCCGTGGACGCATGCCGACTCTGGAAATGATCAATGAGCGTTTTGCCCGCTACACCCGCATCAGCATGTTCAACATGCTGCGCCGCTCGGCGGACGTTGCCGTCGGTGGCGTACAGGTGATGAAGTTCGGCGAATACGTGCACTCGCTGTACGTGCCGACCAGCCTCAACCTGGTCAAGATCAAACCCCTGCGCGGCACCGCGCTGTTCATCCTCGACGCCAAACTGGTGTTCAAACTGGTGGACAACTTCTTCGGCGGCGATGGCCGTCACGCCAAGATCGAAGGGCGTGAATTCACCCCGACCGAACTGCGCGTGGTGCGCATGGTGCTGGAGCAGGCGTTCGTCGATTTGAAAGAAGCCTGGCAGGCGATCATGGAAGTCAACTTCGAGTACATCAACTCGGAAGTGAACCCGGCCATGGCCAACATCGTCGGTCCGAGCGAAGCGATCGTGGTTTCCACGTTCCACATCGAACTCGACGGCGGTGGCGGCGACCTTCACGTGACCATGCCGTACTCGATGATCGAGCCGGTGCGCGAAATGCTCGACGCCGGTTTCCAGTCGGACCTCGACGACCAGGACGAACGCTGGGTCAACGCCCTGCGCCAGGACGTGCTGGATGTCGACGTGCCGATCGGTGCCACCGTGGCTCGCCGCCAGTTGAAACTGCGCGACATCCTGCACATGCAGCCGGGTGACGTGATTCCGGTCGAGATGCCGGAAGACATGATCATGCGCGCCAACGGCGTGCCGGCCTTCAAGGTCAAGATGGGCTCGCACAAAGGCAACCTTGCGTTGCAGGTGATCGAGCCGATCGAGCGCCGCTGAAGCGGCGCCCTCACTCCCTGATTCTTTTACCGGTTTTTTGCCCGCCGAGGACAAATGATGAACGACGATATGAACACCCAGGACGATCAGGCACTGGCCGATGAATGGGCTGCCGCCCTGGAAGAAACCGGTGAAGCCGGGCAGGCCGACATCGACGCGCTGCTGGCCGCCGATGCAGGTGCTTCGAGCTCCAACCGTCTGCCGATGGAAGAGTTCGGCAGCGTGCCGAAGAACAACGATCCGGTGACCCTCGACGGTCCGAACCTGGACGTGATCCTCGACATCCCGGTGTCGATCTCGATGGAAGTGGGCAGCACCGACATCAACATCCGCAACCTGCTGCAACTCAACCAGGGTTCGGTGATCGAGCTTGATCGTCTGGCCGGCGAGCCGCTGGACGTACTGGTCAACGGCACCCTGATCGCTCACGGCGAAGTGGTCGTGGTCAACGAAAAGTTCGGCATCCGTCTGACTGACGTGATCAGCCCGAGCGAACGCATCAAGAAGCTGCGCTGAGTGAAAAAGGTTCTGGGGGCTTTGTTCGGTCTGGCGCTGGCCTTGCCGCTCAGCGTGCTGGCGGCCGAGCCGGTGGCGGCAACTGCGGCGGCTGCGCCGGCCGTCAACAGTGGCGTGGCGGGCCAGCTGACGCAACTGGTGCTGGGTTTGTTGCTGGTGCTGGGGTTGATCTTCTTCCTCGCCTGGCTGTTGCGCCGGGTGCAGCAGGCAGGTCCCGCCGGCAAGGGCCAGGTGATCGAGCTGATCGGTTCCCGCGCGCTCGGGCCGCGTGACCGTCTGATGCTGGTGCAGGTCGGCAACGAGCAGATTCTGCTCGGTCTCAGCCCCGGAACCATCACTGCGTTGCACGTGCTCAAAGAGCCGGTCGAGGTGCCGAGCACCGCCGACAAAGCGACTCCGGAATTTGCCCAGCATCTGTTGAAGATCCTCGGCAAGGATCAGAAGGATAAGAAGTAATGGGTGCGTTGCGCATCGTCTTGACCCTGGCCTTGATGTTGGCCGCGCCGCTGGCATTCGCCGCCGATCCGTTGTCGATCCCGGCGATCACCCTGGGCACCAACGCCGAGGGCGCGCAGGAGTATTCGGTCAGCCTGCAGATCCTGCTGATCATGACGGCGCTGAGCTTCATTCCGGCTGCCGTCATCCTGATGACCAGTTTCACCCGGATCATCATCGTCTTCTCGATCCTGCGTCAGGCCCTGGGCCTGCAGCAGACTCCGTCGAACCAGATTCTCACCGGCATGGCGCTGTTCCTGACGCTGTTCATCATGGCGCCGGTATTCGACCGCGTGAACAACGATGCCTTGCAGCCGTACCTCGCGGAAAAGCTCACCGCCCAGCAGGCGGTGGAAAAGGCTCAGGTGCCGATCAAGGACTTCATGCTCGCCCAGACCCGCTCCAGCGATCTGGAGCTGTTCATGCGCCTGTCCAAGCGCACCGACATCGCGACGCCGGATGCTGCGCCGCTGACGATTCTGGTGCCGGCGTTCGTGACGTCTGAGCTGAAGACCGCGTTCCAGATCGGCTTCATGATCTTCATCCCGTTCCTGATCATCGACCTGGTGGTGGCGAGCGTGCTGATGGCGATGGGTATGATGATGCTCTCGCCGCTGATCATTTCCCTGCCGTTCAAAATCATGCTGTTCGTGCTGGTGGATGGCTGGGCGCTGATCATCGGCACCCTGGCCAGCAGTTTCGGAGGTGTATCGCCATGACGCCAGAAGTAGCGGTCGACATCTTTCGCGAGGCCCTGTGGCTGACCACCATGATGGTGGCGATTCTGGTGGTGCCGAGTCTGTTGGTGGGCCTGCTGGTGTCGATGTTCCAGGCCGCGACCCAGATCAATGAACAGACCCTGAGCTTCCTGCCGCGTCTGCTGGTGATGCTGGTCACGCTGATCGTCGCCGGCCCGTGGCTGGTGCAGACGTTCATGGAATACATCACTCAGCTGTACAAAAACATTCCGATGGTCATCGGCTAAGCCATGCAATCGCTGCTTCAGTTGACCGATACCCAGATCAGTACCTGGGTGGCGTCGTTCATGCTGCCGATGTTTCGAGTCGCCTCGATGTTGATGGTGATGCCCGTCTTCGGAACCACGCTGGTGCCCCGGCGGATCCGTCTGTACTTCGCCTTTGCGATCACCGTGGTGATTACGCCCAACCTGCCGGCGATGCCGGCGGTCAGCCCGCTGGACCTCAGCGGTCTGCTGCTGATCGCCGAGCAGATCCTCGTCGGTGCGGTGCTGGGCTTCTCCTTGCAGTTGTTCTTTCAGGCCTTCGTGGTGGCGGGGCAGATCGTCGCGATCCAGATGGGCATGGGCTTCGCTTCTATGATCGACCCTACCAACGGCGTGTCGGTGGCGGTGATCGGGCAGTTCTTCACGATGCTGGTGACCTTGCTGTTCCTGTCGATGAACGGGCACCTGGTGGTCTTCGAAGTGCTCACCGAGAGCTTCACCACGCTGCCGGTCGGCGGCGGGTTGATGACCACGCATTACTGGGAACTGGCCGGCAAACTCGGCTGGGTGCTGGGCGCCGCGTTGTTGCTGGTGCTGCCGGCAGTCACCGCGCTGCTGGTGGTCAACATCGCGTTTGGTGTGATGACCCGCGCCGCGCCACAGCTCAACATTTTCTCCATCGGCTTTCCGCTGACCCTGGTGCTCGGCCTGTTCATTGTCTGGGTCGGGTTGGCGGACATTCTCAATCAGTATCAACCGCTGGCTACTGAGGCCCTGCAGTTTTTACGCGAACTGGCAAAGGCGCGCTGAGTCATGGCTGAGAGCGAAAGCGGTCAGGACAAAACAGAAGACCCCACGGAGAAGCGCAAAAAGGACTCCCGGGAAAAGGGTGAAATTGCGCGCTCCAAGGAGCTCAACACCCTGGCGATCATGCTCGCCGGCTCTGCCGCGCTGCTGATTTTTGGCGGGATGCTGGCGCAGGAATTGATGGACCTGATGCGCCAGAACTTCACGCTGTCGCGGGAAGTGATCATGGACGAGCGCTCGATGGCGACGTTCCTGATGAGCTCCGGATTGCAGGCGTTGCTGGCGATCCAGCCGATCATGATCACCCTGTTGCTGGCGGCTTTCCTCGGACCGATTGCGCTGGGCGGCTGGCTGTTCGCCGCCGGTTCGCTGGCACCCAAGTTCAGCCGGATGAACCCGGCGGCGGGCCTCAAGCGGATGTTCTCGATGAAGGCTGTGGTCGAGCTGCTCAAGGCGCTGGCCAAGTTTCTCATCACGCTGGGTGTGGCGCTGGTGGTGCTCAATGCGGACATCGACGATCTGCTGCGCATCGCCCACGAGCCGCTGGACCGGGCGATCATTCACAGCTTGCAACTGGTGGGCTGGAGCTCTCTGTGGCTGGCCTGCGGGTTGATCATCATCGCCGCCGTCGACGTGCCCGTGCAGATCTGGGAGAGCATCAAGAAGCTCAAGATGACCAAGCAGGAAGTGCGCGACGAGCACAAGGACCAGGAAGGTCGGCCAGAGGTCAAGCAGCGCATTCGCCAGGTTCAGCGCGAGATGTCGCAACGGCGGATGATGGCGGCGATTCCGGATGCCGACGTGGTCATCACCAACCCGACCCACTACGCCGTGGCGCTCAAGTACGACGCCGAGAAGGGCGGGGCGCCGATGCTGCTGGCCAAGGGCAGCGACTTCCTGGCGCTGAAGATCCGCGAAATCGCCGTGGCCAACAACGTCATGCTCCTCGAATCGCCGGCGCTGGCGCGTTCGATCTACTACTCCACGGAGCTGGAAGAAGAAATCCCCGGCGGCCTGTACCTGGCGGTCGCCCAGGTGCTGGCGTACGTCTACCAGATCCGCCAGCACCGCGCGGGCAAGGGCAAGTTCCCGGAACCGCTCAAGGACGATCTGCCGATCCCGCCGGATTTGCGGCGCGATTCCTGATCGTGATGAAGCAAAAAAAACCGCCATCCGGTTGAATCCGGTGGCGGTTTTTTTATGCCTGATGACCTGTGTTGCCTGCTCGCGAAGGCGTCAGCCGCCACGACACATCTCTCAAGCCTTTACGCGGAAGTCTGCGTCGACGGTATTTCCAGATTATCCAGCACCCGATTCACTGCCAGTTCCCCGAGCATGATCAGTTGCGCAATACCCACCAATGTCCTGCGCTGGGAGGCGGGCATGAGGTGGGTGAAGTCATTGACGATGGTTCTGGCCGAGGCGAGGGTTTCGCAGGCATCGGCCAGCAGCTCTTCGTTTTTGAAGTCCGCGGTGACGGCGTACATTCTGCGGGTCTTGCGCGGTGGTGGCGTGGAGCCGGGCGGGCAGAGATAGTGATCAAGAGCGCGGTCGGCGGCTTCGTGAAGCTTTCTGGAATCGGCGGATTCGTAGGGCGAGGCGGGGTCGGTTACGGGTGGGTTGGGTGTTGGTTTGATCATGGTGAAGCTCCTGAGGTTATGGAGCCACTTTCCCCTGTCGCTAAACAAGTGAAGGTGGCAGCTGTACGCAGGTTAGCGAACCGGTCTCAGGCACCCCGGTAGACCCAAAGGTCTCCCGCATACAGCCGCCATAACGTAATTGCGGACGAAGAGTCCCACAACGAAGCCATGAACGCTGATGCGCTGAGAAAGTTCGAGTCGCTAAACCCGATCGCTGATTCGTCAGCGACCGATCCACAATAGAACCCGACCCCACAGCGCACAAGCCGGCGGATTCTGGCGTAGCCGTAGGCAACGACGCAAGGATTCGTAGCCTGTAAGGCGTGTCTGAAGGTGTCTTTTAAACACCTGAGTTTAAAAGGCGCTTTTTGCTGAACTCTTGCGAAGGAAACATCCCGCCCAGCAGAAAAACCACGCCCAAACCCCTCTGTTTCAATCATCGGCAAAAGTTGGAAGGCTTCTTGCAGTAGCCGCCGTGCGCCTGCTTCGGGCGTCAAAAGTTTGCTTTAAAGGAACGGGGAAAACCGGTGGATCGCTCTCAGTTATTCAACACTGCTCGCTCGAATGTTGCCGACCTCAGTCGAGGCAATCTGGGTGTGCCGCTGTTGCTGCTGGTCATGCTGGCGATGATGATGTTGCCGGTGCCGCCGTTCCTGCTCGACGTGTTCTTCACCTTCAACATTGCCCTGTCGATCGTCGTGCTGCTGGTCTGCGTATACGCCTTGCGGCCGCTGGATTTCGCGGTGTTCCCGACGATCCTGCTGGTGGCGACGCTGCTGCGGCTGGCGCTGAACGTGGCGTCGACGCGGGTGGTGATGCTCCACGGTCAGGACGGCCACGCCGCTGCCGGTAAGGTGATCCAGGCCTTCGGTGAGGTGGTGATCGGCGGTAACTACGTGGTCGGTATCGTGGTTTTCGCGATCTTGATGATCATCAACTTCGTCGTGGTGACCAAGGGTGCCGGCCGGATCTCCGAGGTGAGCGCGCGCTTCACCCTCGATGCGATGCCCGGCAAGCAAATGGCGATCGACGCCGACCTCAACGCCGGTCTGATCGACCAGGCGCAGGCCAAGGCCCGTCGTCAGGAAGTGGCCCAAGAGGCCGAGTTCTACGGTTCGATGGACGGTGCCAGCAAGTTCGTGCGCGGTGACGCCATCGCCGGCCTGCTGATTCTGTTCATCAACCTGATCGGCGGTATGGCCGTCGGTATCTTCCAGCACAACATGACGTTCGCCGACGCCGGCAAGGTTTACGCCTTGCTGACCATCGGTGACGGTTTAGTGGCGCAATTGCCATCACTGTTGTTATCTACAGCGGCGGCGATCATGGTGACCCGTGCTTCCGGTTCGGAAGACATGGGCAAGCAGATCAATCGCCAGATGTTCGCCTCGCCCAAAGCGCTGGCGGTGGCTGCCGGTCTGATGGCGGTCATGGGCCTGGTGCCGGGCATGCCGCACTTCTCGTTCCTGACCATGGCTGCGCTGGCTGCCGGTGGCGCTTACCTGTTCTGGAAGAAGCAGAACGTGGCCAAGGTCATCGCGCTGGAAGAGGTCAAGCGTCAACAGGAACTGCTGCCGTCGCCAGCCCGCGCCATGGAAACCAAGGAGCTGGGCTGGGACGACGTGACCCCGATCGACATGATCGGCCTGGAAGTCGGCTACCGTCTGATTCCGTTGGTGGACCGCAACCAGGGCGGGCAATTGCTGGCGCGGATCAAGGGCGTGCGCAAGAAGCTCTCGCAGGATCTGGGCTTCCTGATGCCGACCGTGCACATCCGCGACAACCTCGATCTGGCGCCGAGCGCCTATCGCCTGACCCTGATGGGCGTGATCCTGGCCGAAGCCGAGATCTACCCGGATCGCGAACTGGCGATCAACCCGGGTCAGGTCTACGGCTCGCTCAACGGCATTACCGCCAAAGATCCGGCTTTCGGCCTGGAGGCGGTGTGGATCGAAGTCAGCCAGCGTGCCCAGGCGCAATCGCTCGGTTACACCGTGGTCGATGCCAGTACGGTGGTTGCGACCCACTTGAACCAGATTCTGTACAAGCACTCCAGCGAGCTGATCGGCCACGAAGAAGTGCAGCAATTGATGCAATTGCTGGCCAAGAGCTCGCCGAAGCTGGCTGAAGAGCTGGTGCCGGGCGTGGTCACGCTGTCGCAGCTGCTGAAGGTGTTGCAGGCGTTGCTGGCCGAACACGTGCCGGTGCGCGATATCCGCAGCATTGCCGAAGCCATCGCCAACAATGCCGCCAAGAGTCAAGATACCGCCGCTTTGGTGGCCGCTGTGCGGGTCGGCGTATCCCGCGCCATCGTCCAAAGCATTGTAGGGACTGAGTCGGAGCTGCCAGTTATCACGCTGGAGCCAAGGTTGGAACAAATATTGCTCAATAGTCTGCAGAAGGCAGGACAAGGCTCGGAAGAGGGCGTTCTGCTGGAGCCGAGCATGGCCGAGAAGCTGCAGCGTTCGCTGATCGAGGCGGCGCAGCGCCAGGAAATGCAAGGTCAGCCGGTGATCCTGTTGGTAGCAGGCCCGGTTCGCGCGATGCTCTCGCGCTTTGGTCGCCTGGCAGTTCCCGGACTGCATGTGCTGGCCTACCAGGAAATTCCGGACAACAAGCAAGTGACCATCGTTGCGACAGTAGGGCCCAACGGCTGAGGTAGTGGTTTATGCAAGTTAAGCGTTTTTTCGCCGCCGATATGCGTCAGGCCATGAAGCTGGTTCGTGATGAGCTGGGCGCTGATGCCGCCATCATTGGCAACCGCCGCATCGCCGGCGGCGTCGAGCTGACGGCGGCGCTCGATTACAAACTGTCGGCGCTGGCCCCGCGTGTTCCGAACATGGAACTCGAGGATGAGCTGCGCAAGACCCAGTCGCGCATCGTTACCGCCCAGGCCGAACTGAGCCTGCGTGGCGAAGCCGACGGCAACACCAATCGCCAGCTGTTCGCCGGGCTGCCGTTGACGGCCGGCCTGCCGCTGACCGCTGCCGAGCCGCTGACCGAACCGACCTACGAAGCTCCGGCCCGTCCGGCACCGGCGCCTGCAGCGGTTTCCGCTGGCGTTGATCCGCGTGCACTGGATTCGATGCGTTTCGAACTCAACAGCCTTCGCGAACTGATGGAAGTGCAACTCGGCACCCTGGCCTGGAACCAGCTGCAAGGCAGCCGTCCGGCCCAGGCCAATCTGTACCGTCGTCTGCAACGCATCGGTTTGTCCGGCCCGCTGTCCCGTGATCTGCTGTCGATGATCACCGAGATCGACGAACCTCGTCAGGCCTGGCGCATGCTGCTGGCTCACCTGGCACGAATGATTGCCGTACCGGAAGTCGAGCCGCTGGAAGAGGGCGGTGTGATTGCCATGGTCGGTCCTGCCGGCATGGGCAAGACCACCACCCTGGCCAAGCTGGCCGCCCGCTACGTGCTCAAGTACGGCGCGCAGAACATCGCGCTGGTGAGCATGGACAGTTTCCGTATCGGCGCGCAGGAGCAGCTCAAGACGCTGGGCCGCATCCTTAACGTTTCGGTGACCCACGTCGATCCGGGCCAGTCCCTGGTGCAGGCGCTGGATCCACTGCTGCGCAAACGCGTGGTGCTGATCGACACCGCCGGCCTGCAAGCCAGCGATCCGGCCCTGCGCATGCAGCTGGAAAGTCTGGCCGGTCGTGGCATTCGGTCGAAAAATTATCTGGTGCTGGCAACCACCAGCCAGAAACAGGTTCTAACCGCCGCTTATCACAGTTACAAGCGTTGCGGGCTGGCCGGCTGCATCCTGACTAAACTGGATGAGACGGCCAGCCTTGGCGAAGTGCTGAGTCTGGCGATCAGTCACGAACTGCCGGTCGCCTACCTGACCGATGGGCCGCGTATTCCGGATGATCTGCATCTGCCGCGCCGTCATCAACTGGTCAGCCGCGCCGTCAGTGTGCAAATGCAGGAAGAACCCAGCGAAGAAGCCATGGCTGACATGTTCGCTGATATCTACCACAGTCCGACCAAGCAGGTTGGCTGAGGTAATGAACCGTTTTTGTACCTACATCGATGGTCTGCCATGCATTGTTCCGGTTGTGAACGCGCAGCCAGTAATGTGGCCTCCGTCTATGCAAGACAAGGTAAAGAAATAACATGGGCAGCATGCATCCCGTACAGGTGATCGCGGTGACCGGCGGCAAAGGTGGCGTCGGCAAGACTAATGTGTCAGTGAACTTGTCCCTGGCGCTGGCAGAGCTTGGCCGTCGGGTCATGCTGCTGGACGCCGACCTGGGGCTGGCGAACGTCGACGTTCTGCTGGGCCTGACCCCCAAACGCACCCTGGCCGACGTGATCGAAGGCCGCTGCGAGCTGCGCGACGTGCTGTTGCAAGGCCCCGGCGGGATCCGCATCGTGCCGGCCGCTTCCGGCACCCAGAGCATGGTTCACCTGAGCCCGGCCCAGCATGCCGGCCTGATTCAGGCATTCAGCGACATCGGCGACAATCTCGACGTGCTGGTGATCGACACCGCTGCGGGTATTGGTGACTCGGTAGTCAGTTTCGTGCGCGCAGCGCAAGAAGTGTTGCTGGTGGTCTGTGACGAGCCGACCTCGATCACCGACGCCTACGCGCTGATCAAACTGCTGAACCGCGATTACGGCATGAACCGCTTCCGCGTCCTGGCCAACATGGCCCAGAGCCCGCAGGAAGGTCGCAATCTGTTCGCCAAGTTGACCAAGGTCACGGATCGCTTCCTCGACGTCGCCCTACAATACGTCGGCGCGGTGCCCTACGACGAAAGCGTGCGCAAGGCGGTGCAGAAGCAGCGTGCGGTCTATGAAGCCTTCCCGCGTTCCAAGTGCGCACTGGCGTTCAAGGCGATCGCACAGAAGGTCGACACCTGGCCGCTGCCCGCCAACCCGCGTGGCCACCTCGAATTTTTCGTCGAGCGCCTTGTGCAGCAAACGGCAGGACCTGTGCTATGACCGCCAGCGGTATGAATTTCTACAAGAAGTCGGCGCGTGACGCGCAGTACGAGCTGATCGAGCGTTACGCGCCACTGGTCAAACGCATCGCCTACCACTTGCTGGCGCGATTGCCGGCCAGTGTGCAGGTCGAAGACCTGATCCAGGCCGGGATGATCGGCCTGCTCGAAGTCTCGACCAAATACGACGCCAGCAAGGGCGCCAGTTTTGAAACGTACGCGGGCATCCGGATCCGTGGTGCGATGCTCGATGAAGTCCGTAAGGGGGACTGGGCGCCACGCTCGGTTCACCGCAATACCCGTATGGTCAGCGACGCGATTCGCTCGATTGAAGCTAAAACCGGCCGTGACGCTAAAGATCACGAAGTTGCGGCCGAACTCCAATTGAGTCTCGACGATTACTACGGGATTTTGAACGACACCCTGGGCAGCCGGCTGTTCAGTTTCGACGACCTGTTGCAGGACGGCGAACACGAAGGGCTGCACGAGGATGGCGCCAGTGCTCATCTGGAGCCGTCGCGCGATCTGGAAGACGAACGTTTCCAGGCCGCGCTGGCGGACGCGATTGCCAATTTGCCGGAGCGTGAGCGACTGGTGTTGGCGCTGTACTACGACGAAGAGCTGAACCTCAAGGAGATCGGTGAAGTCCTTGGCGTCAGTGAATCGCGGGTCAGCCAGTTACACAGCCAGTGCGCGGCCCGCTTGCGGGGGCGTTTGGGGGAGTGGCGAGCGCGCTGAAGGCAGTGTGGGGACACTGCGAACGAGGCTGGTGCGGTGGTGAACGGCACCGGTCTCGATCTGTTGTGCTCCAGACAGTCATCGAGTGTTTTGCCGGATTGATTGAAATGGCGCGTCCAGGTGCTGGGCGCGTTTAAGACTGCTTGGAGGTCGAATTGAACAAAGACATGAAAATCCTCATCGTTGATGACTTCTCAACGATGCGGCGGATCATCAAGAACCTGTTGCGTGATCTGGGGTTCACCAACACCGTTGAAGCCGACGATGGCACCACTGCCATTCCGGTGCTCAACAGCGGCAGCATCGACTTTCTGGTGACCGACTGGAACATGCCCGGCATGACCGGTATCGACCTGCTGCGCCACGTGCGTGCCGATGAAAAGCTCAAGCACCTGCCGGTGCTGATGGTGACCGCTGAAGCCAAGCGCGAGCAGATCATCGAAGCGGCCCAGGCCGGCGTTAACGGCTATGTGGTCAAACCTTTCACGGCCCAGGCGTTGAAAGAAAAAATCGAGAAGATTTTCGAACGCATCGGCTGATGAACGCGCGGGGGAGCTATGGAGCATAACGAATCTTCACAGGGCGATTTTGAGTCGACCCTGAAAAAACACGCGGTCGAACTGGTCGAGAGCCTTGAAAAAGGCAAGTTCGGCGACGCTGTGCAACTGATCCATGAGCTCAATCAGACCCGTGACCGTGGCCTGTACCAGGAAGTGGGCAAGCTCACGCGTGAACTGCACAGTGCGATCGTCAATTTCCAGATCGATCCGCACATGCCACAGGCTGAGGAAGTGTCGCAAATCACCGACGCTACCGAGCGCCTGGGCTACGTGGTCAAACTGACCGAAGCTGCCGCCAACCGCACCATGGATCTGGTGGAAAGCGCGACCCCTGTGGTCAATGGCCTGGCTGACGAAGCCCAGGCCTTGAGCGCCGATTGGGGCCGCTTCATGCGCCGTGAGGTCGGGGCTGAAGAGTTCCGTGAACTGGCGCGCCGGGTCGACGGTTTTCTGGCACGCAGCAGCGCGGACAACCGCGCGGTGTCGAGCAATCTGAACGACATTCTGCTCGCCCAGGATTACCAGGACCTCACCGGCCAGGTGATCAAGCGCGTGACCCAATTGGTCACCGAAGTCGAAAGCAACCTGCTCAAGCTCGTGCTCATGGCCAGCCAGGTGGACCGCTTTGCGGGCATCGAACATGACCGTGCGGCGATGCTTGCTGAAAAAGATCCACAAAAACATCTCTCGCAGGGTGAAGGTCCGCAGATTCATGCCGATAAACGAGAAGACGTTGTGTCCGGTCAGGACGATGTGGACGATTTGCTATCCAGCCTTGGATTTTGAGTTTTTTTGGGTTTTTAGACCTGTAGGAGCACCCCATTAATGAGCTTCGGCGCCGATGAAGAGATCCTTCAGGATTTCCTGGTTGAGGCCGGCGAGATTCTTGAGCAACTGTCCGAACAACTGGTCGAGCTGGAAAGCCGCCCGGATGACGCAGATCTGCTCAACGCAATTTTTCGCGGTTTCCACACTGTAAAAGGGGGCGCCGGCTTCCTTCAGCTCAACGAGCTGGTGGAGTGCTGTCACATCGCCGAAAACGTGTTCGACATCCTTCGCAAGGGTGAACGACGCGTCGATGCAGAACTGATGGACGTGGTGCTCGAAGCGCTGGACGCGGTGAACAGCATGTTCAGCGAAGTCCGCGATCGCAGCCCGATCACCGCCGCCACCCCGGAACTGCTGGCCGCCCTGGCGCGTCTGGCCGAACCGCAATCGGCGGATGAAGCCCCGGCTTCGCCGGTTGCCGAGATGATCGAAGAACTGGTCGTCGAAGGCGATTCGGGCGACATCACCGATAACGAATTTGAACAGTTGCTGGACTCGCTGAACGCCGTCAAGGCCGAAGCCGAAGCCCCGGCGGCTGCCGCTGCGCCGGCTTCCAGCGAAGCGGCCAGCGATGAAATCACAGACGCCGAGTTCGAGTCGCTGCTCGACCAGTTGCATGGCAAGGGCCAGTTCGCGGCCGACGCCGTAGCTCCGGCGGCCGCTGCACCTGCTGCTCCGGCGGCGGGCGACAGCTCGGACATCACCGACGACGAATTTGAAGCCTTGCTCGATCAGTTGCACGGCAAGGGCAACTTTGCCGTCGATGCGCTGGAATCGGCGATTGCTTCGGTTCCTGCGCCTGCTGCTCCGGCAGCGGCTGCGGCCGGTAGCGATCTGATCACCGATCACGAGTTCGAATCGCTGCTCGACGATCTGCATGGCAAAGGCAAGTTCACTGACGTCGCCACCGGTGCCGTCGTGACTGCCGGCAATGCTTCTGCTGTTGCAGCGCCTGCTGCGAAGGCCCCGGCCGCTGCGGTAAAACCTGCTGCAAAAGCGCCTGAGCCGAAAGCCGAACCGGCCAAACCGGCTGCCGCTGCGGCACCGGCTCCGGCCCGTGCACCGGCGACGCCGCCACCGGAAAAACCGGCGAGCGAAGCCGAGACCACCGTGCGTGTGGACACTGCACGTCTCGACGAAATCATGAACATGGTCGGCGAGCTGGTACTGGTGCGTAACCGTCTGGTGCGCCTGGGTCTGAACAGCGGCGACGAGTCGATGCAGAAGGCCGTGTCGAACCTCGACGTGGTCACCGCCGACTTGCAGACCGCCGTCATGAAGACCCGGATGCAGCCGATCAAGAAAGTCTTCGGCCGCTTCCCGCGTCTGGTTCGCGACCTGGCACGCCAGCTCAAGAAAGAGATCAACCTGGAACTGGTGGGCGAAGAGACCGACCTCGACAAGAACCTCGTCGAGGCACTGGCCGACCCGCTGGTCCACTTGGTGCGCAACGCGGTTGACCACGGCATCGAGTCGCCGGAAGAGCGTGAAGCTTCGGGCAAGGCCCGTGGCGGCAAGGTGATTCTGGCGGCCGAGCAGGAAGGCGACCACATCCTGCTGTCGATCTCCGACGACGGCAAAGGCATGGACCCGAACGTCCTGCGCGCCATCGCCGTGAAACGCGGTGTGATGGACAAGGATGCCGCCGATCGCCTGAGCGACACCGAGTGCTACAACCTGATCTTCGCCCCGGGTTTCTCGACCAAGACCGAGATCTCCGACGTGTCCGGCCGTGGTGTGGGCATGGACGTGGTGAAGACCAAGATTTCCCAGCTCAACGGTTCGATCAACATCTACTCGACCAAGGGCCAGGGCTCGAAGATCGTCATCAAGGTGCCGCTGACGCTGGCGATCATGCCGACCCTGATGGTGATGCTCGGCAACCAGGCGTTCGCGTTCCCGCTGGTGAACGTCAACGAAATCTTCCACCTCGACCTGTCGACCACCAACGTGGTGGACGGCCAGGAAGTGGTGATCGTGCGGGACAAGGCGCTGCCATTGTTCTACCTCAAGCGCTGGCTGGTCAGCTCTGCCGCTCACGAAGAGCAGCGCGAAGGCCATGTGGTGATCCTTTCGGTGGGCACTCAGCGGATCGGCTTCGTCGTCGATCAACTGGTCGGCCAGGAAGAAGTGGTCATCAAGCCATTGGGCAAGATGCTCCAGGGAACTCCGGGCATGTCCGGCGCCACCATCACCGGTGACGGCCGCATTGCACTGATTCTCGATGTTCCGAGCATGCTCAAGCGTTACGCCGCACGGCGTATTTGAATCCGGGGCGGCGGGGCGACAACGTCCCGCCGCACCTAATGGAGTGTTTATGGCAGTCAAAGTCCTGGTGGTGGACGATTCGGGTTTTTTCCGCCGCCGCGTCTCGGAAATTCTTTCAGCGGATCCGAGCATCCAGGTTGTCGGCACGGCAACCAACGGTAAAGAGGCGATCGATCAGGCCCTGGCCCTCAAGCCGGACGTGATCACCATGGACTACGAGATGCCGATGATGGATGGCATCACGGCCGTGCGGCACATCATGCAGCGCTGCCCGACCCCGGTGTTGATGTTCTCCTCGCTGACGCACGAAGGCGCCCGGGTCACCCTGGATGCGCTGGATGCCGGCGCGGTGGATTTCCTGCCGAAGAATTTCGAAGACATCTCCCGCAATCCGGAGAAGGTCAAGCAACTGCTGTGCGAGAAGGTTCACAGTATCTCGCGCAGTAACCGTCGTTTCAGTGCCTACAGTGCGCCAGCGCCTGCCGCTACACCTGCACCTGCGCCGACTCCGGCAGCAGCGCCGTCGAGCTTTGGCAGCCACAGTGCTCCGGCCCGTCCGGCACCTGCGCCTGCACCGACTCGCGCGCCAGCGGCCAGCGCTTCGTCGCCGGCCCCGAAACGCAAAAACTACAAGCTTGTGGCGATTGGTACATCGACCGGCGGCCCGGTAGCGCTGCAACGGGTTCTGACCCAGTTGCCGGCCAACTTCCCGGCACCGATCGTGCTGATCCAGCACATGCCGGCAGCCTTCACCAAGGCCTTCGCCGAACGTCTGGACAAGCTGTGCCGCATCAGCGTCAAGGAAGCCGAGGATGGCGACATCCTGCGTCCGGGCCTGGCGCTGCTGGCGCCGGGTGGCAAGCAGATGATGATCGATGGCCGTGGCGCGGTGAAAATCCTGCCGGGCGACGAGCGTCTGAACTACAAGCCGTGCGTGGACATCACCTTCGGTTCTGCAGCCAAATCCTACAGTGACAAAGTTCTGGCGGTGGTACTGACCGGCATGGGCGCCGACGGCCGTGAAGGCGCACGCCTGCTCAAGCAGGGTGGCAGCACGGTCTGGGCTCAGGACGAAGCCAGTTGCGTGATCTACGGCATGCCGATGGCCATCGTCAAAGCTGACCTCGCCGACGCGGTGTACAGCCTGGACGATATCGGCAAGCACATCGTCGAGGCATGCGTCTGATGGATGTTCTAAGCCTTATCGGGATCATCATGGCGTTCGTCGCCATCATCGGCGGCAACTACCTGGAAGGTGGTCACCTCGGCGCGCTGGCCAACGGCCCGGCGGCGCTGATCGTGCTCGGTGGCACCGTCGGTGCCGCGCTGCTGCAATCGCCGATGAGCGCGTTCAAGCGCGCCATGCAGATTCTGGCCTGGATCTTTTTCCCGCCGCGTGTGGATCTGGCCGGCGGTATCGACCGCGTGGTCAACTGGAGCCTCACCGCGCGCAAGGAAGGCCTGCTGGGCCTGGAAGGCGTGGCGGATGCCGAGCCCGACGCCTACTCGCGCAAAGGCCTGCAACTGCTGGTCGACGGCGCCGAGCCGGAAGCGATCCGCAGCATCCTCGAAGTGGATTTCTACACCCAGGAAGCCCGCGATGTCGAAGCGGCCAAAGTGTTTGAAAGCATGGGCGGCTACGCGCCGACCATCGGCATCATCGGTGCGGTGATGGGCCTGATCCACGTGATGGGCAACCTGGCCGATCCGTCGCAACTGGGCAACGGTATCGCGGTCGCGTTCGTCGCTACCATCTACGGTGTAGCCAGTGCCAACCTGATCCTGTTGCCGGTGGCCGCCAAGCTCAAGTCAATCGCGTTGCGACAGTCGCGTTATCGCGAAATGTTGTTGGAAGGGATCTTGTCGATCGCTGAAGGTGAAAACCCACGCTCCATCGAGTTGAAGCTTCAGGGCTTCATGGATTAAGGGACTGACCTCATGGCACGTCGTCGCCAGCATGAAGAGCACGTAAACCATGAACGTTGGCTGGTTTCCTACGCCGACTTCATTACCTTGCTCTTTGCCTTCTTCGTGGTGATGTACTCCATCTCGTCGATCAACGAAGGCAAGTACAAGATCATCTCCGAAGCGCTGATCGGGGTCTTCACCGACTCCGACCGCGCGCTCAAGCCGATCCCGATCGGTGAAGAACGACCGAAGACCGTGACCCCGGCCAAGCCGCTGGTCAAGGACGCCGAACAGGTTGACGCCGGCATCGCCGGGGCCAGCGATCCGCTGAAAAGCATCGCCGATGACATCAGCGCCGCGTTCGGTGACCTGATCTCCTCGAACCAGATGACCGTGCGCGGCAACGAGCTGTGGGTCGAGATCGAACTCAACTCCAGCCTGTTGTTCGGCAGCGGTGATGCGATGCCCAGCGATATCGCGTTCAACATCATCGACAAGGTCGCAGCGATTCTCAAACCGTTCGACAACCCGATCCACGTCGAAGGCTTCACCGACGATCAGCCGATCCGCACGGCGCAGTACCCGACCAACTGGGAACTGTCCTCGGCGCGTTCGGCGAGCATCGTGCGCATGCTGGCGATGCAGGGCGTCAACCCTGGCCGCATGGCGTCGGTGGGCTACGGCGAATTCCAGCCGGTGGCCAACAACGCCACCGCCGAAGGCCGGGCGAAGAACCGTCGCGTGGTGCTGGTGGTGTCGCGCAATCTGGATGTTCGTCGCAGCCTGACCGGCACCGGAACCGCCCATGCGCAACCGGATGCCGCGTTGAAGCGTGCTGGCACACAAACTGCACCGACCCCGGTCAAGACGCCGGGACGCGAGAGTGCCGTCAATTCTCCGTCGCCCGCATTAATACGCTGAACCATGTCTCGGCCGAGTATCCCGGCCGGGAGGAACGATCTGAATGAGAGTCTGGGCAGTCGCCAATCAAAAGGGTGGTGTTGGTAAAACCACTTCTTCCATCGCTTTAGCCGGTTTGCTGGCAGAGGCGGGCAAGCGCGTGGTCGTGGTCGATCTGGACCCGCACGGCTCGATGACCAGCTATTTCGGTTACGACCCCGACAGCCTGGAACACAGTAACTACGACCTGTTTCTGCACAAGGGCAGCGTGCCGCAAGGCCTGCCGGGCCAGCTGCTGCTGTCGACCAGCGATGAACGCATTTCCCTGTTGCCGTCGAGCACCGCGCTGGCCACCCTCGAGCGCCAGTCGCCGGGGCAGAGTGGCCTGGGTCTGGTGATCGCCAAGAGTCTGGCGCAGCTGTGGCAGGACTTCGATTACGCGATCATCGACAGCCCGCCGTTGCTCGGCGTGTTGATGGTCAACGCCTTGGCCGCGAGTCAGCAACTGGTGATCCCGGTGCAGACCGAGCACTTGGCCGTCAAAGGCCTGGAGCGCATGGTCAACACCCTGGCGATGATCAACCGCTCGCGCAAACAGGCGCTGCCGTTCAGCATCGTGCCGACCCTGTTCGACCGCCGCACCCAGGCGTCGATGGGCACCTTGCGCGTGCTGCGCGACAAATTCCCCGACGAGATCTGGCAGGGTTACATCCCGGTCGATACCCGTCTGCGTGACGCCAGCCGTGCCGGTGTCACCCCTTCGCAGTTCGACGGCAAGAGCCGTGGCGTGCTGGCCTACCGCGCGCTGCTCAAGCATCTGCTGGCGCAGCAACTCGTTCCGCAGGTGGCTTGAGCATGAATCGGCCGATCAAGCTGACGTCGAAGCCGCAACTGGCGCTGCAGTCCTATCTGGACGGCTTGCTGCAGGAAGTGCCGGACGAGGTCGAGCAGCAAATCGCAGCCCCGGTCGAGGTGGTCGAGACCGCCGCGGCGCTCGATGAATTCCAGGCCGCCGTGCTTGAAGAGCAGGCCCGGGATGCGCAAAAAGCCGCCCGGCCGATCGCCCCGGTTGCAGCGCCTGCCGCTGTAGTAGCGAAGGCGCCTGCGACGTTGATCAAAGAGCCTGAGCCGGTGCGTGTGGTATCGACACTGGCGCCGCTGCTGCAAACCCAACTTCTGCAAACGCCTCCGGTTCCGGCAGCGCCAGAACCCGAGCCTGTAGCGCCTGCGCCAGCCCCGGTCGAACCAACCCTGGTTGCGCCGCTGGTGGAAGTGCATCTGCCGCCCAGCAACACGCCGCCACCGGTAGAAACCGACGGTCGTCCAGCCTGGGCTTCGGAAGCGTTCGAATGCCTGCTGTTCGACGTCGCCGGGTTGACCCTGGCCGTGCCGCTGGTGTGCCTGGGCTCGATCTATTCGCTGGCCGGCCATGAGCTGACGCCGCTGTTCGGTCAGCCAGAATGGTTCCTCGGGATTCTGCCGAGCCAGGCCGGCAACCTGAAGGTGCTGGACACCGCACGCTGGGTCATGCCGGATCGCTACCGCGATGATTTCCGTCAGGGCCTGCAATACGTGATTTCGGTGCAGGGTTACGAGTGGGGCCTGGCGGTGCATCAGGTCAGTCGCTCGTTGCGTCTGGACCCGAATGAAATCAAATGGAGAAGTCACCGGGGTCAGCGGCCATGGCTCGCCGGGACGGTGATTGAACACATGTGCGCCTTGCTCGATGTTTCCGCACTGGCCGAGTTGATCGCCAGCGGTGGGGCAAAGCACATGTCCGGCAGTAAGCCGAACCACAAACCGACATAAAGACAGTACCGGCATTCAAATGCCGGCGAACGAAACACACACCGCCAGGCGCGGTTTTTCGAGGGGCTAGGGTATGAACGACAAGGCTACGGCGGCAAAGGGTTCCGAAGATCCGATCCTGCAATGGGTGACCTTCAAGCTGGACAACGAAACCTACGGCATCAACGTGATGCGCGTTCAGGAAGTCCTGCGCTACACCGAGATCGCTCCGGTTCCGGGTGCGCCAAGCTACGTGCTGGGCATCATCAACCTGCGCGGCAACGTGGTGACCGTGATCGATACCCGTCAGCGCTTCGGCCTGATGAGCGGTGAGATCAGCGACAACACCCGTATCGTCATCATCGAAGCCGACAAGCAAGTGGTTGGCATCATGGTCGACAGCGTGGCCGAAGTGGTTTACCTGCGTCAGTCGGAAATCGAAACCGCACCGAACGTCGGTAACGAAGAGTCGGCCAAGTTCATCCAGGGCGTGTGCAACAAGAACAACGAGTTGCTGATCCTGGTCGAGCTGGACAAGATGATGAGCGAAGAAGAATGGTCGGAACTGGAGAACATCTGATTGATTCTCGAGGTAGCGGTCATTGTCCTGTTCCTGTTCTGGGCAGGCACGCTGGCGATGTTTCTGGCGTACATCAAGGCGCAGCGGGTGATCGCTGCGCAACAGGCCCAGGGCGATGCGCTGCGTGATCAGCGCATCAAGGACCTGGCCAAGCGTGTCGACGATTACCAGAACGGCAACGTGCGCATGGGCGAAGCCCTGCACGAGCTGCGCTCGGTCGTCGGTCCGATCCCGGACAAACTCGCCCAGCTCGAGCAGCGTGATCCATCCAGCCTGTCATTCGCCCAGGCGGCGAAACTGGTGGGGATGGGCGCGAGTGTCGATGAGCTGACCCAGTCCTGCGGGTTGACCCAGGCTGAGGCGGAGTTGATGCGCAAGCTGCACAGAAGCAGCTAAAAGCTTCAGGTGGGAACGAAAAAACGCAGTCATCGATGACTGCGTTTTTTTTGCCTTCAGTAATCGTCGCCGCGTTCGGTGACGTCTTTCTCGACCATCGGTGCATCCGGGTTGTGTCCCGCCGGGAACTTGCCCTTGAGGTTCCAGGCGAACGCGATGATCTCGGCGATCGTGCGGTACAGCTCTTCGGGGATGCTGTCGCCCAGTTCCATCCGCGCCAGCAACTTCACCAGTTCGGCGTTTTCGTAGATCGGCACTTCACAGTCGCGGGCGATCCGCAGGATTTCTTCGGCCAGTTCTTCGTCGCCCTTGGCGGTGAGGGTCGGGGCGTGGCTGCCGTCGTATTTGAGGGCGATGGCCTGGCGTGGAGCGGTGGTGTCATTCATGCGGTTTCGTCGACCCAGCGGTGTTCGAGGCGGGTTTGGATGCCTTGCGGCGGGGTGCCGAGGTGGCAGTCGATGTCGCCGACGTTCAGCCCGGAATCCAGCAGGCGCTGGCGCAGTGCAGTCAGATTGCTTTCGATCAGGCTCGCGGTGTACGGCCGCTCGGCCCATAGCTGACTGGACAGGCTGCCGCTGATCAATTGCGCCTGAATCTGCATCGGCCCCAGCGGTTCCATGTCGAACGCCAGATCGACGCGCCACAGTTGTTGTTTCGGCTCGCGCTCATCGCGGCGCTGCTCGTTCGCTTCCTGTTTCTCCGGTGCTTCTTCGCGCTGGAACTTGACCTGCAACGGCACGATGTCCTGCAGGTTGCGCATCGGGATTTCCAGTTGCCAGGTGCTCAGCAGGCGGCCGTCGTCGGTGACGCCGGTCTGTTCCAGACTCGACAGCTGATGGCTTTGCAAGCGCGACACGGCGGCTGCGGCGAGGCGCAGCAAATGTTCCAGATCGCCTTCACCTTCCAGACTTTGCAGCAGCCGGTCGGGCAGCGGAAAACTGCTCGGCACCGGCTTCGCACTGACCTGACCGAGCATGCCCAGGGCGTTGCGCACAAAGCTCGGCAGCGCCTGGGCCAGCGTGTTGGCGGCGATGATCGCATTCAGGTTGGTATTGCCGGGCAGGCCGGGGGTGAGCTGGGCGATCAGCTTGAGCAGATCGGCTTTCATGTCCGGGACCAGCGTCGGGTTCTGCCCGGTCAGCAGTTTGGTTTCGAGGAACACGCCGCTGTTGGCCAGGGCCTGGGCCAGACCTTTTGGGGTGCTCAGTTGCTGCACGTCCGGCAGGTTGGCGAGCAGTTTGTCCACGGCGGCACGCAAATCCTGGGAGGTCTGGTCGGTGGCGGGGGGCAGGCTCTGGAGCATTTTCAGCAAGCCGTCGAGCGAGCCCTGGCGGCTTTGCTGACTGACCAGTTGCTGGCTGACCGCCAGTTGTTCCTGGCGATTGCTCAGCGGCAGGAACTTCAGGGTCTGCGAGTCCTGCACCAGCGCCGACAGCAAGGTGCCGATACGCAACGGTTGCGGGCTGTCGATGCTCAGGGTGGTGCCGCTCAACGCGGTGTTGAGCAGGCTGACCATCGAGCGATACACCGTCGGTTGCCCCGGCACCTGCGGCAAGACCTGAGCCGTGAGCACCTTGCCTTGCAGCAGCGTGCCGACCGGCAGTTGCGCGGTGTCGATGCGGGTGAGGGTGGCGACGCTGCTGGCGATGGCCTGTTGCACGGTGATCGCCAGATTGCCCGCCGACGGTTGGGTGATCGCCAGACTGGTGCCTTGAGGCAGCGGCAGATTGCTGGTCGCCTGCACGGTGGTCTGACGGCCGCTGTCCAGTGTCACCTTGAGCAGCAATTGAAAGGTCTGATCCGCCTGCTTGAGCGACAACACCTCGGCCTTGGCGCTCTGGCCGGCGGCAATCAGCCCGTCGACCGGCGTCAGCAACTTCAGCAACTCACCCACCTGCGGGCGAACGGTCGCCGGGGTGGTGGGCGGGAGCGGGAGGATGTTCATTTCGCCTGTCATACGCGGACACAACCTGAGGAAAATGCACTCTGGAGAGAGGATGGCGACATGTATAATGCCGCCCGTCGTTCCAGGAGTGGCGAAAACATTGCAATTGTTTGACGCAGCTCTCTAGATCGAGCCGTCAATGCATCTATGCTGCAACTCTTTAACGGCCGCGCCAGAGCCGACTTGAACCGTATAAGGCCCGTGAACCCTTGACCAGTCCTGTCCTGCAAACCGTTGCCCTCGCGTGTGAACGTGATCTCAGACTGCTCTTCGACAATCTCGAATTGAGACTGGCCAGTGGCGATATGGTGCAGATCAGCGGCCCCAACGGCAGCGGCAAGACCAGCCTGCTGCGTTTGCTGGCCGGTCTGATGCAGCCGACCGACGGTCAGGTACTGCTCAACGGCAAGCCGCTGGGCGAGCAACGCAGCGAGCTGGCGCGCAACCTGCTGTGGATCGGCCATGCCGCCGGGATCAAGGATCTGCTCACGCCGGAAGAAAACCTCGCCTGGCTCTGCGCCCTGCATCAACCCGCCGAACGCGACGCGATCTGGCAGGCCCTGGCGGCGGTTGGATTGCGCGGTTTCGAGGATGTTCCCTGCCACAGTCTGTCCGCCGGCCAGCAGCGCCGCGTGGCATTGGCGCGTTTGTATCTGGACAGCCCGCCGTTGTGGATTCTCGACGAACCGTTCACCGCCCTCGACAAGCAGGGCGTGGCACAGCTTGAAGAACACCTGGCCGGGCACTGCGAACGGGGAGGGCTGGTGGTGCTCACCACGCACCATACGCTGAGCCGGATGCCGGCCGGTTATCGCGACATCGATCTGGGGAATTGGGCGGTATGAGTGTGTTCGGCCTGCTGGTTGCCCGTGAATCCCGACTGCTGTTCCGCCGCCCGGCGGAGCTGGCCAATCCGCTGATTTTCTTCGCCATCGTCATCGCGCTGTTCCCGCTGGCCGTCGGACCGGAAACTCAAGTATTGCAAAACTTGTCCCCGGGGTTAGTCTGGGTGGCGGCACTTTTGTCGGTCCTGCTCTCGCTGGACGGGCTTTTTCGCAGTGATTTCGAAGATGGCTCCCTTGAACAGTGGGTCCTTTCGCCGCACCCCCTGCCACTTCTGGTATTGGCCAAGGTGCTGGCACACTGGCTTTTTTCCGGGCTGGCACTGGTTTTGCTCTCGCCGTTACTGGCGTTGATGCTCGGGTTGCCGGCTGCGTGTCTGCCGGTTTTGCTGCTTTCGTTGCTGCTGGGAACACCGGTGCTGAGCTTGCTCGGCGCGGTGGGCGCGGCGCTGACGGTCGGTCTGAAACGTGGTGGCCTGTTGCTGGCGCTGCTGATTCTGCCGTTGTACATCCCGGTGTTGATCCTCGGCAGTGGCGCCTTGCAGGCGGCATTGCAGGGCATGCCGGCGCTTGGTTATCTGTTGTGGCTTGGCAGCCTGACCGCCCTGGCGATAACCCTGACACCTTTTGCAATAGCGGCTGGCCTGAAGATCAGCGTCGGCGAATAATGAGGTCTGGTTAAAATTTAACCAGCAAAGACCCTGAGACTGCTCACACCGATGAGCGGCACCCGTGATGGAAACAGTATGAACTGGACCTGGTTTCACAAGCTCGGCTCGCCCAAGTGGTTCTACGGCATCAGCAGCAAGTTGCTGCCGTGGTTGAGCCTCGCCGCGTTGTTGCTGATCTGCGTTGGCGTCATCTGGGGCCTGGCCTTCGCGCCGCCGGACTATCAGCAAGGCAACAGCTTTCGCATCATCTATATCCACGTGCCCGCCGCGATGCTCGCTCAGTCGATCTACGTGATGCTGGCGGTGTGCGGGGTGGTCGGGCTGGTGTGGAAGATGAAACTGGCCGATGTCGCCCTGCAGTGCGCCGCACCGATCGGTGCGTGGATGACCGCCGTGGCGCTGGTCACCGGGGCGATCTGGGGCAAACCGACCTGGGGTTCGTGGTGGGTCTGGGACGCGCGTCTGACCTCGATGCTGATTCTGCTGTTCCTGTATTTCGGCGTGATCGCGCTGGGCAACGCCATCAGCAACCGCGACAGCGCCGCCAAGGCCTGCGCGGTGCTGGCCATCGTCGGCGTGATCAACATTCCGATCATCAAATACTCGGTGGAGTGGTGGAACACCCTGCACCAGGGCGCGACCTTCACCCTCACCGAAAAACCGGCGATGCCCGTCGAGATGTGGCTGCCGCTGCTGCTGACGGTGCTGGGGTTCTACTGTTTCTTCGGCGCCGTGCTGTTGCTGCGCATGCGCCTTGAAGTGCTCAAGCGCGAAGCCCGCGCCAGTTGGGTGAAAGAAGAAGTGCAGAACAGCCTGGAGGCCGCTCGATGAGTTTCGCGTCATTCGGCGACTTCCTCGCCATGGGCCATCACGGCCTGTATGTCTGGTCGGCCTACGGCATCTGTCTGGCGGTACTGATCCTCAACGTGGCGGCGCCGATCGCGGCCCGCAAGCGTTATCTGCAACAAGAGGCGCGTCGTCTGCGCCGGGAGAACGGCAAGTGAATCCGCTGCGTAAAAAGCGTCTGATCATCATCCTGGCAATTCTGGTCGGGGTCGGCGCTGCCGTCGGCCTGGCCCTGAGCGCCCTGCAGCAGAACATCAACCTGTTTTACACCCCGACCCAGATCGCCAACGGCGAAGCGCCGCAGGACACCCGCATCCGCGCCGGCGGCATGGTCGAGAAGGGTTCGCTGCAGCGTTCCACGGATTCGCTGGACGTCAAATTCGTGGTCACCGACTTCAACAAATCCGTGACCATCACCTATCGCGGGATCCTGCCGGACCTGTTCCGCGAAGGGCAGGGCATCGTCGCGCTCGGCAAGCTCAACGCCGATGGCGTGGTGGTCGCCGACGAAGTACTGGCCAAGCACGACGAGAAATACATGCCGCCTGAAGTGACCAAAGCCCTGAAGGACAGCGGTCAATCCGCGCCAACCCCTGCGAAGGAGGGTTGATCGATGACATCCAGCATATTCATTCCCGAACTCGGCCATCTGGCCATGATCCTGGCGCTGTGTTTCGCGCTGGTGCAGGCCGTGGTGCCGTTGCTCGGTGCCTGGCGTGGTGATCGTCTGTGGATGGGCCTGGCGCAGCCGGCGGCGTGGGGGCAGTTCGCGTTCCTGCTGTTCGCCTTCGGTTGCCTGACTTACGCCTTTATGACCGATGATTTCTCCGTGGCTTACGTTGCGATGAACTCCAACAGCGCGCTGCCGTGGTACTACAAGTTCAGCGCCGTGTGGGGCGCCCACGAGGGCTCGTTGCTGCTGTGGGCGTTGATTCTCGGCGGCTGGACCTTCGCGGTGTCGGTGTTCTCGCGGCAACTGCCGCAAGTCATGCTCGCCCGGGTGCTGGCGGTGATGGGCATGATCAGCACTGGTTTTCTGCTGTTCCTGATTCTGACCTCGAACCCGTTTTCGCGGATCCTGCCGCAGATCCCGGCCGACGGTCGTGACCTCAATCCGTTGCTGCAGGACATCGGCCTGATCGTCCATCCGCCGATGCTGTACATGGGTTACGTCGGTTTCTCGGTGGCGTTTGCTTTCGCAATCGCCGCATTGCTCGGCGGTCGTCTCGATGCCGCGTGGGCACGCTGGTCGCGTCCGTGGACCATCGTTGCGTGGGCCTTCCTCGGCATCGGCATCACCCTCGGTTCTTGGTGGGCCTATTACGAACTCGGCTGGGGCGGCTGGTGGTTCTGGGACCCGGTGGAAAACGCCTCGTTCATGCCATGGCTGGTGGGCACGGCGCTGATTCACTCGCTGGCGGTCACCGAGAAACGTGGCGTGTTCAAGAGCTGGACGGTGTTGCTGGCGATTGCCGCATTCTCTCTGAGCCTGCTCGGCACCTTCCTTGTACGTTCCGGCGTGCTGACCTCGGTGCACGCGTTTGCCTCCGATCCTGAGCGCGGCGTGTTCATCCTGATCTTCCTGCTGTTCGTGGTCGGTGGTTCGCTGACCCTGTTTGCGCTGCGCGCGCCGGTGGTCAAGAGCCAGGTCGGTTTCAATCTGTGGTCGCGAGAAACCCTGCTGCTGGGCAATAACCTGGTGCTGGTGGTGGCAGCGTCGATGATCCTGCTCGGCACCCTGTATCCGCTGATTCTCGACGCGATCAGCGGCGCCAAGCTGTCGGTCGGCCCGCCGTACTTCAACGCGTTGTTCATTCCGTTGATGGCGCTGTTGATGTTGGTGATGGCGGTCGGCGTGATCGTGCGCTGGAAAGACACCCCGGTTAAATGGCTGGTCAGCATGCTGACCCCGGTGCTGCTGGGCAGCGTTGCCCTGGCGGTGGTGGCCGGTGTCGCTTACGGCGATTTCAACTGGGCCGTCATCGCGACGTTCCTGCTCGCGGCCTGGGTGTTGCTGGCCGGTGTGCGCGACATCTTCGACAAGACCCGTCACAAAGGCCTGATCAAAGGCCTGCCGACCCTGACCCGCAGCTACTGGGGCATGCAGATCGCCCACCTCGGGATCGCCGTCTGCGCGCTGGGCGTGGTGTTGTCGAGCCAGAACAGTGCCGAACGTGACCTGCGTCTGGCACCGGGCGAATCAATGGACCTGGCCGGTTATCAGTTCGTGTTTGAAGGCGCCAAACACTTCGAAGGCCCGAACTTCACCTCCGACAAGGGCACCGTCCGGGTGATCCGCAACGGTCAGGAAATCAGCGTGCTGCACCCGGAAAAACGTCTGTACACCGTGCAGAACTCGGTGATGACCGAGGCCGGGATCGACGCCGGTTTCACCCGCGACCTCTACGTCGCCCTGGGCGAACCGCTGGGCGATGGCGCCTGGGCGGTGCGGGTGCATGTGAAACCGTTTGTGCGCTGGATCTGGTTCGGCGGTCTGCTGACCGGTTTCGGTGGTTTGCTGGCGGCGCTGGATCGGCGTTACCGAGTCAAGGTCAAAGCCCGCGTGCGTGAAGCGCTGGGCATGGAAGGAGCCGCTGCATGAGACGTTGGTTGATGCTGGTGCCATTGGCGATTTTCCTGCTGGTGGCCGTATTCCTTTATCGCGGTCTGTATCTGGATCCGGCGGAGCTGCCGTCGGCGATGATCAACAAGCCGTTCCCGGAGTTTTCGCTGCCGGCGGTGCAGGGCGACAAGACCTTGACCCGCGCCGACATTCTCGGCAAACCGGCACTGGTCAACGTCTGGGGCACCTGGTGCATTTCCTGCCGGGTCGAGCACCCGGTGCTGAACAAACTCGCCGAGCGCGGCGTGGTGATCTACGGCATCAACTACAAGGACACCAACGCCGATGCGTTGAAGTGGCTGGCCGAATTCCACAATCCGTATCAACTCGACATCCGCGACGACGAAGGCTCCCTGGGCCTGAACCTCGGTGTCTACGGTGCGCCGGAAACCTTCTTCATCGACGCCAAGGGCATCATCCGCGACAAGTACGTCGGGGTGATCGACGAGCAGGTCTGGCGGGAAAAACTGGCGGCCAAGTATCAGGCGCTGGTCGACGAGGCCAAGCCATGAAGCGCTTTTTAACTGCCATGGTGCTGGGCTTGAGCCTGGCCGGTGTGGCCCACGCCGCCATCGATACTTACGAGTTCGCCAAAGAAGGCGATCGCGAACGTTTTCGCGAACTGACCAAGGAACTGCGCTGCCCCAAGTGCCAGAACCAGGACATCGCCGACTCCAACGCGCCGATTGCCGCCGACCTGCGCAAAGAGATTTTCCGCATGCTCGGCGAGGGCAAGGACAATCAGCAGATCATCGACTTCATGGTCGACCGCTACGGTGATTTCGTCCGCTACAAACCGGCGCTAAATGCCAAGACCGCTTTGCTCTGGTTCGGCCCGGCCGGCCTGTTGCTGGGTGGCTTCGTGGTGATCGCGGTGATCGTCCGCCGCCGTCGCGGGCAGCGCGCCGAGACGCCGCAATCGCTGTCCCCTGAAGAGCGTCAGCGCCTCGACCAACTGTTGGATAAAAACCAAGAATGATTGATTTCTGGCTTGCCGCAGGGCTGTTGCTTCTGGTCGCCCTGAGTTTCCTGCTGATCCCCGTCCTGCGTGAACGTCGCGCCCAGCGTGAAGAGGATCGAACCGCTCTCAACGTCGCGCTGTATCAGGAACGCGTCGCCGAACTGCAATCGCAGCAGGCCGAAGGCGTCCTCGATGCTGCGCAAATGGACAGCGGCCGTGCCGAAGCGGCCCGGGAACTGCTGGCCGACACCGAGGGCGTGGCGCCGGCGCGGGTTTCGCGTTTGGGTAAACCACTTCCATTGCTGGCAGCCGTGCTGGTGCCGGTGTTGGGCCTGGGTCTTTATCTGCATTTTGGCGCGAGCGACAAGGTCGAGCTGACCCGGGAGTTCGCCCAGGCGCCGCAGTCGATGGAAGAGATGACCCAGCGTCTGGAGCGCGCAGTTGCCGCACAACCGGATTCGGCTGAAGGCGTGTATTTCCTCGGTCGTACCTACATGGCTCAGGATCGCCCGGCGGACGCGGCGAAGATGTTCGAGCGCGCGGTCAATCTCGCCGGTCGCCAGCCGGAACTGCTCGGCCAGTGGGCGCAGGCCCAGTACTTTGCCGACAACAAAAAATGGTCGGACAAGGTTCAGGCCCTGACCGACGAAGCGCTGAAAGCCGATCCGAAGGAAGTCACCAGCCTCGGCCTGTTGGGCATCGCCGCGTTCGAAGGCGAGCGTTATCAGGAAGCCATCGACTACTGGAACCGTCTGCTGGCGCAACTGCCGCCACAGGACAAATCCCGCGAGGCCCTGCAGGGCGGCATCACCCGCGCCACCGAAAAGCTGCAGGCCAGCGGTGGCAAGGTCGCCTCGGCGCCAGCAGCGAAAGCGGCGGCGTTGTTGAAAGTGCGTGTGGATCTGGCCAGCGAGCTCAAAGCCAAGGTGCAACCGGGTGACAGCGTGTTCATTTTTGCCCGCGCCACCTCGGGCCCGCCGGCACCGCTGGCAGCCAAGCGCCTGACCGTCGCTGATCTGCCGGTGACTGTCGAACTGGGCGATGCCGACGCGATGATGCCGCAATTGAAACTGTCGAACTTCCCCGAAGTCCAACTGGTTGCGCGCATCTCCCGTGCCGGTCAGCCGACCGCCGGTGAGTGGGTCGGTCGCAGCGGGCCTCTGGCCAGCAGCACCACCGTGCCGCAGACACTGACCATCGACAGCCCGGACAAATAGCCGGAACCAACAGGAAAGCACCGCCATGAACGCCATCGCCCGAATCACAGTCCTCACACTGGCCCTGGGCTTGAGCGCATGTGCGGTGCAACGACCGGAGCCGACCACCAGGCTGCCGCCTATCCCGCCGTCACAACCCAGCCCGACCCCGTCGACCAGCCCGACGCCGAGCAAACCGGGCATCCCGGCCAAACCCGCCAAACCGGTCCCGCGCACCTCCGCCAGCTTCGCCCCGCCACCGGGCGGCAACAGCCACTGGGACCAGAAACTGGGCGTGTACGTGCTCGACGACCAGACCAACACCTTCTACCGCCAGCGCACCTACTACCGCTGGAACAACGGCTGGAGCCGCTCGATCAGCCCCAACGGCCCGTGGGAAGAAACCAACATCCACGGCGTACCGGCGGGACTGGGCAAGCAGTTCGGGGAGTAATGAAAAACGGCGATCTCAGGATCGCCGTTTTGCTGTCTGGGGTGATGAGCAATGCCTCACTCGTATCCTGTCATCAACGCCTGAGCTTGCTTTGCGAGAAGCGCCAATGCCAGCTCGCTGGGGCAGTGCATCAATCACATGCTGCAAAACAACCGAACGTCGTGCTGCGAATTTCTGTGCTTGAGTAAAGATAACTCTAGGGTTACTTTTGTTAAGCCGAAGCAAGGAGGCGGTTGGTGCAGAGCAGGTTATTGATCAAGGAGCTGGAGGAGGCAGGCTGGACGCTGGACCGGATAACCGGCAGCCACCACATCTTCACGCACCGTTACAACCCATACACGATTCCCGTCCCGCATCCGAAAAAGGATTTGCCGGTCGGGACGGTCAAGAGCATCAGGAGGCGTGCCGGGTTGTACAACCCGCCAGCCAGTTACAGAGGAGATCCGTAATGCAATACCCAATCTGCATCGAATGGGGTGACGAGAACACCGCCATCGGGATTCAGATCCCCGATATTCCCGGCGCGATTACTGCCGGAGATACGTTTGAGGATGCCTACAACGCGGCCGTCGAGATTGCCCACATCATGCTGCAGGAGATTGCGGCCGATGGCGACTCGATTCCGATGCCGACTTCGGCGGCGACCCATCGCAACAACCCGGAGTTCGCGGACATGGGTTGGGGCATGCTCGAGCTGGACATCTCGCCGTACATGGGCAAGACCGAAAAGGTCAACGTGACGTTGCCGGGCTATGTCATCCAGCGAATCGACCGCTACGTGCGTGAGCACAACGTCAAAAGCCGCTCTTCCTTTCTGGCGGATGCCGCCATGGAAAAACTGGTCCGGCATTGAGCATCAAGCACTGTCGGATCAGCGATCCGGCAGTGCTTTTCAGAGTCTAGGCCGTTGCCAGAACAGGCTTCTGCGAAGCACTCAAAAACCGCACAAGCGCCAGCAGCGGGAACGCGCTGCCAACAATCACGATCCACAACCAGCCGCCATGCTCGTACACCGCACTCGCCACTGACGAGCCGAAGGCGCCGCCGACGAAGATGCTGGTCATGTACAGCGCGTTGAGGCGGCCGCGGCTTTTGGCGTCGAGGGAGTAGACCGCGCGCTGGCCGAGCACCATGTTCATCTGTACGCAGAAATCGAGCACAACGCCGGTCACGGCCAGGCCGATCACGCTGTAGGCCGGGTGGATGAAGGCGGGCAGGAAACTCAGACTGGCGAACAGCATGGCCAGCAGCGAGGCTATGCGGGTGTGGCCGGCGTCGGCCAGGCGTCCGCTGATCGGCGCGGCGATGGCACCGATGGCGCCGACCAGGGCGAAGATCGCGATTTCACTCTGGGACAAGCCATGGTTGCGCGCCAGTTCCAGCGGCACGGCGGTCCAGAACAGGCTGAAGGTGGCGAACATGCAGGCCTGATAAAACGCTCGCTGACGCAGCACCGGTTGTTTGCGCAGCAGCGTCCACAACGATCCGAGTAACTGGCCGTAGGAGGCGCTGTGATCCGGCTGGCGCTTGGGCACAGTCAGCGCCAATACCACGCTGATCGCTGCCATCAAGGCTGCTGCGATCATGAACATCGCCCGCCAGCCGAGATGGTCGGCGACCACGCTCGACACCGGCCGCGCCAGCAGAATCCCCAGCAGCAAACCGCCCATGATCCCGCCGACCACCCGGCCACGGGATTCTTCCGGCGCCAGATGAGCCGCCAATGGAATCAACACCTGCACCGACACCGAGCTGAACCCCACCAGCAACGAAATCAGCAGGAACACATTCGGTTGATCGGTAAACGCCGCGCCGAGCAGGCTGGCAATCGCCACCACGGTGGTGATGATCATCAGACGACGGTTTTCCAGCAGGTCCGCCAGCGGCACCAGAAAGAACAGGCCCAGCGCATAGCCGATCTGGGTCAGCGACACGATGAAACTGGCCATGGTGTCGCTCAGGCCGATGTCCGGCGCGATCAGGCCGATGATCGGCTGGGCGTAGTAGATGTTGGCAACGATGGCGCCGCAGCAGAAAGCGAACAGCAGCACCATGCCTCGGGTCATTGCGTGAGTTGTGGCGGTCATAGGGTTTCTCGATCCAGCGAAAAGGAATGCGGTGAGGCTAAGGGACGGGCCGAGCCGGCAGTAGAGGCTTCTGATCGATATCAGTTATTCCGTTGCGGAACAGGTGGCGCCGAACAATCCATTGTTCATCGGCGAACCTTGCGTCCGACCGTTGAGCGTCGATGATACATTCACTTACATCTTGTTCGATAGCGTGCTTATGTTGTGACCGGGTTTCAGCGTTCATCAACGGAGGATTGCGATGTTTCGTCAGTTGCTTCGCCACACCACAACGATTGCCCTGATCAGTCTGCTCGGCGCCACTGCCGCACAGGCCGCCGAAGCGCCCGGCATGCGCATGGGCGTGCGCGGGGAAATTACCGGGGTCAGTGCCGACTCGCTCAAGGTTCACGTCAACAGCGGTGAAAACGTCGTGATCCAGTTGACCCCGGACACCAAGGTCCGCGCGGTTACCCTGGCCAATATCGAAGACATCAAGCCCGGCAGCTACATCGGCTCGGCCGCCATTCCCCAGGAGGATGGCACGCTCAAGGCGCTGGAGGTTCACGTATTCCCGCCGGAGCTGGCGGGCAGCGGCGACGGTCATCGGCCGTTCGACCTGGCCAAGGGCAGCAGCATGACCAACGGCAGCGTCGGCGATCTGGTGGTCAGCAACGGCCGGGTGCTGACCGTCAACTACAAGGGCGGCCAGCAGAAGATCCTGGTGCCGGAGGACGTGCCGATCGTCAACCTGACGCCGGGCGATCGCAGCCTGCTCAAGGTCGGGGTGAAGATCGTCACCTTCGTGACCCAGAGCGCGGATGGCACGCTGACTGCGCAATCGATCTCGGCGGGCAAGGATGGCGTCAAGCCGCCCATGTAGCCGCCCACAAAAAAGGCGACCTCTGCAGGTCGCCTTTTTCATGTCAGCTCAAGCCTTACTGGCCGCTGTAGATCTGGTCGAAGATCCCGCCATCGTTGAAGTGGGTCTTCTGCACGGTGCGCCAGTCGCCGAAGGTCTTCTCGACCGACAGGAAGTCGACTTTCGGGAAACGGTCGGTGTACTTGGCCAGTACCGCCGGGTCACGTGGACGCAGGTAGTTGGCGGCCGCGATTTCCTGACCTTCCGGCGACCACAGGAACTTCAGGTATTCCTCGGCAGCGGCGCGGGAGCCTTTCTTCTCGACCACTTTGTCGACCACCGACACCGGCGGCTCGGCTTCGGCGGAGACGCTCGGGTAGATGACTTCGAACTGGTCGCGGCCGAACTCGCGGGCGATCATTTCGGCTTCGTTTTCGAAGGTCACCAGCACGTCGCCGATCTGGTTGGTCATGAACGTGGTGGTCGCGGCGCGGCCACCGGTATCCAGCACTGGCGCCTGCTTGAACAGCTTGCCGACGAAGTCTTTCGCCTTGTTCTCGTCACCGCCGTTTTTCAGCACGTAGCCCCAGGCCGACAGGTAGGTGTAGCGGCCGTTGCCCGAGGTTTTCGGGTTCGGCACGATAACCTGCACGCCGTCCTTGAGCAGGTCCGGCCAGTCTTTCAGGGCTTTCGGGTTGCCTTTGCGCACGATGAATACGGTCGCGGAGGTGAATGGCGCACTGTTGTTCGGCAGGCGGGTGACCCAGTCCTTCGGCACCAGTTGGCCGTTGTCGGCCAGGGCGTTGATGTCGGTGGCCATGTTCATGGTGATGACGTCAGCCGGCAGGCCGTCGATGACCGAACGGGCTTGCTTGCTCGAACCGCCGAAAGACATCTGTACGGTGATGGCTTCCTTGTGCTCGGCCTGCCAGTGTTTCTGGAACGCAGTGTTGTAGTCCTTGTAGAAATCGCGCATCACGTCGTAGGACACGTTGAGCAGGGTCGGTGCGGCCTGAGCCACGCTGCCGAAGGCAAGACCTGCGGCGAGAAGTGAGGCGCCAAAGAGTTTTTTCACTGCGCATTCCTTGTTCTGTAGGGGGTGTTTTTTACAAAGATGAGGCCATTTGCCAGCGACTATAGCGGGGCACGCATAGTCGCTTAAAGATTAAAAAGAACTTTGCTTATTCCATCTTCTTGAATAGCGGATTGCCGCATCGCGAACAGAAGGCGGCGCCGCTTTCATGGCTCTTTTTCTGGCAAACCGGGCAGTCGTGCTGCAACTGTTCACCACGCATCGCATTGGCCAGTTCGGCGGTGAAGATTCCGGTGGGTACCGCGATGATCGAGTAACCAGTGATCATCACCAGCGACGAAATCACCTGACCCAATGGAGTCTTCGGCACGATGTCGCCGAAGCCGACGGTGGTCAGAGTCACGATAGCCCAATAGATACCCTTGGGAATGCTGGTGAAGCCGTGTTCCGGGCCTTCGATCACGTACATCAACGTACCGAACACCGTTACCAGTGTGCAGACGCTCACCAGAAACACCACGATCTTCTGCTTGCTGCCGCGCAGCGCCGACATCAGGTAGTTGGCTTGTTTGAGGTAGGGACTGAGTTTGAGGACGCGGAAAATTCGCAGCATCCGGATGATCCGGATAATCAACAGGTACTGCGCATCGCTGTAGTACAGCGCGAGGATGCCCGGCACGATCGCCAGCAGATCCACCAATCCGTAAAAACTGAAGGCGTAGCGCAGCGGTTTGGGCGAGCAGTACAGACGCAGGATGTACTCGCCGGCAAAGATGATGGTGAACCCCCACTCGATATACGCCAGCACATCGGCGTAATTGCGGTGAACGCTGTCGATGCTGTCGAGCATCACGATCACCAGGCTGGCCAGAATGATCAGCAGCAGAATGCCGTCGAAACGTCGCCCGGCGGGGGTGTCGCTCTGGAAAATCATGACGTAAAGCTGTTCACGCCAGTGCTGGTTACTGTCCATGGATCACGCCTGAATCAAAGATCAGCGCAGCCTAGGTTGATTCTCCCCGTGAGCGCAAGGCGCGCCGTTGATCTGCGGTTGCTGCATCAGGCGAATGCCGGTGCGCAGCAGCCAGCAGGCGAGAATGAACGGTGCCGTGAGGGTTGCCAGACCCAGGGCACTGAACAGCGGCGTCAGCAGCAGCGCCAGGCCGATACCGAACAATGGCAGCCAAGGTTGCTGGCGCTGCGCACTGAAGGCGAGGGCGGCGAGGACGGCGTTGTAGCCGCCCAGCCCCAGCAGCGCGACCTGGCTGTCGTGGTGCAACAGGCTGGAACCCAGACCGATTACCGAAGCCAGCAGCGCCCAGGCAAAGGCCCGGCGATCGGCGATCAGCAAACCGGCGGCGATCAATCCACCGGCCAACGGATGGTCGAGGAACATCACCTGACCGAAGCCTTTCAGGGCGGCACCGAGCAGGTTCACGGTGTTCAGCTCAAGTGCCGGAGCCGGCGTCGAAGGCTCGGCGAAACACAGGAACACCCAACTCAGCAGCACGAACGGCGCGGTGTAGGCGGGCAGATATTCGGTGAGGCGTGCGCGTTTGAGCCACTGCTGCGTGATCATCGCGCTCAGTCCGCCGGCCGCCAGAATCAGCGGCGGCAGCATCGGCGACCAGGGGAAATACAGGCTCAGCAACAGGCCGACCAGCACGCCGTTGTAGCTGAACAGTCCGGCCTGGCGATCCGCCTTGGCGTAGTTGCGCCGTTGCGCGGTGAGCAATCCGGCGACCGCGCCCAGCAGCGCGCCGGCAAACAGCACCGGCGCGGTGAATAAAATGGCCAGAAGGCACAGGAGTCCACACAGCGGATGACGCTGGAGGAAGATTTGACTGAAGCCGTTGAGTAAAGCCTCGGCCCAGTCAGGGCAGTGGGTGTTGAAATGATTGGCAGGCATGTCTGGAGAATCTGGGCAGTGGGAAAATCAAAAGGTCTTGCTTGAAGCGGTGGCGAGGAGCTCGTGCCCGGTGAATGCGGTGTCTCTTGTGGAAACCGTCATGCCGGGCGGCGGGAGCACGCTCCCTCGCCACACAGGTGTTGCTTAAATCAATGTTTCGATCCGCAGCGAATTAGTCGACCCCGGCTGCCCGAACGGCACACCCGCGGTGATCAGCAACGTATCGCCACGCTCGGCCATTCCTTGCGCCTGAGCGATTTCCAGCGCGGTCGAGCACACCTCATCCACCTGACGCAGGCGATCATTGACCACCGAATGAATGCCCCACGCCACGCTCAACCGGCGGGCGGTTTGCAGGTTCGGCGTCAGATTGAGGATCGGCGCTTTCGGCCGCTCCCGCGCGGCACGCAAACTCGATGCACCGGACTCGCTGTAGTTGACCAGCACCGCCACCGGCAGCACGTTGCTGATCCGGCGGATCGCGCAGCTGATGGCATCGGACACGGTGGCTTCGGCTTTCGGGCGGCTGACGTCGAGTTGGGTCTGGTAGTCCGGACCGTTCTCCACCTGGCGGATGATCTTGCTCATCATCTGCACGGCTTCCAGCGGGTATTCGCCGGACGCGGTTTCTGCCGACAGCATCACCGCATCGGCGCCTTCGGCCACAGCGTTGGCAACGTCGGTGACTTCGGCGCGGGTCGGTGCAGGCGAGAAGCGCATCGATTCCAGCATCTGTGTCGCCACCACCACCGGTTTGCCGAGATGACGGCAGGTGGTGATGATGTTTTTCTGGATCTGCGGCACGCTTTCGGCCGGCACTTCCACGCCCAGGTCGCCGCGAGCCACCATGATCGCGTCGCTCAGTTCGGCGATCTCGCGCAGTTGCTCGACGGCCGACGGCTTCTCGATTTTCGCCATCAGGAACGCCTTGTCGCCGATCAGTTCGCGGGCCTCGATGATGTCTTGCGGACGCTGCACGAACGACAGCGCGACCCAGTCCACGCCCAGCTCCAGACCGAAGCTCAGGTCGCGGCGATCCTTGGTTGTCAACGGGCTCAGGTCGAGCACCGCTTGCGGCACGTTCACGCCTTTGCGGTCCGACAGTTCACCGCCATTGAGCACGGTGGTGTCGATCGCGTCGGAGTATTTGGTCACGACTCGCAGGCGCAGTTTGCCGTCATCCAGCAGCAGGTCCATCCCGGCTTCCAGCGCCGCGATGATCTCCGGATGCGGCAGGTTAACCCGGCGTTCGTCGCCCGGTGTTGCGTCCAGATCGAGGCGGAAGGCCTGACCGCGATGCAACTGAACCTTGCCGTCAGCGAACTTGCCGACCCGCAGTTTCGGCCCTTGCAGGTCCATCAGGATCCCGAGCGGGTAGTTGAGCTGGCGCTCGACTTCGCGGATCCACTGATAGCGCTTGGCGTGGTCGGCGTGATCGCCGTGGCTGAAGTTGAGGCGGAAGATATTGACCCCGGCCTCGACCAGCTCGCGGATGTCTTCGATGCCGTCGACGGCAGGCCCGAGGGTGGCGAGGATTTTGACCTTTTTATCAGGCGTCATGATTTAGAGCTCTCGAGGATCAGGATGGCGCGGAAGTCGTTGACGTTGGTGCGAGTCGGCTCGGTGACGATCAGCGCATCGAGCGCCTCGAAGTAGCCGTAGCCGTTGTTGTTATCCAGCTCGTCGCTGGCGCTCAGGCCCAGGGCGGCGGCGCGGGCGTAGCTGTCCGGGGTCATGATTGCGCCGGCGTTGTCTTCCGAGCCGTCGATGCCGTCGGTGTCACCGGCCAGCGCATAAACGCCGGGCTGGCCCTTGAGGCTGTCGGTGAGGCTGAGGAGGAATTCGGCGTTGCGGCCGCCACGGCCATTGCCGCGCACGGTCACGGTGGTTTCGCCGCCGGAGAGAATCACGCACGGCGCTGCCAGCGGCTGACCGTGATGGATGATCTGGCGCGCGATGCCGGCGTGGACTTTCGCCACTTCGCGGGATTCGCCTTCCAGGTCGCCGAGGATCAGCGTGCTGAAACCGGCCTGACGGCATTTCACTGCCGCGGCATCCAGCGATTGCTGAGGGCGGGCGATCAGCTGGAAGTGACTGCGGGCCAGGCTCGGATCACCGGGTTTGACGGTTTCCGATTCCGGGCTTTGCAGCCAGGTGCGCACGGAGGCCGGAATCTCGATGCCGTAGCGCTTGATGATCGCCAGCGCTTCGGCGCTGGTGCTCGGGTCGGCCACGGTCGGGCCGGAGGCGATGACCGTGGCGAGGTCGCCCGGTACATCGGAAATCGCGTAGGTATAAACAGTCGCCGGCCAGCAGGCCTTGCCCAGGCGTCCGCCTTTGATCGCCGAGAGGTGCTTGCGCACGCAGTTCATCTCGCCGATGGTCGCGCCGGATTTGAGCAGGGCTTTGTTGATCGACTGCTTGTCGGCCAGGGTGATGCCTTCGGCCGGCAGCGCCAGCAGGGCAGAGCCGCCGCCGGACAACAGGAAGATCACGCGGTCGTCTTCGGTCAGGTTGCTGACCAGTTCCAGCACGCGTTTGGCCACGGCCAGCCCGGCAGCATCCGGCACCGGGTGCGCGGCTTCGACCACTTCGATTTTTTCGCACGGGGCGCCGTGACCGTAGCGGGTCACCACAAGGCCCGAGACTTCACCTTCCCAGCAGCGCTCGACCACTTGCGCCATGGCGGCGGCAGCCTTGCCGGCGCCGATGACGATCACGCGACCTGTGCGATCGGCCGGCAGATGCGCTTCGAGGACCTGGTTCGGATGGGCCGCGTCGATGGCTGTGGCAAACAGCTCGCGCAGCAGTTGTTGCGGATCGACCGACATGGCGGGCTCCCTGAATTCTTGTTATTGGGATAGAGCGACAGCGATGCAGCGACGCGATCCTTGTGGGAGCTGGCTTGCCAGCGATTCAGGCGCTGCGGTCTTTCAGGCCGAGCGAGTCGATGCCATCGCGGGCAAGCCCGCTCCCACAGGGAGCGGGTCAGAGGCGCAACTTACTTCTTGTCGCGAATCGAGAAGTTGGCCATGTGTTCCAGGCCCTTGATCAGCGCCGAGTGGTCCCAGTTGCTGCCACCGATGGCCGCGCAGGTGCTGAACACTTGCTGGGCGTTGGCGGTGTTCGGCAGGTTGATGTTCAGCTCCTTGGCGCCTTGCAGGGCCAGGTTCAGGTCCTTCTGGTGCAGGCTGATGCGGAAGCCCGGATCGAAGGTGCCCTTGATCATGCGCTCGCCGTGCACTTCGAGGATCTTCGAGGAGGCGAAACCGCCCATCAGCGCTTCACGCACCTTGGCCGGATCGGCACCGTTTTTCGAAGCGAACAGCAGGGCTTCGGCGACAGCCTGAATGTTCAGGGCAACGATGATCTGGTTCGCCACCTTGGCGGTCTGACCGTCGCCATTGCCACCGACCAGGGTGATGTTCTTGCCCATGGCCTGGAACAGCGGCAGTGCGCGTTCGAAGGCATCGGCGTCGCCACCGACCATGATGCTCAGGGTTGCGGCCTTGGCACCGACTTCACCACCGGACACCGGGGCGTCGAGGTATTGCGCGCCTTTCTCGTTGATCTTCGCAGCGAAAGCCTTGGTGGCGGTCGGCGAGATCGAGCTCATGTCGATCACGACCTTGCCTTTGCCGATGCCGGCAGCGACGCCGTCGGCGCGGAACAGCACGTCATCGACCTGCGGGGTATCCGGCACCATGACGATGATGAATTCAGCTTCCTGGGCCACTTCGCGTGGGTTGGCCAGAGCGACGGCGCCAGCGGCGACCAGGTCGGCAGGGGCGGCGTCGTGGTGCGCCGACAGGAACAGGCTGTGACCGGCTTTCTGCAGGTTCGCCGCCATTGGGTGGCCCATGATGCCGGTGCCGATGAATCCGATTTTAGCCATGAGAAAATCCTCTTGTTTTTGTCTTGCTCAAGCAAATAGGGGTCAGATCGCGTTGTGGCTCTTCAGCCAGCCGAGGCCCGCTTCAGTGGTGGTCAGCGGTTTGTACTCGCAGCCGACCCAGCCCTGATAACCGATGCGATCGAGGTGTTCGAACAGGAAGCGGTAGTTGATCTCGCCAGTGCCCGGCTCGTTGCGGCCCGGGTTGTCGGCCAGCTGCACATGGTTGATCTCGGCCAGGTGCGATTGCAGGGTGCGGGCCAGATCGCCTTCCATGATTTGCATGTGATAGATGTCGTATTGCAGGAACAGGTTGGCGCTGCCGACCTGCTCGCGAATCGACAGGGCCTGCGCCGTGTTGTTCAGGTAGAAGCCCGGGATGTCGCGGGTGTTGATCGCTTCCATCACCAGTTTGATGCCGACGGCTTGCAGCTTGTCGGCGGCGTACTTGAGGTTGGCGACGAAGGTCTTTTCAACAGTGGCATCGTCCACGCCCTGCGGACGGATACCGGCCAGGCAGTTGACCTGGGTGTTGCCCAGAACCTGTGCGTAAGCGATGGCCAGATCGACCCCGGCGCGGAACTCTTCGACCCGGTCCGGCAGGCACGCGATACCGCGCTCGCCCTTGGCCCAGTCACCGGCCGGCAGGTTGAACAGCACTTGGGTCAGACCGTTGGCGTCGAGTTTGGCCTTGATTTCGGCAGAGCTGAAATCGTACGGGAACAGGTACTCGACACCGCTGAAGCCAGCCTTGGCGGCGGCGTCGAAACGGGCAAGGAAATCCTGTTCGGTGAACAGCATGGACAGGTTGGCTGCGAAACGCGGCATGGTGGTCTCCTAAAACAGTTTTGACACGGTTGGTCAGACTGAACGCGATCAAGTCCCCTCTCCCGGAGGGAGAGGGAGCCGGTTACGTTCAGTCGAGCAACGAAATCGCCGTAGGCGCATCGTTGCCGACCAGCGCCAGGTCTTCGAATTCGTTGACGGCGTTGATCTCGGTCCCCATGGAGATGTTGGTCACACGCTCCAGAATGATCTCGACGATCACCGGCACCTTGAACTCTTCGATCAGCTCTTCGGCCTTGCGCAGGGCAGGGGCGATGTCAGCCGGTTCGAACACACGCAGCGCTTTACAGCCCAGGCCTTCGGCGACTGCGACGTGGTCGACACCATAACCGTTGAGTTCCGGCGCGTTCAGGTTATCGAAGGACAGCTGCACGCAGTAGTCCATATCGAACCCGCGCTGGGCCTGACGGATCAGACCCAGGTACGAGTTGTTCACCACGACGTGGATGTACGGCAGTTTGAACTGAGCGCCGACCGCCAGTTCTTCGATCATGAACTGGAAGTCATAGTCCCCCGACAGGGCCACGACTTTACGGTTCGGATCGGCCTTCACCACGCCCAGCGCTGCCGGAATGGTCCAGCCCAACGGGCCGGCCTGGCCGCAGTTGATCCAGTGACGCGGCTTGTAGACGTGCAGGAACTGCGCGCCGGCAATCTGCGACAGACCGATGGTGCTGACGTAGCAAGTGTCCTTGCCGAACACTTGGTTCATTTCTTCGTAAACGCGCTGCGGCTTGACCGGCACGTTGTCGAAATGGGTCTTGCGGTGCAGGCTGGCCTTGCGCTGCTGGCAATCCTGCAGCCAGGCAGAGCGGTTCTTCAGTTTGCCGGCGGCTTGCCATTCACGGGCGACTTCGATGAACACGGTCAGCGCGGCTGCGGCGTCGGAAACGATGCCCAGGTCCGGAGTGAACACGCGGCCGATCTGAGTCGGTTCGATGTCGACGTGAATGAACTTGCGGCCTTCGGTGTAAACGTCGACCGAGCCGGTGTGACGGTTGGCCCAGCGGTTGCCGACGCCCAGTACCACGTCGGATTTCAGCATCGTGGCGTTGCCGTAGCGGTGCGAAGTCTGCAGACCGACCATGCCGACCATCAGCGGGTGATCGTCAGGAATGGTGCCCCAGCCCATCAGGGTCGGGATTACTGGAATGCCGGTCAGCTCGGCGAACTCGACCAGCAGCTCGCTGGCGTCGGCGTTGATGATGCCGCCGCCGGCCACCAGCAATGGACGCTCGGCCTGATCGAGCATCGCCAGGGCTTTTTCGACTTGCACGCGGGTCGCGCTCGGCTTGGCCAGCGGCAGTGGCTGGTAAGCGTCGATGTCGAATTCGATTTCAGCCATCTGCACGTCGAACGGCAGGTCGATCAGCACCGGGCCCGGACGGCCGGAGCGCATTTCATAGAAGGCTTTCTGAAAGGCGTAAGGCACCTGGCCCGGCTCCAGAACGGTGGTCGCCCACTTGGTCACCGGCTTGACGATGCTGGTGATGTCGACGGCCTGGAAGTCTTCCTTGTGCATACGGGCGCGGGGGGCTTGCCCGGTGATGCAGAGGATCGGGATCGAGTCCGCGGAGGCGCTGTACAGACCGGTGACCATGTCGGTACCGGCCGGGCCGGAAGTACCGATGCACACGCCGATGTTGCCGGCCTTGGTGCGGGTGTAGCCCTCGGCCATGTGCGAGGCGCCTTCAACGTGGCGAGCGAGGACGTGATCGATGCCACCGACTTTCTGCAAGGCGGAGTACAGCGGGTTGATTGCAGCGCCTGGAATGCCAAAAGCGGTATCAACCCCTTCACGGCGCATCACCAGAACGGCGGCTTCGATTGCTCTCATTTTGCTCATGGTTTTGTGCCTCTTTACGTTTTGTAATTGTATACAAGTGGCTTTGCGCAGAGTGTATTCACGGCGGACGGCGCAGGTCAATCCATTTTCTCAAGCGCCTGTTTCATTCGTCGGAAGCCTTTTCTGCTGTGGCTTTTCGTCGCATGGGGCGCTTTTCGAGAATTATTGTATACAAAAAAATAATTCATTGTGTTCTATTTGTTGCATCGGGCTGCGGCAGAAAAGCGCAGCCCAACGACTTTCCCGATAACAAAAATGAGGACGGCACCATGAGCGCTTTAACCTTGGAAGTCGCAGTCAAGCTGGTCAACGAAGCCATCAGCGCAGGGCGGGCCATCTCCGCTGCGCCGCTGACCATCGCGGTACTGGATACCGGCGGCCATCTGGTCACCTTGCAACGCGAAGACGGCGCCAGCCTGCTGCGCCCGAACATCGCCATCGGCAAAGCCTGGGGCGCCATCGCCCTGGGCAAGGGCTCACGCCTGCTGGCGCTGGACGCGCAACAACGTCCGGCGTTCATCGCCGCACTCAATAGCATGGGGCAGGGCAGCGTCGTGCCGGCACCGGGTGGTGTGCTGATTCGTGATCAGGCGGGAAACGTGCTGGGTGCGATCGGTATCAGCGGCGATCTGTCGGACATCGATGAGCAGGTGGCAATCAAGGCCGTGGAGGCCCTGGACCTGCGGGCGGATGCGGGGGTGGCTGCGTGATTTGCGGCGTTTGATCGAAAGTCATCGCTGGCAAGCCAGCTCCCACACATTGTGCGTTGCATTCAAACTCTGCGAACGGCACCAAACCCTGTGGGAGCTGGCTTGCCAGCGATGGCGGCCTGACTGACACATCAAGAAAAAAGACTTACCCAGTCAAACAGCACACTGAGGTCTAGCCTTCTGATGAACTCATCATGAAGGGGCAACGGATTGCCTGATCTTCCTGCTTCGCATCGGCTGCGAACCGGTCGCTATGCCGAGCCGAATCAAATCTATTTACTGACTTCAAACACTCTTGATCGAGAACCGATCTTTGCCGATTTCGCGTTGGGCAGACTGGTTGTTCATCAATTTCGTCGCGCACAGGACCACGGAATGGCGAAATCGTTGGCGTGGGTTGTGATGCCCGATCATTTTCACTGGCTGGTCGAGCTGGAAAATTGCTCTCTCCGCAAACTGATGCGCGAGACCAAATCCCTGATTGCGCGAGAGGTGAATCTGCACAGTGGCAGACATGGGCCGTTATGGCAGCAGGGTTACCATGACCGGGCGTTGAGGCGGGAAGATGACTTGGTGAAAATGGCACGGTATGTAGTGGCCAACCCTTTGCGCGCTGGGCTGGTGGGTAAAATCGGCGACTATCCGCTGTGGGATGCAGTTTGGCTTTAGCAACTTTGAACCGAGTTGCCTTCATCGCTGGCAAGCCAGCTCCCACAGGGGATTTGTGTTGTTTGCTAAATCTGAATTCAGCACAGAAACCTGTGGGGGCCCCGGTGCGACGATTCGACTTGCTCGAGATAGTCGCACCGCGAATTTTCAGTCCGGCTCGCAGCCCTTGAGCACCAACCGGATGATGGTTTGTGCTGCCGCTTCATAGTCGGCTTCGTCGAGCTTGTCCTTGCCGGTGACGGCGGAGATCTGCCAGTCGAAGTCGGCGTAGGTCTGGGTTGCGGCCCAGATGCTGAACATCAGGTGGTTGGGGTCGATCGGGGCGATCTGGCCGCGGTCGATCCAGGTCTGGATGCAGTCGATGTTGTGCTTGGCCTGGCCGTTGAGCTGCTCGACCAGGTCGGCGCTCAGGTGCGGGGCGCCGTGCATGATTTCGCTGGCGAACACCTTGGAGGCGAAAGGCAGGTCGCGGGAGATGCGGATCTTCGAGCGGATGTAGCCGCTCAGCACTTCGCTCGGTACGCCGTCCGGGTTGAACGGGGTCGAGGCCTGCAGGATCGGCACGATGATACTTTCCAGCACCTCGCGGTAGAGGTTTTCCTTGGACTTGAAGTAGTAATAGACGTTGGGCTTGGGCAGTCCTGCCTTGGCGGCGATGTCGCTGGTTTTGGTGGCAGCGAAGCCCTTGTCGGCAAACTCTTCACTGGCTGCACGCAGGATCAGTTCTTTGTTGCGCTCGCGGATTGTGCTCATAAACCCGGTGGTTCCTTGCCTGTTCTGGCGGTTGCGCATGGTAGCACCGGCCTCGCGCGGCGCTCAACAATGCCCCGTGTGGCCCACAGTCGCGGTATGCTGCGCGGCATTATTCACATAAGGAAACATGATTCATGGCAGGAAGCAGTTTGCTGGTGCTGATCGACGACATCGCGACCGTTCTGGACGACGTTGCGTTGATGACCAAAATGGCTGCCAAGAAGACCGCCGGCGTGCTCGGCGACGACTTGGCGCTCAATGCCCAGCAGGTCTCCGGCGTACGCGCGGAGCGGGAAATCCCGGTGGTCTGGGCGGTGGCCAAGGGCTCGTTCGTCAACAAGTTGATCCTGGTGCCCTCGGCGCTGGCGATCAGTGCGTTCGTGCCGTGGCTGGTGACGCCGCTGCTGATGGTCGGTGGCGCCTACCTGTGTTTCGAGGGTTTCGAAAAGCTCGCGCACAAGTTCCTGCACACCAAGGCCGAAGACGAGGCCGAGCATGCGCAACTGGTTGACGCCGTGGCCGATCCGGCCACCGATCTGGTGGCGTACGAGAAAGACAAGATCAAGGGCGCGATCCGCACCGATTTCATCCTCTCGGCGGAAATCATCGCCATCACCCTCGGCACCGTGGCCGATGCTTCGCTGACCCAGCAAGTGATCGTGATGTCGGGCATCGCCATTGTCATGACCGTGGGCGTTTACGGCCTGGTGGCCGGTATCGTCAAACTCGATGACCTCGGTCTGTGGCTGACTCAGAAGCCCGGCCAGATGGCCAAAAGTATCGGCAACGGCATCCTGCGCGCCGCGCCCTACATGATGAAAAGCCTGTCGGTAATCGGCACCGCAGCGATGTTCCTGGTCGGTGGCGGCATCCTGACCCACGGCGTGCCGGTGGTGCATCACTGGATCGAAAGCGTCGGCGCAGCGGCCGGTGGCGCCGGGTTTGTGGTGCCGATGCTGTTGAACGGCGTGGCGGGGATCATCGCGGGTGCGGTGGTGCTGGCGGGCGTGTCCGTGATCGGCAAAGTCTGGAAAGCGCTGAAGGGTTGAATCCTGAGGCAAACAAAAAGGCCATTCGACTCGCATCGAATGGCCTTTTTTGTGGCCGGCGTTTTTACTCGGCGATCTGCAACTTACGCGACTCGGTGTAGACGTAGCGCACCTTCTCGTACTCGAACGGTGAGTTCAGCTGACCGTAGCGGAAGCTGGTCTGGTAACGCTTGTCGACGCCACGCAGTACCCACACTTCCGGATGGTTGGAGCTGACTTCCGAGACGTTGAGGAAGTTGATCGCGGACTCGGCGGTGTAGTCCACGGCCAGACCTGCAGTATCACGCAGATTCGACGGGCCGAGGATCGGCAGCACGAAGTAGGCGCCGCCCGGTACGCCGTAGAAGCCCAGGGTCTGGCCGAAGTCTTCGTTCTGACGCGGCAGGCCCATGGCGGTGGCCGGATCCCAGAGCCCGGCGATGCCGATGGTGGTGTTGAGCAGCAGGCGCGCGGTGGTTTCCATCGAGCGCTTGCCCTTGAACTGCAACAGGCTGTTGACCAGGTTCGGCACGTCGCCAATGTTGTTGAAGAAGTTGCTCACGCCGGTGCGCACGAAGCTCGGAGTGATGTAGCGATAGCCATCGACCACCGGCAGGAACACCCATTGGTCAAAGCGGTAGTTGAAGTGGTAGACGCGGCGGTTCCACTCTTCCAGCGGGTCGTAGACGTTCAGCGCATTGAGGGTCGAGCGCTCGAACTCGCGCTGATCCAGCCCCGGGTTGAACTTGAGTTTGGACAGCGGCTCCTTGAAGCCGTCGCTGTCGATGACCACCGGTGCATTGGCTTTGCTGTTGTCGGCCTGGGCCATACCTGCACTGAGGAGCGCTGCAATCAGCAGAAGATATTTAGCCACGGAAGAACTCCAGCATGGCGTCGCTGTTGACGCGGTAGTTAAGGTTGCCGCAATGGCCGCCCAGCGGGTAAACGGTCAGGCGATCGCCGAAGGTCTTGCGCAGGAAACCGAGGTCGCCCGGGCCGAGGATCACGTCGTCGGCGTTGTGCATGACGGCGATTTTCGGGCTGTCGTGCAGGTAATCCTTCAGGGCGTAGAGGCTCACCTGATCGATCAGCTGCAGCAGGCTGCCGCCGTCGGTGCGGGCGCGCCACATCGGAATCACCTGTTCGGTGAGGTAGCAGTCGAAGTCGCATTGCAGCGCACGCTTGAGGAACGGCGTGAGGCTGGTGCCTTCGGTGATCGGGAATTTCGGCGGGGTGATCAGGCCGCGACGGTTGATCAGGTCCGAAGTGAACGCGATATCCGCCGCCGAGAAGCGGAACGAAGTGCCGATCAGCATCGCCATCTGCTCGTTGCTCAGGTGCTGCTTGGACTGCTGGAAGTCGTAGAGCAGCGCATCGTTGAGGTCGATGTAACCCTTCTGCTGGAAGTAACGGGTCAGTTTGCTCAGCACCAGTTCATAGAACGTGGTGCTGTTGTTGATGCCCTTGACCTCGGTCTGCACCAGCTTGTCGAGGTTGGTGATCGAGGTGTAGAGGTTGACCGGCGGATTCAGCAGCAGGACTTTCTTGAAGTTGAAGCTGCGGCGGGTTTCATCCAGGTGGGCAACGAACGCCGCGTCCAGCGCGCCGAGGCTGTAGCCGCTGAGGTAATAGTCGGTGACCGGCAGTTTCGGGTTCTGCGCCCGCACGGCCTGCATCACCCGGTACATGTCTTCGGCGTCTTCCTTGGTCACGCCGGGGGTGGCGAAACGCGAGGCGGCGCTCATGAAGTCGAAGCTGGTCGGCGAAGACAGCTGCACCACGTGGTAGCCGGCCTTGTAATAAAGCTTCTTCAGGTATTCGTTGAGCGTGCTGTCGTAGCGCGCGCCGGTGCCGGCGATCAGGAAGATCAGCGGCGCGGCCTTGTCCTGGGTGGCGATGCGGTAGGTGAGTTTTTTCACCGGCCAGAAATTGTCCGGCAGGATGAATTCGCGCTCGGGGCGCAGGGTGACGCTGCGATCGGTCTGATCGATGTCGTCGTCCAGTGGCAGTTCAGGGCGCAAGTCCGGCGGCGTGGTGGCGATGGTCGCCTCGAACGGATTGGTCAGGGGATAGCCATAGCTGGCGGCGTCGATATCCACCGCCAGCGCGGACGCACTCAGAATAAGGCCGCCAAACAGGGCGGCGAAGCGCAAGGAACGGAGCATGACTAGATCCCTTAGAGGAAGGTGCCGAATGAGGTTCGCAGGCTATGACCACCGGGTTTGCGCCAAAGTGCCATGCCACGGCACCAAACTGACGGAATTCGGAGTAATAGTAGCCGGACGATACACTTTGCAAGGAAGGAATGACCAGTTAAGAGTTGTTAGTCCTTGCGTATGCGCGGCGGCAGATTAAGCTGGCCGCCGATTTCATCGATTGGAGTGTTCCATGTCCCGCCGCTTGCCCGTGATTCTGCTGCTCGTTCTGTTGCCGTTGTGGCTGGCCGCCAGTTATGGCGCGCGTTATGGCTTCATGGAAGATGCGCAGTGGGTGGGCATCTGCGTGGATGAGGCGAGCCGCTGGGAATGCTCGGTGCGCTCGAACCTGGGCCTGATGATTCATTTTCAGATGCTGGGCTGGGCGGCGGTCGCGGCTGCGGTGATCGGTTTTGTCGTGCCGGGACGGGCAGGGTGGTGGCTGGCGGTGCTGGCGCTGGTGTTCGGGTTGCCGGCGCTGGCGCTGTACAACACGACGCTGGCGGTGTTTGCGGTGGTGATTGCCGGGTTGCGACTGGTGCGGGAATCGCGCGACGCCAAGTAGTCATGCATCGCGGGCTCGCCCGCGATGCAATGCTTTCAGATGCTGAAGGTCAGCCCTTGCGAGCCCGCAGGCAGCGCCAAAGTGCAGCCACCATCAACATGCTGACCAGCGCCCAACCCCACGCCTGCTGATTCTGCAATCCTTCACGGAACAGCTGCGGCGCAATGCCGGCGCCGATGATGAAGGTCAGCAGGGCGATCTCCCGCCGGGCAACGGGCACCGGGCGGCACAGGTAAACCAGCGCTGGCAGGATGAAGGCCACGCTCGGAAAGCTGCGATAGCGCGGATCGAATACCAGCTCCAGCATCATCACGGCAGCGGCGAAACCGGCTGCCGCCACCAGCCAGCCGGCCCGTCGCTCGAAAGCGTTGAACGCCTGTTCACGCCAGCCACTGTGGGCGCTCAAGGTCAGCGCGGCATGGGCCAGCACCAACAGATTCAGAGCCGTCAGCAACCCGACCCACAGCCATTCGCTGGCAAATCGCGTGGTCACCCGGGCCAGATCACCCCAGGCACCAATCGAGCAGGCGGCGAGGGCGCCGAGCAGCGGCAGGATCAGCGCCGAACGCGTCGTACGAACCCGACCACCCAGCAGCAGTGTTCCGAGGAAAATCAGTCCACCGACCGCCAGCCACTGCGACCAGTAGGGTACGTTCGACACTGGACCGGCCAACACGCCCTTGTCCTGGCGATTCGCATCGAACAGCCCCCAGTAACCGCCGACCGCGCCTTCGCTGCCGCGCTTCCACGGCTGGTCGAACGCTTCGATCAGGTTGTAACGCCAGCCTTCCTGTTCGGCGAGGGTGACAAAACCACGAATGAACTTGGCCTCGTTGACCCGGCTCGGCAGCGCGGTCTCACGCTGGCGGCCTTCGCTCGGCCAGCCGGTTTCGCCAATCATCACGTCTTTTGGGGCGAACTTGTTGCCGAACACCTGACGCACTTCGGCCACATGATGCAGGGCCGCGTCGATGTTCGATGGATCGTCTTCCCAGTACGGCAGCAAGTGAATGGTCAGGAAATCCACCGCCGGCGCGACTTCCGGGTGCTTGAGCCAGAATTCCCAGACATCGGCGTAGGTCACCGGCTGCTTGATGTGGCTCTTGACCTTGTTGATCAGCTTCACCAACTGGGTCGCGGTGACCTCTTTGCGCAGCAAGGCCTCGTTGCCGACGATTACGGCGCTGACCACGTCCGGGTTGGCGTTGGCCGAGGCAATCAGCAGATCGACTTCCTTCTCGGTGTCCACCGGATTGCTGTTGACCCACGCGCCGATCATCAACTTCAAACCGTGCTTGCGCGCCAGATCCGGCAGCGCTTCGAGGCCCGTCATTGAGTAGGTGCGGATGCATTCGAAACGGGTGGCGAGCAGGGCGAGGTCGGCGTCCATGCGCTCCGGGCGCAGTTTGAACGGCACGTCGAACGGCGACTGGTCCTTGTCGAACGGGGTGTAGGAGGCGCATTGCAGCTTGTGGCTCGGGGTGGCGACGTCCGGCAGGATCACCGGTTTGCCGAGGCCGTACCAGAAACCGCACAGGGCAAACAGCCCGAGCAGGCAGGCGAACACATAAGGAAGAAAGGGGAAGCGGGAAGTCGCGGACATGGTCAGGCCGAGTGGCTGCAAAGCGACGCATGTTACCTGCATTTATAAGCAGGTTGGTGGCCCGCACGATTTTGACATGCAAAGTTCGGGCGGATTGTCTGGCGCCAAATATCCTGACGCAGTTAATGGCTTTCTGATGTCGTTTCTCGTTGCTTCGAGGTCGCTGGCAGAGCAGGTCTTAACGGGCGTCAGGTTGATGATCGGACTCATCAGTACTCCGCTGATGATCTAACGAGTTTGCGGTCAGGCGTGATGGGGGCGCTGTGCACCATAACAATACGTTGACGATGCCCGGCATTCGTCGGGCGCAGCATTTCGGGGAAGTAACGATGAAGATGCGACGACTTTTAGGCGCAGGTGCCGCTTTGGTGCTTGCGATGAGCTCCACTTTCGCCAGCGCTGAAAAACAGACCCTGAACATCGGTTACGTTGACGGCTGGTCCGACAGCGTCGCGACCACCCACGTGGCGGCCGAAGTGATCAAGCAGAAACTCGGCTACGACGTGAAACTGCAAGCCGTCGCTACCGGCATCATGTGGCAGGGCGTTGCCACCGGCAAACTCGACGCCATGCTCTCGGCCTGGCTGCCGGTGACCCACGGCGAATACTGGACCAAGAACAAGGATCAGGTCGTCGATTACGGTCCGAACTTCAAGGACGCGAAAATCGGTCTGATCGTGCCGGAGTACGTCAAGGCCAAGACCATCGAAGACCTGAAAACCGACGACTCCTTCAAGAAACGCATCGTCGGCATCGACGCCGGTTCAGGCGTGATGCTCAAGACCGATCAGGCGATCAAGGATTACGACCTGACCGGCTATCAACTCAAGGCCAGTTCCGGCGCCGGCATGATTGCCGAGCTGACCCGTGCCGAGAAGAAAAACGAATCCATCGCCGTCACCGGCTGGGTGCCGCACTGGATGTTCGCCAAGTGGAAACTGCGCTTCCTCGACGACCCGAAAGGCGTGTACGGCGCGGCTGAAACCGTGAACAGCATCGGCAGCAAGGAACTGGCGACCAAGGCGCCGGAAGTGGCCAAGTTCCTGAAGAACTTCCAGTGGGCTTCGAAAGACGAAATCGGCGAAGTCATGCTGGCGATTCAGGACGGTGCAAAACCTGACGCAGCGGCCAAGGATTGGGTTGCCAAACACCCGGAACGTGTTGCCGACTGGACCAAGTGATTTAAGCCGAAGCGTCTAATCTGCGCTTCCCGGGGCCGCCCGACATGACAGTCGGGCGGCCTTTTTTGTTTGCCCACTATTAATAAGCAGCGTTGGCCGTTTTCGGCTTGTCTGGAAATTGGCAAAAACGTCATGGCGTTCTACTACTAAGGTCGTCTGGAACCCGGCTCGCAGCCGCATACAGTGGATATGTTCCAAAAATAAAAATCTGTGCTGCGAGGATAAAAACAATGAACGACAGCATTTACCTCTCGATTCAGAACAGCCCGCGCTTCAAGGAGCTGGTCAAGAAAAGAGAAAGGTTCGCCTGGATACTCTCGGCGATCATGCTCGGGCTCTACTCCGGCTTCATCCTTCTGATCGCGTACGGGCCGCAAGTGCTCGGCACGAAAATCAGTCCCGAATCGTCCATCACCTGGGGCATCCCGATCGGTGTCGGACTGATTATCTCGGCCTTTATCCTGACCGGCATTTACGTGCGCCGCGCCAATGGCGAGTTCGACGACCTGAACAACGCGATTCTCAAGGAGGCTCAGCAATGATCCGGCGTCTACTGGCTCTTTTGAGCATCGCAGCGTTCGCTCCAGCCGTCTGGGCCGCTGACGCCCTGACCGGCGAAGTCCACAAACAACCACTCAACGTTTCCGCGATCGTCATGTTCGTCGCGTTCGTTGGCGCAACCCTGTGCATCACTTACTGGGCGTCCAAACGCAACAACTCGGCGGCCGACTACTATGCGGCGGGCGGCAAGATCACCGGTTTCCAGAACGGTCTGGCGATTGCCGGTGACTACATGTCGGCGGCGTCCTTCCTGGGTATTTCCGCGCTGGTGTTCACCTCCGGCTACGACGGCCTGATCTACTCGATCGGCTTCCTGGTGGGCTGGCCGATCATTCTGTTCCTGATCGCCGAGCGTCTGCGTAACCTGGGCAAATACACCTTTGCCGACGTGGCGTCCTACCGCCTCGGGCAAACCCAGATTCGCACCCTGTCTGCCTGCGGTTCGCTGGTGGTGGTGGCGTTCTACCTGATCGCGCAAATGGTCGGTGCCGGCAAGCTGATCCAGCTGCTGTTCGGTCTCGACTACCACGTTGCGGTGATTCTGGTCGGTATCCTGATGTGCATGTACGTGCTGTTCGGCGGCATGCTGGCGACCACCTGGGTGCAGATCATCAAGGCGGTGCTGTTGCTGTCCGGTGCCTCGTTCATGGCGCTGATGGTGATGAAGCACGTCAACTTCGACTTCAACACCCTGTTCTCCGAAGCCATCAAGGTTCACGCCAAAGGCGAAGCGATCATGAGCCCGGGCGGTCTGGTAAAAGATCCGATCTCGGCGTTCTCCCTCGGCCTGGCACTGATGTTCGGTACCGCTGGCCTGCCGCACATCCTGATGCGCTTCTTCACTGTTAGCGACGCGAAAGAAGCCCGCAAGAGCGTGCTGTACGCGACCGGTTTCATTGGCTACTTCTACATCCTGACCTTCATCATCGGCTTCGGCGCGATCCTGCTGGTCAGCACCAACCCGGCCTTCAAAGATGCGGCGGGCGCTCTGCTCGGCGGCAACAACATGGCAGCGGTGCACCTGGCCAACGCCGTGGGCGGCAGCGTGTTCCTCGGCTTCATCTCGGCGGTGGCGTTCGCGACCATTCTGGCAGTAGTGGCCGGTCTGACTCTGGCCGGTGCTTCGGCGGTGTCTCACGACCTGTACGCCAGCGTGATCAAGAAGGGCAAGGCCAACGAGAAGGATGAGATCCGCGTTTCGAAGATCACCACCATCGCACTGGGCGTTCTGGCCATCGGCCTGGGCATCCTGTTCGAAAGCCAGAACATTGCGTTCATGGTGGGTCTGGCGTTCTCCATCGCGGCGAGCTGCAACTTCCCGGTGCTGCTGCTTTCGATGTACTGGAAGAAGCTGACCACCCGTGGCGCCATGATTGGCGGCTGGCTGGGTCTGGTGAGTGCGGTGGGTCTGATGATCCTTGGCCCGACCATCTGGGTGCAGATTCTGCATCATGAGAAGGCGATCTTCCCTTATGAGTATCCGGCGTTGTTCTCGATGATCATTGCGTTTATCGGGATCTGGTTCTTCTCCGTTACCGACAAGTCGGCGGCGGCTGAGAACGAGCGTGCGGCGTTCTTCCCGCAGTTTGTGCGTTCGCAGACTGGGTTGGGGGCTAGTGGGGCGGTTTCGCACTGAGGCTTTGTAAGTTGAGTTGAATGGAAAATGCCCTGGTCGAGAGATTGGGGCGTTTTTTTGTGGGCGGTTATCGGGCTTTCTTTGGGGTGGTTTTGGTTTGTGTGTATATCCGTTGCTGCGGTAACGGCTTCTTAGGGTTCCGCCCTTACGGCGGGTCACTTTTGGCAAACGCCCCAAAAGTAACCAAAAGGTCTTTAACCCTGACGTACGGCCCCTCGCTAAGGCTCGGGGTTCCTTCGCTCCGGGATCGATCCGGGGGCATCGCCTACGGTTTGCTTCGCTGCACCTCCTCTCGATGCATGCGGCTGCGCCGCACGGTCGCTGCGCTCCCACCCCCGGATCAATCCCTCCACTCAGCCTGCCGACGGGCCCTGCGATCAAAAGCGGTACTCGAGCTAACGCTCATCGTGGTGAGTGGTGAAGGGCGGGTGTTCGGCTTTTGTTTTGTGGTGGATTCACCCCTCACCCCAGCCCTCTCCCCGAGGAGAGGGAGCCGATTTGTGGGCTTTTCAAAACTTGAGTTCGACTCGGTATTGCACGTCGGCGTAGCTCTGCCATACACCTCGATCAGTTCCCTCTCCCTACGGGCGGTCCGACGTTTCGGGAGGGATAGGGTGAGGGGGGGGCTCTTGATCTGGCTTTTGCTCTGGCTTTTGATTTTTTGCCCCTTCGGCAGGCCGAGCGGAGGTGTCCATCAGGGGGGGAGGCGCGCAGCGCCGTGCGGCGAAGCCGCATACATCGAGAGGAGGTGCAGCGAAGCAAACCGTAGGCGATGCCCCCTGATGGACACCGTAGCGAGGGAACACTGAGCCTAGGCGAAGTGCCGTACGCCGGGGCTCAGCCTTTTTGGTTACTTTTTCGGCGTTTGGAAAAAGTGACCCGCCGTAAGGGCGGAACCCTAAGAAGCCGTTACCGCAGCAACGGATATACACCCAATCCAAAGATCGCAAAAAAACCGCAAAAACAAAAAACGGCCCCCATTCTCATGGAGGCCGTTCCCGGTACAACGCTAAGAGGCTATCGCAAGACAGCTCTTATTTGCGGTCTTCCAGCTTGGTGATATCCCGCGACTCGTAGCCAGTGTACAGCTGGCGCGGACGGCCAATCTTGTACGGGCTGGAGAGCATTTCCTTCCAGTGCGAAATCCAGCCGACAGTACGTGCCAGGGCGAAAATCACAGTGAACATGCTGGTAGGAATGCCGATCGCCTTGAGGATGATCCCCGAGTAGAAGTCGACGTTCGGGTACAGCGAGCGCTCGATGAAGTACGGATCGGTCAGGGCGATCTCTTCCAGACGCATGGCCAGTTCGAGTTGCGGATCGTTCTGGATACCCAGTTCCTTCAACACTTCGTCGCAGGTCTGCTTCATGACAGTCGCGCGAGGGTCGCGGTTCTTGTAGACGCGGTGACCGAAGCCCATCAACTTGAATGGATCGTTCTTGTCCTTGGCCTTGGCGATGAACTTGTCGATGTTCGAAACATCGCCGATTTCATCGAGCATGGTCAGCACGGCTTCGTTCGCACCTCCGTGGGCAGGGCCCCACAGTGCGGCGATGCCGGCGGCGATACAGGCGAACGGGTTGGCACCCGAAGAGCCCGCCAGACGCACGGTGGAGGTCGAAGCGTTCTGCTCGTGGTCGGCGTGGAGGATGAAGATCCGGTCCATGGCCTTGGCGAGTACCGGGCTGATCGGTTTGATCTCGCACGGGGTGTTGAACATCATGTGCAGGAAGTTTTCCGCGTACGACAGGTCGTTGCGCGGGTACATCATGGGTTGGCCCATGGAGTACTTGTAAACCATCGCGGCCAGGGTCGGCATCTTGGCAACCAGGCGGATCGCGGAGATTTCGCGATGCTGCGGGTTATTGATGTCGAGGGAGTCGTGGTAGAAGGCCGAGAGGGCGCCGACTACACCACACATGACGGCCATCGGGTGGGCGTCACGGCGGAAGCCGTTGAAAAAGGTTTTCAGCTGCTCGTGAACCATGGTGTGGTTCTTCACGGTGCCGACGAACTGGGCCTTTTGCTCTGCAGTCGGCAGTTCGCCGTTCAGCAGCAGGTAGCAGGTTTCCAGGTAGTCCGACTTTTCAGCCAGCTGTTCGATCGGGTAGCCGCGGTGCAGCAGGATGCCGTTGTCGCCGTCGATATAGGTGATCTTCGATTCGCAGGAAGCGGTCGACATGAAACCGGGGTCGAAAGTGAAGCGGCCCGTGGCCGTCAGGCCCCGAACATCGATAACATCGGGACCAACGGTGCCGGTTAAAATGGGCAGCTCGACGGGGGCTGCGCCCTCGATGATCAACTGCGCTTTTTTGTCAGCCATGTGGCCTCCTATTTATGCTTGAAATCATCAGACAGACCCCCCACGCAGGGCCCGCACCACTATAGTGAGATAAATTCGAATGTCAATTTGCCTAAAGTCTTGCTCCAGAAGGCTTTAACCGCACTTTTTCCTCGAAATTGCCTGCCATTTACGCCTTTTATACGACTTGTGCAATCCGCTATTGGGGGTAGGCGATTGCGTTGTCATTAGTAGCCTAACTGTCTATACTCGGCGACCGACCGCCAAGGGCTTTTGGGCTTGCTTTCATTGGGGGTCGCATCCCTGGGTGGTGGTTACCTGACCAGTGCACTCCCCAACAACTTTGCCCTGATTGTTAGGGGCTCTTCAGTGTGAAAAAAAAGCCGTGAAAAGCCAACGACCTGTAAACCTAGACCTAAGGACCATCAAACTCCCCATCACCGGCGTTACGTCGTTTCTTCACCGTGTTTCCGGCATCATTCTCTTCCTGGGCCTTGGCATCATGCTTTATGCATTGGGCAAATCCCTGGGTTCCGAGGAAGGTTATGTCGAGGTGAAGGCATGCTTGACCAGCCCGCTGGCCAAGTTCGTAGCATGGGGCCTCCTGTCCGCTCTTCTGTATCACCTGGTTGCCGGTGTGCGCCACTTGATCATGGACATGGGCATCGGTGAGACGCTGGAAGGCGGCCGCCTGGGCTCGAAACTGATCATCGCCGTTTCCGTGGTGCTGATCGTTCTGGCAGGAGTTTGGATATGGTAACCAGCGTTACAAACCTTTCGCGTTCGGGCCTCTATGACTGGATGGCACAGCGTGTGTCTGCGGTCGTTCTCGCGGCTTATTTCATATTCCTGATCGGCTACCTCGCCGCGAACCCGGGCATTGGCTACGACCAATGGCACGGCCTGTTCGCCCACAACGGAATGCGTATCTTCAGTCTGCTGGCACTGGTTGCCCTGGGCGCTCACGCCTGGGTCGGCATGTGGACCATCGCGACCGACTACCTGACGCCAATGGCGCTGGGCAAGTCCGCGACTGCAGTACGTTTCCTTTTCCAGGCAGTATGCGGCGTCGCGATGTTCGCTTACTTCGTCTGGGGTGTGCAGATTCTCTGGGGTATCTGATTCATGGCTAACATTCCAACGATTTCTTTCGACGCCATCATTATTGGTGGCGGCGGTGCCGGCATGCGCGCAGCGCTGCAACTGGCACAGGGCGGTCACAAGACTGCCGTGATCACCAAGGTTTTCCCGACCCGTTCGCACACTGTGTCCGCACAGGGCGGGATCACCTGCGCCATCGCTTCGGCCGACCCGAACGATGACTGGCGCTGGCACATGTACGATACCGTCAAGGGTTCCGACTACATCGGTGACCAGGACGCTATCGAATACATGTGTCAGGAAGGCCCGGCTGCCGTTTTCGAGCTGGACCACATGGGTCTGCCGTTCTCGCGTACCGAGCAAGGCCGTATCTACCAGCGTCCGTTCGGCGGTCAGTCGAAGGATTACGGTAAAGGCGGGCAGGCTGCCCGTACGTGCGCCGCTTCCGACCGTACCGGTCACGCGCTGCTGCACACCCTTTATCAGGGCAACCTGAAAGCCGGTACCACGTTCCTGAACGAGTACTACGCTGTCGACCTGGTGAAAAACCAGGAAGGCGAATTCGTCGGTGTGATCGCGATCTGCATCGAAACCGGTGAAACCACCTACATCCGCGCCAAAGCCACCGTACTGGCTACCGGCGGTGCAGGTCGTATCTATGCATCCACCACCAACGCCCTGATCAACACCGGTGACGGCGTCGGCATGGCTCTGCGTGCTGGCGTGCCGGTACAAGACATCGAAATGTGGCAGTTCCACCCGACCGGCATCGCCGGCGCCGGTGTACTGGTTACCGAAGGTTGCCGTGGTGAAGGTGGTTACCTGATCAACAAGCACGGCGAGCGTTTCATGGAGCGTTATGCTCCGAACGCCAAAGACCTTGCCGGTCGTGACGTTGTTGCCCGTTCGATGGTTAAGGAAATCATCGCCGGCAACGGTTGCGGCCCGAATGGCGACCACGTGATGCTCAAACTCGACCACCTGGGCGAGGAAGTGCTGCACAGCCGTCTGCCAGGCATCTGCGAACTGTCGAAGACTTTCGCACACGTTGACCCGGTGGTTGCTCCGGTTCCGGTTGTTCCGACTTGCCACTACATGATGGGCGGCGTTGCCACCAACATTCACGGCCAGGCGATCACCCAGGACGCCGAAGGCGTGGATCAGATCATTCCTGGTCTGTTCGCGGTAGGTGAAGTGGCTTGCGTATCGGTTCACGGTGCCAACCGTCTGGGCGGCAACTCGCTGCTCGACCTGGTGGTATTCGGCCGCGCTGCCGGCCTGCACCTGGAGAAGGCGCTGACCGACGGCATCGAATACGACGACGCTACCGAAGCCGACATCGACGCTGCCCTGGCGCGTCTGAACGCCCTGAACAACCGTACCGACGGTGAAGATGTCGCTACCCTGCGTCGCGAGCTGCAAAGCTGCATGCAGAACTACTTCGGTGTATTCCGTACCGGCGAATACATGCAGAAGGGTATTGCCCAGCTGGCCGATCTGCGCAAGCGCATCGCCAATGTGAAGATTAACGACAAGTCGCAGGCGTTCAACACTGCACGTATCGAAGCGCTGGAACTGCAAAACCTGCTGGAAGTGGCTGAAGCTACCGCCATCGCTGCCGAAGTACGTAAAGAGTCCCGCGGCGCTCACGCCCGTGAAGACTTCGAAGACCGTGACGACGAAAACTGGCTGTGCCACACCCTGTACTTCCCGGGTGAGAAACGCGTCGCCAAGCGTGCCGTGAACTTCTCGCCGAAGACTGTTCCGACTTTCGAACCTAAAGTCCGGACTTATTAAGGGTGACCGCCATGTTGCAAGTCAGTGTTTATCGTTACAACCCTGATCAGGACGCTGCGCCGTTCATGCAGGAATTCCAGGTCGATACCGGTGGTAAAGACCTGATGGTGCTGGACGTGCTGGCCCTGATCAAAGAGCAGGACGAAGGTTTCTCCTATCGTCGCTCCTGTCGTGAAGGCGTCTGTGGCTCCGACGGCATGAACATCAACGGCAAGAACGGCCTGGCGTGCATCACGCCGCTGTCCGCTGTCGTCAAAGGTAACAAGCTGATCGTTCGTCCGCTGCCAGGTTTGCCGGTTATCCGTGACCTGGTTGTCGATATGAGCATCTTCTACAAGCAATACGAGAAGGTTAAGCCATTCCTGCAGAACGACACGCCGGCTCCGGCCATCGAGCGTCTGCAGTCCCCTGAAGAGCGTGAAAAGCTCGACGGTCTGTACGAGTGCATCCTGTGCGCCTGCTGCTCGACCTCTTGCCCGTCCTTCTGGTGGAACCCGGACAAGTTCCTGGGTCCAGCTGCACTGCTGCAAGCGTACCGCTTCCTGGCAGACAGCCGTGATACCAAGACGTCCGAGCGTCTGGCGTCCCTCGATGACCCGTTCAGCGTCTTCCGCTGCCGGGGCATCATGAACTGCGTCAACGTATGTCCGAAAGGCCTGAACCCGACTAAGGCCATCGGTCACATCCGTAACATGCTGCTTTCGAGCGGCGTGTGATTCAGCTGCTGTAACCGCTGTACCCGCAGAGGGCTTAGGCGCGGGCTTCAACCCGCGCCATGGCTATAACCAGAGCAGCAGCCATAAGCTGCGGCTCTTATTTTGAAGAAATGAGACAAGCAGGGGCATCCGGGCTGGTACCCGGACTATCAGTGTGATCCTAAGTGGCTTGTTTTGGTCGCTGCATTCGGACTTCTGCAAGCTTGCTCGGTGTCGGCACCGATGGTGTTCCCCTAACCGAGGGTGACCAAGCATGCAAGAAAGCGTGATGCAGCGCATGTGGAACAGCGCCTACCTTTCAGGTGGAAACGCTGCCTATGTGGAAGAGCTCTACGAGCTCTACCTGCACGACCCTAACGCTGTGCCAGAAGAGTGGCGCACCTACTTTCAGAAGCTGCCTGCCGACGGCAGCTCTGCCACCGATGTTTCGCACTCCACAATTCGCGATCATTTCGTGCTGCTGGCAAAGAACCAGCGCCGCGCCCAACCGGTTTCCGCCGGCAGCGTGAGCAGTGAGCACGAGAAGAAGCAAGTTGAAGTGCTGCGATTGATCCAGGCCTACCGTATGCGTGGCCACCAGGCAGCCCAGCTTGACCCGCTGGGGCTGTGGCAGCGTCCTGCACCTGCAGACCTGTCGATCAATCATTACGGCTTGACCAATGCCGATCTTGATACGACCTTCCGTGCCGGCGACCTGTTCATCGGCAAAGAGGAAGCGAGCCTACGCGAAATTCACGAAGCGTTGCAGCAGACATATTGCCGCACCATCGGCGCTGAATTTACGCACATCACCGATTCCGAGCAGCGCCAGTGGTTCCAGCAGCGTCTGGAAAGCGTGCGTGGCCGTCCGGAGTATTCCGCGGACATCAAGAGCCACCTGCTCGAGCGCGTGACGGCCGGTGAAGGCCTGGAAAAATACCTGGGCACCAAATACCCGGGCACCAAGCGTTTCGGTCTGGAAGGCGGCGAAAGCCTGATTCCGATGCTCGACGAACTGATCCAGCGTTCCGGTTCCTACGGCACCAAGGAAGTCGTCATCGGCATGGCCCACCGTGGCCGTCTGAACGTACTGGTCAACACCTTCGGCAAGAACCCGCGCGAGCTGTTCGACGAGTTCGAAGGTAAGAAGAAGGTCGAGCTGGGTTCCGGTGACGTTAAATACCACCAGGGCTTCTCGTCCAACGTAATGACCACCGGCGGTGAAGTTCACCTGGCCATGGCGTTCAACCCGTCCCACCTGGAAATCGTTTCCCCGGTGGTCGAGGGTTCGGTTCGCGCCCGTCAGGATCGTCGCAACGACCCTACCGGTGAGAAGGTTCTGCCGATCTCCATCCACGGTGACGCGGCATTCGCCGGTCAAGGCGTGGTGATGGAAACCTTCCAGATGTCGCAGACCCGCGGTTTCAAGACCGGCGGTACCGTGCACATCGTGATCAACAACCAGGTTGGTTTCACCATCAGCAACCCGCTGGACTCGCGTTCCACCGAGTACGCGACCGACGTTGCGAAAATGATCCAGGCGCCGATCCTCCATGTGAATGGTGATGATCCGGAAGCCGTATTGTTCGTGACCCAGCTGGCCATCGACTACCGCATGCAGTTCAAGCGTGACGTGGTGATCGACCTGGTCTGCTACCGCCGTCGCGGCCACAACGAGGCCGACGAGCCGAGCGGCACCCAGCCTCTGATGTATCAGCAGATCACCAAGCAGCGCACCACCCGTGAGCTGTACGCTGATCGTCTGACCCAGGCCGGTGTGCTGGACGCAGAGCGTGTTCAGGCGAAAGTCGACGAATACCGCAACGCGCTGGACAACGGTCTGCACGTAGTGAAATCGCTGGTCAAAGAGCCGAACAAAGAGCTGTTCGTGGACTGGCGTCCGTATCTGGGCCACGCCTGGACTGCGCGTCACGACACTCGTTTCGACCTCAAGACCCTGCAGGAACTGTCCGCCAAGCTGCTGGAAATTCCGGAAGGCTTCGTGGTTCAGCGCCAGGTCGCGAAGATCTACGAAGACCGTCAGAAGATGCAAGCCGGCGGCCTGCCGATCAACTGGGGTTACGCCGAAACCATGGCGTACGCGACCCTGGCGTTCGAAGGTCACCCGATCCGCATGACCGGTCAGGACATCGGCCGCGGTACGTTCTCGCACCGTCACGCTGTGCTGCACAACCAGAAAGATGCCGGTACCTACATTCCGCTCAAGCATCTGTATGAAGGTCAGCCACGCTTCGACCTGTACGACTCGTTCCTGTCGGAAGAAGCCGTACTGGCGTTCGAATACGGTTACTCGACCACCACGCCGAACGCGCTGGTGATCTGGGAAGCCCAGTTCGGCGACTTCGCCAACGGTGCACAGGTCGTTATCGACCAGTTCATCACCAGCGGCGAGCACAAGTGGGGCCGTCTCTGCGGTCTGACCATGCTGCTGCCACACGGCTACGAAGGCCAGGGCCCTGAGCACAGCTCGGCACGTCTTGAGCGTTACCTGCAGCTGTGCGCCGAGCACAACATTCAGGTGTGCATGCCGACCACTCCGGCCCAGATCTACCACTTGCTGCGCCGTCAGGTGATTCGCCCGCTGCGCAAGCCATTGGTCGTTCTGACTCCAAAGTCGCTGCTGCGCCACAAACTGGCCATCTCGACCCTGGAAGATCTGGCCGAAGGTTCGTTCCAGACCGTTATCCCGGAAATCGATGCCCTGGACCCGAAAAAGGTGGAGCGCGTTGTTCTGTGCAGCGGCAAGGTTTACTACGACCTGCTGGAAAAACGTCGTGCCGAAGGCCGCGAAGATATCGCCATCGTGCGTATCGAGCAGCTGTATCCGTTCCCTGAGGACGACTTGAAAGAAGTCCTGGCTCCTTACACCAATGCCAAAGCGGCCGTGTGGTGTCAGGAAGAGCCGATGAACCAGGGCGCCTGGTACTGCAGCCAGCACCACCTGCGTCGCAGCATCAGCAACCTCAACAAATCTCTCGTACTCGAGTACGCGGGCCGTGAGGCTTCTGCTGCACCTGCATGTGGTTACGCATCGATGCACGCCGAGCAGCAGGAACAACTGCTGCAAGACGCGTTTACCGTTTAACGCCTTCGCGCACCTGAAACCGAATTTAAGGAACCACAGATAATGGCTATCGAGATCAAAGCCCCCACTTTCCCGGAATCGGTTGCCGATGGCACCGTTGCCACCTGGCACAAACAACCGGGCGACGCCGTCAAGCGTGACGAACTGATCGTCGACATCGAAACCGACAAAGTCGTACTGGAAGTGCTGGCTACCGCCGACGGCGTGCTGGGCGCAATCGTCAAGGGCGAGGGCGAAACCGTCCTGTCCGACGAAGTGCTGGGCTCCATCGTTGAAGGCGGCGCTGCTGCTGCCGCCCCGGCTGCCGCTGCTGCTCCGGCCGCAGCCGCCGCTGCACCTGCTGCCGCTGATGGCGAAGACGACCCGATCGCTGCTCCTGCCGCGCGCAAGCTGGCTGAAGAGAACGGCATCAACATCGCTTCCGTTGCCGGCACCGGCAAAGGCGGTCGCGTGACCAAGGAAGACGTGGTTGCAGCCGTTGCTGCCAAGAAAGCCGCTCCGGCTGCCGCGCCTGCCAAGGCTGCTGCTCCGGCCGCCGCCGCTCCTGTGTTCGCCGCTGGCGACCGCATCGAGAAGCGCGTTCCGATGACCCGCGTTCGTGCCACCGTTGCCAAGCGTCTGGTTGAAGCTCAATCGAACATGGCGATGCTGACCACTTTCAACGAAGTCGACATGACCGAAGTCATGGCCCTGCGTTCGAAGTACAAGGACCTGTTCGAGAAGTCCCACAACGGCGTACGCCTGGGCTTCATGTCGTTCTTCGTGAAGGCTGCCACCGAAGCGCTGAAACGCTTCCCGGCGGTCAACGCTTCGATCGACGGCAACGACATCGTTTACCACGGTTATGCCGACATCGGCGTCGCTGTTTCCAGCGACCGTGGCCTGGTGGTTCCGGTTCTGCGTAACGCCGAACACATGAGCCTGGCTGAAATCGAAGGCGGTATCGCCACCTTCGGCAAGAAAGCCCGTGACGGCAAACTGTCGATGGACGAAATGACCGGCGGCACCTTCACCATCACCAACGGTGGTACCTTCGGTTCGATGATGTCGACCCCGATCGTCAACCCGCCGCAGGCAGCGATTCTGGGCATGCACAACATCATCCAGCGTCCGATGGCCATCAACGGTCAGGTCGTGATCCGTCCGATGATGTACCTGGCACTGTCCTACGATCACCGTCTGATCGATGGCAAAGAAGCTGTAACCTTCCTGGTGACCATCAAGAACCTGCTGGAAGATCCGGCTCGTCTGTTGCTGGATATCTGATAGAAGCAGTCACGCGCTGCAAGCTTCAAGCTGCGGGAAAACGCAGCCTGGCTTGCAGCGCGCGGCTTGAAGCTTTTCGCTAAAGAGGATTTTTTGAATGTCGCAGAAATTTGACGTAGTAGTGATCGGTGCGGGCCCTGGCGGCTACGTGGCAGCTATCAAGGCCGCGCAACTCGGCCTGAGCACTGCCTGCATCGAGAAGTACACCGATGCTGAAGGCAAGCAAGCCCTGGGCGGCACCTGCCTGAACGTAGGCTGCATTCCTTCCAAGGCGCTGCTGGACAGCTCCTGGAAATACAAGGAAGCGAAAGAAAGCTTCAACGTCCACGGTATCTCGACCGGCGAAGTCAAAATGGACGTCGCTGCGATGGTTGGCCGCAAGGCTGGCATCGTCAAGAACCTGACCGGCGGTGTTGCCACCCTGTTCAAGGCCAACGGCGTAACTTCGATCCAGGGCCACGGCAAACTGCTGGCTGGCAAGAAAGTTGAAGTCACCAAGCCGGACGGCTCGGTTGAAGTCATCGAAGCCGAAAACGTCATCCTGGCTCCAGGCTCGCGTCCGATCGACATTCCACCGGCTCCGGTCGATCAGAAAGTCATCGTCGATTCGACTGGCGCACTGGAATTCCAGACCGTACCCAAGCGTCTGGGCGTGATCGGCGCTGGCGTGATCGGTCTGGAACTGGGTTCGGTCTGGTCGCGTCTGGGTGCAGAAGTAACTGTCCTGGAAGCACTGGACACCTTCCTGATGGCAGCGGACACCGCTGTTTCCAAGGAAGCGCTGAAAACCCTGACCAAACAGGGTCTGGACATCAAACTGGGCGCTCGCGTAACCGGCTCGAAAGTGAACGGCGACGAAGTCGTTGTGAACTACACCGACGCCAACGGCGAACAGACCATCACTTTCGACAAGCTGATCGTAGCCGTTGGTCGCCGTCCGGTGACCACTGATCTGCTGGCTGCCGACAGCGGCGTGACCCTGGACGAGCGTGGTTTCGTGCACGTTGACGATCACTGCGCCACCACCGTACCGGGCGTTTACGCTATCGGTGACGTGGTTCGCGGCATGATGCTGGCTCACAAGGCCTCGGAAGAGGGCATCATGGTTGTAGAGCGCATCAAAGGCCACAAGGCCCAGATGAACTATGACCTGATCCCTTCGGTTATTTATACTCACCCGGAAATCGCATGGGTCGGTAAAACCGAGCAGGCCTTGAAAGCTGAAGGCGTTGAAGTTAACGTCGGCACCTTCCCGTTCGCAGCATCCGGCCGTGCCATGGCCGCCAACGATACCGGTGGTTTCGTCAAGGTCATCGCCGATGCCAAGACTGACCGCGTATTGGGCGTGCACGTGATTGGCCCGAGCGCCGCAGAACTGGTTCAGCAGGGCGCGATCGGTATGGAATTCGGCACCAGCGCTGAAGACCTGGGCATGATGGTTTTCTCCCATCCGACCCTGTCTGAAGCCTTGCACGAAGCAGCTTTGGCAGTGAATGGCGGCGCCATCCACATTGCCAACCGCAAGAAGCGTTAAGACACAATAAGAAACCACGGCGGTACGGCCCGTCGTGAGCCTTGCGTGCAAGACTCACCGCGGAATGTCCGCTGGACGCAGCCTTGCGTAGCTGCACCGGGTATCCGGAAAGGCTACGCAAGCAGCAGTCACAGGTGGCGCGGCACTCATAAAGAGCGCAGCGCCGAATGCGCAGTACCTAACGAAGACGGTAAAAAGCATGAATCTTCACGAGTATCAGGGTAAGCAGCTGTTCGCTGAATACGGCCTGCCAGTTTCCACTGGTTTCGCAGTAGACACCCCGGAAGCAGCAGCAGAAGCTTGCGACAAAATCGGCGGCAACGAGTGGGTTGTCAAAGCCCAGGTTCACGCCGGTGGTCGCGGTAAAGCGGGCGGCGTCAAGCTGGTTCGCAGCAAAGAAGACGCCAAAGCCTTCGCACAGCAGTGGCTGGGCAAGCGTCTGGTGACTTACCAGACTGACGCCAACGGCCAGCCAGTCACCAAGATCCTGGTTGAATCGTGCACTGATATCGCTAAAGAGCTGTACCTGGGCGCTGTCGTTGACCGTTCGAGCCGTCGCATCGTGTTCATGGCCTCCACCGAAGGTGGCGTGGACATCGAGAAAATCGCTCACGACACTCCAGAAAAAATTCTGAAAGCCACTATCGATCCACTGGTTGGCGCTCAGCCATTCCAGGGTCGCGAGCTGGCATTCCAGCTGGGTCTGGAAGGCAAGCAGGTTGCTCAGTTCGCCAAGATCTTCGTAGGTCTGGCCAAGCTGTTCAAGGATCACGACCTGGCTCTGCTGGAAGTGAACCCGCTGGTGATCAAGGCTGACGGCGATCTGCACTGCCTGGACGCCAAGATCAACATCGACGCCAACGCAATGTACCGTCAGCCCAAGCTGAAGACTTTCCACGATCCGTCGCAGGACGATCCGCGCGAAGCGCACGCTGCCAAGTTCGAACTGAACTACGTAGCGCTGGAAGGCAACATCGGCTGCATGGTGAACGGTGCCGGCCTGGCCATGGGTACCATGGACATCGTCAACCTGCACGGCGGCAAGCCAGCCAACTTCCTCGACGTAGGCGGTGGTGCTACCAAAGAACGCGTAACCGAAGCTTTCAAAATCATTCTGTCCGACAGCAATGTCGCTGCAGTACTGGTTAACATCTTCGGCGGCATCGTTCGTTGCGACATGATTGCCGAAGGCATCATCGGTGCAGTGAAAGAAGTCGGCGTGAAAATCCCGGTTGTTGTTCGTCTTGAAGGCAACAACGCTGAACTGGGCGCTAAAGTACTGGCAGAAAGCGGTTTGAACATCATCGCTGCTACCAGCCTGACCGACGCTGCTCAACAAGTCGTTAAAGCTGCGGAGGGCAAGTAATGAGCGTCCTGATCAATAAAGACACCAAAGTAATCTGCCAGGGCTTCACCGGTGCGCAGGGTACTTTCCACTCCGAACAAGCCATTGCCTACGGCACCAAAATGGTTGGCGGCGTGACTCCAGGCAAAGGTGGCACCACTCACCTGAACCTGCCTGTGTTCAACACCGTGAAAGAAGCTGTAGAAGCCACTGGCGCCACCGCCAGCGTCATCTACGTTCCGGCTCCTTTCTGCAAGGACTCGATCCTGGAAGCAGCTTTCGGCGGCATCAAGCTGATCGTCTGCATCACCGAAGGCATTCCTACCCTGGACATGCTGGACGCCAAAGTTAAGTGCGACGAGCTGGGTGTTACCCTGATCGGCCCTAACTGCCCAGGCGTGATCACCCCAGGCGAATGCAAGATCGGCATCATGCCAGGTCACATTCACTTGCCAGGCAAGGTCGGTATCGTTTCCCGTTCCGGCACCCTGACCTACGAAGCTGTGAAGCAGACTACTGACGCCGGTTTCGGTCAGTCGACTTGCGTCGGCATCGGTGGTGACCCGATCCCGGGTTCGAACTTCATCGACATCCTGAAGCTGTTCCAGGAAGACCCGAAGACCGAAGCGATCGTCATGATCGGCGAGATCGGCGGTTCGGCTGAAGAAGAAGCGGCTGCCTACATCAAGGCAAACGTGACCAAGCCGGTTGTTTCCTACATCGCTGGTGTGACTGCTCCTCCGGGCAAGCGCATGGGCCATGCCGGCGCAATCATCTCCGGCGGCAAAGGCACTGCAGACGAGAAATTCGCTGCTCTGCAAGACGCAGGCGTGAAAACCGTGCGTTCGCTGGCAGACATCGGCAAGGCCCTGGCCGAGCTGACTGGCTGGGAAGTGAAGAAGTAAGCTTCGGCTGACTTCTCTGCTCCAGCAACAAAGGCCACCTTCGGGTGGCCTTTGTCGTTTCTGGCGATCGGGTTGACGATGGCAATTTATAAGCACTCACCCAATAACATGCAAAAACGCGACACAGAAACGTCGCGTATCGGATAGTTCGCCCTCTAACAGTGCGTTTGTCGGGCAAATTCGTTAGGCTAGCCGCCATTTTGCGTCTGCCGCCCACAAGGCATGCAACGCGCTAAACGGGTCAGTCTTATACGGATTGACAGCATTTCCCTAACCCCACAGGGAAATCCCCCTCTAAATTCCGATTCAGTAGTGTGGTATTTCCTTAATGAAAGTTTTGAAAGGTCAGGACATCCTGGCACTTGGCTTTATGACATTCGCCCTCTTCGTCGGGGCCGGCAACATCATCTTCCCGCCTATCGTCGGTTTGCAGTCCGGGCCAAACGTCTGGATGGCGGCGCTGGGCTTCCTGATCACGGCGGTCGGTTTGCCGGTGGTCACCGTGGTTGCACTGGCCAAGGTCGGTGGCGCAATGGACGCCCTGAGCAGCCCGATCGGCAAGATCGCCGGTGGTGTACTGGCTGCAGCGTGCTATCTCGCGGTCGGTCCGCTGTTCGCCACCCCGCGTACCGCGACCGTTTCCTTTGAAGTGGGCCTGGCGCCGTTGACCGGCGAGAGCCCGCTGGCACTGTTCCTCTACAGCTCGGTGTACTTCCTGCTGGTGTTCTTCATTTCGCTCTACCCTGGGCGTCTGCTGGACACCGTCGGTCGCTTCCTCGCGCCGCTGAAGATCATCGCCCTGGCTGTGCTCGGCATCGCTGCGTTCGCACTGCCGGCCGGTGATATCGGTGTGGCTACCCCGGAATATGTCGCAGCACCGTTCTCCCAAGGGTTCATCAATGGTTACCTGACCATGGATACCCTGGGCGCACTGGTATTCGGTATCGTCATCGTCAACGCGATCCGCTCCCGTGGTGTCGAGTCGCCGGCGCTGATCACCCGTTACGCGATCATCGCCGGGTTGATTGCCGGTGTCGGTCTGGCGCTGGTGTATGTCAGCCTGTTCCGTCTGGGTTCCGGCAGCCATGAAGTGGCGGCGGGCGCGACCAACGGCGCGGCGGTGCTGCACGCTTACGTGCAACACACCTTCGGTTCGCTGGGCAGTGGCTTCCTTGCCGTGCTGATCTCCCTGGCGTGCCTGGTGACCGCTGTCGGCCTGACCTGCGCCTGTGCCGAATACTTCAGCCGCGTACTGCCGCTGTCGTACAAGACCCTGGTGATCATCCTGGCGGCGTTCTCGCTGCTGGTGTCCAACCTGGGCCTGACCAAGCTGATCGCGTTCTCGATCCCGGTGCTGACCGCAATCTACCCGCCGTGCATCGTGCTGGTGGCGCTGAGCTTCTGTGCAGCGTTCTGGCATGAGCAGAGCCGCATCATGGGCCCGGTGATGCTGGTGTCGTTCGTGTTCGGCACCATCGATGCGTTGAAAGGCGCCGGTCTGGCGGACTGGATGCCATCGCAATTGGCCCACCTGCCGCTGAGCGAGCAAGGTCTGGCGTGGCTGGTGCCGTGCGTGATGACCCTGGTGGTTGCCGTGGTTTGCGACCGCCTGCTGGGCAAGCGCGCCGAAGCACTCGCCTAAGATTGCCGGGCCGCCACGAGCGGCTGCCGAGCGATTAAACAGAAATGCCCCGTATCAATCGATACGGGGCATTTTTTATGGGCTTCAGGCAGTGTCTTTTTCCCTCGACTAACGTCGAAGGGGAGCCGAAATCTTCATCACAGGGAATTGCATGTCGTTCATCCAAGCCAACCTGATCCACCTGCTGGCCGCGCTCTGGTTTGTCATCTGCTGGGGCGGTTACACCCGTTATGCCACCTGGAAGGCCCGTGACACCGCGTGCCTGGCCAGCGTGCTGCATCTGTACCGCGAAGACTGGATGCGCCGCATGCTGCTGCGTGACAACCGTATTGCCGACGCCAGCGTGATCGGCAACCTGGAGCGCAACGCCTCGTTCTTCGCCTCCAGCACGCTGATTATCCTGGCGGGCATCCTGACCGTGCTTGGCGCGTCCGAGCGCGCGGTGTCGCTGCTGGCGGACATTCCGATGGTGCAACAGGCTTCGCAGGGCATGTCGGAGATCAAGTTGCTGTGCCTGGCGCTGGTGTTTGTCTATGCCTTCTTCACTTTCAGCTGGTGCATGCGCCAGTACAACTTCGCCGCCGTTCTGGTCGGCTCGGCCCCGATGATCGGTGAGCGGCAAGTGTCGGAGCAGGAGCGCAAGGCGTTCGCCTCGCGGGCGGCTCGAGTGATTTCGATGGCGGCCAACCAGTTCAACTTCGGTCTGCGTTCCTACTACTTCGGGATGAGCATGCTGGCGTGGTTCGTCAGCCCGTGGCTGTTCATGTTGATGAGCGCAGGCGTGGTGCTGGTGTTGTATCGCCGGGAGTTTCATTCCGACGTGCTCGATGTAATGGTCTATACCCCTACAGAGGCGCCATTGCCCGAAGCGAACAAAGAGGCTGCTTGATGAGTATTCCGTTCTGGTGTGTGTTTATCAGTGCATTGTTGATCTACGTGGCGCGCATGCCGGTCGGCAGGGCCATGAAAGAGCAGGGCGGTTACAACAACCACCTGCCGCGTCAGCAGCAGGCGCAACTCACCGGTTACGGAGCCCGGGCGCTGGCGGCACATCAGAACAGCATAGAAGCCTTCATTCTGTTTGCGGTTGGCGTGCTGATGGCGCATACCACCCAGACGGCGGGATGGCTGATCGATACATTGGCGATCATCTTCGTGATCTCAAGGATTTTCTATTTGTGGTTTTATCTGGCGGATATTCCAAAATTGCGCAGTCTGGTCTGGCTGGTCGGCTTAGTGTGTTCATTGTTGCTGATGATTAGTCCGACTTTTAGAACAGCCTTGCTCTAAGCCGGCACTGGCAAAAAATGACCGGCAAAAGAAAACCCGCACTTGGCGGGTGTTCTTTTTTGCCATCGAGAAGCGGCTTATTGCTTCTTGGCAGCTTCTTCTTGCGCTGCAGCGTTCGATTCGGCCTGAGCTTTGGCAGCTTCGGCGTTTTCTTTCGCTGCGTCGTTCACTTTTTCCTGAGCTTTGTTCATGTCTTGCTGAGCTTGTTCAGCATGTTGGTTGGCATCTTGAGCTTTGTCCTCGGATTTTTTATCGCAGGCAGCGAGACCGAGGGAAGCGGTCAACATCAAGGCAATAGCTAAAGTCTTACGCATGGGGTGTTTCTCCTTATGGAAAATAACTACTGGCCTTAAGAGCTCAGGCCCAAGGCTTAAGTTCCTCATTTCTTTCAGATATATAAGTTTGTTTTGCAATGGAACTTTTGCTGTTCTTTCCACTACTGGGAATGACGACTAACAAGAGTAATTATCAAATGGCCGAAAACCCCGTTTTTGAGCGTGCGACACGGTTTCTCTCGGCCTTGCGCCACTGTCAGGTGCTGGGATTGAAGGTGCACAGCGCAAGTAGCGAAGGCCTGACGGTGGTGCTGCCGTACAGTGAGCAAATCGTTGGCAACCCGCTGACTGGCGTCATCCACGGCGGAGCGATCACGTCATTGATGGACACCGCGTGCGGCATGTCGACCCTGTGCGTCCTGCCGGAATTCGAAGTCTGCCCGACCCTTGATCTGCGCATCGACTACATGCACGCCGCCGAGCCGCATAAAGACGTGTATGGCTTCGCCCAATGTTATCGAGTCACCACCGATGTGATCTTCGCTCGCGGCTTCGCCTATCAGGATGATCCCGAGCAACCGATTGCCCACGTCGTCGGCACCTTCATGCGCATGGGCAAGGGCCTCAAAGGCACCAAAGGCTTCGGTGGCGCGATCAAGGGAGAAAACCCATGAGCGATGATTTCAAGCAGCAATTGCAAGAAGCGCACGAGAAGGGTGACTACGCGCCGCTGCTGAAACTGATCCCCTACGCCGGACTTATCGGCGTCGAGTGCTCGCGAGTCGGTGATGATTTACTGTTCAAGTTGCCGGCCAACAAGGACAACATTGGTAACCCTTTATTGCCGGCGATCCACGGCGGGGTGATTGCCGGGTTCATGGAGCTGTCTGCGGCCCTGCACCTGCTGATTTTCACCGGCGCGCCGGGTGTGCCGAAGATTATCGATTTCTCCCTCGATTACCTGCGGGCCGGGCAGTTTCGCGACACCTGGGCCCGGTGTCAGGTCTGCCGTCAGGGCCGGCGGGTGGCCAACGTCGCGGTCACGGCGTGGCAAAGCACCGAAGGCGAACCGATTGCCACCGCTCGCGCGCACTTCAAAATCGATGAGCCCTTGAAATCCTGAAGCACGCCCCCACCTCACAGAACAACCCGCCGCCGACCAGCAAGGTCGCGGCCAATGCCATCTGATTGGAGTTTGATGACCATGAGTGTGGAAACTCAAAAGGAAACCCTGGGCTTCCAGACCGAGGTGAAGCAACTGCTGCACCTCATGATCCATTCGCTGTATTCCAACAAGGAAATCTTCCTTCGCGAATTGATCTCGAACGCCTCTGACGCCGTCGACAAATTGCGCTTCGAAGCCCTGGCCAAGCCTGAGTTGCTCGAAGGTGGCGATGAACTGAAAATCCGTGTGAGCTTCGACAAGGACGCCAAGACCGTCACCCTCGAAGACAACGGCATCGGCATGAACCGTGACGATGTGATCACCCACCTGGGTACCATCGCCAAATCCGGCACCGCCGATTTCATGAAAAACCTGTCCGGCGATCAGAAGAAGGATTCGCACCTGATCGGTCAGTTCGGTGTGGGCTTCTACTCGGCCTTCATCGTCGCTGACAAAGTTGACGTGTACAGCCGTCGCGCCGGCACCGCCGCCAGCGAAGGCGTGCACTGGTCGTCGAAAGGCGAGGGCGAATTCGAAGTCGCCACCATCGACAAGCCGGAGCGCGGCACCCGCATCGTTCTGCACCTGAAATCCGGTGAAGACGAGTTCGCCGATGGCTGGCGTCTGCGCAACATCATCAAGAAGTACTCCGACCACATCGCGCTGCCGATCGAGCTGCCGAAAGAAGTGGCCGCTGCCGAAGGCGAAGAGAAGCCTGAAGTTGAATGGGAAACCGTCAACCGCGCCAGCGCTCTGTGGACCCGTCCTCGCACCGAAGTGAAGGACGAGGAATACCAGGAGTTCTACAAACACATCGCCCACGACTTCGAAAATCCGCTGTCGTGGAGCCACAACAAGGTCGAAGGCAAGCTCGAGTACAGCTCGCTGCTGTACGTGCCGGCCCGCGCACCGTTCGATCTGTACCAGCGTGAAGCGCCAAAAGGCCTGAAGCTGTACGTGCAGCGCGTGTTCGTGATGGATCAGGCCGAGTCGTTCCTGCCGCTGTACCTGCGCTTCATCAAAGGCGTGGTCGATTCCAACGACCTGTCGCTGAACGTGTCGCGGGAAATCCTGCAGAAAGACCCGATCATCGACTCGATGAAATCGGCGCTGACCAAGCGCGTGCTGGACATGCTGGAAAAACTGGCGAAGAACGAGCCTGAGCAATACAAGGGCTTCTGGAAAAACTTCGGTCAGGTCATGAAAGAAGGCCCGGCAGAAGATTTCGCCAACAAGGAAAAAATTGCCGGTCTGCTGCGTTTCGCATCGACCAACGGCACCGATGGCGAGCAGATCGTCGGTCTGGCCGAGTACCTGGCGCGCGCCAAGGAAGGTCAGGACAAGATCTACTACCTCACCGGCGAAACCTACGCGCAGGTCAAGAACAGCCCGCACCTGGAAGTCTTCCGCAAGAAAGGCATCGAAGTGCTGCTGCTGACCGACCGTATCGACGAGTGGCTGATGAGCTACCTCAGCGAATTCGACGGCAAGACGTTTGTCGACGTCGCGCGCGGTGACCTGGACCTGGGCAACCTGGACTCGGAAGAGGACAAGAAGGCCGCAGAAGAAGTCGCCAAGTCGAAAGAAGGTCTGGTCGAGCGTCTGAAAACCGCACTGGGCGATTCCGTTGCCGAAGTCCGGGTTTCCCATCGCCTGACCGATTCGCCGGCCATCCTGGCGATTGGCGAGCAGGACCTGGGTCTGCAAATGCGTCAGATCCTCGAAGCCAGCGGGCAAAAGGTGCCGGATTCGAAGCCGATCTTCGAATTCAACCCGAGCCACCCGCTGATCGAGAAGCTCGACAACGAGGCCAGCGAAGATCGCTTCAGCGACCTGTCGCACATCCTCTTCGACCAGGCCGCCCTGGCGGCGGGCGACAGCTTGAAAGACCCGGCCGCTTACGTGAAGCGTCTGAACAAGCTGCTGGTTGAACTGTCGGTTTAACCAAGCTGCAGAAAAACCCGCTTCGGCGGGTTTTTTCATTCTGGTGTTCAACCAATCAGGAGTCAGAAATGAGCCAAGTCACTGTACGTTCCGTGGTCTATCAGATTGACGGCCAGCCTTATGAAGGTCGCCTGGCGTTCGACGCCGAGCACAAAGGCGCGCGTCCGGGTCTGTTGATGGCGCCGAACTGGATGGGTGTCAGCGCTGGCGCTGAAGAGATCGCCAAATCGGTGGCGGCCAAGGGTTATGTGGTGCTGATCGCTGACGTGTACGGCCAGGCGGTGCGTCCGCAGAATGCCGATCAGGCCGGTGCGGCGATGATGCCGCTGAAGGACGACCGCGCGCTGCTGCGCAAGCGTATGCAGGCCGCGTTCGAACAATTGCAGAAGCAGGGCGAGGCGGCGGTCGATACCTCGAAACTGGCGGTGTTCGGCTTCTGCTTCGGCGGTTGCTGTGCGCTGGATCTGGCCCGCACCGGTGCGCCGGTGAAAGCGGCGGTGTCGTTCCACGGCACGCTGGATTCGCCGAACCCGGCGGACGCGAAGAACATCAAGGGCTCGGTGCTGGTGCTGCACGGTGCTTCCGATCCGCTGGTGCCGAAAGAGCAGTTGCCGGCATTCGAAGACGAGATGAACGCTGCTGGTGTGGACTGGCAGTTGCTGAGCTACGGCGGCGCGGTGCACTCGTTCACCGATCCGCACGCCAATGTGCCGGGCAAGATGATGTACGACGCGAAGACCGCAGCGCGTGCGTTCAAGTCGATGCATGACTTGCTGGAAGAAGTGTTCAAGGGCTGAAGCCTAAGAGCAAAAGCCCCTCACCCTAACCCTCTCCCAGAGGGAGAGGGGACTGACCGTAAGTTTCTCGAGAGTTGCATCGACCTGAAAGTGAATCACCGAATCCATAATCGACTCGGTGTTTCAGGTCGATGTATGACATAAGACACCTCGGTCGGCTCCCTCTCCTCCTGGGAGAGGGCTGGGGTGAGGGCAGGCGGTTTAACGCGGTAATTCAATCCGCTCGACTTCCCCCGGCACGGTCGGCCAATCCCCGGCCGCCCACTTGCGCCGCGCTTCATCGATCGCCGCCGGATCGCTCGCGACAAAATTCCAGTTGATCCTCCGTGGCCCGTCCAGTGGCGCACCGCCGAACAACACCGCGTGGCTGTCGCTCTCGGCAAACAGGCTCATCTCTTCCCCGGTCGGCAACACCACCAGTGCATGGGGTTCGACCGCTTCGCCATTCAGCTGCACATCACCACTCAACACGTACAGCGCCCGCTCTTCATGCTCGGTCGGGATCAGCAGTGTGGTCGCGGTTTGCATCTTCAATTCGGCATACAGCGTAGGAGAAAGCACCGGCACCGGCGATTCCAGGCAAAAGCCTGACCCGGCGATCATGCGGATCTGCACGCCGAGGTTATCGCTGACCGGCAAGGTCGAGGCCGGGTGGTGGCTGTAATGCCCCGGGCCTTGTTCGTGATCCTTGGGCGAGGCGAGCCAGATTTGCAGGCCGTGCATCTTGAAGCTTCGCTCCCACAGCGGTTCGGGCGTGCGCTCGACGTGAGCGATCGCCGTGCCGGCGGTCATCCAGCTGACATCGCCGGCGCTGACCACCTGATCCGAACCCAGGCTGTCCTTGTGCTGGATCTGCCCGTCGAACAAATACGTAAGGGTCGACAGACCGATGTGCGGATGCTGTCGGATGTTCATGCCTTTGCCCGCGGGATAAACCGTTTCGAGCATGTGGTCGAAAAACACGAAAGGCCCGACGCTGCGGCATTTGGCTGACGGCAGCGGGCGCAGAATCGGCTGCCCTTCGACGTCTTCGGCGCGCGGGCGGATGATCAGGGGTTGGGTGTCCATGGTCCATTCCAGGCTGAGCGGGTGATGCGTGGAGCATAACCCGCCGGTATCGTCGGGGTGATTACTGGCTGTCGAAGCCGACGGGGGCGTGGGTTTCGATGGTGACTTCGCTGGTGGTCATCAGCTTGTGGATCGGGCAGCGATCGGCGACGCGCAGCAGTTCTTCGCGCTGGGCATCGGTGAGCACGCCTTTGAGGGTGAGGGTCACGTGCAGGGCGTATTTGCCTTTCTGTTCCTGGCTGTTGTCGCGTTTGACCTCAACGCCGACGCCGGTCAGCGGGATGTCCTTTTTCTTCGCGTACAGCTTCAGGGTCAGAGCCTTGCAGGCGCCGAGGGCGGCGTCGAAGTAATCGTGCGGCTCCGGAGCCGAGCCTTCGCCGCCGGCGGTCGTCGGGACGTCTGTAAACAGCTCATGCTCATCGATCTGTACGGTGTGGCGAAAACCTTCGGCGGACACGGTATTGACGGTAACGGTCATGTGAACCTCGCAAGCTGTAGGAAAAGGGATTCGATCAAAAAAGACCTTGCAGGTATAGAGCATTTCCCACACAGGCGCGTTCCACTTTCTTGCCGGGTGAACCCTCATTGCCCGGCGAGGGTCTAGGCTATGCCTGTCTGCCGGAGAATGCTTGTGTCCTTGTTTCGTTTGAGCCTTGCCTGCCTGATGGCTTTCACCGGCGCCGCCAGTGCCCGGGAATACACCTACAGTGACGCGCACCTGCATTACGTGGATTTTTTCCAGGAAACTGCCGGCATGCCGAAATTGCTCACGGCCATGAAGGAAAACTCCATTGAGCACGTGATGATTTCCGGCATTCCCGTGGCGAAGAAATGGCACGAAGACGAGCCGAAGCGCCCGCGTTATTACGCTGGCGATGATGCCGATGCCTATTGGTACAGCGCGACTGACGTGATCGTCGCCGACGCGGTGCAGAAGCTGACACCTGAGCAACGCCAGTACTTTCACCCGTTTCTTTCAGGCTTCAACCCCAACGACAAGAACTCCGCCACGCACATCCAGCGCATGCTCGATCTGTATCCCGGCTTGTGGCAGGGCATCGGCGAGGTCTTCACCCGTCACGACGACCTCACCGCACTGACCTCCGGCGATACGCCGCGTGCCAATAACGAAGCCATGACCCGCATCTATCACCTGGCCGCCGAGCACGATCTGCCGGTGATGCTGCATTCCAACATCACCTCCAAGCGTGAGAAGAATCCGCTGTACCTGAAGGAAATCGAAGAGCCGCTGCGTAATCATCCGCACACCCGGTTTATCTGGGCGCATGCCGGCACCAGTGCTGAAATCCATCGTCATCAGACGCAGCTGGATTTTCTGCTGCCGACCCTTACCCGAATGCTGGAGGCGTATCCGAACCTGTTCATCGATCTGTCGTGGAGCCTGCTGACGCCTTATCTGCTGGACGAAAAGAGCCAGCCGCGAGCCGAGTGGGTGCAATTGGTGGAGCGCTATCCGGATCGCTTCATGATCGGTTCGGACGTGGTCGGGCGATTCAACAAACTCGGCAAGGAAATCCATGGTTTCAAGCCGTTTCTCGACGCCTTGCCTGAGGCGGTCGCGAAAAAAATCGCACGGGACAACTTCCTGGGGATATTGCCGCGAACAGCGCTCAAGTCCGGCAAAACCGCGCTGAATCGTTAATGCTCCAGGTTCGAAGTATTAAGGCCTTTTGATATCACGTTTTGGTCTTACGCAATTTTCCAAAGGGCCGATACCTTCTAGAGCAACCAGCTGCAGGGTTGATGCAGCGCTTTTGGAAGGAACCAGAGCAATGAGTATCCGTAGTCTCAATATTGCGCCCCGAGCCGGGCTGGGTTTTGGCGTACTGGCGCTGATGGTGTTTGCCCTTGGCGCGTTTGCCCTGCTGCAGATGTCGAACATGCGCGCGCAATCCGACGAGGTCGACAATAACTGGCTGCCCAGCGTGATGGCGGTGGGCGAGATGAGTCAGGACATGCTGCGCCTGCGTGCGCTGACCATGCGCCTGTTGCTCAATCGCGATCCGCAGGCGCTGGATCAGAATGTGGCCAAGCTCAATGATTTGCGCGGTGTGCTGAGCGAAGCCCAGCAGCGTTACGACGTCCTGATCGTATTGCCCGAAGAGCGCGCGCTGTTCGACCGCTTCAAGGTTGCCGAACACAAGTACCTGGAGTTTCAGGCGCAGGTGATGACGTTATCTGCTCAGGGACGAGTGGAGGAGGCGGCCGCCATTCTCAACGGGCAGATGAGTCCGCTGGCGGATGAGATTGCAGTGACCCTGCGTGAATTGGTCGAACTGAACAAGCACAACGCCAACCTCGCCACAGAGGCCGCACGGCTGGTGTTCACCAGCTCGCGGGTGTGGGTCGGGGTGATGATCGGCATCACTGCGCTGATTACCATCGCGCTGGCGTTATTGCTGACCCGCAGCATCGTGCTGCCGCTGTCGCAATCGCTCAATGTGGCGGAAGTGGTGGCCGGCGGCGATCTGACCGGGGATATCAGCATTTCCGGCAAGGACGAGCCGGCGCGGCTGCTGCACGCGCTCAAGAGCATGCAGCACAACCTGCGTGACACCATCCGCCGGATCTCGGAGTCCTCCAGTCAACTGGCTTCGGCCTCGGAGGAGTTGAGCTGCGTCACCGAAGACGCCACGCGAGGGCTGCACCAGCAGAGTCTGGAAATTGAACAGGCGGCCACGGCGGTCAATCAGATGACCGCCGCGGTGGAGGAGGTGGCGAGCAATGCCGTCGCGACTTCCGAGGCTTCCCGTGAGTCTGATCGCATTGCCCAGCATGGTCGCGAGCAGGTCCAGCAGACGGTATCGTCCATCGAGTTGCTGGCGGACGATGTCACGGCGAATGCCACGCAGGTGGAAGATCTGGCGCAGAAGGTCTACAGCATCAGCAAGGTGCTGGATGTGATCCGCTCGATTGCCGAACAGACTAATCTGCTAGCGTTGAACGCGGCGATCGAGGCTGCGCGGGCGGGGGATGCCGGGCGGGGTTTTGCGGTGGTGGCGGACGAGGTGCGGGCGCTGGCCCATCGCACTCAGCAATCGACGCAGGAGATCGAACAGATGATCGGCGGCATCCAGCAGGGCACCGATTCGGCGGTCAGCTCGATGCAACAGAGCAACGTTCGGGCGCGCTCGACCCTGGAGTTGGCGAAGGCGGCTGGCGTGGCGCTGGAGGAAATTGCTTCGGCGTTCACCTTGATCAACGAGCGCAACCTGGTGATCGCCAGTGCGTCGGAAGAGCAGGCGGCCGTGGCGCGGGAAGTCGATCGCAATCTGATGAACATTCGTGACCTGGCGATGCAGACCTCGGCCGGGGCCAATCAGACCAGTGCCGCGAGTCAGGAGTTGTCGCGGCTGGCGGTGGATCTGAACAGCATGGTCGCCAAGTTCTCGGTTTGATCAGCGTTCGGCAGGCGAAAAAAAGCCCCGCGTTTGCGGGGCTTTTCGTTGAATCAGCTGCCTTTGACCGTCTTGCCGTTGACCGTGCCGTCGAGGAGCATGATGTTGTACTCCTTGCCGTCGGTTTCGACCTGTTGCAGGCGAACCAGCAGATAATCCCAGTCCTTGGCGAACCACAGGACGGTGATGCGCTTGCTTTGTGTCGGATCGCGAACGCGCTCGACCTTGATCGCATCGATCTGGCCAGCCTTGGTTTCGACTTTCTCCGAACCCAGCACGCGGAAGTCGTAGGTATCGACTTCACCATCATCGACCACCTGATAGCTCATGCTTTTCTTGCCGGCGGCCACGTCATGCTGCAGCGCCAGTTGATAGGTGGATTTGTCGACCATGCCGCGGTTGAGCGGGATTTTCACCGCGTCGCCGCGGTCGGTGCCGGTCACCAGCTTGTTGGCCCAGTCGAAGTCCAGGTCAGCCTTTTTCGCCTTGCCCAGACCACCGCGTTCGAAGTGGTAGGACTGTGGCAGCAGGGTGTCCTTGTCCAGGGTGAGGGTGCTTTCCTCGGACAGGCTGGCAATCATCATCGAGGCCTTGAAGCTGAGCTTCCAGACGCCGTTGGCTTCCTTGGTCAGACTGCGTTCTGCAGTGCCGCTCATGGGCAACTGCTTCCAGTCTGCGGTGTAGCTGGCGGAGAACGGTTGAAGGTCTGCCGCCTGGGCAAAAGGCAGGGCGAGCAGAGCGCAAGCGAAGAGCAGGGCGCGACGCATAAAATCTCCTAGTTTCGAATCAAGTGACCGCTGGCCCCGAGTAGCTGGCCATCCAGTAAAGCACCTTGCTCGCCGAGGCTCAGCCGTCCTTCGGCGAACCAGCGTACGGCCATCGGGTAGATCAGGTGTTCCTGAACGTGAACCCGTTGCGCCAGACTTTGCGGCGAATCGTGCAACTCTACCGGTATTACTGCCTGTACGACCAGTGGTCCGCCATCGAGTTCCTCGGTGACGAAGTGCACGGAGCAGCCGTGTTCGGCGTCGCCGGCTTCCAGCGCGCGCTGATGCGTGTGTAACCCTTTGTATTTGGGTAGCAGCGACGGGTGGATGTTGAGCAGGCGACCCTGGTAGTGACGGACGAAGTCAGCGCTGAGAATGCGCATGAAGCCGGCCAGTACCACGAGTTTGGGGTTGAATTCGTCGATCAGTTCGATCAGCGCGGTATCGAAGGCCTCGCGGCCCTCGAATCCCTTGTGATCCAGCGAGCGGGTGGCGATACCCGCGTCACTGGCGCGTTGCAGGCCGTAGGCGTCGGCGCGGTTGGAAATCACCGCAGCGATGCGGACCGGGCTGTCGCCGGTCCGCGTGCTGTCGATCAGGGCCTGCAAGTTACTGCCGGTGCCGGACAACAGCACCACGACATCACAGGTCTGGGACATCAGTGAGCCTTGAGGTTCTTCAGTTCGACCTGAGCCGCGCCTTCGGCAGCGACAGCGATCTGACCGATGACCCAAGGCTGCTCGCCGGCGTCACGCAGGGTGTTCAGGGCCACTTCAACGTGTTCCTGAGCCACGCAGATCACCATGCCCACGCCGCAGTTCAGCACGCGGTGCATTTCGGTTTCGTCGACGTTGCCTTTCTCTTGCAGCCAGTCGAAGACGGCCGGGCGGTTCCAGCTGGCCACGTCAACCACGGCTTGAGCGCCTTTTGGCAGAACGCGCGGGATGTTGTCCAGCAGGCCGCCACCGGTGATGTGGGCCATGGCCTTGACGGCGCCGGTGTCCTTGATCAGCTTGAGCAGCGGCTTCACGTAGATGCGGGTCGGGGCCATCAGCAGTTCGGTCAGTGGCTTGCCGTCGAGCTGAACGGTTTCGATGTCGGCACCGGACACTTCGATGATCTTGCGGATCAGCGAGTAGCCGTTGGAGTGCGGACCGGACGATGGCAGGGCGATCAGGGCGTCACCGGTGGCGACTTTCGAGCCGTCGATGATTTCGGCTTTTTCCACGACGCCAACGCAGAAGCCGGCCAGGTCGTAGTCTTCGCCTTCGTACATGCCAGGCATTTCAGCGGTTTCGCCGCCGACCAGCGAGCAGCCAGCCAGTTCGCAGCCTGCACCGATACCGGTGACCACAGTGGCGGCCACGTCGACGTTCAGCTTGCCGGTGGCGTAGTAGTCGAGGAAGAACAGCGGCTCGGCGCCGCACACCACCAGATCGTTGACGCACATGGCGACCAGGTCCTGGCCGATGCTGTCGTGCTTGTTCAGGTTAAGCGCCAGGCGCAGCTTGGTGCCCACGCCGTCAGTACCGGAAACCAGCACCGGCTGTTTGTAACCGGCCGGGATCTCGCAGAGGGCGCCGAAACCGCCCAGGCCGCCCATGACTTCCGGGCGCGCAGTGCGCTTGGCGACGCTCTTGATGCGTTCGACCAATGCTTCACCGGCGTCGATGTCTACACCGGCGTCCTTGTAGCTCAGGGAGGGTTGCTTGCTCATGATCCAGGCCTTTAGGGGAGGGGATTCAGGGGTAACGACCGAGTTCAGCGGGAACGCCGAATCCGACAGGGGCGATTGCCTCACGCGAAGTTCGGGGTGCCCGGCTGTTGCCGGTCTGCGAAGGCGCGCGATTTTATCAGGCTTGAGGGGCAGCGGCCATCCTCACGCCGACGGGCAGGGGCATATCGGTGGAAAAATTTTGCAATTGACGCTGTGGGCGACATCACGGGTGCCTGTATAAGGAACCGTCTATCGTTAGGACTGTGCAAAAACTTACCGACCGCGTGTGAATGTTTTGCGACGGCCTGTGGTCACAGGCTTGCCACAACGGTGCACGCGGCCTGTTCCAGCCGCTCTTGTCGACGGGAATTCTCCATGCGTTTTTGTAAATGGCTGTTAGTAGGTGGCTTGTCTCTGATCAGCCTGGCGAGCCAGGCCGAAAATCTCAAAGGTCTTTATCAGGTGCGCGAACCGGTCACGGGTCAGTCGCCGGAGGAGCGTGATCGCGCGACCCAGGCTGCGCTGGATACGCTGGTGCTGCGGCTGACCGGCGACCCGAAAGCCCCGCAGAACCCGGGGCTGGCGCCGGTTCGCAAGGATCCGCAGCAGATCATCAGTCAGTTCGGTTTCGATGCCGGGCCGCCGGAAGTGCTGAAAGTCGATTTCGATCCGGGAACCACCGAGCAGGCGTTGCGCCGCGCCGGGCTGGCGCTGTGGGGTGCCAACCGGCCCTCGATCCTGAGCTGGTGGCTGAACGATTCGACCGAGGGTTCGAGTCTGGTGGGTGACGGTCAGGCCAGTGCCGCACCGTTGCGCCGCGCGGCCCAGCACCGTGGATTGCCTTTGCGTCTGCCGTTGGCGGACTTGAGTGAGCAATTGGTCGCCACGGCACCAACGCTCGAAGGTGCCGACCCGGCGCCGCTGCGCAGCGCTTCCGAGCGCTACAACGCTGACGCCTTGCTCGCCGTGCATGCCCGCGAAGACGGTGGGCAATGGCAGGCCAAATGGCAATTGTGGCTGGGCGACAAAAAAGAGGCTGGCAACGTGCAGGGCGCGGATCAGGCCGCGGTGGCCGATGCGGTGATGCTGGCGGTCACCGAACGTCTGGCGCCACGCTTTGTGGCCAAGCCGGGCGCGTCCGGCCAGCAGACCCTGGAAGTGCAGGGCATGAATCTGGAGCACTACGCAGCGCTGTTGCGGTTACTCGAACCGTTCGGCGTGCGTCTGCAGAGTGTCGATGCCGATCGCATCCTCTATCGGGTCAACGGCAGTGCCGATCAATTGCGAGCGCAATTGTCGCTGGCGAAGTTGCAGGAACTTCCGGCCGAGGCGCCGGCTCCGGTCGCTGCGCCTCAGCCTGCGGTCGCCGGGGCGCCGCCAGTTGCTGCGCCGACGCCGACACCGGCGGCGCCGTCCTTGCGGTTCCGCTGGTAGGTTTTCTTTCTTATATATAAGCAATGGAGTGTTACATGGCCGATACGCGGCGTTGGTTCTGGCTCGGTGGGGTGCTCCTGCTTTGCGCGTTTGTCTGGTTGCTGCATCCGATCCTCACGCCGTTTCTGGTGGCGCTGTTGCTCGCGTATCTGTTCGATCCGCTCGTTGATCGTCTGGAGCGCCTGGGGTTGTCCCGCACCTGGGGTGTGATCACGGTGTTCGCCTTGTTCACCCTGATCGTCACCGCGCTGTTGCTGGTGCTGGTGCCGATGCTCGCCAAGCAATTGCTGCGGCTGTATGAGCTGGCGCCGCAAATGCTCGACTGGTTGCAACACACCGCCGTGCCGTGGGCGCAATCGAAGCTGGGGCTGTCGGACGGCTTCTGGAAGTTCGACAAGGTCAAGGCCGCGATCAGCGAACACATGGGCCAGACCACCGACATCGTCGGTGTAGTGCTGAGTCAGGCGACGGCTTCGAGCCTGGCGCTGATCGGCTGGCTGGCGAATCTGGTGCTGATCCCGGTGGTGAGCTTTTACCTGCTGCGCGACTGGGACGTGATGATGGCCAAGATCCGCGGCCTGTTGCCCCGTGATCGCGAAGAGCGCGTGGTGGCGCTGGCGGGTGAATGCCATGAGGTGCTGGGCGCGTTCGTGCGCGGGCAGTTGCTGGTGATGCTGGCCTTGGGTGTGATCTATGCGGCCGGCCTGATGATTGTCGGGTTGGAACTGGGTCTGTTGATCGGTCTGATAGCAGGGCTGGCGGCGATCGTTCCGTACATGGGGTTCGTGATCGGTATTGGCGCCGCGCTGATTGCCGGGTTGTTCCAGTTCGGTGGCGATCTGTATCCGATGATCGGAATCGTCGCGGTGTTCATGGTCGGTCAGGCGCTGGAAGGCATGGTGCTGACGCCGTTGCTGGTGGGGGACCGGATTGGTCTGCACCCGGTGGCGGTGATCTTCGCGATTCTGGCCGGTGGCGAGTTGTTCGGCTTCACCGGTGTGCTGCTGGCATTGCCGGTGGCGGCGGTGATCATGGTACTGGTGCGACACGTTCACGATCTGTACAAGGATTCCGACATCTATAGCGGGGTGGATGAGCCGGAGTTGTAATCGTGACGCGCGGGCTGCCCGGTGGATTGCCGGGTTGGCCCGTCTCATGCAAGCCATGGCGCCAAAGAAACTGTCATAAAACCAGCACGTTAACGCAAACCTTTGATTTTGCTTGGGGTCTGTCGCATTGTGCGCTCCGCTTCACGGGTATAAACTTCGCTCACTTTACACAGAGGCCACTAACGGTTCCTTGGGAACTGTTCAGTCAGCATGAAACCGATTCAGCTGCCCCTAGGTGTGCGTCTGCGTGACGACGCCACCTTCATCAACTACTACCCAGGCGCCAATGCCGCTGCACTCGGCTATGTCGAGCGTCTATGCGAAGCCGACGCCGGCTGGACCGAAAGCCTGATCTATCTGTGGGGCAAGCACGGGGTAGGGCGTACGCATCTGTTGCAGGCCGCGTGCCTGCGCTTCGAGCAGATGGGGGAACCTGCGGTGTACCTGCCGCTGGCCGAGTTGATGGATCGCGGCATCGAAATTCTCGACAACCTCGAACAGTACGAACTGGTCTGCCTGGATGACTTGCAGGTGATTGCCGGCAAGGCGGACTGGGAAGAGGCGATGTTTCATCTGTTCAACCGTCTGCGTGACAGCGGTCGGCGTCTGCTGATTGCGGCGTCCACTTCGCCGCGTGAACTGCCGATCAAACTCGCCGACCTGAAATCGCGCCTGACCCTGGCGCTGATCTTCCAGATGCGTCCGCTCTCCGATGAAGACAAATTGCGTGCCCTGCAATTGCGCGCATCCCGTCGCGGTCTGCATCTGACCGACGAAGTCGGGCATTTTATTTTGACTCGCGGTACCCGCAGCATGAGCGCGCTTTTCGATCTGCTGGAGCAGCTCGATCAGGCCTCTTTGCAGGCTCAGCGCAAGCTGACCATTCCCTTCCTGAAAGAAACCCTGGGCTGGTAAAACCGGGGCTTTCAGCCGGTTTCGGCATATTTCAGGCGCCAGAAAACCCGCTTTCCTGTGGGTTGCACAGGCCGCGTCTCGATTCAAGTAGGCTTAAGCGCTTAGATGTTAACGAGAAACCGGGAAGTCACAAAAAGATCGATTGAATTTGCAAATGAGGGTGATAGCGGGCATAGTCTCGGCTTCTTTACAACTATCAGCCACGGTCGTGCCCATGCTAAAGCGCTTCGCACCCCTCGTGCCTCTCGCACTCGTCACCCTGTTGTTCGGTTGCGCTGCTCATTCACCTGTTAATCAAGAGCAGCAACAACAGGCTAAAAATTCTGCCACCGCCCAGTCTTCCGTTATTTACCAGGAAGAGCTGGACACCGAAAAAGAACTCGCCGACTTCAACGGCAAGAAGCCTTACCAGCTTCCGGTTCTGGCCGACAGCATCCTCGAACGCGGCATGTCCCTGATCGGTACCCGATACCGTTTCGGCGGTACCTCTGAAGCCGGTTTCGATTGCAGCGGTTTCATCGGCTACCTGTTCCGCGAAGAAGCCGGCATGAATCTGCCGCGCTCCACCCGCGAAATGATCAACGTTGATGCGCCGCTCGTTTCGCGCAGCAACCTCGAGCCGGGCGACCTGCTGTTCTTCGCCACCAATGGTCGTCGCGGTCGTGTAAGCCACGCCGGGATCTACCTGGGCGACAACCAGTTCATCCATTCCAGCTCCCGTCGCAGCGGCGGTGTTCGCATCGACAGCCTGGGCGACAGCTACTGGAGCAAGACTTTCATCGAAGCCAAACGCGCTTTGGCGAACGCTCCAACCGTGGTTACCGCTCGCAAGTAATCACTCGATTGTCGCCACGCTCGTGGCGACAAAGCAGCCCTTCCGAGGCAATAGACTTAAACTTTACAAGGTGAAGTTAAAGTCTTACTTGAAGTTTGCCGCGTAGCCGCTAGAATCCTGATCTATATTGATGGCAAACCGCCTGCGTTCCAGCGCAGGCGGTTTTGTTTTCTATCGAATCGGCAGTCAAAGCCGCAGCCAGATCAGGATGTTCTGCATATGACGATGTCGGCCCGCTTTGCCTTGATGTTCTTCGCCGCGCTGCTCAGCGCCTGCGCCAGCCGCACTCCGCCGCCTGCGCCGGTGGTTCGCGCTCCGATCGTGTTCGGATCCTCCCAGGCCTTTTCCCCCGCCGCCGAAGACGTGCTGTTCCGCGCGCTCGGGCTGGTGGGCACACCTTATCGTTGGGGTGGCAATACCCCGGACTCCGGATTTGATTGCAGCGGCCTGATCGGCTTTGTCTACCGCGATGCCGCCGGCATCAGCCTGCCGCGTTCGACCCGCGAGATGATCGTCATGCAGGCGCCGAATGTCGGCAAGGAAGGGCTGCAGACTGGCGACCTGATCTTCTTCGCCACCAATGGCGGCTCACAGGTCAGCCATGCGGGGATCTACGTCGGGGAAGGGCGCTTCGTTCATGCGCCGGCCACCGGCGGCACGGTGAAGCTGGACAGCCTCTCGAAAGCGTATTGGCAGAAGGCTTATCTGAGCGCCAAGCGCGTTCTGCAGCCGGAGCATCTGGCGCACAACCCGTAGTCCAGATACCTAAAAACCCGTGGGAGCTGAATGGCTCCCACGGGTTTTTTAATGCCCGCAATACATTAGCGGGCCGCTGACACCCGCCACACTTTGTTCCCCACGTCATCGGCTACCAGCAATCCACCTTGCTGGTCGATCACTACGCCAACTGGGCGACCCAGCGCGTTCTCGTCCTTGTCGAGGAATCCGGTCAGTACGTCCACTGGTGTTCCGCTCGGCTTGCCAGCGGCAAACGGCACAAAGATCACCTTGTAGCCACTGTGCGGCTTGCGGTTCCACGAGCCGTGCTGGCCGATGAATGCGCCTTCCTTGAACTGTGCCGGCAAGCGATTGCCCTCGGCGAAGGTCAGCCCCAGTGATGCGGTGTGCGGGCCGACGGCGTAGTCCGGAGCGATGGCCTTGGCCACCATGTCCGGCCGCTGGGGTTCCACGCGCACATCAACGTGCTGGCCGTAGTAGCTGAACGGCCAGCCATAGAAACCACCGTCCTTGACCGATGTGATGTAGTCCGGCACCAGATCGCTGCCAATCTCATCGCGTTCGTTGACGGCAGTCCACAGCGCACCGCTTTGCGGCTCCCAGGCCAGGCCGTTGGGGTTGCGGATGCCCGAAGCGAAAATCCGGTGGTTGCCGGTGGCGCGATCCACTTCCCAGATCGCCGCGCGGCCTTCTTCCTGATCGAGGCCGTTTTCGCCGACGTTGCTGTTCGAGCCGACGGTGACGTACAGCTTGCTGCCGTCTTTGCTGGCGATGACGTTTTTGGTCCAGTGATGGTTGAGCGTCCCGCCCGGCAGGTCGACGACCTTGATTGGCTGGCTCTTGATTTCGGTCGCGCCGGGCTCGTAGTTGAAGCGCAGCAGGCGATCGGTATCTGCCACGTACAGATCGTTGCCGACCAGGGTCATGCCGAACGGCGAGTTGAGGTTCTGCAGGAACACCGTGCGGGTCTCGGCCACGCCGTCATGATCGGCATCGCGCAGCAGGGTGATGCGGTTCGGGCTGGGAACGCCAGCACCGGCACGCCCCATGACCTTTTTCATCACCCAGCCACGAATGCCCTTGCTGTCGTCCGATTTTGGCGGAGCGTTGGTTTCCGCCACCAGCACGTCGCCGTTGGGCAGCACGTACAGCCAGCGCGGGTGATCGAGATTCTCGGCAAAGGCTGCCACCTGCGTACCTGTCGCTGCCGTCGGTTTGGCGCCGGCCGGCCAGCCGATGGCCGGGGCGATGTTCACCGTCGGGATCAGGGTCTTGTTCGGTTCGGGCAGTTTCGGTGACGGGCCGGTGCCGTCAGAGACTTGCAAGCTGGAGGATTCACCACAGGCGGCGAGCCCTCCGGCGATCATGATGACGAAAACGAGCTGGGGCTTGCGCATTGCTGATCTTCCCTATGAATGCATTCCTAAACATAGAGAAGCGCACAAGCCCGATGGTTCAACCCTCAGCCGCGGGCTTCCTTGAACAGCACGGCAATGCCGGGGTGATAGTTGCCGGCTTCGCTGCGCAATTTGCGGTAGGCGTAAGGGAAGTACCAGGCGACGGCGCAGGAGTGTTCCTTTTGCAGGTCGTCGACCATGTCCTGCAGTTCTTCCGGGCTGGCGCTGTGCTGGGCCTTTTGCGGGGCCACGAACAGGCAGCCGAGTTTCAGGTCGCTGGCGTAGCTGATGCGCTTGGCGTCGCTGGTGATATCCGCCAGGGCCTGCGTCAGATTCAGGCTGGTGACGCGTGGCCAGCGTTGGGTGGCCTGAATGAAGGCGCGATCCTCGGCGCCAGCGATAAACAGGTCGGCGCGGGCATTGCGCTCGCCTTCTTCGTTTTGTTTGCGGGTGGCGGTGTCGCGCAGGGTGACCAGTTCGGCCATCCACGCAGCGGCCGACAGCAGGCCGAGGTTGGCTTTTTCGTCATGCCAGTAGGGCGTGTCGTTGTCGCCGCGCACGGCGTTGTAGCGGTCGATACAGTCAAACCAGCGTTCCAGCACCGGGCGCAGGAATTCCAGCCGCGGATTGCTGATGATCATGCCTTGCATGGTGCTCTCCCTTGTTATTGTGATGTGCTCTCTGCAGTCAAAAAGCATGGCTCTTTGATATCACTGCTGGCAGTGTGGCACAAGATTGGCGTCAGTTAATTGATCGGCGGCAGTTATTCGCCGCACAAGCCCCTCTTCAATTGACGCTCCACCCCCAACCCTCTAACCTTCGCGGCTTGTTTCAGGTGCTCTGTGGCGCATGTCGACAGAGTGAAACAGGGAAGCCGGTGAGGCGGGTCTTCAAGCGATGAACCCTCACGATCCCGGCGCTGCCCCCGCAACGGTAAATGAGTAAAAGCTGCGTCTGATGCCACTGCTTAACAGCGGGAAGGCGCGCAGCCAGGCACCAGCCGCTCATGAGCCCGGAGACCGGCCTGATCCATCCAGCGGCATCACGGTGGGCGATGCCAGGCTTGTTGCCGTCTATTCTTGTGCCTGCCCGCCGTTATCCAGCCTCAACGGAGAGCTCCCCCATGACTGATTCCCCCGAACGCGACGAGCGCCACCTGGCGCGCATGCAGCGCAAAAAAGCCGTGATCGATGAGCGCATCGCCAATTCGCCAGACGAATGCGGCCTGGTGCTGGTGCTGACCGGCAACGGCAAAGGCAAAAGCAGCTCGGCGTTCGGTATGCTCGCCCGCGCCATGGGCCACGGCATGCAGTGCGGTGTGGTGCAGTTCATCAAGGGGCGCAACAGCACCGGCGAAGAACTGTTCTTCCGCCGCTTCCCCGAGCAAGTGCGTTTTCATGTGATGGGCGAGGGCTTCACCTGGGAAACCCAGGACCGCCAGCGCGACATCGCCGCCGCCGAAGCGGCCTGGGAAGTCTCCCGCGAACTGCTGCGTGATCCGTCGATCGGTCTGGTGGTGCTCGATGAACTGAACATCGCCCTCAAGCACGGTTACCTCGATCTGGATCAGGTACTCAGCGATCTGCAAGCGCGTCCGCCGATGCAGCACGTGATCGTCACCGGCCGCGCTGCCAAGCCGGAAATGCTCGAGATGGGCGACACCGTCACCGAAATGGGCATGATCAAGCACGCCTTCCAGGCCGGCATCAAAGCGCAGAAAGGCGTCGAACTTTGAATCAACCACGTCACTGCCCGGCGGTACTGATCGCCGCACCGGCCTCCGGCCAGGGCAAGACCACTGTCACCGCCGCGCTGGCCCGTCTGCATCGCAATCAGGGGCGCAAGGTTCGCGTGTTCAAATGCGGCCCGGACTTTCTCGACCCGATGATCCTTGAGCGCGCCAGCGGTGCGCCGGTCTATCAACTGGACATGTGGATGGTCGGCGAGCAGGAAAGTCGTCGCCTGTTGTGGGAAGCCGCCGCGGAAGCCGATCTGATTCTGATCGAAGGCGTGATGGGCCTGTTCGACGGCACGCCGTCGAGCGCCGATCTGGCGCGGCATTTCGGCGTTCCGGTACTTGGCGTGATTGACGGCACGGCCATGGCCCAGACCTTCGGCGCACTGGCGCTAGGCCTGGCGCGCTATCAGCCGGATCTGCCGTTCGCCGGCGTGCTGGCCAATCGTGTCGGCACGGTGCGCCATGCGCAGTTGCTGGAAGGCAGCCTCACCGAAGGCCTGCGCTGGTACGGCGCATTGTCCCGGGAAACCGGGATCGAACTGCCGAGCCGTCATCTGGGGCTGGTGCAGGCCAGCGAACTCAATGACCTCGACCTGCGCCTCGACGCCGCCGCCGAAGCATTGGCCGGCACTTGCGAGGTAGCGCTGCCACCCGCCGTGGAGTTCGCCGCGCCAGCAATCGTTGAGACAGAAAAACTACTAGAAGGCGTACGAATTGCCGTCGCCCGCGACGAAGCCTTTGCCTTCACCTACGGCGCCAGTCTCGATCTGTTGCGGGCGATGGGCGCCGAGTTAAGTTTCTTCTCGCCGATCCGCGATACGCAATTGCCCGACGCCGACAGTCTGTACCTGCCAGGCGGTTATCCGGAATTGCACCACGTTGCCTTGTCGCAGAACGCCGACATGCTCAAAGCGATCCGCGCGCATCATGCGGCCGGCAAACCGCTGCTCGCCGAATGTGGAGGCATGCTGTACCTGCTCGACTCGCTGACCGATGTCGAAGGCACCCGCGCTGATTTGGTCGGCTTGTTGAGTGGCGACGCCGTGATGCAAAAGCGCCTCGCCGCACTGGCGCTGCAAGAGGTCGACCTGCCGGAAGGTCTGCTGCGCGGCCACACCTATCACCATTCCCTGACCACCACCGAACTGACGCCGATTGCCCGTGGCCACAGCCCCAACGGCGGGCGCGGTGCCGAAGCGGTGTATCGGCAAGGACGGATGACCGCCTCGTACGTGCATTTTTACTTCCCGTCGAATCCGTCGGCGATTGCCGCACTGTTGGTGCCATGACCGACAACGCCTTCACTGACGCCGAGCGCGAAGCGGTCTACCGCGCCATCGCCGAACGCCGCGACATGCGCCACTTCAGCGGCGGTACGGTCGAGCGTGACGTGTTGCGACGATTGCTTGAAGCCGCACACCAGGCACCGAGCGTCGGCCTGATGCAGCCGTGGCGCTTCATCCGTATCAGCGACCGCGCGCTACGTGGCCAGATCCAGAACCTTGTTGAAGAAGAACGTGTGCGTACCGCCGAAGCCCTCGGCAAGCGCAGTGACGAATTCATGAAACTCAAGGTCGAGGGCATCAACGACTGCGCCGAAGTGTTGGTCGCCGCGTTGATGGATGATCGCGAGCGGCATATTTTCGGTCGTCGCACGCTGCCGGAAATGGACATGGCGTCGTTGTCCTGCGCAATCCAGAATCTCTGGCTCGCCGCGCGTGCCGAAGGCCTGGGCATGGGCTGGGTGTCGCTGTTCGAGCCACAGGCGCTGGCCGATCTGCTGAAACTGCCGGCCGGGGCCAAGCCGCTGGCGGTGCTTTGCCTGGGGCCGGTCAAGGAATTCTATCCGGCGCCGATGCTGGTACTCGAAGGGTGGGCGCAGGCGCGTCCGCTCAATGAGCTGCTGTATGAAAATTATTGGGGAGTGAGTCAATGAGTGTGGCGTTGTTGAGTGTCGCCGCGGTTGCGCTGGACGCGCTGCTGGGTGAACCGAAACGCTGGCATCCGCTGGTGGCGTTCGGCAATTTCGCCGGGCGCATCGAGCAACGTTTCAATAGCGCTGGTCGTGGCTGGCGCAGCCATGGTGTCACCGCGTGGGTGATCGCGGTGCTGCCGCTGACCCTGCTGGTCACGGCGTTTTCCTGGGCGCCGTATGTGGGCTGGGTCGTCGAGATTCTTGCGCTGTATTGCGCCCTCGGCATGCGCAGCCTGGGTGAGCACGTCGAGCCGGTGGCCAAGGCTTTGCGCGCCGATGATCTGGAGGAGGCGCGCAAGCGTGTGGGTTATCTGGTCAGCCGTCAGACCGATGAGCTGGACAGCACCGCCGTCGCCCGCGCCGCCACTGAATCGGTGCTGGAGAACGGCAGCGATGCGGTGTTCGCCGCGCTGTTCTGGTTTGCCGTGGCCGGTGCGCCGGGCGTGGTGCTCTATCGTCTGAGCAATACGCTCGACGCGATGTGGGGCTATCGCAACGAGCGCTTCGAGCGTTTCGGCTGGGCAGCGGCAAAAATCGACGACGTCCTCAACTACATTCCTGCACGGCTGGTGGCGTTGACCTACGCGCTGCTCGGCAAAACCCGACTGGCGCTGAAATGCTGGCGGACTCAGGCGCCGAAATGGGACAGCCCGAACGCCGGCCCGGTGATGGCCGCCGGCGCGGGTGCCTTGGGCGTCGAGCTGGGTGGTCCGGCGATTTACCACGGCGAGCTGCACGAGCGTCCGCAACTGGGCGAGGGCGTGCCGGCGGATGCCGATTCCATTGATCGCGGCTGGCAATTGGTCCAGCGCGGGGTATGGTTATGGCTGCTGATTCTCTGCGTGGGGGCTGAATTCTATGCTTGAGCACGGTGGCCGGTTGCGCAGGGCGGCGCTCGAATACGGCATCGCGGAAGAAGACTGGCTCGACCTGTCCACGGGTCTGGCGCCATGGCCGTTTCCGGTCCCGGATATTCCGCTTCGGGCGTGGGCGCGCTTGCCGGAAAACGATGACGGTCTGGAGCAGGCCGCCTGCGATTATTACGGTGCCAGCCAGGTGCTGCCGGTGGCCGGTTCGCAGATGGCCATTCAACTGCTGCCGCGATTGCGCCGCGCCGGTAAGGTCGGTGTGCTCTCGCCGTGTTACGCCGAGCATGCCGAAGCCTGGCGGCGCAGCGGCTATATCGTGCGCGAGGTGCTGGAGCAGGAAGTCGACTTCTTTCTCGACAGCCTCGACGTGTTGGTGGTGGTCAATCCGAACAATCCAACAGGTCTGAATCTGACCCCGGCACGTCTGCTCGACTGGCACGCACGGCTGGCCCAGCGCGGCGGCTGGCTGGTGGTCGACGAAGCGTTCATGGACAACACGCCGCAGCTGAGTCTCGCCCCGCATGCGCATCAGGTTGGGTTGATCGTGCTGCGCTCGTTCGGCAAGTTTTTCGGTCTGGCCGGTGTGCGGCTGGGCTTCGTGCTGGCCGAGCGCAAGTTGCTCAGGTTGCTGGCCGAACAGGTCGGCCCTTGGGCGGTCAGCGGACCGACGCGGGTGCTGGGTCAGGCCTGTTTGCGCGACACCGAAGGCCACACGCGTCAGCGGATTCGCAGCGACGAGGCCAGCGAACGGCTGGCTGCGTTGCTTGAGCGCCACGGCTTCAAACCGCAGGGCGGCTGCGCACTGTTTCAGTGGCTGATCACCGAACAGGCCGCCGCGTTGCACGAATTCATGGCCCGCCGCGGCATTCTTCTGCGCCTGTTCGCGCACAACAGCAGCCTGCGTTTCGGGCTGCCCGCCGATGCCGCCGACGAGGCGCGCCTTGAGCAAGCCCTGCAAGCATTCGCCAAGCATTGCTCCATGGAAAAACCAGCATGACCACATTAATGGTGCAGGGCACCACCTCCGACGCCGGCAAAAGCACGCTGGTGACGGCGCTCTGCCGCTGGGCCACCCGCCAGGGCGTTGCCGCGGTGCCGTTCAAGCCGCAGAACATGGCGCTCAACAGCGCGGTGACTGCCGACGGCGGCGAGATCGGTCGCGCGCAAGCGGTGCAGGCCCAGGCGGCGTTTCTCGAACCGCACACCGACATGAATCCGGTGCTGCTCAAACCCAACAGCGACACCGGCGCCCAGGTCATCATCCACGGCCGCGCGGTCACCAGCATGAACGCCGTCGCCTATCACGACTACAAAGCCATCGCCATGCAGGCCGTGCTCGCTTCCCACGAGCGCTTGAGCGCCGCGTATCCGCTGGTGATGGTCGAAGGTGCGGGCTCGCCAGCCGAGATCAATCTGCGTGCCGGCGACATCGCCAACATGGGCTTCGCCGAAGCGGTGGATTGTCCGGTGCTGCTGATCGCCGATATCAATCGTGGCGGGGTGTTTGCCCATCTGGTGGGCACGCTGGAACTGCTGTCGCCGAGCGAGCAGGCGCGGGTCAAAGGCTTCATCATCAACCGTTTTCGCGGCGACATCGCCTTGCTGCAACCGGGCCTCGACTGGCTGGAACAGCGCACCGGCAAACCGGTGGTGGGCGTGCTGCCGTACGTGATGGACCTGCATCTGGAAGCCGAGGACGGCATCGACCAGCGCCAGACCGATAAGGCCGAGCAAGTCCTGAAAGTGGTGGTGCCGGTGCTGCCGCGCATCAGCAACCACACCGATTTCGATCCGCTGCGTCTGCATCCACAGGTGGATCTGCAATTCGTAGGGCCCGGACAAACAATTCCACCCGCCGACCTGATCATCCTGCCGGGCTCGAAAAGCGTGCGCAGTGACCTGGCGTATCTGCGCGCCAATGGTTGGGAATCGGCCATCCGCCGTCACCTTCGTTACGGCGGCAAGCTGTTGGGGATCTGCGGCGGTCTGCAAATGCTCGGCGAGCAGGTGCACGATCCGCTGGGCCTTGAAGGCGCGCCAGGTTCCAGCGCCGGTCTGGGGCTGCTGGCGTTTGAAACGCAGCTCGAAGCCGAGAAGCAATTGCGCAATGTGCGCGGGCGTCTGGCGCTGGAAGATGCCGAGGTCAGCGGTTATGAAATTCATGCCGGCGTGACGACAGGAACTGCGTTGGAAAATGCTGCTGTGCATCTGGACGACGGTCGTTGCGACGGCGCGCAAAGTCTCGACGGGCAGATTTTCGGCACCTACCTGCATGGCCTGTTCGAATCGCCGGCGGCCAGTGCGGCGCTGTTGCGCTGGGCCGGCCTGAACGATGTACAGGAAGTGGATTACCACGGCCTGCGCGAACGCGATATCGAGCGGCTGGCGGATCTGGTGGAGAAGCACCTGGATACCGGGCTGTTACGTGAACTCTGTGGAATCTCCCCATGCTCCAGTTGATCCTCGGCGGCGCCCGCTCCGGCAAAAGTCGCCTCGCCGAAAAACTCGCCACTGACAGCGCGCTGGCCGTGACATACATCGCTACCAGCCAGCCGCTGGATGGCGAGATGAATGAGCGTGTCGCTCATCATCGCGCCCGCCGTCCCGCTGAATGGGGGCTGATCGAAGAACCGCTGGAACTGGCCCGTGTCCTGCGCGAAACCGCCAGTGCCGAGCGTTGCCTGCTGGTGGATTGCCTGACGCTGTGGCTGACCAATCTGCTGATGCTCGACGACGCCGAACGCCTCGCCGCCGAACGCGAAGCCCTGCTCGAATGCCTGGCGTCGCTGCCGGGTGAAATCATTTTTGTCAGCAACGAGACCGGAATGGGTGTCGTGCCGCTGGGCGAATTGACTCGCCGCTACGTCGATGAAGCCGGTTGGCTGCATCAAGCTCTGGCCGAGCGTTGTCAGCGAGTCGTCCTGACGGTCGCCGGCCTGCCTCTGACTCTGAAAGGACCTGCGTTATGACCCAAGCCTGGTGGCTGAACCCGTGCAAACCGGTGGATACGGACGCCGTTGAAAACGCGGCGGCGCGTCAGCAGCAATTGACCAAACCCGCCGGCTCGCTCGGTCAGCTTGAATCGGTGGCGGTGCAACTGGCCGGATTGCAGGGCCAGGTCAAACCGACACTCGATCACGTCTGGATTTCGATTTTTGCCGGTGACCACGGTGTTGTCGCCGAAGGGGTTTCCGCATTTCCGCAGGAGGTCACCGGGCAGATGCTGCTGAATTTCGTCAGCGGCGGCGCGGCGATCAGCGTGCTGGCGCGGCAACTTGGCGCGCAGCTGGAAGTGGTGGATCTGGGCACAGTGACCCCGTCGCTGAATCTTCCGGGCGTGCGTCACCTGAACATCGGCCCGGGCACGGCGAATTTCGCCAAGGGCGCGGCGATGACTCGGGCCCAGGGTGAACTCGCCTTGCAGGGCGGCCGTGACAGCGTGCTGCGCGCGAAGGCTGCTGGTGCGCAATTGTTCATCGGCGGCGAAATGGGCATCGGCAACACCACTGCCGCCAGTGCGCTGGCCTGTGCGCTGCTCGATTGCCCGGTGGCGCATTTGACCGGTCCTGGCACCGGGCTGAATGCCGAAGGCGTCAGCCACAAGGCGCAGGTGATCGAGCGGGCGCTGGCCCTGCACGCAGCACAGCGCGGCGATGCGTTGCAGACCCTGTTCAATCTCGGCGGCTTCGAGATTGCGGCTTTGGTCGGCACGTATCTGGCTTGCGCTCAGGAAGGTGTGGCGGTGCTGGTGGACGGGTTCATCTGCACGGTCGCCGCGCTGGTGGCAGTACGCCTGAATCCGGCCTGCCGTGAGTGGCTGCTGTTCGGGCATCGCGGGGCCGAGCCGGGTCATCGACATGTGCTGGAAACCCTCGGCGCTGAACCGCTGCTCGAACTGGGCCTGCGTCTGGGCGAGGGCAGTGGCGCCGCGCTGGCGGTGCCGTTGCTGCGTCTGGCCTGCGACCTGCACGGGCAGATGGCGACCTTCGCCGAAGCCGCCGTGGCGGACCGCCCGGCATGACCTTGCGTCTGGATCTGCTGCGCCACGGTGAAACCGAACTCGGCGGCGGCCTGCGCGGCAGCCTCGACGATGCGTTGACCGAAAAAGGCTGGGCGCAGATGCGCGAGGCGGTGAGCGGGCAGGGGCCGTGGGATCGGCTGGTCAGTTCGCCGTTGCAGCGTTGCGCGCGGTTTGCTGAAGAGTTGAGCGCGCAACGTGATCTGCCGGTGTCACTGGACAAGAATCTGCAAGAACTGCATTTCGGTGCCTGGGAAGGGCAGAGCGCGGCGGCGTTGATGGAAACCGATGCCGAGGGCCTGGGCTTGTTCTGGGCAGATCCCTATGCGTTTACCCCGCCGCAGGGTGAGCCGGTCAGCGACTTTTCGGCGCGGGTGCTGGCAGCGGTGATGCGACTGCACGCGGCGCACGCGGGTGAGCGGGTGTTGCTGGTCAGTCATGGCGGCGTCATGCGTCTGTTGCTGGCGCAGGCCCGTGGCTTGCCCCGTGAACAACTGCTGAATGTCGAAGTCGCTCACGGCGCGCTGTTTTCGCTGATCGTCGAGGCCGACGGTTCGCTCAGGGAAGTGCTCTGACATGTTGCCCCTGTGGATCGCCCTGCAATTTCTCAGCAGCCTGCCGATTCGTCTGCCGGGCATGCCGGCGCCTGAACAGCTCGGGCGCTCGTTGCTGTTTTATCCGCTGGTGGGCTTGCTGTTCGGCGTGATTCTCTGGGCGCTGAATATCGCATTGGCCGGCGCGCCATTGTTGCTGCACGCGGCGCTGTTGCTGACGGTGTGGGTGCTGCTCAGTGGCGCGCTGCACCTCGATGGGCTGGCGGACAGCGCTGACGCGTGGCTCGGCGGTTTCGGTGATCGCGAGCGCACGCTGACGATCATGAAGGATCCGCGCAGCGGGCCGATCGCGGTGGTGACGCTGGTGCTGGTGTTGCTGCTCAAGTTCGCCGCGTTGCTGGCCTTGATCGAACAACAGCAGGGCATGGCGTTGATCATCGTGCCGCTGATCGGGCGTGCGGCGCTGCTCGGACTGTTCCTCACCACGACTTATGTGCGGGCCGGTGGATTGGGGCAGGCGCTGGCCGATCATCTGCCACGCAAGAAGGGTTGGCAGGTGCTGGCGGTGAGTGCGGCAGCGTGCGTGGTGATCGCCGGTTTCAATGCTGTCGTGGCGTTGCTGCTGGCGGTTGTCGTGTTCGTCTGGCTGCGGCATTTGATGGTGCGAAGACTGGGCGGAACCACCGGTGATACAGCCGGCGCGTTGCTGGAATTGCTGGAGATGTCAGTGCTGGTCGGGCTGGCCTTGTTTTGATAAGTAACTTTGATCTGTAACTTGATTTAACACAGTCGCGGGTATATACACGCATCATGCTTCCATCTCAGTGTTTGTGCACCAACCTGCGACGCGCCGCGCGTGGCGTCAGCAGGCATTACGACGGCGCTCTCGACGGCTTCGGGATCAACGTTGCCCAGTATTCTTTGCTGTGCAACCTGCAGCGGCTGGATCAGCCGAGCATTTCCGAACTGGCCGAAGCGATGGGCCTGGATCGCAGCACCCTCGGGCGCAATTTGCGGGTGCTGGAAGGCGAGGGCCTGGTGGCGCTGGCCGAGGGCGAGGACATGCGCAACCGCATCGTCCGGCTCACCGAAACCGGTGCGCAACGCCTGGTAGCAGCCCTGCCGGCCTGGGAAGCGGCGCAACAGCGGTTGATCGACCGACTGGGTGCCGAGAAGCGTGAAACCTTGCTGCGGCTATTGGATGAACTGGCCTGAGGGCCGGTTTTTTCCGAATCTAAGCGGGTATATACCCGCGACTGGAGAATAACAATGAGTTCGATGTGGCGTACGTGCGGTTGGGTGTTGCTGGGGAGTGCGCTGATTCTGGCGTTGTCGTTGGGCGTGCGGCACGGTTTCGGGCTGTTTCTGTCGCCGATGAGTGCCCAGTTCGGCTGGGGCCGTGAAGTGTTCGCCTTTGCCATCGCCTTGCAGAATCTGATCTGGGGCCTGACGCAACCGTTCACCGGCGCACTGGCCGACCGCTTCGGCGCGGCAAAAGTGGTGCTGATCGGCGGTGTGCTCTACGCCTTGGGCCTGGTGTTTATGGGGCTGTCGGAAACGGCGTTGGGTCTGTCCCTGAGCGCCGGTTTGCTGATCGGCATCGGTCTGTCCGGCACCTCGTTCTCGGTCATCCTCGGCGTGGTCGGCCGCGCTGTGCCGCCGGAAAAACGCAGCATGGGCATGGGTATTGCCAGTGCTGCCGGTTCTTTCGGCCAGTTCGCCATGCTGCCGGGCACCCTCGGGCTGATTGGCTGGCTCGGCTGGTCGGCGGCGTTGCTGGTGCTGGGCTTGCTGGTGGCGCTGATCGTGCCGCTGGTGAGCATGCTCAAGGACAAGCCGCTGCCGGTGCTCGGCCATGAACAAACCCTGTCCGAAGCCTTGCGCGAGGCGTGTTCGCACTCCGGGTTCTGGCTGCTTGCGTTCGGCTTCTTCGTCTGCGGATTTCAAGTTGTGTTCATTGGCGTGCACTTGCCAGCGTATCTGGTCGATCAGCACCTGCCGGCCAGCGTCGGCACCACGGTGCTGGCATTGATCGGTCTGTTCAACATCTTCGGCACTTACACCGCCGGTTGGCTCGGTGGGCGGATGTCCAAACCGCGTCTGCTGACCGGGTTGTACCTGTTGCGCGCCGTGGTAATCGTGCTGTTCCTGTGGTTGCCGGTGACGACGACCTCGGCCTATCTGTTCGGCATGGCCATGGGCTTCCTGTGGCTGTCGACGGTGCCGTTGACCAACGGTACGGTGGCAACCTTGTTTGGCGTGCGAAACCTGTCCATGCTCGGCGGTATCGTGTTCCTGTTCCATCAGTTGGGGTCGTTCCTCGGTGGCTGGCTGGGCGGGGTGGTGTATGACCGGACCGGGAGTTATGACTTGATCTGGCAAGTGGCGATTCTTTTGAGCCTGTTGGCGGCAGCGCTGAACTGGCCGGTGCGTGAGCGTCCGGTCGAGCGACTGCAACCGCGTGCGAGCGCCGCATGAACCGTTTCTGGCCGCAGATCGTCGTCACCGCACTCGGCGCCGCATTGCTCGCGCTGGTGTGGTGGGGCTGGCATCAGGGCGGGCTGGCGCTGATGCAGTTGGGCATGGGTGCTTGCTAGACCGGCGGGAGGGCGAGTAACGTCGAGGTCTGACGATTGCTCAAGGATGCCCGACATGCTCAAGCGCTGGTGTGCTGTTCCCGCGTTGCTGATGGCGTTGACCGGACTGGCCCAGGCCGCGGATTGTCCGGATCTGTTGCAAGGTTCGTTGCCCAAGTTGCGGGCCAAGGAATCCATCGACCTGTGTCAGCGCTACGCCGACAAACCGCTGGTGGTGATCAACACGGCCAGCTTCTGTGGTTTTGCTCCGCAGTTCGAGGGGCTCGAAGCGCTCAATCAGCGCTACAAGGCCCAGGGCCTGGAAATGCTCGGCGTGCCCTCCAATGACTTCAAGCAGGAGTCCAAGGACAGCGCCGAGACCGCCAAGGTCTGCTACGCCAACTACGGCGTGACGTTTACCATGACCGAGCCACAGAAGGTCCGGGGTGACGATGCGACTCACCTGTTCCAGGTGCTGGCTAAACAGAGCAGCGCACCGAAGTGGAATTTCTACAAATACGTCATCGACCGCCAGGGCAAGGTGATTGCCAACTTCTCCAGCCTGACCAAACCGGATGATCCGGAATTTCTCGCAGCCATCGAGAAAGCCATTGCCTCCCAGCCGCTGAAACCCTGATCGACGCCCATCAAAAAGCCCCGCCTCTGTGAAGAGAGCGGGGCTTTTTTATGGCGAGGGGTTAGCCTCGCCGTGCAGCATCAGAAGCGGTAGGTTGCGCCGACACCGAAGCCATTTGCCGAGTTTTCATACTGGGAGTTGTAGGTCTGGCCGCGATCGTTTTCGTTGCGGATGTTGACCTTCTCTTCCTTCAGGTACGAGTAGGCAACGTCGATGGTCAGGTCTTCGGTCGGGCTCCAGCCGGCACCGATGCTGAAGATGGTCCGGTCGCCGGTCGGGATGCGTGGCGAACGGTCGACGTTGTTGGTCGGCGACTGGTCGAAGGTCAGACCGGTACGCAGTACCCATTCCTTGTTCAGCTGGTAGGACGTACCGATGGCGTAAGCCCAGGTGTCATGCCAGTTTTGTTCTTCGGTGATCTCGCCGAACTGGCCAGCCAGCAGCGGCTGAACGCCGGAGTTCTTGACGGTGATCTTTTCCAGCTGGCTCCAGCGAGTCCAGGTGGTACCGGCGTAGACGTTCCAGCGATCGTTGATCGCCTGAGTGACCGAGAGGTCCACGGATTCAGGTGTGGTGATCTTCAGCGAAGCGTCGTACTTCTGGTTGGCACCCAGACCGACTGCCGCCAGTGCGCCGTAGTTGACCTTGGTGTTGCCTTCGAGCTTGTAGTCGACTTTCGAGTGGTAAGTCAGACCCAGGCGAGTGGTATCGGTAGCTTGTACCAGCACGCCGATGTTGTAGCCCAGCGCGGTGTCGTCACCCTTGATCTTGACCTTGCCGTCCGGCAGTGCCTGGGTAATCGACAGGTTGGATTCCAGCGACCCGTCGATGCGGTTGATGGTCGGGCCGAAACCGATCGACACGACATCGTTGAACTTGTAGCTGATCGTTGGCTGGAAGGTGATGATCTTGACTTCTGACTTGCTGCCGAAGTAACGGCCGGCGAAGCCGTTTTCATAGTCGGTGATCAGGCCGAAGGGTACGTACACACCCAGACCGAATGCCCAATGCTCGTCGATCGGCTTGACGTAGTAGCCCATAGGTACGGAGGTGAAGGGCACCATGTCGCCTTTGTTGCTGCCGCCGTTCGGGCTGGAGCTGGCGTCGCTGATATCGGTTTTTGCGTCGAGGAATGCAACACCGCCAGTGACTTGTTCGCGCGTGATGCGCGACATGCCGGCAGGGTTGCCGTAAACAGTGCTTGCGTCGTCGGCAGAAGAAGATCGCCCGGCGTACCCAGTCCCCATCCCGCTGATGCTGTGTTCGTTGATGGCAAAGCCAGCTGCGAAGATCTGGGTGGATGCCACGGTTACGGCAAGGCTAAGGGTGGTTTTGAGCATGACTTTTTTCATTATTAGAACTCCTGGTGATCACCGGGGCGAAAATTACCAACATTTTCGTCCCAGCGCTATAGTCCGTATGCCTTGAGTTAGAGCGGTTTTGTAGGACAATCCGACCAGATTCGCGACCCGTTGGGCGATGTTGTGAAACCGGCGGGTCAGCACGCGACCTGATTCAGCGGTGAAACACAGGTTTGCCAGGCGCAGGTGAAATCGCGCAGACGACCTTGAGGCTGGAAGGTCTGACGCCAGATGCGCGCCATGCCCAGCAGATCGTCCGGTTCGGGGAGGATGGGGTTTTGTTCTTCCACCAGAAGCCATGCAATGGCCGTGGCGTAACGCAGGTTGACCGTCAGTTCGAGGTGCGGCCCGCTGAGAAATGCATGTTGGCTGGCGAGGCCGCGAACCAGGCTGGCGCGTTCCGGGTCCAGCGCCAGGTAATGATCCCAGAGGGCCTGGTGACGGTGTTCGGCAATCCGGTACAGGCCGTGGCCACGGCGGTCATGCAGGGCGGAACCGAGGGCGGACTGGCTGGCGGCAATGCCCAGCAGAAGGGATTCGGCAGTTGCGCAGTGGCGTCCCAGGTAGATCAGCGTAGGACGGATCACATAACGGCACAGTTCGCTGGCAGCGATACCCATAAAACCCTCGGATCTTGTTATCGGGCGGCGAGACCTGAAGGGGAGCTTGGCAGCTGTGGATCGACTCAGGCTCGCCGGAAGCGGATCACGCCGCTTGAGTTGAAGTGTAGTGTCATATTCGCGACGTAAAGGCCTGTTTTTAAAATATTTCCGGCGAGGCGTTATAACCGTTATATCGGTTAGTGATTAGGCAGAAATTAAAAAAAGTGAAACATCGGGCAATAAAAAGCCCCGCATTTTCAGCGGGGCTTTTGCTTTTGCAGCCATTTCGGCCTCTCAGGCGATCAATGCCTGACGGGTGCGATCAATCACGGCCTGCAGCGGTTCGGCGCTGGAGTATTGATCGGGGTACAGACGCTCGCTGTGGCGGGCGATCCCGTGTTCATTGACCACGGTGAAGCTGAAGCAGCCTTTGCGAGCGGCCATGATCAGGCAGTTCATTGGGGCAAAAGCGTTGGTTAGGGTGCGAATGGCATCCTGAGTCTGGATTTGAGTCGACATAGTTATTAGGTGTTCCTACAAATGACACGGATAAGAACCGTGCAACGTTAAAACGTTCCAGTAACGTCAACCACCATTGGTCGAACGAAGAACCCGACTGGAACAAGGCAGCCAGTTCGAGCGCTATAAAAGTTGGCGCGCTTGGGCTGGCAGGTAGGTACTTAGGAGGACAGGCAACACATCGAGGGCAGAGGTTCTGGGCCCGGGGTGAAGATCCTGATCAATTTGCAGGTTGGTTCGGTCAGAGTAAGTGGTCTTTGCAACACCCTTTGCATTCGATTCAAAGGCTGTGTCGTCGCAAGATTTACCTGGAAACCATCGAGGGGTCGATCCCGCTTTTTCCGGTGAAGACTTCTGTGAGAGAAACTTGACCGTGGGGGTGTGTTCGACCGGAATTGACTTTCAGCTTGGTACTAACGCTGCGGATACTAACGGAACGGTTTGAAGAAGGCAAACCCGGTCATCAAAAAAATTCTCGGGCGCGGTGCCCGGACTCCGCGCCTGCCCCGATCTGGCTTGCTAAACGACCGTCGGTCGCCACTACCCGACAGATGCGAACGCTCGGCGCAGGGGCTTATCCCCAGCCCGAATGCCAAAACGACCCGAAAAGGCGCATCGATATAACCGCGTAACAGGTACTTGTGCACATTAGTTGCGCAGACTGTAACGGCGCTGTCACAACGATCCTGACCCCGATGGCTGCCTGCATCGAAAGTTTAAGTCAATGAAAAACATCGCTTTTTTTAACTGGTGAAAAAATCGTCAGTTTGACTGCGAGCCCCGTTCCACAAGGCTTTGCGGCGACTGGAGGGCGGTTGTCCACTGAGTTATCCACAGCTTCTGTGGATTGTCCCGAGCGCTTGCTCTAGCACGGGCGTGCCGGGTTTTTTTCGACTTTACCTGTGCGAAAAAAAGAGTAGAGTGGCGCGCCTTCCGATCTGTCCCACAGTGCTTTATGAAGTTTCGTTCAGCTCCAGAATCTGTTACCTCCCAACCCCTTCGTGTTACCGCTCCCAAGCGATTTTCCGTGCGCGTGGCCGAATGGCTGCTGGACAGCCCGCGCCTGGGCGATAGCCAGAATGCCAAGCACCTCGCCGGCCGCCTGCTCAAGCAACCGGCCCGGGAAGGGGTGGTCGCCGCGCAAAGTCGCCTCGGCCAGTTGATGTGCCGCGAGTGCGGCAATGCCCGGGATCGCCGGATCGGAAGGGACCTGTTGCGTGAGGCCGCCCGCGCCGGTGACCGCCGCGCGCAACAGGAACTCGGCCTGATCGAAGACTGAGCTGTCCAAGACCAGACGCCTTGGTTAACCTTCAGGCTTTATCGGATCGGCGGGAATCACTATGGCGATGGACTTGACCAGCATCCTGCTGGGGCTGGCAGGCGCGGCCGTGCCGCTGCTGGCGCTGGCCTGGCAACTGCAACGCCGGGCCAGTCAGAACCAGTCTGAAGTCGCGTTGCTCGAAGAGCGGCTGGCCATGGCACAAATGGCCCAGGACGGCCTCACTGCTCAACTTGAAGCCTGCCGCGATGAAATCGCCGATCTCGGCCAGGCCAACGCCTCCAAACAAGCTGATCTCGCGGCCGTGCGCCGGGAAGTCGAGCTGTTGCAGATCGAGCGCGATGATGCCCGTGACGCTGCCCATGCCTGGAACCTCGAACGCGCCAACAAAGAAGCCGAGTTACGGCGCCTGGACGCCCAGGCGGCTTCGCTGAATGCCGAATTGCGCGAGCAACAGGAAAGCCATCAACAACGCCTGGATGACCTGCAAGGTTCCCGTGACGAGCTGCGCGCACAGTTCGCCGAACTGGCCGGCAAGATCTTCGATGAGCGCGAACAACGCTTCGCCGAAACCAGCCAGCAGCGCCTCGGCCAATTGCTTGATCCTTTGAAGGAACGCATCCAGTCGTTCGAAAAACGCGTCGAGGAAAGCTATCAGGCCGAAGCCCGCGAGCGTTTTTCGCTGGCCAAGGAGCTGGAGCGTTTGCAGCAACTGAACCTGCGCCTCAGCGACGAAGCGACCAACCTGACCCGCGCCCTGAAGGGCCAGAAGACCCAGGGCAACTGGGGCGAGCTGATTCTCGAGCGCGTGCTTGAGCACGCCGGGCTGGAAAAGGGCCGCGAATACCAGACCCAGGTCAATCTCAAGGGCCCGGACGGCGAGCGTTTCCAGCCGGACGTGATCATTTATCTGCCGGGCGACAAGCAGGTGGTGGTCGACTCCAAGGTCAGCCTCACCGCCTATCAGCAATACGTGGCGGCGGACGACGATGCCATCGGCCAGATCGCCATGAAGCAGCACGTGCTGTCCTTGCGCAGCCACGTCAAAGGCCTGGCCGGCAAGGATTACAAACGTCTGGAAGGCTTGCACAGCCTCGATTTCGTCTTGCTGTTCGTGCCCATCGAAGCGGCGTTTTCCGCTGCATTGCAGGCTGAGCCGGCGCTGTTTCAGGAAGCCTTCGACCGCAACATCGTGATTGTCAGCCCGACCACGCTGCTGGCGACGCTGCGGGTCATCGACAGCTTGTGGAAGCAGGAGCGCCAGAGCCAGAACGCCCGGGAAATCGCCGAGCGCGCCGGTTGGCTGTACGACAAGTTCGTGTTGTTCATTCAGGATCTGGACGAAGTCGGCAATCGCTTGCAGCAACTGGACAAGGCCTACAGCGCGGCGCGCAACAAGCTGACGGAAGGGCGCGGCAACCTGGTCAGCCGCAGCGAACAGCTCAAGTTGCTCGGCGCGCGGGCCAGCAAAAGCTTGCCGGCGGATCTGCTGGAACGCGCGATGACCGACGCCGACGGGTTGGTCGAACTGCCTGAATAAGCCGCTCTGCTAGAGCGGCAAGTAGCGACTCAACAACGCCCGCAACGCCGCCGGTTTCACCGGTTTGGCCAGGTAATCCAGCCCCGCCGCGTGCACCTGGGCCACGGTTTCCGGATGCCCGTCGGCGCTGATCACCACGCCCGGCACCGGCTCGCCCAGCCTTGTGCGCAACCACGCCATCAACTCGGTGCCGGTTTCGCCGTGATCCAGGTGATAGTCCACCAGTGCCAATTGTGGGCGCACGCCGTCGTCGAGCAGTGCCGCACATTCTTCGCGGTTGCGTGCGGTCCAGACCTGGCAGCCCCAGCGTGAGAGCAGACTGTTCATGCCGATCAGAATGCTGTCTTCGTTGTCGATGCACAGGACCTGCGCGCCGCTGTGCAATTTGCCATTGATTTCCACCGCCGCCGCCGGCTGTACCGTCTGCGCTTTGGCCAACGGTACGCGGACACTGAACACGCTGCCACGCCCCGGCCATGAACGCACGCGCAAGGTATGACCGAGCACGCGGCACAGACCATCGGCGATCGCCAGGCCCAGGCCCAGGCCTTTTTCGGCGCGGGTCTGATGGCTGTCGAGGCGTTTGAATTCCTCGAAGATCACCTGCTGTTTGTCCTCCGGAATCCCCGGCCCGCGATCCCATACTTCCAGACAGATTTCACCTTTGCGCCGACGCACGCCCAGCAGTACCGGGCCTTTTGCGTAGCGGAATGCGTTGGTGAGGAAGTTCTGCAGAATGCGCCGCAGCAGTTTGATGTCGCTGTCGATGCGTAACTGACTTCCGCGTACCCGGAAGCTCAAGCCCTGTTCCTGGGCGAGCGCCTTGAACTCCGCACCGAGAATATCGAACAGCTCATTGACCGCGAACGGCTTGCGATCCGGGTTGATCTTGCCGTTTTCCAGACGGGAAATGTCCAGCAGATCGCTGATCAGGTCTTCGGCCGAACGCAGCGAGCTGTCCAGATGCTGCACCAGTTTCTGCGCTTCGCCGCTCAGGCCGTCTTCCTGATGGGAGAGGGCGGCAGAGAACAGCCGTGCGGCGTTCAGAGGCTGCATCAGATCGTGGCTGACGGCGGCGAGGAAACGGGTCTTGGACTGGTTGGCCGCCTCGGCATTGCCCTTGGCTTCGGTCAGCGCGACGTTGAGTTGCGACAGTTCCTGAGTCCGTTCGCTGACCCGTTGCTCCAGCCCTTCGTTGGCCTCGGTCAAAGCCTGCTCGGCCTCGCGGAACGCGGTGATGTCGGTGAAACTCATGACGAAACCGCCGCCGGGCATCGGGTTGCCGATCAGCTCGATCACCCGGCCGTTGGGGAACAGCCGCTCAGACGTGTGGGCGCGGCCCTGACGCATCCAGTGCAGGCGCCGGGCGACATGGACTTCTGCTTCACCGGGGCCGCACAAACCACGCTCGGCGTTGTGGCGAATGATGTCGGCAATCGGTCGGCCAACGCTGATCAAACCGTCCGGATAGTTGAACAGTTCCAGATAGCGCCGGTTCCAGGCCACCAGTTTCAGCGACTGGTCGACCACGCTGATGCCTTGGGTAATGTTTTCGATGGCGCCTTGCAGCAGCGCACGGTTGAACTGCAGCACTTCCGAGGCTTCGTCGGCGATCCGGACGACGTCCTCCAACTGCATTTCCCGACCTTCGATGGCGGCTTTTACTACAGCTCGCGTCGAAGAGGCGCCAAGGACACCGGCCAGTAATCGCTCGGTGTGGGCGATCCATTCGCCGTCAGCGTTCTGATTCGGGTTGAAGCCTTTGCCCTGGCGATAGGCAAAGCGGATGAAGCTCTGCCGCGCGCGTTCTTCACCCACAAACCGCGCGGCCAGTTGCAGCAAGTCATCAATCTGCACCGCCAGCATCGAGCGTGCGCTCGGCCTTGCGCTGATTTCCTGACCGATGAAGCGCCCGGCCTGCCAATGCTCCGACACCCGGGTGCGCGACAGCACAGATACCCAGGCAAACAACGTGAAGTTGCCCGCCAGCGACAGCACCACGCCTTGGGTCAGCGGGGTAATCGGCAGGTTCAGCGGGTTGCTGTGCAGCCAGGCGAGCCCGGGGAAACTGTCCAGCGACCAGCCGAGGCTGCGCGCAGCGATCGGCAGGATCAGGGTGTAGAACCACAGGAACGTGCCGGCGGCGAGGCCGGCGAACACGCCGCGGCGGTTGGCCTGTTTCCAGTACAGCGCGCCGAGCATCGCCGGGGCCAGTTGAGTGACCGCCGCGAAAGCGATCTGGCCGATGGTTGCCAGGCTCGCGGTCGATCCGAGCAAGCGGTAGCTGACGTAAGCCAGCAACAGAATCACCACGATGCTGACCCGGCGCACCGAGAGCATCCACTGGCGGAAAACTTCGAACGGCCGCTCGGCATTGTTGCGGCGCAGCAGCCACGGCAACAGCATGTCGTTGGAGACCATGGTCGACAGCGCCACACTCGCCACGATCACCATGCCGGTGGCGGCCGATGCACCGCCGATAAACGCCAGCATCGCCAGCGCCGGGTGAGCCTGGGCCAATGGCAGGCTGATAACGAAAGAGTCGGGGATGACCGAGCTGGGCAGCATCATCTGACCGGCCAGGGCGATCGGGACGACAAACAACGCGGCCAGTGCGAGGTAGGCCGGGAACACCCATTTGGCCAGGCGCAGATCCTGCGGGTCGATGTTCTCGACCACCGTCACGTGGAACTGCCGGGGCAGGCAGATGATCGCCATCATCGCCACGCCGGTCTGCACCACCATCGACGGCCAGTTGATGGTTTCTTTCCAGTATTCCTCAAGGCGCGGGGCGAGCATCGCCTGATTGAACAGGTCGTCGAAGCCGTCATACAGCCCGTAGGTGACGAAGGCGCCGACGGCGAGGAAGGCGAACAGTTTGACCAGCGACTCGAAAGCAATCGCCAGCACCATGCCCCGGTGGTGCTCGGTGGCATCGAGGTTGCGCGTACCGAAAACGATGGTGAACAGCGCCAGCACCAGTGACACGATCAGCGCCGTGTCCTGGGCGCGGGTGCCCATGGCGTCGGCGCCGGCACCGATCAGCAGGTTTACGCCGAGGACAATGCCTTTGAGTTGCAAGGCTATATAAGGGAGAACGCCGACCAGACAGATCAGCGCGACGACCACCGCCAACGACTGGGATTTACCGTACCGGGCGGCGATGAAGTCGGCGATGGAGGTGATGTTCTCCTGTTTGCTGATCATCACCATCTTCTGCAGCACCCACGGCGCACCGAGCAGCAGCAGGATCGGCCCCAGGTAGATCGGCAGGAACGACCACAGCTGTTCGGCCGCCTGACCGACCGCGCCGAAAAACGTCCAGCTGGTGCAGTAGACCGCCAGCGACAGGCTGTACACCCAGGCGCGCACCCGTGGCGGCAGCGGTGCGCTGCGACGGTCGCCGTAGAAGGCGATGGCGAACATGATGGCCATATAGGCCAGGGCGACGGCGGCGATCAGCCCGGTGGACAACGACATGGAACACTCCCGACAGAAAACGACCGGACTCGCGCCCGGTCAGACAGTCTCGCACGGGCGCGACGGTTAGTCAGTGTCGACCAAGGTCGTGGCGCGGCGGGGTGTCGCAGGAACAGAACCGGGCAGTTCTGGGGTCAGTCCGGTTTGAGCGCGATGTCGATCAAGCGGTGCAGTTCTTCGACTTCCAGCGGCGCTGCCGAAAACAGAATGCGGAACACCACCGGGGACACCACCAGATTGATCAGACGATCCACGCTCGGCGCCGTTTCCTTGGGGTGGCGCTCGATGATGGTCTGGAGTTGCGCGCCGATGATCGTTACGCAATAGCCCGGCGTCGCGCTCGCCTGCACGTCGCGCATCATGTTGCGTCCGGGCTCCGAACTCATTTCGTCGAGATACTGTTCGGCCCATGCACGGATGTCGCTACGCAGGCTGCCGGTTTCAGCCGGCTCGCTGTCGGGACGCATGCGGGCGAGGGCGACGTCGGCCAGCAAGGCGGCCAGATCTCCCCAACGCCGATAAATCGTCGACGGCGTCACGCCGGCCCGCGCCGCGATTTGCGGGACGGTCACCGTCGAGCGCTCCTGTTCTTGCAGAAGCGCGCGGACTGCCGAATGAATCGACTCCTGCACCCGGGCACTGCGACCGCCAGGGCGTAAACCTTCTTTAATAGCCATGCGGCAGACCTTAACACAAAGAATTTGCTTTAAGCGCAAGCCGAGAGCACACTCCGCAAAAGCAAAAAATTAGCTTTTGCGGAGTGTGCCCATGACCAGCCTTGCTTCCCATCGTTCCAGCCTGTGGTTTCTGGCGATCACCTTACTGAGTTTTCTCGCCGCTTCCACTGCGCCGACGCCGTTGTATCACCTGTATCAGGATCAGCTGCATTTCTCGGCAGCGGTACTGACCCTGATTTTCGGCGTCTATGCGTTGAGCCTACTGGCCGCATTGCTGACGGTCGGTTCGCTGTCGGATCACCTGGGACGCAAACCGGTGATCTTCACCGCCGTGACGCTCAATGCGCTGGCAATGCTGCTGTTTATCTACGCCGACAGCGTGGGCTGGCTGATCAGCGCGCGAGTGCTGCAAGGTTTCGCCACCGGCATGGCCACCGCGGTGTTGAGCGCGACGCTGCTGGACACTGATCGCCAGCAAGGGCCGTTGATCAACAGCGTTGCGCCGTTGCTGGGCATGGCTTTAGGCGGCATGGGCTGCGGCTTGCTGGCCGAGTTCGCCCCGGCGCCGTTGCAGTTGACCTATTGGTTGCTGCTCGCGCTGTTTGTGTTGCAGGGCATCTATGTTTGGCGCCTGCCGGAAAGCGTCTCGCCGCAGGCCGGGGCATGGGCCTCGTTGCGGCCGACCCTACACGTGCCGGTGCAGGCGCGTTCGACGCTGTGGCGAGTGTTGCCGTTGAACACCGCGACCTGGGCGCTCGGCGGTTTTTATGCCTCGCTGGCACCGTCGCTGGTGCGCACGGCCACCGGTTCCACCTCCAACCTGATCGGCGGCGCGACCGTGGCGGCGCTGACCGTGACCGGTGCATTGATGATCTACACCTTGCGCAATCGTCCTGCCTCCCGCGCGCTACAACTTGGGGCGAGTCTGCTGCCGGCCGGTATCGTGCTGATTCTGTTGGGCGTACACAGTGCCAGTCTGTCGCTGTTTTTCTTCGGTACGCTGGTGGCCGGTTGTGGCTTTGGCTCCGGTTTTCTCGGTGCGGTGCGCAGCCTGGTGCCGCTGGCATTGCCTCATGAGCGTGCCGGATTGATGTCGGCGTTTTATGTGCTGAGTTACCTGGCGTTCTGCCTGCCGGCGTTGCTGGCCGGACATTTCACCCACAGCGTGGGCCTGCTGACCACCACCGATGTGTATGGCGCGGTGCTGATTGTGCTGGCGGTCGGTGCGCTGCTGATGAGTTTCCGCGCGCAAGCGGCCAAGACCTGCAGCGCGCCATAAGGCTGCGGATTCGGTTAGCCTTGGCCAGCCCCTTCTTCTCACGGACCGACGCATGAAGATCATCCGCAGCAAGACCTTCACCGCCGAGCGCGCCTGGGGCGCGCTCGACATCGCCAACATGAACGGCATTACCACGCGTCTGCACTGGACTGATCAGCCGTACAAATGGCACGTCAATGACGGTGAAGAAGTGTTTGTGGTGCTCGACGGCAAAGTGCTCATGCACTACCGCGAAGAAGGTGAGGAGAAGCAGGTCTTGCTTGATGTTGGCGACATCTTCTACGCGTCCATCGGCACTGAACACGTCGCTCATCCGCAGGGCGCGGCGCGGATTCTGGTGATCGAAACCGAAGGCAGTGTCTGACTGCGTATCTACAAAACAGATAACAGTTAGAGATATTACCCGTTATATAGATATTCGATTCGGTTCTACCATGAACTCAACCTCACCTGAGGACAGGAGTTCATGATGATTTGCCCCAACAGCGCCAAACCCGGCATCAAGCCATTCAGCCAGCTTCAGCACCCGCGTGAAGTGATTCGCCAATTCACCCCGAACTGGTTCGCCGCCACTATGGGCACCGGTGTGCTGGCGTTGGCGCTGGCGCAATTGCCGGTGTCCATTCCCGGCCTGCACGCCGTGGCCGAAGGGCTGTGGTTGTTCAACATTCTGTTGTTCGTGCTGTTTACCGTTACCTACGCCGCCCGCTGGATTCTGTTCTTCGACGAGGCGCGGCGGATCTTCGGCCATTCCACGGTTTCGATGTTCTTCGGCACCATTCCGATGGGGCTGGCGACCATCATCAACGGTTTTCTGCTGTTCGGTCTGCCGCGCTGGGGTGAGGGCGTCATTCATCTCGTCGAAGTGCTGTGGTGGCTGGACGTGGCGATGTCGCTGGCCTGCGGTGTGCTGATCCCCTACATGATGTTTACCCGTCAGGAACACAGCATCGATCAGATGACCGCCGTCTGGCTGCTGCCGGTGGTGGCCGCGGAAGTGGCGGCGGCCAGCGGTGGACTGCTCGCGCCGCATCTCGCCGATGCCCATTCGCAACTGGTGGTGCTGGTGACCAGCTACGTGCTCTGGGCCTTTTCTCTGCCGGTGGCGTTCAGCATCCTGACCATCCTGTTGTTGCGCATGGCCTTGCACAAATTGCCCCACGAAAACATGGCGGCGTCGAGCTGGCTGGCCTTGGGGCCAATCGGCACCGGCGCCCTGGGCATGTTACTGCTGGGTGGCGACGCCCCGGCGATCTTCGCGGCCAACGGTCTGACAGGCATCGGCGAAATGGCTTCGGGCCTGGGCCTGGTCGCCGGGATCACGCTCTGGGGCTTCGGTCTGTGGTGGATGCTGATGGCGCTGCTGATCACCGTGCGTTACCTGCGTGACGGCATTCCGTTCAACCTCGGCTGGTGGGGATTCACCTTCCCGTTGGGCGTGTATTCGCTGGCAACCCTGAAACTGGGCAGCACCTTGCACCTGACGTTCTTCAGTGTGGCCGGTTGTGTGCTGGTGGCGTTGCTGGCGGTGATGTGGCTGATCGTCGGCAAACGCACGCTGCAAGGTGCGTGGCGCGGCGAGCTGTTTGTTTCACCGTGCATTGCAGGTTTGAAGAAATAACCTGCAAAGATTAGGTAATGTGTGGCCTGGATCGCGGTTCGAGATTCTTATAAGCGTAGCCAGGCCACTCGCTACCTTCTCTTTCCAAAAACAACAGGGTCACACGGAAGATGAGTCACCCCTCACAGTTCAACCTGCTGCGTACCCGGCGCTTCCTGCCGTTTTTTATCACCCAGTCGCTGGGCGCGTTCAACGACAACGTGTTCAAGCAGTCGCTGATCCTCGCCATCCTCTATCGGCTGACCATCGAAGGTGACCGCTCGATCTGGGTCAACCTGTGCGCGCTGCTGTTTATTCTGCCGTTCTTCCTGTTTTCGGCATTGGCAGGGCAGTTCGGGGAAAAATTCGCCAAGGACGCGTTGATCCGTCTGATCAAACTCGCAGAAATCGCCATCATGGCCGTGGGATCCGTCGGCTTCCTGTTCGATCACCTGTCGCTGATGCTGGTGGCGCTGTTCGCCATGGGCACGCACTCGGCGCTGTTCGGGCCGGTGAAGTATTCGATCCTGCCGCAGGCTTTGCGCGACGATGAACTGGTCGGCGGCAACGGGCTGGTGGAGATGGGCACGTTTCTGGCGATCCTGGCCGGGACCATCGGTGCCGGGGTGATGATGTCGTCGGCCAATTACGCGCCGGTGGTGTCCGCCGCGATTGTCGGTATCGCCGTGCTGGGCTATCTGGCCAGTCGCAGCATTCCTCGCGCCGCGGCGGCGACCCCGGAAATGCGCCTTAACTGGAACATCTTCAGTCAGTCCTGGGCGACCCTGAAACTCGGCCTGGGACAGACACCTGCTGTGTCGCGCTCGATCGTTGGCAACTCGTGGTTCTGGTTCGTCGGGGCGATTTATCTGACGCAGATCCCGGCCTACGCCAAGGAATGGATGCACGGCGACGAAACCGTGGTCACCCTGATCCTTACCGTGTTTTCGGTCGGCATCGCACTGGGTTCGATGCTGTGCGAGAAGCTATCCGGACGCAAAGTCGAGGTCGGCCTGGTGCCGTTTGGCTCGTTCGGCCTGACGGTTTTCGGGCTGTTGCTGTGGTGGCATTCCGGTGGAATTCCAGAAAGCGCTGTTGGCCATAGCTGGACCGAAGTGCTGAGTTTCGGCCATGCCTGGGCGGTGTTGATCGATGTGCTGGGCCTCGGGATCTTCGGCGGTTTCTATATTGTGCCGCTGTACGCGTTGATCCAGTCGCGCACCGCCGAGAACGAGCGGGCGCGGGTAATTGCGGCCAACAACATTCTCAACGCGCTGTTCATGGTGATCTCGGCGATTGTCACCATCGTGTTGTTGAGCGTGGTCAAGCTGTCGATCCCGCAGTTGTTCCTGGTGGTGTCGCTGCTGAACATCGGCGTCAACGCCTACATCTTCAAGATCGTCCCCGAGTTCAGCATGCGTTTCATGATCTGGCTGCTGAGCCATTCCATGTACCGCGTCGAGCATCGCAACCTTGAAGCGATTCCGGATGAGGGCGCGGCATTGCTGGTGTGCAACCACGTGTCGTTCGTCGATGCCTTGCTGATCGGCGGTGCGGTGCGTCGGCCGATTCGCTTTGTCATGTACTACAAGATCTACAACCTGCCGGTGCTGAACTTTATCTTCCGCACGGCGGGGACGATTCCTATCGCCGGACGTCAGGAAGACATCGAGATCTACGAAAAGGCCTTCACCCGGATTGCCCAGTATCTGAAGGACGGTGAGCTGGTGTGCATCTTCCCGGAAGGCAAGTTGACCGCTGATGGCGAGATCAACGAGTTCAAGGGCGGGCTGACGCGGATTCTCGAAGAGACACCGGTGCCGGTGATTCCGCTGGCGTTGCAGGGGTTGTGGGGAAGTTTCTTCAGCCGCGATCCGAACAAGGGAGTGTTCCGGCGCTTGTGGTCGCGGGTGACGCTGGTGGCGGGTTCGCCGGTTGCTGTTGAAGCAGCGCAGCCAGCGGAGTTGCAGGCGTTGGTCGGGGAATTGCGCGGGACAGTCAGGTAGCTGTTGATTGTGCGGGCCTTATCGCGAGCGGGCTCGCTCCCACATTGGAACTGTAAATGCAGAACTACTGTGGGAGCGAGCCTGCTCGCGATAGCGGCAGTGAATCAGGCGCTGACCTTGAGCCCGATCAACCCGGTGACGATCAACGCCACGCTGGCCAGGCGAATCAATGCCATCGATTCGCCAAACAGTATGATCCCGGCAATCACCGTGCCCACGGCGCCGACGCCAGTCCAGATCGCATAGGCCGTGCCCAGCGGCAATTCCTTCATTGCCAGGCCCAGCAGGCCAAGGCTGATTGCCATGGCGGCAACGGTGAGAACGGTCGGAAGCGGACGGGTGAAACCATCGGTGTATTTCAGGCCGACGGCCCAGCCGACTTCGAACAGACCGGCGAAAAACAGAATGATCCAGGACATGAAAGACCTCCATCGATTGACGGGGCCGTCCCCAGATTGAAAACTCGATTGAGCCGCAGGGTCGTCCCCGCGTGGCGCACATACTACCTAAAATTGTGCGCCGCGCCTTGATCCGGGATCAGTCGGCCGCCTGTTGCGCCAACGTCTCACGGTCTTGTTTTTCGCTCATCCGTCGGAAGTACGTCGAAAGCAGCGCCCCGGAAATGTTGTGCCACACACTGAACAGCGCGCTCGGCACCGCCGCCAGCGGCGAGAAGTGCGCACTGGCCAGCGCAGCCCCCAACCCCGAGTTCTGCATGCCGACTTCCAACGCCAGGGACTTGCGCTGCGGCAGCGGCAGGCCGAACAGGCGCCCGGTGAAATAACCCAGCAGATAACCGAAACTGTTGTGCAGCATCACCACGGCCATGATCAGCAGGCCGGATTCGGCGATCTTCGCCTGACTGGCAGCAACCACGGCGGCAACGATGATCACGATGCTGACCACCGACACCAGCGGCAGCACTTCCACCGCGTGGCGGACCTTGTCACCGAGCACGCGTTGCGCGACCACGCCGAGGACAATTGGTAGCAGCACCACTTGCAGGATCGACCAGAACAACTCCATGAACGAAACCGGCAACCAGGCCGAGGCCAGCAGCCAGATCAGCGCCGGGGTCAGCAGCGGGGCGAGGAGGGTGGTGACGGCGGCGATGGCCACCGACAGCGCAAGGTCGCCACGGGCCAGCCAGGTCATGACGTTCGATGAGGTGCCGCTTGGGCAGCAACCGACCAGAATCACGCCGACGGCGATTTCCGGCGGCAGATGAAAGATCTGGCACAGCAGCCATGCCATCCCCGGCATGATCACGAAATGCGCGACCACGCCCAGCGCCACACGCCACGGATGGCGGGCGACGGCGGCGAAGTCGTCGAGTTTGAGGGTCAGGCCCATGCCGAACATCACCAGCCCGAGCAACGGCACGATCGCGCCTTTGAGGCCGAGGAACCAGGCCGGTTGCAGGAACGCGATCACCGCGAAAATCAGAACCCAGTAAGCGAAGGTGTTGCCGACAAAACGACTCAGTGCAGCCAGTGCGCGCATGGCCTGCTCCTTATTATTAATAGAACCGCAGAAACCAATGTGGGAGCGAGCCTGCTCGCGATGGCGGCGTTACAGTCGACAAAAAATGTTGAGTGCAATGGCCCTATCGCGAGCAGGCTCGCTCCCACAGTTTTTCACTCGGCAGGTTTTAGATGCCCTGTGGAGTCTCTTCGCCGCCCAGTGCTTCAACCAGCGCCGGCAGGAAGTCGCCGAACGTCAGCATCATCAGGGTGAAGCTGGCGTCCAGTTGGCCGAGGGCTTCGTCGCCGCCGTCCTGTTCCGCCTGATCCTGCAACAGATCTTCGAACTTCAGGCGCTTGACGGTCATCTTGTCGTCGAGCATGAACGACAGTTTGTCCTGCCAGGCCAACGACAGTTGAGTCACCACCTTGCCGGTGCTCAGGTGCAGCTGGATTTCTTCGCTGGTCAGGTCCTGACGCTTGCAACGCACGATGCCGCCGTCTTCGTGGGTGTCGCGCAGTTCGCACTCGTCCAGCACGAAGAAGTCCGGGGCGGCTTGCTGGGTGGTGACCCATTCGGTCATCACGGCGGTCGGCGCGGTTTTCACGGTCAGCGGGCGAACCGGCAGGGTGCCGATCACTTCACGCAGGGTGGAGAGCAGGTCTTCGGCGCGTTTCGGGCTGGCCGAGTTGACCAGGATCAGACCCTGTTTCGGCGCGATGGCGGCGAAGGTCGACGAGCGGCGGATAAAGGCGCGCGGCAGGAAGGCCTGGATGATTTCATCCTTGATCTGATCGCGCTCCTTCTTATAGACCTTGCGCATCTGCTCGGCTTCGATCTCTTCGACCTTTTCCTTGACCGCGTCACGCACGACGCTGCCGGGCAGGATGCGTTCTTCTTTACGGGCGGAGATCAGCAGGAAGTCACCGCTGACGTGCACCAGTGGAGCATCTTCGCCCTTGCCGAACGGCGCGACGAAACCGTAGGTGGTCAACTCCTGGCTTGCACATGGACGCGCCAGTTTGGTGGCCAGTGCAGTTTCCAGCGCCTCGGCATCGACAGGCAGGTCTTGGGTCAGGCGATAGATAAGCAGGTTTTTGAACCACATGGGGTGAGTCTCTCCTTTATACAAAGGGGGGCATTATTGTCTTCGCCGGGTCATAGGCCAACCCTTCTCTAAGCCTTTGGAAGGGCTGAGAAAATTATTTAAAAAAGTGCTTGCCAGAGGTTGGGTCGCTCCGTAGAATGCGCGCCACACCGAAGCGAAGGGTGATTAGCTCAGCTGGGAGAGCGTCTGCCTTACAAGCAGAATGTCGGCGGTTCGATCCCGTCATCACCCACCATTCGTTTCAAGTGTTTAGCGCAGCGGTAGTTCAGTCGGTTAGAATACCGGCCTGTCACGCCGGGGGTCGCGGGTTCGAGTCCCGTCCGCTGCGCCATATTCGGTAATCTGGAACACTGAACGCCAGGTCACCACGGAAAAACCCGCCAAGGCGGGTTTTTTTCTGCCTCGAGTTGTACATGCGGGATGTGTCGTTTCACCGGTTTTCGGATTTATTTGAAAAAAACTTCAATTAAATCAACACATTACGAAAATCTGTGGCATAATGCACCCCGTAACGAAGCGAAGGGTGATTAGCTCAGCTGGGAGAGCGTCTGCCTTACAAGCAGAATGTCGGCGGTTCGATCCCGTCATCACCCACCATTCGTTTCAAGCGTTTCGCGCAGCGGTAGTTCAGTCGGTTAGAATACCGGCCTGTCACGCCGGGGGTCGCGGGTTCGAGTCCCGTCCGCTGCGCCATATTCGGTAATCTGGAACACTGAACGCCAGATCACCACAGAAAGCCCGCCTGGTGCGGGCTTTTTGCTGTGCGGGATTTGGCTTTTGCCGGCCTGAACATGAGAAAGCGACCTTTGAAGGTCGCTTTTTTCGTTTCTGGCGCTGCTATTGCGCCGAGTTGCGGCTGTGGCGGTAATCGCTGACCGCTTCATACACCGCCTTGCGCAGGCGGTTGATCCCGCCAATCGGGCGATGAGCGTCGATGCCGAACCAAGGGTTGAAGGAAAGGTTGTCGCATTGCAGATTCAGCGCCGGGGTGTCGAAGTCCTGCGGGGGCAGGGTGATCCTCGCCACTGTCTGGAATGAGCTGTCCTGCTCGCGCCATTCGATGCTGGTGTCTTCGATCGGCATGTACTTGTTCGCATCCTGCCGCTGAATTTGCAACACGAAACACGCCGGAATCCGGTCGGTGGACAGCTGTTGATTCAGCGCATTGCGCAGGAAGTTCGGCAGATCCTGGTTCTGTTTCGGCAAGGTATAAGCGGGGCAGCGCTCCGGATCCGGCATCACCCGGAATTTGGCATTGGCCTCGCCGAACTTGTAGGGCGATACCGAGAAATAGGTCGTGCGGGTCGGGCTTTCCGGCGGTGGCGATAGGGTTGCCAATGCAATGAACAAATGCCGGATCTGCCAGCTGCGCGGATCCCACCCCGGAAAAAACGCCATGACCTTCTTGCCGTCAGCCTGCGCCGCCACATTCTGACGATACTCGGCGACATCGCTGACAAAGAAGTTCGGGTGACTGAACATCACGAAATCCTGCTCGTGCAGCCCCTGACGGTCCCCCAGCAACTGCTTGCCCGGCACATCGAGCAATTTGAGCGCCATGCCCCGGGCATCGCGGATGCTGTCGAATTGCGGATAGGCGTTGCCGTTGGACAGGCGCATCGTCGCTTTCCACAGCTTGCCCGGTTCGCTGAAAACGCCCTGGCGCAATTCCTGAGCCAGATCCGGCAACACCTGCACATCGGCCTTCACGCAGCCATGAGCCTTGGCATGTGCATCGCGCAGGTAGCGGGTGCTTTCGCGGTGCTGATCGACGATGCGCACGGCGGTCTGAATCACGTCCTGGGTCATGGCGGCTTCGCCATCTGGAATCTGCTCCAGCGCCGACACCGGGCCACGGTGCTGCCAGGCGAACCACGCGCTGGTCAGGGCCCAGCCGATCAGGCCGATCACCAGCAGGATCAACAGGGTTTTACCCAGTAACCGTCCCAGCCAGAGCCAGAAACGCGCCAGTATCGAAGGTCTTGTGAAGGAATTGAAGATCATGGCAGTTGCGCCTCCAGCGGGCCGCCCAGCACTTTCAGGTATTCCAGCAGCGCCCAGCGCTCTTCTGGCTGCAGCAGTCGGCCGATGACGCCGTTGCCGCGCTCGCCGGCGCGGAATTCGTGGCCGCTGTTGTGGTTGCCGGTGATGCGGGTGTCGAACAGGAAACCGTTGGTGAAGGCTTCGGTGCGGTAGCCCAGATGGCGCGGGTCGTATTCGAAGGTGCCTTTATAGAAGGTGGTGGCGCGCTCGTCCTGAGGCGACAGCAACTGATAAAGGCTCGGCACCGAGCCGTTGTGCAGGAACGGGGCCGTGGCCCATACGCCGGCAAGCGGACGCGCCTTGTAGGCGACTTTTTCGCGAACGCCGATCGGCAGACCGAAGCCGTCGAGCTGTGGTTTCTCGGCGGCGGTGACGCCTGCTTCACGGTACGCACGGTTTTCCACGAAGGCGGTGACGTAAGCCAGTCCCTTGGCCACTGACAGCTGGCTTAGATCCAGTGGCTCCTTGGGTTTGGGATGCAACTTCACGTCCATTTGTTCGAGTTCCGCCGGGTTCCATTGCAGGGCGGTCAGGTCGAAGCGGTGATTGGCAATGTTGTTGGCGGCATTCGGGTCGGTGCCGATGACGTTCACCGGGAGCATGTGCAGATGTTGCACCCAGCGTTCGCCGTCCTGGGTCTGGCGCGGTACGTGGCACCCGGCGCAATTCTCGGCGAACAGGGCTCGCCCCTTGGCTGCCAAGGGTTTGTCGACGAGCCCAAGTACCTCTTCAGGCCAGGCTGGCGGTCGCAGTTTTTGCAGGGTTTCTTCGATCGTGTGCAGATCACGCACACGCACGCTGGAGGCATAGCGGTCATCGCCCTGCAGCGGCTGGCCGTTGGCGTCGAAGAAATTCAGGGTGGCGCCGACGCCCAGCGCCTCGCCGATATTGCGTGCCATCGGTTGTTGCGCCGAACCGTTCCACTGCACCCAGTCGAACGTCCACATGTCCCACAGTTGCGGGTAATCCACCGGGGCGTTGGCCACGCGGTAGTTGTCCGGGGAGATCGCGTCGCCGAAGGTCGCGTTGGCAATACGCCCGAACGCGTCGGTGCGGCCCGGGCCTTCTTCGGTGGGGTAGAGGCCGCGATGGGTGTCGTTCCAGGCCACTTTGATGAAGGTGTTCAGTGAGTGTTTGAAGTCTTTGCGCAGTTGTTCGTGGCGGGCGTCGTAGTCGTTGCCCAGCACGTGGCGAGCGAAGCGTTCGAATTTCCACGGGTTGTAGTAAGTCGAGGTAAGACTGGCGACCAATGCCTGTCCGAAACTGCCGCCGCGCAATGTAGGAACGCTGGAGGGCAACACATGCTGGGCCGAGCCGCCGTCAATACGGATTGCCTGGCCATTGAAGTGCAGTTCACCGGTGTGGCAGGCCGCACACGTGATGTCGAGATATTGCTCGGCGCTGCCGGGATTCTGGTGCCGGGCGAAACCTACCGGCAGATTCCCCGGGTTGTCCGGCGTGGCTTTCTGCTGCGGATCGATCAGAAAGCCGAAGCGCGCGAGGTATTCCGGGGAGGCAAAACGTTGCTGCGAGAATGGCAGCTCCAGCGCCTGAAACCATTCGTAACGAAGGCCTTTGACCTGCGTTCCCTGCGGAGTGAAGTAGTAGGTCTGGCGCTCTTGCTCAGTCCACTGGTTCAGGTAATGCACCTGTTTTGCGGGCGCAGGGAAGGGCAATCTCGGATTGGCGACATAGTAAAGAACCACCGCCAGGACCAGTCCCAGCAGCACCACGATCAGCGTCAGCACACGGTATAAGAGGCGCAAGATGAACATCCTTGTCGAGTTGTTGCGCTGTTATGCCTGAGCCGAGTCCTGTGCGGCAAGTGGCCATTACGCCAAGTGTTGTGGGAAGCGGCATCAATCGCTGTCGGCGAAAGATGACAGAAGCTTCATCGTGCCTTTCGCCAAATGCTTTTTAATCCCTGAACTTATCGGAAGATTCCTGCTCTCATGCCGGTAGCCATTGGTCGTGGCGGCCTGATAAGCTCGCGGCTTTACTCGATTGCCCTTTCGGCGCATGAACAAGGAAATAGCATGAAACAGCATCGGTTGGCGGCGGCGGTTGCCCTGGTTAGCCTGGTACTCGCGGGTTGTGATTCGCAGACCAGCGTAGAGCTGAAAACCCCGGCGCAAAAAGCTTCCTACGGTATCGGCCTGAACATGGGCAAGAGCCTTGCTCAGGAAGGCATGGATGATCTGGACTCCAAAGCGGTAGCCCAGGGCATCGAAGATGCCGTCGGCAAGAAAGAACAGAAGCTGAAAGATGAAGAACTGGTCGAAGCTTTCGCCGCGCTGCAAAAGCGTGCCGAAGAGCGCATGGCCAAGATGAGCGAAGAGTCGGCAGCCGCCGGCAAGAAATTCCTCGAAGAAAACGGCAAGAAAGCCGGCGTGACCACCACCGCTTCCGGTCTGCAGTACGAAGTGGTCAAGAAAGCCGACGGCCCACAGCCTAAGCCGACCGACGTCGTGACCGTTCACTACACCGGCAAGCTGACCAACGGCACCGTTTTCGACAGCTCCGTCGAGCGCGGCAGCCCGATCGATCTGCCGGTCAGCGGTGTGATCCCGGGTTGGGTAGAAGGCCTGCAACTGATGCACGTTGGCGAGAAGTACAAGCTGTACATCCCTAGCGATCTGGCATACGGCGCACAATCGCCGAGCCCGGCAATCCCGGCCAACTCGGTTCTGGTTTTCGACCTGGAACTGCTGGCCATCAAGGATCCAGCCAAAGAAGACGCCGCCGCCAAGTAATCTGCGCCGGTTTCAACAACAACGCCTCGCTTATGCGGGGCGTTGTTGCATCTGGACGATGGTCGGCGTAAACAGACCGAACCGATGCCGGTCATGGCAGTCCTAGACTTTAAGGTTGCCCGCGCTAGACGCCCGGGGCCGCCAAGTCAATGAAATATTGGGATTTTTTATGTGAGTAAAAAACGCCCGATCTGAGCGCAGCCCTTATGAAACGGGGCTTTCAGCGCTGAAATGCAGCTCTGTTCACAAGGTTATCCACAATTTGTGTGGATAACATTTCAACGGGAGAAATAAATGAAAGCGCCGTGGAATTTCGCCCGATTCCTGCCTTTGGCCGGACGCCTGCTGGCTCGAGGTCGCTTGCCGACCTTGTTGTTCGCCGTGGCCAGCAAAGGCGCCGCTCAGGGCAATCGTCTCGGCAAGCTGAAGGACGATCTGCGTCTGTTGCAGGCGTTGTGTCTGGCGTACTGGCGCGGCGAGTACCGTGCGATCAGCGCCAAGGCCATCGTTTCGGTGGTGGCGGGTCTGATGTACTTCCTCAGTCCGGTGGATGCGATCCCGGATTTCATTCCCATGTTCGGCATGCTCGATGACATCGCCGTCCTCGCCTGGCTGATGAAAACCCTCGACGATGAACTGAATGCCTTCCGCCTGTGGCGCCAGCGCCAGGCTCCGGAAAAGCTCAGAGTGGTCGAGCGTTTACCCGATACACCCGAGCAACTTCAGCTTCAGGGGCCGAAAAAGTCCTGAATCGCGACAGCCTCGTACACAGATAGATACCCCCCACGACCTTGGCCGCTGTTAGGATTACACTTCTAGGGAAAAGTGCCGACTCGCTAAGTGTTGTTGTCCTACGGGGTAGTCATGGATATTCAGATAATTGCACGCGATGGCGAGCCCGAATATGCGGTTCTGCCATGGGCTCAGTATCAGGCTCTACTGAAAGCAGCAGGCATCAACGAAGCACCGTCGCAACTGGCTCCAGCGCCGCTTGCGGCAACCCCGGACCCGATTCTTCCAGGTCTGGATCAGTTACGCAGTTTGCGCGAAGGGAAGGGCATCGCCATCGAGGCGCTGGCCCGCACGGTAGGCATCAGCCCGTCTTACCTGGCCATGATCGAAAGTGGCGAGCGTCTGCCCGACGCCGCGATTCGCCGCAGCCTGGCCTGGGAGTTGACGGTGCCAGGGTGGAGGGAACAATCGTGAGCGTACGCATCAGTCGTCAACATTGGGACGGATTGCTGGGGGAGCTGGATCAGGCGCGCAGGCAGCGCCATCTTTTGACTTATCGAGCCTTGCTTGAACGCCTGCAACTGCCCACGCCGGCCATGCAGACATTGACCGCGGCACTTGAGCATCTCGCCGCACTGGACGCGAAAGCCGAACAACCGTTGCGCAGCTCGCTGGTGATCAGCCAGGGTGCCAGCCGCCTGCCACGCACCGGTTTCTTTGAGTGTGTCGAGCGTCTGGGGCGCTTTTCCGGGCCGTCCGACGGCGTTGCCGCCGCCTCCTGGCATGCTTCGGAAGTGGTGCGGGTGTTTGAGTACGAGTACCCGGAATCGGCGGAGGCCTGAGTGTTTTTACGACTCAAGGCGCGGGCAAGTTACTGGCTGGCCCGTAGGCTGTTTCACTGGTCGTGGTTTGTCCGTCAGCCCCGCGGCTGGCGCTGGCTCGAAGGGCAGTTTGCGCGCATGGCCAATCTGGGCGATGTCGGCGCGCAGAGTTTTTACGGGCACATCCTGACGTTTCGCGGGGTTGGCCTGGGCGCACGTGAGGAAGGTGTGCGGTTGTTGCGACTGGCTGCGCTGGCCGGGGATGGCAAGGCGGCGTATCAAGTCGGTGTCATCAGTCTTGCAGGTACGCCGAGCAAAGCGCCAGATCCTTCGGAGGCCGCTCGCTGGTGGACCATGGCCGCGAAGGCCGGGCATCCGTTGGCGGAGCTCAAGTTGAAAGAGCTGGCCGGCCGAGACGCTTCTCAATAAGCAAATCATCTGTTCCGTGAACGGGGCGTGAGGGAAACCTCCCGCCCCGTTTTTGCGTCTGCAGTTCGATAAAAATCAGTTACAGACTTCTCCTACATCCTTCGCCTACTCGCCTGACTTCTTTTCTGTTTGATCCCCCGCAAAGTCCCTCGCCTGATTTTTGCGCGAGGGAACGCACATGTTTGACCCGGTTTTTCGTTTCGCCATGCGCATGGAGATGCGCTGATGGATGCCGTCACCCGCATCGAGCAAGAACTCGACAGCTTTCCCCGCACCCTCGATCTCTATCGCGAACAGCTGAAGCACTGGCTCAGCCGCTCGGCAGACACTGTCAGTCATACGGCCGATCTGCCGTCGCTGATGGGGATGGAGCGGATCATCCGTTTCGGCGAGCGCAGCACGGCGGTTGCGATAGACGACGGCCGTTTCTCTTCTGCGGTCGTGCAATGCCCGAAATCCGGGCCGATGGAGATCGAGAGCAAGTTCGAGTCGACCTACGACATTCCGTTGGGCGACATCGTTGTCGATGTGGTGGCGGTGGAGGGCGGTGCAGTCAAGTCGGTCACCCTCGATGCTCAGGGCAAAGGGGAGTTCACCGGTGAGGCGGGCAAGTTCTACCGGGTGGTGGTGCACAGCGAGGCCAGCGAGCAGCAGGTTGATGCGCTTTTCGAATCCTACGATGGCCTGACCCGGCAGCTGGATGGTTGGCTGCGCAGCGAGTGGCAGGGATTCAAGCCGCAATGGTCGCAGTCGGTGGCCACCGCGGCCGGGAACGGCATGCTGGCCGGGAGCTGGGCGGCGATCGAGGGGGTATGGGACAGCATCGGGTTGCTGTCGGAGATTCTCAAGGAACCCGGAAAGTTTGCCGAGCGGTTGGGCAGTGGCGCCGCACAGCTGATCGCGTTGGCAGAAACAGCGCCTGAAATGATGGAGAAGCTTCATTTACTTGTCAGTGACGAGGCGGCGCTGTGTTTGTTGCTGCGTACTGCCAGCCTCTGGCTGGAAATGCTGCCTCCCAATGAGATTGCCGGGAAAACCGCCGAGGCGGTATCGATGGTGGTGGTGCAACTGCTGATCGATGTGTTGATCGGCGTTGTGCTGACCTTTGTCGGTGCCGGGGCGGGGATTGCGTATCTGACCTTGCGTCTGGCGGAGCGTGGCGCTCAGTTGCTGTCGGCGGTGACGCGACTGGTGAAGGCGATGTTCGGCATCGTCAGCACTTTCATCGGCTACGTGAGCCAGTACAAATCCGTCGCCGCACGGGGCATTGCTGCCGGGGTGAAAAAGGGGCGCATGCAATTGCGCTGGGATGCCCGGCGCAATGCCTTCCTGAAAAAAGACGAGCACCACGACGACACGCCGGATCAGGCGAAGAATCCCAACGGTGACAGTGCCGATTGTGCGCCGCTGACCTGCACCAACGGCTGTCCGGTGTCGATGGTCACCGGTGAGGAATTGCTGACGCTGACTGACGGCGTACTCGACGGGCTGCTGCCGTTCGAGTTCAGCCGCTTGTACCGCACCAGCGCCGCCGAGATTGATGTCGGGTTGGGGTTTGGCTGGAGCCATTCGCTGGCGCATCGGCTGGAGGTTGATGGCGCTTCGGTGGTCTGGGTGGATCACGAGAACCGGCGCACGCGGTTTCCGTTGCCGAGCGTCGAGCGGCCGGCGATCCACAACAGCTTGTCGCGGGCGGCGATCTTTCTCGGGGATGAGCCGGAGGAGCTGATTGTTGCGCTGGCGGGGGACGCGGCGCGGTTTTATCACTTTCGGGCTGGGCGTCTGACGGCTGTCAGCGATGCCTACGGTAACCGGTTGCGTATTACGCGGGATCGTCTGGATCGCGTTGAGCGCCTCGACAACGGCGCTGGCCGCTCCTTGTTGCTGCGCTATGAGCGGGCGCATCTGATCGCGGTCGATTATCAGGTTTTTCGGGAGTCTGCCTGGCGTACCGAGCAGACGCTGGCCAGTTACCGCTTTGATGCCCGCCATCGGTTGATCGAGGCGTCGAACGCGGTCGGCGAGACTGAGCGTTACGACTACGACGACCAGCACGTCATCCTGCAACGGCAACTGGCCGGCGGTGCGAGCTTCTTCTGGGAATGGGAACGTGCCGGCAAGGCGGCGCGCTGCGTGCGGCACTGGGCGTCGTTTTCGCAGATGGACACGCGTTACGTCTGGGATGGCGCCGGCCGTGTCACGGTGCATTACGTCGATGGGACTGAAGAGACTTACGTCCACGATGACACCGCGCGGCTGGTGCGTCAGGTGTCGGCGGACGGGGGCGAACAGCTCAAGGCCTACGACACGCAGGGCCGATTGGTCGCCGAGCAGGATGCGCTGGGCGCGGTTACCGAATACCGCTATGACGACACCGGCCGGCTGATCGCGCTGATTCCGCCGGACGATGCGCCGACGTCCTACGAGTACCGCAACGGTTTCCTGC